>Ga0334895_1000012_pt1 | contig 396137 bp, 389 predicted proteins | sample GraSluR3_MG_7_FD_207229 | JGI IMG/M metagenome (GOLD analysis project Ga0334895, IMG submission 207229) | Sludge microbial communities from methane-producing bioreactor in Wageningen University, Netherlands - Granular Sludge_31_05-R3 | ecosystem: Engineered > Bioreactor > Anaerobic >... | reverse complement strand
AGGGGCTCCTTCGTCAATAGGTTTTCTCCAAAAACAATATTAACGAAAGTGTCCTGCTGTGGGCTATTCTTTTATCATTAAATCTTGTAAATCTTAGCCCCGTTGCACTTGTAGTTTACATCTAGCGAGAAAAAACAACGGGAAATTGATTTTGAGAAAACTTTCACCTGAAGATCCCCCCGATATGGAGCGTTTCCGCCATCAGATTCCCAGCGTCTTTTCAATTATGGAAGACCCTCCGAAAAACCAGGGCTTTCCATGTGCCTGTTTCTTCGGAGGGTCTAGGTTCGGGCTATTTGTTTGAATTCGGTTTTCGGCGAGGGAGGCGGAACTTCTGCGCTTTTTCCGCCGGAAGAACGTGCTACGCCTTGAGCTGGCGCACCACGTCGAGTACCGTCCCGTCACGCCACTCGATAACGCCGATGATACGATCCTCCACTTCCACGGGGTCCATGGGCCCTGTGAGGTTGTGAGCCTTTTCTACCAGTTCCTCCATGGAAACCAGAGGTACGTTTCCCGCCTCTTTGGCCGCCTCCAGAAGATCCGTTCTTTTGGGGTTGAGAGTGACCCCGTACTCCGTAACCAGGGCATCCACCACTTCTCCCGGAGTGGTGACGGAGTAGACGTCGTCTACCACGCAGGGAATGCGTCCCCGGAGGAGGGGCTGGGTGATTATCGTGAGCTTGGCTCCCGAAGCGGTGTCCTGGTGCCCTCCTATGCCGTGGAGCAGGGCTCCCGTGGCTTCGGTATTCACGTTCACGTTGAAGCTTCGGTCGATTTCCGTGGCTCCCAGAACCACCACGTCCAGCATGTTCACCGCACATCCCGCATTCCAGGGGTTGGCGTACCAGTCTGCGGAGATCTCCACGTGGTTCGGGTTTTCCGCGATGGAACGCACCGCATCGAGGTCGAAGGACTGTACGTCCAGCAGGCGCTCGAAGAGCCCTTCTTTGAGCATGTCCACGAAGAAGCCCGTAATGCCTCCGAGGCCGAAGCTCCCCTTGATTTTGCGTTCCCGCATGGCATCTCGGACGAACTTGGCCACCGCCAGAGAGATGCCTCCTGCTCCGGTCTGGAAGGATATGCCGTCGTGGAAGTAGGGACTCGCCTCGATGAGCTTCGCCGCATGATTGGCGATGAGAAGCCGCAAAGGATCCCGGGTTACCTGAGTGGTGCCGGAGACGATTCCCGCGGGATCTCCGATACTCTCCATATCCACCACGAAATCCACGTTGAGCTGGGAGATACCGATATTGGCGATGGGGTAGGGCTGAAGGTTGTCCGTGAGGGCCACCACCACGTCTGCGTAGAGGGCATCGGTATAGGCGTAGCCCAGGGAGCCGCAGGAAGAGCGGGAGCCCACTCCTGAAAGATTACCGTATCGATCCGCCGTGGGAGAGGCGATGAAGGCCACGTCGATATGTACGTCTCCGCTGGTGACAGCCCGGGGGCGTCCGCCGTGGCTCCGGAGAATGGCGGGGTACTCCATGCCTCCCTCCGATACGAGCTGTCCGATGGGGCCGTTTACGGATCCCCATATTTTCGTGATTACCCCGCTCTTGATGTGCTGAATAAGATGCTTATGCACTCCGAAGAGGGCGGTGGGAAAGAGGGTAAGGTCTCGAATGCCCATTTCCGCACAGGCATCCAGCACTGCATTGACCACGAAATCTCCGTTCCGTAGGTGATGATGAAAGGATATAACCATGCCGCTTCGGAGCCCCGAGGCCTTGATGGCGCTTTTGATATCCCGCAGCACCTTGTCTGTGCGGTCATTGAAGGTAGCCCGAATCCGGGGGCCGTCCCGATGTCCTTCGGGTTTTCGGGCGTTCCATCCTTCGTAGGGTCGTACTTTGCCATAGCCGGGAATTTCTTCGGGAAGTCTGCGTCCCAGAGCGTTCGTAATCATCCCTGCTGCACCTCCTCCTGGGTAATGCCCGCCCGCTGAAGAGTGAACTCAGCGCGCTTTACCACCGGCCGATCCACCATCTTGCCGTCCACCTGTACCGCTCCGAGGCCTCGCTTGGCAGCTTCCTTGGCGGCGGCCACGATACGTTTGGCCTTGTCGATTTCCTTTGGGGTAGGGGTGAACACGCCGTGAATGATAGGAATCTGGTTGGGATGGATCACGCTCTTTCCTTCGAAACCCAGCTGTTTGACAAATTCGGTTTCCTTCCTGAGTCCTTCCTCATCGGCGATTCGGGAGAAGACCGTATCCAGGGCGCAGACTCCCGCAGCGTGCGCCGCGAGAACCACCATGCGCCGGGGCCCTACGAGCTCTACGCCGCTGTCGGAACGGCTGGTATGAAGATCTGCGGTAAGATCTTCCCCGCCGGGGCAGATCCCCGCGATTCGTTTGGTAGAAGTAGCGATGTCATAGGCCCGATGAATGCCGAGGGCTGTTTCAAGAAGACAAAAAACAAGAGTGCTTCCCTGGGCGATCCCCGCCTTGTCTTCGATTTCCGAAAGGGCTTCGTCCAGAATCTGCATCTCTTTGGGATCTTCCACCTTGGGAACCCGGACTCCGTGGACTCCGAAGGGAACCACTCCTTCGATGTCCTGGCGCCACAGATCCGTATCCATGCCGTTGATCCGTACCGTTACCTCGCAGTCGCCGAACTCTCCTCGTTTAAGTACCTGTTGAATAAGAATTCGGGCGGTGTCCTTCTCGGAAAGGGCCACTGCATCCTCAAGATCGAGGATAACTCCGTCGGGCTCGAAAAGATGTCCCCGAAGGAGCATGTTGGGGTTATTCCCCGGAAGATAGAGTTTGGTTCGACGTAGACGCATTATGCCGCACCTCCCAGAAAGCGGAGAATCGCCGCTTTGGTTCGAGCGGAAAGGACGAGGTCCAGAGCTCCGTTATCCTGAACCGCTATGCTGACGTCTCCGGTGTACTGGAGATCCTTCACCGTGGCAAGAACGGTCTTTTTCATGGCCGTACCGAACCGGGCTGCGCTGGAGCCTGTGATGGTGACCGCTATGCCGCTTCCGGAGGCTCCTTCGGTAACGGTTACCAGACAGTCCATGGACTCGATGGTCCCGGCGGACGTGGTTTTCATAAAAATTCCCTCCTCCGTGTGTCCTGGTGATCCTTGGCAGATCACAAAACAGGGGGCCCGAAGGCCCCCTTGAGGTCTTCCCGCTGCGGGGCAGGGGGGAACCCCCTCGTTATCCCCGGACACGATTCTTGTTTAGTACGCTTCCTGTCCCTTCAAATGCTGCCAGGCGCACATCTCTTTGGCCTTGGCGGCTACTTCCTCCGCCCGTTTGTCGAAGGCGGGATCGATTTTCCGGGCAATAGCCTTGGACATTTCCAGGGTGGAGACTGCCTTGGTTTCCCAATCCTTGTCGCCCCGGTCGCGGAAGATATCATAGGTAAGATCCTTGCCTTCCACGAGAACTTCGCCGATGGCCTTCTCGAGAAGGGCCGCCTTGTCGTCCAGGCGCAGGTACTCCAGCATCATCTTGGCGGTGAGAAGAAGCCCGCAAGGATTCAGCTTATACTGGTGGGCGTACTTGGGAGCCGAGCCGTGGCTGGGCTCGAAGAGGGCCGCTTCCTTGCCGATGTTGCCGCTGGGGGAGAATCCGAGCCCGCCGATGAGCTGGGACGCTTCGTCCGAAAGAATATCCCCAAAGACGTTGGAGGCCACTACGACTTCGTAATTCTGAGGATTCTTGATGAACCACATGGCGGTGGCGTCGGCGTTCTCTTCGGTGGCCTTGATCTCGGGATAATCCTTGGCGACCTTGAAGAAGATTTCCTTCATCATGCCGTCGGTGGCCCGGATAACGTTGGCCTTGTTGCAGTTGGTAACGCTCTTGCGCCCCGTAGCCTTGGCGTACTCGAAGGCCGCCCGGATGATACGTTCGCATCCCTCTTCAGAGAAGACCCGCCAGGAAACGGCGGTCTCACCCTTGGTTTTGAACCGTTCCATGCCGGGGTGCAGGTCGTAGAATTCCTTGGGGAGGGGGCGCCATTCCACGGCGGAGTAGAGGTCTTCCGTGTTTTCCCGGAAGAAGACCAGGTCGATGTTGGGATCTCCCTTGAGGGGGCAGGAGATGCCGGGCATGAGCTTGGCGGGGCGGATGTTGATGTAGAGGTCGAAGAGCTGCCGCATCTGAAGAATGGCGGATTTAAAGCCCTTTACGCCGGATTTGGAGGTAATGGCCGCCATGAGAGTGGCATCGGTGTTGCGGATGACATCCCGGGTCTCCTGAGGAACTGTGTTGCGCCGCTCGTCTCCTTCGGGATACTTGGCGCATGTCTCTTCCCACATGCACCAGCCCATGTCCGCCCGTACCCAGTCTATGGGAAGATTTAGGGCTTCCATGACGATCATGCAACCCTCCATGACGTCGAATCCCGAGTGGTCTCCGGGAATATAGCATACCTGGTAGCGATCCTTCTTTTCCTTTACCTGCATAACGTTACGATTGTCAGCCATAAGGTCTAACCTCCTTGGTTATTGTCGGGGGCCTGAGGGCCCCCGGGAAACTATGTTTTTAGAATACCTGGCTTAGTCGATACCCAGAGATTTACGCACGTGGGGAATGAGCCCGCCGTCTTCGATGAGACCCTTCACGAAATCCGGATAGGGAGGAAAGGCAAATTCTCCCTTGGAGGTGATTACCTTGCCCGCATCGAAATCCACCGTAACTTCTTCCCCCGCATTGATGGCATCCACCGCCTGGGGGCTTACCACAATGGGGAGCCCTTCGTTGAGACAGTTGCGGTAGTAGATTCGGGCGAAGCCCTTGGCGATGATGGCTCCGATGCCCCGTTCCTTGAGACAGCTTACCGCCTGCTCCCGGCTGGAACCGCAGCCCCAGTTCTTGCCTCCCACGATGATGTCTCCGGGCTGTGCGTTTTTGGTAAACTCCGGATCGAGATCCTCCAGAGCCACCTTGGCCATCTCGGAACGCTCCTTGATGGTGTAGGTGTATTTGCCGGGGAAGATCACGTCCGTGTTGACGTCGTCACCGTACTTCCAGACTTTTCCTGTGATTTTCATAATTACAGCACCTCCCGGGGATCCGCAAATTCGCCTTTGAGTGCCGAGGCTGCCACGGTGAGGGGGCTGGCAAGATAGATGAAACTCTCCTTATTCCCCATGCGCCCCTGGAAGTTCCGGTTCGCCGTGGAGATGCAGACCTCTCCGGGGGCAAGAATACCTTCGTGGTTTCCCATGCAGGGGCCGCAGCCGGGGTTACAGATGACACAGCCCGCATCGAGGAAAATATCCAGAAGTCCTTCCTTCATGGCCTGACGGTAGACTTTCCAGGAGGCGGGAATCACCACGGTGCGTACCGCCACGGTCTTACCCTTGAGAACCTTCGCCGCCGCCTGAAGGTCTTCGATGCGACCATTGGTGCAGCTTCCGAGGAAGGCCTGATGAATTTTCTGTCCCTTCATTTCGTCGATGGGAGCGTAATTATCCACCGTGTGGGGTTTCGCCACGCATGGCACGAGATCTCCCAGATCGTAGTTCAGCTCCTGGACGTATGTGGCATCCTCGTCCGCCCAGATGGCCTCCCAATCCTTGGTTTTCTGCTTGCCTTCGATGGCCGCCATGACCTTGGCGTCCGGAGGGCATACCGCATTTTTGGCTCCCATCTCGATGCCCATGTTGGTAAGGGTCATGCGTTCCGCCACGGACATGGCTTCGATGCCGGGGCCGTGGAACTCCACGGACATGTAATCCGCTCCGTCCGCCTTGATATCCCCGATGATCTTGAGAATGAGATCCTTGGAGGTCACTCCCTTGGGAAGCGTCCCCTTGACGGTGATCTTCATGCTGTCCGGAACCTTGAACCAGATGTTTCCGGTGGCCCAGGTAGCGGCCATCTCGGTGCGGCCGATACCGGTGGAGAAGGCGCCGTAGGCTCCGTATGTGCAAGTGTGACTGTCGCTGCCCACCATGATGAGCCCCGGAAGGGCGAAACCTTCCTCGCACATGACCTGATGACAGACGCCGCCCTTGCTGGTAACGTCGTAGAAGTTGGGAATACCCTGTTCCTGCACGAACTCTCGAATCTCGTAGTGGTTGATGGCGTGTTTATCCGAGGGAGCGGGCACCGCATGATCCAGGATGAAAACGATGTGGCTCGGATCCCAGACCTTGCTCACGCCGATTTTCTTGAAGCTCTTGGCTATGGGGGCTGCGTTGTCGTGGCTCATGCAGAAATGAGGTTCCACGGTGACGACTTCTCCCGCCACTACGTCCTTTTTGGCAAATTTGCCGAGAACCTTTTCAGCGAACGTTTTGCCCATTTTACGCCTCCTACTTGACTGCCTTGGACTTGAGATACTCGATGAGTCCCCCGGCGGCCATAATGTCCTTTTCCAGATCAGCCACGGCGTCTCCATGCATGGATTTGCCCGTGGTGAGGTTTGTAATGGTCCCCGTGGCCATATCCACTTCGATCTCGTCCCCGTCCTTGAACATCTTGGCAACTCCGGGAGCGAAAAGTACGGGATAACCGTTGTTCACCGCATTACGGTAGTAGATCCGGGAGAAGGAGTCTGCCAGCACTACGGGAACTCCCGCATATTTCAGACAATACACAGCGTGTTCCCGGGAGGAGCCGCAGCCGAAGTTGCGTCCCGCTACCACGATATCTCCGGGCTTTACTTCCTTGGCAAAATGTTCCTTGCCGGGGTAGTATTCAAAAGAATACTGGGGCATCTGCTTGGGGTCCGTTTCGGCGAGATATTTATTGTGGTAGATAAGGTCCGTATCTACGTCATCCGCGAAAACCCAGGCCCGTCCGCGAAGGATTGTATCTTTCATCATCGTTCCTCCTTCTTCCATCCTAACCGAGAATATCCCGGGGATCCGTGATAACCCCGCGGATAGCCGAGGCCATGGCAGACATGGGGCTCATGAGGTAGGTATGACTTCCCTTGCCCACCTTGCCGATGAAGTTCCGGTTGGTGGTGGAAATTCCCACATCCCCGCTGGGGAGAGCTCCGTAGTGCTCCGCCGTGCAGAGGGAGCAGGTGGGGTTGGTGAAGACGATTCCCGCCTCCAAAAAGGCCCCGACAAATCCCTCCTTAACACACTGCTTCATCACTTCGGTGGTGCTGGGGGTGATGATGGTGCGGCAAGAGGAGGCAACCTGGGGAAAGCCCGCAGCTTTGAGAATGTCGTAGGCAGCTTTGATGTCCTCGTAGCGTCCGTTGGAGCAGGAGCCGATGTGTACCTGGTCGATGGGATTTCCCGCCACTTCCTTGACCTTCTTGACGTTATCCGGTGCATCGGGACAGGAGGCCATGGGCTCCAGGTCGCTTACGTCGTAGGAAAGCTCTTCCACATAGACCGCATCCGCATCGGGTTTGATGGCTTCCACGCGTTCCCGAACCACGTCCCCTGCCCGGCCTGCGAGCCATTCGAGGACATCTCCGCTGGGGAGAATGAGACCGACTTTGCCGCTCATCTCGGTAACCATGGAACAGAGGGTGATCCGGTCCGCCAGGCTGGCCTTCTCGATGGTGGGGCCGGTGAACTCCGTGGAGCGGAAGAACATCCCCGCCGCGCCGAGGTCGCCCACCACGAACGTGAGGAAGTCCCGCATGCAGACGCCCTTGGCGAAGGAGCCTTTTACGGTAACTTTCATGCTTTCGGGAACCCGGAACCAGTTGGTGCCCTCGAACCAGGAGGCTACGATGTCCGTGTTGCCCACTCCGGTGGCGAAGGCTCCTACGGCGCCCAGAAGGTTCATGTGGCTATCCGTGCCGAGAATAACGTCTCCAGGGCGTACATGGCCGTTCTCCAGAAGTACGTGCTGCCCGATGCCGTGATTAACGTCGAAAACTTTGGAAATTCCCTGTTTTTTAGCAAATTCCCGGATGATCTTCTGGTTGTTCGAAACTTTTTCCGTGTGAGCCGGAGCCTGAAGGTCGAAGGTAAAGGCCACCTTCTCGGGATCCCAGACCTTGACCTTTTTTTCGGTGATTTCCTCGAACTGCAGCACGCAGTTGGCTCCTCCGAAATCCCGGGCGGTGGAAAGGTCGATATTGCACCATACCCGGTCTCCTACCTTCGCATCCTTTCCGGATGCTCGCTGAATGATCTTTTCGATCATCGTCTTACCCATGCCGACACCTCCTGAATAAAATAGACAGCTGCTCTTTTGCTATCTGGAAGGGAAAATTCCGGAATTCTCTAGATCCCCATGAAAGACTTGATAGTCTCGAAGTTCATAAAGTCTGCCTTGTTGACCATGACGCCTTCGGGAGAGCGGTATCTTCCGTCGCCTTCTCCGGCGTGTACGGCAATGCAGTGACAAATTTCGGAGGAAATGCCGTTTTTCATGGCAAGAGCAGTGCCCGAGAAGGGATGGCGCAGATCCTTGCCCATCTTGGATTTTACGACCTTGCCTTCGGCATTGCGCTCGTATTCCACCAGCTTGCCCACGTCGTGAAGAAGGGCGGCGGCGATGAGAACGTCGTTATTCAGGCAAAAACCGCCCTCGTCCTTGTAAAGAACGTTATATTCGTCCATGGCGACCTTGCAGATCCGGGTGACTCCCCGGGTATGGGTGAGGAAGGATGCGGGGCAATCCTTGATGAGAAGGGTAAAAGGAATTTTTGCCATGTCTTCGGGTTCCCATCCGCCGATTTTCAGAGCATCCTCAAAGGTGACTACCACTTTCTCCTGGAGATCCTTGTCTTTAATCCATTCGATTTCCGGAAAACACTTTCTGATACGGTCTTTCATAATGCAATCCCTCCTCGGAATATAAGACACCAATTACGGTGCCGTTTGATTCGACTCCTCCAGGGCGATGGAGTCCTGGAGATTTCGGTAAATCCGCTCGATGTGCCGATGCGCCGCCTGGGAGGCTTTTTCGGGATCATGATCCAGAATAGCCTCGTAGATGACCCGGTGCTCGTTGATGTAGGCCTCTTTGTCGCTTAAAAGCGTGTAGATGCGCTCGTGGGTGGCCATAATCAGGTTGAAGGTCATCTTTACAATGTTGACGAAGACGAAGTTCTTTGTGGCTTCCGCCAGGGCATAGTGGAAGTTGAAGTCCGTTTTTGCCCGGAACTCGATCTCTTCCATGCCTTCCTGAGAGGGAGGAGAGAGGAGTCTCCGGAGCTTGGTGAGATCCGATGGAAAGGCCCGGCGTGCCGCTTCTGCGGCGATGGCGGGGTCGAGAACTCTCCGGGCTTCCATAAGCTCGAGAATGGCGTTATCCTCAAGCTGTTCCGTTCGTATGGGAGCTCCTGTCTCCTTGCGGGGTTTTCGAACGAAACGCCCCTTGCCGGGAATGCTCTCGATGAGTCCCATCAGCTCCAGAACCCGAAAGGCCTCTCGGAGAGAACTTCGGCTTACGCCGATATCCTCCATGAGTTGCCGTTCCGGAGGAAGAGGTTCTCCCGGGCGGAGAGAGCCCGTGCTGATGAAACCCTTGAGCTCTTCCACCACCTTTTCGTATATGCGTGTCTGGCGTACCTTTTTCTCGGTCATCCCGTCGCCTCCTGTCTGGACCGCCTAGTACACTTTATACCTTTTTCGACCTATTTGTGCAAGGGTTATCGAGAAGTCTTGCAATTGTGCGCAATTTGCCGCAGCGTTATTGTTCACGGTAAGTTTATGGCACTCTAAAAGCCTGCAAAATAAGGAGGATTCTTCTATTTTCGAGAAAAAGTCTCGGCTTTTAAGAGTATAATTATCTCATTTGGTCGGACCGAAAAGAGTATTTTTTGTGTATACTGGCGGACCGCCCAGAGGAAATGCGCCCGTACGTCTTTTCTCTTGGCAAGAACGGTGAAGAAGGTACAATATGAGGAGGTCCGAAATCGCACCTTTTCGAGACTCCCAGGAATTTCTCATGTCACTGTTTGAAAAGACTGTTCCTGTGTGCTATCCGGGGAAATCCGGGAGAAACGGAGAATGGAGGAGGAGTTTCATGTCGTTTTGTGTAAACGTATTGCACCGAGGGTGTCTTCACTTCAGAGAAACCATTACGGGCCAGGAGGTTCTCGAGTCTCTGGGGCTTTCCTTGAAAGACGAAGTGGTGGCCTGGCGGGTGAACGGATATCTTCGTTCCCTTCACTGGACATTGGACGATAACGCCGAGGTAGAGCTTGTGGATACCACGAGCCGGGAGGGACTCAATGTCTATCGGCGGACCCTTTCGCTTCTCCTTATTTTCGCTTCCCGAAAGGTGCTTGGAAAGGATGTGGATATCCGGCACTCTCTGAGCAAGGCCTACTTTTGCGAGGCTCCTTCGGGAGAGATAACCCCGGCGCAGGTGGAGGAGATCAAAAGCTTCATGACCGACCTTATTCGCCGAAACGTTCCCATTCGCCGGGAAGTGCATTCCCTGGATCGGGCGGTAAAAATTTTCATGTCCCAGAACAACGAGGATAAGGCGAACCTCCTGCGCTGGGCTGTCCAGGATCCCGTGGAACTGTACCGCTGCGATGGAACCTACGGGCTTTTCTATGCTCCCCTGGCACCTTCTTCAGGGTACGTGTCGGTTTTCGACCTGGCCCCCCAGGATGGCGGTATGGTCTTACGCTTTCCCACCGAAGAATTTCCCCGGAGCATTCCCCCCTATCAGCCGGCACCCAAGCTTTTGTCGGTGTTCAAGGAGTTTCGCTCCTGGCTGGACATTCTGGGAGTCAGCACCATGGCGAACCTTCACGAGAAAATCGTGGATGGAAAAATCCTGGATCTCATGCTCGTCTCCGAAGCTTTTCACGACCAGCGTCTCAACCGGATTGCCGAGGAAATCGTACAGCGAAGATCCGTGCGTCTTATCAGTATGGCGGGGCCTTCTGCATCGGGAAAAACCACTACTTCCCGGAGACTCTGCGTGCTGCTTCAGAGCATGGGATTCCATCCCGTGGCCATCGCCCTGGACGACTATTTCGTAAACCGGGAGGATACCCCCAGGGATGAGAAGGGGGAATACAACTTCGAGTGTCTCGAAGCCCTGGATGTGCCCCTTATCAACGAACAGCTTTCCGAATTGCTCCAAGGACGGGAAGTCCAGCTTCCGAAATTCAACTTTATTACGGGGCAGCGGGAAAAGGGACGTCTTTTGAGACTGGGCCAGAAAGATATGCTTATCGTCGAAGGTATTCACGGGCTGAACGAGCGTATAACCCATTCGGTTCCGGAGGAAATGAAATTCGGCATTTTCATCTCCCCTCTCACGGGAGTTTGCCTGGATCGACATAATCGAACCAGCACTACGGACAACCGTTTCTTCCGGAGGCTCGTGAGAGACTACCGTACCCGGGGAAAAACTCCCGAGATGACCATTCTTCAGTGGCCCGGAGTGAATCAGGGAGCCTTCGACTATATCTTTCCCTATCAGTGTCGGGCGGATGCCATGTTCAATACCGCCCTGGTTTACGAGCTGCCGGTTCTGAAAGGGTATGTGGAGCCTCTGCTGCGACGGATTCCCGAAACTTCTCCCGCCTTTGGAGAGGCCCAGCGGATGCTTGCCATGCTTCGATTCGTTCCCGCCATTCCTTCGGATCACGTGCCGAACACCTCCATCCTTCGGGAGTTCATTGGGGGAAGTTGTTTCGGAGACTAAGCTTTTTCGATGCCTGAAGGATGGCCTTTACGTGATCGTAAGAAATTTGAAACTCCAAAGAGAAATGTGTGCACCATACTTGAGGGAACGAAAAAATAACGAGGTGATTTCAAGGGATGTCGGAACGAATCGCAGTGGTGGGTACGGGATACGTGGGGTTAGTGGCAGCGGTGGGGTTGGCGGATTTTGGCAATCATGTGGTAGGAGTGGATAAAGTATCCTCTAAAATTGCTCTGTTACAACAGGGAAAATCTCCCATTTATGAAAAGGCCATCGAAGAATATCTGGAACGCAATCTCTCCCGGGGGCGCCTGCAATTTACTACCAATATGGAGAAAGCCGTGACGGAATCCCGCATTATCTTCATCGCCGTGGGAACTCCCGAGGGGCCGGGGGGAGAGGCGGATCTCTCTCAGGTGGAAGAGGCGGTTCGAGCTATAGGAAGAGCCTGTAACGAGTATAAGGTGGTGGTTCTCAAATCCACGGTTCCCGTGGGCACCTGCCGGGCCATGCAGGGCCTTTTGGATCGGGAGTTCCCCGCCTGCCAGGTGGACGTGGTTTCCAATCCGGAATTTCTCCGGGAAGGAAGGGCGGTGTTCGATTTTTTCTGCCCCGATCGAGTGGTGATCGGATGCGAAAGTGAAAGAGCCGAGGCTCTTATGCGGTCGGTTTACCGTTCCCGACAGCTCGAAAACACTCCCTTTATCTTCTGCACTCTGGAGACCGCAGAGATGATCAAGTACGCCAGCAACGCCTTTCTGGCCACAAAGCTTTCTTTCATCAACCAGATGGCGGAGCTTTCTGAGAAGGTCGGGGCGGATGTGCATCAGCTTTCAAAGGCTCTCGGCATGGATCACCGGATAGGGCCGCATTTTCTGGAGCCCGGTCCGGGATACGGAGGCAGCTGTTTCCCCAAGGATACCAAGGCCCTGGTTAGGGTGGGGGAGCGTTTTGGAGTGCCCGTCACCCTGGTGGAGCAGGTTATCCGGGTAAACGAGGAACAAAAGGAACGCACCATAAGCAAAGTGGAGCGCCTTCTTGGTTCTCTGGACGGAAAGATTGTGACCTTGCTGGGGGTGGCCTTCAAGGCGGAGACCGATGATGTCCGCGAGTCTCCCGCCATTGTTCTGGTGGAGCGCCTTTTGGAGAAAAGAGCCCGGGTGCGGGTACACGATCCCAAAGGGCTGGCCAACTTTTCCCGCCTTTTCGGAGAGCGGGTGGGATATTACGAAGACGAATTCGAGGCCCTGGACGGAGCGGATGCCATGGTCATCGTTACGGAGTGGAACGAATACCGGAATCTGGATCTTCAAAGAGCCCGAAACTGTATGAGAAATTCCGCTCTTGTGGATCTTCGGAATCTCATTCCTCCGAAGGTGGTTCTCCAGGCGGGATTTGCCTACGATGGCGTGGGATACTGTCCTAAAGAATAACATTCCCACCAAACCAAAGCTTTCCCGGAAGAATCGGAAAAACCTTTGGTTCTTATCCATGAGGGTCTTTCTTTTTATCCTTCCTGGAAGGAGCTCGGGCTATTCCGAGCATTGATATGGAAAGAGGGCGGTATCCCCCTCGGGAGATTCCTTGGGAGAGTGTCGCCCTTCTTTGTTCTGTGGAGGCTGATATTTTCGGACAACTTCTTTTCAGACGCTTCTCTCTTGATCAGACGCTTCTCTCTTGAACAAAGTCAGAAATCAGCCTTTTCCAGGGCTTCTTTGGCGGCTCGATATCCTTCCTGGATCATCTCCCGGGTGAGATGAAATTCCAGAAAGCGGACGGAACCTACCGAAGGCTGGATGAGCAGATCCGGGACGTCGATTTTCAGCCGGTTGTTGGCAATTTGTTCTTCCATGATCCGTATGGAGTTGCCCAATACATCGAAGATGTTCGGCATGGGCTTCCGCTCCACCCACTCTTTGAAAGAATCCAGAAAGCTCACATCCAATTGTTTGGCGTTGTTCTCGATCCATGCGAAGATTTTTTTAGTATCCTTCCGGCTTTCTTGAGTGGAGGAATTAAGCTTACCCTCTTCTTTGGACGCGTTTTCCGGAAAAGAATTTTCCATGCGGCCGTAGTTGAGATCCACCGCAATAACCCGGTCTGCTCCGAGATCCCGGCAGATGTTCACTGGAACGGGGTTGACCATCCCCCCATCCACCAGAAACGCCTCTTTGTACCGAGCGGGGGTGAAGACTCCCGGTACGGCGATGCTTGCCCGGATGGCCGCCACAAGATCTCCCTCCTGAATGACTACCTCGTCACCGCTCAGAATGTTTGTGGCTACGCTTCGAAAGAGAATCGGGAGATCTTCCAGATTCTGTTTGCCCACAATTTCGGTGAGAAGCTCTGTTATCTTGGTCCCTTCAAGCAATCCCGATCTGGGAAAGGAGACTTCTGCAAAATATCGGGCGGTTTCTTTCCAGTTCAACTGAAGGACAATTTCCAGAAAGTTCTCAAGTTTTCCCGCCGCATAAACGCCTCCAACCAGGGCTCCGATGCTGGTGCCTACAAGGATATCCGGCGTCATTCCCGCTTCTTCCAGAGCTCGGAGTACTCCTATGTGAGCCATCCCCCGAGCGGCACCGCTTCCCAGAGCAAGTCCCAGTTTTCCCTTTTGATGTGTGCCCATGTATCGAATCCTCCTGTCCTTCTTACCATGGATACGGCGTTTTTTGAACCAAGGATTTTTGTTTTAATTTTGCAGCATGCTATCCTGGCACGCCACTTTTCCCCCCCGGCCGGGGATTTCCCGAAAGAGAATTTCTTCCCGAGGAATGGTACCGGGGTTTCTCTGCTCCTTTTCAAGGAGATCCTTTGCCATCTCCTCCAGGGGGACAATTTCATGTCCCTCTGTGGCCATGCGTATAAGAAGATCCTCGAAAAGCTCCAGGTGAGCCATGCCTTCCATCTCCGCATGAAGGGTATGTATCTGAAAATCCGATTTTTCAAGCTGTTCCAGGTAGAGAGAGTTGATCCTCTCGGGAGGAAGGTCTTTGCGTCCCCATAGTTCGTCCAGAGTGGGTAGGGTTGTGGGGAGCTGCAAGACTGAAAAGCTTTTCCCATCCATGATGGGAAAGAAGGGAGAGACGCCCCGGGTATCGCTGGCATAGAGCAAGCCGCATCGCTCTTCCATGGCCAGCGCAGGAGAGGAGATTTGCCATCCCGGAGCGGCGCAGCTTGTCGGAGGAGCTCCCGTAAGATTTTGCAAAGCCTCCCTTCCCAGGTGTACGTGACGTTCCAGGGTTTTCGAAGAAAATCGGGGGAGCCAGTCCTGCCAGGTTACGTGGTCCCAGGCGTGAAGGCCTACCTCATGCCCCGCATCATGGGTGGCTCGAATAATTTCCGGGGCCGTTGCGCCTATCTTGGGGGCCCGGAGCAGAGTGCCGTAGAAAAGAGTTTTCAGTCCGTAGGTTCCTACCGCCCCGGTGCGGCGCATTTTTTGGAGGAAACCCGGGCGAAGAACGCGAACCAGAGCCCTTCCGGAGTTGTCCGGCCCCAGGGAGAAGAAAAAGCTTCCCCGGAGGGCATATTTTTTGAAAAGATTCAGAAGCCGGGGAACCCCTTCGACATGTCCCCGCAGAGTGTCCACATCCACCTTCAAGCCGATACGAGCCATGATCTATTCCTCCAGATAGTCCGCCACCACTCTGCGGATGGTTTCGGCAAAACCAAACTCCGGAGCCCAGTGAAGCAGTTCCCGGGCCTTTTCAATGGATGGAATCCGATCAGGCACATCTTCGTAGCCCTTGCCGTAGTATGCCTCGGCTTCCACCACCTCGATGACGGCGTTTCTGCCCTTTTCGGCGTATGTGGGATGTTCGCTTACGGCATTTCGTACCGCCTCGGCAAGCTCCCGTATGGAGGCGTTGTTCTTGGGGTTTCCGAGGTTGAAGATCTGTCCCTCCGCAGCCTGGTTTTCGTTGCGGATAATGGCCATAAGGCCTCGGATGCCGTCGTCGATATGGGTAAAGCTCCGCCGCTGATTGCCTCCGTTGACCAGGCGGATGGGTTTGCCTTCCAGGATGTTATGAAGAAACTGGGTTACCGACCGGGCCTGGTTTTGTGCCGCATCTTCGAAGGTGTCCAGCCCCTTGCCGAGCCAATTGAAGGGACGGAAGCAGGTGTATCGGAGCTCCTGTTGGATGCCGTAGGCGGCTATGACCCGATCCATCATCTGTTTGGCGCAGCTGTAGATCCAGCGGGTATTTACGATGGGGCCCACCGTGAGAGGGGTTCGGTCTTCGTGCAGAATGCCCTCGGTCATGCCATAGACCTCGGAGGTGGAGGGAAAGATCACTCGCTTTCCGTGTTTTACGCACATCCGAACTATTTTGAGGTTCTGTTCGTAATCCAGCTCATATACCAGAAGAGGATTCGTGATGTACAGGGCTGGTTTGGCGATGCCCGCGAGAGGAATCACTACGTCCGCCCATGCCACGTGCTCTTCCAGAAGGAGATCCTCCCGGAAAATATCCCCTTTGAAAAAACTGCATCGAGGAGAGGAAAGGCCCTGTATATTGGTGTCCTGAATATCGAATCCCCGAACTTCCCAAGACGTTCCCGCCAGAATGTGTCGAAGCAGATGCATGCCAATGAAGCCGTTAATGCCGAGAATAAAAATTTTCACGGAACATCCTCCCTTGATGATGCTTTAATTATTTCAGTATACTTCCGCATTCAAGCTTTTGGCTTTCTCCCCAGGCTTTGGCGGTCTGCTCGGGGCCGTCCTGGCTTTGCAGGGTTTCCGCCACGAAAATGCCCTCTCCCGTGGCGATCTCCAGAGGGTCCAGCGAAAGGATTTCTCCCGGGGTTCCCGAGGAGGCCTCCTTGCGAGGATATCCCCACCAGAGAAAAAGTTTCTTCCCCTTCCAGGTGGTAAAGGCTCCCGGCCAGGGGCGGGTGACTGCCCGTACCAAGTTGTAGATTTCTTCGGCGGGGGCCTGCCAGTCGATACGGCCGTCCTCGGGTCTGCGTCCTCCGAAATAGCTGGCCTGACTGGGATTTTGAGGAGTTCGGGGAGGATTTCCTGAAAGAAGGTTTTTCCAGGAGCGGCGGAGAACTCTGCCTGCTGCGGAGGCACAGTCTAGAGATAGATCCAGGGCGGTGTAGTGCCGGGGGATGAGTACCCGTTCCTGATCGACGATATCTCCCTGATCGGGTTTTTCCGTCATGGCGTGGAGACTTACTCCCGTTTCTGTCTCTCCCTTGATAAGGGCCCAGTTGATACAGGCTCTGCCCCGATACTTGGGGAGGAGTGATCCGTGCATGTTCCAGGCTCCCAAAGGAGGAGCCTCGAGAAGGATCTGTGGAAGAAGATGCCGGTAGTAGCAGGAGAAGAGGATGTCCGGCTGAAGGGTCAAAAGTTTTTCTATTTCCCGGGGATCCTCAAAGCCTTCCGGAGTGTACACGGGGATTCGGGCTTTCGCCGCAAGGTCTTCCACCGAGCGAAACCAAGCCTGTTCCTTTGGATTGTCTCGATAGGTGAACACTCCCACAAGGTTGGCCCGGAGACGCTGCAAGGTTTCCAGGCAGACCGCTCCCACCTCGCTGTAAGCGCAGAGAACCACCCGGGGAGAGCCCTTATGCTTCATGGGGTTTGTGCTCCTTCTCCGGTTCGGGAGTCTTCGGAGAGCTTTCCCAGATGTGCCGTATCACGTATCGCGGCCGCCGCCGTACTTCCTGGTAGATGCGCCCCACATACTCGCCCACGATGCCCAGGCAGAGCAGGGTGATTCCCATCAGGAAGAAATTGATCCCCATGAGAGTGAAGACCCCTTCCGCCTCGGGGCCCAGGAAAAGACGCCGGAGGGCCAGGAAAACCACGAAGAGAAGGCTCCCGAAGGAAACCGTCATCCCCAGCATGGTAAGGGCCTGAAGGGGGAAAAGGGAAAAGCCCGTCATAAGGTCGAAGTTCAGCCGCAGAAGCTTGTAGATGCCGTATTTGGATTTCCCCAGAGTACGTTCCTCGTGCTGTACCGGAATCTCTACGGGGTTCTGGGCGAAAGTTTTGGCCAGGGCGGGAATGAAGGTGGTACTTTCCCGGCATTGGTTGATAAGATCTACCACGTTTCGGGAATATCCCCGGAGCATGCATCCGTAATCCCGGATGTCCAGACGGGTGATCCGGTTGGTTACGGCGTTGGCCATCCAGGAGACCGTTTTTCGAAAGAGGGGATCCCGTCGATTTTGCCGGGCGGTGCCCACCACATCGTGCCCCTTTTCAAGAGCTTCGAGCACCCGGGGAATTTCTTCCGGAGGATTTTGGAGATCTGCATCCAAGGTAATGACGTATTTTCCCCGGCACTCCTGGAAGGCTGCGAGAATTGCCATATGCTGGCCGAAATTTCCATTCAGGTCGATAATCCGCAGGAGTCCGGAATGCTTTTCCCGGCAGGCCAGAAGAAGAGCAAGGGAGCGATCACGGCTGCCGTCGTTGACGAAAACCAGTTCTCCCGGAACCTTCAGGGTTTGCATAACCGGAAGCAATCGTTCCAGAAGGGCCGGAAGCACCTCTTCTTCGTTATAAACGGGAACGATTACCGAGAGGATCGGGGCGGTCATGCGGGGGATCCCTCGAAGAAGCTGCGGATTCCCCGGATCACTCGGGCGATATCATTTTCCGTCATATCCGGAAAGAGGGGAATCGAAAGAATGGCATCGGAAATTCGAGTGGCCTGGGGGAATTCCTCCCGGGACCATCCGAACCTTTCCTGATAGTATCGATAGCAATGCACTCCCATGTAGTGGATTCCCGTACCGATTTGGAGATTCCGCAGATGTTCTATCAGAGAAGCTCGGCGGTGTTCCAGAACCAGGGGAGAAAAGATATGCCAGGCGTGGGTGGTTCCGGTTTCCTCCGGCGAGGGAAGAACCAGGCCCGGGCAATCTTCGAGCTCTCTGCGGTACCGAGCTACGATGCTCCGGCGGATTTCGTTGAACTTCTCGAGCCGGGGAAGCTGGTGCAGTCCCAGGGCTGCCTGAATATCCATCATGTTCGCCTTCCAGCCCTGAAGAAGCACTTCGTATTCCGGGGTTCCCGAAGAAGAGAACCGTTTCCAGGCTCCTTTGGACATGCCGTGCTGGCGAAGAACGCTCAGGGTTTCTGCGAGATTCTCATCCTCGGTGCAGACCATGCCCCCCTCACCGGTGGTGATGTTCTTGGCGGGATGGAAGCTGAAGACTCCCATGCGTTTTTTGCCCGCTCCCCGGCCCACGTGTTCTTTGCCGATACGGCTCCCCAAAGCATGGGCCGCATCCTCCAGAAGAAAAAGATCGTGTTTTGCCGCAATTTCTTCCAAAGCTTTCATATTGCAGGGGCGTCCGGCAAAGTGTACCGGCAGGATACCCTTGGTGCGGGGGGTGATCCGGCGTTCCACCTCTTGAGGAGAAATATTCCAGCTTAGAGGATCCACATCCGCCAGTATCGGGGTGGCTCCAGCCATGAGAATGGCGTTTACCGTAGCCACGAAGGTCATGGGTGTGGTGATGATCTCATCTCCCGGCCCCGCTCCCAGGGCGAGAAGGGCAAGATGTAATCCCGCCGTGGCGGAAGAAACCCCTAGGGCAAAGGGAGTCTTCACGTAGGATGCAAAATCCTTTTCGAACCGTTGTACCTTGGGGCCCGTGGTAATCCATCCCGAACGCAGAGAATCCGCCACCTCTTGTATTTCCGCCTCTTCCACGTGGGGTCGGGCGAAGGGAAGGTAGTTTTCCGTCATGGTTTTTCCTCCTCGGAATCCGGCATCTGCCGGGCTGTATAGTCGTGAGTCTCGAACTCTTGTTCTATAGGATTCTCGTGATGGCTTGAATTCTCCATGATCTTACGGAAGAGGAGCATTCGGTCCCGGGCTCCGAGAAAGATGCCCGGTATCAGGTCCAGTCTCTCCCAGAAAGAAACGTCTCTTTCCGGAAGAACCAGGAGAATCGATTGTGCCGGATCTTTCCACAGGTTCTGCACATCCTCTCTCGAAAGGAACCAGCCTTTGGATCCCTGAGGATCCTGGCTTTTTCCGAAGGCAAGTTCTCCCTCATATTCTCCCAAAACGATTCGTTGTTTTAAATAAAAAGGAAGTCCCTGTACATAGGTACCGTAGCAGAGTATGGTGTCTTCAGGAAGGAGCTCTTCCTGGACGAGCTTTGCCAGAGCCTTTCCTGAAAGAGTTGGTTCGAGTAAGGGGCCAAGAGTTTTTACGCCTCCGACAAAGGATACTCCCAGCAGGAGAACCAGGAGAAGGGCGGGACTACGCCATCCGTTTTTTTTCCCAAAATCCAGAAATATCGCTGACAGGAAGGGGAGAATCCCCAAAAGCACCAGGGGAGGCAGGACATGGGAGAAGGGTACGTGAGTTTCCGTAAAAGCGTAGCCCCCCAGGGCGATGGCAAAGAAGGTCGGCCAAATCAAGAAAAGCCCTTTTTTGCCGGCAGGGCCCTTTTCTCCTAGCATTTGCCCCATTCCCAAGGCTCCAAAAAGCGCAAGGGGAGGGAACACGGGAAGAATATAGGGAATCAGCTTGGAGCCCGACAGGGAGAAAAAGAGGAAAATTACCCCAAACCACAAAAGGAGATATGAGAAAAGACCATCTTTTTGGGCGTGGGGGAACCGTTCTCGGAAGTTTACGCCAAATCCTCCTAGCACTCCTCCAGTCCAGGGGAGAGTGCCCGCAAAGAGAATGGGGATAAAGAACCACCAGGGTTCGTGCCGGGAATGGACCGTAGTGGTATAGCGGAAAAAATGCTCGTGTACGAAAAAAAACCAGCCGAACTCGGGATTACGACGCCACACCTCCGCAAACCAGGGAAGGGTAATCCCCAGAAAGAGCAGTATCCCCGGAAGAGAAAGGCTTTGGAAGATAAGCCCCCATTCCCGTCTCCAGCATATCCACAGAAAAATGATTATTCCGGGCAGCACTACGCCGATAAGTCCCTTGGCGAGCACCGCCAGAGCCATGGAGGCGTAGAAGAGCAGCAGCCACCGCCGAGAGGAGCGGATTCCCAAATAATAGGAGAAAAGCCCCATGGTAAGAAAGAACGTAAGGGTCATGTCTATGATGTTCAGCTGGGTGTGAATGCTCCAGATCAGGGAGCTTCCCAGAATCCATCCCGCCAGAATTCCCGAAGCGGAGCCGAAGAAGCGAAGGCCGAAAAGAGTCGTAGCAGCCACTCCTCCAAGGCCTCCTAAAGCTGGAATTATACGGGATGCCCTCTCGTTTTCTCCAAAAATTTTCATGGAAAGGGCGGTGAGCCAATAATGAAGAGGTGGTTTTTCAAAATATTTTACGTAATTCAGGGTAGGGGTTACGAAATCTCCCTTCTCAAGCATTTCCCGGGGGATTTCCGCATAGCGTCCCTCGTCTGGTTCCAAGAGGCCATGTCCCCCGAGATTCCAAAAATAGAGAGCTCCTAACAAGAGAAGGAGCGCCGTGAGAAGAGTCTTAGGATTTTTCATCGGAAAACATCCGATCCGAGCGCACGAGGCCTCGATCTTTCCAATTTCGGGCAAGATAGACGAAGGGAGTGTCCCCCAAAGCTACGAACCATTTGAGAACATAGGTGCTCACGAAGATTTCCAGCAATATTCCGGGAGGGAATACTCCCGCAAAGGCCAGGGTGACGAAAACTGCGGAGTCTATGGCCTGCGAAACGAAGGTGCTGAAGTTGTTGCGTATCCAAATATGTTTTTTCAGAGGAAATTTTCTGCGCCAAAAATCGTAGGCCCACACGTCATGCCATTGAGAGAGAAGATAGGCACAAAGGCTTGCGGCGGTGATTCTGGGGAGTACGGAGAAGATGGTCTTCAGAGCCTCCTGAACCGTATCAGTGGCATCCGGCCGAAAAAGGAGAGCCACCTGCATAATCAGGGTGGAGGCGACAAGGATGAAAAAACCGAGAAAAACCCCCTGTTTCGCTGCCCGGGATCCGTAGTTCTCGGAAAGGATATCCGTGGCCAGAAAAGATGTGGCATACACGATGTTCCCCAGGGTTGCCGTAAGACCGAAAAGGCTTACGGTTTTTAGCACCTGAATATTTGCCACTATGGCGGCAAGGGCTATCCAGGAGTACAGACCCGCCTTACCCCAGAAGCGGTAGGCAAGAGAAATGCCGAAAAAATTACAGCCCAACATGAGAAGCCAAAGAAGTTCGTTCATAAGAATAAAGCTCTCCTTCGCTACAAAAAGTGATATTTCCATATGCGCACATTCCCGCAGAATGATACCACGACCTTGGAAGGGTCGGGAGAAAAAATCGTATCCTTCTCGCAATTCAGAAGAGTTTTTTGAAATAATTTTCTGCAAAAAGAGCGGGGGGTTTCTTTTTTACAAGGAATTTTGCCACTAAACGAAATAATTTTTACTGAGGTATGCAATGTGTAAGATTTTGTTGTACAAAAAGAAGGCCTTCTGTGTTATAATGCGCCGCAAAATCTCGTTATTCCATGCACAAGGAAACGCAGACCGTTCGAGTTTGAGAGGAGGGGCATTAGAGGGCATGAAGAGACAGAGAACGTTTAGAGGTGGGATCCATCCTCCCCATAACAAAGGGAGTACTGAAGCCAAAAGCATTCAAGATCTCCTGCCGAAGAGGGAGCTTCTCTTTTTTCCTATGCAGCAGCACATCGGTGTTCCCTGTGAACCTCTGGTGAAGGTGGGGGATAGGGTTCTTCTGGGACAGAAGATAGGAGATTCTACCGCCTTCGTTTCCGTTCCCGTGCATGCGAGCATTTCCGGGAGAGTTGAGAAGATAGCTCCGGTGCTCACTCCCATGGGAACGAAATCCCTCGCAGTGGCCGTGAAAAACGACGGTCTCTATGAGCAGATCGAAGGCATGATTCCTCGGGATCCGCATGTCCTCTCTCCGGAAGAGATTCGCAAGATCATTCGTGAAGCCGGAGTGGTTGGCAAGGGAGGAGCCTGTTTTCCCACGGCGGCGAAACTTACTCCCCCTCCCGACTGCAACATCGACCATGTTCTCATAAATTGTGCGGAGTGTGAGCCCTATCTTACCTGTGATCAACGCCTTATGGTGGAGTATGCCCAGGGAATTGTGGAGGGACTGCGGATAGTACTGCGCCTTTTCCCCCGGGCTCAAGGGGTTCTTACCATCGAAGATAACAAGCCCGATGCCATAGAGGCTTTGGGAAACCAGATCCTCCCGGAAGACTCGATCCGTGTCTGTGTGGTAAAAACAAAATATCCCCAGGGAGCGGAAAAAATGCTCATCTATTCCGCCACGGGGCGAGAAGTTCCTCTGGGAAAGCTGCCTTCCGAAGTGGGGTGCGTGGTTCTCAATACCCGTACTTCCTACCAGATTTACGACATCTTTGCCACGGGGCGCCCCGTGATGTCCCGGATCGTTACCATTGCGGGAGGAGCGGTAGCCCGACCGGGAAACTTCCGGGTACGCCTGGGAACGTCCTTCTACGATCTCTTGGACGCGGCGGGAGGATTCCGAGAAAAGCCAGCCATGGTGCTCGCCGGAGGCCCCATGATGGGAATTTCCCTTATCTCTCTGGATGTGCCGGTTATCAAGGGTACTTCGGGTTTTGTCTGCCTTTCGGAAAAAGAAGCCACCATCGAAGACGAACAAACCTGTATTCGCTGTGGTCGATGTGTAGAGGTCTGTCCTTTGGGCCTCATGCCCTATCGGCTTTATCTCCTCGCCACGAGGCGGGACTATAAGGGTTTTGAGGATGCCCTCGGCATGAACTGCATGGAATGCGGGTGCTGTTCCTATTCCTGCCCGGGCAAGCTGCATCTTGTGCAGACCGTACGAGAAGGAAAGCGCAGCGTTCGAGAGATCTGGAAGAAAAAGGAGGCCTCACGATGAACCCCCAGGCTACCCTACAGGATGCTTTCTATACAGGGGCTTCATCGCCTCATATCCGGCCGGATAACGTTTCCGTTCCGATTATCATGCGGGATGTGCTCATTGCCCTGGTTCCTGCGGGGATAGGGGCAATCTGGTTTTTCGGGTTCAAGGCTGCGAACCTCATGGCCCTGGGGATGCTTGCCTGTGTCCTCTCCGAGGCTCTCTGGCAGGGAATCTCCGGAAGAAAAATTACCGTGGAAGATGGTAGTGCCGCAGTGACCGGTCTTTTGCTGGCTTTTAACCTTCCTCCGGATGCGCCCTGGTGGATTCCTCTTGTGGGGGGAGTTTTCGCAATTGTCGTAGTAAAACAGTTTTTTGGAGGGCTTGGACAAAATGTCATGAACCCCGCTCTGGGAGCCCGGGCTTTTCTTCTGGCATCCTGGCCTGTGCAAATGACCCGGTGGAGCATCGACGGCATTTCCGGTGCCACTGCCCTGGAATTGCTTAAAAGTTCTGAAGTCCAGGGAGTTCTTCCCTCCCTGGGAGAGGCCTTTTTAGGGCACATGGGAGGATGCATAGGAGAAACTTCGGCTCTTGCCCTGTTACTCGGAGGAGGCTATCTGCTCTACCGCCGGGTCATCACCTGGCATATTCCCACGATCTACATCGGTACGGTAATGTGTCTTACCTTTATTCTGGGCAGGGAAGGCTTTTTTTCTGCCAATCCCTTCTATGAGGCCTGTTTGGGAGGACTTTTCCTGGGAGCCTTTTTCATGGCCACGGACTATGCCACCTCTCCCATGACGAAACGGGGGGAGATTATCTTTGCTTTGGGGTGCGGCATTCTCACCACGGTAATTCGTCTTTACGGAGGTTATGCCGAAGGAGTTTCGTATTCCATTCTTATCATGAACCTTTTGGTACCTCTCATCGACCGCTTTGTCATTCCCCGTCCTTTCGGAGGAGGATGCCTCCATGAATAAGAGCTTTCGACTCGGGGCGGTGCTTCTTGTCATTACGGGACTTACGGGGCTCATTTTAGGCATAGCCTACAAAATTACCGAAGAACCCATTGCACGCTCCCAAATGCGTCAGAAAATGGAAGCCCTTCAACGGGTGCTCCCCCAGGGGGAATCCTTTCAGAAAATTGCCTTTCCGGAACCCCTGGAAGAAGGATTTTTGGAGATTTATGAGGGCTATCGGGGAGATGCCTTGGCAGGGTATGCCCTGACACTGCGGACTAAAGGTTACGGCGGGAATATCCTCCTGATGGTAGGCGTAAGAGAAGGAGCCGTTTCGGGAGTCCGGATTCTGGGACATCAGGAGACGCCGGGACTCGGAGCCAAGGCTTCGGATCCCTCCTTCCTGGAGCAGTTTCAAGGCAAGTGCACTCCCCCTTTGAAGGTAGTAAAGCCTCCCTCCCGGGAAGAGGGAATTCAGGCCATAGCGGGGGCCACCATCACCACCAGGGGAGTGACTCGGGGAGTGGACAGTGCCCTGGCCTTCGTAAAAAAGCACTTTCCTGAAGGAAAGGGGGAGTAGTCATGAATCTTTTCCTGGAACGATTGCAGAACGGGATAGTGAGAGAGAACCCCATCTTCGTTATGGCTATTGGCATGTGTCCCACCCTTGCGGTAACATCCAGTGCGACCAATGGCCTGGGCATGGGATTTGCCGCCACGGCGGTTCTGTTGGGTTCGAACGTGGTTATCGGAGCTCTCAGAAAAGTCATCCCCGACGAAATCCGCATTCCTGCCTTTATCGTCATCATTGCGGGATTCGTTACTCTCATTCAGTTTTTTATGCAGGCCTGGGCCCCGGGGCTGGATAAATCGCTGGGAATCTTCATACCTCTTATCGTGGTAAATTGCATCATCCTCGGCAGGGCCGAAGCCTATGCCTCAAAAAATTCCGTACTTGCCTCTCTCTGGGATGGCCTCGGTATGGGATTGGGATTCACCCTTGCCCTGACCCTGCTCGGGGGAATTCGGGAACTTCTCGGGGCGGGGTGCCTTTTCGGCTTTGCCGTGATGCCTCAGGCATACGAGCCGGCTCTCATCATGATTCTCGCTCCAGGGGCTTTCCTCGCTCTGGGAATTATTATGGGACTTATCAACCATCACAACTTGCGGAAGAAGAAAAACCCTCTCAGAATCCCTTCTTGCGGCCAGGATTGTTCTTCCTGTCCTTCCGGAAAGGAGTGTTCGTAGCATGGTTTGCACTGAGAGAATGAGAGAGCGGGGGAGGGATTGTAAATGACGCTTCTTGGCATTTTTATCGGCGCCCTCTTGACCAATAACATCGTGCTCAGCAAATTTCTTGGAATATGCCCATTTCTGGGCGTGTCTTCAAAAGTTAAAACAGCTCTGGGCATGGGATTGGCGGTAATATTCGTCATGTTTCTGGCTTCACTTATGACGTGGCTTCTCTATAACCTGGTGCTCGTACCCCTTGGAATTACTTACCTCTATACTCTGGCATTCATCCTTGTCATCGCTGCGCTGGTGCAGCTTGTGGAAATTGTGGTGCGTAAATATCATCCCGAACTCTATAAGGCTTTGGGAATCTTCCTGCCTCTTATCACCACCAACTGTGCAGTACTTGGAGTGGCGGTGATCAACATGAACGAGGGGTACTCCCTTCTGGAATCCATGGTGCATACTCTGGGCGCATCCTTGGGTTTTCTTCTTGCCATTCTTCTCATGGCGGGACTGCGAGAAAGAATTTTCGAAAATCCTAACGTGCCCAAGCCTCTTCGGGGGCTTCCCATATCTCTTATTACCGCAGCGCTCATGTCTATTGCTTTCCTGGGCTTTTCCGGTTTGGTATAGAGAATGGGGGGAATTATTCAATGGTAACCATGAATTTTCTTTTGCTTTCCAGCCTCACTCTGGGTGTTTTGGGATTGGTTTTTGGAGTGCTTCTGGGATATGTCTCCAAAAAATGTGCAGTCTCTGCGGATCCTCGGGTTGCCGAAATACGCCAGGCTCTCCCCGGAGTTAATTGCGGAGCTTGCGGTTACGTGGGATGCGATGCCTACGCAGAAGCCGTGGCGGCGGGGGAGGCAAAGGTAAATCTCTGCCTTGTGGGGGGAAGCTCCGTGGCAGCTTCCATCGCTGCGGTTATGGGAGTGGCGGCAGGAAAGATGGAACGTAAGATAGCCTTTGTCAAATGCGGGGGATCTCCGAGTAAGGCCCTGTGGAAATACGACTACTTCGGCGTCCGGGATTGCCGCAAGGCGGTTATTACTCCGGGAGGAGGCCCCAAGGCCTGTGAATATGGATGCCTTGGTTTTGGAACCTGCATGGAAGTATGCAGGTTCGATGCCATTCATATCGTAAACGGCATCGCGGAAGTCGCCGATGCACTTTGTGTGGGCTGCGGCCTTTGCGTGGACATCTGCCCGAAAAACATTATAGAGCTCCGCAAGGCCTCACAGATTGTTATGGTGGCATGTAATTCTCCCGAAAAAGGAAAGGACGTGCGTCAGACATGCGAGGTAGGGTGTATAGCCTGCGGCCTCTGTGCCAGGAGTTGTCCTAAGGAGGCCATTACCATGAAAAACAATCTCCCGGTGATAGATACGGATACATGCGTCAATTGCGCCGTTTGCACGGAGGCATGCCCTACGGGATCCATTCTTCGGATGCTTCCTCTCAAAACTTCCTCGTCTTGAAAAGCCTGCGGTAACATACGTTTTTTTCGGTATCTGGGGAAAAGCTTTCTCCTTTCAGGGAATTATGGGCCTGAAAGAGAGAAAGCTTTCCTGTTATGCAAATATGCCAAGAAAAACGGTGCACGCGGACGTTGTGACGTTAGCAAAGCGCTTGCAAAGCTTTTTGACGGGGTTTCTTGAAAAAATTTTCCGGAAGCGATTCGGGGAAAGTCAGGAGTTTTTACGTTTTTTCGGGACCGTGCCGCACTGTTTATTTAAGAAAAGTTTCCTGGAAGAACGTTATGGAAGATCTCGAAAGGGGGAAATCCCCAGTCGTTGAAGCCGGGTACAGAGCAGGGAGGCAAGTATTCCCACGCAGAGCCCCGAGAGAACTCCCGTAAAGATAAGTATGGGAAGGTAGAGAAAAACTTTTCCCGTGTGCATAAGGAAAGCCACCACGATAATTTGGGCTGCATTATGCGTAAGCGCCCCAAGGATGCTTATTCCCGGAAGGCTCAAAGCGTGGCGCACATATCGGTAGAGGTATGCCGTTACTCCCAGGCTCGCAAGGCCGCCCCCAAGGCTACAGGCGAAGGCAAAAAGGTTTCCTCCCAGAAGAAAACTTACGAAGACGCGAAGCAGCGTAATGGAGAAGGCGCTTTTCCATCCCAGAAGCACAAGGGCGCCCAGGGAAACCGCATTGGCAAACCCCGGTTTCACTCCCGGAAAAAGAAGTGGGATTTGAGCTTCTGCGGCATGTACTCCCAAGGCAAGAGCTCCGAGAAGCCCTGTAATGATGAGTTTTCGGGAAGATCCCGAAGAGGGAATGCTTCTAATGGGCCACTGCATCCACCGACGTCTCCTCTCGCAAATCTCTCTCGATATATACGAGTATTTTGTGGGGAAGGCAAAGGGCCATTTCTCCAGGCCGAGAAATCCATCCGTAGTTAATGCATAGCTTGTGGGGGCAATCCGCCTCGATAAAGCGGATGCGTCCCGGTTCTACACGGAGAAGGTTGTAATGCCCATGATCCGTTTCCACCCTGAAAATGTAGGGATTTGCCACTTCCTTAAGATTAATCCTCTGCAGTAGCGTTCCTTCCTTCCGGATAACTGCCTGAAGAGGGGCAGGTGACTGCGGCAAAAAAAGACAAACCCTCCGGAAGAGGATGCTCCCGAAAAAAAGAAGCGCCATACATCCCAAGAAAACCACAAGAAGCTTATCGCCGGATTTCAAGGGAAAAACTCCCCTCGGTAAGAGTAAAGATGGAAGCTGTACCCGAAGTTCCTACCACTCGGCGATCCGAAGTGACGAAAAGGGCTTCCACTCCCTCCAGGTCTGTTGCAAGCTGAATTCCACGAGAAAGCCCCAGAACGTAGAGTCCCGTGGAAAGGGCATCCGCTTGGAGAGAGCTCGGGCTTATCACGGTAACGCTGAGAAGTTCCTGCGAGGCGGGATACCCCGTAAAGGGATCGAAGATATGATGATACCGTTTTCCGTCCTTTTCGAAATACCGTTCGTAATTTCCCGAAGTAACCACGGAGGCGTTTGAAAGAGAGAGAATCCCAATATATTTCCCCCGAGGCTCCAAAGGATTTTGGATGCCGATCCTCCAGGGAGATCCTCCAGGCTTGCTTCCCAGGGTGACAATATTGCCTCCCATGTCGATAAGGGCCTGGGAAATAGCGTGTTTTTCAAGCACTTCCCGCACCACGTCTCCGGCGTATCCCTTGGCGATGGCTCCGAGATCTACGGCCTGTCCTTTTCGGGGGAGAGCTGCAGTGCCTCGTTCGGGGAATATCTGAAAATTCTGGTAATCCACAAGGCCCAGGGCTTTTTCGATCTCCTCCGGCGAGGGAACTCCTTCCTTGGCAGTACCTATTCCCCAAAGCTGCGTGAGGGGTCCTATGGTTGGATCGAAGGCTCCCTTGGTATGTTTGGCATATTCCAAAGCCTTGGAGAAAAGGAAGAGGGTTTCCTCGGGAAAAGATCTTTCTTCCAATCCGGCTGCCGAGTTCAGTATGGCCACCTCCGAGGAGGGGGAGAAAAGAGAAAATCGGTTTTCCAGGGCCTGCACCGAAATTCGGGCAGCCTCCAAAGCTTCCGGAGCGTTTTCCCCCCATGCCTGAAAGCGTATGAAGGTGCCCAAGGCGTAAAACTCTTCCGAAGAGGGCTTAGAGGAGAACCTTTCAGGCATAAACAAGAGAAAGGCGGCACTCCCGAAGATAGCAAGTAGAAAGAGCAGGGCTGCAGAAAGATTTTTTTTCATGGAGTATTCCCCCGAAACGTGATGTGGTGGCATGCAACCAAGAAAAAGATTTTTTGGGTTCCGTACCGTATCTTACCCCGGAACAGAAATAAAATACACGTTTGCCGGTGAAAAAAGAGGGCATAAGGAACCTTCTTGAGATAGAGTTCCTGTGGTATTCTCAAGAAAATATTCCGCTAACCACGCAGAACTGGAGAAGAACAGCTTTCTGATTTCACCGGTCTCTCGGTAAATCACCCTGAGGAGGGAGGTTTTCCATTGGACGCGAAAACTCGAGAATATTACGACAAGGCTGCCACCTCCCTTTCTCAACGATACGACGCGGCAGATCTTTCGGAGCTTCATGCTCTTCTGCGGCAGTGGCTTCCTCGGTATGCCAGGGTACTCGAGGTCGGATGCGGAACCGGCAGAGATGCTCTTTTCATGGCATCTCTGGGATGTACCGTTACCGCTTTGGACGGAAGCCCCTCCATGGTGGCCCTTACCCGGGAGGCCTTTTCCCGGCAAGGCATGGATCCATCCCGGGTTTTTCTCGCCTCGGTTCCTTTTCCTTCCGGTCACAAACTTCTGAAAGAAAAATTTGACGCGGTGGTAGCGGTAGCCGTTCTTATGCATCTAAAAAATTTCGAGCTTTTGGAGTGGTGCTCCCAAGTTGGAACTCTCCTGAGAGAAGGAGGAATTTTTATCTGTTCCTTCTCTTCGGGCAAACGGGGAAAAAATGACGAACGGCTCTTTATCCATAGACAGCCCGAAGAAGTCCAGCTTCTTTTCGAGAGCGCCGGCTGGGGCCTCGTGTACCAAAAGGAAACCCCGGATGGGTTGGGGAGAAACCTGTGCTGGTACAATCTGATATTTTCCCGATGCGATACGACCTGCTAGAGGAAAGAAAGCGGGGAAAATACGCTTTCCCCATCGAAAAAATCGGGATTTCCCTATATAATGGGGTGTGCAAGCATTAAAAAAAGAATACTCTCTTTCAAGACTTCTACGGTCTGCCTCTGAAAGAGGAGAAGGTGGTTATGAAGAATGAGTAGCGAGGCCTCTAAAACGCTGAATTTTTTGGAGCAGATTATTACGGATGATTTGAATGCACAGCGTGTGGAAGCGGTAGTCACCCGCTTTCCCCCGGAGCCCAACGGATATCTCCATGTAGGGCATGCAAAGTCCATATGTCTCAACTTTGGTCTTGCGGAAACTTTTGGAGGCTCCTGTAATCTTCGTTTCGATGATACGAACCCTTCCAAGGAAGAAACGGAATATGTGGAGTCCATAAAAGAGGATGTCCGCTGGCTGGGTTTTTCCTGGGCCTCTCTTTGCTACGCTTCGGATTACTTCGATTCCTTTTATGCGTGGGCTCTGGAGCTTATCCGTAAAGGACTGGCCTATGTGGATCACCAGAATGCGGAAGAAATACGCAGCAGCCGGGGAACTCTTACGGAACCGGGAATTCCTTCTCCCTACCGAGATAGGTCTCCCCGGGAGAACGAGGAACTTTTCGAAAAAATGCGTGGAGGGGAGTTCGAGGAAGGGGAGTGCGTGCTCCGGGCAAAGATCGACATGGCTCATGCCAATATCAACATGAGGGATCCCGTACTTTATCGAATTCTCAAGCAGGCTCATCACCGAACGGGGGAGAAATGGTGCATCTACCCTATGTACGATTTCGCTCACGGATATGAAGATGCCATCGAAGGAGTGACACATTCCATATGCACTTTGGAGTTTGAAGATCATCGTCCTCTTTACGACTGGTTCCTCGAAAATGTCTCTGTTCCTTCCCGGCCCCGGCAGTACGAATTTGCCCGGTTGAATCTCACTTACACGGTCATGAGCAAACGCCTTCTCAAGGCCCTGGTAGACCGCACGATCGTAGATTCCTGGGATGATCCCCGGATGCCCACCATCAGCGGGCTCCGGCGTCGGGGTTGTTCTCCCGAAGCATTGCGGCGCTTTTGCCGGGAGATAGGGGTGTCTAAGGCGAACAGTATGGTGGATCTCGAGTTCCTCCATTATATTCTTCGAGAGGAACTCAACGCCCAAGCGCCCCGAGTAATGGTAGTGCAGAACCCCGTAAAAGTGATTCTTGAAAACTATCCCGAAGGCAAGGTGGAGTATCTGCAGGCGGAGAATAATCCCGAGGATCCTCAGGCGGGAACTCGCCAAATCCCCTTTTCCCGAGAGATTTACATTGAAGCGGAAGATTTCATGGAAAATCCTCCGAAAAAATTCTTTCGCCTCTTTCCGGGAGGAGAAGTTCGACTGAAACACGCCTATCTTATTACATGCCGGAGAGTGGAACGGAACAGCGCAGGAAAAATTACCACTCTCTACTGTACCTATGATCCCGAGACAAGAGGCGGAGACGCTCCGGACGGCAGGCGAGTGAAGGGAACTCTTCATTGGGTTTCTGTCCCTCATGCCCTTTCCGGAGAAGTGCGGCTTTACGACACCCTTTTTACTCTCAAAGACATGAGTAAAATGGAAGAGGGAAAAACCTACGAAGATTATCTCAATCCGGACTCGCGGGTAATCCTTGGAGAATGCAAGATGGAGCCTTCTCTTGGCGATGCACTTCCCGGAGATCGTTTCCAGTTTCTGCGGCAGGGGTATTTTGTGGTGGATCGGGACAGTGATCAGGCACATCTCGTGTTCAACCGGATCGTTTCGCTCAAGGATAGCTGGAAAAAGATCGCAGCCAAGGAATAGGGAACCCGATCTGAAATGCTCCCTTTCCTTCAGACCCGGCAGTCCCTTTCTCAGAGATTCAAGCGCTTGAAAAGCCGAACAGGAACGAGAAACGGAGGGAGAAGCTTCAATATTTGTTTTGAAAATATCTAGGATCTTCCGATTTGCCGTATTGTAAGGAACACCAAAATTCCCCCGGGTTACTTCTTTGTGGAGTAAATTCCCCGTGGCGAAGGAATGCAAAGGAGGATGAGGCGATGAGAAAAAGAATGCTCTTGCTTTTCGTAGCGTGTGCCCTGTTGGGAAGTACCGGAGGGGCCTTGGCCCAGAGTCAGCCCCTCTTGGTTTCACAGCCGGTTTATGAGGGAATGCAGTTTTTCGTGTGCCAACCATCCTGGGCTCCTCCGGGGTGGTACATGACCTATGATGGCTATCCCGTTTCCCGGGGATTCGGCGGTGTCTGGTACTATGGTGTTCCTTCGGGAGAATCGCTTGTGCCTTCGGCCTATGTAGTCGGATCTGTCATTCCTGCTCAGGTATCCCTTGTTCCCTTTACGCAGATCGTTTCGGCGGTTTCCCCGGTTCCGGTGATTCCCTACTGGCTCCAAAACACCCGTTTCGTAGAAGTGGCTGCGTGGAATTTCCTGGTAGATCGCATGGGTATGCTTGAACGTCCCAGGGTTCCTCTCGCCTGGAAGGGAGATCGCCCCGCCTGCATATTCGCATGGACCGGAAAAGAGTGGTATAAAATGCTCGCCCGGGATGGGGGGGAGAGCCCCGGTGAAATTCTGAAACGCCACGGAGAGACTCTGCAGAACTTCGTCCGCCGGAACGGATTTATCTGGAACGATGCAGATACTCCCACCCTGGCAAATCAGGCTGCGGTGTGGGGTTTTCTCTGGATGGGCCGTATGGCGCCTCTGAACATGTGGTAGAGGAGGGATGAATATGAGCTTTTCTCGTTTTTCCCGGTTTCTCCTGGCTCTCTTTCTGGGAATGTCTTTCTTGTTTGGAGGAGCCCTTGCGGGATTTGCCAAGGATGTGGGGGGGCAGTCTCCGGTACTTATTGTGGCTCCGAACTACACGGATGCTTATACAACTTCCGGAGGGCGTCAGGCTCTTCCGGGAAGTCCTGTATACCTCACTCCCGATGGATACCCGGTTATGCGCACCGCTCAAGGTGAATGGATTTACATGGTAAATCCTGAGGCCGTGCGGATTCCAGGGCCACAAATTACTGTGATCAGTCCTGGAATCCCCCTGATGTATGGATATCCCTACCCCCTGGAAATGACATCCTGCCCACAGGGAGTTGTCCCGGCGCCTTCGCAACAGATACAGCAGTTTTCCCAGCCTCCCCAGGGAATGGTGCTGCCTCCTCTAACGCCTTCGGGACAGGTATACTACTATCCTGCAGGAGCAGGAGGCTTTGTTGTACAGCCTCATCAGTAAAAGCAGGGGCTGAAGAGAACCTGGAAGGGTGTTTTTCGTGTCCAAAATATTTTGGGGAAAACTACTGCTTGTCTGTTGGCTTATTCTGGAAGGCGGAGCTTTTAGTCTCGAAGCTTTTCAAAACGAACCTCAGGGTTTTCGAGGAGCTTCCTGGTGGTCTGGTATCCATGGTTTCTCAAGGCTCTATCTTTTCGAAAAAGACGGTTCTTGGGAGCTGTATCGCCGGGAAGGAGAAAGCCTCCTTTTCGGAGAAGCCCAGCTGGATGACGTGCTCTATTATTTTGTAAACCAGCATTTTGCAGGAGTTTTCCTCGGAACTTACGGCCAGGCAAACAGAGACTTGCTGCTTCGGGAAGCTTCCCGGCGGTGGGGGCCGGGGAAGCCTTTGATTTTTGAAAAGAACCTCTATGGTTACACTTGGTATGGACGCTCAGTGGCGGCTCATCTCCATTATGACCCTCTCACCGAAGAATCGCGGCTTGTCATAACTCCCTTCTTTTCCAGAGACTCTCTTGGAAGAGAGATTGGAGATTTACAGCGAGACTTTGCGGTTCTTGTGAGGGGCAAGAATCCTTTAATGAGAAACACGCCCTTTCGCAAAGAAATTCCTCTTTTTGCCCCTGGGGGAGATCGCTATCCCAAATGGTGAGGCGAAAAAAAAGATATCAGATCGGAGCGGGGGAATCTTCTATTGCGGAGAGAATTAAAATATTTTTTACATAATTTCTATAAGGGGGTGCTTTTAGTGGAAAAACGAAGTAAATTTTTAATCCGTATCCTTGCTGTTGGGGTGCTTCTTGCCTTTGCCGGAGCAGGAGCCGCTACGGTAGAAGCCGCAGTCTACGCCTCTCCCGTGGCGGTTTGGGGGGTGCCCATGGTGCCTGTGGTAGTTTCCGGGACGACACCCGTGATAATTTCGCCGCCTTTGGTGCCTTTGGTAGTAGGCTATCCTTGGGGAGGAGCATATTATTACGGACCGCCTCTTTCCCCTGGATATGTTTATACTGGCGGGTATTACTCTCTTCCATATACTGCAGTTATCATACAAAAATAATTCGTTACATCAAGAGTGGCTATTTTCCCTAGGGAAGATAGCCACTCTTGATGTAACGAAGTTTCCCCCACGTGGGGCGGATTCCCGATGGTCAGATCAAAGTTTTTCAGATTTGAAGACTCGAAAATACCAGCCAAACCAGATAAGCTAAATATGTAAAAGAGAAGAGCGCTCCTTCAAGGCGGGTTATGCGCCCTTGGGCCTCTCGAGAACCTTTTTTACAGAAGAAAAAGAGCAGTAGCGTGAGCCCCCCCATGACGAGGCAATCTCGGGAAAGCACTTCCGGGGGAACCTTGATGGGGTGAATTGTTCCGGCGATACCCACTACGGCAAGAGTGTTGAAAAGATTGGATCCCAGAACATTGCCGAGAGCGATATCGCTCTTTCCTTTGCGGATTGCCGCTACGGATGAGGCAAGTTCCGGAAGGGATGTCCCGATGGCTACTATGGTGAGTCCGATAATAAGGTCGCTTACTCCGAGAGCATGGGCCACCAATACCGCTCCCCATACAAGAGCTTTGGAGCTTGCCATAAGCACCCCAAGACCGATGCAAAGCTGCAATAGAGAGCTTTTCAGAGATCCGAGGTTTTTTTCGGAAAGTTCTTCCATTTCCCCCGGAAGGAGCATCTCCGGAGGATCTCCCTTCATTCCCCTGTAAAGAGACCATCCCATGATCAGAAAGAAAAGAAGGAGCAGAACCAGGGCGTCAGTGCGGGAAATTTCTCCGTTGAAAAGCTGTAGAATTGCAAACAGAGTGGCTCCGATAAGTAGCGGAAGCTCTCTCTTGACAACTTGGGTATGTACCGCAATGGGGGATAGAAGAGCTGTTATGCCAAGAATCAGAGCGATGTTGGCGATGTTCGATCCGTAGGCGTTTCCAAGAGCAAGCCCAGGATTTCCTTGGAATGCGGAAAAGGCAGAGACAATCATTTCTGGTGCGGAGGTACCGAAGCCCACGATAAGCATTCCTACTAAAAGCTGAGGCATTCCCAGCTGTTGTGCGGTAGCTACTGCGCCATCCACAAAGTAGTCTGCGCTCCACACGAGAAAAATCAGTCCGAGAATTAAGGCTGCCAGAGCGGCAAAAAGCATAATATCTGTTCCTCCCTTTCGTTATTTATCAAGCATTTTGTTTTTCCCAATTTGAAAATACCGGTACGCCAACATGGCGAGTAAGGTCGTATTATACTCGACCCCAGTGTTTTTTAAAAAGACAGGTTTTCACAAAAACCCTTTAGATCAGGAAGTTGTCGCAGATTTCAGGGCGGCAGAGTCTGCAAGAGTTGTTGTGGCCTCTGTTTTTATCGAATCTTATTTAATTTTCATCTTGCCGTAAAATGCAACATTCCGGCGTTATGGAATTTTTGGTAAAATAAAGAGACTTTTTCAGAAGTAACGCTTAAAGTTAGACTTTACGGCACCTTTCCCTTTTTACCCGATATGTTTTTCCTCTCTCTTTATGCTTTATGCCGGATTGCCGAGGATTCGGAGAAAGGATTTTCCCGTGGCAAAACTTTATTCCCGTATGCTTTTATTTATTTTGCTCCCGCTTTCCCTGGTGCTGCTTGTGTGCCCTCCCCCCATGGAGCGTATGGTGGAGAAGATTCGAGGTGTGCCCTATATAACCCCTCTTCTGGAAGAGCCGATTTCTTCGGGAGTTCCCCGCATAGACCGGAGGGATTTTCCGGAGGGCCTGGAAAATATTCAGCGGAGCCTTTGGTGGTGTGCGAAAAATGCGGAAAAGTACCGGCAGAACTCCATGAAGATGGAGGAAGTCTCTCCCCGGGATTGGCAAGCTTTTGCGGAGAGATTTCTGGATTCCTCCGAGAAAGAGGGGCGTTTTCTCTACACGGAATCCAGCCCGATCTTTCCCATGGAGCAGCTTTTTTTCTATTCTCTCCATTTCGAGGAGGATCGTTTTCTCGCTCCCGTGCCTTTTCTGGAAAAAGGACATATTCCCTTGGGATTGGGAGGCATTTTTCTTTGCCTTCTCGGAAGCTGGATAGGCAAGCTTTATCGAAGTTCTTCCCGGGGAGGCATTCTCGTGGCACGTCCCATGATTCTGCTCTTGTGGGATGCCATAACGATCCTGATTCTTTCGGTTTTTGCTTACGGAGTTCTCGATGTGCTTTTTGTCTCTCTTTGGAATACCCGGGGATGGGATTCGGAGTTTCGGGTTATGGGAATCTTCATGACCCTCATCCTCGTTCCCGTTATGGCTTTGTTCATTACCGCCACGGGAGCTCAGGAGGTGTTCGTGGAGGAGAGCGGCGTCATTTTGAGAGGAATGACGGGATTCAACAAACTGGAGTGGAAAGATTTCCGGGATATTCGGGTTAGCACTCTCCGAAGCGTGAAAAAGGTGCGGAACCTGCTGGCTCCGAAGGAAGTGACCCGGTTTCTCCTGCTGGAAGGAGAGGAGGTGGTCCTTCGGATTATGGAACCTCCGCTTAAAAAAACGAAAAGGAGAATCCTGGATGCTCTGGCTTCCCGGGGATCCCAGGAACTTGTCTCCAAAATAGAAGTCGTGAAAAAGGATTGGGGAGCCTAGGCCTTTTTATCCCCCCTTGGAGAATCGATTTTTCCTAGAAGGAGGTCTTTGCCATGTTGCATATATCAAAAAGAATGTCCTTTTTTCTGCTGTTCTCGCTCCTGGTCGTGTCTCGAGAAGCCGCTGGGGCGTCTCCGGCGGTGCTGGAGGCCCAGGCGGATAATCATGTATATGCCTATAAATACAGGAATTGGAATAACTCCAATTGGGGGGCCTATGGCTCTCTGGGAGCGGGGTGGCATCCCCTGGGAGGAGAAAAACGGACCTATCTCCGTTTTGCCCTTCCCCGGGTGAACGCCGTTTCCTCTGCGGTTCTGAGACTGTATCACTATCATTCCGCAGGAACGGGAACCCTGGATATATGCGTTCATCGGGTTACCTCTCCCTGGCAGGAGGGGAGGGGAAATTATTCTTCCCCGGCGGAACCCCGTCCGGGGGATCTTACATGGGAGAATCAACCTTCCTTTGATCCCCGGCCGGAAGTGTGCTTCTGCCCGGGGGGCAATCCGAACAAGTGGGTGGATGTGGACATTACGAATCTCGTAAACGCATGGCTCCGGGGAACTCCCAATCACGGGCTGGTTCTCGTCTCCCGGGGGCCCCTTTCCCAAAACGTTCCGGAATGCCAGTATGGGTTCCGTTCCCGGGAATTTCCGCAAAAAGATCAGCGGCCGATCCTGCTCCTGGACCAGGCTCCGGCGAAACCCCTGGAGCCGGATTCACCTTCCGGGAAGGTGCTCTTTTTCGACGATTTTTCTCAAGGGGCTTCCAAATGGAATGCCCAGGGCTTTCAGGCCCGTTGGAAGGATGAAAAAATTTTTTGGCAGGATCCTCAGCATCGGCCCCTCACATCGAAAACGGAAATTCCCCTGGAGAACGTTATTATCGAATACGATGCCTGGTGCGGCGAAGACGGCCTGCCTATGCGGTGGCAGAATGCACAGGGGGATGGGTATGTGGTGGTTCCGGGGTCGTGGCGGAACACACGCTCCCATGTCGGCCGTAGCAGAGATCCGGTTCAGTGGAAGATGGGGGAGCACATACGTCTGCAAACCTGGCAGCATTACCGCATATGCCGCATAGAAGATTCCTTGAAGGTTTACGTGGATGGGAGCTTGATCATAGATAAAATCCTTACCGGTAGGTTTGCCGGAAAAGGAACCCTCAACTTTTACTCCTATTCCGAGGTGGCCTTGGATAACGTCAAGGTTTCTCTTCCTTAAAAACTAGTCCCTTTGGCAAGGAGGGACTTTAAATGTCATTAGGCCCAAGCATGAAATTTTCAGGCACATTCTTATTTTTCGGGGAGCAGAAATATTGGCTTTTCTAATCGACCTTCTCTCTCGCTTCCCAATTTTTGGATAAAGAATCCCAGAATTGTATGCCATGTTCTTTAGATTGCATGCAGAACGTAAGATGATTTACTTAATTTACTGAAAAAGGGGTTTTTTCACCAAGTTGCCTGACGGATATGACATAGTTGGTGTAAAATGGCTTGTTGGACGCATTTTGGTACGGAATGAGGATATTTTCTGGGAGGTGGGCACATGTGTATTTTTTTTCTTTCCGTCATAACGTATCTGTTTTTGGCGTGGAGTGGTGACGGCATTTCATTAACCGAAGTTGTCATTGCTCTTCTCCTCGGGGGTGTGTTGTTCTTGGTAGAACGCTCCTTTTTTGGCGGAGGAAGGTCAATGGGGCTTGGAGCAAGCCTTGTCCGAGGAGGTCGATTTTTACACTATTTTTTTGGTCCTTTTATGGTGGCTCTCGCTAAGGCGAACGTGCATGTAGCAAAGCTCGTCATTACGGGAAAAATTCGCCCTGGCATAGTAAAAGTGCCCGCAGAGGGGTTGGGGGACGGAGGTATTACCCTTTTGGCGAACTCCATTACCCTCACGCCGGGAACTCTTTCGGTGGATGTGGATGAGGATGATCGGGCTCTTTATGTACACTGTATCGATCTCTCGTCCCCCGATCCCGATCCGAAAGAGATTTACGGATCCTTTGCAGACTGGGCAAGGAGGATAACTCAATGAGTACGCTTCTTTTTGCGTGGAGTGCGGCACTTCTCGGTCTTGTGGCCCTGCTGATGTTCGGACGTCTTGTGGCGGGCCCTACCATTCCGGATCGTGTGGTGGCTTTGGATGCTCTTAACACTCTGGGTATTGCCATCATGATTCTTCTTGCGGTGGTGTACGACTCGGTGGTTATGGTGGATGTGGCCATTGTTTATGCGGCTCTCACCTTCGTGAGCACCATGTTTTTTGCCCGGTATCTCGAAATTGGGAGGTGACGGGAAATGTCCTTTCTACTCGCTTTTTTCCTGGCCATAGGTTTGGCTTTCTGTACTCTGGGGGGTATTGCGCTGTACCGCTTTCCCGATGTCTATACCCGCCTTCACGGAACTACCAAATGTACTACCTTTGGCTCCATGTTTATCTCTATCGCCGCCATTTTATGGGGATTCTGGCGTTTTGTGCAGACTGGGGAAGGGCGCTTCCTCGTCTTGATGATACATGTAATTATCGCCTTTATCGCTCTTCTGGTAACGAATGCTACGGGGGCTCATGCCATCGCCCGAGCGGCTCACCGAAGCGGCGTTTTCCCTCGACAGGCCATCATTGACGTTTTGCAGAAAGATCAGAAAAGCCAGAGGAAAGGCGGTGGTTCTCAATGAACGAAGTCCTTCACCTTGCCATACTTATTCTTGTGGCTTTGGCAGGTTTTTTCGCAGTATGGTTCCGGGATCTTATTTCCTCGGTTATCTCTCTTGCTGCGCTGAGCCTGCTTCTTTCCATAGAGTTCTATATTCTTCAGGCTCCGGATGTGGCGATTGCAGAGGCCGCTATAGGGGCCGGCCTGAGCACTGCCATCTATGTTCTTGCCCTTCGGGCAGTCTGCAAGGCAAGGCAACCCCGAGAGAAAGGATCCCAGCAATGAAATCCAAGATGCTTTTTCTAATTGCGGTTCTCGTGGTGGCGGGAATGGTTTGGGGAGCCATGGAGGCGGTGCATCCTTTTGGTCTTCCCGGAGAAACTCCCATGGATACATACTTTGTAGAACATGCCCAAAAAGATCGGGGAGCCAACAACGTTGTTACCGCTGTCGTTTTTGACTATCGTGGCTTTGACACTCTGGGAGAAGCGGCGGTGCTCTTTACTGCGGTTTCTTCCATTGCCCTGATTTTCCGTAAAGGGGGGAAATCCTAGATGCGTCATATGCGTCCTCTCTCAGTGATTACCCGAGTGGTGTGCAACGCTTTTGCCTGGTTTATGGTGATTTTCGGAAGTTACGTCATCATTCACGGACATCTTACCCCGGGTGGAGGGTTTCAGGGAGGAGCCGTAGTAGCTACGGCCCTGGCGTTTCTCGTGATTACCCACGGCGGGGATTTCGCTCTGCCGAGAATCAAGAAGGAACTCTTTGTAACGCTGGAACAGGCGGGGCTTCTCCTTTTCATCTGCACTGGTTTCGCCGCTTTGGGCACTACGTTCTTCTACAACTTCCTGGCGAATCAGGGAGGGCTTTTCGGAGCTTCCGTACCCCTGGGAGTTAACTCGGGGGTGCTCAATTCCTCGGGAACCATTGCCCTCATGAATATGGCTGTGGGATTCGAGGTGGTGGGAGGCCTATCTCTCATCCTTTTCTACATGCTTCATGGAGTTTTGCAAAACCTTGGTGCCGAAGAGTTTGGGAAGGAGGAAACCGGTCATGATCGGTAATTTGCCCTATATTGTGGTGGGGCTTCTTTTCATGTACGGCCTTTTTGCGGTGATTTTCGAGAAAAACCTCATAAAAATTGCCGTGGGAGTCACCGTCATGGAGTCCGCAGCAAACATGCTCCTCATCGTTTACGGATACCGTTCGGGAGGGAATATACCGGTTTTCACCCTGGGAGGAGAGGGAAGCGTTTTCGTGCTTCCCACGCCTCAAGCTCTTACCCTGACGGCCATTGTTATCGGCCTTGCCACGAGCGCTCTTTTCCTTTCCATGATAATGGTGCTCTACCGGCACTATGGCACGCTTGATGTTCGCGAGATAAGGAGGTTGCGGGGATGAGCTGGACAAACCATCTTCCCGCCCTTGTGGTGGCGGTGCCTCTTTTCGGTGCCTTCGGCGCTCCTCTCGTTTCTTTGGGGGGGCGAATGGCCCGGAACGTGTGGTTTATTTTCTTTGCAGCCCTTTCGGCCCTCTTTGCCCTGCTTCTCTGGAGACATGTGGGTGCCTCGGGAACGCTGGTCTATGTTATGGGGGGAAGTGCCTGGAATATTCCCCTTCCTTCGGGAATGATCCTGCCGGTACGAATTCTTCTTGAAGTGGATTCCTTTGGAGCTCTCATGGCTCTCATCGGAGGTCTCTGTGCCCTGGCGGGAGCTCTTTTTTCTCTTCGCTTCATGGAAAAATTTACGGGGCTCGACAAGTATTCCGCCCTCTATTTCCTCCTTCTGGCAGGCATGCAGGGAATGGTTCTTACGGGGGATCTTTTTAACCTTTTCGTGTTCATCGAAATTGCTTCCGTAGCATCCTTCGGCCTGGTGGCTTTCTGGCGAGATCGCCCTGAAACAGTGGAGGCGGGGTTCAAGTACATGCTTGTCTCCACCGTAGGAGTCATGTTTATCCTTCTGGCCATCGCCTTTCTTTATGGCCGCTATAACGTGGTGAACATGGCGGCCATTGGGGGTAATCTCCAGTATGGACTTCCTGAAAAAGTAGCCCTCATATTTCTTGTGGTGGCTCTCGCCATGAAATGCGGCTCCGTGCCCATGCATATGTGGACTCCCGATGCCTATTCAGAAGCTCCCGCTGCAGTCACCTGCCTTCTTGTGGCGGTAAGCCAGGCTTCTCTTTACGCCCTTTTCAGGATTTGTTTCTCGATTTACGGCATTTCCATGGGAAGCAGCGCCGTGGCCTGGGCGATCATCGTGTTGGGGTGTCTTTCCATGTTTGTCGGAGTGAGCATGGCGGTGATCCAGAAAGAAATAAAGCGCCTTATGGCATATCATTCGGTATCTCAGGTGGGATACATTCTTCTGGGGCTCGGGGTAGGACTTCTTGCCCTGGGAAATCCCCAGGAGATGGGGGCCTACGGCATGACTGCCATCAAGGGAGGACTTTATCATCTCTTGAACTACGCCATGTATAAACCTCTTCTCTTTCTTTGTGCGGGAGCTCTTTTTTATGCGGCAAAATCGAGAAATCTCAACGATTTGGGAGGGCTGGCGAGAAAAATGCCCTATACCACGGTACTTTTTCTTCTCGCTGCGGCAGCCATTGCGGGATTGCCTCCCTTTAACGGCTACGTTTCCAAACTCCTTATCTATGAATCCTCCTTTGCGGTACACCCTATTCTTCCCGTGGTAGCCATGGTGACTTCCATGCTGACTCTGGCGTCCTTTGTCAAGGTATTCCAGACAGCCTTTCTCGGTCCCGAAAAAGAGGTATTTTCCACGGTTCGGGAAGTTCCCCAGAGTATGCTTTTCGGAATGGGGCTTCTCGCCCTCGTGATTATCGGCCTTTCCCTTTTCCCATCATGGTCGCTGGATCATTTTATTACTCCTGCTGCAGAAGCTCTCGTGGATAAGGCATCTTACGTGGGTGCCGTATTGGGAGGTGGTTTCTGATGTGTACCACCGTACTTTCGGGATATGGTTTTTGGGACATCTTCAGCTGGCTGACCTTCTTCATGGTCATAACAGCCTTGACGCTCTGGTTTCGTGCTCAAGGACGAAAAGATTATAAAGAAGGTTCTCCTCAGGACGAGATTTTTTACGGAGGTAACCCGGTTCCTTCGGATGGAGCGGATATTACCGTTCCGGCCTCTTCCGCTTATTGGGGATTCAAGAAAGCTCTCCATGGTTTCTACGCTTTCCTGGATTCCTGGCATTCGGGAATCGCCACGGACTATGTGGCGTGGTTTGCCCTCACTGCGGCAATCTTCGCCATGCTCTTGGTATTTTAGGAGGCGAAAAGGATGTTCAAACCAGAAATGCATCTCGAATATTTAACGAAATCCCTTTGGGTTTTTCATTGTAATAGCGGATCCTGTAACGGCTGTGATATTGAAATTGTAGCCTGTATTTCTCCTCGGTACGATATCGAACGTTTTGGCATGAAGCTGGTGGGAACTCCTCGTCATGCGGATGCCCTTCTGGTGACAGGTCCCGTTACCAGATATATGGCAGATCGTTTACGTCGTATCTATGCCCAAATACCGGATCCTAAAGTGGTCATCGTGGTAGGCAACTGCGGATGCTCCGGAGATGTTTTCTATGAATCTCATACTCTGGAGGGACCAGTGGACAATATCATTCCCGTGGATGTCTATGTCCATGGTTGCCCTCCCCGGCCGGAGGCTATCGTGGAGGGTGTGAGCAAGGGAATTTTGAAACTTGAAAAAATGCGCCAGGGCCTTCTTGAGGAAAACCGGGAAATTGAAGGAGTCATTGTGGCGGATCAGGAAACGATCCCTGCCGAGGAGGTGCTTTCCGAATGAGCCAACAGACATCCCTTGCAGTAACCTCTCCTTCCGAAGTTCTTTCCTTTCCGGAAGTGAAGATGGCTCTCCAAGAATTTTTAGGAGAAGACCTTCTTTCTTTTGAGGAGCATAAGCGTTTTTCCACAGTCCAGGATTGCTGCGAGCTGGGAGATCTCTGGGTGGAAATTCCCCGTTCCCGATTCCTGGAGCTGGTAGAGTTTCTCGGTACTCTAGATTTTCCTCATTTTCATGTTATTTCTGGAAATGATGAGGGCGAGAAGGTGATGCTCAATTATCATTTTTCTCTCTATCGGGCCGCAGGTTTTGAAACCCAGGTGGGAGTTTCAGTCAAGGTTCGCCTTTCCAAGGACAATCTTTCCATGCCTTCTCTCTGGCCTCTGATTCCCGGGGTAGAGTACAGCGAACGAGAGATTCTGGAGCTCTTCGGTGTGGATTTTGTGGGTTTGGAAAATAAAAATCTGGTCTTTCTGCCGGAAGATTGGGATCGGAGCGTTTTCCCCAAGCGTCGAGACGAGAGCGGATTGAAGCCCGAACATATCCGGAAACTCTCCTAGGAGGATGGTTAGTATGGCAGCGGAAAAAGGAACGACCTATACCATACCCATCGGGCCGGTGCACGTGGGCCTTAAGGAGCCCATTACCGCATGGCTCAATGTGGATGGAGAGCGGATTGTGGATGCCGCCATCCGCCCTGGAGCGGTACATAGGGGCATTGAAGTGATGGCTCAGAAACGAAATCCCATTCAGGTTATCTATCTGGCGGAACGAATTTGCGGCATATGCTCCTTCTGTCATATTACCGCCTTTGTGCGGGCAGTGGAGAATGCCGCTAAAATCGAGGTTCCCAGAAGAGCCCAGTATATACGTAGCCTGGTGCTGGAGCTTGAGAGGATTCATTCTCATATCCTCTGGGCCGGAGTAGCGTGCTATACCATTGGTTTCGATTCTGCCTTTCACCTTGGGATGGAATTGCGGGAAAAGGTAATGGACACCCTCGAAACTCTTACGGGAAATCGTGTCAACTATGGAGTAGGTACCGTGGGAGGAGTGCGACGGGATCTTACGCCCGAAACAGCCAACGCCGTACGAGATTTAATCGCTTATTATCGGGAACACTTTCACGTCTTTACGGATCCCGTTTTTGACGATCCCATCGTGGCAGCCCGTATGAGAGATGTAGGAGTGCTCAGCCAGGAGGACGCAATACGCTACGTTTCTCTTGGCCCTACCGCCCGAGGAAGCGGCCTTCGGGCGGATCTTCGGTGCAGTCAACCCTATGAGGCATACGGAGACTTCGACATTAAACCCGTGGTTCCCCAAGATTATTTTGGAGAGGCCCGGGGGGACGTGTTCGACCGGTTTCTGGTCCGCACCATGGAAGTCTTGCAGAGCCTGGATATCCTCGACATGATTCTGGAAGGGATCCCCGAGGGAGACCTCATGTGGGAACCCAAAATCCCCAAGCTTCTTTCGTATCTCAAGAATGCGGAGGGTCAGGGTATGGGAGTTATCGAAGCTCCCCGAGGGGATGATACCCATGTGGTGTATCTCACCAAGGGAGAGGAAAACATCACTTCCTGGAGTGTCCGTGCTCCCACGTACTCCAACGCTGTGGCGTGGCCCGTGATGTTCCGAAACCAGGAGCTTGCGGATGTTCCTCTTATAATCAACAGTGTGGATCCCTGCATATCCTGTATGGAACGGATTCTGGTGACCGATTCCTCCTCCGGGGCGGAAAAGGTTGTGGAAAAACGGGCTCTCACGGAACTTTGTCGGGAAAAGACAAGGAGGATGATGCAGGGATGATGCTCTTTTTCATGAAATTCGTGGCTGGAATGGCCCTGGTGGTGCTTTCGATCATCATAGCCCTTATCTACGAAGGGGTGGACCGAATTGTTCATGCCCGGATGCAGAACCGCATAGGGCCTCCCGTGCTCCAGCCTGTGTATGATATTCTCAAGCTCATGGGTAAAGAGAGCATCGTCCCCCGCCGGGCTGTTCCCTGGCTCTTTAACGGCGCTCCCTGGCTTGCGGCAGTGGCGGCCATGATGGTAATTCTCTATATTCCCATAGGATCTCTTCCTCCCATCCTCACGGGCAACGGAGATATGATTCTCATTATCTATCTCTTTGCTCTTTCGGCAGTTTCCATGGTGGTGGCAGGCTTTTCCAGCGGCTCACCTTATGCCAATGTGGGAGCTCAGCGGGAAATGGTGCTTATGATGAGCTATGAGCTGCCCCTGGCTTTGGTTATCTGCACTCTCGCCTGGGCGGCGTATCGCCTGGGACTTCCGGGACACCCCTTCAGCACGGAAACCTATGTCATTATGCCTCTCTGGGGTGCCCTGGGAAAGGTGGGCGTCGTGGGTATGTGTGCTCTTCTCGTGACGCTGCTTGCTGTGGTTCCTGCAGAAACCGGCAAAGTTCCCATGGATATTCCCGAGGCAAAGACGGAAATTCTCGAAGGGCTTATCGCGGAATATTCCGGCCGAAATCTGGTCATGTTCAAACTTACCTTCGCAATTCGTACCCTTGCCATGTGCGCCTTCGTGGTGGCCATCTTCTTTCCCTGGTCTTTGGGGCGAGCGCTCGGTTTTTCGGGATTCGGAGTCTACTTTGTAGATTTTTTCTGGTTCTGGGCGAAGGTCTTCATTATGCAGATCCTGGGAGTTACCTTGCTTCGGACTTCCTTCGGACGTTTTAAAATCTGGCAGGCTTCCCGCTTTTACTGGCTTAACGTCTCCAGCCTTGGAATAGCCGGAATGATTCTGATTTCTCTCGATATATTCATGTAGAAAGGGGAGAGAAGATGCTCAACCGAATGATGATTCAGGTATTGCGTCAGGGAACCCAGGAAAACGCTACCAATCCCTTTCTTGCTCCCCATCTTCCGGATAATCTTACGGAAGCTATCGGTGCGGCGGAACGTGGGGAAATTTCTCTGCATCCTCCGGTAACGATTCCTCAGGATTTCCGAGGACGTATCGGATACGACAAAAAGACGTGCATTGGCTGTAAGCTTTGCCTTCGGGTGTGTCCCGCCAACGCCATAGAGTTTCTGCCGGAGGAAAAAAAGATCCAGATTCACGTGGATCGCTGCTGTTTCTGTGAACAGTGTGTGGATGTATGCCCCGTCTCCTGTCTTTGGATGACGGATCAGGGATTGAACTCCTCCTACGAAAGGTGTTCGGAAATCGTAAGGGATTCGGGAGACAAGCCCCGGAAAGAGGGCAGTGCTGCAGAGGCTCGTGCGGTTTACGAGATAGGAGAAGGATGCATCGGCTGCACCAAGTGTGCTCGTCTTTGCCCGGTACACGCCATTTCCGGAGAGATCAAAAAACCCCACGTCATTGATCCGGAAAAGTGCATCGGCTGTGCCGCATGTGCCGATGCGTGCCCCGTAAAGGTAATCCATCTCGCGGAGTAACGCGGATCCCTTTTCTTTATCAAAGCGCTCTCACAACAAAGAGGCCCCTTTTCTCAGAAAAGGGGCCTCTTTGTGCTATGCGTTTCTTTGCTTACTTAAGCCATTTTTCAAAAAGTTGTTCGAGATCTCCCCGAAGTTTCGCATCATTCCAAAGGTAATTCATAACGCGCAGGAAATCGGGGTCATCCTTTTGAATCAGAAAACCCATGAAGCTGATTTTTGTAAGAGGTTTGTCCGTAAATGCTCCATACAGCCTTTCGTCTTTCCGGGAGTAGAGCACCGCTTCGTAAACTTCGGTAATCATCATATCCCCTTTTCCTTCGGCAATAAGCCCGGGGATTTCCGCATTATTGGGATGTACGACTATCGTGGCGTTCTTAAAATTGGCCTGTACAAATTTCTCGTTTGTTCCTCCTGGGTTTACGATAACAGTTCTTTCGGAAACATCCATTTTTTCGAGAGAGGTAAGAATATTCTTATCCTCTTTTCTGATGATGGCTACCTTTCCATTAGGAGCATAGGGAGGGAGGAAATCGGCCTTGAGCATTCGCGCCAGGCTTCGGGTTATGCCTCCTACTGCGATATCGTAGGCATCCTTTTGGTAGTCTTCCATCAGAGAAGGCCAGGAAGAGGGAACAAATTCTACGGTTACTCCGAGTTCGGAAGCGAGAAGTTCTATGACATCGATGTCATGCCCTTCATAGGTTCCGGTTGTCTTATCAAGCATTGAAAAGGGGCGATAGTCTCCGGGAGTGCCAACCCTGAGAATTTTTGTTTCCAGAACCCGATCAAGACGCTCTCCCGCCAGCACTTGTCCCGAAAGAGAAAAGAGAAGTGCAAAAAGAAATATTCCTGAAAAACCACCAATAATTTTTGCCAGGTTGGGACGAATCTTCATAGAAAAACCTCCTTTACGTTGGAAAACCCGAGGGTTTTCGTAATCTCCCTCTGAAAAACTCAGGTCTGGCTTCGCAGAGCAAGGAGATGATCGCGTTATCCTATCAGAGTATGAAGATCTTGCCAAGCTACTTCTTTTTTTCAATGATGAGCTAGCTGTTTCTTTATTGTTTTTACGAAAGAATACGCTGTTTTTCAAGATTTTACGGAGAAACCACAAAGAAGCCCCACTCATTCATTTTTATGGAAATAAGCTTTTTGCATGCTCTGAAAACTATGCCATGGCTTGGCTCTTCTTGCTTTGCCACAAGGGCTATGATATACTGCCCCACGTATGCGGCCCCTTGAGGGGGTTTCAGTCCCGTGCGGCGAAATGCTGCGAACTCCGCCAGGCCCGGAAGGGAGCAACGGTAAGCAGATTTTTTCGGGTGCCACGGGGGTGCTGAAGCCCCCTCAAGGGGCCGATTCCTTGATTATTGAAGAACAAGATTTATTCGTGGGGAGGGATTTGCATGGAACCTTGGGAAGGCCCCTTTTCCGGGTGTTTGCCCCTTTGTTCTCCCGTAGAAAACCGGAAGGATGCGGTAGCGTTCCCCGTACTGCTCGTGCCCGGAGAGATTCTTGTCAGGGGCATTCTCGGCAAGGGGGAGTACAAAAAAGGGCTTGTAGTCGTGGATGCCTATATTGGATATGCGGAAATTTTTTGGGATACCCCTTTTTCTCCGGTACCTGAAGAGCTTCCCGAAAAGTGCTATCCCAGCCGTTTCTCATACTCCCGACTTCTTGCCATGGCTGAGGAAGCAGTGCGGCAAAGTGCAACCCAAGGTGTTTTAGGAAGGTTTCGAGGGATACTCTCGTATCTTCAAACGGATAAAATTCAGGGTTGCTGGAGAGTATATGTTCGTGAACGAGGAATTTTTCGGGATTGTTTTACCGGGAGAGAGCGCCCGGAATTGGAGTTTGTGCAGCATCTTTGGGAGTCTCAGGAAAGATAGGGAAAAAAGAAAAGGTGCCCGAAACGGATTTCGGGCACCTTTTCGACGGAAGGAGACTTGAACTCCTCCAAAAATTCGGGAAAGAAAAAATGATTTTTAAAAAATCAGGGAGTTTCTTCTCCAGGAGGAGGAGCCATATCCACCAGAGCCCTTACAAGCTTTTCCAGCTCTTCCTCGGGAGCCTCCGTTCCTTCCTGCACGCAACGTTTCATATATCCCTTGACAACTTCCACGCAGGCTTGCTGCATGGCCCTGCGGGCTGCGGAAAGTTGTACGAGTATGGGCTGACACTGCTCTCCTTCGATGATCATGCGTTGAATCCCTCGAAGTTGCCCTTCCACTCTTTTAAGCCGGTTGAGCATGGCTTTTCGATCCTGAGGGAGCGTATCGATCTGGTGCGTCAAGGATTTCTTTATCATCCTTTCGAGCCTCCTTATGGTGGGTACGCGAAAAAACATCTCCATTGTATCTGTAACCTTTCTTGCAGGTCAATACAATGGTATGATATACTCTGCAACGCTGATCACACACGTGGAATGATGTCTGAAGGGGTGCCCCTTGAAACGGGGTTCTTCGGACAGGGGATTTTCACGGAGGGATCCAAAAAACCATATTGCGGGAGGTACGTATCATGGCAGTAGTATCAATGAAGCAGTTGCTGGAATGCGGTGTCCATTTCGGGCACCAGACGCGGCGCTGGAACCCCAAGATGAAGCCGTACATTTTCACGGAGCGTAATGGGGTATATATTATCGACCTTCAGAAAACCGTCAAGGGACTGGAGAGGGCTACGTCTCATCTTCGGGAAATGGCCCAACAGGGAGGGGATATCCTCTTTGTGGGGACAAAGCGCCAGGCCCAGGAAACCATTCGGGAAGAAGCTCTGCGTTGCCGGGGACATTACATCAACCAGCGGTGGCTCGGTGGACTTCTGACGAACTTCCAGACAATTCGCCGCCGGGTGAATCGTATGCAGGAGCTGCAGCGCATGGATGAAGACGGTTCTCTTGATTCGCTTCCCAAGAAAGAAGCCATTAAGCTTCGCAAGCAGCTGGCGAAGCTGGAGAAATATCTTCTCGGCATAAAGGATATGAAAGATCTTCCGGAGGCACTTTTTGTAGTGGATCCCCGGCGGGAGGTCAACGCGGTTCTCGAAGCCAGAAAATTGGGCATCCCCGTCATTGCTATCGTGGATACCAACTGTGATCCCGAGGTTATCGACTATCCCATCCCCGGAAATGACGACGCTATCCGGGCAATCCGCCTCATGGTAAGTATTATGGCAAATGCCATGATGGAAGGACGCCAAGGCGAGGATGGGGGCTATGAAGATGCCGATTCCCATGAAGAAGGTGCCGCTGGAGTAGCGGATCCCAACATTGAAGTCCGGGAGAAGCTTCACGATGCCTATGGAGATACGGGAGAGAAATTGGCTGTGCGCGGCCTTGAAGAGCGCAAAGGCTGGAAGGAGGAGTAAGGTATTATGTCGATGGAACTTATTAAGGATCTCCGCGCCCGTACAGGGGCGGGAATTCTGGATTGCAAAAAGGCCCTTGCCGAAGTGGGAGAAGACATCGAGAAGGCTGTGGACTACCTGAGAGAGAAGGGGCTTGCCAAGGCCGCCAAAAAGGCTGGTCGTGAGGCTTCGGAAGGAAGCGTTTTCAGCTATATCCACACCAACAGCAAGGTGGGTACTCTCCTGGAGCTGAACTGTGAAACCGATTTTGTGGCTCGGACGGATGAATTTAAAAATCTGGGCAAAGAGATTGCCATGCATATCGCTGCAGCCTCTCCAACCTATGTTTCTCCCGAGGAAGTTCCCGGAGAAGATTTGGAGCGGGAGAAGGAAATTTACAGAAAACAGGCTTTGGAGCAGGGTAAGCCTGAGCATATCGTAGACAAAATTGCCGAGGGACGGGTGCAGAAGTTCTACGAAGAAAGCTGCCTTCTGGAGCAGGCTTACGTGAGAAATCCGGATAAAAAGATCAAAGATCTTGTCACCGACGAAATTGCCAAACTCGGAGAGAATATCGTTGTTCGAAGGTTCAGCCGTTTCTCCATCGGAGCATAGATAGAATTAAAGAAAGAGCGAGGGAGTCTCCCTCGCTCTTTCTTTGTAAGGTTTTCCAAGCTTTTTGGCATGATAATTTCCGGGGAGCGGCGTTTTAGAGATTTTTGTATCTGGATGGCCGAGAGCTTTTTTCTGGTTTTCGAAAAGATCCATGAACCGTCAAAGGGCGGTATTCTTTCTTCAGCAAAGAGGAGGAATTATCTCTTGAAATGTTATAACCGAGTGCTCCTTAAACTTTCCGGGGAAATTCTGGCGGGAGACCAGCGTTTTGGACTGGAATTCGATACTGTGCATAGAATGGCAAAAGAAATCAGAGAAGCCATAAGCGAAGGAATTCAGCTTGCCATGGTGGTGGGGGGAGGTAATATTTTTCGGGGTATTCAGGCGGCAGTGAAAGGCATCGAGCGAGCCCAAGCGGACAATATGGGTATGCTCGCCACTGTGATCAATGCCTTGGCCCTTCAGGATGCTCTTGAGCAAATCGGGGTTCCGACAAGGGTTCTTACTGCCATAGAAATGCGGGAGATTGCCGAACCTTTCATACGGCGAAGAGCGATCAGCCACCTTGAAAAGGGGCGAGTAGTCATCTTTGCGGCAGGTACGGGATCCCCCTATTTCTCCACGGATACTGCCGCGGCTCTCAGAGCTGCTGAAATTGGTGCGGATTGCCTGTTGAAGGCAACCAAGGTGGATGGTATATATGATAGAGATCCGTTGCGCCATCCCGATGCCCATTTTTTTGAAACCCTTACCTATCAAGAAGCCCTGGAACGGCAGATTAAGGTAATGGATGCGGCGGCCTTCTCTCTCTGCATGGAGAACGGTATCCCCTCGGTGGTATTCAACGTGCTGAAGTCGGGAAATTTGCGGCGCCTCCTCATGGAAGGGAAAAAAGTGGGAACCTTGGTGGTTGCGAAAATTCAGGAGAAGGAGTGACGTTTATGCCGAAGAATGAAGTGCAAAATCTTAAAGAGCGTATGGTCAAAGCGGCGGAGCATCTCAAAAAAGAGTGTCTCGGAGTGCGTACCGGGCGCGCTCATCCTGCGTTGGTGGAGGACATCAAGGTGGACTACTACGGCACCATGACTCCTCTCAAGCAAATGGGATCCGTAACTGTTCCCGAGTCGCGTCAGATTTTGATCTCCCCCTGGGATAAAACATCCATAAAAGCCATCGAAAAGGCTATTATGGCATCCTCCCTCGGAGTAACTCCTCAGTCTGACGGAGAGAACATTCGGATCAACCTTCCGGAGCTTACGGGGGAGCGTCGGGTGGAGCTCACGAAGCTCGTTAAGAAATACGCTGAGGATGCCCGGGTGGCGGTACGCAATGTCCGGCGAGAAGGCAACGAAATCTTCAAGAAGATGGAGAAAGATAGTGAGATTACCGAGGATGATCTTCACCTCTATCAGAAGGAAATTCAGGATCTCACGGATGAATGGATCAAAAACGTGGACGAGATTCTGGAGAAAAAAGAAAAAGAGATTCTTGAAGAGTAGCTCTTGTTTTCGTCCCTTCCAAAAATTTGTAAAGAACAGAAGTTTTTTCAGCCTCCGAAGCCCCGAAAGGGGCTTTTTTTGCGCTCTCTCGTTTCGCATGTCAATAAACTTTTTGCTCGGACATGTTTATATTTAATCTTTTGCAAATGGACTTTTTGGGTATAAACAGTATAATCTAGCGTGGTCTCAAGAACATACCCGGGAGGAGAGGGAATCATGTCGAAACGAGTTGTGGTTGCTCTTGGAGGAAATGCCATTCTGCAGCGGGGCCAGAAAGGCACTGCGGAAGATCAGATGGCAAGCGTTTATAATACAGCGCTTCAAATAGTCCGGATGATTGATGCGGGATACGAAGTCATCGTTACTCATGGAAACGGCCCTCAAGTAGGAGCCATTCTCATTCAAAACGAACTTGGAAGCCGGCAGGTTCCAGCCATGCCCATGGATGTCTGCGGTTCCGAAACCCAAGGATTTATCGGGTACATGTTTTGCCAGAGTCTGCGAAATATTATGACCGAACAGGGCGTCAAGGGACATGAGCCTGTTTGCGTCGTAACCCAGGTGGAGGTGGATCCCCAGGATCCTGCCTTCGAAAACCCGTCCAAGCCTGTGGGGCCCTTTTTTACGGAGGAAGAAGCGCAGCGTAGAATCCAGGAAAAGGGCGAACATTGGATCGAAGATTCCGGTAGAGGATGGCGTCGAGTAGTACCTTCTCCTAATCCGAAACATATCGTGGAAACCTCGGTGATCTGCCAGCTTGTGCAAGCTGGTTCGGTGGTCATCGCTTCTGGAGGCGGAGGAATTCCTGTCATTTCCAATGAAAAGGGGATCCTTTCGGGAGTTGAAGCGGTGATCGACAAGGATCTTGCGGGGCATCGCCTTGCCCGGGAGGTGGGGGCGGACATGTTCATGATTCTCACGGATGTCCCCAACGTAGCTCTCCATTACAATACGGACAGGGAAGTCCGTTTGGGCGAGGTTTCACTGGAAGAGATGGAATCCTATCAGCGGGAAGGGCATTTCAAGGCGGGAAGCATGGGCCCCAAAGTAGAAGCGGTAGTCCGTTTTGTTCGGGATGGAGGAACGCGCGCCATTATCGCCAATCTTGACCAGGCCCTTGAGGCTCTTCAGGGAAAGGCGGGGACGAGAATCACCCGAAAATAATTTTTTCGGCATCTCTCTTGTTTTCTCCCGGACATGTACGCAAGTACTGCAACGGAGAAAGGTCGATCATTTTCGACCTTTCTCCGCTTTTTATTGAAATTGAGTTGCGCAACCCGGGAGGTCAGGAAATTTCCGTAAGAAACTCCTTGAGACGCCGCATTCCCTCTTCGATCTCCCCCATGGCATTTGCGTAGGATATGCGCAAATGTCCCGGAGCAAGAAAAGCCGTTCCCGGAACTGTGGCAAGGAGTTTCTCCTCGAGCAGTCTGGTGCAGAAAGAGCTGTCGTCTTTCAGAATTATGCCCTTGTGTTTTTTTCCCAAACAGTTCCGGATATTGAGCATGACGTAAAAGGCCCCTTCAGGAACGGGGAAGCTGATGTGAGGCATGTCCGAGAGAAGCTCGATGGTTCGGTTACGTCGCTCTTCAAAGGCTTCGTGCATGTGCTCCACGTCGTTCTCCCCATGGCGCAGAGCTCCCAGAGCGGCCCACTGGGCGATGGAACATGGATTGGACGTGAAATGTCCCTGAAGGGAGCCTACCTTTTTCATAAGCTCTTCGGGGCCGAGGGCGTAGCCGATGCGCCATCCCGTCATGGCATAGGCCTTGCTTACTCCGTTGATGATCACCGTCCGTTCCCGAAGCTCCGGAAGTACCTGAAGGATATTGTAGTGCTTGGCCTTGCCGTACACCAAGCGCTCGTAGATTTCATCCCAGAGGATCCAAAGATCGTGCTTTTCCGCAAAACGTCCCAGATTTCGAAGAACTTCTTCGGAATAGACGATCCCCGTGGGATTGCAGGGAGAATTAAGAAGAAGCGCTTTTGTTTTCGGAGTTACCGCTTTTTCCAGAATTTCCATGTCCGGAAGAAAGCCCGTAGCTCCCGTATCTACTACCACGGGGACTCCTCCGAGAAAACGGATCTGTTCCACGTAGCTTACCCAGGCAGGGGCGAGGAGAAGCGCCTCGTCTTCCGGGTCCAGGAGGCACGCCAAGGCTTCGAGAAGACAGGGTTTCGCACCGGCTCCCACCACGATAGAGCCTGGAGCGTAATCCAGATTGAACCGCTGACGGTAGTACTCCTGCACCGCCTCGCGTAGCTCCGGTATTCCCGTAGCGGCGGTGTAATGAGTCTTTCCCTGGTCTATGGCGTTATGCGCTTCCAGGAGAGCTCCCGGAGGGGAAGTGAAATCTGGTTCCCCCGCACCGAAGGAAATGACGTTTTTCCCCTGTTTTTCAAGAACCTTTGCGGCATTTACCACTCCCAGGGTCGCCGAAGGCTGAAGCTGAAGAGCTCTTGAAGATAATTTCATAAATGGTTCGCTCCTTCCAAAGTTGCAAATTGTTTGCTATACTCCCTTTTCCGGAGAGAGTGGGAGGTGTTTCCCTGAGAAGAGTATACGACAAATCTCCTTGAAAGAATATGTTTTTTGTTGTTTTTTTCATTAACCAAATGAAGTGAATGTTGTGGGAAACTCTTTCCGGTGGTACAATGGCCCGGAGAGTTCAGTTAAGTAAGGATGGGAGGAGATGCTATGGATATCCGTTACGTTGCCAAAGGTGTCGAAATTCCTGACGATATTCGTGATCTCATGGAGAAAAAGCTTGGAAAACTTGAGAAATTCTTTCAAAAGATTCTTGATACCCAAGTAGAGATTCTGCACAAGCGGGGTATGTTCGTAGTGGAGATTACGTCGAATGTAAACGGCGTTATCATGCGGGGAGAGGATTACGCCCCGGATATGCGGAAGGCCTTTGAGAAGTCTCTCAAGAATATAGAGCGACAGGTCAAAAAGCATAAGGAGTCTCTCAAAGATCGCTCGCACATGCGCTCCCTTGCACAGGACATGGAAATTTCCTTCGATCTCGAGTCGGTGATCCTCCCGGATGACGGTCGCCCCGAGAAAGAGGAAGTGGTAAAGGTTAAATCTTTCCCCGTGCGCCCCATGTCCGTGGAAGAGGCTACCATGCAGATGGATCTTCTGGGGCATTCCTTCTTTGCCTTTCGGAACGCCGAAGACGGAGAGTTCAACGTGGTGTACCGGAGACGCGAGGGAGGCTACGGCCTTCTTCATCCGGAGAAATAGCCGGAGTGACACCCTCTTTCATTTTGGATCGGGAAATTCCTATACTAAAGAATTATAAGGAGGGAGCGTAAGCTCCCTTTTTTAATTTATTTTGGAGGTTTTCCATGTCGCAAGAGTGGAAAGTAACGGCATGCCCTCACGATTGTCCCGGAGGATGTATCCTGGAGGCCCGGTATGAAAAATCTTCGGATACTCTGATTACTCGACGTTTGGAGGGAAATGTGGGTTTAGGTGGGTTTTGTGCCAAGGGCCACCGCTGGTTTGGCCGGCGAAACGACCCTCGGCGTATTACCACACCTCTTCTTCGAGGAGAAGAGGGTTTTCATGCCATTTCCTGGAGAAGAGCCTGGGACATATGGGCCCATGCATTGGAAGAGGGACTTCACAGGGTCGGCCCCTTGGGAAACGCCCTCTACCAAAGTGCGGGGTCTCTCTACTTTTCGAAAAACCTTCTTTCCTCGGTTCATGCCGCCTTGGGAGGATATACCACCTCTATGGGAAATCTCTGTTCCTCTGCAGGAAACCAGGGACTCCGCAACTGTTTTGGCCAGGTGCCGGTACAACCCCTTGACGTATTGGAGAGAAATGGAAAATCCATTCTTTTCTGGGGAAGAAACTTTCTTGAAAACCATTCTTCCCTTGTACCTCTTGCCAGGGAACTTCGCCGCCGTGGAGGAAGCATGGGCGTTCTGGAAATCCGAAACACTCCCAGCGTTTCTTGGTGTGATCGGCAATGGTTTCTTACTCCCGGAGGAGATTGTTTTCTTGCGGCCTGGCTCTGCAAGCATCTTCTCCGGGAAGGCCGGGCTTCTTCCATGTGGACCGAGAAGGCGGAAAATCCCTATGAATTCGAGGCATTTCTGGAAAACCTGGATGAGAAGAACCTCCTTGAAAGAAGCGGAATCTCCCGGAAAGATGCAATATCTCTTTATGACTGGCTTCTTGAGTCTGCTCCGGTTACCCACTATATGGGATACGGCATACAGCGCTACTCTCATGGAGAAATGCAGGCCTGGTGGATAGGAGCTCTGGCAGTGCTTCTGGGAGCCCTAGAGCTTCCCGGCAGAGGGTTGGTTTTCGGAAAGGATGAAATGGCTCTCTTTCCCTCTTCTCTCCTGAAAGAACCTGCGGCGAAACGTTCGTTTCCTGAAGCTCAATTTTGGAGTTCTCTGGAAAAAGCCTCTCCTTCGGTGCATACCTTGGGAATTTTCTGTGCCAACCCGGTAAAACAAGCTCCCCAGGGGAATGAAGTGGCCCGAATTATTCGAGATCTTCCCTTCTCGGTCTGCGTGGATTTTATTCTTACCGAAACCGCTCGATGCTGTTCCCTGGTACTCCCCTCACGGTTGTTCTTTGAAGAAGGCCCGGATTGGCGAGGCTCCTACGGACATTCTCTGCTGTGTCGCACCGAAAAGATAACACCTTCTCCCGGAGAATGTCTCGGAGATGTGGATATTCTCGAGGGACTCCGAAAAACCCTCGACCTTTCCCTGAGCCCTTGGGAGCTTCGGAATCAAATGGACCTCATACTTCGAAATTCCCGGGATATGGAAAAAATTCATGCCTCAGTCTATGCTTGGAAGGAGCCGAACTTCTGGGATGCTCCCTCTTCTTCCGCAAAGCTTCCTGTGAGACTTCCCTTTTTACGAAGTCTTGAGGAATCCCGAAGCTTCTTCGAGTTTCGTCTTGTCACATATCATGTGGGGCAGTATATTAACGGGCAAAACTGGGATCTTCCGGAAGAAACTATCCTTCCCGTCTTCCTTTCCCCCGAAGAAGCCCGGCGGATAGGCGTTTCTGCGGGAGAGCGAGTGCGTCTTTGGAACTCCCGGAATCCCCGGGGTATTTTCGCAGAGGTTTGGTTGGATCCTCACATGGGTTCCGGATATTGTGCGGTCCCTCAGGGAAGTCCCTCCATCAACACCCTTACGGCCCCTCTGGTAAGCCCCGGTTACGGAGTGCCCTTCTCGGAAAGTCTTGTGCAACTGGCAAAGGAATGATTTCTTATGCATGAATACTCTCTCGTTTCCCATCTTTTGGAGTTTCTCGAAGAACTTGCGGTGGAGGGAAAGTGGCCTTCTCCGGTGAAGGTACATCTTCGAGTGGGAGCTCTTCGGCAGGTGGTTCCGGAAATCCTCACTTCCTGTTACGCTTCTTGCGTGGAGGGGACTTTTTTTGAGGGAAGCTCTCTGGAACTGGAGATTCTTCCTCTGGTCTGGCAGTGTGAAGCCTGTGGACACTTCTGGGAAGGAGAGCCGGGAAAACGTTCCTGCCCTCTTTGTGGTTCCCCGGAAAGCCTCCTCGCAGGAGGAGAAGAATTGGAAATTGCATCGGTGGAGGTGCGAGATCATGCCTAAAATTGTCAACATAAAGAGATCCATCCTGGAAAAGGATGAGCTCGTGGCGGATAGGATTCGTAAGGATCTTGCGGCCCGGGGGGTTGTGATGCTGAACTGTATAGGATCCCCCGGAGCCGGAAAGACCACCCTTCTGGAGCACACCTTTTCCCGGCTCCGTCTCCGGGCGGGTGTAGTGGAAGGAGATATCGCCACCGAAAGAGATGCGGAACGTATTCGTCGTTCCGGAATTCTTGCGGTGCAGATAAATACCAAGGGACTTTGTCATCTTGAAGCCCAGTTGGTGGAACGAGCCTTGAAAGAACTTCCCCTGGAGGATCTGGATCTTGTGGTGGTGGAGAATGTGGGAAATCTCGTATGCCCTGCGGAATTCGACCTTGGAGAGGATCGTAAGGTGGCCATCGCAAGCGTTCCCGAGGGAGATGACAAACCACTGAAGTATCCCCACCTTTTCACGCTCTCCGAGGTGGTCATACTCACCAAAACGGATCTGCTGCCGTATATCCCCTTCGACCGGAATCGTTTCTTGGAAGATGTGCATTCTCTTAATCCGAAGGCTGCGATCCTGGAAGTCTGCGCGCCTTCGGGAGAGGGCATGAACTCCTGGGAAGAACTTCTTTCCGGATGGTGCCACATGAAGAAACGGAGAAGCCCTTCATGACCCATGATCTTCTCGAGAAACTCAATCCGCCTCAGCGAGAGGCCGTATGTTATCTCGAGGGGCCCCTGCTCGTTCTTGCGGGAGCGGGAAGCGGTAAAACTCGGGTGCTTACCCACAAAATAGCCTGGCTCCTGGAGAAGGGAGAGGATCCCCGGAAGATCCTGGCGGTGACCTTTACCAACAAAGCTGCCCGAGAGATGCAGCTTCGACTGGAAAAGCTCCTTCCTCTAACCTCTCGGGGACTTCAAATAAGCACCTTTCACTCCTGGGGACTCCGCTTTCTCTGGCGTCACCAGGAAGCCCTTCTGAACCTGGGATATTCTGCGAATACTACCATTTTCGATCCCGGAGATGTCCGAAGCCTTCTCAAAAAGATTATGCTGGAGAAAGGTTTTCAGGTGGAGCGGGGCGATCTGCGCGAAATGGGAGAATACATATCCCAGCTTAAGATGAGCACCCTTCCGGGAAAAGAAGTCCTTGCCCTTGAAGAGGGAGAGGAGAGCCTCTTCGAAATTTACCGGGCTTACGATAGGGAAATGAAACGCCAATCCGCCCTTGATTTCGACGATCTTCTGACCCTACCGCTTTACTTTCTCGCCACATCGAGGGAAATTCTGGAGCATGAACAGAGCCGGCTCTCCTGGATTCTCGTGGATGAGTATCAGGACGTCAATCTCATACAGTACTCTCTTCTCAAGAAGCTCGTAGGGAATCGCAATTCCCTTATGGTGGTGGGTGATCCGGACCAGTCCATTTACGGATGGCGGGGGGCGGATATGCGCATGATCCTCAATTTCGAAGAAGATTTTCCCCGGGCCAGGGTGGTGACCCTGGATCAGAACTATCGCTCCACCGGTATCATTCTCGAAGGAGCCAATGCGGTCATCCGAAATAATCTGGAGCGCAAGGAAAAGAACCTCTGGACCGCTCAAGAGAGAGGGGAGCCCATTTATACGCTATTGGCCTCATCGGGAGGTGAAGAGTCTTCCTTTGTGGCCCAGGAGATCGAAAAACTTCTCTCCCAGGGATTTCGATACCAGGATGTAGCCATTCTCTATCGCATCAACGCTCTCAGCCGGGGAATCGAACAGGCTCTTTTACAGCGGGGAATTCCTTACCGGGTGGTGCGGGGTACAGCTTTTTACGAGCGCCTGGAAATAAAAGACGTGCTCTCCTACCTTCGCCTCTCCTGCAACCCCCTGGATATTCCATCTCTCGAAAGAGTGGCAAACGTTCCTTCCCGGGGTTTGGGGAGTAAAAGTCTCGAAACCCTAGAATCTGTCTTGTTTGGCATGAAAGAACTCTCCCCCGAAAAGGTTTGGGGATCCCTCGCCCGGGAAGGGGGAGGGCTCCGGGGAAAGGCGGAAAAAGGCCTCCGGGAGTTTGCGGAGCACATGCAAGAACTTGCTCTGCGGAAAGACTCCCTCTCCGAAGCTCTGGAGTATGTCCTCCAGGAGATGGGGTATGAGAAATATCTCCTGAAGAAGGAACCCCTTAGCGGTGAAGAGCGAATGGAAAATGTGCGGGAACTTCTTTCGGTGAGCTCTTCCGAAGGGGGGGGTGTTCCGGAATTTCTTCAGGAAATCGCTCTTTTTACAGATCTGGAGCGCCTGAACGAAGAGGAGGAGGCGGTTTCTCTTCTTACGCTCCACGCTGCCAAGGGGCTGGAATTTCCCGTGGTTTTTCTTGTGGGTATGGAGGAGAGCATATTCCCCAACGCCCGAGCTCTTGAGGAAGAAGGGGGAATTGAAGAAGAGCGGCGCCTATGCTACGTGGGCATGACCCGAGCAGAAGAGCGGCTTTATCTCTGCGGAGCTCGAGGGCGCACTCTTTTCGGCTCTATGCAGCTCAACGGGTTTTCTCGATTCCTTTGGGAAATTCCCGAGGAGCTGCGTTATACCGATGATCGGAGAAGGAAGGAAGAACATGGTTTTCGCCGTGGCCCTTACCGGGGATATCGGAGCTGGTAAATCCACTCTCCTTTCCCTCTGGGCTTCCATGGGGGCTTCGGTGGCGAGTGCGGACCGGGTGGTGGAAAAACTCTGGATCACCCATGAAATTCTCCGTTCCAAAGCAAAGGAGCGGTGGGGTAGAGATCTTTTCGATGATGCGGGGAAATTGCGAAAAGATCTTCTCTGTGCTCGAGTTTTCGGTGATTCTCGGGAATACCGTTATCTTTGTGAAACCATACACCCCATGGTAGAGAAGGTTCTTGAAGAAGCCTACAGAAACTCCCGAGGGTGGTTTGTGGCGGAAATCCCCCTGCTTTTCGAACGGGGGATCCCCTGGTGGGCAGACACCACAGTATATGTGACCTCTCACCGGGAAGAGCGCCTGAAGCGGAACCTGGAACGCGGAAAAACCCCGGAATGGCTTGAAATGATGGAATCCAAACTGTTGCCCCCGGAAAAACGCTCTTCCCTGGCAGGGATACTTTTGGAAAACAGCACTTCCAGAGAGAATTTTAACGAGGCGGGAATGCTTCTGGGAGAACGTTTTTTGTCCATGTCTTCCGTGGTGGAGATGCAATGTTCCTGTTCTTCTCTTGAAGAAGCCGAGAGAATAAGGGATATTCTGGAGTCTCGAAACCTGGGAATTTTTTTCAGCCTTGCAAGGCATGGCCTCGAAAAGGAAGAAAAGGAAGAAGTTCTTCTTTCGTGGTTGTCTCTGGAAAGGCATTTCACTTGCGTTCGAAAACTCCTTCCCGCAAGAAAAACAAAGGATAACGAGGATTGCCTGAGAAATCTTCGGGCTTTCTTTCCCCGTAGAATGGAGCTGGAGGTTCTCGAAAAAATTGTGGAGGTATGCGGTTGATCCTCATTACGAGTCATATCGGAGCGGATTTCGACTCTCTTGCGGCCATGGTGGCAGCCTCCAAACTTTACGGACCTTCGGAAATTTCCTTTTCCGGATCTGCTACCAGAAACGTGAGAGAATACATAAAGCGCTACGCCCCCCGCTGGAAGGTTCTTACTCCTAAAAAGGTCTGTTTTTCCGATGTAACCCTTCTCGTGTGTGTGGACGTGTGCTCTCTGAGCCGTATAGGCCCTTTCCGTTCTCTTGTGGAAAAACGCCATGTCCCCGTGCATGTCTACGATCATCATCCCCCCTCGGAGGATCCCCTTCCTGCGGAAAAGGAAGTCATTGCCTCGGTGGGAGCGGTAACCACGCTTCTCGTGGAGCTTCTTCGGGTGAAAAACATCCCCATATCTCCTCAGGAGGCCACTCTTTTTGCCATGGGGATCTATGAAGATACCGGAGGACTTACCTTTGGGGGGACCACCCCTCGGGACTTCGACGCGGTGAAGATTTTACGAGAACACTACGGGGCGGATCTCACCATGGTGGCCACCCACGTGGAATTCGTTCTCCAGGGGCCCGAACAGATTTTGCTGGATCACCTCATGGAGAGTGCCCGGGAATTTTTCCTCCGGGGTGCCCGGATCGTCTTTGCCCGTGGGGAAAGTCCGTCCTACGTAGAGGGGCTTTCCCTTTTCGTGCATCGCCTCAAGGATTACTTTGATGCGGATGTGGCAATTGCCGCAGTTCGTATGGATAGAAGAGTGTATATCGTGGGAAGGAGCCGGGAAAAAATATTGCACATGGGGGATTTTCTCGCTCCCTGGGGAGGAGGGGGACATCCTCAAGCCGCAGCGGCCACGGTGCTTGATGGCTCCCTCCAGGAGATTTGCGCGGATTTGGAAAATCGCCTTCTCTCTCGAATTCTTCCGAGACTCCTCGTGGAGGATGTCATGAGCAGCCCGGTGATGGTTCTCTCTACCCGGGCCGCGGTAGACGAAGCCTACCGGGTTATGCTCCGGTACGGTCATTCCGCCATTCCCCTGGTGTCAAAGGATGTACTCTCGGGTATCATTACCAGGAAAGATCTGGACAAAGCAAAACTCCATGGCTTGGGGAGCGTCCCCGTAGAAGATTTTATGACCGAAAATCCCTTGACGGTATCTCCTTCGGCTTCGGTGGAGGAAGCTCATCGCCTCATGGTATTTCACAATATCGGAAGGCTGCCGGTGGTGGAAAAGGAAATTCTCCGGGGAATCATTACTCGCACGGACGTACTCCGGGCTCTCTATCCCGCATCGCTCCCCGAAGAGGAGCGTACCCTCGAAAGTTCCCGCCCTTGGGAAGAGGATCTCTCTCTTTTACTTCTGGACCGACTTTCTCCTTGGATGACTGCCTTGCTGAAGCGTCTCGGAGCCCGGGCGGACGCCCAGGGAAGTACAGCCTACGTAGTGGGGGGATTCGTGAGGGATCTGCTTCTCGATATGCCTTCCGAGGATGTGGACGTAGTGATCGAAGGAGATGCGGTGGCCTTTCTTGAATCCTGGCGCTCCGACGGATGCAGGGTGGCGGTGCACAGCCGTTTTTCCACGGGGACCATCACCTTTCCGGGAAACCGTAAGGTAGATGTAGCCGCCGCTCGACGGGAATTCTACGAATACCCCGTTGCCCAGCCTTCGGTAAGTACGGATTCCCTGAAACACGACCTCTATCGCCGGGACTACGCGGTAAATGCCATGGCCATACGCATAAACCAGAAGGGATGGGGATGTCTGGTAGATTATTTCGCAGGGCGTAGGGATATCCAGAGGCGGGCTTTGCGGGTTCTTCACAATTTGAGTTTTGTGGAAGACCCTACCCGTATCCTTCGGGGAGTCCGGCTGGAACAAAGACTCCGCTTCCATCTGGAAGAGAACACTCTTAGACTTCTTCGCAACTCCGTCCACGGAGGGCTTCTCACTATGCTTTCCGGGGTAAGGCTTCGGAGTGAGATCGAACTCGTTTTCCGGGAAAAGAACCCTTTTCGTCCGGTGGAACGTCTTTGGGATTTAGGGGTATGGAGGATTCTTTTTTCCGGAATCCGTTTTGGCGAAACGTCTCGTAAAACCATGCGCCGTCTTTCTGCCATTCTGCGGTGGGCAGGTAAGGATCTGCCTGATTTCGGCAGCGATCTCTGGCTTGCCTTTTTTGCGGCCTTTTTATATGATTCTCCTTCCGAGACCTGTCTCTCGGTCTGCCGCAGGCTGAGCCTCAATGACCGAGAATCCCGGTTGCTGCGGAAAATGATCGCAGACATCGGAAGAATGGAACATGATCTCGGAGGAAGCGGTTTTTTCAGGCACTCTTTCATTTACGAGCTTCTCTCGGAAGAAGAGCTTTTAGCTTCTCTCTTCTGGGCTTCCGCTACGATTCGATGGAGAGTGCGCCGGCGTCTTCTCCTGTACCTTACGAGGCTTCATAAAACCTGCCCCATGCTGGGAGGAAAGGATATCATGGATCTCGGCATAACTCGGGGACGTTTTATCGGATCCCTGCTTCGGGGGCTTCTTCTGGCCCGGCTGGATGGAGAAGTGGAAACCCGGGAGGATGAAATTGCCTGGGTTCTCGAACAACATCATACACATCCGAAAGGTAGGAATAATAATGCATTTCCCACAGATAACGGAACTTCTTCTTAGCCTTCCCGCAGTTCTCTGGGCCATTACGTTTCACGAATTCTGTCATGGATGGATGGCCTACAAACTCGGAGATCCTACCGCGGCAAACCAGGGGAGGCTTACCCTCAATCCTCTGAAGCACCTGGATCCCATCGGAGCCATTATGCTTCTCATCTTTCGTTTCGGATGGGCGCGGCCGGTTCCCATCAATACTCGGTACTTCTCCAACCCCCGGCGGGACATGATCCTCGTCTCCCTGGCGGGAGCGGGAGGCAATCTCCTTACCGCCTTCGGTGCGGGATTGCTGCTGCGACTTTTTCCGTCCCTCTTCCTCATGAACCGGGCTCTTTTCATGGTCATGCTCCTCATGGTGTACATCAACATCGGACTGGCGGTCTTCAATCTCCTTCCTATTCCTCCTCTGGATGGCTCACGGGTTCTTTACGTCCTTCTTCCGCCTGCTATGATGCGAATCTATTTCTGGCTTGAGCGATACGGCATGTTTATCATCTTCGGACTCATTCTTCTTAACGTCCTTCCTGCCATCATGCGTCCTTTCATCATATTCTTCTCGCGTCTCTTTCTTCCGGGGTGGATGTAGGAGCCTTTGTTTTTGTGCTATTCTTTTGAAGAGGAAACCCCTGTACGGGGAATTACAGATTCTGCAAGGGAGGATTTTTGTGCGCATATTACTTACCAACGATGACGGAATCTTCGCTCCGGGTATTGCGGCCTTGGCAAATCTTCTCTTTCCTCAAAACCACGATCTTCTCATCTGCGCTCCAGACAGAGAGAGAAGCAGTGTGGGGCATGCCATCACGCTCACCAGACCTTTGCGTCTCTGGCCCGTGGATTCGGGGCCCTACGAATTCTCTTCGGGCATCTTTGCCTGTGACGGAACTCCTTCGGATTGTGTAGCCCTGGCCCTTGAGGTCATCGAAGGAAAAGAACAAAGAGATATCGTCATCTCCGGCATCAACCGGGGGCCTAACCTTGGGGATGATCTCACTTATTCGGGAACGGTATCCGCCGCCATGGAAGGAGCTCTCCTCGGGCTTCCCGCTGTAGCGGTGTCCCTGGTTATCAATGCGGAAGATGTGGAGCATTATTACGAAACTGCCGCTATAATAGTAAGGGATCTTCTGAAAAAAGGGGGTTTTTCCCTTCAAGGTCTTCCTCGGGGAGTGCTCCTTAATATTAACGTGCCCAACATTCCCTTTCAGGATCTTCAGGGGATTCGGGTTACTCGAAAAGGGATACGCCTCTATGAAGATAAAATTCATCGCCTCAAGGATCCCAAGGGAAACTCGTATTTTTGGGTTGCGGGAAGGCCCGAAGACGATCTCGTGGAAGGGACTGACGTATGGGCCGTAGCCCAGGGATATGTCTCCATAACCCCGGTACACATGGATCTCACGCACTATCCGAGCTTGGAAAAGCTCAAGCCTTCTCTGGAGGCGTAACGCGCAGGATGAGATGTAGGGCTTCCGTACCCCTGGAGCGTATACTTATTGGGAGTGATTCAAACCACTATGGATGATATGACGAAAAAGCTTGAAGACGCCGTGACAAACACCAATATGGCTCCTGCGGTAATGATAAGGATATGGGAACGCATGGAATCTCTTCAAAAAGTAATCTCTCAAATTGAAGGCGCCCGACTTTCCGCAGAAAAAGCCGTAGCGGAAATAGAGGCTGAAGCGGAGCGGCGAACTCGGGATGCCCGGCAGTCTCTCCGGAATGCTGAGGAGCTTTTTGCCCGATCCGAAACCTTGCGAGAACAGTCGCAGCTGATGAAAGAAAAGGCCGAAAGCGATGCTGCCCAGGCCAAATCGCATCTTCGCCAGCTGGAGCAACGGCGATCCGAAACGGAAAAGAAATTGCAAGATCTCCTGGAGCGTTGCCAGGACTATGAAGATCGCGAAAAACATCTCAAGGAAACCACTCTCCAGAAGGAGAGGGAGCTGGAGGAAGTTGAAAGGCGTTCCCGCCAAGCCGAGGATCACCTTCGGGAGGCGGAGGAGCGACTCACAAAAATGCTTGATCTTGCCGCCCAGGCGGAAGAACGAGCTACCGAGGCTCTCTCTCGGGCAAACGCTGCTGAAAGCAGCGCCAAGGAAACGGAAGAACGCCTGGAAAGAATCGAAAAAGAAGCGGAGGAAGCCACCGCCACATCCCGGCATCTTCTCAGTCAAATGGAGTACACCATAAAAAGTGCTCAGGAAAGAGAAGTTGATGCCATCCGAAAGGCGGAAGCTGCAGAGGAAAAGGCGGAGCGTACCATAGCCCAGACCATGGATCATATTCAGAAGGCCGAAAACGCTTATGATCAGGTCCAGAGTCAGCTTGCGAAGGCTCAAAACGCTCTTCAGGAAGCCCAGGAACTTGTAGAAAAAGAAGAAGCCCGGGCCGCTCGAGCTTCCGGACGAGCTCAGGAACAGGTGAAAAAGGCGGAAGATAAAATTCATCAAATAGAGGTTGAGCTTGCAAGGTTCACAAACCGGAGAAATGAGGCTCTTCGTCAGGCGGAGCAGGCCGAAGAGGCGGCAACCCTTGCAATGAATAAGAAAAAACATGCGGAGGATTTGGCCCGAAAGGCCAGCGAGGCTTCCACCAAGGCCGAAGCTTGGCAGCGTCAAGCAGAGGATCGAGCGCGAAAGGCTAAAATTGCCGCAACGGAAGCGGAAGCTCGTAAAAGACTTTTAACCGAACAGGCTCGGATGGCGGAAAGTGAGAGCGCCTTCCGTAAATCTTCAGAATAGATTTACGAGCTTTAAGCTTGACAAGCTGAAAATAGGTGGTACAATGCCACCCAATATGCAATGTGCCTGGAGTTTTTTTGAAAGGAGCTGGCGAGCGTGAAGGGTATCCGTCTTCGACGACGATGCGATGAAATGCGACGACGTGTTGTTGCACCTATAGGGGCAATGACGGGGAGTTGCGTGTACATCATCGTCGACAGAGAGGAGATGCCCTAGGCTGAAAGCGTTTCCCGGCGACCGTACATTGCGATAGAACCCCCGAGCCTCCTTCCGAAGAAAGGGCCTTGTCCAAGTAGGAAGGGGAGTGATTCTCCTGAGCGAATCAAGAGAGGGCGGAATTTCCGTCAAGTGGGGTGGCACCGCGGGCAAAAGCTCGTCCCTTATAAGGGACGAGCTTTTTTTGTATGTACCCATAGAGGTTAAAAATTATTAAAAGTATACATTTGGAGGAGGAAGAATGATGCATATGCAGAACAAAAAAAAGGTTGTCCTTGCCTACAGTGGTGGATTGGATACATCGGTAGCTATTAAGTGGCTTCAAGACCAGGGATATGACGTGGTTACCTTTACCGCCGACGTGGGGCAGAGCGTGGTGGATCTGGAAGGTGTAAAGGAAAAGGCCGAAAAAACAGGGGCTTGCAGTGTCTATGTCATGGATCTTCGGGAAGATTTTGTAGAAAAATTTGTCTGGCCCTCTCTTAAGGCAAATGCCATGTATCAGGGAACATATCCCTTGAATTCCGCTCTTTCTCGGCCCCTTATCGCGAAGTATCTTGCCTGGATTGCCAAGGTGGAGGGAGCTGTGGCCGTAGCCCATGGCTGTACGGGAAAAGGGCAGGATCAGGTACGTATCGAAGTGTGTGTAAATGCTCTTGATCCGGAGCTCCAGGTCTTGGCACCCGTACGGGACTGGCACTTTTCTCGGGAAGCCGAAGTAGAATATGCCAAACAGCATAACATCCCTGTGCAGAATCACATGTCGAAAATCTACAGTATCGACGAGAATATGTGGGGACGTTCCATCGAATGCGGTATTCTCGAAGACCCCTGGAACGAGCCTCCTGCAGATGCCTTTGAAATGACCAAGGATCCCTGGGATACCCCGGATACTCCCCTCTATCTGGAAATTGATTTCGAAAAGGGAATACCTGCCAAAATCAACGGAGAATCTCTGGGAGGCGTGGCCATTATCGAAAAACTCAACGAGATAGGCGGAACCTATGGAGTGGGAAGGATCGATATGATCGAGGATCGGCTTGTGGGTTTTAAGAGCCGGGAAGTCTATGAGTGTCCGGGAGCCATGATTCTTATCAATGCACACAAGGCTTTGGAAACTCTTACCCTCAGCAAGGATGTCCTCCAGGGAAAAACAGAGCTAGAAAAGACTTATGCCAAACTGACCTACGAAGGCATGTGGTTCTCTCCTCTTAAAGAGGCCCTGGACAGCTTCTTCGACCATGTACAGCAGACAGTAACCGGTACCGTTCGGCTGCGGCTCTACAAAGGACAGGCCACGGTGGTGGGGCTGAAATCTCCCGAGTCCGTCTATAACGAAAATCTTGCCACCTATACCGATGCGGATTCCTTTGACCATGGAGCTTCCGTGGGATTCATCAAAATATGGGGAACCTCCGTGAAAACTTGGCGGCAGGCCCATCCCTTCCCTGAGGAAACCATGCAGCCCATGAAAGATTCCCTTAAGATCGTTGTGGAAGGAGCATAGAAAACCTCTCCGAATGTTTTCTTCGTAATAAATAAAGAGAAAAGTGTTCGTTTCGAATGACGGAGATCGGCAACATCTGGATTTTTTAAAGAAAAAGCTTTCTCCATGCTCAATGGACCTGCAGTCCCCAACATATGAAAAGTCTCCCTTTTCTCCTTTTGAACCCGAAGGAACGTGTTGCAAAGTTCCTTCGGGTTCTTTTTTCGAAGCAAAGAAACATTGTGTGCAAAAAAGCAGAGAGGGCCGAAATTATTCCTCTGAATACCTTGACAAGGACAAAAAAGACATAAAAACATGCAAGTCCAGAGGTTTATTGAAAAATTTCTTTTTTTTCTGATGCGGCCCTATTGACCGCTTTTCCTGTATACAGTACCATGACGGAGAGGTTGAAAAAAATTTTACAAGGGAGGCGTTTGTGGTATGCAAAAATCGAAACTCTTCGGAACAGTTGTTGCAATGGTTTGTCTTCTTGGCCTCGCCACGGGAGCTTTTGCGGTGGAATTTTTGAATATCGGTACCGGAAGCACCGGGGGAACCTACTATCCTACCGGGGCCGCCATGGCGAAAATCTGCAATAGCAACATCGAAGGCATTCAGGTAAGCGTTCAGTCCACCGGAGGCACGGTGAACAACATCCAACTTATGGCGGATTCCGAAACCGAACTCGGCTTCATGGACGGACTTTACTACTATGCGTACATGGGCAAAGGCAGATACGAAGGAGATCCTCAGAAGTTTATCCGTGCTCTGGTTCCCCTCTATCCGGAACCCATCCAGCTTATGGTGGCCAAGGGAAGCGGCATTAAGTCCGTGGAAGACCTGCGAGGCAAACGGGTTTCCATCGGCGCCGTGGCAAGCGGCACCGAAGTGACGGCCAAACAGCTTCTCCGGATAGCAGGCCTTGATCCCGAAAAGGACATCACGGCGGAAAATCTCGGTGTGGGTGATACCGGAAGAGCCTTTGGAGATAAGCGTATCGATGCGGCGATTATGGTAGGTTCCTTGGGAATGGCTGGAGTGGTGGAACCCACAACTCTTGGACTGGTAGAGTTTATTGATGTTTCGGATGAACTTGTGGCCCTGGTGGCGGAAGAAACCCCTTACTGGGTTCCCTTCGAAATCCCTGCGGGATATTACAAAGGACAGCCGGATCCTGTAAAGACCTATGCAAGCTGGAATATTGTGGCTATCAAGGATAGCGTGGATGAAGAGCTGGTTTACAAAATGACCAAGGCTCTTTTTGAAAACAAGGGCGATATCCTTGCGGTTTCCACAAGACTTGAGAGCATGACCCCCGAAAACGTAAAACAGATTCTTATCCCCCTGCATCCCGGAGCAGAGAAATACTACAAAGAGGTTGGAGTTCTTCAGTAGAATTAAAGGTTTTTTCCACGGGGGCGGTGTTTTTTGCCACCCCCGTATTTTTGTGTCTGGAGGTTTGCGTCATGAAAGAGGATAGATCCATGGGAAACCAGGAATTATACAATCAGAATGTCGAGGAAGTCGTTTCCGAAAAAGACGTACAGCGTCTTGTGGAGAAGTACGATGCCGAAAGCCGGTATCGTACTCTTTCGGGCTTCCAGGGTTTTTTTGTCTCCGGGTGGCTTATTGCCATGTCCCTTTTTCACCTCTATACCGCGGGTATAGGGCTTCTTCCCACATCCATCCATCGGGCGGTACATTTTATGTTTGCCATCGTGGCGGTTTTTCTCCTCTATCCCGCATCGAAAAACGCAAGCCGCACAAGCACACCGTGGTATGATTGGCTCCTTGCCTGCGCTGCCGGTGTGGGAGCTGCGTATATAGCTCTCTTTTTCGGAGATATTGCCAACCGGGGGGCTCGTCCTCTGTACTACGAACTCTATCTGGGAATAGGCACCATAATTTTGTTGGTCGAGGCAGGACGGCGGATCGTCGGAAAGGTGCTTCCCGCTCTGGCGTTGATATTTCTCGTATACTGTTACTTTGGAAGATATTTCCCGGGACTTTTCATGCATCGGGGGTATTCCGTCTCCAGGATAGTGCAACATATGTACCTTACTCCGGAAGGCATCTTCGGCGTTGCTTTAGGAGTTTCCAGCACCTTCGTGTTCATGTTCATACTCTTCGGATCCTTTCTTTCGAAAAGTGGAGGAGCCCGGTTCTTCAACGAACTTGCCCTGGCCATAGCAGGACATACTCCAGGAGGGCCTGCCAAGGTGGCCATCGTGGCATCCGGGCTTCTCGGAACTATCAACGGATCTTCCGTAGCCAACGTAGCCACCACGGGGGCTTTTACTATCCCACTCATGAAGCGGGTGGGGTATAAGCCGGAATATGCGGGAGCCGTGGAAGCCTGCGCTTCCACGGGAGGGCAGCTCATGCCTCCCATCATGGGGGCCGGGGCTTTTATTATGAGCGAGTTCTTGGGAATATCTTACCTCACCATTGCAGCGGCGGCGATCATTCCTGCGGCGCTCTATTACTCGGCGCTTTTTATAAACGTCCATATCCGAGCAAAGAAACGCAACCTCGAGGGGCTTGATCCTTCGGAACTTCCCAGTGCAAAGAACGTTTTTCTTCAGGATGGACATCTCCTGATTCCCCTTCTTGTGATTGTTTTTATGCTCCTGCGCCGCTACACCCCCCTTTCTGCGGCTTTTTGGGGAATTATCACGGTGGTGCTGGTGAGTATGATCCGGAGCCACACGAGAATGGGCATTCAAGAAATCCTCAAAGCTCTCGAGGAAGGAGCTCGGGGAGCTTTGGGTGTGGCCCTCGCCTGTGCCCTTGTAGGGCTCGTGGTGGGGACATCCTCCCTTACCGCCCTGGGTCTTACCATCTCGAATAACATCGTAGAGCTCGCAGGAGGAAAGCTTCTTCCCACACTTATCATGTCTATGATAGCCTGCCTCGTATTGGGCATGGGGCTTCCCACTACGGCGAACTATATCGTGACAAGCACCATCATAGCTCCGGCACTCATCAAGATGAACGTGCTCCCTTTGGCGGCGCATATGTTTGTCTTCTATTTCGGTATCATGGCGGATCTTACTCCTCCGGTCTGTCTCGCCGCCTTTACCGGAGCGGGTATTGCCGGAGGCAGCCCCGCAAAAACCGGGATAACCGCCACTTCCATTGCCATTGTGGCCTACCTCCTTCCCTATACCTTTATTTACACTCCCGCTATACTTCTTCAGAACGTGGAAGTGCTCAGTCTTCTGCTTCTCGTGGGAGCAAGCTTCATGGGAATTCTAGGGCTTGCCATGGGAGCTCAGGGATGGTGTTTCAGTTCTCTGGGAATTCCCGAGAGAATTGGCCTTGTGGCAGTATCCTTTCTAGCATTTCTTCCCAGCCCCACTTTCAAGGGCCTTGCCCTTGCGGTTCTCGGAGTTTACTTCTTCCTGCGGTGGGGGGCGGCAAAGAAAAGAATTTCCTCCCCCGCATAGACCGGAACTTTTGGAAAGATTCCCCTGAAAAAAGCAAAGGGCCCTCCTTCGAAGGAGGGCCCTTTGCTTGACCTTCCAAAGGAGGGGTGTTATGCTGTTGTTATGTGGTATATACCACATAACAACAGCATAACACGAGAGGGTGGCGGAATGAAACAGCTTCAGCGTAAGAGTCCCTTGCCCCTTTACTATCAGCTTAAGGAGAAACTTCTCGCTCTGGTGGATGACGGGGTATATAAGGCGGGGGATGTCATTCCTTCGGAGAGGGAACTCTGTGAAAAGCTTCATATCAGTCGTATGACCGCCCGAAAGGCCATCAGTACCCTGGTAAACGAGGGAGTACTTTATCGGGAGCAGGGAAAGGGCACCTTTGTGGCTCCTTCCAAGCCTCCGTGTACTTTTTCCAAGATTACGGGTTTTTCCGAAAATCTCCGGGATATGGGTCTTACCTTTCGTACGGAAATTATAGATTTCCGTAGCGAAGAAGCTACTCGAGGCATCCGGGAGCGGTTGAACCTTCCCCGGGAAAATTCCCAGGTCTTTTACTTTCTGCGCCGCCGTTTTGTGGGAGAAGAACCTTTTTCCCTGGAGCATGCCTGGGTGCCCGCCCACCTCTTTCCAGGCTTCACCCGGGAACGTCTTGAAGGTGATTCCTTCTACAGGATTTTACAAAAGGAATACAACTATCGGCTTGTTCGGGCGAAACAAACCATAGAGCCCGTGTTGGCTTCGGAGTTCGAGGCTTCCGCCCTCTTCCTGGAGACCAATACGCCCATTTTGCTTTTTCAGCGCCAAACCTGGGTAGAAGAGGAGGTGATCGTGGAATATACCAAGTGCCTGTATCGAGGAAAGCGTTTTAAATACGAAATGTCTCTTGAAGTATAGGTACATACGCAAAACTTTATTTAACGGAGGGGGAAAAGAGGTATGAAGTTTTTCGGAAAGATTCAGAAACTAGGGAAGGCCCTTATGCTTCCCGTGGCGGTGCTTCCTGCGGCGGCTCTTTTGCTTCGGCTGGGGGCACCGGATGTCTTCGATATACCTTTTATCATGAAGGCCGGAGGGGCTATTTTCGACAACCTTCCTCTTATTTTCGCCATCGGTGTGGCCATCGGCATGGCTTTCGATAACGGCGGTGCCGCAGGCCTTGCGGGAGCCGTAGGATATCTTACGCTTACGAGTGCGGTGGTAACCATTAACGATGGTATCAACATGGGGGTTCTCGCGGGGATCATCTCGGGGCTTCTCGGAGGAGCCATGTATAATCGGTTCCACAACGTCAAACTTCCCGATTTCCTCGGCTTTTTCGGAGGCAAGCGCTTCGTTCCCATCGCTACTGCGGGATTCAGCATTCTCTTGGCTCTTCTCTTTGGCTATGCCTGGCCGCCCATTCAGAATGTCATTCATGCTACGGGAGAATGGATTATTCAAGCGGGAACCACCGGGGCCTTCATGTTTGGATTTTTGAACAGGCTTCTCATTCCTGTGGGGCTTCATCATGTATTGAACAGCATGGTTTGGTTCGTCTTCGGGGTTTTTACGGATCCCGCCACGGGACAGGTCGTTACGGGAGATCTCAGTCGCTTCTTTGCGGGGGATCCTTCTGCGGGAGTGTTTATGACCGGGTTTTATCCCATCATGATGTTTGCCCTTCCTGCGGCGGCTCTTGCCATGTACGCCACCGCCCGGCAGGAGAACAAAAAAGCCATTGCGGGTGTTCTTTTCAGTGTGGCTTTCACCTCCTTCCTTACGGGCATTACGGAGCCCATTGAATTTGCTTTCATGTTTCTCGCCCCGATACTCTACGTATTCCATGCCCTTATGACTGGGGTAGCCCTGGCGGTCTGCAATATTATGGGAATACACCACGGTTTCGGATTTTCTGCGGGAGCCATCGACTATTTTCTGAATATGGGGCTGGCCACCAAGGGGTGGCTTCTCGTCCCTCTAGGGCTTCTCTTCGGAGTTGTCTACTATTTCCTTTTCGTGTGGTTTATCCGGGCCTTCAATCTCTCCACTCCGGGAAGGGTGGAGCTCGAAACGGCGGAAATTCCTTCCAGTGAAGGCGAGCGTTCCGTGGAAAGCCTTGCAGCGGAATATCTTAAGGCCTTAGGAGGCAGAGAGAATGTGGAGAGTCTTGATGCCTGCATTACCAGGCTCCGGTTGGTTCTTAAGGATGCGTCCGCAGTGACCGATGAGCCTCTCAAGATTTTGGGATGTACGGGAGTACTGCGTTCCAAGGGGAATACCATGCAGGTGGTGGTGGGAACCAAAGCTGAAATTCTGGCGGATGCCATAAAAGTGCTTATGAAATAGCCCGTATTTTTTGATGATCATGCAGAAAGATCGAGGGGAGAACCATATGCTTCAGGCTATCATACATGGACGCATTGTTCTGGAAGATCGTATTCTCGAATCTGGCGTCATTCTTCACGACACTCGAATTCGAGAGATCCGCCAGGGAGGAGAAGACGATCTTCCTCCGGATGCTATTGTCTACGATGCCCAGGAAGCTTATGTTCTCCCCGGCATGATAGACATTCATACCCACGGAGCCTTAGGGTGGGATGTCATGGATGGGGATCCTCGGGGCATCAGGAAAATGTCTTCCTTTCTCGCTTCCCGGGGAGTGACTTCCTTTTGCCCTACCACCATGACCATGCCGCTGGAAACTATCGACAAAGCCCTTGCATCGGTTCGCAAATGCCGACGAGAGGGAGTTCCCGGGGCATCCATTCTCGGCGTGCATCTGGAAGGGCCCTTCATCGCTTCCCGGTACAAGGGTGCCCAGAATCCTCGGGATATTCGGGATCCCATGACGGAGTGGGTTCTCGAAAGAAAAGATGATATCCGGATCGTCACCTATGCCCCGGAGAAAGATCCCCGGGGGGAATTTTGTTCCGCCCTTGTGCGGGAGGGAGTCCGGCTTTCTCTGGGCCATACCGGAGGCTCCTATGACGACGTCTTTGCGGCCCAGCAGTATGGAGCGTCTTCAGCTTCTCACCTCTTCAACGGCATGCCCCCCATACATCATCGGGATCCCGGAATAGTGGGAGGGGTTCTTAAAAGCACGCTCTACGCGGAGCTTATCGCGGATGGTGTGCATGTGCACCCTGCTTTTTTCGATCTCTTGATACGAATGAAATCCTCGGAAAAGATCGTTCTTATTTCCGATTCCATGAGGGCCGCAGGGCTTGGTGAAGGAGAGTATGATTTCGGAGGGCAAAGAGTTCGGGTTTCCCGAGGAGAAGCACGACTTCCGGATGGAACTCTTGCGGGGAGCGTGCTTACCTTGGATCAGGCTTTTCGGAACGTATATTATTTTGGAGGAGTATCTCTTCCCTTGATGGCACGACTCACTGCAACAAATGCCGCAAATTTGCTGGGGCTTCCTCACAAAGGACGTATTGCCCGGGGAGCCCAGGCCGATCTCGTATTTCTTGACGCTTCTCTGGAGGTACAGCGAACTCTTGTGGAGGGACGAGAAGTTTTTTCTAAAAAAGGCGGAAAGGGAACGTTATGAGAATCGTTCTTTCGGATACCTATCGGGATATGAGCCGTAGAGCTGCCTATATCGTGGCAAGCCAGATCATATTGAACCCTCGCAGCGTTCTTGGGCTTGCCACGGGAGATACACCCCTGGGGCTCTACCGCATGCTCATCAGCATGTACTGGGCGGGGGATCTTGACTTTTCCGGCATTACCACCTTCAACCTTGACGAATATCACGGTCTTTCCAAAGAAAGCCCTTATAGCTATCATTTTTACATGAGGCAAAATTTTTTCCAGCATATCAACATGAAGGAAGAACAGTGGCACATCCCTCGAGGAACCACAGAAAACGTGGAAGAAGAGTGCCGCCTTTACGACAGGGCCATTGAAGATGCCGGAGGGATCGATTTGCAGATTCTCGGGCTTGGCGTGGATGGGCATATCGGTTTTAACGAACCCGACGAAAAATTCGAAGGAGGAACCCATCTCGTGGAACTTCAGGAGAGTACCATTCGGGCAAACGCCCGATTCTTTCCCTCTCTCGAGGAAGTTCCCCGCTTTGCCCTCAGCATGGGAATCAAAACTATCATGAAGGCCAAAAAAATTCTCCTTCTCGCAAGCGGAGCTTCCAAAGCAGATGCTATTTACGAAGCTCTCCGGGGAGAAGTGATTCCCGAGCTTCCCGCGTCCATATTGCAGCTGCATCCTGATGTCACCTGTATCCTCGATAAGGGTGCCGCCTCCCGGCTGGAGGCGGCGGGGGATGACCTTCTTCCCAAAAAATATACTTCCTGAACATGTGTTTTTACAAAGAAAAGGAGATGATCCTGTGGCGAGGCCGGAAAAGAAAATATACCTTTTAGCTCCCATGAAAGGATCTGTCGTTTCTCTCGAAGAAGTACCGGATCAAGTTTTTTCCCAGAAAATGGTGGGGGATGGATTGGCTCTCCTCCCCGAGGAGGGAACTGTCTGCGCTCCTCTTGAAGGAGAGGTGGTGGCGCTCTTTCCTACGGGACACGCTCTGGGAATACGATCCCCCGAAGGACTCGAAGTTTTGATTCATGTGGGCATCGAAACTGTGGGACTTCACGGAAAGGGTTTCACCCTCCACGTTAGAAAGGGTGATCGGGTACGCTCGGGGGATAAGCTTATCACTGCGGATCTGGACTATATCCAGGCACATGCTCCCTCGCTGCTCTCTCCAGTGGTTTTCACCAACATGGAAAGAATCCAGAGCTGGGAAATTCTCCGGAAGGGGAAAATAAACCTTGGCGAACCTCTTCTGGCAGTGGTTTTGAAAAACTGATTTTTGAGGGGTATTGCAAGGAGGGAAAACGAAACCACGATTCCCCTCCTTGCAGCAACTTTCTAGAGAAGGAAAAAATCCCCGCGCTATTTCCCAATTTATTCGTATTTTCGGACGGGTCAGTTTTATTTTTTCGGATAGAGAAAATAGGTTCCCAAAAGATGGTCCGGTAGATATGATTCCTTGGCGTGGCGCAGTCCCGGGATACCCAGATCCTGCTCTCGGTTTATATAAGGACACTGTGTTTCAAGGATTTTCGCTACTTCCTTATTGATAACCTGATAGGCCCCGGAATAACGGATATCCGCCTTTTCAAAGTGAACCAATCCGAAATCATCGTTGCACTTGCTAAAGAGAGAAATGCCCGCCACATGATTTTCTGCATACAGCACCAAACCCTGAAGCCCCAGCACTTCGTAAAACCGAAAGGCCCTGCAGAGAGCCTTTCGCTCTTCCGCGATTTGCGAGGCTTCATAGGTTTTCTTCCCCCGGCTCCATCGTTCCAAAAGAGGAGTGTATTCCGCATAAAGCTCCGGATGCAGGGATATGCATCGCACGTGTCGATTATTCTTGTAAAACTGGTTTATCTGGTTCCTTCGTTTGGCAAGCTTGGCGCCCTTGAGATGGGCCAGTTTTTCCGACCGATAAATATAATCGGCATAATCTCTGCGGTACTCCAGAATAAACCGGTTTTCCAGGAGAGATTTTCTCGATGCCACATAGTCCTCTTTCAGAAAGAAAATATTGCCACTCTTGCCCTCTTCCCGGGCAATCCGGGAAAGTTCTTCCAGTTCTTCGGGAGTGCAGTTTTCATGTTCCGGCAGAAAGAGATAATCCTGAGGAAGGGAATAAAGCACCAGCTTTTCTCTCCAGAGTCCCCATTCCACAGGATAGGAATCCCCCCATAGAAAAAGATTTGCGAAGCTGTATTCACAGCTTAGAAATCCCCGAGGGGGGAGGTGTTCCAGGAAAACATTTTTATGATCTATTTCGAGGGAGCTCCAAGAAAATATATTTTTCATGATAACCTCATGGGAATAAAGTTTTTCATTTCTTGAAAACCGAGACGTTCGTAAAAATCTTTGGTTCCGGGTTCTCCTATGAGACCTATCCAGTCGATTCCTCGTCGTTGAAGTTCCTCCACGAGAAACACGGTGATTCGGGAGCCGATCTTTTTTCCCCGGAACTCCTTTAAGACCACCACATCCTGAATATAGGCGTCACTTACGCCGTCTGAGAGGGCTCGCCCCATGCCGATCTGGCGCCCTTGGAAAAAGGCCCCGGCAAAAAGGAAGCTCCCCCTGATCATGGGAGCGATAAAGGAAGAATCCCAATCATTCTGCCACCATCCCGCATCCCGGTAAAGAGCCTCTATCTCTTTTTCCGATGCCGTATCAAGCATTCTCAAACAGATACAATCCGATTTTTCTCCGCAGTTTTCCATAAAAGACGACATCCCTTTCAGAGAATTTTTCTTTCATGCTTGCATTTGCAGTATTTTAGACCTATTCCATTATACCATCGCAGGGTATTCGAAAGGATGACCTTTTGAGAGGAAAAATTATTTTCGCGCAGTTTCTTTTTAAATATATTTTTAATTATCAAAATTTGGAAGATAGACTAGTTTTTGAAAGAAAAAATGCGTATTATAGACGATGTGAGCGAAACAAATTCTCCTGCTCTGGCAGCAAAAAAAGCTTTGACATAAAAAATCTTTCAGAAGGATAAAAAGGGGGGTGAGGCTCACTGTACATGAAGCGAGAGGGGCGAGATTGCACGCAAAGCAACAACAAACATCATTCATAAGGAGGAATTATCGTTGAAGGAGAAAAAAGGAATTCCGTTAATTTGGAAAATCGCCATAGGCTTTGTGTTGGGTGTGGGAGCGGGGCTTTTGCTGGGAGATAAGGTGACGGTGGTAAAACCCCTGGGAACTATCTTCGTGAACCTTCTTAAAATGCTTATCGTTCCCCTCGTCTTTACCAGCCTTGTAGTGGGAACTGCCTCCATCGGAGATCCTCTGACCCTCGGAAGAATAGGCTTGAAAACCATTATCCTCTACCTTCTCACCACCGCAGTAGCCATTACCATCGGCCTTGGCATTGGAAGTCTCACTAAACCCGGAGAAGGCATGAACCTCCAGAGAGACGTATCGGGACAAGTTATCTCCGCCGAAGTAAAGGGATACCAGATTGAAGAAGGAACCATCAAATCTCAGGTGGCTTCCATGGAATCCAAAGCCCAGTCTGCCCCTAAAGGGCTTGTGGATGTTATCGTTAGCATTTTCCCCACGAATCCTATCAAGGCCCTTGCGGACGGGAACATGCTCCAGATAATTATTTTTGCTATCTTCTTCGGTATTGCCGCAGTTCTTGCGGGAGAGAAGGGCAAGTTTGTGGTGGATGTCATGGGATCTGCCGCAGACGTTATGTATAAGGTTACCCATATGGTGATGCTCTTCGCTCCCTATGGTGTCTTTGCTCTTATTGCAGTAACCGTATCCCAGTATGGAGCAAGCGTGCTTCTTCCCTTCGGCAAGGTTATTCTTGCGGTAGCCGGAGGATGTATTATCCATGCGGTGATAGTCTATTCGGGATTGGTCACCATTTTCACCAGGAAATCTCCCTTCTGGTTCTTTGGAGGAGTCAAAGAGGCCACTCTCACGGGTTTTGTGACCCGGTCGAGTTCCGCCACGCTCCCGGTGACCATGGAGTGTGTTCAGAACATGGGAGTTTCCGAGAAGATTTCTTCCTTCGTACTACCTTTGGGAGCCACTATCAATATGGATGGAACCGCCCTCTATCAGGGAGTGTGTGCCCTCTTCGTGGCTCAGGCCTTCGGCATTGAACTCACCAGTAGCATGCAGATCAGCATTATTCTTACTGCCACCCTCGCTTCCATCGGAACTGCAGGAGTTCCCGGAGCGGGGCTCATCATGCTTACCCTGGTGCTTACCCAGGCAGGGCTTCCCCTGGAAGGTGTAGCCTTGATTGCCGGAATCGATGCGGTGCTCGACATGTTCCGGACAGCTCTCAACATTACGGGAGATGCCTGTGTGGCTACGGTAATCGCCAAAAGCGAGAACGAAATTGATCTTCCCAAGGCATCCTGAGTAAAAAGCCGGAATTGATTAAAAAAACCTCGTAACGACATGGAGCCCTTCTTTAACAGAGGGGCTCCATGTCTGTTTTTTCGTGAAGTTCTTTAAGGTTTCTTTCGATCTCTTGCACCACCCGGGGTTTATCTTCCATCCAGTGTGGAGCCACGAGAAAGGGAGGGTAGGCATCTGCAGTAAGGCGCTGTATCACTATTTCCGGGCGTGCATGGAGTGCCCTGGCTACCCGTCGAGCGTATTCTTCCAGAGAAAGGGGAGCAAAGATGCCTTCTTCGTAAAGCTCTTCTAAAGGAGTATCTTTAAGAACGTGGAGAGGATGAAATTTGAAAGAAAAAACTCCCCGGGACACGAGCCAGTCAATGGAGTGGAGAAGCTGGTCTTCGGGTTCCCCGGGAATTCCCGCGATCAAATGGGCGCAAAGGCGCAACTCTCGCCGGGAAGAGGCCCGGTACAGAGCTTCTTCTACCGTACCAAGGGTATGTCCCCGACGGAGGAAAAGAAGTCCTTCCTCTTGAGTAGTTTGAACGCCAAGTTCCAGCCAGATCTTCAACCCCCGTTCCGTGAATTCCTGAAGAAGGGAAAAAAATTCTTCCGGCAGGAGATCGGGGCGGGTTCCCAAGGAGAGGCCCACCACGGGAAGATACTTGGATGCTTCTTGGAGGGCCCTTTCGATTTCCTTTTTGAGCCTGGAAATGGGAAGGTTGGAGGCGGAGTAACTTTGAAAGTAGAGAATCGCTTTCTTTGCCTTGAAACGATTTATGGCTATGGATGCCCCTCGCCGAATCTGTTCTTCCAGGGAAATTCCCTGGAGGAGGGCTCCGGTTCCTCCGCCTCGGAAATCACAGAAAATACATCCTCCTTTTCGGAGATTTTCCCGGTGAGGGCAACCGGCACCCAGGTCCAGGGATATCTTGTGAACCCGAGTGCCGAACTCCTCCCGGAGAAGGGCGGACCATTTTCTGTAGAGCGTGGGATTAGCCAAGAAAAGCATCCTGAGGGGGCTGTGGATGAGTGCCGAGCTTTTCCCTGGAAGTAAAAACCTTTTCTGCCGCATCTTGGTTGTACCGGATAAGCTGCTCCCGAAGTTCCTCGTTTTTTTGAGCCAAAACACGGCAGGCCAGAAGAGCCGCATTTCTTCCTCCGTTAATGCCCAGGGATCCCACGGGAACTCCGGGAGGCATCTGAGTCACTGCCAGAAGAGCATCCATGCCTCCCAGGGTGCCCGCGTCCACGGGAACTCCGAAGACGGGCAGAAGTGTATGAGCCGCCAACACCCCCGGCAAAGCTGCGGAAAGGCCTGCAAAAGCAAGGAGTACCTGAATGCCGCGTCCCTCGGCTCCCTCGGCATACCGGGCTACTTCTCGGGGGGTGCGGTGGGCGGAAGCCACGGTAATTTCATAGGATACTCGAAACTGTTCGAAAATTTTAAGGGCCTCCTCCGCCTTGGGAAGGTCCGAGGCGGAGCCCAGTACTATTCCTACCTGGGGACGGTGCTTCAAGGCCCGGTATCCGATATCTTTACGATACTGTTTTTTGTCGAAATCGATGAATTTCACTCCAGAATAAGCTCGGTAGATAGCTTCCGCAAGATTCTCCCCCCGGCCGCTGACGGTGCAGACTCGGCCGCCGTCGGTAATTACGTGTCCTTCGTTATCCAGGGTGGTACCGGCGTGGAAGAGAAGTACTCCTTCAAGAGCTTCAGCTTCTTCCAGGCCGTTCATGATTTTGCCCTTTTCGTAGCTCCCCGGATAGCCTCCCGAAGCGAGGACTACCCCGGCCACGGCATCGCTTCGGGCGGGCCAGGAAATCTCTTCGAGAGTTTCCGTGGCACAGGCGTGGAGCACATGTCCCCAATCCACGTCAAGAGAAGGAATCACTACCTGGGCTTCGGGATCTCCAAAACGAACGTTAAATTCCAATACGTAAGGGTTCCCCTGGGAAATCATGATTCCTGCGTACAGAACTCCGCAAAAAGGAATATTTTCCTTCCGGAGGCCTTCCACGGTAGGAAGTACGATACGTTCCCGAATGATTTCAAACATTCCCTGGGTAAGCTGGGGTACCGGAGTATAGGCCCCCATGCCCCCCGTATTGGGCCCCTTGTCTCCGTCGAAAGCCCTTTTATGATCCTGGGAAGGAGGGAGAATGTGAACTGTTTTGCCGTCCGTAAGGGCAAGAATGCTTACTTCCCAGCCGGGAATGAAATCCTCGATGATCAAAGTCTTTCCTGCTTCTCCAAGCCCTTGAAGCACCAAAAGGTATTCGCAGGTTTTCTTAGCCTCCTCAAGAGAGTCGAGCAGAAAAGCTCCCTTTCCCGCCGCCAGCCCATCCGCCTTCACTACATAGGGGGCATTTCTTTTTTCGAGAGCCTCCACGGCCTCCTTCATGGTAGTGCAGATGTCGAAAGGAGCTGTAGGGATGCCATGAGAAGCCATGAAGGTTTTCGAGAAGGCTTTGCTTCCCTCCAGACGGGCCCCCTCCCGACCGGGACCGAATACCGGATATCCCGCCTGGCGGAGAAGATCCGAAACTCCCGATACCAGAGGGCCTTCGGGACCGATTACCACGAAATCGGGATCGATCTCTTTCGCCAGAGGAAGAACCTCCTCTCCCTGGGCGGGATCCACGTCGTAAAGGGTGGCGATCTCTCCTATCCCCGCATTCCCTGGAGCACAGTAGATGGAACTTACGTGAGGCGAGCGATGGAGAGCCCAGGCCAAGGTGTGTTCCCTGCCCCCTCCCCCGAGAAGAAGTACTTTCATGTCGGCTTCCTCCTTTATAGTCTACGTGACTTGCAAATCATTCTTGTTTGGCGTGGCATTTTTTACACGTTACTATTCTGTAAAAACGCCTTTCCCCCGGCACCTGGGGGATGGGGGCTTTGATTTTTCCGCAAAATAGTTGTTTTTCCAGTTCTCTACCGATGATGATAACTTGGGATCAATGTCGGAAAGTACGCCATCCGCTGAGGAACATGGTCATTCCAAGGCGTTCTGCCGCCTGGATAACTTCGGCATCCTTCTTGGAGCCTCCGGGCTGTATAATTCCTGTAATTCCCGCCTCTCCGGCCTTTTCAATGCTGTCGGGAAAGGGAAAGAAAGCATCCGAAGCGAGCACCGCTCCCCGAGCTTTGTCTCCCGCCTGTTTCAGGGCCCAGGCAACCGCATCCACCCGGCTTGTAAAACCTCGCCCCATGCCCAGGGTCTCTCCGTCTTTTACCACCGCTATGGCATTGCTCTTGCAGAGAGCTACGGCCTTCCATCCGAACAGGAGATCCTCCCAGAGATCTTGCCGTTCCGCTCCCGTCCAGGTGCCTCTTTCGGGGGAGGGCAGTTCCGGAAGGCAATCCTGCTGGACCAGATAGCCGCTCCAGGTGCTGCGAATTTCCCGAGAGCTCAGGCGCCCTCCCTGCCATCGAAGGATCCGCAAGTTGGGACGACGCTCTCGAAGATATGCCAATCCTTCAGGGGCGAAATCGGGAGCTACGAGGATTTCGAGAAAATACTCTCCCAGGATTCGGCACGTCTCCTCGTTCAGAGAACGGGTAAAGCTTACCACGCCTCCAAAAGCGGAGACGGAGTCACAGGCATGGGCTCTTTCAAAAGCCTCTGCGGGGTTCTTTCCCAGGGCGATGCCGCAGGGAGTGGTGTGTTTCACGATGGTGCAGGCACAATCTCCCGAAAAGAGGCTTGCCCCTCGAAGGACCGTATCAAGATCTATAATATTGTTGTAGGAAAGAGGTTTTCCTCCCAGAAGGGTCCAGGGAACTTCCTTCAGCGGAGGCAAATAGAGCCCCGCCTCCTGGTGCGGGTTTTCTCCGTATCGAAGCGTTTTGGCCTTGCGGAGTCCCAGAGAGAGCTCCTCCTCGAAGGATTCTTCGGAACATCCAAGGCTTTCCCCAAGCCCTGCAAGAATAGTGCTGTCGTACAGCGAGGTGGCGCGAAAAGCCTTCAGTGCCAAGGTTTGCCTGGTTGAAAGAGAAACATCTCCATAAGCCTTGAGCTCCTCGAGTACCGTGGAACAGTCTCGGATATCCGTAAGCACGATGACATGAGGATAGTTTTTTGCCGCCCCCCGGATAAGAGTCACTCCTCCGATATCAATATGTTCAAGAAGCACCGAAAGCTCATGTCCTTCCCGGGCCTTCTCCTCGAAAGGATAGAGAGTGCAAAGCACGAGGTCGAAAAGGGGGATGGAGAACTCTTCTACATCCCGGAGGTCTTGAGGAAGGTTCCGGCGGGCAAGGATTCCACCGAAAATAGCGGGATGCAGGGTTTTCACCCGCCCTCCCAGGATATGGGGATATCCCGTAAGTTCTTCCACTTCGGTTACCGGAAGGTTCGCTTTCTCCAGAGCTTTGGCGGTCCCCGAGCTGGAAACGAGCTCCCATCCCGCTTCCACCAGGGAGGCACAGAAGTCGGGAACTCCCTCTTTATTCCAGACCGAGATAAGAGCGCGGCGCTTATTCATCATGGAGCTGTCGTCTCCTTCCATATTCCACATACCGTCCTTCAAACAGGTTCTTGAGGGTTCGCCAGTAAAGATCGTGTTCCACCGCATGAATGTTTTGCTCCAGAGATTCCTGATCCATGCCGTCGGTAATTGATACCGCCTGTTGGGCCAAAATGGGACCGTGGTCTACCTTGCGGTCCACCAAATGTACGGTAACTCCCGTAACCTTGACACCGTATTTCAGAGCCTGGCCGATGGCATCCACCCCGGGAAAGGCGGGTAACAGAGACGGATGGATGTTTACGATCCTGCCTCCGAATTCCGCCACAAACCGGGCGGAGAGGATTTTCATAAATCCCGCCAGAACCACCCAGGTGGAACCGCTTTCGAGAAGAGCCTGAATGAGGTCGTTCTCCGCCCGTTCTCTTCCGAGTTCTTCGTAGGAAAAAACTCGGGTGGCAAGCCCACGGATACGCGCAGCTTCCAAACCCTGTGCCTTTTCTCGATCCGCTCCCACGAAGGAGATGTTTGCGGGAAGCTCTCCCGAAGCTATTTTATCTGCCAAAACGCACATGTTGGATCCTCTTCCGGAGATGAGAATGGCCATGGAGGAGGGGTGAGAGGAGTTCTGGTTCATAAGGTTTTCTCCTTCTTTCTTTTACACATTTTTTGGTAGAAATTTATTGGCAGTACATCATTGCCCTTGGATTCTATCTGCAATCATGTATGTGGGCTAATCGTTGTTTTTTCGGACTTCTCCAATAACGCACGGATTTTCCCCAAGCTCTTCGAGAATTTCGAAAAGCTTCTCTCGCTCCTTGGGGGAACAGACGAAAACGAATCCCATGCCGAGATTGAAAACTGAGCGCATTTCTCTTTCGGAAATTCCCTGGGAGGCAAGCCATCGGAAGAGAGGAGGCCGTTCCCAGGAAGCATAGTCCACATGAGGGGTAAAATGGCCGCATATACGGGCAATATTTTCTTCCAATCCGCCCCCGGTGATATGGGCCATGGCCTTGAGGGAAACGTGCTTCTGTACTTCCAGGGCCTGCCGCACGTAAAGCCGGGTGGGGCGGAGGAGTAAATCCTCCAGGGGGGATTGTTCTCCCGGAATCGAAAGGTTTCGGGGTTCCGAAATCTGTTCGAGCACCTTTCGTACCAGGCTGAATCCGTTGCTGTGTACCCCCGAACTTGGTAATCCCACAAGAAGATCCCCCGAAATCACCCGGTCTCCGGTAATCACCTTTTCTCGAGAAACCACTCCCACGGAAAATCCTGCGAGATCAAACCCCTCGGGAGAGTACACGCCGGGCATTTCAGCGGTCTCTCCTCCTAAAAGGGCGCAATCGCAAGCTTTGCAGGCTTCAATGATGCTCTCCATGATAGGTCGGTACCGGGCTGCATCCAGAACGCCGCAGGCGAGGTAATCGAGAAAGAAAAGAGGTTTGGCCCCACAGGTTACCAGATCATTTACGTTCATGGCCACCAAATCCTGTCCAAGCCCATTCATGGTATTCCAAGCCTTGGCAAGTTCCATTTTGGTGCCTACCCCGTCGCAGCACGCCGCAAGATAGAGATCGTCCGTAAGGCTGTAGAGCCCCGAAAATCCTCCGATGCCACCGATAACGTTCGGGGAGGGAGGGCTTTTTCGGAGAATTTCCTTAATCATGGTTACCCAGGCGTTCCCTTTGGAAATGCTTACTCCCGCACTTTCATAGCTCAGGCTCATGATCTTTCTCCTCCATATATTCTCCAGTAAAGCAGGCGGTGCACATGCGGCAAGGGTCTATTCCGATAGATGCCAGAAGATCTTCTTTGGAAATGTACGAGAGAGAATCTGCCTCCACCAATTTCTCCAGAGCGGGAAGATCCATGCGTGCCGCCACAAGTTCCTCGGTGGTGGGGGTGTCGATGCCGTAATAGCAGGGGAAACGCACCGGAGGGGAGGCGATGCGAAGATGTACCTTGGTGGCTCCGGCATCCCGGATCATCCGAACCATTCTCTTGGATGTAGTCCCTCGAACGAGGGAGTCATCCACGATAACCACATCCTTATCCCGCATAATCTCTCCGATGGGGTTCAGTTTGATCCGCACCCCGATCTCCCGTACCCGTTGGGTAGGCTGAATGAAAGTTCTTCCCACGTAACGGTTTCGGACCACCGCTTTTTCGTAGGGAATGACCGCTCCTTCGGCGTATCCTATGGCCGCGATGGTGCCGCTGTCGGGCATACCCGTCACAAGATCCGCCGGTACCGGGTTCTCCTTTGCCAGTCGACGTCCCATTTCTTTGCGGGCATTGTAGACGGAAACCCCATCTATCACGCTATCCGGACGAGCGAAGTAAACGTATTCGAACGAACAGAGATGTTGCCGAGATGCCGCATGGGGGATGGTAAGGGATTGAACTTCCTTGTGGTCGATAATCAAAACCTCTCCGGGGCGAACGTCTCGCACCAACTCTGCACCGATAATATCCAGGGCACAGCTTTCGGAGGCTACGTACCAGGAGTCTTCCCGCTTTCCCAGAACCAGGGGGCGAAATCCCCAGGGATCCCGGGCAGCCACGAGGCGGTTTCCCAAAAGCACCGCAAGGCTGAAAGCTCCTCGGAGGCGTCGAAGAGAAGAGAGAAGAGCGTCCAGAGGAGGCTTGTGAGACTGGTGAGCCATGAGGTGCAAAATCACCTCGGTATCTCCGGTGGACTGGAAGATGGCTCCCCGGCTCTGAAGAAGCTGCCGGGTTCCGTTGGCATTGGTAAGGTTGCCGTTATGAGCGATGGCCACGTCTCCTCGAGCGTAGGTGGCCGTAAGAGGCTGGGCATTGGCAGAAAAGGATCCTCCCGCAGTAGAGTAACGTACGTGTCCGATAGCGGCAAAGGAAGACATCTCTGCCAGGGCGTTTTGGTCCAAGGCCTTGTGAACAAGCCCCATGCCTTTCATAGCGCCAATGGTGCCGCCGGAATTGCTCCAGGCGATTCCCGCGGACTCCTGCCCTCGATGCTGCAGGGCGTAAAGCCCCAGATACACTTCTTCGAGAACCGAGGATCCCTTGGGAGAATAGGCTCCGAAAATTCCACACATAAAAGCTATTCCTCCCAAACCTTCCGAAGAGTCGCTACGGGGATGTTAAAAGCTCCCATACCGTGAAGATGGGTTCCTCGCACCGTGCCGAGTTCCATGAGAGGAAATTTTTCCCAGATAGAGAGAAATTCCGGCACTTTTTCCGGAGGAACCGCATAAATCGCCCGAGGGCCTCCCTCGCTGAAATAGAAGGCCTCGAGATGCACCGGGGCGGTAATGGCAACATGAAGCCCCAGGCCGCAGGCGATGACCTCCTTTGCGAGAGCCACTCCGAGACCTCCTCCGGCGACGGTTCTTCCGCTGGTGGCAGCTCTTTTTGCGGCGGTTTCCAGAGCCCGGGAGAAAAAGTCCTTTTCCATTTCCGGATCGAAGGGGAGGAGGGGGCCATAAAAAGAACCTGTTCTCGCATAGGCGTAATGCGTTCCGCCAAAAGCAACCTCAAGTTCTCCCACCAGGAAGACTCGGTCATGCTGCTTCCAGTTTCCTGCAGGGATATAGTTATCTATGGAAGAAAGCAATCCCGCCGCCACCACGAGAGGAGTAGGAAGGATGCGTCCTCCGGGGTATTCGTTATACAGACTTACGTTTCCCGACACCACGGGACATTCCAGAACCTTGCTGCATTCGGCCATTCCCGCCACACACTGCTGCAGCTCCCAGAATTGGGAGGATTTTTCGGGGGAGGGAAAGTTCAGGCAATCCGTAAGCCCCAGGGGGGAGGCTCCCGCCACGGCAAGAGACCGGAGAGCCTTGGCTACGGTTTCAGCGCCTCCGTCATAGGGGGAAATAAAACATTTCCAGGGGTCCGCCTCCATGGAAAAGGCCACGAAATTTTCCGAGGGAGGAATTCGAATCACGCTTACGGGTTTTCCCGGGCCTTCTACCGTGTTGGTCTGTACCATGTAATCGTATTGTTCCCAAATCCAATTCTTTTTTCCCAAAGAAGGGCTCCGAAGAAGCGAAATCAATAACTCGTTCCAGTTTTCCGGAGGTGCCATGGGGGGAACGATGCTGCGCACTCCGAGATCCTCGGGCTCCCGGGCGGCCCAATGAATTACCGGGGCGTTACCTCCGATAAGGTCCGGAGGCAGGGAGGCTACCACGGTTCCTTTTTCCCTGAGGACATACTCTTCAGCTTCGGTGACTATGCCGAATTCCGTACAATCGAGATCCCACTTTTCTGCAATTTCCACCACTGCACCAATCTTTGGAGGGTCCACCACGAGAAGCATTCGTTCCTGGGATTCCGAAAGTGCGATCTCCCACCCCTGCATATCCGTTTCCCGCTGGGGAACTTTATCGAGATCGAGAATCATTCCCACGCCGCTTTTGGAAGCTACCTCGCTGGAAGAGGAAAGCACTCCCGCAGCACCCATATCCTGCATGCTGGCAATGAGTTTTCGCTCCAGAAGTTCCAGGCAGCACTCGATGAGGCGTTTCTCCGTAAAGGGATCGCCTATCTGTACCTGAGGACGACTTTGTCGAGTATCTTCGTTGAGCTCCACCGATGCGAAGGCCGCTCCGGCTATGCCGTCCCGTCCGGTTTTTGCACCAAGGAGAAGAACTTTCTGTCCTGGCTTGGCGGTTTGAGAGCTCACGAGATTCTCCAGCTTCACCACTCCTGCGCAGAAAGCGTTTACCAGGGGATTTTTATTGTATCCTTCGTGATAGAAGGCCTTTCCTCCCACTGTGGGTACCCCCACGGAATTACCGTAACCTCCTACGCCCTTCACGATTCCCCGGGCCAGAGCGTTACTGCGGGGATCCTCGGGAGAACCGAAAAAGAGACCGTCCAGAGAAGCCACCGGCCGGGCTCCCATGGCGAGAATATCCCGGATAATGCCTCCCACTCCCGTGGCGGCTCCCTGGTAGGGCTCCACCGCAGAAGGGTGATTATGGCTTTCCACCTTGAAGGCCAATCCCCAACCTTTGCCGAGATCCACCACACCCGCATTTTCTCCGGGCCCTTGAAGCACCGTGGGGCCTGACGTAAGAAACTGCTTTAAAAGGGGACGGGTGGATTTGTAGCTGCAATGCTCGGACCACATAACGCCGAAGAGGCGCAGCTCGGTTTCGTTCGGCTCTCGCCGAAGAAATTCCACCAGGGCGTCATACTCTTCACGGCTCAGGCCGACATCGGAATAATCCAATTTATCTTCCCTCCCTTTCCTCAATCCAGGATTGTATGGAGTGCCACATGCCGATGCCGTCGGTGCCTCCCAAAAGAGCATGGCTTGCTCGTTCCGGATGCGGCATGAGCCCCAGCACGTTTCTTTTGGCATTGGCGATCCCCGCTATATTGTTTTTGGAACCGTTGGGATTGCTTTCATCCGAAAGAGCTCCCTTGGAATCCACGTAACGGAAAATAATCTGACCGTTCTTTTCGAGATCCTCTATTTGCCTGTCCGGAAGAAAATAGAGCCCTTCATGATGCGCGATGGGAAACTGAAGCACCTTGTGCCTGGAATAAGAGCATGTAAAGGGGGAACCGGTGGTTTCCACCCGCACGTAGCAGGGGCGGCAGATAAAGGAGAGGGTTTTATTGGGAAGCAGGGCTCCGGGAAGAAGCCTTGCCTCGGTAAGAACCTGAAAGCCATTGCATATGCCAAGAACGTACTTTCCCCGTTCCGCATGGTCCTTTACAGCCTCCATGATGGGGGATCGGGCGGCCATGGCTCCGGGGCGGAGATAGTCGCCGTAGGAAAATCCTCCGGGGAGAACCACCAAATCCGTATTTTCCGGAAGATCTCTGGCGGCATGCCACACGGGTTCCACGGATCCCCGGGTATGTTCCTCCAGGGCTCGAAGAACGTCCCGATCACAGTTGCTTCCGGGAAAGATAATTACCGCCGAACGCATCTCAGATCTTCTCCAGGAAATACCGGTGCTCTTCGATAAGGTCGTTCACGAGAAGATCCGAGCACATAGCTTCCACCGCAGCTTTGGCAGTAGCTTCGTCAAGGCTATCCAGGACAACCGTGACAACCCGACCTATCCGAAGCTCTCGTATGTCCTGATGTCCCAGATGGCGCAGAGAAAGGGAAACAGCCTTTCCCGCCGTATCGAGAACTCCTTCCTTGAGGGTAATGATAATTTCGGCACGAAAGGTCATGGTTACAGCTCCTCTCCCGTAAGACGGTACAGAATTTCCCGATAGGCTCCGAGGACATCTCCCAGATCCTTGCGAAAACGATCTTTATCAAGTTTTTTCATAGTTTTTTCGTCCCAGAAGCGACACGTATCGGGAGAGATTTCATCCGCCAGTAGAAGCTCTCCCGAAGAAGTTTTGCCGAACTCTATCTTGAAATCCACGAGAATAATACCCTTTTCCTTGAAGAGACCCCGGAGAAGATGGTTGATTTTGAGGGCCGTCTCTTTTATTTTCTGAAGATCTTCCTGGGATGCCCAACCGAAGAGAACTGCATGATCCTCCGTTACAATGGGGTCTCCCAGCGAATCGTCCTTAAGGTAAAACTCTACGAGAGGGCGGGGGAGGGGTTGATTCTCTTCCACCCCGAGGCGTTTACAGAGGGAGCCCGTGGTGATGTTGCGTACCACTACCTCAAGGGGGAGGATGGTTACCTTTCTAGCGGTATGCCGCACATCGTCAACCTGGGCGATGAAATGGCTCGGAATGCCCTTTTTCTCAAGGTACGTAAAGAGATAGGAGCTTATCCTGTTATTGAGTCGCCCCTTTCCCGCAAGGGTGCTCTTTTTTTCTGCGTTAAAAGCGGTGAGATCATCCTTATATTCAATGAGATACACCTCAGGTTCCGAGGTTTTGTAAATGCGCTTCGCCTTGCCCTCATAAAGAAAGATATTTTTCTCCATAAAAAGGCCTCCTTTGTAGGATATGTTGACATTATTTACGTAATAACTGAAATTGTCAACAATCAAGAGGGAAAGTCACCGTATTCAGAAAAGCGTGCAATTTTCGGCGTATATTCGACTCTTCCTTGAATGTGCGAGAAAAGAGAGGTCAAAAAATTTGAATAAAGGATACCTCAGAAAGGATAACAAAAAAAGAGAAAAGAAAAAAATGTAAGGGGAAAGGGTTCCGGAGAAGGTGCCCCTGGCTGCCCGCGGATACGTTTATGCCTTCCCCGGGCTATAGCAGAGAATCATGCCGCATGTCCCCGGAAGCCATTTGGTGATCGGGGCGGGCACAGAGAGCCGCTCCGATCACCAAATGAAAAAAAGCCGAAAACGTCGCCGCTACGGAGCGACCTGGCAGGGAGGTTCCTTTCCCTCCAGTACCGCCAGAAGATTTTGTGCCGCCAGTACTGCCATGCCCTCCCGGGCGGCGATGCTGGCACTTCCGATATGGGGAAGGGCAAGCACATTTTCGAGAGAAAGGAGCGGATGATTCGCCGGAAAAGGCTCGGGATCAAAGACGTCCAGCCCTGCCGCGGCAATGCGCTTGGCGGAAAGAGCTTCGTAGAGAGCGTCCTGATCGACGAGTCCTCCTCGGCCGGTGTTCACGAGAACCGCCGAAGGCTTCATGAGGTTCAGAGTTTCCCGGTTGATAATATGCCGGGTGCTCTCGTTCAGAGGGCAGTGAAGACTGACGATATCCGAGGTAGCCAGAAGCTCCTCCAGAGGAAGCCAGCGGGATCCCGTTTCGGCATCGTCTTCTCGGGACCGGCCGGTATGAAAAATTTTCATGGAAAAGCCCCCGGCTCTCCGGGCTACCGCTTTTCCTATGCGTCCAAGCCCTAGGATCCCCAAAGAGGCCCCGTACACATCCTGCCCCAGAAGAAGGGTGGGCCCCCAGCTCTTCCACTCGCCCTTCCGGATAAGGCGTTCCGCCTCTCCGATACGCCGGGATGCTCCCAGAATAAGTGCGAAGGCAAGGTCTGCCGTGGCTTCCGTAAGTACATCGGGCGTATTGGTAACCACGATATTTCGCTTGACTGCCTCATCTACCTGGACATTATCGTATCCCACCGCATAGTTGCTCACCACTTTCAGGTTCGGAGCCCGGCAGAAGAACGCTCCATCCATGGAGTCGCTCAAAAGGGCAATGATGCCGTCCAAAGCCGGAGCTCTTGCGTAGAGCTCCTCTTTTGGGATGGGAATGTCGTTGTAATCCCAAAGATCCAGTTCCACCCGGTTTCGAAGAAGCTCCAATCCTTTTTCCGGAATTTTCCGAGTTACTAAAACCTTTGGTTTTTTGCCGCTCCACGTCATATCGGGAACCCTCCTTTTTCAGTTCGTATCAATTGCCATACTCCTCCCGCCAAAGCGATGGTTCCGGAGAGAAAAAAGCCCACCATAAGAGACGTTTCCCCCTGCCGGGCCAAACCTCCCCAGAGCAACGTTCCTCCTATGCCTCCCAGGGAGGACGCCAGGGCCCAAAGAGGGGGGAGAAAACGGGGAAAGAGAACTCCAAAAAAGAGCGGAAAAAAGGAACCCGCTCCCCGGAGTCCCATGCTGATATAGCTCCATTGCAGAATAAAGGCGTTTCCCGAGGTCAAAGCCACTCCGGTACAGCAGAGCACGATGAAAAGCACTCCGAGTCTGTCGAGAAGAAGGGGAGAGGTCTTCTCGATTATTTTCCGGGGAAGCCGGGGAAGAAGAAGATCGTGTATCACGTTGGTAGCCATTCCCAAAGAAAGCCCTGCGGCACATCCGATAATGGTAATGAGAATACCTCCCCAGAGAAGCCCCGATACGAAGGGAGGAAAAAAGGTCGTAAGAAAATAGGGAAGTACCTGGGAAGGAGGAAGCTCCACTCCCAAAGAGCGTACCGAAAGGCCGATAAGAATGCCCAGAATCCCCAGGGGAGGCATGAGAAGCGCCCCGAGAAAAGCCCCTCGCCGGGCAGTGCCTTCATCCTGGGCGGCGTAAAGGGCCTGGATGTAGATTTGGGTGCTGAGAACCCCGATAATGAGAGAAAATCCCGAAGAAAGATCCTTGAGTATTCCCCGGCTCAGGAGGCCGTAGGAACTCTCACGGCTGAAAATCCGAAGCAGATCTACCTCGGGGGTTCCCTTGACGCATGCCGTTATGGCACATATTCCCAGTACTCCGTAAAGAAAGAGGATTTTTGCCTCTCCCAGAGCGCTGTAGCTCTTGAGTCCTCCGAAGAGAAGGAATCCGAGAATGAGCAGGGCGATGGTCAGGGTACTCTGAAGTTCCGAAAGAGGAAAAAGATTCCGAAGAAGGGCCATTCCCGCAAAAAATTGGGCAACCACGGAGAGAAACGTGCCCATCACCGTGGCAAGGAGCACCGTATGTGCCACATTTCTTCCGAACCGGGCCGCGAGAAACTGGGGAATTGTGGTGAGTTGGGTTTTTCGAAGAGGGGATGCGAAAAGAAGTCCCAGGAAAAGGCATCCCAGCCCCCCACCAAGGGTAAACCACCAGGCGGAGAAGCCGTGAACGTAGGCCATTTCTGCGGTTCCCACGGTGGAGGCCCCTCCCACGAGAGCCCCCAGAATGATGCCCCCCACTCCTCGGGAGGAGAGGGCCCTTCCCCCGAGGGAAAAGGTTTCTCCCCGGGTATTCTTTCCCGAGAAAATACCGATACCCAAAAAAACAGCCAGCACCAGAAGAACCGCCGCCCCGAAGGAAATCATAGAATAAGCCCCATTTCAGGTGGTTTGAAAATCTCACTTCAGAATGTTACAGGGATATGATACAGGAGATCGGACATCCCTCACAGGGGAGACCCCAGTTTTCCGGAAGATTGTGTAAACAAGCCCAAATCCGCCCTAGCTTCGTGTAATTTAGAAACGCCTTGGGCGGAAGAATTCTTTGAATTCTTCCAGATATGCTTCATCAGAACAACCGGGACAGGAGGGGTACACTTGATCTGAGAAAGTAGGGTATGATAAGAAAGGTCGAAAATTCACGACAGGAGGGATCCCGTTGTTTCAGAAGATATTATGGGGAATTCTGCTATGCACCGTCTTTGTATGGCCTCTCTCGGGAGAGGCTTCCGGAAAGGATCGCTCTCTCGAAGAGGGATGGCTCTGGCAGATTTTCGTCTATCCTCCTTCGGAGGGATGGGAGAGTGACGAGGGGGATTCCATCCGGGCCGCCCTCGAAATGGTGGCTCAGGAGGTAAACGAACGGCACTACGGAACCCAGAATCATGACATCCGCTTCGTCTACCAGGCTCCCATGTTGCGGGAGGATCTCTATTCCCTGGGCAAACCCAGGGTAGAGGAGTGGAAGAAAGAAAAATCCCTTGTGGGAGCCCTGAGCTTTGCTCCGGATAGCCATAACCTGGAGCTTCTCCAGGTATATCAAGAGGTGAAACTCCCCTTGATTCTTGCGTACGGCGAAGAGATTTCCCTGCGTCAGGAATATGGTCCTCCCTTGGAGTACATCTTTGCCCTGGATCTCTATTCCCGATTCCGGGTGGCCTCCTTTGGCCACCTTGCCCCTCTTCTCACGGCTCCGAAAACGGGAATCGCCTTGTTCTCCGACCGTCTTGATCCGGTGCTGCGCCGAAGCTCCACCTATCTCGGAGAAGTGCTTTCACAGCAGGAAAGAATTCCCATACCTCTCTGGAGTGCCGGGGCCATGGATAGGGATATGCGCCCCGCCCTTCTGGAGGCACAGCATGCGGGGGGCTCGGTGCTGGTAAATGTTATGGGGCTTATGGAGGCCCTCGATCTCTGGAGAACTCTCCGGGCCATGGGAAACCCCTTTACACTATGGCATGCGGGAGATCTGGATCCCATGCTGGAGATGCGTCACAATATTTACGCAGTCTCCCAGCAGTGGCGGATCGATCGGGATCCCACCCTCCGGGAACTTCGAAGCAAAATTTGGTTCGCTCTCCACCAGCGCCCCCGTCACATGCCTCTTATGGCTCGGGCCTATGCCCTGGGAACATGGTTCGTTTGGGGGCTGGACAATGCCCCGGAAGTGCCAGGATCTCTTTTCGCCAAGACTCTCGAGGAGGCTCGGAATATCCCTTTCGGAGAGGAAATTCTCGCGATCAATCCTCGCACCCACCGACCTCTGGGAAGAGCCGTGACCCTTCTTCTTTCTTCCGGGTCCGGCTGGGATCCTATAAAAGAATTCAGAGTTCGATCGGCAGTATTCCCCGAGTAATTGTGATATCTTTAACATGTCGAGGAAATTCGAGAAGCGAAAGGTAAGGAGCGCCTTATAAAGGTGTCCTTGAGAAGTATGCCAAAAGGAGGCATGAGAATGAATATCGGGGATGTTGTGAAGCTTCTGGATGGAGTGATCTTGTGCGGGGAAGATCTGGCGGATTCTCTGGAGGTCAAGAACGCCTACGGAGCGGATCTGATGAGCGATGTTCTTGCTTTTGCCAAGCCCGGTTCTCTTCTCATCACGGGGCTTACAAACGTTCAGATCGTGCGTACCGCTCAAATGATGGATCTTCCGGCCATCGTTTTCGTGCGGGGAAAGCGTCCTCAGGAAAGTACTCTGGAGCTTGCCCAAAAGGTAGGTGTCCCCATCATTCTGGTACGCAAGAGCATGTACGAAACGTGCGGCATCCTTTTCGGTGCCGGCATCATCCCTTGTGAAATACCCGACCGGGGAGTCTGATCCCGTGCCCTCTCCCTACGTCGTCAAGTTTTCCGTGGAAGCGGACGATTTTCTTGCGGCGGGGGAGGCCTCCATGCAGATCAAGGATACCCTTAAAATGCTGGGAGCCTCTTCAAGGATCTGTCAGCGAGCCGCAGTTATCACCTACGAGGCGGAGATGAACATGGTTATTCACGGTGGCGGGGGAGTCCTCCAGGCTTCCATCGATCAGGAAAAAATCGAGCTTCTCGCCCGGGATGAGGGGCCGGGAATTCCTGATGTGGATCTTGCCATGCAGGAGGGGTTTTCCACCGCTCCGGATCATATTCGTGAAATGGGATTCGGAGCGGGTATGGGGCTTCCGAACATCAAACGCAATGCGGATGATCTCCAGATAGAAACCGCCCCGGGAAAGGGAACTACCATCAAGGTTGTCCTTTTCTTCTCCTCTCCCTCCGAAAAGGACGGTTGAACTATTTGAGCAAAGAAGCATGTAAATAAAGGCCTCTCCGGGATAATTCTCGAGAGAGATACATACGGTAAAAGCTTCAAAAGCTTTTGCCATAACGTCCAGTCTTCTAAAAGTGAGGTTTGCTGTCATGGAGGACAATCATATTTCTTTTAAAGGGATTAAGACTCACGACAATCTCTGCGAAGGATGCGTGAATTGCATAAAATCCTGTCCCACTGAAGCGATCCGGGTTATTCACGGCGTGGTAAACGTGATTCCCGAGCTTTGCATCGACTGCGGTGAATGCCTTCGAACGTGCAAGAAAAAGGCTCTCAGCATGAATGAAGACGATTGGGGACTTCTGCGTTCTCATAAAAGTACGACATTCATTGCGGATCCCACTCTTCATGCTCAGTTTGCCCCCTATTGGAAACCTTCCCTGGTATACCATGCCCTGGAAAACCTCGAAGTTCGTATGGCCACCGAGGAAGTGCCTCTGGCTTTCGACATGGTGGCCTATGCCATTGCCCAAAACCTTCAGGAGGCATCTCCCGAACAGCTTCCCATGATCTCCATTTACTGTCCCGCCGTAATCCGGCTCATCCAGGTTCGCTGCCCCGAGCTCATCGGCAGGCTGGTTCCTGCAGAAAACCCTCTGGAGGTGGCTGCCCAGCTTTGGAAGGCAAAAAATCCCGATACGAGACTCTGCCTCATGGTGCCCTGCCCTGCAAAAATCACCATGGTGCATTCTCCCCTGGGGAGAGCGGCAAGCGCTTTTTCTCATGCGGTATCCATCAAAAAGGTGGCCCGGGATCTTCTCGCAGCGGGGGTGAAGGTAAAAAACCCCCTTCCTCAGGGAGACAATATGCGTTGGCTCTTCTGGGCCATGCGGGGAGGGGAGGCTCGTCACGTGGAAGCCTTTTCGGAGAAACCTCTTCGTACCCTTTCCGTTTCGGGGCTGCGCAATACTCTGGATCTTCTTCAGGATATCGAACTCGGACGCCTTCGAGGATTGGACTACGTGGAATGCCGCATTTGTCCCCAGGGTTGTATCGGAGGGGTAGGAAATGCAGAATCCCGGTTTCTTTCCGAACTCCGGCTTCGCAATATCGATGTGGAATGGAAAATCTCCGAGGAGTACCGCACGATTTTGCACGATCACTATCAATCCGGAAAGTGGCGTCTGGAAGGAGAAGTAAAACCCCTTTCCAGGCTTCCCCTGGGAGAGGATCTTCCCCAGGCCATGGCACGGCTTAAAAAGCTCAACGCTCTGCATGAAAAACTTCCCCACATCGACTGCGGCGCCTGCGGAAGACCTTCCTGTTTTGCTCTGGCGGAGGATATCGTTCGAGGAAAAGCGGAAATCACGGACTGCATCTTCAAGCTCCGGGAGAGAATTTCCTCACTGGCTTCCGAAATCGGCACTCTTTCCCAAAATCTGCCACATACCATGCAAACCCGAGGAGGAGATAAGGAACAATGACCATTCAGGAACTTTTTGCCAGCCTTCCCGTAAAGGTTCTCTGCGAAGGAGATAAGGAAAAAGAGCTTTCCCGGGGAGTCACGGGAGATCTCCTGAGCTTCGTCATGGGGAACGCTCCGGAATCCGCCGCTTGGGTCACCATCCTGGGGCACCTTAATGTGGCTGCCGTGGCGGTGCTCCGGGGAATACCCTGCATTATCGTGGGAGGAGGAAAAACTCCGGACCCCCAGATGGTTTCCCGCTGTGCTCAGGAAGGAATCGCCCTGGGGGTTTCCGAAGAATCCGCCTTTTCTCTTTGTGCTCGCATGGGAGCCCTGGGCCTCGAGGGGTAGAGCGGTGTATCGGAACCTGCGGGAATATGTGGTGGATCTCCATGTACACACGGTGCTCTCTCCCTGCGGAGGGCTGGACATGGGGGCCCCGGACATAGTGGAGCAGGCGGTAGCTTCGGGAATAGAATGCCTGGCCGTTACCGACCACAATAGCTGCGGCAACGTCAGGGCGGTGACGCAAGCCGCCAAGGGGAAGCCCCTTCGAGTGCTTCCGGGGCTGGAGGTGCAAACCGAGGAAGATATTCACGTGGTAACGGTCTTTCCGGATCTGGACGCCGCGGAGTCTTTTCAAAACTGGCTTCGGAAGGGTTTTCTCGATATCTTCAACGATTCCGAGATTTTCGGGGAGCAGCTCTATGTGGACGAAGAAAACAACATTCTCGGAGAAGAGAAAATTCTTCTGGTTCACGGAGTGCAATACTCCGTGAACCAAGTGATAGATGAAACACATTACCACGGAGGATTTGCCGTACTTGCTCACGTGGATCGGGCGTCTTTTTCCTACGTGTCGGTGCTCGGGGACATCCCCGAAGATCTCCCGGCGGATGGTGTCGAGCTTTCCCGCAGACTTTCCCCCCGGGAGGCCCGGGAGTGGATCCCCCGTCTTCCCAGGCGTACGGTGGTGCGCTCTTCGGATTCCCACTCCCTAAAAAGCCTCAAGAAAGAAAATTGTTCCCGCATGCTTCTGGAAGAACCGAGTTTTGAAGAAATTCTTCTGGCACTCAGAGAAAAGGAAGGACGAAAGGTTCTCTGGCCCTGGGAAGAATCTCATGGCAAAACCTAGCTGGTTTTCTCCGAAGAAGAGGCAGACCCTCCGGAATCGGGTTCCGAAGGGGTGTGACGGGATTCCAGCTCCGTCAGAACCTCTTCAAGAGAAACTTCCGAAGCCATAAGCCCTACCAGCAGGTGGTAGAGCAGATCCGCCGCCTCGTATCGGAGGGCTTCCTTATCCTGGAGAGCCACCGCCAGAGCGGTTTCCACGCCCTCTTCCCCAATTTTCTGTCCCACCCGGGAAGGGCCCCGGGCGAGCAGCCGAGCGGTATAGCTTTCCTCGGGAGAAGCCTTGCGGCGCTTCTGAAGAGCCCGCCACAGAGTTCCCAGGAACCAGCTCTTTCCCCGTGCTTTTCCCCAGAGGCTTTGATAAAAACAGGAAACCGCCCCGGTATGGCATGCGGGGCCCAGAGGTTCCACCAGGGCAAGAAGCGTATCCTCGTCACAATCCGCTTTGAGCTCCTTCAAAAGAAGCCGGTTTCCGCTGGTGGCACCCTTGTGCCAGATTTCCCGGCGGGAACGGCTGAAAAAGATCATTTCCCCGGTTTCCAGAGTACGTTCCAGGGATTCCCGATTGGCCCAGGCCATCATGAGAACCTCCCCGGAAAGTACGTCCTGAACGATTACGGGAATCAACCCCTCGTCAGTATAGGTAAGTGCATCGTAATTCATGGCCGTATTCTCCCCTTTATTTACGTATTCCAACTCATGCTATGGAAGGCGAAGACGCCGTAATCCCCGGCCTTCTACAAACGCACAGGAATATCCTGTTCCTGAAGATAGTTCTTGACTTCTCCTATACGAAGAAGACCGAAATGAAAGAGCGATGCCGCCAGAGCCGCTTCGGCTCCTGCCTGAAAGGCCTCCAGGAAATGGGTTTTTTCTCCCGCTCCCCCCGAAGCGATCACCGGAAGACAGGTATGGGAGCAGACCTTTTCGAGAAGCTCCGTGTCGTAGCCTTCTTTAGTACCGTCCCGATCCATGGAAGTAAGAAGAATCTCCCCGGCTCCCCGGTTCTCCGCCTCTTCGATCCAGGTAAAAGCGTCTTTTTCCGTGGGAGTACGGCCCCCTTCGATAACCACTTCCCAGGATCCATTTTTCCTGCGCACGTCAACCGCACAGACCACCGCCTGATTTCCCAGAAGCCTGGCGCATTCCGTAATAAGCTCGGGTCGCCGTACCGCCGCAGTATTGAGAGAAATTTTATCCGCCCCGAGGCGCACCAGTTCCACCGCTTGATCCGCCGAGGAAATTCCTCCCCCCACGGTAAAGGGAATGCAGAGCCGCTGCGCCACCGCTTCCACCCATCGGGCCATGGTACGCCGTCTTTCGGCGGAGGCGGAAATATCGAGAAACACGAGCTCATCCGCCCGCTCCTTTTGATAGAGCTCCCCCAGAATGGCGGGATCTCCCGCATCCCGAAGGTTGACAAAATTAATTCCTTTCACCACTCGTCCTTCATGAACATCCAGGCAGGGAATAATTCTCTTTCTAAGCATGGGGCCACCTCCGGAGAGCCTCTTGAAAATCCAGGCCTCCCTCGTAGAGGGCTTTGCCTATCACCGCTCCCGGTACGTTGGCCTTATCCAGCATTTCGAGATCCTCCATACTCCAGATACCTCCGGCGGCGAGGATTTCCGCATCCTTCCGGAGGCTGAGAAGTTCCTTGTAGAGCTCCAGATCAGGCCCCTTGCCGGTACCGTCTCGCTCTACCGAGGTGACGAGGAAGGTGCGGAACCCCTGATCCATAAGGTGTTCCAAAAAATATCCCCCTCCGTGGTCCGTGCTCTCTTCCCATCCTCCGTAGGCTACCCGGCCGTTCTTGATGTCCAGGGAGGGAACGAGAGCATTTCCGAAGGTCTTGAAAAGGGCTTTTCCTCCGTCCGGAGCTTTCAGAAGCATGCTTCCCGTCATTACCCGAGATGCTCCCGAAGCCAGGGCTCGTTCCGCATCCTTTTCCGTGCGGATTCCTCCGCCGTACTGAATGGAAAGCCCCGTGGACGCAAGTTCCCTGAGAAGATCCACATGACAGGGAAAGCCTTTCTGGGCCCCTTCCAGATCCACCACGTGAAGCCAGGAGGATCCCGCCTCCTTGAATGCCCGGGCCTGATCTCCCGGAGCCATGCCGTACCGGGTCTGTTCGGTAAAGCGTCCCTGCCGGAGCCGTACCACCTGCTGTTCATAGAGATCGATGGCGGGGTAGAGGATCATGCGATTCCCTCCCATTCCGTATCGAGAAATTGACGCACCACCGACGCGAGAAAGCCTATTCCCTCGGGGCCGCTTCGCTCGGGGTGGAACTGCATGCCCAAAACCTTTTCCTTGCCGAGTACCGAGGCGAACGTGACTTCTCCGGTGGTGGTGTCGGCAAGAGTGTGAGGGCTTTGAAGAACGCCATAACTATGCACGAAGTAAAAAGTTTCTTCCGGTTTCGTGGAGGGAATCGGAGGCGTTGAGCTCTTCCATTCCAGGGAGTTCCATCCCATGTGGGGGAGCTTGGGAGCCTTTGAAAGAAGCTCCACCGAGGCATGGAGAAAGCCCAGGCCTTTGGAATGTCCCTTTTCGGTGCTCTCCCGACAGAGAAGCTGCATACCCAGGCATATTCCCAGAAGGGGACGCTTTGCCTCATGCCAGTTCTGGAGTTTGTCGGACCAACCCGAACGGTTCAGAGCCTCCATGGCGGGAGCAAAAGCTCCCACTCCGGGGAGGATAAGAAGTTTTACCCCAGAAGCTTCATCGGGACTCTCCAGAATAGCTGCGGCAAACCCCCCGAAGTGTAGCCCCCGCTGGAGATTTTTTAAATTTCCCGCTCCATAGGAAATAATACCGATCACCACAGACACCCCTTGGTACTTTCGGAAACTGCCGAAGGAGAAAGGGCTTCTCCCAGGGCCCGGGCCACGGCCTTGAAGGTCGCTTCCGCCGCATGGTGGCTGTTATCCGCCTCCAAAAGGCGAATATGCAAGGTGATTCGGGCCTCTCGGGCAAAGGATTTCCAGAACTCTTCGATAAGTTCCATGTCGAAATTCCCGCAGGAAGGGGTCGGAAAGCTGCCGTTCCAGAAGAGTCCTCCCCGACCGCTGATGTCCAGCGCCACCATAACCAGGGAAGCATCCATGGGAAGGAGCATGCTTCCGTAACGCCGGAAGCCCGAACGCTCTTTCATCTGCTCCAGAAGTGCGGAACCCATAAGGATTCCCACGTCCTCCGTAAGGTGATGGGCATCCACATGCAGATCTCCCCGGCCCTCCAGGGAAAGCGTCCATCCCGCATGATGCCCCAGGAGGTGGAGCATGTGGTCCAGAAAGCCGCACCCCGTGGATACCGAAACCTCTCCGGGTTCCAGGGCAAGTTCAAGGCTCAAAGAAGTTTCTTTCGTTTGCCGCTCATACCGTTTTATGGTCATGGAAGATCGTGCATCCTTTCTCTAAAAAACGGGAAGAGATTTTCCCGTATAGATTCGCTGCGGGAAGGTATTTTTGCCGGTCGTGTCTCCTCCTTCGGCATTATGGCAGAGAATATTCCCCGTGCCCGCTCTGTCTTTCAGGTTCTTTGCCCTCATTTTCAACGAGGGCCCATTATTGGCTCTTCCGCCGAAAGGCTTCGAGAAAGGGAGCGAAGCGCTCCCACCGGAGATGAACGCTTTTTCTGCTTGCCACGAGGCGCAGGGAAACGGGGCAAATTTCTTCGATAACCACCAGGCCGTTAGCCTTGAGAGTGCTTCCGGTCTGGACAATATCCACGATGCAGTCCGCCATGCCCAGCCGGGGAGCCAGCTCGATGGATCCCGAAAGGTGGAGGAGATCCACCTGAATACCCCGAGATTGAAAATAGGCTTCCGCCACCCGGGGGTACTTGGTGGCGATCCGAAGTCCCGCACGAGAACTTTCATGGCTTTCGAAGCGTTTCGCCGCCTCCCGGGGCCCCGCTATGGCAAGGCGGCACCGTCCTTTTCCGGTATCCGCAATTTCCACCACCGAACTCTTTCGCTCCAGAAGCACGTCGCTTCCCGCCAGGGCGAGATCCGCTATGCCTCGATTCACGTAAAGAGGAACGTCCATAGGTTTGGCGAGAATAAACCTCCAGGAGGAATCTTCGAGAATGAGCTTTCTTCCGCGGTTTTTCAGAAGTTCCGTGGGTATTCCCAGAAACTCCAGAACTTCCACGGCATCTTCCAGTACCCGCCCCGTAGGAAGAGCCACGGTCAGCATGATGTTTCCTCCTTGGTCCATTCTTCCCGCTCTTTAGGAGCTTCGCCGGGGCATTCCAGATCGTGAAGCTCTCCCGTCTTTCCATCGAGCCACCAGCAGTATCCCCGTATCCGGGCAAGCTCCCGGGAAGCTTCGGAATTTTCGTGCCAGCTCATCTCTGCCTTCTTTCCCAAAGCCGCCATCTTTCGGGCATATTCAAGAGCCTTGGGAGGTGAAACCTGGCCTCCCCACACCATTACCGTTTCTCTCCGAGAGGCCTGGGGAATGCTTCGGGCCATCCGCTCCAGATCCAAATTAAATCCCAGAGCCTGGCCCAGAATGCCGTACTGCGAAAGAAGCCCGTCGTATCGTCCTCCTCCTCCCAGAGAACGCCCTTCCCGGGAAAGATACAGATCGAACACGGGGCCGCTGTAGTAGCCGATCTCTCGAAAGAGAGAAAGATCCAGCCGCAGATTTTTACGGTATCCCATATCCTTCAGAGAGGTTACAATATCCTGAAGGTCTTCTAAGGGAAGCTCCGGACAGAGGCTCCTGGCCTTTTCGAGAATTTCCTCGCCTCCCTTGAGATGGGGAAGGGCTTGCAGAAACGAGGCGGTGCCGTTTTTCGGAGAAAGATGTTCCACCACTCCGTAATATTCGCTGTAGGAGGCGGAGCTCAGGGCGGCGAGAACTCTCGCTTCTTCCTCCCGGGAAAGAGCGGTACAGAGGTGTTTGAGAATCCGTACATCCCCCAACACGATGGTGGGAAGGGGAATGGCGAGGTTTTCAAAACTCTCCATAATGAGAGAGAGCATCTCCACCTCCGCTCCGTGACCGTTCCATCCGAGAAGCTCCGCCCCAACCTGATAGGATTCGAAAGGATCCTCGGGACTCTCTCCCCGACGGTAGACCATCTGGGCGTAGCAAAGCCGAAGAGGTCGCTCGTGGGGAGCGTGATGAGCGCTCATGTAGGCCAGAGCCGCCAGGGTAGGATCTCCCATGAGAACCGAGGGTTCCGCATAGGGAGAATTAAGGGGTACCAGGCGGTTTCGGAAAGAGGGGGGATATTTTTCCCATACCGACTCCAGAAGCTGAAGCCCCGAGGGAAGGAAAGACATATATCCCCGAGAAGAGAAGGTGGCAAAAAAGCTCTCTCTGCAGCGGTTCACCCCTTCCGCCCGGAAGCCGCCGAGGGTTTGGCATCCCTGGGGAATTCTACTCATACAAATCGTCTCCTTCTTTTCATGGCTTCTCCGTGAGCCTTCAAACCTTCCGCTTCCGCCATGGCTTCTCCCGCATCGCAAAGCCTTTGGAGGGAGTCTCTTTCGATCCGCAATGACGTGAGAGGCCGTAAAAAAGTTCCGGTCCAGAGGCCTCCGGAAAAGCGGGCGGCTCCGCTGGTAGGAAGGATATGATTCGTTCCCGCCACATAATCCCCGAAGGCTTCTCCGCTCCGATGCCCGAGAAACGCTGCTCCGTAGGCCCGAAAACGGGGAAGAAGGGCCGAAGGATTCTCCAGGGCAAGCTCCAGGTGTTCCGGAGCGGTTCGGTTGGCAAAATCCACCGCTTCCTCCAGAGAGCAGAACGCCATGGTGCCGTAATCTCTCCAGGAAGCCCGGGCTATCTCCCGGGTAGGAAGCTCTTGGAGAAGCTTTTCCGTTTCCCGGAGCGTCTTCTCTCCAAGAGAACGATCCAGGCAAAGAAGGGTAGCCTTCGCCAGAGGATCGTGTTCACTTTGGGCAAGAAGATCCGCCGCGATAATTTCAGGATCCCCGGTGTGATCCGCAATCACGAGAACCTCACTGGGCCCTGCCAGGCCGTCGATACCGATCTCTCCGAAAAGGAGGCGTTTGGCTTCGGTGACGTAGGCGTTCCCAGGGCCTACCATCATATCCACCTTTTTTATCGGAGCGATTCCCAAGGCCCCTGCGGCAATGGCCTGTACGCCCCCGAGGCACCAGATTTCCCGCACTCCGAGAAGCCCCAGAGCTCCCAAGGTTACCGGATGAATTCCCGAAGGCCCCGAGGGAGGAGAGAAGGCGGCAATTCGAGAAACTCCCGCCTCCTGAGCGGGGACAACTCCCATAATGGCAGTGCTCGGAAGAGGATATCTCCCTCCGGGAATATAAACCCCCGTGGATTCCACCGGCACGAACCGAAGGCCGCAGAAAATGCCCGGAGCCGTTTCCCAGACCGTATCCGTACAGATCTCTCTCTGATGTCGGTGGAAAACCCGCACGTTCTCTATAGCTACTTCCAGAGCCTTGCGCAGCTCCGGAGGGAGTGCGGAAACGGCCTGAGAAATCTGCTCCGGAGACATCCGAAAGGTTCCTTCATACCTGTCAAACCGGAGAGAACAGGCCTCCACTTCGGGCCACCCTCTTTCTCGGATATTCCGGATAAGGATTTCCACGTTCCGGGAAAGGGACTGTCGATCTTCCGCGGAAAATTCCTTTTCGGGAACCTTGAGAAATTCCATACGATCACCTTCTTGTAGTAGTATGCTAAAGCGATAGGCTATTGCAACGAGGGGATGATATCATGGGCTTGAAATAATGTAAAGACTTTCTCGACTGCCTATCCTCATGGATGTATAATTTAGAAAAACTTTTCGAAATGCTCATGACAAAGCCTAGGAGAGTCCTTTCAAAGGGAAAAGAACGGAGGATACGAGGGTTGAGTAAAAAAAAGAGCTATTCCAGATACGTATGTTCCGACTGCGGCGGAGTCTTTTCCTCCTGGGCGGGAAAATGTTCCCGCTGCGGCAAATGGGGAACTCTCGAAGAGGAAGAGGTTGTGCAGGTTTCTGAAAAAGGGGTTATCGCTCCTCGGGATGTTCGGGGGTTTTCTCCCGTTCAGATAGTGGATATTCCGGAAGTCTCCCGGCTCTCCTCCGAAATGGAGGAGCTCGATCGGGTTCTCGGAGGAGGATGGGTTCCCGGAGGCGCGGCTCTTTTGGCGGGAGATCCGGGCATAGGGAAATCCACCCTGCTTCTTCAGGTATGCGGGGCTATGGCCCGGGAGGGCAAGCGCATTCTTTACGTTTCCGGAGAAGAATCTCTCTCCCAGGTAGCTTCCCGGGCGAAGCGCATAGGCGCTCTTTCTTCCTCTCTCGATCTCTGTGCGGAAGAAAACCCCGAACTTTTTCTCGCCTCCCTGGAAAACTATGATTTTCTCGTGGTGGACAGCGTTCAGGCCATGAGATTGGGAGAGGTGGAGTCTTGGCCTGGAACCCCCACCCAGGTGCGGGAAAGCGCCCGAGTATGTATCGCCGCTGCCAAGGCTCGGGGGGTTCCTTTGGTTCTCATCGGGCACGTTACCAAGGGGGGAGCCATCGCAGGCCCCAAACTTCTGGAGCATATGGTGGATACGGTGCTTACCTTCGGGGGGGATGAACATCAGGGCCTTCGCATGCTTCGGGCATCCAAGAACCGTTTCGGCTCCACCCAGGAGATGGGGCTTTTCGAAATGCGTCAGGAAGGTCTTTTTCCCGTGGACGATCCGGGGCTTCTTTTCTGGAACCGGGAGGAGGAAGGTATTCCCGGAGTAGCCTTCGGAGTGGTTCTTGAGGGAAGCCGGTCCTTTGTGATGGAAATTCAGGCTCTGGCCTGCGAAACCCCCTTTCCCTATCCCAAACGGGCCTCCCGGGGAATAGAAAGCAGTCGAGTGCAGCTTTTACTGGCGGTGCTGGAAAAGCGCTGCGGCTATGCCTCCCAAAAAGCGGACATGTACATTAACGTTACCGGGGGGCTCAACATTAAAGATCCCGCAGCGGATCTTCCCCTGGCTCTCGCCATGGCGTCTTCCCTGGCGGAGCGTCCTCTTCCCGAAAAAACTTGCTTCCTGGGAGAGGTGGGGCTGGCGGGAGAGATCCGTCCGATTCCCCAGGGAGAACAACGCCTTAAAGAAGCTTTCCGGCTGGGATTTTCCCAGGCTTACGTAAGCAAAAGAGCCTCCATCCCCCCGGATATGGAACACAAAGTGGTACGGATTTCTCATCTTACCCAGGCTTTGGAGGTGATTCTATGAAACTTCGAAGACCCGCCTTTCAAAAAAAGACTCTTTCCTCTGCGATCTTGCTGTGCACACTGCTCTTCACTCTTTCCGCAGAGGCCGCTACCCGGGTGGTGGTAACCCCTCTTCGTGGCTCCGTGGGGCTTCCCATGGAACGCCATCTTCAGGAGGTGCTGGAGGAAATCTCTTCGTACAAAGAAGAGGTTCTGCTGGTATTGGAACTCGACACCCCCGGGGGGCTGGTATCCTCCATGCGCAGTATCACCAAAACTCTACTCGTCGCTCCCATTCCCGTGGTGATATGGGTTTCCCCCCAGGGGGCCCAGGCAGCTTCCGCAGGGGCTTTTATTCTTCAAGCTGCGGCAGTGGCCGCCATGGCTCCGGGAACCAACGTAGGGGCAGCTCATCCCGTTACCGCCGGAGGGGAAGATGTTCCTTCGGACACCATGAACGAAAAAGTTACCAACGATCTTGCGGCACATATGAGAAGCCTTGCCCAGGAACGGGGACGAAACACGATAACCGCGGAGCGTATGGTGCGTTACAGCCTCTCTCTGAGTGCTCCCGAAGCCCTTCAGGAAGGGGTGGCGGATCTTCTTGCAGAAAACCTGGACTCTCTTCTTGCAGGCTTGGAAGGACGGGAAATTTCTCTGGGAGGGAGAAAAGTGGTGCTGAATCTCCGGGAATACCGGGTGGAACAGCGTCCCATGTCTCTCCGGCTACAGCTTCTGGAATTGGTGACCCGGCCGGATGTGGCCTATCTGCTTCTTATTGCGGGACTCTATGCGGTGGTCTTCGAAATTCTTTCACCCGGAGGGTTTGTTCTCGGGGTTTCCGGGGCGGTACTTCTTCTTCTCGGTGCCCTGGGACTTCGAATGCTTCCCTTCAATTGGGGAGGGGTAGTTCTCCTTGTGGCGGGAGTGGCGGTAATGATTCTCGATCTGCTCGTGGGAGGGGTGGGAATATTGAGCCTTATGGGAAGTGTGGCCCTGGTGGTGGGAGGTCTCATTCTCTTCCGGGCACCGGGAGGAGAGCTTCTGGACTTTTCTCTTTCCTTCATGATCGGAGGCGCGGCGGTGCTCACGGGCTTTTTCCTCCTTGCCGCCTGGGGCGTCTGGCGGTCGCTTAAAAAACCCGTGCGTTCGGGGTACGAAGGGCTTCAGGGAGAAAAAGGAAAAGTAATCAAGCCTCTAGACCCGGAGGGCATGGTGCTCTATCATGGAGAATATTGGAAGGCGGTAAGCCTCTCGGGAAAAACTATCCCGCCGGGAGCTTCCGTGCGTCTGGTGCGCAGTGAAGGGCTTCTTCTGGTGGTAGCTCCGGAGAACGAGAATTTCCCCGAAGAAGAGGCAACTTCCTGATAAAAAGCGGAAATATATGTTGTGCCTGTTAGTAAATGCAGCAGAATAAAAGACTGGGAGGGATCAGCATGTACTATATTCAGCAAATTTTATGGACCATCGGCAGCAGCCTTGGGGGAATTCTTCTTCTCTTCATTCTCCTCTTTTCCGCCATTCGCATCGTACCGGAATATCAGCGGGCGGTGGTCTTTCGTCTTGGTCGCCTGGTGGCTACCAAGGGCCCCGGGCTGATCTTCGTGATTCCCTTTATCGACAGGGTTCTCAAGGTAGATCTTCGGGTAGTGACCCTGGATGTGCCGGTACAGGAGGTTATCACCAAGGATAACGTTCCCGTCAAGGTAAATGCGGTGCTCTACTTTCGGGTCATGGATCCCGCAAAATCCGTGGTGGAAGTGGAAAACTACATGCTTGCCACGAGTCAGCTCTCGCAAACCACTCTCCGGGCGGTCATCGGCCGGGCGGAGTTGGACGAGGTGCTCTCGGACCGGGAAAAAATCAACGAAGAATTGCAGCAGATCATCGACGAACGGACCGACCCGTGGGGTATCAAGGTGAGTGCCGTGGAAGTGAAGGAACTGGAACTTCCGGAAGGCATGAAGCGCGCCATGGCCAGCCAGGCCGAGGCGGAACGGGATCGCCGGGCCAAGATCATCAATGCCGAAGGAGAGCTTCAGGCTTCCCGGAAACTTCTGGATGCCGCCCAAATCATGGAACAGAGCCCCATCACCATTCAGCTGCGCTATCTCCAGACTCTTCGGGAAGTGGCGGCGGAAAACAACTCCACCACCCTGTTCCCCATTCCCATGGACATGATGAAGCCCTTTCTCGAAAAGCATCTTTCTTCCAAGTCCTGAGGGGAGAGGAAGGCCATGAGGAATCTCAAGGGCAGCAGAGGATTTTCTCTCATAGAAACCCTGATATCCCTGGTCATTCTCGCTATCGCCCTGCTCTCCCTGGCGGCGGTGCCCGTGGTCACCACCCGGGCGCTGCTGCTTTCGGACCAGCGGGCCAAGGCGGCGTTTTTCGCTTCCTCCGCCCTGGAGCTTGCGGAATCCGCAAACTATGGCGCTCCCTGCACATCGGCCTTCGGAGGAATTGCCAGTTTCGATGCTTCAGAGAAGGAATTTGTTTTGAATCTGGACCCTACCGGGTTTTATGAAATTTCCCTCGGTTTTTATCACACGGGCAATATCGATCCAGACTGCGGAGCAAGCCCGGATTACGCGATGGCGGAGGTCTCCTGGACAAATGTCCTGGGCCGGGAAAAACCGCTTCGGCTCACCCGGGAGTTAGGGCCCAGCAGCCATCTCGTGGTACGGGAAGATTGATGGAAAAACCTTCCCCTTTCAGGGAAAGAGGGGGTGCAGCATGAACAGGAGAAGAATAAAGCCTTCGAAAAAACGAGGAATGACCCTGGTGGAGCTTCTCATAACCCTTATCATCGGGGGCATCATTATGGGGGCCGTATCCCTCCTTTTTGTGGCCTTTTTCCGCAACTTCAATATGCACGACGACCTTGCGGCGGCCCAACAGAACGGAGAGATGGGGCTTACCCTCATCGAATCCTACGTGCTTCAGGCGGGAATGGGAATGCCCAGTATTTCGAGCGCGGATTTTCAGGAGGCTTTCAATATCGCTCCCACGCCAGCCTGGAAAAATTGGAATGGTCCGATCAGTACATATTCCGGTGATACGGCGCTGCGAGTTCTCGCCGCCCGAGCCACCGTGCCCGCCATAGGGGCAACGGAAGAGAAAAACATAGGAACTTCGAGCGCTTCTCTTACGGTACAGGCGGGTTCTTCCTTTGGCGGAGGAGAATCCTTGAGTGACCTCGTTTCCAAGGACTCTTGGGTAGTTTTTCCTGGCTCACGCCTTCCCTTTAGGGTAACCGCCACGCCTTCCACGAATACAGATCTGCAGCTTCAGTGTACATCCATGGATACGGTGCACCTCTTCGACAGCCTTTACGTGCTGAAAGGCGTGGAATTTCTGATTTATAAGGGGAATCTTGTTCTTTCCAGAGATAAAGTCATGGAGATGCAAATTCAGGATATCTCGAAGATGTATGTGAACTGGGACGATAGCTCCCGGCTTCTTCAGGTAGTACTTTTGGCGAGGGGAAAGGAAAAACTGAGCCATCAGGTCGAGCCGCCTCCGGCATGGCCATCGAGCAAACAACCTCTTACGTCGGAGGAACGGCATTACCGCCACGTGGCGGTGGGACGTATATGGAGGATCCGAAATTGAAAATCTTCGAAAGAATGCCGAAAAATTCTTCAGTTAAGGGAAACCGGAAAAAACACCTCGGCATGAGTCTGGCCTTCGTCCTCATGGTCATGCTTATTGGAGGAGCTCTTACCGGGGCGGCTCTCTGGATTGTGGAAAACGCCACGAAAACCACGAGAATGGCCAAACAGAACGCCCTTCTTTACGATGCTACCCAGGAGGGGCTCCAGCAAGGCCTGGCCTCTTTGGATATACTTATCGGAGGCCTTACCAGCGCGGATGACATGCCCGGGAGAATCACGGTACTTAGGGCTGGCCTCGATAATTGGTGGGAAAAAGAGCTTGTTATTTCTGCGGATGGAGTTCTTTACTCCGTAGATTTTCATCCTTCCGGCACCGGGGAGCTTTCGAACCTGACGGCTTCCTGGCAAATCTTTGCTTTGAACTACCGCGAGGTTACAGGGGGGGCGGTACAGTACGTCGAGGGATTACCCCCGAAAATTCTTGTCAAGAAGGTTGCAGGCATGACCATGGAGAATGCTACGGGGGGAACTTCGTATTCACCGGAAATAGGGAACCCCTGGGGGGGTGCTTTTTTGATTCGCTGCACCGCCACAAGCGAGACCGAAAAGGGGAACCCGGTAAGCCGAACTTCCTCTATTGGGGTAATCCGAACCCGGCCGAAAGCGGAGTAAGCTTGACCATTACGAGAGAACCCGAACATGGAAGAGGTGAGATGCCATGAAACAAAATTGTTTTTTAAACAAAAAAGAAGGACAGAAATATCTTCGCTTTCTTTTTGGGGTGATACTGCTTTTTGGCGTCACCGGAGGATCTGCTTTTGCAAATCCTTCTTTCGACGGTTCCGTGCCGAGCTACTCCTGGGAGAAAAACCTCTTCGAGAATTCGGACTATGCCCAGGGATATCCTCCCAACATATTATTTCTCATCGACACCAGCGGATCCATGCTTCAGGATAAAACCGGAACCTGGACCGATGGGGACGGGGGACGGCCGTGGAAAGTAGGCAGCGACAAAGAGGATTGGGAGTATTACTGGGGCTATGATACGGATACGTCGAACAATGATGTTTCCGTTGCTTCGAACTACCATCCTTTACTCGTCTACAAGGGGGATGACGAATATACATATGTCAACCCCAGAGAGAACCCTCCGTACAACCATTTGCTTGTTCCCAACGATAGCAGGCTTTACATACTTCGCAACGTGCTCTATCGCCTTTCGCTGAAAAAAGATCTCATGTCGGGAATCAATATTGCCCTCGCCACATATGCCCAGGATTACAGACCTGAAGGCGTTTATACGGGAGAGAACAAACATTGGTATGCCTATGAAAAGTATAAAAGAGTGCAGGTTTGCAGACCACGGTGGAACTGTTGGTATGAATATCGCTGGGTTGAAGAGGCTCCTCTCATTAAATGGGAAGGCGGCAGTACGGACAATCAGGACATGCGGGGCATGGGGACACCGCGCATCTCTCTAAACCCCGCCATAGATCCTGATACCGGAGAAATGCGGGAAGATTATGTGGCGTTGGTGGACGGTGCCGAAGCAAACGGAGAACTGCGGGCAGACGGAGCGACCCCGCTTGCGGCGTCAATCTATAACGAGACAGCGCCTTCTTCGGCGTATGATTTTTTTGCAGATCTGAGCGGGGAGTATGACGGGTATTGCCAGGCCAACTGGGTTATCGTCATGACCGACGGAGCGGACAGCTATTACAGAAACCGATGGTATCCCAACGCACCTTCTCCAGCAAAAGCTGTAAAGGATCTTTACGATAAAACGCAAAATTTCCGTGATAAAGACGGAGAACTAATGGAATATCCCGTTCGGACCATGGTTATCGGTTTTATCAATTCCGCAGACAATACGCTATTGCGCGACGACTTGGATCTCTGTGCCGATATCGGTTTTGACGGCATAGAGAACGGAATTCCTGCCCACGCCTACTATGCGGATAATTTTGACGATCTTTTTGCGGCCTTTGAAGATATTCTGACAACTATCAAAGAGATGAGCGGCTCCGGAGGAACTCCCGTAACCCGGCCCGGAATACCGGGATCCGAGGGTTTTGTGTACATCCCAGGACGTGAATATCACGAAAATGCTTTATGGACGGGAACATTAAAAAAATACAATATAAACTTTTTGGGGGAGATGAAGGATGAGGTTGTATGGGAGGCCTCCTCGAAAATAATCCCCTCCAGCCGTACGGTGCTTACGGCAAACTGGCATGGCGGGGGAAGCCGGTATCCCGGAACCAACCTGACAGCTTTCGATGCCGCCAACTGGCAGGCGGTAGCCCAGGAACTGGGTATCCGCTACGCCCTTTCCGACGCAACTCTCATTGATGAAGATGCTCCGGAAATAGGAACACAGACCAAATGTTTTATCCGCTGGTACCGGGGTGAAACCCCCTCGACACCGGGAGAATCCTGCAGCAACTGGCTCCCCCGGGAAAGCCCTCTGGCGGATATGGAACGCTCCGGTCTTCTCGTGGTAGGCCCCCCTCAGGCACTATGGGGAGATGAAAAATATATAGATTTTCGTGATGAACATGACGAGAGGGACGAATGTGTGTATATCCAGTCCAGCGAAGGCATGCTGCACTGTTTCGATGTGGATAGCGGAGAAGAACGCTGGGCCTTCATTCCTCCCCAGGCTCTGCGGTGGGCTCGGATAGCGGGATTGCGGGCGGAACGGCAGATGGACGAGGGAGAACCCTCTTTCTGGCGGTGGTCCTGGTATGGAAATGATCCCCAGAAGGCCGAAAGAGCGGTGCCTAGGGAGATTCTCGGAGGCCCCCTTACGGTGGAAGATGTTCTTATGGGAACCGGAGATAATGCCAGATATGGTACGGTTCTTTTAGGGTGCCTCGGCTACGGCGGATATGGCATGTATGCCTTGGAAATTACGGATCCCGCAAAACCCCAATTTCTCTGGGCTGTAGAAAATGCTGCTGCGGTGGATCCTGAAACGGGACAACTCAATCCCTTCCTGCCCGATGAAGAAGAAAGCTATCCCATTCAAGCCCTGCTGCACTGGGCAGGGGAAAAAGAGGGCAGTGCGACTGCACAGCTTCGCTATTGCCCCACCCTCGAAGGGCTCTTTGACGAAGAGACGAAACGTTACTATGCCGCATCGGATGATGCCCCTTCTTGTTCGAATGCGTATTTGACAGAGCGCTCTATGGAACACTACGGGGATCTCGCTTTTACCTTGAGCACCCCCTTCATGGGAAGGCTTCGCCTGGAATCCGGCAAAACTCCTCGAAGCGTGGGGTTTATGGGAGGAGGGCTCCGGGAGCGCCTCGAAGCCGATCCGGCAGCGCGAGGATGCGTTATCTATGTTTTCGGTCTCGAGGATGGACGTATTTATGCCGCCTGGGGAAAGGGAATTACCCCGGAATATAGCCCCTCGGCTCCCTATTTCGGAGAAAAAGTTGCATCCATGGGAATGATCTATGCTCCCATAAGCCCCATGATTTCTGCAGGGGGAGATACGGTCCGCAGAATTTATGCTCCCGACAGCGACGGGTATATTCACTGTATCAAATTTTACGATGATGCCGCGAAAGAAGAACTTGCCATGGATAAGTGGGAGCATGAAATTCCGGTATATCTCACGGATAGCTCTCCCGTGGCTATTCCCTATCAGATGCCCATAGGAAGTATTGGCGATGCGGTTTGGCTTTTTGGAGGAACCAAGGATGTTATTACTCCTTCGGGAAACCTCACCAACGATAATCAGTATGTCTTCGGCATCAAGGTAAGCGCTTTTTGTGACGGTGCCGGATGTGGCCTGGATTGCACGGATACCCCCATTGCCATGGAAAACCTCAAGGTTTTGGGTATGGATGACGGAGATGAGGTTCTCGTAATAGATAACTCCTCCTGCGGATACGAAGAGGATGAGAGCAAAAAATACTGGGGATGGAAGATCGTTCTTGGGGATGGTGAATATGTTTCCGCTTCCCCGGCCCTGTCGGACATGTTCGGCAGGCTTTTCGTGGCGACCTTTGTTCCCGATGACGTCGTAGACAGGTGCGTGGCGGAGTCGGGGAATGCCAAGCTTTTTGTGCTGAACGCGCAAAACGGCGCTTCGGACTGGCTTGAAGGAACCGATGAAAAGTATGTGGAATTCCAAAATGTTCGTATCGGGGGAATTTCCGTGTACGACTCCTTCCGGAACGAAGAGCCCGGCACGCAGGTGATACTTACCTTCCAGAAAGGCACTGGCGGAGGAGAGAACTTGAGGGAGGGTCTTGAAGATGCCGGAGCACAGGATGTCCTCGTGGGAGATGAAGTGGCGAGTTTCTTCCTGGGACTTAAGGATACGAGGGCGGGAGAGCTTGGAATTATTCATTTCGATGAAACCGCCTTGCGATTTTGGAAAAATTCCAAGTGATTAAAGTTTAAGAAATTCTTTAAAAACATTTATGCAGCGCTCTAAAGAGAGGTGTTTTTTATGGAACGAAAAAAACGGCACGTTCTTTATTTTCTTTTGGCAATCATCGTTTTTGCCCTTTTTCCGGAGGCTGGTTTCTGTGAAGAGAAACCACCTGAGGTAGTTCTTACAGAGCAGCAATACGGAAAACTTTCTGACATTTCTTCAGAACCTCCCTACATACGTCTCCTCTATGGCAACGACGTTTACAGGGTTTCCTGGGTGTATAACATAACTTCCTTTTTGGGGCCCCAGGAAGAAGAGCTTTCTCCCCGGCAATTTCTGGAAAGGTATAAGGACCGCCCGGTCATCGTTTTTATGGAAGAAGGAAAAGCGGTAAGAGTGGTGCCCTCTGTAGAATAATCCATCTGCGTTGGAATAAAATCTATGACAAAAGGACTTTTCTTCTGTCGAAGGAAAGTCCTTTTGCATCTCCCTCTTTTCATGGCTATAATGAGGAGCACTTTGTATTTGCACTTTCGGAAGAATCGCCCGATAAGGAGGAATTCGGCGTGGGGTATGCATTTAACGACATCGAAAAGAAATGGCAGCGTTACTGGGAAGAGGAAGGAGTTTTCCAGGTGGAGTCCCATGAGGACAAGGAAAAGTTCTACTGCCTCGAAATGTTTCCTTATCCCAGCGGGGCCCTTCACATGGGGCATCTGCGGAACTATTCCATAGGAGATGTACTCTCCCGGTATCTCTGGATGAAGGGGTATAACGTGCTGCATCCCATGGGATTCGACGCCTTCGGCCTTCCTGCGGAAAACGCCGCCATCAAGTATGGAGTACATCCCCACAAGTGGACTTGGGAAAATATCGAGCACATGACCAGCCAGCTCAAGAGCATGGGGTGCAGCTATGACTGGCGCCGCCGAGTAGAGACCTGCAATCCCAACTACTACCGCTGGACCCAGTGGATCTTCCTGCAGTTCTTCAAGGAGGGCCTGGCCTACCGGAAGCATGCTCCGGTGAACTGGTGCCCGGACTGCGCCACGGTGCTCGCCAACGAGCAGGTTATCGACGGAGGCCACTGCTGGCGCTGCGGCACGGCGGTGCAGAAGAAGGCTTTGGAACAGTGGTTCTTCAAGACCACCAAATATGCCCAGGAACTTCTGGATGACCTGGAAAAGCTTCCGGGATGGCCCGAACGGGTACGGATTATGCAGGAGAACTGGATAGGTCGCTCCGAAGGAGTGCGGCTCTCCTTCGCTCTCAAGGACGGCACTCCCATGGAAACCTTCACCACCCGGTTCGACACGATTTTCGGTGTCACCTTTCTTGCCCTTTCTCCGGAGCATCCCCTGGTGGAGGTTCTTGCAAAAGAATCCCAGCAGGGAGAGGCTATCCGCGCCTTCGTGCAGCAGGTCGCTCAGGAGAGCGAGATCGAGCGTACCGCCGTGGGAGGCGAAAAGAAAGGAATCTTCACCGGGGCCTACGCCACGAACCCCGTAAACGGTGAGCAGGTGCCCATCTGGATCGCCAACTATATTCTCATGGATTACGGCACCGGGGCCATCATGGGAGTTCCCGCCCACGATCAGCGGGACTTCGAGTTCGCCCGGAAATATGATATCCCCGTCCGGGTGGTTATCGCTCCGGCGGATGGATCTCCCCTGGATGGAAAGAGCATGGAAAAGGCCTACGAGGAAGACGGTATCCAGACGAATTCCCGGGAGTTCGACGGCCTGCCTACCAAAGAAGCCATTCCCCGGATGGCCGCCTGGGCGGAGGAGAAGGGTTTTGGAAAGCTGGAGGTGAACTACCGCCTTCGGGATTGGCTCGTTTCCCGGCAGCGTTTCTGGGGAGCTCCCATTCCGGTGGTGTACTGCGAAAAGTGCGGTATGGTTCCCGTGCCGGAGGAGAAACTCCCGGTATTGCTTCCCCAGGATGTAGAACTTCTCGAGGGAGGCAAGAGCCCTCTGCCGCAGCTTGAGAGCTGGGTGGAAACCAAGTGTCCCAAGTGCAAGGGCAAAGCTCGGCGAGAGACGGATACCATGGATACCTTCATGTGTTCCTCCTGGTATTTCCTGCGCTATGCCTCCCCCTGGACGGAACAGGCCCCTTTCCTCAAGGAAGATACGGATTACTGGATGAACGTGGATCAGTACATCGGAGGGATCGAGCACGCCTGTCTGCACTTGATCTATGCCCGCTTTTTCACCAAGGTACTCGCGGATCTGGGATATCTTTCCGTTCGGGAGCCCTTCGAGAATCTTCTTACTCAGGGAATGGTGATCAAGGACGGCCGCAAGATGTCCAAATCCCTGGGGAACGTGGTGGATCCCGATGAAATTATCAAAAAATACGGTGCCGATACGGCCAGGCTCTTCATTCTCTTCGCCTCTCCTCCGGAGAAGGATCTCGACTGGTCCGAGCAGGGAGTGGAGGGAGCCCATCGCTTTCTCAAGCGGGTCTGGCGGCTGGTGGAGGATAATCTCGAGCCTCTTTGCAAGGTTTCCCGAGATGCCGTGCCTCTCGAAAAGATCGTTTCCCGGGAATCTCGGGAGCTGAAACGGATTATCCACTACACCATCAAGCAGGTGGGGCATGATATCGGAGAGGAGCGGCAGTTCAATACCGCCGTGGCCCGTCTTATGGAGTTGAGCAACGCCCTGGGAGGTTATACGCCGGAATCTTCCGAAGAGTGGCACCTTATGCGGGAAGGAGTGGAAGCTCTTCTTCGTTGTCTTTCTCCCTTCTCTCCCCATATTTGTGAAGAATTATGGGAAATGCTGGCAAATTCTCCCTGCCTTGCTCTTACCGAATGGCCTTCCTATGAGGAGGATGCTCTGGTACAAGACGTCATTACTGTGGTGTACCAGGAAAACGGTAAGGTCCGGGAGCGGCTCGAGCTTGCGGCGGGACTTTCGAAAGAGGATCTCGAAAAGGCGGTGCTCTCCTCGGAAGCCGTAGCGAAGAGGCTGGAGGGAAAGGAAATCCGCAAAATCATCGTAGTGCCCGACAAGCTTGTCAACGTGGTGGTGAAATAAACAGTGTCTCATCTCGTAATTCTGGACGCCGCTGGAACTTCCCAGCGGCGTCTTCTTCAGGAAGAGCGCTCACGATTGGAAGGCCTGGGTTACGAACCTGGAGGAACCGTGCAGGAAGTATCTTCCTGGGGGGATCTTCTCGCTTCCGGATCTACCCGGGGGCTTTTTTCCTCTAAGACATATGTTTTGGTGGAGGGGGCGGAGAGGCTCGGCAAGTTCCCCGAAAGCCTTGTTTCGGAACTCGAGGAGTCTCCGGGAGATACGGTGTTTCTCCTGCTCTATTCCAAGAATTGGGGAGTTTTTTTCTCCGCCGCCGCGAAAGAGCGCTGTGTTTTTCGAAAGGGAGAGGAGATGCCTCGGTGGGGGAGGGAACGGAGCGAGTGGATCCGCAGAAACGCTTCCTCTGCGGGGGTAATGCTTTCTCCCGAGGCTCTTGCCTTTATCAGCGAGCGATTCGAGGATGCCGAAGAAATTCGGGGAGAACTCCGCAAGCTTTCCCTGGCTTTTTACGATGTCCCCCTTTCTCTTGAGGAGGTATCTGCTCTTTCGGTGGATGAAGGCGAGAAAGATCTGCTTCGTTTCCTGGATGATCTCTGTTACGGCAAGGTTCCCGAAGCTCTCGAAGGATTTCGGAACCTGGCGAGACGACAGCCCTTTCTTTTTATCCTTACCTCTCTGTACAATCGAATTCGGGTGGGCATGTATATGGCCCTTCATCCTTCCCGGGATGCCCAGGAAGAGGCACTGCGATCCATTGGAGCTCGAAACTACCAGAAACGTTTGGGTCGGGAGCTCCTCCAGAGATATTCTAAAAGATCTCTCTGCGATTTTGCGGTGTGTCTTATTTTTTTGAGCGCCGCTGAAAAGGCTGGAACAGGACCGGGGTGGAGGGGGCTTGAGATGGGGCTTTTGAAATTGTTTGCCGCTTCCGGAAGAGTTTCGGAAGTAAGGCAAAACAGGAAAGGTTAAAAAGCGAAAAAGGGATCCCCTCTTTATATCGGAATCCCTTCGTTCGTGTCTTTCGTGTTCTGCCGTGAGCCGCTGCCACATGGCGCAACAGCGGAAAACCGAAGCAGGGAGGAGGTTTTTGTGGGCTATGCCTCACCGGCCAGACTCTTGGCAAGCTTGGCAAAACCAGCCTTCCGGCGAGCGGCGGTGTTCTTGTGCATTACACCCTTCACAACCGCCTTATCCACGACAGCCTGGGCCTGATTAAGCCGACTCTGGGCAAGGGCGGCGTCCCCCTGATCAACAGCTTCTTTCAACCGCTTTGCGGCAGTTTTGGTTCTGCTGGTCCAGTACTTGTTATAAAGCCGATTTTTCTCGGCCTGACGAGCGCGCTTTGCTGCGGATCTCTTATTAGGCACCCCTTTTCACCTCCTTTTTCTTTGAGCAAAAGTCATTCTAACATGCTTATTTTTATCAAGCAACCTCCTCATTCTACCATAAAAAAGGAAAGCGTGAAGGTGCGTTAAAGAAAAGAGATGAGCTTTTCGAGAGATTTTTCTGGTACTTTTGAAAAGTTCTTTTCTGAAAGGAGCTTCCATGTCCTTACGATCTGATTTCAGCCCCAGGGTTCAGGCCTTTCTGGATGCTTCGATCACCCAAGTTCTACTTGGCTTTTTCATCGTTTTGAGCATTTCTCTCGTTTTTATCGACACCTTCGCTCTTTCTCCCCGGTGGAGTTCCTTTCTGTATTCCCTCTCTTTCGGGGTGGATATACTTTTCTGCATAGAAATGGTTCTTCGCTGGGGGTTCGAAAAAAAAGAAAATCGGGATTGGCGGCTTTTTTTGGATACTCTGGCGGTTTTCCCTTCCCTCCTCGGAGTTCTCGGGGGACTCGGCTTTTTGGGAACCTTACATCCTCAAGCATTGCAGCGCCTGCGGCTTATTCGGCTTATCCGCCTTCTGCGGCTGGTGCGGCTGGGAAACGTCATGGCCCGACAATGCGAATCCATGGCCCATTATATCGGTGAGGGGCTTCGGGAAAACCTTCTGATCGTTATTTCCCTAATCATGATCTTTTTCTTCGGAGCCCTGGGAATCCGTTTGGTGGAACCCCAGGTGAAAAGCTTTGCCGATGCCCTCTGGTACAGCATTTTTACTCTCATGGCGGGGGAGCCTATTTCCCTGGATCCGGTAACTCCCGAAGGACGGATCGTGACCATCCTTGTTATGCTCGGGGGATTTACCCTCTTTGCGGTTTTTACCGGAGTAGTTTCCGCCCTGGTAATTCAAAGGCTTCGCACGGGATTTCACGTGGGAAGCCTGGAACGGCATCGCATTCAGGGGCACATTATTCTTTGCGGCTGGAATTCTTCGGGAAAAACTTTGATACGGGAGCTTATGACAAAAGCCCGGGATGTGGCGGTGGTTCTTGTGACTAAAAGGGAAGAGCCCGATCTCGGAGACGTCCTTTCGGATCGAAAGCGCTTTTTCTTTTATCCCGAGGACTACTCCGTGTCGGATACTCTTGAAAAGGTTCGCCTTGCCCATGCCCGGGGAGCGGTGGTACTTGCGGATGACGGAGAAGACCGCTCAGATCAGGATAGAGACGTCCGGAGTATTCTTACAGCACTTACTCTGGAAAAGGCATCGGGGGATGGGAACATTCAAACCTGCGTGGAGCTTTTGGAAAAAACTCCCGAGAAAGTGGCGGTTCTCAAGATGGCAGGGGTGGAAGATGTTCTGGAAGGAAGAGCTTACATTGCCCGTCTTCTCGCTCATGGAGCCCACGCTTCGGGATTGATTTCCTTTTTCGACGAGCTCTTTACGGCTCAACGGGGATGCGAGTTTACCCGAATTTCCTCTCTTGGTTACGAGGGACGCACGTATCTTGAGGTACTGAAAAATCTGAAAGAAACCGACGACATCCTTCCCCTGGCTCTGGTCTCTCGGGAAGATCCCGGAAAGGTACTTGTAAACCCCGATCCGGAACATCGCATATCCGGAGAGGATGATTTTATCGTTATCGAGCGACGCAATTCCGAAGTGGAAGAATTTTCCCGTCCCTTCGGAAAGAAAGAAAATTCCGGAGAGGGACATGTGGTTCTTTGTGGATGGAATAGGGGAGCTCCGCTTTTGCTGCATGAACTTCACTGCAACAGGCATACCCGAAAGGGTACCCTTACTCTCGTTGCGGAGGCCGATCCCCGTAAAGAACTCGAAGAGTGCAGGGATCTTCACTTTATCCGGGGAGACTGGACTTTGCCTGGGGTACTCAAAGAGGCAGGAGCTCCGGAAGCCTCCACGGTAATTTTTCTCGCCGATGAATCCATTTCTCGAAAAGACCAGGATCGTGATGCCAGAAGTATTCTGGGAGCTCTCACGCTGCGCCGCATGGCGGGAAATTCCAGGCCCACCTTTATCGTGGAGCTTATCCGGGAGGATCTTCGGAGAGAGCAGCTGCTCAGGGACGAGGGAATATCCGAGGTGGTGGTTCGAGAAAAATACATAGGCCATTTAGCGGCGCATTTTATCGTAACTCCCGGCCTGGAAGGGGTTATCAGCGAACTCCTCACATCGAATGTCCGCAACGAATTCCGCAAGGTTCGGATTCCTCGAGAATTCGACAACCTTTCCTACGCCGATCTTCTCCTGGAACGGAAAAAAACTGCGGGAGAGCTGGTGCTGGCTGTGGAAAGGCAAAACCATTATGCAAGCCGGATTTTCGTGAATCCTCCGGGAGATTTTTCCGTTCTTTCTTCGGATTGGATTTTTCTGATCGCTTCCGGGGAGCTTGACGGGTATAGCTCGGACGAAGTCTAGGGTATAATGACAAGGTTTGGGAAAACGTAAATCCCCGGACATGTTCGAACCTTCTTTACGGGATGGTGTTTGTCATCGAACCTTCCAGAACACATGAAAAGGCCCCGGGGAAAGAAATGTTCACCCTTTTTGGCGATACCGGAGCCTTCGCAAAGAATTTTACGGGTTACTTCCCCAGACCCCCTCAGCAAGAGCTTGCCCAGGCGGTGTGGGATATGTGTGCTGCCGAAGAAGGACTTTTGGCGGCGGAGGCTCCCCCCGGGGTGGGAAAGAGCTTCGCTCTTCTTGCTCCGGCTCTCCTGCGCGCAGAGACGGAGAAAAAGAGAATTCTAGTCCTCACCGGAAGCATCCCTCTTCAGGAGCAGCTTCTGAAAAAAGATCTTCCCCAGCTGATGAATATCCTCGACATCTATCTTCCCTATACGCTGCTCAAAGGGCGATCCCGGTATGTCTGCCGCTCCCGGGCAAAGGAGCTCGGCACCGAGGGAATCCTCTCTTTTTCCGGAGATCGGGGAAGCGCTTCGTCCCTGATTCTGGATTGGGTAAAGCGAACCGATTTGGGAGATCTCGAAGAGCTTTCACTTCCTCCTTCGCATCCCGGAGTGCTGAAAATCGCCGCCAAGAGCCGGGGATGTCTCGGGAGACGCTGCGCCGAATGGGAGCAGTGCTTCGTCCAGAAAGCTCTTCGAAGGGCTCTGGATAGCGCGGTGGTGGTGGCGAACTACCATCTTTTTTTCGCCTACACCCTAGGGGCGGGAATGCCTTTTCCGGTACCCTTCGATTTTCTCATCTGCGACGAAGCCCATCATCTCATGGAGGCTGCCAGGAGTTCCATCTCGAAAACCCTTTCTCTGGATGAAATGAACCGCCTTTTTGCTCCAGGAGTACTTACGCAATTGGCGCATTGTGCAGAGAAAGAGCATCTTCCCTCCGGAGATCTCCGGGAAGAGCTTGAAATGCTCAGGAAAGCCTTCGAAGGGCTTTTCGAAACCGCGCTATGGAAATGCGGCAAGGCGCGAACCTTCAAAAAACCTTTGGAAGATCTCCAGAATCGGAGCAACCATATTCAGGAACGCATGGGGAGGATCGTTCATCTTCTGCGTCCCCTGGAAGAGAGGTTTTCCCGAGAAGATCCCGAAGAAGATGTAGCGGCTTTGCTGCTTTGGCTTGAAGAGGCTTCCGCTCTTGCCCGACAGGGTGATTGGTGTTGCAATGTGTCCCATTATCCCGAATGGGCTTACTGGTGGGATGGACGGAGCCTTCAGAGCGTTCCTACCGATTGCGCTCCCTGGATACGTCAAGTGCTTGACTATTCTCATGGAGGCTGTATGATCGCCTCTTCCGCCACCTTGGCCGTGGAAGGTCGTTTCGATTACTGGCAGAGGCAGACGGGATTAATTCCTCACCGTACCCTGGTGGTGGACACTCCCTTCAACCTGAAAGAACAGATGGAGTTGTGGGTGGTGGACATGGGCCTCCGGGTGGTGGACCCCTCTTACGACGATACTCTTGCGCGCACCGCCGAGCGCCTTATCGAAGATAACCGAGGACACACCCTGCTTTTGGTAAGCTCCCGGAGACTTCTCGGAATCGTTAAAGAAAAACTCCTTGAAAAACCCCGTTCCTACAGAGTGCTTGTGCAGGACGATCTTCCCCGGTCGGAGCTTCTCCGGCTCTTTCGGGAGGATGCCTCGTCGGTTCTTGTGGGAACCGTTTCTTTTCGAGAGGGGGTAGATATCCCCGGAGATGGACTTACTCAGGTAATCATTGATCGCATTCCCTTTCCACATCCCAAGGATCCTCTTGTGGAGGCCCAGAATGATGCATTGGGTAAAAGGGCCTTTCCCGAGCAAACTCTCCCCTGGGCAATTATGCTCCTGAAGCAGGCGGTGGGAAGGCTGGTTCGTTCTCATCTCGACAAAGGGCGAGTGGTTATTCTCGATGGTCGGGTGGTGCAGCGAAGGGAGTGGCATATTCTGGAAGCTCTTCCCCGGGTTCGTGTACGGCATCTCAAGCTCTCTTCGGATATGCGGAAGAGGGAGAGATAGATTCTGACATCAAAAGTTCCTCTCAAAAAGTTTGCTCCAAACCGGGGGCTGTGTTATATTATCCCGGTTGATCTTCCTGAAAGAATCTCGGAAGTGCTTTCCATACTAACTTGAAGTTGAGGAGGTGTTCTTAATGAAGCGCACATATCAGCCGCATAATACGCGCCGGAAGCGGGCCATGGGCTTCCTCGTGCGGTCCCGATCTGCCAGCGGAAGGCGCATCCTGAAGAACAGAAGACGCAGAGGCCGAGCGCGTTTGGCCGTGTAAACGCGTGAAACGTTATTCTTTTTCTTCGGTTTGTCGTATTCGTTCTCGTTGGGAATTCGATCTAGTGTTCCGCACTGGCCAGCGCATTCAAGGGCGGCTGGTGCGGTTCATTTATGTTTGCGCCCCCCACGGAGGTCCATCTCGTTACGGGGTGGTGGCAGGAAAACGGATGGGCAGCGCTCCCCTTCGAAACCGGGGGAAGAGAATGTGCCGCGAAGCTTTGCGCCGTCTCGCTCCGTGGGTGAAAGAAGGATATTGGATTATAGTAATGGTACGAAAACATGGGTTGGAAGAAAAGGCCTGCACTATGTACCATGAAATGGGAAGCCTTCTCGCTTCCCGGGGATTTATGAAGGAGAATTGGCCAAATCATGCCTGGAATCAGGTGGATTGCCCGGTGTCCCCAAAAAATTGCCCTTATCCTTATCAGAATCTATAAGAAATGCATCTCTCCCTACCTCGGAACAAACTGCCGTTTTGTCCCCACCTGCTCGGAGTACGCCTACACGGCTATCGAACGTTTCGGTTTTTTCCGAGGGATCCTTCTGGCATTGCGAAGAGTATGCCGCTGTGCCCCATGGCATCCCGGAGGCTATGATCCTGTACCCCCGAAAAGAGACTCGAAAGAGAAATAGCCCCATGGTGGTATTCTTGAGGGGCCAGGAAATTTCTCCATATACTACGAACCATAATAAAACTAAGGGACGGTGACCCCCAGTGAGTGGAATCTGGAATGCGGGAACAGATTTAATGTTGTATATCTTGAATTTCTTCTACGGTCTTACTCATTCCTACGGATTGTCTATCATCTTACTTACGGTTCTTGTGAGAATTCTTCTGCATCCTCTTAATCACAAACAACTCGTGAGCATGCAGAAGATGCAGAAGCTCCAGCCGAGGTTAAAAGTTCTTCAAGAGAAGTACGCCAACGATAAAGAACAGCTCAACAAGGAAACCATGCAGCTCTATAAGGATAACAACGTCAATCCTGCGGCGGGATGCCTGCCCCTGTTGGTGCAGCTTCCCATCCTTATTCTTCTTTTCCGGGTTTTGAACAATCAGGAACTCTTGACGCAAACTCTTCAGCTCACCAAGGAGGCCCTCTCGTTCTTCGGCATGCACCTGGATCAATCTCTTTACGGTGCCATGGGAGTGGCTTTTGGGATTAGCGCCGATGGAATCGGCCTTGGACAGATTGCCAATGCGGTGATGGCGAATCCCGGAGGGCTTGTAAACGTCGGGGCTTACCTGGGAAACCTCTTGCTCGTCGTGGTTATCGGGTTCCTTACATGGTTCCAGCAGCAGATGACCGCCGCAAGTAATCCTTCCATGCAGTTCATGAACTGGTTTATGCCTCTGTTCCTGGTCTTTATCTGCCTGAGCCTTCCCGGGGGCGTTCTCCTGTATTGGGGAGCCTCCTCTCTCATGGGAGTGGTGCAGCAGTGGAGAATCAAAATGAAAACCACGGTGGAAATGCAGGAAAAGCCTGCATTGCACCGGGAGAGGCCCAAAAGATCCTGATTTGTGTGTCAAGGGCCCATAGTCGGCTGAGCCCGCTCTGCTCTGAAGGGTAGTGGGCTTGTATACGCAGAAGAGGAGGTATGGTCTTTGATGTCTGAACATGATGTGCTTGTTTTGGAAAGTGCCACCTCAGAGGAAGCGCTTCAGGAAGCTTCTGTTCGTCTGTCTCTTCCTCCGGAGAATCTGATCGTAGAACTTGTAGATGAGGGGAAGAAGCTTTTCGGTCTTTTTGGTAAAAAGAATACATACCAGGTCCGCCCCATGGCTCCCCGGGAAGTGCTCATGGCTTGGTCCCTCCTCCAAAATATGGCGGAGTATATGGGAGCTTCCGTAGAACCTGGATATGAGGAAGAGAACGTCCTTGAAATCCGGGGAAAGGATAAGGATGTTTTTCTGGGAGAATACGGATCTTCGCTTCGATCTTTGGAATACCTTCTCAACCTCATGCTCCGAGACGAAGTTGAAGGAGGCTGGGTTCGTCTGGATAGTGACGGCTACCGGGAAATCCGCCAAAAAGGTTTGGAGGAGTCTGCCCTTGCCGCAGCGGAGGAGGCCTGCAAAAGACGCCGCCCCATTTCTCTGGATCCCATGACGAGCTGGGAACGCCGAATCGTGCATATCGCCCTCAAGGAACGGCAAGATGTGGAAACCCGATCGGTAGGAGAAGATCCCTCCCGACGCGTGGTTATTTGGCCCAAGAGATCCTCCGCCGGAACCAGCTCAAGGGGTTCCTTCCGTTCCCGCAGAGTGCGCTAAAACCAAATAATGTATAAGGTTCTTTTTTCTTTGGGATCAATGCCGGTCCACAGCTATTACGTGCTGTGGACCGCAGCTTTAATGGTGGGAGTCTGGTGGTCTCGGAAGCGAATGGTGCGCATATACGGGTGTTCCGACTTCGTAGCGGCGGCTATCGTATTCTGGGCTCTTATCGGGGTATATGTGGGGGCTCGGACCGGAAGCGTTTTCGATAACTGGAACTATTTTTCCGCTCATCCCCTGAAAATCATCTCTCCCTTCGAGGGAGGGCTTTCGGCACTTCCCGCCTTTCTCGGAGCGGGACTTTTTGGAATACTCCGTTCCCGCAAGGCGGGCATTCCCTGGTGGATTCCTGCGGAAGCCGCAAGTATTCCCTCTATAACGGTGGTTATGATAGGCCGCGTCGGATGTTTCTTGAACGGCTGCTGCTACGGTATAGAAGCTCGACTACCTTGGGGCGTGCATTTCCCCTTCGACCCGCCTTCGTTTCTTCGCTATCCCGTGCAGCTTTACTACTCCCTGGGGGCTTTGGGTATTCTTGGGGCCCTTTTTCTGGCAGAATCCTTTTTTCTTCGTCAATTCCCTCGAGAAACACGCAAGGGAGCTCTTATGTGGCCTCTCTTCATGGTTTGCTACGGAGGAATGCGTTTTTTCCTGGATCATCTGCGCCAAGATTTTTACGTTGAACAAATCTTTAACTCCATGCTTCTTTCCGGAGGAATAGCCCTCTGGGGAGTTGTATGGCTTCTCTTCTCCCTTTACAGAAACAGGCAGCCTTCCTGACGGAAAGGCTGCCTGTTTTTTTGTATTGCTGTTGTATTGCTGCGGACTACTGCGGTTTTTCCGTAATTTTTCCCATCCCTTTTTTGAAGGTGCCTGTATAAAATAGAGCATATCGAAGATTTTATAGGAGGTGGTTTGCCATGCGGCGATACGGTATGCGGAGTTGGGGCAGAAGGATTCTTTTTGGAGGAACTCTCGCCATTTTGCTCGGCTTCGTCGGAACGAACCTTCTCGAGGCGGCCCCCAATCCAGCCAATCCCTTTGTAGATATTATCAAAAAGGCTTCTCCTGGGGTCGTCAACATCGATACGGAAACCCTGGTTACCAGAAATCTTTCCCCCTTTTTCCGTGAATTTTTCGGTAAGCAGTTTGAAGAGTATTCCCGCACGGTTCCCATGAGAGGGCGCGGATCCGGGTTCATTGTGAACAAAGAAGGATACGTCCTTACGAATGCCCACGTTATTAATGGAGCAGACGCTATAACTGTTACGCTTTCCGATGGGAGAGAGTTCGAGGCAGAGCTGGTGGGTACGGATTCCACCTTTGATTTGGGGGTTTTGAAAATCCAGGCTTCCGACCTCCCCACGCTCGATCTCGGGGATTCTGATGCTCTCGAAGTGGGAGAATATGTACTTGCCATAGGAAATCCCTACGGACTGGAGCATACGGTAACCATGGGGGTGATCTCCGCCAAGAACCGGAGCATTCACGCAGGGGATGTTCATTTTCAGGGATTTCTTCAGACGGATGCAGCTATCAATCCCGGTAATAGCGGTGGCCCCCTTCTTGATGCTCAGGGTAAGGTCATAGGAATTAATACAGCCATCATTCCCTTTGCCCAGGGAATAGGATTTGCCATACCCTCGAATATGGCCCGCCAGGTATTGCAGGATCTCATGATGTACGGCAAGGTAAACCGGGGGTGGCTCGGAGCCATGATTCAGCCCGTTACGAAAGAAGTGGCGGAAGCCTACGGACTTGATTCGCCCCGGGGCGCCTTGGTAAGCGATATCGTGCCGGATTCTCCCTCAGAAAAGGCGGGGCTCCGCCGAGGCGATATCATTACCGCAGTGGCCGGAAAGAGGGTGCAAAGCTCTCAGGATCTGGTTTTCCTGATTCGCAGTCATCTTGCGGGAGACACCGTGGATTTGGACATATTTCGGGATGGGAATACCGTCACGTTGCCGGTGCGTCTGGCTTTTCTCCCTGGAGAGGGTGAAAAAAATTCCGCCAAACCCCTGGAATCCCTTGAAAAAACCCTGGGGATCACCGTGGAACCTTTGAGCCTTGAAGAAGCTCGAAAAGAAGGACTTCCTGGAGCTATGGTTATTCGCAAGGTTCTCTCCAACTCCAAAGCGGGAAAAGTGGGCTTGCGAGAGGGAGATCGAATTCTTGAAGTCAATGGCCGCGCAATCAGCGATACGGTCTCCTGGCAGCGAGCCATGGAGAGAGTTGATAACGCTCTGGTACTTCTTATTTCACGGGAAGGGCGCACCTTCTTCGTCTCTCTCCGGATGGAGTAGTTGAAGAATAAAGGGCTTGACAGCGTTTCGATTTTTTCGTATATTCCCGGCTAACGGTAAGAAATTTTTTATTTTTGGAGGTTTCTTATGAGACATTGCGTATCCTTTGCTGTTTGTTGTTGTTGCGGGTGGAAAACTTCTTAGTTTCCACTGCGGCTTATCGTGCTGCGGCGGGCCATAGAGCAGAAGCTGCGGCAGAAAGCCATACAGAGGCATAGGATCCATTTTTTTATGGTGCATATCGGGAGAATCTGCCGCGGCGGGTTCTCCCGATTTTTATGGGTTCCTCAAGGAGGGATTGTACCGTGAAAAAAGTGATGCATGTACTTCGAGAAGATTTTATGGCTATCCGGCGCAGAGATCCTTCAATTCCCCGAGGTATTCGTGGAATTCTTGAGATTTTTTGCTGCACCCCCGGATATTGGGCCGTCACCATGCACCGGATCTTCCATTTTCTTCACATCCTGAAGATTCCCGTTCTTCCCCGATTTCTTTCCCTTATAATGCGATGGATTACGGGTATAGAAATCCACCCCGGCGCTCGTCTCGGAGCGGGAGTTTTTATTGACCACGGCATGGGTGTGGTTATTGGAGAAACTGCCCGGGTAGGCTCGGGAGTTCTTATTTACCAGGGAGTTACTCTGGGAGCTACGGGAAATGAGAAGGATTTTTTGCGACATCCCCTCATTGAAGACCATGTGATTATAGGTTCGGGAGCGAAGATTCTCGGAAACCTGACCATTGGCCGGGGCTCCCATATTGGAGCCGGAGCGGTGGTATTGCACTCGGTGCTTCCGGAAAGTACCGTGGTAGGCATACCCGCATCGGTAGTCAAAGTGGGTTCCGAAAGGCTCCGGAGCCCGAGGGAGCTTCTCGCTCGTCTGGAGAGACTCGAAGAAGAATATGAGTCTCTCCGGACAATTCTCTTGGAAGAACGTCCCGGGATTTCACTGAAAGGAAAGGCTTCATGATGTCTTTCAAAAAAATAAGCCCCCTGGATTCCCTGAATGTGGTAAGCATGATGGGAAAGACCCCCTTCTATTCTTTTACTCATGGAAAGGGCAAGATCGTTCTTAAGATAGAGAAGGGCAACCCCGGAGGCTCCATAAAAGATCGGGCCGCCTGGGGAATGCTTCGTTTTCTTGATTCTTTGGGAAAACTCCGAAAGGATTCCATCATCGTAGAGCCCACGTCGGGAAATACGGGAATTGCTCTGGCTCTCTATGGAAGAGCTCTGGGACTTTCTGTACGCCTCACTATGCCGGAAACTATGTCTCTGGAGCGACGAAAGCTTCTCGAGTGCTACGGAGCGGACCTGGTGCTCACTCAGGGGAATCTCGGCATGGCCGGTGCCATCGAGACTGCCCGAGACATGGCTGCCGAAGATTCCCGGGTAGTTGTGCCGGATCAGTTTTCCAACCCCGGCAATCCCTGGGCCCACGAGGTGACTACGGCCCCGGAATGTGTGGCATTTTTCGAAAGGAATGAGCCTCCTTCGGCTTTTATAGCGGGAGTGGGAACGGGGGGCACTCTTACCGGTATTGCCCGGGGATTGAAAAAACGCTACCCTCGGCTTTCGGTACTTGCCTTGGAACCCAAAGAGAACCAGGTTCTTTCTGGAAAAACATCGGGCTCTCATGGTATTCAGGGAATCGGTGCGGGATTCGTTCCGGCAAATTGTGATCTTTCGATTCTGGATGGAATTATTGCGATTTCCACCGAAGAGGCTCTTGAGAAAAGCCTCTGGTTCACCAGGAAACACGGCCTTTTCTGCGGTTTCAGCACCGGGGCAAACCTTGCGGGAGCCATGAAGCTTCTCGAAGAAGGCACGGTTCGGGGCACCATACTTACGATAGCTCCCGATGGAGGAGAACGATATCTGAGCACGTATCCTCAGAAATAGGCACTATAATCCCTTTTCCACTGGGCATACATGCCTTGACAACCGTCGGAAGGGAATGTTACCTTGATAGCATAGAAAAGAAAAGCGAGGTGATGCATGGGGGAAAAGTGGTGTCTGAAAAAATGTTTGCGTTGGACTAATTCTGAAGGAGGTGTTTCGATGAAACGTAGAAATCTGGTTATATTTGGAATGATCGTAGCAGTGACCGTAAGTTTACTGGCCCTTGGTTGTACGTCTCCTGCCATGGCAAGGGATTCGGAAGTCTTTACATGGAAGTTCCAGAGCCACCATACGCCGGGCTCTCTTGCGGTTGAATCCGCCATCAAACCCTTTATCGAAAGAGTAGATAAAATGTCCGGGGGCAGGCTGAAGATAAATCTGCACTACGCCGGTGAACTCGTGGGTTATGCCGAGGTAGATGCGGCCCTCCAGGCGAACATGATCCAGATAGCGAATACCAGCTCACTCTTCTTCCGGGGATCTCTTCCCATGGGCTGGATGTCGGCACCTAATATGCCTCCTTTCGTTACCCGAACCAACGATGAGTTTAACGAGCTGTTCCATCATCGGGGAATCGACAGACTTGTAGGAGAGGCTTTGGAGGAGCGGGGCATCAAGTTCCTCGGTAGCCACAGCGTGGGCAACACCTACTTCTGGAGCAACAAACCTATGAATTCTCTGGAAGACCTCAAGGGATTCAAAGTGCGTTTCTTCGGTTCTATGTCTGACTGTGTGGAACATTTCGGGGCTGCCCCTGTTATGCTCCCGCACCCGGAAACTTATATGGCTATTGCCATGGGTACTCTTGACGGCAGCGGCACCGCTTGGTGGCTTTATCGGGATCTCAAGCTTTACGAGGTATGTCCCTATTTTATCGGTCCCGCCATGCAGGTACCTCAGGGAATGGAGCTTTGGGTTTCCAAAATAGCCTGGGATGCTTTGCCCGAAGATCTTCAGGCCATCGTTGAAGTAGCAGCCGAAGCGTTCAACACCGATTATATGGATGCCGTAACCATGCAGGAAAAGGAAATGTTCAACAAATCCTTTGCAGAATGGGGAACCACCTACATGGAGTTCAGCGATGAAGACGTGCAGAGAATAACCAACGAATTCTCCCTGCCTTACCTGGATAAAGTCGCTGCGGAACAGGGTCCGAAGGACAAAAGAGTTATCGAAGCCGTGGAAATCATCAAGCAGTTCATGAGAGATTACGGATACATAAATTAAAGGAGTAGCTATTGCGGATACCCCCTCTCTCTCCAGGGGAGGGGGTTTTTCTTGTTATTTTCCCTAGATTTTTCAGCAACCGAAGCTTCCAATGAGGTGAGGGGATTGCACTTTTTAACCGCTTTTATCAGGTTTGTAGACAAAATGAATGACAGAATGGGGAAGCTTGTCAGTTTTCTCATTTATCCGGTTATGCTCGTGCTGGTGTACGAAGTTTTGATGAGATATTACTTTAACCGGCCCACCATATGGGCCCACGAAACATCCTGCATGCTTTACGGAGCCCACTTCGTACTGGGCGGGGCGTATGCCTTGCAACATGATGCCTTTGTCAATGTTGAGGTCTTCTACATGCGCTTTTCGAAACGTACAAAAGCGTTTATCGACCTGATTACCTGGACCATGTTCTATGCTTTTGTCGGAGTTTTGCTCTGGAAAAGCATGCCCTGGGCTTGGAAAAGCTTTGTGGCTTCGGAATTTTCCGATAGCACCTGGGGGCCTGCAATATGGCCCGTAAAATGGACCATCCCCCTTGCGGCGTTTTGCATGCTCCTCCAGGGAATGACGAAAACAATCAAAGACATTTTTCTAGCCATCACGGGGCGTGAACTTATGCCTGTGATGGATACCGAAGCCCCGGCTGAAAACTGAGGTGATCTTATGGATATAGGAGTTATTTCAATTTTTCTTTTTGGCAGCATGTTTCTTTTGCTGGCCTCAGGTCTTCCCGTGGCGTTTGTTCTGGGAGGACTTGCTACGGTTTTCGCCACGATTTTTTGGGGCCCCGAATCTCTCTTTATCATTGTTGCCAGAACCTACTCCATGATGTCTACCACCACGCTGGTGGCAGCTCCTCTTTTCGTATTGATGGCGGTGGTTTTGGAACGTTCCGGCGTAGCGGAAGATTTGTTCGAAATGATGTATCGCTGGTCCGGGGGCGTTCGGGGAGGCTTAGCGGTCGGTACGGTTCTGGCCTGCACGCTGATTGCAGCCATGTCCGGCATAGCTTCTACCGGAGTGGTGGTCATGGGTGTTATGGCCCTTCCGGCCATGCTTAAGCGCGGATACGACAAGAGAATGGCCACGGGCTGCATTCTGGCCGGGGGCGTTCTGGGACCGCTCATTCCCCCCAGCATTGCCCTGGTGCTTTATGGTACCATCGCCCAGGTGTCCATAGGCGAGCTTTTTGCCGGAGGAATGGGAGCGGGCATGCTCTGCTCCGCCCTTATCATTGGATACATATTGATTCGGTGTTATCTCAATCCCGCCTTGGGGCCCGCCATTCCTCCCGAAGAGCGGGCTGACTGGAGAGCCAAGATAGCATCTCTGAAGGGGGTTATCCTTCCGCTTCTTCTCATAAGTGCCGTTTTGGGTTCCATCTACAGCGGTATTGCCACCCCAACGGAAGCGGCCGCCGTAGGAGCCTTCGGCGCCTTCGTATGTAGCGCCATCCATAGGCGACTCAATTGGGATCTCATCAAGAGCGTGGCATATACCACCATACAGGTACAGGGTTTCATGATGTGGATACTTTTCGCCGCCCAGGCTTTCGCTGCCGTATATATGGGACTGGGAGCTTCGCGTATGGTTATCAGGCTTGTGGAAACCTATGAGATAGGCTGGTGGACCATGCTTATAGCCATACAGGTTGTCTGGTTCCTCCTGGGGCTTGTCATCGATGCCTGGAGTATCCTGATGATCACGCTTCCGATTCTTCTTCCCCTTCTTCCGCTCTACGGTTTCGATCCTCTCTGGCTGGGCGTTCTTTATGCGGTAAACACTCAAACGGGATATCTTACGCCTCCCTTTGGTACCATGTTGTTCATGATGAAGGGAATTGCTCCTAAAGAAGTTACCATGGGTGATATCTATCGTTCCATAGTTCCCTTCGTAACGACGCAACTAGTGTGTTTGACTCTGTGCATCGTGTTTCCCAAGCTGGTTACATGGCTCCCGCACCTTCTCTTTAAATAACGAGAGAGATTTCTCTCCCTGCGCTTCTCATACTGGTATGAAAATACTTTTTCCGAGTGTGAAGAGCTTTTCCGAAGTTGCACTTGGAAGAGGAGAGTGCTATCATGGGCGAACCCTCTTCTAGGTTTCAAGGATAAAGCCTGAGACGTGGAACAGGGATTATTTTTGAGGAGTGTTGGACATGATTACCAAAGAGAAAAAGCAGGAGATTATTGAGCAGTATCGCGTGCACGGTGCCGATACGGGTTCTACCGAGGTGCAGGTAGCGGTTCTTACCCACCGGATTCGAGAGCTCACGGAGCATATGAAGATCCATAAAAAGGATTTTCACTCTCGTCGGGGCCTTCTGAAGTTGGTGGGAAAACGGAGAAAGCTCCTTGCTTACCTTAAAGAAAAGGATTTTCCCCGCTACAAGGGACTTATCACTAGTTTGGGATTGCGTCACTAAAGGGTTTTCTCGCTTTTTGGGCCGGAAAATTCTTGGAGCTTTGCTATGAATTTTTGACGGGAAGGGAGCACGAAATGCTCTCTTCCCGTTTTCTTTGTGGTATGCTTCTAGGGTCATCAAAAGAAGGAAAGAATATAAATCAGGAGGAATAGTTTATGGTACAAACCTATACGCTTCAAGTGGGAAACGCCCACCTATCGTTCGAAACGGGGAAGATGGCAAAGCAAGCTTCTGCGGCGATTCACGCACGCCACGGTGAAACGGTGGTGCTTCTTACGGCATGCATATCCCCCAATCCAAAAGAGGGACTGGACTTTTTCCCTCTCCTCGTGGATTACGAAGAGCGTTTTTACTCGGCGGGAAAAATTCCCGGAGGATTCATCAAACGGGAGGGACGCCCCTCGGAGACCGCTATCCTGAGCGCTCGGATTATCGATCGGTCCATTCGCTCTCTCTTTCTCCAGCATATGAGGAACGACGTGCATGTGGTTGCCACGGTGCACTCGGTGGATCAGGAAAATCCTCCTCAGGTGCTGGCCATCAATGCGGCATCTATGGCCCTTACCATTTCGGAAATTCCCTGGGACGGTCCCGTAGGAGCAGTGCGGGTAGGGCTTATTGAAGGAAATCTCGTGATTAACCCTACGGAGAGCGAAATGCTCGAAAGCTCTCTCGATCTTGTCGTGGCAGGACACATGGACGGCATTACCATGGTGGAGGCGGGAGCCAAGGAAGTAAACGAAGAAATTCTAGTGGATGCTTTGGAGCTTGCCCATGGAGCTATCAAGGAAATCGTGACTTTCCAGGAGAAGATCCGACAGGAAATCGGCAAGGAAAAGCTCGAAATTTCCGAGCTCCCCATTATAGAGGAAATCGACGAATATCTTGAAAAAGAGCTTTACGGAGAAATCAAGAATGCCGTGCGGATTCACGAAAAACAGCCTCAGGCAGAGGCATTTTCCCGAATTCAGCAGAAGACCTTGGAGCATTTCGAAGAAACCTATCCCGAAAGCAAGGGATATATCGCCCGGACAGTGGAGAGCCTTGTGAAAAAGGCCATGCGCACCCTGGTGCTGGAGGAAAAATTCCGTTCCGACGGACGCAGACTTGACGAAGTTCGGCCCATTGCATGTGAAGTCGGCGTGCTCCCTCGCACACACGGTTCTGCCCTCTTTACCCGGGGAGAGACTCAATCCCTTGGCGTGGCAACTCTGGGTATGCTCGGAACGGACGATCAGATTCTCGATGGACTCAAGCACGATGAGCCTGCAAAACGCTTCATGCTGCACTATAACTTCCCTCCCTATTCCGTGGGAGAAGTGCGTCCCATGCGGGGCCCCGGGCGTCGGGAAATCGGACACGGGGCCTTGGCGGAACGGGCCATAAAGCCCCTTATTCCCCAGGAAAACGACTTCCCTTATGCCATGCGGGTAGTTTCGGATATTCTCGAATCGAACGGATCCAGTTCCATGGCTTCGGTATGTTCCGCAAGCCTCTCCCTCATGGATGCGGGAGTTCCCATTGGCAAGGCCTGCGCAGGCATTGCCATGGGACTTATCAAAGAGGGAGATCAGGTGGCGGTGCTCACGGATATTCAGGGCTTGGAGGATCACTACGGAGACATGGACTTCAAGGTGGCGGGAAGTGCCGATGGTGTTACGGCCCTCCAGATGGACAATAAGGCGGGAGGTATCACCCGGCAGATTCTCCAGCAGGCCCTTGGGCAGGCGAAAGAGGCCAGGATGCACATCCTGGGAATTATGAATCAGACCATAGATGCTCCCAGGGAAAATCTTTCGGACTACGCCCCTCGGATAACCACCCTCATGATCGATCCTGAAAAAATCCGGGATGTCATAGGCCCTGGCGGCAAAACGGTTCGCAATATCGTGAGCGAAAGCGGTGCCAAGATCGACATCGAAGACGACGGTAGAATCTTCGTGGCTGCGGTGGACGAAAAGGTGGCTGCCAAGGCCATTGCCATGATCAACGAAATCATTCGGGATGTTCAGGAAGGAGAGATCTTCGTCGGGAAAGTGGTGCGTATGATGAGCTTCGGCGCCTTTGTGGAGCTTCTTCCCGGTAAAGACGGGCTTCTCCATGTAAGCGAAGTAAGCACTCACCACATCCCGAGCATCGAAGAAGTTCTCACCATTGGGGATCCGGTTCTCGTGGTAGTTAAAGAAATCGACGATCTGGGACGGGTAAACCTGAGTCGCCGGCGTATCCTTGGAGACCAGGCATCCCTGGATGCAGAAGAGTATGCGGATATCCTCAAGCTCGAAGAGGATAGGGACAAGAAAATCGAAGAGCTTGTAAGCAAGGGCGGGGGAGCTCCCAAAAGAGAGAACCGTGGTCCTTCCTCGGGAAGCGGCGGACGGGGAGGCTCCGGAGGTCGGGGCGGCGATCGCAGAAGCAGCAGCGGCCCCCGTCGGGGAGGCGACCGAGAGCGGCGATAGATAGAGCTTCCCTTAAAGTAAAACCAAGAGACGGAATAATGCGCCCCCCGGAAAAATTTTTCCGGGGGGCGCATTATTCCGTCTGTCTGAATCGTTTGGGTTCCTAAGCACAACTGAGAAGTGCTACTTTTTCTCCGCCTCGGAACTCATCGTTTTTTTGATGCAGAGGGCAAAGCCTCCCCATACCACGAGCAGCACAATGACCATATTTATTTGCCAAGACATATGCATAACCTCCTTGGGTTTCTCTGGCCCCAAGCCTTAAAAGGCCTTCTTGGGGATTTCGGGGTTCTGCGGGTCAAACTGATACATGAGCTTGTTGTTCAGCCATCCCCGAAGCACATAGACCGCCGCAAAGAGAATTGCCCACTGGAAGAAGATGGTTCCCGGGCTGAAGTTGTAGGTGTATCCCGCAAAATCGTACACGGGCCAGAACTTCCACCATTCTCCGGGATACCAGCTCGCGGCCTGATAGATCCACCAGCCGAAAATGATTACGAACCACACCGGGAAGAGATAGATAAGCTTGAAGAGCCAGGGCCACTTGAGGTCCGCATTGGGCTCGATGTCTTCTTTCCAGATCTTGTCCACGCCCATTTTGATGGCCGCCAGGGAGAAGAAGAGTCCTGAGGCGAGAAGTCCCACGCCCCATACCCAGTCCTGATTATCCAGGAAGTTGATATCCATGGCGGAGGGAACTCCCAGGGCATACATGATCACGCCACCCACGAGAAGAGCCTTCTTCCGAGGGAAGCCAGCATCCATGAAGAATCGCGCCACCAGTTCGAGCATGGGGAAGGTGGAGCTCAGAGCTGCCACGGTAAGGGCCAGGAAGAAGAGAATTCCGATAATCTGGCCTGCGGGCATCTGCTGGAAGAGGGTTACCAGATGCACGAAGACGAGACCATTATTACCGGTACCCGTAAGGAATTCCGCCGCATTGGGATCCAGGGCGAAAACCGTGGGAACCACACACATAACCGCCAGAAGTCCCGCGCTGGTATCGCCGAAGCAGACCGTGGTGGCGTTCAGCACCGTATCCTCGTTGCTCTTGGTGTAGACGAAGTAGGTGAGCATGAGGCCCCAGCCGGCTCCGGTGGACCATGCGGCCTGGGTGAAGGCCTCAATCCAGAGACGTCCGGTAAGCATGGAATCCCAGTCGGGCTGGAAGAGGAACTGGAGTCCCGCGGTAGCTCCGGGGAGGGTGACCGCCCGGACCATGATAACGGCAAGAAGCACGAACAATGTGGGAATAAGGACTTTGCAGACCTTTTCGATTCCCGCTTCGATTCCCCGAAGAGTTACCACGAGAACGATAAGCATGGAGATGAGGTGCCAAGGAGCAGCACCGTTGATGGACCATGCCGCTGCGCCCTTGGCAGCAGAAAAGGTTTCCCAAAGTTGGGCGGAGTCCGCCGAAGCGAGAACACCTTGAATGCCGTACACCAGATAGCGGACGCACCAGCCGAGAACCACCGCGTAATAGAAGGCGATGCCTGCACAAATGATTCCTACCGCAGTACCTGCCCAGGTCCACCCTTCGCCGACGTATTTCTTAAAGGATCCCCCGCAGCCCATACGGGTCTTGTTGCCCCATACGGATTCTGCGATAAGTAGCGGAATCGCCCAGAGAATCATGGCGATAACCACGCCTATGATGAAGGAACCTCCGCCCATCTTGGCGGCCATACGAGGAAAACGCCAGATATTGCCTGTTCCGACCGCCATGCCGATAGCGGCGAGAATCAGGCCCCACCTTGTTGCAAAACCACCGCTGTTTCCATTGGAAGCCATACGCTAAACCCCTCCTTACGCAGGAATAAGAGCAAAAAAACTAAAAAAGAAAACCACCACCTAAAGCCCACACCGCGCAAAACCTATTGGTTATATATTCTTGTTTTTTGCCACCTCCTTGCCAGGCATTACATCAAAGATATTCCACCTTTTAGATGCCCTTCGCACATTACATACTATCAGCTTATTATAGTGATCTTTGGCCTTCTAGGCTAGCACTTTTTTGTATTTTTTCGACATCATGCCAGGAAAAACCCATGGCGTGTCTATAAAAGCAAGAAAGGCGAAAAAATACATGCATATTAGAAAAGAAAGAAAACTAAGCTTTTTTATCGAAAAAAACGGTAAACACAGAAATTTGGTTTAGTTTTACTGGGGGCGCAAAACTTTTATTCAAAAACCCTTTTTATTATAAAGCACTCTATGCCTATTTGTCACAATATATTCCGGCGCGTATGATGAATAGAGACTTTTTTCTTTAGTTTCCACACCGCATTTACCCCAGAGTATTAAGGAACAACGGAGTTACTTTACTTATTTTTATGCGTATTTTTTCGAGAAAATATGCTTCGTACAACCCGTCAATTTACGTAAAAAATGTTCCGCCGGAAAAAGGCAAAAGGCCGGAAGAAATCTGAATGTGCTACAATGCGTGGATAGTAAAAATTCCCCTTCGGGGGGTGCTCTGTGCATATATGTTGAGGAGGCGATGATATGGCCCGTTTTTCAAATACTGCGGGGAACGTACTCGAAGGAAACGGCGCAACTGCAGGAGAAATTCTGCGACATTGGAACCTTGGAAAAGACGCTCTTGCGGTAACCGTCGATGGAGAGCTGAGGGATTTAAACACTTTCCTTGAGGCAGATGCCACGGTAGAGCCTGTTACGCTGAATAGTCCCGAGGGTTTGGAAATTCTTCGGCACTCTACATCTCATCTTCTGGCTCAGGCAGTACTTAATCTTTTTCCGGGGACCAAATATGCCATAGGTCCTGCGATTAAAGACGGCTTCTACTACGACTTCGAAGTGGCGGGACAAATTACCGAAGAAGATCTTCCCAAAATCGAAAAAGAGATGGCTCGCCTTGCCAAAGAAAAAATGCCCCTCACCCGGGAAATGCTTCCTCGCAAGGAAGCCTTGGATCTTTTCGCCGGCCAGGGGCAAACGTACAAAATCGAACTTATCGAAGCTCTGGAAGATGCCACGATTTCCTGTTATCGCCAAGGAGATTTTGTCGATCTCTGCCGAGGCCCTCACGTGCCCCATACAGGCTTTTTGCGCGCGGTAAAGCTTCTTTCCCTGGCGGGAGCCTACTGGCGAGGTGATGAAAACAATATCATGCTTACCAGAATTTACGGCACCGCCTTTCCCGATAAGGATTCTCTCAAGGATTATCTTGCGAAACTCGAAGAGGCCAAGCGCCGAGCTCATCAGAAACTCGGTCGGGAGCTCGATTTGTTCAGCCTCCATCCGGAAGGGCCGGGATTCCCTTTCTTTCATCCCAAGGGCATGGTGATCATCAATCAGCTCGTAGATTTCTGGAGGCAGGAACATATCCGCCGAGGATACTGCGAGATCAAAACGCCGCTCATTCTCAACAAGGATCTCTGGCTGCAATCGGGACATTGGGATCATTACCGCGAAAACATGTACTTCACCGAAATAGACGAACGGGAGTACGCCATTAAACCCATGAACTGCCCCGGCGGCATCATGGTCTATAACAGCAGGCTCCGGAGCTATAAAGAATTTCCTCTCCGCATGGCCGAACTTGGCACGGTGCACCGTCATGAACGTTCCGGAGTGTTGCATGGACTTATGCGAGTGCGCTGCTTCACTCAGGACGACGCACATCTTTACGTAACTCCAGAGCAAATTAAAGACGAAATCCTGGGCATCATGGATCTTGAAAATCATATATACTCCAAAGTCTTCAACTTTAAATACACCGTAGAGCTTTCTACACGCCCCGAAAAAGCCATGGGAGATCCCGCCATGTGGGATATGGCGGAAAAAGCTCTTCAGGAGGCTCTGGAAGAATCCGGAACTCCCTATCGCATCAATGAAGGGGATGGAGCCTTTTACGGCCCTAAAATAGATTTCCATCTCGAGGACTGCCTGGGAAGAACCTGGCAGTGCGGTACTATCCAACTTGATTTCCAAATGCCTGAAAAGTTCGATATGACCTATGTGGGCAAGGATGGTCAGCAACATCGCCCCGTGATGCTCCACCGAACGGTGTACGGAAGCCTGGAACGATTTTTCGGCATCCTTATAGAACACTATGCGGGAGCTTTCCCCTTCTGGCTGGCTCCCGTACAGGTAAAAATCCTTCCGGTGAGCGATGATCATCTGACCTATGCCCGGGAAGTTGAGAAAAACCTTCGCTCCCGAGGGTACCGTACGGAGATCGATTTCCGAGACGAAAAACTTGGCAAAAAGATTCGGGATGCTCAAATGGAAAAAGTTCCCTACATGTTCGTCCTCGGAGATCGGGAACAGGAGCAGAAGACCGTGGCAGTCCGTGAAAGGGTTCAGGGCGATCTCGGATCAAAGAGTCTGGAAGAAATGCAGGATCTTTTATCCCGGGAATTCACGCCTTTTTCTTGCGATTTATCGAGGACTATGATATAGTGCCCTCTTGGAGCGTGTTATAAACGTCGCTCTCTACGGGGAAACAGACAAACAAGCAGGGCTTGGCCCTCACCAGTTGGTAAGAACGCTGCCTGGTACTCACAAACAAGATGCAATTGTTGTGTTGTACATCAAAAAGGGGCGTAGCCCCTTTTTTTATTTTTATGTGGAGGTGAGCTGTTATCGCTAAGAAACCTAATGACGAACCTCGTATCAACGAAGAGATTCGGTGTCCTGAGGTTCTTCTCATTGATGACCAAGGGGTGAAACTGGGCGTGGTGCCCACGGAAAAGGCGCTGGAACTCTCGGAAGAGAGAGGCTATGATTTGGTGGAGGTTGCTCCTCAAGCCTCGCCCCCCGTGTGTCGGATTCTTGATTACGGAAAGTATAAGTACCAGTTGCAGAAGAAAGACAAGGACGCCCGGAAAAAACAGAAGGTTCAAACCATCAAAGAAATGAAGATGCGTCCGAAAATTGATGTCCACGATTATAATTTCAAAACGAAGGCCATAAAGGGCTTCCTCGATGCGGGGCACCGGGTAAAGGTTTCCGTGTTTTTCCGCGGAAGGGAAATGGCTTTTCTGGATAAAGGTAAAGAAGTTCTCGCAAAAGTGGCAAAGGATTGTGAAGAGATTGCCACTGTCGAGATGCAGCCCCGCATGGAGGGGCGCTTTATGCGAATGATGCTTGTTCCTATCCCCAAGAAGCCTTTGAAATCCGGGGAAAAAGAATAGATTTTTATCTTTCGGCACGAAGATTGCCTTTTTTGGAAACTTCGGGGAAAGAAAATTTTTAGGAGGGATTTCCATGCCAAAGCAGAAAACTCACTCCGGAACGAAAAAGCGTTTTCGGGTTACCGGAGGGGGAAAGGTTGCATATACAAAGGTCGGACGGAGACACCGTATGCGCAATAAGAACGCCAAACGCTTGCGCCGCCTGAAGGAGCTTGGAGTTTTAGGGACAAGCCAGGCTCGCAACATCAAGGAAATGTTGCCTTACGCATAGGCACGGGACATATTTCAGGTTCTGAGATCATTTATAGTTTGTGAAGGAGTGACAAGCCATGCCGAGGGTTAAAGGCGGAAGCGCAAGCGATAGAAAACGCAAGAAGTTGTTTTCCATTACCAAGGGGTATTTTGGCCGTAAAAAGAATGTGTATCGGAGAGCTCGGGAAGCTTTTCTGAAGTCCCTTACCAACGCCTACCGGGACCGGAAGACGAAAAAGCGGGAATACCGCAAGCTCTGGGTCGTGCGAATCAATGCAGCGGCTCGCATGAATGGCACCACCTACAGTTCCATGATTGACGGACTGAAAAAGGCGGGGGTCGAAATCAACCGAAAAATGCTCGCGGATATCGCCGTAAACGACATGCCCGCATTCGTTCAGCTGGTGGAAACTGCGAAGAGTGCGCTTGCCCGGAAATAGCAGTTGCATATAGGCGAGAGATAGCATAGGTTCCTGCTGATACATATGGGCAGGAGCCTTTTTTTATCCTCCGTTGCGTTCTCCGGCTTCAGTCGTTTTTTATGCGAAAGCTTTTTGATTGCACGCAGAAAAACTTTGGAGCAAAGAAAAATTCCTTTGTCGAGAGAGATGGCGGAAAGAAATATTCTCGCATTTCTCGGTAGAACTTCCCGGAAGAACTTCGGAAAATTTCTTTTGCCATAAGAGAAAAAGCTTTGGTGGAATTGAATTTCAGAAACACGTATAATACCATCGTTCTTTGGTATATCAAGAGGTGAAGTCATGTTCTTTCGATCGGAATATACAGCACTCTTTTTTCGAAGGCGAAAAAGCAAAGGTATGGCTTCAAAACCCTGATGAGATGAGGGGGATTTAGTTCATGGATGCGCTAGAGCACATGAAGGTAGTTCGAGAAGAGTTTCTGAAAACTCTTGAAGGTGCCCTTTCTATGGAGACTCTTCAAGAAGTTAAAAATCGTTTTCTCGGAAAAAAGGGAGAAATCACGCGGCTTATGAAAAACCTCGGCTCTCTTCCTCCCGAAGAAAGGCCTTCTTACGGAAAAAACATCAATATTCTTAGGGATGAATGCGAAGGTCTTTATGAGCAGAAAAAGAAAGATCTTGAAGGAGCGGAGCTTGAAAAACAGGAAATCGAGGAATTTCTAGATGTGACGCTTCCCGAGTCTTCCCGAGGCTGGGGGAGCTTTCACCCGGTGGTACAGGTTACCTTGGATGTGGTGCAGATTTTTGCGGGACTTGGCTTTACCGTGGCATCGGGGCCGGAAATTGAGGATGATTTTCATAACTTTGAAGCCCTCAATATTCCTCCGTCTCACCCGGCCCGGGATATGCAAGACACCTTTTATGTAGAACAGGGCATGCTTCTCCGCACTCATACATCTCCGGCCCAGGTCCGTACCATGAGACAGTTGGGGGCTCCCTTGAGAATAGTCTGTCCCGGCCGGGTTTTCCGCAGGGATAGCGATCCCACCCATTCGCCCATGTTCAATCAGCTTGAGGGGCTTATCGTGGATGAAGATATTTCCGTGGCAGATCTCAAGGGATGCCTGGACATTTTTGCGCGGGAAATTTTCGGACGCTCCCTGAACGTGCGCTATAGAGCAAGCTACTTCCCCTTCACGGAGCCCTCTCTCGAAATGGACATCTCCTGCGTTATCTGCGGAGGCAAAGACAGAGCCTGTAGAGTTTGCAAGGGTACAGGGTGGCTGGAGATATGCGGGCTTGGCATGGTGCATCCCAACGTTCTTCGATATGGGGGAATAGATCCCGAGAAATATAACGGCTTTGCCTGGGGCATGGGGCTCGATCGCATTGCCATGCTAAAATACGAAATCGGAGATCTGCGTCTCCTTTTCGAAGGAGATATGGGCTTCCTGACTCAAGGGAGGATGGGATAATTATGCTTGTTTCCTGGAAATGGCTCTCCCGGTTCGTGCATCTTTCCGCAAATGTACAGACGTTTGCCGAACGCATGACCCTCACGGGAAGTGAGATAGAGGAGATCCGCGAACCCTGGAAGGATCTCCGGGGAGTTTTGACCTCCCGCATACTCTCCATAAGGGAGCATCCCGAAAAATCCTCTTGGAAAGTGGTCTCTCTCGACACGGGAAAAGGCGAAGCATCCTGCATCACCGCGGCAAAGAACGTACGGGAAGGACAAATGGTTCCTTATGGTCCTTCGGGATCCGTTCTTCCCGGCGGGGATGTTCTCGGAATTCGAGAATTTGGTTCCCTGGCCTCGGAGGGAATGCTTCTTTCCGCACAGGAGCTGGGGCTGCCGGAGTTGGAGAAGGAGCATGGCATATTCATTCTTCCTGAAGAAACTCCTTTAGGGGTAGATTTTAAGAAACATTTCGAACTGGATGATTTTATTTTGGATGTTTCCATCACTCCGAATCGGGGAGATCTTCTAAGCATGCTCGGCATGGCCCGAGAAGCCCGGGGGATTATAGAAGAAAGTTCCCTTGTGTCTCTCGAAGAATATGCCGAAGGAGATCGGGAATGGCCCTTTTTCTTCAAGGGCATATCTCAAAGAGATCATCTTTGCCCCTACTTTGCTTTAGGGCTTCTTACAAATCTCGTTATCGCTCCCTCCCCTTTGGAAGCCCAAATTTGCTTGGTAAAACACGGCATTCGCCCCATCAGCAACGTAGTGGATGCCACCAATCTCGCCATGCTTGCCCTGGGACAGCCTTTGCATGCCTACGATGCGGATCTTCTTCCGGAAAAGGAAATCACCGTAAGAACCGCCCGGGACGGTGAACGCCTGAAGACTCTGGATGGAAAAGAACGGATTCTTTCCCCCGAAGACCTTTGCATTACCAGCGGCAATCTTCCCGTGGGTCTTGCAGGAGTCATGGGGGGAGAGAGCACCGAAATCCGGAATTCCACCAGAATTCTTGCCCTGGAATCGGCGATTTTCAATCGTGAAATGGTGGGAGCCACCTCCCGGAGGATGGGGCTTCACTCCGAGGCCTCCTATCGAAACGCCCGGGGAGTGAACCGGGAAAAGGCACTTCTCGGATTGCACTACTGTCTGCATCTTCTTCAAACGTGGCAAGCCGGAGAGGGAGGATACCGGGTACACGCCGCAGGGATCCCCTGTTCCGAACCGGTTCAGGTTACACTGACAAGAAAAAAAATGCAGCGAATTCTCCTGCATCAGCGCATGGATGACGCAGGAGCCATTCTGGAACGTTTGGGTTTTCGCGAGATGGAACGTTCCGAAGAGGGACGAACCTATCTTGTTCCTAAAGAACGCCTGGATGTTTCCATAGAGGAGGATCTCATAGAGGAAGTGGGAAGGGTGGAGGGATACAACCACATCCCCTCCAGAATTCCCTCGAACCTCCATGCGCCGGGAAGCATGACTCCCGAAATGGCACAGGTTTCCCGTTTCCGGGAAGTAGCCATGGGCAGAGGATATTCCGAAGTCATCACCTATAGTTTCGTGGCTCCGGATATGTTTCAGGCTCTGCTTCTTCCGGAAGAGGATCCGAGAAACCATCCCATTAAGGTGATGAACCCCATAAGCAGTGAACTTTCCTGTATGCGTACCTTTCTTCTCCCGGGACTCCTTCAGAGCCTCGTAAAGAACGTTCGGGGAGGATGGAAAGATCCTATCCGCATGTTTGAATCGGGTAGAGTCTTTCTGCGATCCGGAGAAAATCACGTAGAGCCACCTTTTATGGGGGGTATCGTCTATGCGGGAAAACGCAAAAACCTCCTTCAGGACGAGGAAACTTTCTACCGAATCAAGGGCGATCTCCTTGCTCTTTGCCAGAGCGCCAATGCCCATGTTTCCCTCAGGCAGGCCCAGGAGCCCTTCGGGCACAAGGGGCAGACGGGGCATATCTATCTTGGAGACACTCCCATAGGCTATATTGCCCGACTCAAGCCTCGCATAGAAAACGCTTTCGATCTCGGCGCTCCCGTATACGCCTTCGAGATTGAGATGGCTCCTCTTCTTGATTCTCCGAAGAAGGCCTTCGGATATACCGCACGTTACCCTGGCGTGTACAGGGATATTTCGCTTCTCGTGGACGCCAGAAATATGGCGGCATCCGAGGTGTTGGAAAAAATCGAGACTCTTAAAGGGGAAAACGCCCAGAGCGTTCTGCTTTTCGATGTCTACGAAGGAGAGGGCATTCCTTCGGGGAAGCGAAGCATTTCCTTTTCCATCTTGTATCGCCACCCGGAGAAAACCCTGAGCGACGAAGAGGTGGATCGGCAGCATGTCCATCTGCGCAAAAATTTGGAATCTTCGGGATACATTCTTCGCTAAGAAGAAAACCACGTGCCTGGAGGAATTCATATGCACACGCAGCTTAAGGAAATGGAACAGGTCGTTGAAAAAGCTCTTGAAAAAATGAACCATCTCCGCAAGGAGCGTCAGGAGTTTCTGCATCAAATAGAGACTTACGAAAAAACCATTCAGGAAAAAGATCTGGAGCTTATTCGCCTTCGCAAGGAGCAGCAGCGCCTTTTGGAAACCAAGGAGCGGGAAGCCATGCACCTCCTGAAGGAACAGGGTCAGATAGAGCAGAAAATCAAAACCCTTGTGGAACGATTTGAGAAAATAAACCAAACGGGAAACTTTGCGTAACTCCCTGTCTCTCCCTCCGTATTTCCAAGAACTGCGGGGGGAGAGGAGCGGTGTTTTTGGCGAGCCAAGGAGCGTGGTTATGGAAAAAAACGTAACGCAAGATCAGGGACAGGAGAAACATACGCTTCATATTCTCGGACGGGAGTACACTATCCTCTCCAAACTGGATGAAGCTACTTTTACGAGAATTTCCGGAATCGTAAAAGAACAGATCAATACTCTTCCTGCCGGAGCCAAGCAGGATGAAAAAATGCTTCTCGCTTGTCTTCAACTCGCATATACTCTGGATAAAATATCGAGAAATTGCAGCACTTTTCTCGAAAATGACGAGTAGGAAAAAATCATGTCCGGAGCGGATCTTTTTGACGGTCTTTTTGCAGTACTTTTTCTCTATCTTGGAGTAAAGGGATTTCTTCGAGGGCTCACCGGAGAAATCTGTTCCCTCATAGGCTTCTTCGGAGGCATTTTTTTAGCATGGAAGCTCGGCCCCATCGCGGCGGAGCAGTTGAGCGGATCCGTACCGCCTGACAAGCTTTCCATGGTGACAATCATCATTATGGCAGTCATATTTATAGCTATCAATCTGGGTTCTTCCCTTATCTACAGAATGATACGCCTTATCGTAAAGTTCGCCTATCTCGGTACTCTGGATCGCCTGGGAGGGATTCTTTCGGGACTCGTCAAGGGAACCGCATTGCTTCTTCTCGTTTTCGTTCTGGGCACCATGATACGTCTTCCCCTTACCCAAAGCTGGTTCGTGGAAAGCCGCTCCATGCGAGTCGCCTCCGTTATATGGCCTCATATTTCAGAATACATGGATTCCCACGGTATGGTTTTTCCCGGGGACTCGACGGGTTCTTCCAGCGAGGAATCTCCCTTTTCTCTTCTCTCTCCTCTGCAGGCTCCTCCCGCGCCGAATGAAGGGGGAGAATGAAATTGATTGTCACATCCCGGGTACTTCAAATCTTTGAATTCGATAAAATTCTTGCACTTTTTGCTCCCTACTGTCGCACTTCTCTCGGAGTGCGATATTTTTCAGATCTTCGGCCTCTTCAGGGATGGGAATCCCTGGTAAAACATCATCGCATGGTGGAACAGTACAAAAAATGCTCCGAAAGAGAAGAAGGGTTTCCCAAGGTAGAAGGTGTGGAACCTCTCGGAAATCTCCTGGAGAAAGCCAAAGAATCGGGTTTTCTTTTTGGGGAAGAGCTCCTCTTCTTTCAGCACGCCTTTTCCCTGGGCATTCGCTTACGGTCCTTTTTGGGCGAAAGACAGGAAGAATATCCCGACTTGGGAGAACACATACGAAAAATCCGAGATTTTCAACACGAACATGCCCTTCTTGGAGTTCTTGATGCGGATGGTGTACTTTACGATCACGCCTCTCCCAAGCTTGGAACGTTGCGGTTGAAAATCCGCAACATGAAATCCAAAGCCCGCTCCCTAGGGAACGCCCTTTTGAATGACCCGGGGTTTTCGGGAAAACTTCAGGAGAGAGTTCTCGCCTTTCGAGACGGGCGCTTTGCGGTGCTTGTCAAAAAAGAACATGTAAGCTCCTTTCCGGGGATTCTTCTCTATTCCTCAAGTTCCGGAAACTCTTCCTACATGGAACCTTCCAGGCTGGTCTCCCTGAATAACGAGCTTACCATGGCAGCTCAGGAAGAGACCGAAGAGGAACGCCGCATACTCCGGGAGCTTACCGAGGCTATTCTCGCTCGAGAAAAGGCGGTATGCGCTCTGGAAGAAGTTATGGCTTTCCTGGATGCGCTTTACGGGGTTACCTGCATGATGGCGGAGAAGAAATGGATTCTTCCTTTTGTTGAAAAGGGGGCTTTTTTCGACATACGAAAAGCCAAGCATCCTCTTCTTGAAAGTCATGCGGTTCCTCTGGATCTTGTCTGCGGCAGAAAAAATATATCCGTAGTTATTACGGGACCGAATACGGGAGGAAAAACCGTGGCTCTGAAAACGGTGGCCGTCATGGTACTCCTGACATGGTTCGGTCTCCCCTCTCCTCTGGAAGAGGGATCGAAAATCGGCACCTTCGACGAAATTCTTGCGGATATCGGAGATGAGCAGAGCATCACTCAAAGCCTCTCCACCTTCAGTGGACACGTAAAAAACATTGCCGCCATGCTTCGAGACGCCACGGAACGTTCCCTGGTTATCCTGGACGAGCTTGGAGCGGGCACGGATCCCCAGGAGGGGGCCGCCCTGGGAATTGCCATCCTCGAAGCATTTCTTGGGAAAAAAAGTCTTGTTTTGGCAACCACTCACCACAACCCCCTTAAACGATACGCTCTTACCACTCCCCGTGTAGAAACGGCGAGCATGGAATTCGACCCCGCCACTGCCTCTCCTACATACCGTCTCATAGTGGGCATTCCAGGAAAGAGCAACGCCATACTCATTGCGGAACGATATGGCCTTGACAAGGAAGTTCTGGAACGGGCCCGAGAAGTTGCCCAGGAAGAAAGCGATCCCCTGGAAATTACAGAGAATCGGCTTTTTGAAAAGGAGCTCTTTCTGGAAAAGAAAGAGCGGGATCTTTTTACCTCCCTTCAGGAAGTGGAAGATCAACAGCGGTATCTTCAGAACAAAATAGACTCTCTTCGGAACTCTGAAGAAAGTATCCTGCGCAAATCCGACGAAAAAGCCCGGAAAATACTTCGAGAAGCCGAAGAAAAGGCGAAGGAGTTCCTTCGTTCTCTTCGATCCGACGAGGAAGGTTCTTCGAAAAAAGAGAAAGCCCGGCACGAGGTGGAAAACCTGAAGAAGAGTATCGATCTTCGAGAGGAGAAAAGGCTTCGGCGAAAATCTCTCGTAAAAGAAGAAAAAACTCCGGTTCCGGGAATGTTCGTGGAGATTATAGACAGTAAGGTAAAGGGTGAGATTCTCCAGGTAAAAAACAACAAGATAACCGTTCAGGCTGGAGGAATGCAGATCGAAGTACCTTTTCACAAGGTTCGTTCCGTCCCGGCTCCCTCGGGGAAACGCTCTTCCAGATCCTCTTACGCCGCTTCTTCGGCGGCGGCGCCGAAAGATCAGGTGAGTAGTAGCCTCATGATTCGGGGTATGACCGTAGATGAAGCGATTCCTCTTCTGGAACAATATCTGGATAAGGCCTTTCGCTTAGGATATGATGCGGTAACCGTCATCCACGGTCGGGGAGAGGGAATCCTGCGCCGGGAGGTTCATCGTATATGTAAATCGCTGCCCTATGTTACCTCGTATACTTTGGGAGAACACCACGAGGGGGGAGTAGGCGTTACTGTGATACACTTCCGATAGATCAGCCAAAAAACAAAACATAATCACATGATCATGAAAATAAACGGCCGCCGAGGCTTATAAACTTCCTCGGCGGTCACATTTTCTCGGATGGCGGAGGGCGAGGGATTCTAAAACCCCTGTTTCACAAGGTTTTTCGTTGTTCGGGTACAAAAAAAGCACAAACTTACTGAAGTTGCCTCCGGTGCTCGTTGTATCTCCGATAGTCTTTTTGTCTTTCCAACATCTGACGATGTAGCTCTTCCAGGAGTTTCCGGTAGTGTTCCGCCGTTCTCTGGTCTCCCTCCATATACGCCCGCTTCAAGAGCTTCATGAGGTTCCCCTCGGTAAGCCCTGGCTCCGAGCCGGACCTCTGGACCCCTAACATCTCGAACATAGCTTGTCTCTGCACATCCACGGGGTACACCTTCAACCCTGTCAGGAACTTTGTAAGTTTCTCTCCCGTAGTCATTTCCGTGTGCCAGGGCCTTGTTTTCACGGCATCCGGGTTGATCGCCGCGGGGGAATATCCCGAAGGGGCGTCAAAGACCCCCATGGGGTTCAGCCGGTCCGCCGTGGAAAGCAATCTTGTTATGGGGAGGAGCTCGGACCACTTCCTCATGGAGGTAGACATATCCTGGCCGAGATAGTTTGTTCTTTCGTTACCAGAGAACATCCTCCAGGGATCTTCGGAATTTCGAAGCGTATCTATGGAATTTCCAAAGTAAAAGTCCTTGTTCAGAAGTTGTTCCGCAGGAACCTTTACAAGGGGGTTCAGGCTACTGAGCACGGATTGCCCCATGCCGGACGGATCCGTGAGAAAAGAAAAAAGATCTACCGTGGGAATCCAGTTCTGGAGCAAAGCAAAGCGTTCCTGCCCCTGGTCGTTTCTTCCCATGTTGATGGGGAAGCCGTCCTTCATCCACTCCGGAACCAGGCTCTCCGGTACCCGGCTATCATGATATCCTTCCATGTGTCCCTTTATCTTCGGCAGCAGGGCGATTTTCCCGGGTTTCCTCGCCAGCATTTCTAACTGGTAAGGAATATTTTTCCGGAACCAGGTGTAAAAGGGAATGGCGTAGGTACGGATCTGCTTTTCTATGGGAGTGATATCGTTATAGTCGAAAAGGGCCTTCGTCACGGCTTTGGCCGCTTCGGAATAGGAATCTCCTTTTTTGAGGCGGTGCAGGAAAAGCCCCAGGCGGCGGTTATCCTCTAAAAAGCCTCCCGCCTCCATGGCCCATTGTAAATCCACCAGGTGATCTCGTGCAAGAGCCCCTCCTTTTTTTACGCCTCTTTTGAGGGTTGCCCCGGGCTGCAATTTCATATCACTGACAAGCTGCCCCGCACGGCGCTCTCCAGCTCCCCAGGCCCTTGTGACATCATCCTGCCATGAAGAGCCGAGAAGAGGACCGGCGGCCTTCGAAGAATCCCGGGCGCTCAAAAGTTGCTTTTTCAGCACCTCGCTATACTGTCCGGAGCCTATTACTCCCTGGTGCTTCGCCGCCTGAAGAACCTGTTCTCCGGAAAGCCTCCCGTATACTCCGGTGGTGAGAGAAAAGCTTTTCCCCTTTTGAATCTCCATGGCTGCATAGAGGTCCGATGCCATGCTTCGGGCATCCCACCCCTGAAGCCACCCGTTCCAGAGATCTCCCACCACATTCCGCACATGGTATTCCATGAAGGGAAAAAGAGTGTACCGTTTCCAAAGGCTGGTATATCCCTTCCAGATTTTTTCCAGCTCGTTCATTGCCTCTCGGGGAGCTACGTGAGCTTTCCAGATTCCTTCGATTACCCGGGCTTTTTCTGGCGGTACGGGAATATTCCGTATTATTTCAAAGGCTTCCCGGGAGGGGGAAATTGTATTGACAACGCCCTCTTCCGGAGGTATCATACTCCTCCTCACCAAAGAGGGGTCGCTCCCTTCTGCGGTCGAGGTTCCCGCTCGGTGGAGCGCAGCACCTTCCAGCTGAGAAGCCGAGGTCTGGCCCCCAAGGTTATCAGGTGCGATACCTTGGGGTTTTCTTATGCGGTCAGATACGGTCAGCAACTCAAAATCTTCGCTGTTCGCAATCTTCTTGTAGTGATCTCCTCTCAGTTGAGGAAAGGCTGTCACGGTTCTAACTTTTCCATCTTTCCCCGCTTCAAGAACAATGTTCCGATAAACGTTTTTCCCCTTCTCGTTCGTCTCCTCAAAGCTTGCTATGGCAAGGAGCCTCCCGTTCTTCTGCCTCACAACGACATCGGGATCCTGAAGCACTTTTTCAAGATAGAAAAGATTGGTCACCCTGTCTCTCCGTATAGAATCCCCCCCACTCCCTCCGGAAATAAGATGTCGCACATAATTTTCCCAAGTCTCATCTCCAGAACCAGGAGCAAAATAAATACGTGCTCCTCCATGAAAATCAAATTCCTTCCCCTGAAATTTCTCCATCTCCTTCAGGCTCATGCGGAGCAGCTTCTTTTCATCAGAAGGAATATGGCTCATGGAAGGAACATTCCCGGGAACTCTATTCTTCGGAAAATCCATCTGTCCAAGCTTGCTTATCGCCTCATCGGGAACATAGCTGCGTACCCTCTGAGAAACACTCATCTCCTCCATGTACGAGGAGGGCATTTTCAACGCAAGTCGCACGAAGCGACTATCTTTTCCGGTATTTCGAGCGGCTTTCTCGATGGATGTTTCCAAGTCTTTCCGGCTTACGAGCTGATGGAGAGGAATCTCTTTAAAAAGGTGCACGTCTCCTTTTACTTTGGGTCTCTGGATGTGCACCTTGGCGGTTCCTTCCGCCCAGTTTACGGAATGCACGCTTCCCCACTTGGATCCAAATCGCGGGGGCCCCGGAATGTAAACCTTCATTCCCTGGGGAAGAGCCCCGTTTTCCGCATGATCCGCCAGGGTTCGCACCTTCCCCCCCAGATGCAGGGCATCCTCTCCTACTTCGCTTAAAACCCAATCCATCATTTTCGTTCCGAAGATGGCCCGTTCGTTTTCGATCTCCGCCACCAGAAGCGCCTGAACGGGGTTTGTCTCGAAAAGGGGGTCTTTTATTCCGGATTTGGCAAGGGCATGATGTATTTCCATGGCAGTAGCCTGCCGGGATAGTACCTGTTCTTCGGGTATACCGTTTCTCAGGGCAAAGAACTCCGTGTGCCCTATAAACTCCTGCCCCGTTTCGGGGTCCGTTATCCATTTCATCTTTCGGCTCAGCTGGTGCGGCGTGGTTATGGCGGGGGCATCGGTATTATAGATTTTCCCGAGCATTTTAGGCAGAAAGCCCTCTTTATCGACTTTTTCGGGAACGATAACGGCATCTTTCGGCACGGAAGAAACCGAGATGGGGGGCGTATTCGCCACGGAAAAGCGGCCCGTATCTACGGGGCGCGGCGTGGCCTCTTCCAGATACTGCATAACTTTCCCCGAAAGTTTTTCCGATTTCTCCGCCCCCACGTGGGGGATATAGTTTACCTGGGATATGCGATTATACGGAATACCTGCCTGGTCCATTTCCAGCCCGTACTTGTCCCGCAGAGCTTCCACTTGTTCCGCGAATTCCTTCATTCCTGGCGTTTCGGGCATATCTCCATGGAGTGGGCGTACCCGCCGCTCGAAAACGTGCATAAAGGATTGTCCCGCGTTTGCATCCACGGGATCCATTCTCTTCCAAAGATCCATGAGATGAGTTTTTGTGGGTCCATCGGGGAGGGCCGCCACCTCCCACAGGTCCATATTGCGCACTTCCTCGGGGATTTGCTTCAGAAAAGCGGCGGCGTTGTTATAGCGGCCCTGGAGGGCCATCCCGAACTTGTGCTGCCTCGTGATATCCCCCAGAGCCGCCAATTTTTCCGTAAAACGTTCGCCTTCGGGAAGATTCTCGAAAGTATCTTTCAGCCAGGCGATGTTTTCCAGAAGATCCGTCTCGCTTGCCCGGCGTTCTATCAGAAGGTTCCGGGCAGACTCATCAAACAGCTCATTACCCGAGCGGTTGATAAGGGCTTTCCCCACTATGGTTTTAGGGATGCCTTCCCGGATTTTTCCCATGGTATTGGCCGCCCGAAGGTTTACGGATTTCGGGGTAAACCAGGGGCCGAACCTCGCCAGGGCCCACTGTCCCCGTTCCGCCTGTTCGCGCAGGGTGGGGGCAAGATATTCCGAAGCCTTTTGAGCAAGACTCAGAGAGCTTTCCGGCACCTCCTTGGCACGAAGCACCCCCAGAATGGCCTCGTCCCCTTTGGAAAGCCCCTGGATAATCTCGGAAACGTCCCTGATTCCCGTGGCTCTGGCTATGTCGTCTCCGTGAGCCTGCATCAGATTTTTGAGCATTTTCCCGGAGGTGCCGGATTTCGTAAGCACCCCCATGGATACGAAGTTCAGGGGATCCAGCAGGGCATCTGCGGCAAAGCCCAGCCAGGGGGTCAGGTTTGTGGGCTTTGCATAGGAGGAATCCATGAGTTTCCGTCCCATAAGCTCCGCCGTGGGGGATCCCAGCACTCCCCAAGATGCTGAAGATCCAGGGCTCATGATTTCCTTCGGGAGGAACTCCTCCCAGGAAACATGATCTTCCCCCGCAAGAGCCTTGCCTATTCTGTCGGCCCCCCATTGTCTCGTCAATGCTCCGGCGGTGGCGGCAAGAGTCGCCCGTGGGCGATCCAGCATATTCAGAAGCCACATGACGGGGCCGGCCATTTTATAGGCATTATTCAAGGCGTTCGTGACGTTGCTTTCCGTATCGTGTGCCAGCGGGGCGAAAAGGGGGTTCCGGGAAGATCGGTCGTGAGGACGGGAGCGCCCTTCAGGGGCCGGAGAGGGTAGTGGTTTTGAATACAGAGAGTCTATCTCTGCAAAAAGACTTTTTTTAGGTGCCGTGACCACCTCGTTTTGCTGATACTGCCGGTCAAGCTGTGCAAAAAGACTCCCCCCTTCCGAAGGAGTCCCCAAGGGCTTCCCCTGAAATTGCCGGTCAAGCTGTGCAAAAAGACTCGGTTCTTTATCAGGCTCCGCCAGGGCTTTCTTCTGGAATTGCTGATCGAGCTGCGAAAAAAGGCTCATGGAATCCTCCTTATATGTGCAAAGAGTCTCCCCCCGGCAACCGGAAGGAGACTCTTCTTTACTTTTAATTCCTACCCATCAAAGGAGAGTTGTCTTTGCCGGAGAAGAATTTTCGGATAATCCGGTATGCTTCCGGAGTGTCTGAGGCCTCCGCTAAAATCTCTTCGGGGCTCCACCCTTTCGCAAGTAAGTCCTTGGCAAGAGCGACGTGGTCTTCTTCCCTCTGCAGGGCTCTTTCCTCCATCGGGATAAAATAAGGGTCAGTGGGGGAGTTGATTATGCTGTTGTAAACTTGCTCCGCAGCGCGCAGCCCCTTCCCCTTAGCACGGCAACTTTCCAGAATATAGGCTTTAAGTTGCTGTGAGGAAACTCCCCGGCGGTAGAGTTCCACTGTCCAGCTTTGGAGAGGCCTTCCCGTTAACGGATCCACCCCTCCAGTCCAAAGGCGATGTTCGGCGTTTAACTCTGACGGCGAAAACAAATCGTCGTTCTGGGAAGATGCCGTTTGTGCAAGGTTAAGGGCTTGCATAACCTCCGGTGTGCGGTCCCCCGCCTGGTATCGCTCGTGGGCCTGCACCATAAGCTGATATTTGGGATCCGCCCTTCGTTCCGCCGCCCGAAGCGCCCAGTCTTCCCGGTTCCGGGCTGTCTGGGCGTTCTGGGCGTATCTGGTATCCGGGCTTACCCCCACGGGGGCCTGCAAAAGGGGGTTAAAGGCCCCGGTACCGGGATCGAAGGCGGCGGCAAGTTTCTGATCCCCCAGATCCATCTCCTGGAACTTCATGTTCGGGGAGAGGTGCTGGAGGATATCCGTAAATTCTCCCTGGTTGCCTCCGTACATGCCGAAGCGCATCCAATCCGGCATAACCTGATGAGGACTCCGGTAGTCGTAATTCTGGGAGCCCATGTGGGTGGCGAGGCTGTCCATTCCCGAACGATTCGCGGCGGCCGCCTGGGCCTGTTGCTGCGCATCCACCACCCCCATGATGCTCTGAAATCCCTTCATGGCTCCCTCGGCTCCGTATTTTTTGGCAAAGTCGCTCTGAATAGCTTGCCCCAGAAGAGCCATGGGGTCGTTGGTGCCTCGATGCGCCTGGTCCCACGTGTCGAGCCAGGAGGCGTCATTTCCTCCCTGGGGAACTCCGTAGGCTTTATCCCAGGGGGTTGATGGGGTTTGCGGGGTCACATCGAGAGGAGGAGCCCCCGGAGCCTGTCGTACCTGATCGAAGAGGCTCTGGTACAGCCCCTGTTCCGCCGCGGCATAGGAGCGCCGCTTGCCGTCTTCTATGGCCTGTCCCAGGAGGGCCGGAATAAGCCGCTGTCCGAGCTCCTCCAGAAAGGAGGGCTGCCGACGTACTACTGCCACTCCCACGGTTTACCACCGCCTTCCATGCTGATAGAACATCGCCAGAGGATCAGGCTGCTGCTGAGCGGGCAGAAGAGCGGTAAGGTTCCGTTGCACCGGGTTTGCGTAGCTGTAGTTTTCGCTCTCCGGCTCCTGCCACTGCTGATAGTTTTGCGCCGCCCCTCCCTTGGGATGGGAGATGGCCTGGGCTCCCCCCCCGCCTCCGAAGAGACCGGAGAGGAGCGAGCCGAAGAGGGGCTGTAAAAAGATCATGGGATCCATCGCCATTGCGTGTGCCTCCTTTATTTACCCTGGCTGACTATGGTATCTCCCGGCACGCCGTAGCGGTGGGAGCTCCACATGGAATACAGGTTCTTGAGGTCGTTGTCCATGGTATCCCCGATACCCATCATTTCCTGGGCTCCCGAGAGGCGGGTCTGGTAGGGGAGCATGGATGCCTGGGCGTTGGTGAGGGAATGGGTAAAGTTCTGTCCCCATCCTTCGGCGGCGCCGAGGTGTCCCTGGCCTACCCCGAGGTATCCCTGTCCCGCTCCCATCATGCCCTGCCCCGAAGCATTGGCGGTCTGTCCCGCCGTGGAAAGAGCGTTCGCGGATCCTATATAGCCCTGCCCGGCGTTGCTGTAGGCTCCGGATTGGCTCGTAAGCCCTCCGATCTGGTCCGTATATTTCCCGGCGGTGCTATCGTAATTAGCTCTTTGGGATGCCATGGAATCCAAAAAGTTCCGGGCATAGCTCTCGTTGATGCGGTCGTTGACCTCTCCCAGGCTTCGATTGGCCACCGAGGAGTTGATTACCCCCCGAGAGGCGAGGCTGTTGAGGTTGAAGCCCATCATCTCATCGAACCCCCGCTGATTGCCCTTGATCCAATTTTCCTGGTAGCTGTCCGGGAGTTTCCCCTGGAGAAGAGTGGACTGCATCTCATCTCCCAGGGCTCCCAGCTTGGAAATCGGAGCCGCCATCTTGTCGGCGGATCCTGCGGCCTTGTCGAAATATTTCTGCGATCCCTGGGCCGCCGAAGCCGCCTGCCCCGCGTACTGGTTCCCGGCGTTGAAGGCTCCCGACGCCTGGTCGAAATAACCTCCCGCCTTGTTGAAAGCCCCTGTGGCGGCGTTGAGAGAGCCCCCCTGATTGCCGAGAGCGGTGTTCGCTCTCCCTAGGTTCGCATCCATTCCCAAAAGCCCCTGGCCGAAGTCCTGCATGAGCCCCACGTTCATTCGTTCCTGCCATGCGGGAGTCTCGGGGCGAATGGCGGGGCTGGTATTCCATGTCGGATTCATCCCCGTGTCCCTGGGATGCCGCTGTCCGTCCGGACCTATGCCGTACCGGACGGAACCCGTGGAAGGTCCGCCGTCCGATCTGCCGATGTACTGGGCTCCCGTTTCACGGGAAGGGGCATATCCAACATTCGGCGCGGAGCCTCCGCCCCGTGCGGTGCTTGCGCTCCCCTGGAAGGCCCCCGGAATGGCGGATTGGCCCTGTGCCTGAAAGAGCGACGGCGCCGCAAGGTTCTTGCCATCCCAGCCCCTTCCCCAGGAGGAACCCTGGTTCTGGTCATGGGTCCACTCGAAGGGGCCTGTAGGGGTCGCGGGGTAGGGGGCATCATAGTTCACGGCGGGGAGGCCCATCATCTGGTTCGCCATGTTCCAGTAGCTCTGGCCCTGCTGGGCCTTGTTATAAGCACTCTGGGAGAGCTGTTCCCGGGCGATGGCCTCGAACCATTGCTCCGGAGGAATGGAGACGTTGGTGGATTGCGTGGAAGATCCCCCCTTGGCCCAGGCTTTCTGAGGACGGCACAAGGGGAGGAGCACGAAGATAGCCAGGAGGAGTAGTAATATGGTCATGGCAACCTCCTTATTCCATATTGGGATACGTGAAATCGTTCAGATCCCCGGAGTAATGCGGATACAACCCCAGGTGGGCCAAGGCCCCCACGAAGTAGATCCACCCCCAGAGCAGAGAAAACGAAAAGATCAGCCCCCCGGCGGCAAATTCCCCCAGGAATCCGGCGTAACAGATGGCGAGGCGCTTATACCTGGGAAGCCCCGGAGGCAATGCCCAGATCCAGCGGGGAACCCGGAGCTTTCCCAGGGAGCCGAAACAGAGGGAAAAGGAGATCTTTTCTTCCGCGAGAAGGAGCGCCGCGAGATAGTGCCCTCCTTCGTGGATCCAGGTCCAGGGAAGCAGCCAGAGGGCATAACCGCACAAAATCAGGAGACTATCCACCGCAGGGCTCCTTTCTTTTCGGAAAAAGCAGATTCCCGAAGGGGGCGAGAAAGGGCCTGGCGAGCATGGCGGCAGAGAGATATACCAGAAGCAGGATCCGCGTCATAAAAGCACCTCCTCATCATTCATGAATCCCTCCACGGGACAACGGATAATATGTCCGTGGATCTCGCCGTTGTACTTGCGCTTCCAGGTCTCGGGGTTGCGGTAGGTGATGGATTCGATCACATCGCACCCGTGCAGCCGGGCGAGCTCGTGGATCCTCGTCCTCCAATACCGGCCGTCCCCCACCACCTTGCCGAGGTAGATAATTCCGGGATGGGACGCATCGAAATAATACGTAAGGATCCCCCTGGTGGGTTCGTATTCCACCTCTTCCGCCAGAGCGGAGCGCCATTCTCCCGCCTCGTTCCGGTACAACACGGTACGGGGATGCCATCGCACCCCCGCATGCCGTTCGAAGACCGCCACCCAATGCTCGTAACTGCGGGCTATTCCGTCGGCCATTCGTGCCCCACCTTCTTGTTCCAGAAGGAGGCGATAAACCCCAGGCCGTACTCGAAGGCGGGGCCGTCCAAAAGCTCCGCGAATCCGGGGAGGGGCACCATGGCATCCAGCACCTTGGCGGCGGCGGCCCGCTTCTCCTCCGAAGTGAGGATTTTGCCGGTCTGCACCACCGCAGTCTCCACGCAGAGCATGGCGCGCCCGAAGAGCTCCGCCACGGTCTTCAGGTTATCCAGAATCTCTCCCACGGAATTCCATTCCTCGAATTCGTCCATGCTTTCCTTCGTAGTCTTGACATCCCGCCAGAAGGCTTTCGCGGTTTCCACAAGAATATCCATTTCCATTCCTCCTTATTTTGTTCCCCGGTGGGTTATCCACCGGAAAAGGGCTTCCTGCCCGAGATCCAGAATCCGCCCGCCGGAATATCCCGCCATGCCCACCATGGCGGAGACCACCAGAGGATTCAGCCCGAGCCCTCGACCGAGGCAGGACATGAGCACCCCGATAAATCCGGCGGTGACCATGCCCGACAAAAAAGAGCCCCAGGAAAAGGGCTCGTGCCGATGCTTCCGCAGATACCGCACCAGGCTCCCCGCCATGCCGATCAGGGCGGGCGGAACGATGAAGAACACCAGATCCCGCACGCAATCCCAACAGCGGCTAAGATCGTCCATGGGTCCATCTCCCTATCCCCTCCGCCAAGGCCCGCGCCCAAGCCTGGATCATCTGCGGGTTTTCCGTCTGCTCCTCGAAGTTCGGATTCGTGATAAACCCCAGCTCCACGAGCACGGCGGGCATTCGGCTCTTTGCAAGTACCCAGAACTGTGATTCCTTGTCGCCGTCTCCGTCCGCCCAGTCCTGACGGAGACGTACCGAGGGGAAACGGAATCTCCACGCCTCCAGTATGTGAGAGGCTAACGCATCCGCCTCCGTGAGTCCTACGGAGGTCCAGACCTCGAACCCGTGGGCCTGATGGTTTGCCGCCCCGTTGCAGTGAATGGACAGGTACACCTCCGCCTCCCACTCGTTGGCCTTGCAGGTGCGGGAGCTGAGCGGCACGTCCGCATCCGAGTACCGGGAAAGCAAAACGGTGTGGCCCATCTCCTCCAATCGATCCCGGAGGCTACGGGCCACTTCCAGCGTTACGTTTTTTTCTCTTTGGGTCTTTCCGCAGGCTCCGGGGTCCGTGCCGCCGTGGCCTGGGTCCACATAGATTTTCATGTAACACCCCTTTCTTTCAGGCATCACCATTTCGCCAGACGGGCGGCGGAATATGACGAAAAGTACAACGATTCCTGGACTTGGAACTCTATCGAAAATGCTCCGGTGTAAACCTTAGACCGGCGGAAATTAGCAAGCCCCACAGTATTGCTGAGAGTGTTGTTATACCCAGAATAACAGGGTACAAAGCTATACTGGTCTAAAGAGCTGGCAAGGAACAGCCACCCTGCGTTTACCCCGGCGTCACCGTAGATAGTGTTTGCCTTTTTCAGGCTGTCAGAGACGCCCGATCCGGACATCATCGTTAACCCTGATTGATAATAGCTCCCTCCCGCCTGAGCCCAGTACGCGTATCTGCTACTTGAGCCTCTCTTGATGCCGTCCACCCACTCACCCTCAATACCCGTGCTGATGGCATAGCACATCTCTCGAATGCCGCGCCATTGGCATGACTCCGGGATATTCCGAATGTCTCGGGGGAAAAGATCGAAGGTATTTTTTTCAATCACCATACGCGCAAGAATGTCATGCCACTCAAAAACGGATTGCGTGTGATATCCCTCGCCGTTAGCCTCGCATGCCGCACGAGCCTCGGAGAGAGAAATCCCATTCCAATGCGTTTGCCCCGGAGCGGAGCCCATGGTATCGTTTCCCGCATTGTGCCCCCGGTAGGTGCCATAATAGAATTGATCCATCCATGCGTCATTCCGCTGGAATGCCCCAGGAATGGCCGAAAAAACGAGGTCATTCCATGTGACGGGAGTAGGAGAGAGCAACATGGTCCACCTGGTTCCAGAGCCTGAAACGTTAGGGAGACTTCCTCGCCACCAGTAACAGATGGGAATCCGGCGAAAATAGTTTCCCCCCCCGTCGATCCATTCGGTAAACTGATACGAAGGGTGGCTGTTGAAAAAGGATTCTCCAAGAGTCGCCGCCTGGAGCCCTTCCTCGCCAACGCACACCTGTCTCAACACCGCTCCATACTGTTGTCGTGATCCTATGTCTTGCACCCCTATTATCGGGATCTCTGCCGCCGGTTGCTGTATGCGTGGCGAGCGCCTGATTACAAACCCCATTGCAGCCTCCTATGTCAGCACGAAGAGCAAGGAAATCGAGAGCCCCTCCGCGTCATGTCCCGGAGTCCCCCCCGTGGCTTGCACAACCTCAATTTCCACCACGTCGCCATACTCGACCTCGGCATTGCACGTTGTCATCTGGCGCGTCGTGGCGGTCTCGTCGTCGGCAGAAAGAGCGTCTGTGCCCCCGAGAGATACGTTGATGGCTGGCTGCGTAGTCGTCGCCGCGCTGTCCTCGGCCTGGATAATATGCTTCACGGCGCACAGCACCCCCGGCCCCAGATCCCAGTAGAGGGGATCTTTCAGCAGGCTCGCGATGGCGGTGGATGTAGCGGCTTCCGCAAAGGCTCCGGGAAAGTGCACGTCCATCTTGACCAGCCGGGGGAAATCGCCGTAACTCACGGCGTACTCGGTACTCGCCGTGAGCACGCCCCCGGAGAGCGTCACGGCTCCCGTGGTGTAGTCCTCGATGATATGGTACGTGGTGGTGCTCCCGGAAACCATCTTCAAAGGCCGTCCCGGTACAAAAATCACCTGGTTCGCCGCATTGTCGGTAACGGAAAATCCAGCGGCTGATGTGGCGGTCGCATTGCCGAAGGATTGCCATCCATCCAGGGGCGCATAGGCTGCCAAGGGGGCGTAATCCTCGTCATGATCGTGAGATGTCGAGGCATATCCCGTATGCGTATGATCCAATCCGGAGTAGGATTCATCATGGTCATGAGAGGCGATCGCATATCCGGTATGAATATGCTCCAGTCCAGCGTAGGCATCGTCGTGGTTATGAGATGTCGCGGAATACTCCGTATGAGTATGGACCAACCCGGCATATGTTTCGTCGTGGTCGTGGTCGGAGGAGGCAAACCCTGTATGCGTGTGTCCAGCTTCGGCGTATGCTTCGTCGTGGTCGTGAGTGGTAAGCGAGTATTCCGCATGGGTATGGTCCGTGGCTGAAAAGCCGGTGTGTGTATGGTCCAGCCCAGCATATGTTTCGTCGTGGTTATGAGAGGCAGAGGCATATCCCGTATGCGTGTGTTCAGCCTCGGCGTATTCCGAATGAACATGTTCGACGGCGGCGTATCCGGTATGAGCATGCTCCGCCTCTGCGTATATACCTCCATGATCGTGAGATGCAGCCGCATACTCTGTATGCTCGTGGTCCGTGTCGGCGTATTCCGTATGAGCGTGGAGCATCCCCGCATAGGCATCATCGTGGTCGTGAGTGGTAAGCGAGTATTCCGTGTGAGCGTGATCGGTAGAAGCAAAACCCGTATGCGTATGATCTATGCCGGAATAATCCCCGTCATGATCGTGAGATGCAGAGGCGTACTCCGAATGTGCATGGGACAACCCGGCATAGAGCGCGTTGTGGTTATGCGATGAGGGCGCATACTCTCCCGCGTGGTCATGTTCGACGGGGGAATATACGCCGTCGTGGGTATGATCCAGCGGGGCAAACTCCACATCAATCTTGATGTTCGAGAGCGCCCAGTTCGGGGATGCGGGGCCGGGCTCGTCCGTATTGCCGTTTTGCAGCGAGAGATACCACGATCCGGAGGAGACTATAACCTCATCGCCTTCGCTATACTCGGTCCCCGGAACGTAACTTCCCCGCAATCTCCTATAGGGCACTCTCGCGGTACGGATGGCCGGCACTCCATCAGGAAGCGCATTGGCATCTGTAAGCCTGACGACCTGAATACCCTGACCCGCAGAAGATGCCGGCGTAATCGCTGTAACGTCAGGAGGAGTGGCGGCATTACTCAACCTTATGACTTGCATGTCACACCTCCTGAATGAGATACCCGCCATTGCCGACGGATTTAGAGACGCTGCCTATTTCGTTCGCTAAAGCCACCACGCAACCGCCACCGGCATTACCGCAGTACGAGTGAGATGAATTGCCCCCTAAAGCAGTAAATGTTCCTGAAACAATCCTGCCAGTAACCACGAGCAAACCGCCGCCGGCGGAACTGCCGCGATACGTAGTGGAATACGGATTATACTTTCCGTTCTGGTCATCAGCTTGCCAGTATTGCCCTCCCGTAGATACGCCGGAACCATTTTCTCCCCGCCCCGTATAGCTTCCCGTATTGGCATAGCACATCACCATTATTCCTCCGCCGCCAGCCCCTCCGCAATACGAAGTACCTCTGCCTCCCTGTCCTGCGTATGCGTGAGACGTTCCCCCTGTAGTATCAGGATCACAAGGAGATCCTGGACGTGTGGCCCAAGCCTTGCCACTAAAGCCTCCGCCACAACCTATCGAAGGTGCCGTTCCTGCATTCGGCCCTGCATAAACGCTGCTTCCAGAATGCCCATCAGGGCGATAAGCATAAGCCGTTCCCCCTATACCTGCGGCGGCGGGCACCGTAACTCCTGGATACAAATACAGGTTTTGCCCCGTAGCATGAGCGCCTTTCTGCGTCATATTCGCAGTACCCACAACCTCGTCTCCCCAGATAAAGAGCCCTCGTTTACGAGCCGCGGTGGTTACGTTGGAGAGGGTGAGCTTGCCATGGCAGATCACCACCACTCCATGGGAGTCATTGGTTGAATTCCCGATAGAGCCGGAGAGCGTGGTGTCTTCGTCATACTCGTAGATCACCACGGGGTAATTTATGCCGCCGATTCTCAACGTCAACGATCTCGGATTACTCCCAGGGATAATTCCCCAGGCAGACAGAAATTCCCACCAATAGCTGAAAGGAGGCCTTCCCGTCCAATGGTCATAAACTCCCGAACCTGGAGTGGTCTCCAACAAGTCAGGAATGCTATAGAGCTTCGACAAACCAGGGCAGAGAGTCCCGGTCACCTCGGGAGACCCGGAGGTTCGCAGACGAAAAGCGCTCCCTATAATTTCAAACCAGGGGCGCATGTCATTCCTCTACTATGTTTGCAAAAATGCTACAACCCGCTACAGAAAATTTGACCTGGATTTTGTCGCCGGTGACAAGATTGAACTCTCCGTTCGCCCGAAACGATGCTACGTCCACAGACAATCCTTCCGGAGTAATGTGGTGTACGAGATTGTCCCCTCCGTCCAGGATCTTCAGCCCCATCGTTATGGCTCCGCCGGAATTGTTCGTTATATGCAGACTCGACACAGTCGTTGCCGTGTCAGCCCCCACGCTATAGGCAGCTCCCGCGGGAGTTTTCAGGGTTGTCCATGTGTCATTTGCATAGCTGGCCAGGTTCAAGCGGGTAAAATTCGCAGCCATCTCTATCCCTCCTTGCTGACTTCGGGGCGCACCATCGCAACCCCCTCCACGATCCGGAAACGGTCCCCTCCGGGAACCACGAGCTCTATGTCATACACATAGTCCTTGTCGGCTTTCAGCTTTTTCGTGTCCGCCGGAAGGAGCCGCACCGTCAGCACGCCGTTATGCAGATTCAGCCTGCCGCTCTCGATGGTCATGCTCACCGCAGGGCTGACAGAATCGTAATCTTCGCGAATCTCGCCAAAAGCGGAATATCCGAGAAGAGAGAGGGGGTTTCCCTCATCGTCGAAAAGCCCGTAGTGCTCGTAGAACGAAGAGCCCTGGTTGATAACCCAGGGAGCGATAAGGGTCTTCATCGCAACAGATACCTCCATTTAATCAGTTCTCCCTTGGTCAAGAACTCCGCCCCCGCAGTCTCCAGGGTTCCCACGGAAATAGTGTCCACGTGCAGGATTCCCACGGTGAACTCGTCGGCCTCCAGAGCACTTATCCAGGAAGAGCCATTCCAATATTCGATTTTCAAGAGCCCCTCCGAAAGGGAAGCCCGCACATCGTAGGTATCCGGGGAGGATTCCCCCGCCATTTTCCGGAGCCGGTTCAGGATCTCCACCATGGCGACCAGGTCTTTATAATGGTCCTCCAGAACCATGTTCGTGGTGATGGATTCATCGGGGGGGTTATAGAAATTACTGCTGTTACCGAGTGCATATGCCATTGCTTATCCCACCTCCGCAGTAAGGGCGAACAGAAAACGCAGCGTGACCCGTCCGGATGTGACGGAGAACCTAATGTATCCCTCTTCCACCCGGGCGTTGCACAGAAACCGGATCAGGGAGCGGGCTCGGTTTACCAGGGGATCCATGTCGGAATGGGCCACATCGTCATCCGCATAGGCGATATCTCCGCCGGCGGAGGTCGTCCAGGGGCGAATCACCTTACCCATCTTGATTTCCCCCACGGCAGTTTCGGCGGTGACGAATCCCGCACCAAGGCTCTTGACGCAATACGGAGAAATATTCGAGCTCGTGCCGGTCCGGATGATGGCATGAATATTCTCGCCATCGTCCGTAAAGTATCCCTCTCCGATTTCCCGCAGCTTTCCGTCCCCGCAAACGATCACGATGCGGGATCCGTTATCGCATGCCCCGGTGACGCTCCAGGGATAGACCCAGGGGAAGATGCCTCCCGTCACCGTGGAGAGGGCATACAGGGTATCCCCGTTATCGGGATTGATGAGCACCACCCGCTTCGTCAGGGAGGAGTAGCACCAGCCGTCCCAGGTGGCGGCCTTCGCCAGGGCGGAATTGCACTTCTGCCCTGGCTCCACCGTGGCCACATCTCCATAGGATGCGGATACCCCGAAGGCCAGGAGCCCCCGGCGGTCGAGATAGAACGCCTCATCCTTCACGGCAATGGCCCCCCGGGGAGCCACGCATACCGCGTCATGGCTCTGTGCCACGAGGGAGAACGTATCATCCCAGGGATCCCCTATGGCGCGGTATGCCACTCCGGCGGATCCGTCCGGCGCGGCCTTGAACACGAGGAGATCCGTGGAGAGAGGAGCCACCGCCACGGTCTGGAACCCCTCCTTGTACCCCACCTCGAACATATACGCCCGATCCGCTCCGGAGGCGGAGCAGTTCCATTTCGCGGGGTCTCCGAGGCCGGAATACTGGATGATATCCCCGCTCGTGGCGGCCACTCCGATATGCCCGTTCCGGGTCCACACGTAGTTACAATCTTCCTGCACGTTGGAATAGGCGTCCGCCTCGTATCCCGAGAGAGCGGTAACGGCCGCAAGGGTCCAGGGAGTGGGGCTTTCGGGATCGAAAGAGATCTGCTGGAGCGCCCCTCCGGAAGCGAGGAGAATCTCCCCGTTATCTCCGAAGGGAGCGAACATGGGAGGCTCCTTTCCCGAAAGAGTTCCTACGAGAGTCTCCGTCCAGCCCGCAGGATGCACCGCGTAAAGCCTATGTTCGGTTCCCACGGTTTCGGATACCAGATACCGCTCGAACACGGGAGCCCAGAAGATTGCCGTGGGGGTTCCCGAGAGAGAGACTTTCGTCTCCGTGCCGTCCCGTACCCGGATAGCCCCGGAGAGATGTTCGTACTCCCAGTTCCGGCCCTCGGCAAGCTCGTTCGCCTGGAGGAACTCCGGAGATACCGAGGTATTCACCCCTCCGGAAAAATCCCCGAAACGGAGCTGCGTGGTCTGGCGGAAGTCGTTAGCATGACGGTCGAAGTAGGCCATGGATTACTCCAGCATCCCCGCCACGCCTTCAAGAAGGGCATTCGCCACGGCCTGATCCTGGGTTGTGTCGAATTCGTTGCGGTTCAGGGCGCGCACGGCGGCGACGTCTAAAAGCAGGGGAAGAAATCGCCCGGGGAGCGGGAGCTCGGAGTCCAGGCCGAGCCCCTGGGGAGGGGCGGGATTATAGCGCACATCCAGGGAGCTTTCTTCCGTCAGGAGGTAAAACCGCCCCCGTTGCTGCCGGATGGGATATTGCCCGCAAAAACCCCCGAAATCTGCGGGTACTTGTCCGTAATGGGTTACGGTATGGTCTTTGACGAAGGTTCCTTTTCCGGAAGCTCCCGCAGTGGCATACAGGTGGAGGAGCGACGCCTCCACCACGGACAGCAGCTCCTCGTCCGAGTATCCCGCCTTATCCGGATCGTGCACCCGGGGCCGGAGAAGGTGCTCGATAAATTCCGCGCACGTCATGGCTATCCCTCCCGGAAGTACCCTTCCACCAACGTCTGACGGGGCGGAGAGCCCGAAAGGAGCTGCACCACCTCATCATGCCATTTTGCGAAAAATTCCATGCCATCCTTGCCCTGAATCCGCACCAGGGCATAGTCCAAAAGGAGATCGTCGAACTCCGAAGGCCAGGGCAATTCCTCGTCCCTCACCAGGGGGGCAGCGGTGGGGACATGCCATGCCTCGAATACATAGGCCAGATCCGGGGCGGGGGAAAATCGAAAGGCCACCTTTCCGAAGGGGGTGAATTTCCGGGGCTTGCCGGGGGACGTGCCCGCCAGAGCGGCGAATTCGTCCATGTCGATAGCCTCCAGAGGCTTTCCATCCAGAACCACCTCCAGGAGCAGCGTATGGGGCGGCATGGTCACGAGGCGTTCTCCGGGAACGCACGTCCCCGCATAGGGCACCGCCAGAAACGAGGGCTTGTAGATCGCCGCGAGACGGCGGATCTCCCGGTCTCCCTCCTCCAGCTTCCGGAGGAGCTCATAATCCGAGTACGAGGTTTCCCCCAGATCCCGAAGCTTTACCCGCAAGGCCAGGAGCAACGAAGTGGTGGTACTCATGGCAACCTCCGATCTGCTGTAGTGTGGACGAGGGGGCGGGAACCCCGCCCCCTCCTTCGCCTAGATATCGCCGCTGACAACAGCCACATACCCGGCCACGTCGCCGGCGGGCCACCCTCCGAACCCCGTGGTATCCGGATCCGAAGCGGTAATCCACGCCTTCTTTCCCACGGTCCAGGCGGCGTCAGAAAAAACCAGCAGCACCGTATACTGTCCGTTCGTCATGGTGGGAGTGGTGGTGGCGGGGGACAACGTAGCCGCGCCGGTAGAATCATCATCGCTCACGGCGATCTTGAGAGGGCCGTTATACCAGCGGTGAAGCTCTCCGTCAGCGGTAACGAGGGAGACCGTCACGGGAACCAGAACCGGCCCCTCGTTCAGATCCGGACTGGTCACGGTGGCGACCTCGGGAACCACCGTAAAGGTGTAGTCCCCGTACTGCCCCTTCACGAAACTCACGAACTCTTCGGCATTGCCGCCTCCGGTGATGAGATATCCCCGAAGAGCTTCAATTCCCGGGGGGACCGCCGCCAAAGCCGGGAGAGCGAAGAGCAGCACCAGGAGTACAACTGCAAATTTCTTCATTTTCTTCTGCCTCCTTTACCGCAGCGCCGCCGAGGTGGGACACGTGATGACCGCGAAATCCTCGCCGTTGAAAGCGCTCTTCCGGACTCCGTAGATCAACCCGGTAGCCACGCCCTTCTGGTTGTCGTAATCGAAAGCCTTTTCCTTCCAGAAGGGCTCCTTTGCCACCGCATAGGCTCCCGCCTGGGCTCCGAGCAGCACGTTATAGGCCACCTGAGCCCCGGAAGCCCCGTCTGCGGCGAGGAGCACATTCTCGTGATCGTGGAGGATCACCCCGTCGTAGACGCCGAGAGCTCCGGAGAAGATGGGGTTCTCCTTTCCCCTGATACCAGCTTCCCGCTGGGACTGAAGCCACGTGGCATCCTGCTTGAGATCGTCCGCCGCATAGGGGTTGACGAGCAGGATGTAATACTCCTTGCCGTCCACCCGCACCGGGCGGATCTTGGGAGTTGCCATCTTCGCCCGGAGCTTGGCGAGCCGGATCATGGTAGTGGTGAGCTTGCCGCTGGCGGTAATGTCCGAAACCGCAGAGCACCCCGTGGGCAAGAGAAGACGATTCGGGGAGGGAGCGGAGCAGAGAGCCGAGAAAATGGAACCGTCAATGAGCTCCTGCATCCAGATCTTGAGAGCGGACTTCGCATTCTTCCGAAAATCGAGCTGGGATTTCTGCTCCTCCTCGGAACCCTCGGACCGCACCGCATGGCGGCGCTGGCCTACGGTCACTTCCATGTCGTAGTAGGTCAGGGCCTCCTCGTTGCCCTCCAGCGTCGCATCTCCCGCAATGCCCGTACCCTGAAGCTTCATCAGCAAAGGAATGGTGATGCTGTTGCCTTTCTTGGTCTTCAGATCCGTCTTCATGGTAATGACGCTGTCGGATCCCTCGGACATGAACTTCTTGAAATAGATCTCGTCCATAACCTCTTTCCAGAGGTCCAGAGCCCATGCTCGCTGGACTAAATTCGGGGGGTACTTGGTGGTAGCCATGATTCACTCTCCTTATATGGTTCGGTTATTCTCCTCGGAGGATCCGGGATCGGACATCCTCCGGGAGCTTGCTCCATTGAGCGCTGGTCAGATTGTTCAGGTCAAGTTCCGATCCGCCGCCGGATCCGCCGGGGATATCGGCCCCCCGGGGCATCTGAATTTCCTTGCCGTCTCCGGCGGGCGAGACCTTCGCCCCAGGCGCCTTCGGAGGCTGAGCGGGCCGATTTTTCGCCTGAGCCTTCTCCGCTTCGAAGCGGAACCGGAGCCCCAGAGTGTAGAGCACCTCTGCGGGATCCGGGGACGTGGTAACCATGTTGAGCATGGCCTGGGCGTTCGGGTCTCCCAAAGCCGCTCTCTGCTGCTGTTGCTGGAGCCAGGGCACGACGAGCAGAGCCACGTCGTCGTAATCCTTGTACCGCTGACGGGCCGCCTCCTGGGACTGCTGGGCTCTCTGCTGCCATGCACTCATGGCCTGCTGCTGCTGGAGGGTCTGCTGGATGGGGGCTATCTCCTCCTGATGCCGCCGCTTGAATTCCTCCTCCATCCGTTCCATTCGAGCCCGCACCCGCTCCTCCACCAGGCGCTCCATGGGATCCTCCGGGAGCTTGTCCGACTTCTGGGGGGGCTGGAACTGTTCCATCCGAGCCCGCAGAGCCGCCAGTTCCGCCTGTTGCTGCCGGATGGTCTGGGCGGCCTGATACTCGTTCTGGTAGAGCCTTTGCATGTTCTGCTCGTACTGGGAGAGGCGCTCCTGTATCGGGTCCGGCTGCCGGGGTTCCGGGGGGGCCTCTTCTGCGGGGGGAGCTTCCGGTTCCTCCTGGGGTTCCTGGGGATCCTGCTGTTTCAGCAGAGCACTCAGGGTTTCTTCCACTCCTGCGTAATCTTCCTGGGTCATGTCCTCGTGACTATCCATACGTTGCCTCGCTCCTTTCGAATATACAAAATGGTGAGATGCGCTTTCCGCATATCACCATTTTCTGTACAGGGTTACGAAAACCCTCTTTCTCGGAACGTTCCGAGTTCTTACCCTCCCCGGGCTCCCGCCAGAATATCCGGGAGGTTCGGAGAAGGCGGCCCCATGGGCGGCGCTCCGGGCTGTCCCGGAGGCATTCCCTGGGATTGCTGTTGCCGGGCTTGCATCTCCATCTGCTGCTGTTGCATGAGACGTTCTTTCAGCATCTCCTTCTGGGGCAGATCCGAGGCCTCGATGATAACGTCCGGAGGTACCGGGAGCCCCGCCTTTGCCATCTCCAGGAGGGCGTAAAAGGCCGCCACTCTCTGACTCGGCGTGGCGGGGGTGTCCGAAATCACGACATCGAATTCGAAGGTGGAAAGATCGTTGAGGATTTGCTGTACCGCCATGCCCGTTCGGGGATCCACGGTTTCCTGGGGTTGGTTGACGGGGACGAAATCAGGCTGCCCGGATTCCCCCACGATGCGAAATACCCGGGGCTCCCGGTAGAACTGTGGCAGGAGTCCGGGGTGTTTGGGATCTCCCCAGAGCTGCTTCAGGAGCCGTTTTTTCGCCATTCTGAGCTTGTCGAAGAGCATGGCCAGGCTGGTGACGGCCTGACGCTGACGCAGTTCCAGGGCACGTCCCGAGGCCGATGCGGGAACGTTCGTACCCAGCATGGCCTCGTTGATCCCCGAAATGTTCTGAAGATCCTCCTGATACTGCTTGTCCACCTGGAAGAATCCCGAGGGGATGGTATCGGTGGAAAACGGAGCCGGAGCACTGCCCGTCTCGTTGTACTCGATGACCACCCCCGGAGTGGAGCCCTGCTTTTCGAGCTTGGTCTTGTTTGCGTAATCCAGACCGCCCTTCTTCACCAGCCATCCCCGGTTCGCCATGGTGTTGATGATGTGCAGGAGCTGGCTGCGTCTCTTGTTCATCTCCCTCTGGGGATCCTTGAGATCCCGCACGACTCCGGCGGGGGTATCCCCCTCGCCAAGCCAATAAGCGGGAACCATGATGTAGGGAAGCTTCCCGTGGGAATACGGGGACGGCACATCCTCCAGAAGGAGATCCCCGATATGTGACGCCACCCGAATCTCTTCCCGGCTCTCGGTGCGGATTCGGGCAAGCTCCCGAAGTTCCGGGGGAACCTCTTCGAAGGGAGTGTCCGGGAGCTGTAATTCCGGGGGAAAGGAACAGATCTTCTCTTCCCGGAAGGAGCGGTACCACGTAGAGATAAGCCGGACCTTCTTCGTCTCGGCGGAGTACCAGAGAGAATCCTCTCCGAGGTGGTCCCCGCCTTCGTCCGCATCGTACCGAGCCACCACAAGCTCGATGACATCGGCATGATCCGGAAAATGCCTCTTGAGAGTGCGTTTCGAAGTCCAGCGGGCGTAGTGAATGCACTCCGCATCCGAAAGATCCTCCTCCCGGCTCTCCGGGTCGGGGTACACATTGAAGGGGGACACGCGCTTGAAGCAGATTTCCCCGTCCCGGTAGGAGAGATAGAACCACCCCAGACCGGTCAGAAACGCATCCAGGGCAACCCGAGACTCCTCATAATCGAACTCGTTGGTATCGAACAAATACTTGGTAATCCCCTTGGCGACGTTGCACTTTTCCACATCGTCCCCCGTGCGGGGGAGAAAGTCCGGCTCGTAGCGGTTGAGGCGCTGGTAGCCGCTGAGGAGGTTGATGAGGGGCCGGATATGATTGATGGTTATGGCGGGGCGCTTGGCCTTGTTGAGAGCCTCCCGGGAAGCCTCGTCCCATTGCTCCCCGGCGTAGAACTCGATATCCTCCAGAGCCGCCTCCCTCCAGGAGGCATTCGCGGCAACGGCAGACCGGAACCAGTCCCGTATTTCATGGAAACTACTCGTCTTCTGCGTCGGCATGAGCTTCAATCCGTTTCGTCTTCGTTCTGGGCTTGGGCTCCTCCGAAGATACGGGAACTATCGTTCCTGCATCATCCCCAGCAATAAGGCGGGTCAGCGTGGAGGAGTACATGAGTACCAGGTTCCTGCCAGGAGCTACGACCTGGGGAAGCAGATATATCCCCTCGTTACCCCGGGATCCGTACAGAATTCCGGGGGCGGGCACGTCCACGGGCACGGCGGTCCATCTCGAACCTCCGGGGAGAAAGCATTCCATGGATACGGTAGCGGCGTTGTCCTTTACACGGCTTGCCATGCGGCATCACCTCCTTTGTGGTCATCCCAGATATCGGCCCATCCGTCCCGGTTCGGGGAAACTTCCTGGGGCGGAGTCCAGGGCCGCTCTTCCAATCCATAGCGGAGAGCGTCGTATACATGATCCTCCGCCTTGGTGTCGATATCCTCCGGGCGGTGCGGATCCGGAGGAAGGGCGGGCAGAGTGCGGATAAGATGCGAACAGGTATCGAAGATAAGCAGGGCGGGTTTCCATTCCGGAGTGCCGTACCGCCAGCCCCGAAGGCGCTGGTGGATCTGCATCTTCCCGTGGAGCCGGGAACCCGGGCGATGGTCCGCCTTCTGGAAGTGCACTCCCTCCGAGGCGAAACTCTCGTAGATGGTAGGGCCTTGGTGCCCCGAGGATGCCCAAATGCTGGGGTCCGCCCTGCCGTAGATCTCCTCTCCTGCGGCGAGCTCTATTGCACGGATGCGCGCCGCCACTTCCTGGGCGGTTTCCCGGGTGCCCTGGTTCGGCTTGCCATCCTGCATGCCGTAGAGCTCCCGGTAAACGATGACCTGTCCGTCGTTGTTGCAGGCCATCCAAAGACAGGCATAGGGAGCCTCGAAGCCCCAATCCAGCCCCCGCCATTTGTGCCAGGTGGGGGGGATATCGAAGGGCTTGATGACGTGCCTCTCCTTGCTCCACTCGCTGAACACCATGCCCTCGAAGGCGTCCCAATCGCCTTCCAGGAGCGCCTTTCTTTGGGCGTCCGGAAGAATCATGAGGCGGCTGACGTACTCCGGATCCACCTCAAGGAGCTTGGGATTGTCCTGAAGGCGCGCCGGAATGAACGCCCGGGTAAGTCCCGTGGAGGGATCCCGAAAGGTTTCCCGAGGAGGGGCGCAATCCACGAAGCGCCGCTTTACCCAGAGATGCCCCGGACCGCCGGGGTTCGTGGCGGCTCGGATGTAGCACCGAAGAGCGGGATTCGAGGTCCGGCAGCGAGAAAAGAGGTATAAATACTGGCTCTCGGGAAAGTGTGTGAGTTCGTCGAAGGCGATGTACTGATATTCATGGCCCTGATAGTTCAGCTCATCCCCCAGGGATTTCAGGTACCCAAAACGAATGGAGGCCCCGGACGGGAACCTCCATTCTTTCCTGCTGCGAATCCATTGGGCTTGGGGGAAGATGCGGGGGTAGTAGAGCATGCTTTTAGCAATCAGCTCTTCCGCCTCGGGAAAGCTCCGGCGGAAGAGGATACCCTTATATCCCGGAACATGGACCTGACGAAGGGCCTCGATGAGTAGAGCATCCGATTTGCCCCCCCCGGCGGCTCCTCCATAGAGAACCTCGTACTCTCCCCGGCGGTGAAATTCCGTCTGGGGACCGGGGTTCGGTTGCCAGATAACGTTCCTCATTTTTCCCGAAGATGCGAGCGGTCCGGATCGAACGTAACCCTATCTCCCCATTCCTCGCGCTTTCCCTTGTTCCACTGAGAAATAGGGGTAAGAAAACCCACCACCCGGGAATAAACCTGACAACGGGTGCGCTGCGTGCGGTTGCTTTCGGTGGTCATTCGGATATCTCCTCCTGATCCGGCAGAAGAGCAATCCCGGTATGATGGGCCACGTGCAGAGGATCGTCCTCGGTCCCTGCGGCGGGAGTAGTCAAAAGTCCGGTGATCTCTGCGGCCAACTTGAGGATGGCGGTCTTGCTGTGGGTCTTGATCTTGATGCCGCTTTTCGTGGTCTCTATTTCCGCTATGGCTGCGGCGGTTTCGTCGTCCAGCTCTGCGGAACCCTTCGTCTCCATGTCAAACAGAAATTTCTGCCCGGATCTTTCGTCCTCCTCGTCGCCTCCTCCGAAACGCCCGGAAGTACGAGCCCACCGGGCGATCTTCCGGGGATCCGCCTTGAGGATAGCCACGATCTGGCGGACTACCAGGTGGCGGGAAAGCCCCACCTCCTCGCAAATCCTATCGTTAAGCTCCCGGATGCGTTCCTGCACGTCCTCCCTCCGGAGGAGGCGGTGGGCCTGCCGTTGGGCGGAGTTGTAATTCTGCTGTCCGTATATGGCTTTTGCCGCGGCTATGCTGTCATAGTTTTTGATGTATTCCTGGCAAAATCGTTCGTGCTCGCCTCTCAGTAAGGGCATCTCATGGCCTCCTTTTCCAAGGGGATTTTTACAGGGGAATCCTGTATTTGCAAGGCTTTTCACCAGACAAGAACCGACCGGAGCGCACGAAAAAAGCCCCTTCTCAATGGGGGAGAGAAAGGGGCTTTTTCGTGCTGTTTCGCATGCTTCTTGCGATGATAAGAGTATAGCACCTTTTTCGTGTCACACCTGTGACAACTTTACGCTCGTAACCCCGAGAGATTCATCTTCACCAGCTTCTTGCACATCCCAAAAAATCTTAGGATCCCCCCAGGAATACATGTCGGCTTCATACCTTTCGCTCAAGTCCTCGCTATTCGGATTTGAAGGGCATAAATCCTCTGCGTTAAGTACCTCACACAGAACACCTAAGCCCTCTATACCTACCATAAATTTTACTCTCTTCACTTTTTAACCTCCTCGGTAATTGGAATCAACCACGAGTTCCTAAGTTTTTCGTAATCGTCCCATATTTTGTCTCTTTGCTCGCAAACCACGTCAAAATTCCGTTTTAGCTCGCGCAAATATACTTTCAGTTCTCTGTTTTCCTTGCTCTCGGCCACAAGCCATCTGAGAGTCTTCCTCCACCGGCGATACATGTCCCAAAGGGCTGCCACAACGAGCACAAGAGCCACCCCCAGCCATATGCAAATGTTTGCGAGGCTCATAAGTTTTCCTCCTCCGTTCCACATTCATCACATAATGTTGACAAATGTCATCAGAAATCAAGAGCTTCCATCTCCTGTGCCAGAAGGCGGAGGTCCGCAAGAGCCTTTCGGAAGGGGGGAGAATCCCGCCCTTCCAGGCGTTCCGCCGCCAAGAGCCGCAACAAGGCGCTCCGAATCCTCAAAAGCAAGCCGAGATCCAGGAACTCCCTGCATTCCATGGTGGTAGTGGTGGTAGTCATAATTACGCCCCTTCCGTCATCCCGAGTTTCAACAAAAGATCCAGAGGATCCCTGTTGACCAGTTCCGCCCAGGCTTCGCATCCGTATTCCGGAATCTTCCGCCTGTGCCAACGCGCTTCCATGGGATCCCCGAAGGGGCGGAAAAGCAGTTTCCGGGGCTCCCGTTGTCTCTTCCTCCAGCTTCGGAAATAAAAGAACGCCACCTTCCCGCCCCCACCGTGCCCGACTCCATAGCTCATCCCGATATATCCATGTTTCTTCGAGTAATTCCTAAGCAGAACGCTCACCTGGACAGAATTCAGCCCGGCGAGCAGGGCTATATCCGCAGATGTGGCGGCTCTTCCTATATGCGTCAGTGCCTCCAGGCATCTCTCCGTCAACGTCATCGCCAGTCATACCTCGCTATCACCGGGAGGAGATCCGCCCCCAGGCGGGCAAAGGCCCTATTGCGATATCTCCAGACGGTGCGCGGCACCATGCACAGCCTGGAGGCTATTTCCCGGGCGGAGAGGCCATGTAGATACATGAGCGTTACCACCTCCCGCTCTTCCGGGCAAAGAACGCTCAATACCCGCTTGATTTCGGAGGTAAAATCCTGGAGCATCCGAAGCCGGGGATCGCTCTCCTTCTGCGTGAGAATCCTCTCCTGGATAGGCAGAGTTTCTCCTCCGCACGCCAGAGATCCCCCCAGGGATACGGCGGCATAGGCTGAGCGGGCATAGGCGGCGTTCAGGGCGTGGAGCTCGGATTCCATAGATTCGTAGCGCTCCAGGAGGGAGACAATAAGCGCATTCTCGTGTCTGCTGAGAGGCCGGAACCCTCTGTCCATCTTACTCATGGCAGCTACAACCTCGCCCACCGGGGGATGGGGCGGTCTTGCTCGAAGGGCGGTCATCCTCACCGATGCCGCGCTTGGCATAGGAAAGCAGAGTCAGGCACCCCCAGGCGGCATGGGCCAGAGGATGCAATCCCGTCTCCTCGTCCCGGTCTTCCCCCTTCGCCCAGGCGATAAAATGCCGAAAAACCGCTCCGAAAACCCTTCCCCAGCGGAGACCCTTCTCCCAGTTCCGGTCTCCGTATTTGCCCGCTCCGAAGGTATAGACCCGGGCGAGCTCCTCCAGAGCGTCCGGGGGGATGAGATCGTAGCGGAGTTTTCCGAGATCGTGCTTGATTCCTTCGGATCTTGGGAAATTATTGCAGATCATCTTTCCGCCTCCATTCACGACTCCGATCTTCGAGATTTACCGCTACCTCCCGGGAATGTTCATTCCCTCCGGCAAGTTCCTCTATAAGGGCGGGTATCAAGGGGCTCCTTTGTTCGACAAGCTCGTTCAAAAAGGCTGGAGTTCTGGAAAGAAGAATCGAAAAGAATTCCGCCCACCGATGCGTATTCGGGACGTAACAGACACAACATCCCTCTGGATGGAAGACTCTAAAAAATTTTCCCGTTTCATCCAATTCACGTACCCAAAGAATCGCGCCGCCATCCTTCAACATACCCCTCTCCTTTCGTCTTCCCCTCTTATCCCGAGGTTCCACCCGAGGTTCCACCACCTTCAAGCCAGTCATCGCAAGGGATGGTGACAAAGGTGGAACCTGTGACGTCATTTTCATACACTTCCATGAAATGAGGCTCATATTAGAGGCTCCCGGAGCCTCCCTTTTCCCCCTCTTTTTTCTTATCTCTTTTTCCTCTATTTAGGTTCCAACGTTCCACCATAGGGGGGGTACGCCCTGTGTTTATAAGGGTTTGATGTGGTGGAACCTGGGGGGTGGAACCTAGGTGGAACCTCAAAAGGTTCCACCCGGAAAAACGCAAAAAATTAACAATGAAAGCAATTTTCAAAGTTCTTTTAATCTATTTTTTTGTAAAACGACATCTGGCTTCTAGTATTGCCGGTATAAACTGTAGACGTCGTTCTTTGCGGGGGGCATGAAATAAACATTGCCCCGCTTGGTCTTTTTGGGCGCTCCGTAAAGTTTCCGCAGGACTTTCCCGGCTTTCGTCACGTTCGACCTGGTTACCGGTATTCTGTCGCACTTCTGAAGCATCTCAGAGGCAGTTCTTTCAACCCATATCGAGGGGGGAGCTTCGAGATCGAGCTTTTCGTTGAGGCTCAGAATGGCCTCTTCTACGGGATCTTCCGCTTCGTGGTCATGGTTGTATTCTGCCAGCTGTGCTTCTTCTTCCGGAGAGAGCCACCACAAATACTGCCGTCCATCCTTTTCTTCAAAGGGGCGATAGTGGCAATGGTAAATCTCCGCCCAAAGCTGCTGCATATTGATGCCGTGGTTATAACTGATGTTATTGCACGGGATCACCCACCAGCGAGAGTTCCCCGTGTCGTCCAGAAGAAAGCGTGTATCGTTCACGCTTGCCGCAAACACCGTGCGCCGTGCAAAAGTACTGTGCTTTCTGCCGTAGGGGAGGCGGATCTTATCCGCCTGATTCGTGATAAAGGCTTTCAATCGGGCAAGATCGGCCTTCTTGAATGTTGCCTCAAGCTCCCCGAGCTCCACAATCCAATACGACACGGCACTATGCACGCTATCTTTATCCGCCGGATCCAGAATACGTCCTTCCCCGATCCATCCGTTTTCATGGGGAGCGAGGTTCCGGAACCAGCTCGTCTTACCTATCCCCTGGGGGCCCTGGAGAACGAGCACTCCCCGAGAACAAAAGCCTTTGTTCATGAAGGCGGCGGCCACCGCCCCGGTAAGCCACTTTGTCATGAGAGTCTTTTTCAGATTCTCTGAAAAGCCGGAAGAAGCCATGAGAGTCTCATGGAAAAGGGAAAGCCGTTCCACCCCATCCCAGGGAGAAGAAAGAATCCACTCCCGCACGGGGTTGTACTCCTTTTCCTCCGCCAGGGCATAGAGATAATCTCCCAGATTCTGGGTAGGATAGCCCACCTTCGCCGCCAGAGAAACCGCCCGGGCATAGGCCGCATTTTCCGCAATATCTCCCTGAGCGTCTTCTCCCGGGGAAAGTATTTCAAGATCTTTCGTCACCTGGTTATAACGGCATTTAATGCCGAAGTGTGCAAAAAGAGCCCGAAGATTTTCAATGATCCCCAGAGGCTTGCCCTTCGAGGTAATGTACATCGAAGGAAAAATCTCCCAGGGAGAGGGGATTCCCGCAGAAGCCTCCTGCTGTGCCCCCTTGGCCGCCCGGTGATCCTCCAGAACCTTCTCCAGGTGCGCCTTTACTGCCGCCGTACCGTACAAAGCGGCGTAATCGTTCCAATCCGTGCCGGGGTCTTCTACCCCGAACGGGGGCTCCGCCATCACCCCTCCAAGGGGGAGAAGACAGGCTTGCGCCTTTTCTATGCCGGGATTGCCCAGCTTCACCTTCTGAATATCCAGAAGAGCCGCGAGCTTCTCCCGGACGCTCGGAGGGGGCGTTGTCCTCGTGCGGGTCCAGAGAGCGAGAGAATGCCGCGAAATCCCCGTCTCCGCAAGGTCCAGATCCTCCAGGGTCATACTCTTCGCCCCCAGGGCGGCCATAATCTTGGGGCCAGGCCAATCATCATCTGCGCAAAGAATAATGTCCCTATCGGGATAGCGTGCCCGGAGCACGGTACCCACGGGCAAAAGATTCCCCGCATTCATCGCACAGGCCACGGGCCAGCCCGTAGCCTCGCGGAGGGTAGCCCCGGTGGCCCATCCCTCGCATAATAGGATGGGATCAGCCCCGCTCGATCCCGTAGCTCCCGTAAGAAAGCAGAAAAACCCCTTCACGGCTCCGCCCTTCAGAAAGCGTTTTCCTCCGTTCGGGAAAATCTGCTGCAAATTCTGGAGCTTCCCGGAAACATCCGCCAGAGGAACCAGCAGGGCATCCCCGTACTGCCGCAAACCGTAAGGAGGAATCTTTTTCCGGATAAGATACTCATTCTCCCCCCGGGGCTCTCCGGCCTGAAACCACAAGTGCAGCGCCTCATCCGCCGCCCGTCTGGCCAGATCCGCCTGAATCTCCAAGCGCTCCCGCTTCTTCTCTTCCAGGGCTTCCCGCATCTGTTCCCGTTGGTGCGTGGTCAGGGTAGAGGAGTGCAGGGAAACCGTATGTGTCGCATCCGGATCCCGCCAGCTCTTGAACCAGGCGGCGGGGTGATCGTCGAGAAAAATCTGGTACGCCCCGTTCTTCGTCCGGGGCTTATCGCCGTCGATATGATAGCGATGCAAAAGGCCATCCGGGAAAAGATCCTGCCCCGGCGAAGGGGCAAGACCGTGTTCCCGCATGGCATCCAAAAGTTTCTGGACTATCTCGCGTGGATCGTGATTCATCGTGCAATCCTTTTGTCGCTTTTGCTTGACGATCCGCCGCGGGCAGGGTACAATGAATCAAGGCGCTGCAACGCCTTTGTCTTGCCTATAGTGCGGGGGCTCCTCTTCTGGGGAGCCCTTCTCTCTTTTTCCGCCCCCGCATCGTTCCGGTAAAGGCGCATCTACATACCTCCCCGGATCGCCCGGATTGCCCGTTTCCTCAACAGCGTGTGTTTCCGGCAGATATGGTACTCGTGAATCTCCACGGCGGTGCGGAGGAAACCCCAGCAGAACGCCAGCCCCAGCACGGGGTACACTACGATCCAGATTGCCTGCATAATCATTGCTCCTTTCCTATTAAGAAACTTCCCGTTCCCGGAGAGCTTTCCGGGCTTCCAAATACGCTTCCACCTCCCGCAAATCCCAGCGTTTCAGCGTATCGCTCAAGGGGATTGGCTTCGGGGCGTATCCGTCATTCACAAGGTCGTACCAGGACGAAAGGCTCACACCGCACATCTCCGCCGCCGTCTTGGCGGTGATGTTTTTCGGGGGAAGCAGCTCCTTCCGGAGGATCTCCAGTTGCTCCCGCAAAAGATCTTTGACGAGAGGCACCGCCTCCGCCACAAGCCTCGATGTAAACTGTTCAGAGATCATGGCTTCAAGAGTCATGATGCAATCTCCTTCCCTCTGGATCTGTCCTTCCATTTTTTCAGGTAGCTCCGCAGAATGGTTTTCCTTTCTTCGTAAGAAATCCCTACGGCCAAAAGACCTATATCCACCTTTTGCAGCATTTCGATGGTAGAAATTTCTTCTTCCTTTACGTATGGACGAATGCTTTCGCCCTTCTGCATTTTCCGGGTTTCTCGGAATTGCTTCGCCGATACCCCCAATACCAAGCGGTTGATCATGTCGGATTCGTTTATGAAGTGGTAGCTTTTCGGCTCGTCGTGGGCAAGCATTACGGCTTCGGTAAAGGCCGGGTGTTCCATCCTGGCGGCAAGAAGGCTTTCTATGAAGATCTCCATTTTGTTGAATCGCTCGATGTACATTTCTTTGAATGCTGCCGCTTTTTTGCCCCGATATCCCATAACCAGAAACATGAAACCGTCTTTGGTCATAAGAATTTGAGGATCTCGCCGCTTACCTCCGGTCGGCATCTCGAAGGTGATATGCGTCTGCGCAAAATTGCGCAGTCGGAATTCTTCGCTACAATCAAGCTCTCTGATATCTCTCAAGACATCGTTATGCCTCTTCTCAAACGTTTCCGCTACCTGGCGGCTTGTACAGAAGGGTTTCCCTTCGCGTTCATACAAACCGTATTCAAGGTTGAGGGCCATTCTCGCCATTGCTTTTCCCCCCTTTATTTATTTTGTGCTACACTTTTCCGGATGGTTCCGCCTTAATTATTTTTCAGTTCCCGAAAGGAGATTTCTCATGCTCGTAAAAGAAGCTCTCGTTTTTTCTTTTTTGACTGCAGGGCACTTTACCGAAGAGAAACGCATATTTTTTCTTACTCCAGCGGGGATCATATCGGGAGAACTCCCCCTGAAAAGCAGCGATGGTACGGATAGCTCTCTCCTCTCACCCGATACCCAGAAAGAACTTGATAATGTGTATTCCTCTGCACGCAATCTTGTCGAGCAAAGCCCTGCCGGAGAACCGTACGAACCCTGGACAACCCAGGCCATTTCGTTGAACAATGTGGAGATCCAGACTTTTGACTTGAAAACAACGCTCAAACTTCCCGCTCTTACGCTGTTTGCGGATCAGATTGTGGGGGCTTCCCTTACCCCTCCGGAGATTCAACGCTAAACGTTACGATGTGTTTTTTTTGTTCCCGGAAGGTCATGAACCACGCCATGTTCTCTTCCGGGATGACCTGATAGGCTCCGTTTTTTATGTTGGGGCGGTCTCCATCAATTTGATACCGGTGCATATCCCCGTCTGCTACGAGGGCTTCCCTCCGTTTGGGGGCAAGCCCTTCTTTCTTCATTGCCTCAAAGAGTTTGTCTTTCATCATGTTTTCCATTGCTATGCCTACCTTCCTTTTTCCTACTCCGTGTTGATTCTTTTTGCCAAAGAAGCTTGTCTTTGCTCCTTTCTCTCTCTCGCCTTCCGGATGTTTTCCCCGATGTGCATTGGCTATACCAATCTTCCCGCTGCCAGGGAGGCCAGGAACCCTACTTTTCCCGGCTCGTAGCCGTATGCCTTTTCCGTGAGGATTCCCAATTCTTCGTAGTCCCACCAGAGCGAAAGGCTTTTTTTCTGTTCTTCCGTCCCGAAGCGTTTGATGTGCCTGTATGCGATTGGGCCGAGGGTTCGGCTGATCCAGGCCCCTATTCCCCAGGCGCTGAAGACGTACCGGGTTCCGTCGTGATGGATCCCAAACTTGTGGAGGATGCGATTTTTCCTTTTCATGGTTATGCCTTCCTTTCTTTGCTACTCCGTTAGGAGTTCTTCGATGGAGCAGTGGAGAATATCCGCAATGATTTTTAGTTTCGCTCCGCGAATTTTTTTGGGGTTTTGTTCCCATCGATAGAAATTTTTCAACGACGTAGAACAAGCATGAGCGAGCATCACGGGATCAGCTCCTTTTTTCTTTCTTATTTCTCGTAGTCGCATACCGGGAACCTCCCTTCCTGTTTAAGCCCATTATAAACGCAAATTTTGCGACTTGCAAGGGGCAAAAAGAGAGATAGGCGCAAAAATGTCAACTGTTCAAACGTCGCAAAAGTGGTATCTTTACTGTGGAGAGAGGTGAAAAGAATGATCGGTAAACGATTAAAAAAACTGAGACAACAAAAAAACATGAGCGCCGTAGAGTTAGGGGAAAAACTTGGTGTCACTAAAAGCACAATCCATCGATGGGAAGCAGGAGAACGGAACCCCTCTGATACAGACAAACAAAAGATTGCTAGGATTTTTGGCATTACCGTGGCACAGCTTTTAGGGGAATCCCTCGGTCCCCGGCTTGAAACCACCCGGCAAAAAGCCGGTCTCACCCTCGAAGAACTCGCCCGAAAAATAGACGCCTCTCCGGAAACCCTCGAAGCATGGGAAAACGAAGAAAAAGAAATCTCCCTCGAAGCTCTCGGAAAAATCCGGGAAGCCCTGAAAATCTCCTACTCGGAACTCCTGGATGGGATGCCCTCCCCGGTTACAAAAGAACAAGCCCGTGAACAGATAGAGTGGGGGAGTGCGAACAGCGACGACGTCCCCACGGGAATGCTGGGACTCTGCCTGGATTGGCCGGGATTGGTCAGGGATCTTGCCCCCTCCTGGAATATCGAGAAGGCCCTCGAAAAAAGGGGAATTATGGCACGAAAGGAACTCCAGGGAGGATCGGAACCTTTCCGGAAATATGCCCTCACCCCCGTACCGCTGTTGGACCCTGAAATCTTCGCGGCCTGCTGCGGAGAGGGAATCTGTTACGAATGCCTGGAAACCTACGCCACGGAAATGGTTCCCTGGGCACTGGAACCTCTGGGAATCACCTACACGGAAGGCATGTTCTGCCTCAAGGCTGAAGGGGATAGCATGAAACAGGCGGGAATCCTGAATGGGGCCCTCTGTCTGGTGGTACCCTACTCGGATCTGGGAAACGGAGACGTAGTCCTGGCGGTCTACGGAGGCAACACCAAACGATGGCTCATCCGGTACTTCTTCCCCAAGCCGGATGGCTCGGTAATCCTTCGGGCTGCAAACCCCGAGTATGAAGACATCCTGATCACCAGGGAAGAACGAGACCTCGAATGGCTCACCATCCTCGGAGAGGTCATGGCACTTCAAAGTTTGCCAAGGAGGGGATTGTGATGAAAAAGCTTTGCGTAATCTTCTTGGTTCTTTCCCTTATTGCGTGTGGGAAAAAGGAAACGCTAGCGATTGAAACACCCTTCCAAGACCCTTTCGAATATATCCTCTCAGAGCAACAAGTCGCCTCGGAAGAAAATTTCTTCAAGCTATGCGCATATGGAACATATAACGAAGTGGCTGAAGCTATAAGGGGAGGCGCTGACCCAAATTTAAGAACTTACGAAGGACTTACCCCACTCATGTTTGCAACAAGAAGCAATCCAAACCCTGAAGTCGTTTCCTTCTTGTTACGGGCAGGGGCGAATGTAAATGCCATGTCCGAAAAAGGTGTCACTGCAATAATGTGCGCTGCTTACGGGAACAGAAATCATCATGTTTTATCCGAGCTGATTCTTGCTGGCGGAGATGTCAATAGAGTTACACCTGAAGGGCATTTTTCTGCTCTGATATTAGCGACAGGGAATAACCCTAATCCCGAAGTCATTTCTCTTCTCTTGAGAGCAGGGGCAAAAGTAGACGCTCCCACTACGGGAGGCATATCTCCTTTGATGTCCGCAGCTTTTGGGAACATAAACCCGCAAATAATTCAAACCCTAATTAATGCCGGATCTTCGGTAAATGCAAGAGATAAAAATGGATTTACTCCGCTTCATCATGCTGCTGCAAATAATCCGAACTATAAAGTTCTTTCTATTTTATTGCAAAACGGAGCAAACATTGATTCAAGAACAATTGATGGGGGCACGCCGCTTATGAGCGCCATACTTTTTAACCCGAATGATGGTGTCGTAATGCACATCCTTGAGGAAACCCCCAACGTGAATGCAAGAGACAATGGAGGCATTACGCCACTATTACTCGCAGTAGGAGCGAACAAATCCCCCCAAATAGTATCCAAGTTAATCGAAATGGGAGCCAATCCCAATATTGAAATGCAAACAGTCACCCCATTAATGGCGGCAGCACGTTTTTCAAATAACCCTGAAATTATATCTATACTTCTCAATTCCGGGGCCAACGCAAGGCCAAAGAATTCTACGGGGAAACAAGCCATCGACTACGCCAAAGAAAACCCCTACCTCAAAGACACCCCCGAATACTGGCGGCTCCACGACGCCAGCTTCTGAACAAACAAAAGCTGGGAGGTGGTTTTTTGCCTAAAGGATTAGAAATATATGACATTGACTCCGTTTCCAGCGTCGTGGTTCCGACTCCGATACTCCGCATCGTTCACATAAACAATCTCTCGACCATCATAAAAAATGGCGTTTTATGCGCAAAAAATCATGCTCCTTCCAATCAGGCCTACGAACCTATTCATGATGAAGGGGTACAAGGCTACAGAGGCACGTTCGCCATGCCCGTAGATCACCTCAGCGATTGCCCCAGCACTTGCCTTCACGATTATGTCCCCTTCTACTTCGGACCTCGCTCCCCCATGCTCTATGTCAACTCCAAGAGAGGAATCCAAAGCGAGATCGTCTACCTCGTTTTATGCGCTCAGGATTTCGAATCCCCGACAATGCCGCTATTTCTTTTCTCCGATGGGCAGGCGAACAAGAAGTTTACGGCTTTCTTCGATGATCTCAAGGATCTTGATAAACTAGACTGGAAGGCTATCTATGCCATGTATTGGCAAGACACGAGGGATGATGGAGATATAAAAAGGAGAAAACAGGCGGAATTTCTTGTTTACCAAAAGTGCCCCTTTGCTCTTGTGCGAAGGATAATCACTTGCGATAATACTATGAGAGAAAGAGTTTCTGGCATTCTGCAAAACTCATCATTTGCAAACATTCCGATAGAAGTTGTGCCAAGCTGGTACTATTAAAGTTTTGAAGGGAGGGGGAAGGCATGCTGACTTTTCGACGAGGAAACATCCTGAAAGCTGAGGCGGAAGCTCTTGTCAATACGGTTAATTGCGTTGGCGTTATGGGAAAAGGAATCGCTTTGCAATTCAAAAAAAGCTATCCCGAAAACTTCAAGGCCTACAAAAAGGCCTGTGACCGAAAAGAAATTACCCCCGGAAAAGTTTTTGTCTTTACGTTATCGGAACATCTCTTCAGCCCGAAATACATCATCAACTTCCCCACAAAAAACCATTGGAAAGAATCTTCAAAAATGTGGTATATCCGTGACGGGCTGGAAAACCTTGTCCAAGTGGTGCAAGAACTGGGCATCAGGTCCATTGCTGTTCCCCCTCTGGGGTGTGGGCTCGGCGGGTTGGATTGGGGGCAAGTCAAGGTTCTCATAGAAAAGGCTTTCGCAAAAATACCCCATGTCGATGTGCTCGTTTTTGAACCAGCGGGAACTCCAAACCCCGAAGACATGCCCATCAACACCGCAAGACCGAAACTCACGGTAGCAAAGGCACTTTTGCTTTTGGCCATGCACCAATACTCCCGGGAGGATTACGAGCTTAGCCTTTTAGAGGCCCAGAAGCTTGGATATTTTCTTGAAGAAGCCGGGGCGAAGATGGGGCTCGCTTTTTCTGCGGGGCCATACGGTCCTTATGCCGAGAATCTTTCTCACATGCTTCATGACATGGATGGACACTATATCGAGGGTTGCGGAGATGACAACAACCCGGGAAGAGAGATAACCCTCCTCCCGGAGGCCATAAACGAAGCAAAAAAGGTACTCCGGGAAAACCCCGAAAAGAGCAAGGTTTTGGGGAAAGTCTCCGGGATAATTCGTGGTTTTGAAACCCCCCACGGAATGGAGCTCCTCTCTTCCGTTCACTGGGTTTCTTTCTCCCATGCCAACCTTTTGGAGCAGGAAGAAATTTCTTCCCCCGCACAAACCGAGGAAGAGGCATATCGGAAAGTTTGCGCATGGAATCAGCGAAAGGCAAAAATTTTCACCCCTCACCAGGTTCGATGTGCTTTCAGGCATCTTTCCGCTGTTGCTCGTCCAACCACTCCCCCCACCAGCGCATAAGATCCTTTCTCTGGTCCAGAAATTCCGCATGGTTATAGGCAGCTCGCACCGCATTCTTTTCCACGTGGGCGAGCTGCCTTTCTATAACGTCCGATGGCCATTGGTTTTCGTTGGCCATGGTGGAGAACATGGAGCGGAAGCTATGCCCGGTAAATTCGTCTTGAGAATACCCGAGGCGCCGCAGGGCGGCGTTCACGGTAGCATCTGAAAAGGGCCTTTGAGGAGTACGGAAAGAGGGGAAAAGATAAGGGCCTTCCCCGGTCATGGGGCGCAGGGTCTGTAAAACTGAAAGAGCCTGCGCCGAAAGGGGTACCAGGTGATCCCGCCGCATCTTCATTTTTTCGCCTCGGATTTTCCAGAGATCTCCGGAAATCTCCTTCCATTCCGCATGGCGCAGTTCCCCCGGGCGAACCGCCGTATACGCTTGGAAAAGCATGGCGCAACGCACGATAAGAGACCCGGAAAAACCCCGAATTGCCCTCATGAGCGCCCCTATTTCCCGGGGATCCGTAATAGTGGGGTAGTGTTCCGCCTGCCTGGGAATGAGAGCGCCCCGGAGATCCGCCGCCACATCTCGCTCCGCCTTCCCCGTGGCGATGCCGTAGCGCAAAACCTGACCCACTATCTGGCATGTCCGGTGTGCAAGCTCTATGTGCCCCTGCGCCTCGATGCGGCGTAAAACGTGAAGGAGCTCCGGGGCGGTTATCGCTCGGGGGGATTGGTCTCCAAGATATGGGAGAATAAGCCTCTCCAACCGAGACCATACGGTCTCGGCATGGCGAGGTACCCGAATAGGCTCCACCTTTGTCTTATACCATTCTTCCGCGAGAGTGCGAAAGGTTCCCGTCTCGTCCGTATCGCCGCGCTGTAGTTCCATGCGGAGCTCGTTTCTTTTCACCCGGGCTTCCCGAATACCCATGGCAGGATATTCTCCTATGGTTTTAGCCAGGTTTTTTCTGTTTACCATGCAGCGCACGATCCAGGTCTTTTTACCCGATGGATGTACCCGTAAAGCAAGCCCTTCGGAATCCCGGAGAACATACCTCTTTTCCCCCGGTTTTGCCTTCCGTATCTCCATATCCGTAAGCCCCATTCCAGGATTCCTCCTTTTGTACCCGATTTGTACCCGGATTCGTGCTGGTACAAACCGGGTACAAAAAGTATACCCGAAACAGGCGAAAATGGCGATAAAGGCGAAAAGGTAAAAAGACAAAAAACAAGTGGCCATCGAGGTTTGGCGTTTTCCTCGATGACCACGTTATACCCTATGGCGGAGGGCGAGGGATTCGAACCCCCGGAAGCTTACGCTTCAATTGATTTCAAGTCAACCGCCTTCGACCACTCGGCCAGCCCTCCCTAACGGCAGAGGTATTGTACTTCAGAAAAAGAGTTGTTGCAAGGAATGATGAGGGTTATCAATCCGGATATATGCGGAGTAGACACAGGAAGCTTCGGATGTGATAGAATCTCCAAGCATGTTTCAAATAGATGCCAGGTAAGGTGAACGTGAAGCTGCGAGGGAAAAGGGTTCGTTCCTCGGAGTTGTTTCTGGTTTTTGATGACGCATTGCTGCTGCTGGTTTGAATGATCCTCTCGCATTTCACCAAAAAATATGGCAGAACCGCACTGTCCGGATCAGCAGAGCAACAGTCCTGATACGAAGGGATTGTTGCTTTCTTTTGCTGTACCGAGAAGAGCGACGCTCCAAAGAGCTCATACGCAGAGAAGAGGTGTTTCCCTTGAATTCCAAATATATCAGAAATTTTTGCATCATCGCCCATGTGGATCACGGAAAATCCACCCTGGCAGATCGACTCCTGGAAAGAACACAGACCGTAAGTTTTCGGGAGATGAAAGAACAGTATCTCGATTCCCTCGAACTTGAGAGAGAACGGGGAATTACCATCAAGCTCGTCCCGGTGCGCATGAAGTATACTGCCAAAGATGGACAAACGTATCAATTTAATCTTATCGACACTCCTGGTCACGTGGATTTCAGCTACGAAGTTTCCCGATCCCTTGCGGCTTGCGAAGGAGCTCTTCTTGTGGTGGATGCAGCCCAGGGGGTGGAGGCCCAAACCATGGCCAACGCCTATCTTGCGGTAGATCAGGAGCTTGAGCTTCTTCCGGTGGTTAACAAAATCGATCTCCCTTCGGCACAGCCTGAAAAGGTGGCGGAAGAGATACACGAACTCATCGGTATCGATACGGATAATCTCCTTTTGTGTAGCGCCAAGGACGGCACGGGAGTCGACGATATTCTGGAGGCGGTGGTACGGAACGTGCCGCCCCCCCGGGGGGATGCCCAAAAACCCTTACAGGCCCTCATTTTCGATTCCGTTTATGACAATTACCGGGGGGTAGTATGTTATATCCGGGTAGTTCAAGGAACGCTCCGCCGAGGAGATGCAATTGTCTTTATGGCTCAGGGAAAGCGAGGAGACGTAGAGGAGATTGGAGTTTTCTCTCCCGGCATGGTACCCATAGAGGTTCTTGAAGCAGGAGAAGTGGGGTACGTGATTACCAACATGAAGTCCCTGGAGGAAGCCCGGGTGGGAGACACCATCACATCCGCAGTCTCTCCCGCACCGAGGCCGCTCCCGGGATATAAACGGGTAAAACCCGTAGTTTTCTGCGGCTTTTATCCCCTGGAAAGAGAGGATTATCCTCATCTTCGGGATGCCTTGGAAAAGCTTACGCTTAATGACAGTGCCATTGAATTTATTCCCGAAACCTCCACGGCCCTGGGTTTCGGTTTCCGCTGTGGCTTTCTGGGGTTGCTGCACATGGATATTGCCAAGGAAAGACTCCGGAGAGAGTATGGAGTGGATCTCGTGGCGACCACGCCAAACGTTATCTATCAGGTGGAGAAGACCGATGGAGAGGTTCTCGAAGTACATCGTCCCTCGGATTTTCCTTCGGTGGGGGAGATTGAAGAAATCCGGGAACCCTATATTCGCCTTACCACCTTTCTTCCTCCGGATTACGTGGGAAAGGTGATGCAGCTTTGTCAGGACAAACGGGGAATTTTCAAATCCATGGACTATATTACCCCAGAGCGAGTTCGCCTTGTCTATGAAGTCCCTCTGGCGGAATTTATCTTTGATTTCCACGATAAATTAAAATCTGTTTCTCGAGGCTATGCTTCCCTGGATTACGAACATATCGGATTTTTCCCGGGGGCGCTGGAAAAAGTGGATATCCTCATCGCCTCGGAAGCTATGGACGCCTTTTCTTTCATCTGCCACCGGGATTTTGCCTATCGCCGAGGACTTGCGGTGACAAGAGCGCTCAAGGATCTGATTCCCCGACAACTTTTCGAGGTTCCCATCCAGGCGAGCATAGGAAAGAAGGTTATCGTGCGCCAGAATATCAAGGCCCTCCGGAAAGATGTGCTGGCCAAGTGCTACGGTGGAGACATTACGCGAAAAAGGAAGCTTTTGGAAAAACAAAAGGAAGGAAAACGGAAGATGAAGATGATCGGCCGGGTTTTCATACCTCAGGAGGCTTTCCTCGCTTTTCTCAAGGTTGATGACGACGAAGCCTGATTTTTTATCCCAGGGGGCTATGGAGAATTTTTCATAGCCCCCTGGGATATTTTTAGGGAATGCTTATAACCCGGGAAGCCAAAATCATGGCCTCGGTAATGTCAAACATGTTCGATATGGTTCCTGCTCCGATATGTTCGGTAATTCCGAAATGATTCGTGCAGGTGCCGCACACGAGGAGTTCCACTCCCTGGCGGTGCATTTTTTCGAGGCTTTCCAGAGTGGACGATCCCTTTTCCGCGAGGTAGACCCCTTCATTCATGAGGATAACACTCTTGGGCAACCGCTCTTTTTCTGCTATGGTACTCAGAAATCCTTTCATAAGGACTTCTCCGAGAACCGGATCCGCTCCTCCGAGAATACGGCGGCATATAACAAGAACAAAACCCCCTTCCGGAAAAGACTCTGCCCTCTCCGAGAAGGATGGTCCCGGTTCGGTTAAGGATCCGTCTTTTCGAAAAGCCTTGAGGGCTATGCCAGGATTTCCCGATTCCCGAGAAAAGGAAAAACCTGATTTTTCGAGAAGACGCCCTACGTTCTGGGCGGGAATATCCGAATCCACAAACACCGTCAGGGTATCATGTCCTTCTTCAATGGCTTTTTTGGTAAGAATCACCGGCTGAGGACAACTTTTTCCGCGAGCATCAATGAACATGGGCACATAGACTCCTTTTATCGAAAATATCTTCAGGGACTTCCTTAGAATACAGGAAAAAACAGTATTATAATAGCCATAGCTTTTGAGACAGGGAACGTTATCTTTCTGAACGGGGTGGTTTTTTTGCTTGATGCATCGAGACGTGCTCTTTTGAGACAGATTCCCTCCATGGATGAAATTCTTTCTGCAGATTGGGTTTCCCCGGCGGAGGCGAAGATAGGAAGAGATGCCGTAAAGAGTATCATTGCCGAGGTGATCGGCTACGCACGTCAGAAGATCCGGCACGGAGAGCTGGAAAATCTTTCGGTGGCATCTCTTCTGAAAGAGGCGGAGAGCCTCTGCATGCGCCGTAGCGTTCCTCAAATGATTCCTCTCATAAATGCCACGGGAGTGGTGGTACACACCAATTTGGGGCGGTCGCTCCTTCATCCCGAAGCCGTGGAAGCGGTGCGCCGAATTGCTTCCCAGTATAACACCCTGGAATATGACCTCCATGAGGGAGAACGAGGACATCGGCATACCCACGTGGAATGGCTTCTCTGCCAGCTCACCGGAGCCGATGCGGCCCTGGTGGTAAACAACAATGCGGGGGCGGTGCTTCTTGCTCTTGCCGCCTTGGCCCAGGGCAAGGAAGTTCTCGTTTCCCGGGGAGAACTTGTGGAAATCGGAGGCTCCTTCCGAATTCCCGAAATCATGTCCCTTTCCGGAGCTACGATGGTGGAAGTGGGTACCACTAACCGGACGCATCTGAAAGACTATGCCGAGGCTCTTTCGGAGAAAACCGCCCTTCTTCTCAAGGTGCACCCTTCAAACTTCAAGATTCTCGGTTTTTCCTCTTCGGTAACCCGAGAAGAGCTTGCCGCTCTGGCAAGGGAAAAAGATCAGATATTCATGGAGGATCTTGGAAGCGGCACGCTTATCGATCTTTCTCCTTTCTGCGGCTCCCATGAGCCTTCCGTAAGCAGTTGCATATCCCAGGGAGTGGATCTCGTGACCTTTTCGGGGGATAAGCTTCTGGGAGGCCCTCAGGGAGGTGTCGTGGTAGGGCGGGTAGCTTTGGTGGAGAAGCTTCGCCAGCATCCCCTCTATCGGGCTCTTCGGGTGGATAAAATGACCCTCGCCGCTCTGGAAACAACCTTACGACTTTATCTTACCCGGCGGGAGATGGAGATTCCCACTCTCGCCATGATTGGCGCTCCGGAGGAGCTTCTCCAAAAACGGGCGGAGGATCTTAGGCAAAGGCTGGATTCCGAGGTTCCTTACGTTATCACCAAAGTGGTTCCTACGGAAGACACCATTGGAGGAGGCTCCTTTCCCGGTACGACGCTCCAAGGCTTCGGAGTCTCTCTGACATACCCCGGCCTTTCTCCCTCTCTTCTCCAGAAACGGCTGCGTTTTGCAGTCTCCCCGGTAATTTCGGTGGTTAGAGAAAATACCTTGATTCTTCACCTGCGAACCCTTTTACCCGAGAACATGGATTCCCTTGTACAAAGCGTGAAAGAGAGCGTGTCCTCATGAACAGCAATGCGGAAAATAACTCCTTCTCTGAAGAATATCCCTTTGTTCTGGGTACCGCAGGGCATATTGATCATGGAAAAACTACTCTGGTAAAAGCGCTGACGGGGTATGACTGTGACCGTCTGAAAGAAGAAAAGAAGCGGGGTATCACCATTGAACTCGGCTTCGCTCCTCTATCCATGCCCGATGGAACTGTGATCAGTGTGGTGGATGTGCCTGGGCATGAGCGCTTTATACGTCAGATGGTGGCAGGAGCCGCAGGAATCCAGGGGGTTCTTTTCGTGGTGGCCGCAGATGAGGGAGTTATGCCTCAGACCAGAGAGCATTTGGATATTCTGACTCTTCTCGGGATTTCTCACGGAGTTATAGCTCTTACGAAAAAAGATCTCGTGGACGAAGAAATTCTTGAGTTGGCGGTAGAGGATGTGCGCCATGCCGTGGAGGGAACCTTTCTGGAAAAAGCTCCTCTGGTTCCTCTTTCTTCTCATACGGGGGAGGGCATTCCAGAACTCCTTCGGGAACTTACAAGCATGGTACACCAGGCTCCTTCTCGTTCCCTCCAAAGCATTTTCTTCTATCCCATAGACCGGGTCTTTCCTAAACAGGGCTTTGGCACCGTGGTAACCGGTACGGCCTGGGGAGGTTCCGTGTATACGGGAGACGAGCTCCAGGTGGTGCCCAAGGGATATTCTTTACGTGTCCGAGGGCTTCAGGTACATAATCAAGAAGTTCCCCGGGCCGTGGGAGGGCAGCGCATCGCCATCAATCTCTCCGGAGCCAAGGGGGATGTGCTGGAACGAGGCGATGTGCTCGTTCCTCCGGATATACTGGTTCCCTCTCTATGCTGCAACGTGATGCTTCGGGTGCTTTCTGCTCCGGGAGATGGAATGGAACACTGGCAGCGGGTACATGTACATATGGGAACTTCCGAAACCCTGGGGAGAGTGGTTTTTTTCGATCGCAAAGAAGCCGCTCCGGGTGAGCTTCTGGCGGCTCAACTCGTTCTGGAAGCACCTCAGGCCATGTTGCGAGGACAGCGTTTCATTCTGCGAAGCTACAGCCCTGTTCGGACCATAGCGGGGGGAGAGGTAATTCTTCCTTACGGAAAAAAGGCTCAAGGGAGCAAGGATCGGCAAAAACAGGGGATTTTCACGGAAGAGCTTTCCCGAAAGATGAAACTCCCTAAGGAATATCTCTTGCGTTTTCTTCAGGAAACGGGCTATCTCGAAGAAAAATCTCTTCTTTCGGCCCTTCAGATTCCCCGGAAAGATTTTGAAAAACTTCTGGAAGATCTTCGTAAAGCAAACATTCTTTATGTCTTTGGAGAAAAAAATCCCCTGATAATCGGAAGGGAGTGCCTGAAAAAAGCGGCAAAGGAAATGGAAAACGAGCTTTCCCAGAAACTTTCCCGAGAAAAGAAACTCCGGGGCGTTTCCCTCGACAAACTTCTTTCCTCACATTTTCCTTTCAAGGAACCTCGGATTCTTCGACTTGTGGCAGAGGAGATCGTACAGCAAAGCGAAAAACTTCTCCTTCAGGAAGACCTTTTTCGTCATAAGGATTTTACCTTGGATATCGAAGCCCTTTATGAAGAAAAACTTCCACTCCTTCTGGACTTCTGCCGATGCCAGGACATGCAATTTCCCTTGGTGGAGGAAGTCCGGGATGCTTTGGGCCTTTCCGACGCATCCCTGGAGAGCCTTCTTGGAGAGGCAAAATCAGCCAAAGAGGTCGCTCTTATCGGAGATAACATGATTCTTGCCAAATTTCAGGAAGAACGGGTTCTTGCCATTCTCGAAGGATTTGCAGGAGAAATAACTCTTTCTGCAGTGCGGGATGCGCTTCAAAGTTCCCGAAAATATGTACTCCCTCTTCTGGAGTACCTGGATAGCCGAGGGTATACGAGAAGGGTGGGAGATAAGAGAATTCTCCGCAAAAGACGAGAAGAATCCCCGGGAGGTCTTTCATGAACGAATTTCTCGTACACTCTCCGGTAAAAATAAATTTTACCCTGCGTATTACAGGGAAAAAAGCTGACGGATATCACTCCCTCGCCTCGGGAGTTCTCAAGATACGCTGCGGCGAAATGATGCGCTTTCTCGAACCTTCCTCCGGAGAAGAGCCTTTCAGTGAAGATTTGACCTACACCCGAAACCATCCCATCGAGGGAACCAATATTCTTATCCGGGCTCTTGAGGTTCTGCGTAAAAAGGATGTGTCCCTTCCTTTTCAACAGATAATCTTGGAGAAAGTCATTCCCCCCGGGACCGGGGTAGGAGGAGGAAGCGGCAATCTTGCAAGCTTTTTAAACTGGATTCGAAGGCGATACGGCATATTTCTAGAGGATTCGGAAATCGCCGCTCTGGGAGCAGATGTTCCCTTTCTCCATTCTCCTCATCGCTGGGCCTTCCTCACCGGAATAGGTGAAAAAATCGAGCCCTTGCATATGGATATGGATTATGCGGTGGTGCTCTCTTTCCCCTCCTGGTCCTCGAACACCCACCAGGCCTATGGAGATCTGGATCAAAGGGAGGCCGAGGGGACTTTTTCCTGGAGTTCCGAAGCCTCGGCCAGGGAAGAAATGTTCTCCCTTCTCAGAAAACTTCGGCGGGGCGAAATTTGCGGGCTTTTTCCGAACGATTTTCTTGAGGTGCTTCCTTTCCGGGATGCTTATGCATCCTTTTTCTCTCTCGCCTCATCCCAAGGAGCTCTCGGTTGGGGGGTATCCGGAAGCGGGAGTTCCATGTTCGCCATTTATCCCAGGACAAAGATAGGAGAACCGGAGAAAATCAAAGCCTTTTTCCAGGGGATGACAACCTTTTCCTGGATTCAAAAAACCCTTTATCTGGAGTCGTGGTAACCAATGAAAGCCAAAAGAATGGAACGAATGCTTCGGATTGCATCAAAACTTTTCCTGCACCCTTCGAGACAGTTTTCCATTACGAAAATAGCCGATTTTTTCGGAGTTTCCAAAACCGTTATCAGTGAAGATATTTCTCTTCTAGCTCAGGCAGTGGAGGAAGACGGGTACGGTTTGGTCGAGGTAGGCCGCGGACGAAACGGGGGGGCCTTTTTCCGACCCTCTCTCGGGAATGCAAAAAGAGAAGAGTGGCTTCGGGAAATCATCACTCTCCTCGAAGACCCCGAAAGGGTTCTTCCCGGAGGCATTCTTTACTACAGCGACATCATTTTCAATCCCCTTTACTGTTTCCGTCTCGGGTATATCCTCGCCACACACTTCGCATCTCATAAAGTGGATGCGGTGATGACAAGCGAGGTAAAGGGAATTCCCTTGGGCATGTTCACTGCTCATGCCTTGGGCGTTCCTTTGGTACTTTGCCGCTTCCGCAATCGCCCGAGCGACGGTTCTGCCATAGCCGTGCATTATCCCGCCATGGGAGGAGATGTGCGAACCATGTACATGGGAGTACGGCAACTCAAGGAAAAGAAAAAGGTGCTCATCGTTGACGATTTCATGCGCGGAGGAAGCACCGTGGCGGGAATGCTTCAGGTCGCTCGAGAATCGGATCTTGAAGTGGCGGGAGTAGGTGTTTTTCTCGCCTCGGCCGCCCCGGGGACAAAACGCATGCCCCTGCCATCGTTTTACGCTCTTCTCGAGGTGGATGTTCAAAAAGATGATCGGGCAAGGGTTTCCCTGGAAACGGATCAATCCGACAACACTTCCTCAAGGAGACAAACGAAAGGAAATATTTGACGCTTTTGGATTTCTAGACTAAAATCTGCCAACGGGAGGAGGTGGCTGCTTTATGACTGTAAGCATTGACCAGGAAGAATGTATCGGATGTGGTGTATGTGTCCAGATATGTCCCTCGGTGTTCGAACTTGACGAATCTGCGGGCAAAGCGAAGGTAGTCGGTGACGCTTCGGAAGAGTGCGTCAAAGAAGCAGCTGAAAGTTGCCCTGTGGGGTGTATTAGTATAAAATAGAGCACTGTTGCTTGTTTAAAAGTTTCTCTCTATGCATGAAAGGGCCCATAGCTCAATTGGTCAGAGCCACCGGCTCATAACCGGAAGGTTCCTGGTTCGAGTCCAGGTGGGCCCACCATCCGAAAAAACAGCCACCTTCCACGGTGGCTTTTTGTTTTTGATTACCCCGGAAAGGAGCCGCCATGTACGGTATAGCCATAAAGGAAATTCTGGAGCGCATCAACGAAGAAGCTCCCTTTTCTCTCAAGGAAAACTGGGATAATGTGGGGCTTATCGTGGGAGATTCCCGGCAGAAAATATCCAGGATCGGCGTTGCTCTGAATGTTCTTCCGTCTACCGTGGCTGCCGCTGCAGCGGATGGATGCTCCCTCCTCATAACCCATCATCCTCCGTTCTTTTCCTTGGAACGTATTTGTACGGAAACCCCCGAAGGAAAGGCTCTTAAAATCGCACTCAATAACGATCTTGCCATTCTTTCTTTGCATACAAACCTTGATCGAGCTTTTGGAGGCATCAATGGAGCCTTGGGAAAGTTGCTCTCTCTGAAAGAAAGTGCTCCTCTCGTTTCTCAGGGATCTTCTCCTCTCGAAGGAGACGGCCTCACGGGAATCCTCGAAGAACCTCTTTCCATGCCGCTTCTGGGAGAAAAAATTCAAAAATGCTGGAACCTTTCCTGGGTAAAGGGCTACCTTTCACCACATAAAAATCAGGATTACAAGTTTGCCCGGGTGGCTCTTCTGGGCGGTTCAGGGAGCTCTTTCTGGAAGGAAGCCTTGCAGAAAAAAGCGGATCTTTTTATCACCGGTGATGTAAAATACCATCACAGACTTGAAGCTCTTCAGGAGGGTCTGTCACTTCTTCAGGTGGATCATGGCGAAATGGAAGAAGCGGCTCTCTTCGCTATAGCTCAAACATGGGAAACTTCCTGGGGACGGGGGCTTTCTTTTTCGTATATTCCGTTCCAATCCTGGGAAAAACCTGCTATGCTCCTTTGGGAGTCATGCTGAAGAAGCGCAAACCTGCATTAAAATGCAGAGAAAGAAAAATTCGATAGAAATGTTTTCTGAAGAACAGAAGGGGAGTGTCTTTCGTTATGCCACGTGTTTTCAGCGGAATGCGGCCGACAGGAAAGCTTCACTTGGGGCATCTTGCAGGAGCTCTTTATAATTGGAGAGCTTTGCAGGAGCAGGAAGAAAACGAATGCTTCTACTCCATTGTAGATTGGCATGCCCTCATGACGGATTATGCGGATCCCCGCATGGTGCAGCAAAACTGCATAGAAGTTTTTCTTGACTGGCTCGGAGCCGGCATGGATCCTGAAAAAAGCGTTATTTTTATCCAGTCTCATGTACCGGAACATGCGGAACTGCACCTGGCCTTTTCCATGATCACTCCTTTGGGATGGCTGGAGCGAAATCCCACATACAAGGAACAGAAACAGAATATCGACTATAAAGATCTCAACAACTACGCTTTTCTAGGCTATCCGGTTCTCCAGGCCGCAGATATTCTCGTTTACAAGGGAGAAAAGGTTCCCGTTGGGGAGGATCAATCCGCTCATCTGGAGCTCTCTCGAGAAATCGCCAGACGATTTAATAATTTCTACGGCCCCGTCTTCCCGGAACCTGAAACGATACTTACTCCCACTCCTAAAGTTCCTGGAACGGATGGCCGTAAGATGAGCAAATCCTATGGGAACAGTATCACCATTTCCGATGAGCCTGATATCCTTTGGGAAAAATTGCGTACCATGAAGACCGACCCCGCCCGAATGCGCAAGACGGACCCGGGGGATCCTGCCAAATGTCCCGTCTGGGATATTCATATCGTTTTCAACAAAAACGAGGCGGAGAAAGCCGAACTTGATCATGGTTGCAGAACTGCGGGAATCGGTTGCATCGAATGCAAGAAAAAGCTTAACGCCCACATACTTGAGGTTTTAGGCCCCATCCAGGAACGACGGGCACATTTTGCCAAAAACTCCGCAGAGCTTCAGGATCTTCTCCTTTTAGGAGCTACCAAAGCCCGCAAGGTAGCTTCTCAAACCATGGAAGAGGTTATTTCCTCCATGGGGCTTATTCGGGGGAAATCCCGGTAAGTTCCATGTTCGAAATCGAAACCCACGGATTTTCGGGCCCCCTTGATCTTCTCTGCGAACTTGTGGAATCCGGAAGCCTCGAATTTTCTAAAGTGCGTCTTTCGGAGGTAGTGTTTCTTTACACCGCCTATCTTCGCCAAAAAGAAGAGTTCCAACTTCGGGAGATACTCCATTTTCTTTACCTTGCTTCCAAGCTGCTTCACGGGAAAGCTCTGTCCCTTCTTCCTTCCAGAACGACGGTAGAAGAAAGCTGGGAAGATGAAGAGGAAAACCTCCCCGTGGAAAGCCTCGTGGCGGCCTATAAACCCTATCGAAAAGCCGCATCCGTTCTTGAGAAGCTTTTGTTGGAGCGACAGCTCTGCTTTCCCCGCACCTCTCATGAAGGAGCTCTTTTTTTCGACGCAGGAGATCTCTATCTCTTGGGAATGCTATGGTGGGATCTTCTGGCACAGCATCAGAGCAAAGTAGAAAATCTCTCCCAGGATTTTTCGGAGGATATGGACGATTCCTGGGAGGGGATCCCCGCAGCCATCCCTGAAGAAGGCCAGGTGGAATCCCGAATGGAGGAACTTCGGAGGCTCCTCGATCGAAATGGCCCCCTCTCTTTTCGGGATCTTCTGGAAAAGGAACGATCCAGGAGTTTTGTGGTACTCACTCTCCTGGCTCTTCTTGAAATGTGCCGCAAGGAGGAAATCGTGATCATTCAGGAAGAGGTATTTGGAAACATCCATGTGTCCTCAGCATAGCCTCGCAAATCCAGGCCTACATGCTTTGGAGGCACTTCTCTTCTCCTCTCCGGAACCCCTTTCGGAAGAACGAATCGCCGGACTGATGGAGGAGGAGAGAAGCCGGGTCGTGGCCCTTCTCAAAGATCTCCAGGAGCATTATCAAAGGGGACACGCCCTCCGCATAGTCCGGCTTGGGGGAGGATGGCAGGTAGTTACGGCCCCGGAACATCACGATATGGTGGAAAAACTCCGGATTCAAGCGGGGGAAGAAAAGCTTCGGATCAGCAAAGCTGCCTTGGAAACCCTTGCAGTCATTGCTTACAATCAACCTGTAACCAGAGGGGAAATTGAGGAAATCCGAAACGTTCGCTGTGATCGGGTAATGGATACTCTTCTGCGCTTTGGCCTGGTACGTATCGCAGGAAGGCGGAAGGGGACGGGAAACCCTTTTCTCTATAGAACTACGGACTTTTTTCTTGAAATATTTGGCATAAACTCGATTACGGATCTCCCTTCCCTCGAGGAACTCCAGGAAGAAGAATAGGAGAACATCGTGGCATTCGAGGAGAAAATGCGGCTCAACAAATTTCTCGCTTCCTGTGGGGTGGGATCTCGGCGTTCCGTAGAAGCTCTGATAGAAGAAGGATCTGTTTCGGTAGAAGGAAAGACTGTCCTTTTTCCGGGAACCCTCGTTTCTCCGAATGAAAGAATTTGCCTTCAGGGAATCCCCTTGGTTCCCCAGGAATCTCTCTACGCAGTTTTTCACAAACCTGAAGGATACGTATGTTCCATGTCGGACCCTCATAATGCTACAATATACGAGATTCTTCCAGAGTTCTTCCGAACCCAGGCCCGGGCCTTTCCCGTGGGACGTCTCGACAAAAACAGCCAGGGCCTTCTGCTTCTCACCAATGATGGGGATTTTTCCCATTCCTTGGGACATCCGAGCCAGGGAATTTCAAAAACCTATGAGGTGTTATTGCGATATCCCCTGGGGAAAGAAGATCTTCTATCCTGGAGAGCCGGCGTATTTCTAGAGGGAAAAAATCGGATTCCTCTATCCCTGGAAATCCTTTCCAAGAAGCCTGAAAATTGCTGGATACGTCTGGTGCTTCAGGAAGGTTTGAAGAGAGAAATCCGCCTTATGGCAGAGCACCACCAGAATAAAGTTCTTCTTCTGAGGCGTGTTGCTTTTGGAAAGCTCAGTTTGGAAAATCTTCGTTCCGGAGAATACCGAACGTTTTCCAAAAAGCGGCTATGGTGTATGATACACTATGGGGGTTCGGTCTAAACTGGAATCCATGCGGGAGGTTGTACCATGCAGGGAATTGATGATCGAACAAAAGATCTTATACAAAAGCGGGTACTCAAAAGGGTAAAGGAAATTCCTTCGTTACCCCAGTTTGTCATTGATACACTGAAAGTTCTGGATAATCCCGACAGCAGTGCCAGTGACGTGGCGGACAAGCTTTCCCGGGACGAAGGATTGGTCATTCGGATTTTGCGCTTGGCAAATTCGGCATATTACGGTTTTTCCAGAAGAATCACCAGCGTCACTGAGGCTATCGCTCTCCTGGGATTCCGAGCGGTAAAGAGTATTGTGCTTTCTGCTTCAGTCTACAAATTTATGGAAAGCTCCTTCAGCGGCTATGCCCTTGACCGGGGACAGCTCTGGGTTCATTCCCTGGGAGTGGCCTACGTTTCGAAACATCTTTCGCAAAAGTTCGGAGCCGACCCGGAAGAAGCTTACGTGGCGGGAATACTTCATGATCTCGGCAAAATCGTACTCAACGATTTTGTCCGCTTCGGGTACAGCATTATCGTGCGCCTGGTGGAAGAAGAAGGCGTTGCCTTCGTTGATGCCGAAAAAGATGTGCTCGGATTCGACCACGCTCAGGTAGCAAGCATGATTATCGAGCAGTGGAACCTCCCCGAATCCTACCAGTACGTAGCACGGTATCATCATGAACCGGACGCCTTTGACGTAGAAGACGTAAAGCTACGTAAAATCGTGGATGTGGTGCACGTGGCCAATGCAATCTGCCTTATGCTCGGGTTAGGGCTTGGTGCAGACGGCCTTCAGAGCAATATCTCCTCGGGATCTCTCGAACGCCTTGGAATTACAGATTTTGAATCGCTTCTCTCGGAATCGGTGGATCTTATTTCGCAGGTAGAAGAAGAATTTCACCTTGAAAAGGTGTAGCCTTCATGCTTATTGTCACTATTGACGGTCCGGCTGGGTCCGGAAAGAGCACGGTAGCCAGAAGGGTAGCCCGGGAACTTGGCCTTCCTTTTCTTGATACGGGAGCCATGTACCGAGGGGTTACTCTCTGCTTTCTGGAAAATTTCGTAGAACCCAAAGAGACGGAAAAAATTGAGACTCTCCTGAAAACACTGGACCTTACATTCCACGGAGATCATCTCTATCTTTCCGGCAGGGACGTAAGTGAAGAAATACGCTTCCCCGAAGTCTCTCAACAGGTTTCCCGATATGCCGCACTTCCAGAAGTACGGAAACACCTTGTAACGCTGCAGCGCCAGCAAGCCCGCGAGCCGGGACTCGTAGCGGAGGGGCGCGACATGGGCACCGTGGTTTTTCCTCAGGCGGACTTTAAATTCTTTCTCATTGCTTCTCCGGAAGAACGGGCTCGGAGAAGGCATGGAGAACTTCATGAAAAGGACGCTCTTTCTCGGATTTCCTATGAAGAGGTGCTAAGCAATATTGTTGAACGGGACTCTTTGGACTCGAGCCGAAAAGAATCCCCTCTCCGAAAAGCCTCGGATGCCTTGGAAGTGGATACCACATCCCTCACTATAGACGAAGTGGTAAAGTGCCTGATCGCCTCCATAGCTCCTTCTTGAAAGAGAGTGCCTGACTGTTTTGTGTGCGGGGAGAGTGTTTGTGAAAAAATCTCACGAGGGTGCGACAATTCAACGGGGAGTTGTCGCATTCACTGTACTTGGAGATTCCGGAAATTCCGAAGCTTTCCTGGATCATCAGGTTCAAGAACTTGAGGATCTTCTTGGCAGTATTGGCTGTACTTTGCTGAAGTTTTTTGTACAGTCCAGACATGCCCCGGACCCTCGCTATTATGTCGGAAAAGGGAAAATTCTTGAAATTCAAGCATCCATGGAATTTTTAGAGGCATCCATAGCTGTGGTGGATGATTTTCTCACCCCCCGTCAGAGGTATTCTCTGGAAATGCTTCTTGGAAAAACGGTGTGGGACCGATCGGAAATCATTCTGCAGATCTTTGAAGCCCGGGCCTTCACGAAAGAAGCGAAACTCCAGATAGCCCTCGCTCGCTACCGTCATGAAATTCCCTATCTCAAGGGACTGGGACATCAGATGTCCCGTCTCGGAGGGGGCATCGCCACCCGGGGGCCCGGAGAAACGGAATATGCCAGGCACCGACGGAAGCTGGACAGGAACATACAAAACATAGAGAAAAAACTGCGGGAAATTGAAAAACAGCGAGAATATCGCCGCAGAAGAAGGCTTAAAAATGATCTCCCCCTGGCAGCCCTGGTGGGGTATACCAACAGTGGAAAAACCACCCTTCTCGGCAGGCTTGTTCAAAAATCGGACAGCCACGGCTCGAGCAAACTCTTTGCCACTTTGGATACCACGGTTCGCAAGGCGATTCTTCCCGGAGGCGGCACCTTTCTTCTTTCGGATACGGTGGGATTTATCCGGAATCTTCCCCCAGAACTAATCTCGTCGTTCCACGCTACTTTGGAAGAGATAACCTCTTCCCAGATACTCTTACTGGTTTTGGACGGAAAAAGTCCATTTTTTGAGGAAGACTATCGGGTTGTACGGGAAACGCTATGCCATATCAAGGCGTGGAAACTTCCTCGAATCTGCTTGATCAACAAAATCGACGCTTTATCGGAGGAAATTCGGGAACATTATAACCTTTTTCTTGCGCGGGAAGAGGAGTTTGTCTTTCCCGTAAGTGCCCTATCCGGAGAAGGCCTTCCCTTTCTTCTGAACTATCTGGAGCGTTTTTTCTCTAAAAAGGAATGATTGCCATGAAAAGCATGACCGGCTATGGAAGAAGTCAAGCCCAACTCCCTTGGGGTTTTTTGGAGTGCGCTCTTTCTAGTGTAAACCATCGATATCAGGACATCTCGATTCGGTTGCCCAGGGATCTGGCCTCTCTCGAACAGGAAATCCAGAACAGACTTCGAAAAGAATCTTTTCGTGGAAAGATGCAGGTTCGCATGGCTTTCTCCTGGAATTCGGAACAACGCATGGTGCCCATTGCAGAGGATGTGCTTGGAGAATACCTTCGAAAAATCCAGAGAATACAGGAGAAGTACCACATTATCGAAGACGTGCGCATAGATTCTCTCCTCCTCCTTCCGGGGGTTCTTGATCAAGAGGGAGTCTTTGGAGAAGACCTTTACGAACAGCTGAAACGCCATGTTCTGGAAGAACTCGAAAAAGCTCTTGCCTCGTGGAACGCCATGCGCTCCCTTGAAGGAGAACATCTTTACGAGGACATGAAACGCAATCTCCTTGAGGCGGAGGAATATGTAACAAAAATTGAGGAACGCTGGAATGTGTTGCGCAAGGAAATAGCCCAAACTCTGCGGGAGAGGCTCAAAAGCTTTGTGGAAGATCTTCTTCCGGATATGGGTTTTGAGGAATCACGAATTCTTCAGGAAGCGGCTATTCTTGCGGAAAAACAAGATATCGCGGAGGAACTTTGCCGATTCCGGAGTCATGTGGAGAAGATGGACTTCGCCATGAAGGATAAGGGCCTTGTGGGCAGAAAAGTAGAGTTTCTTCTTCAGGAAATTAACCGAGAAGTCAACACTATAGGGTCCAAATCAAACGACGGAGACATCCGATGGGCAGTCGTGGAAATTAAGTCGAGATTGGAGCGCATTCGAGAACAAATACAGAATGTGGAGTGATGCACATGAATTCCCGACTTTTGCATATCGGTTTTGGAAATATGGTGGTCCGGGACAGGGTTATTTCCATCATATGCCCTTCTTCAGCTCCTGTGAAGCGGCTCAAGGAAGAAGCCCGGCAGGAAGGACTTCTTATTGATGCCACCCAGGGCAGAAAGACTCGGTCTGTGCTGATCACTGACAGCAAGCATGTCATACTCTCCGCTCTCCAGCCAGAAACGCTGGCACACCGTTATGACGAGGAAGGAGCGCTACCAATTCAACATGAATAACCAGAGACGGGGGATTCTTTTCGTTCTCTCCGGCCCGAGCGGTGCCGGAAAAGGGACGCTGCGGAAAATCCTTTTCGAAAAGATACCGGACCTGCACTTTTCCGTATCATGGACCACCCGAAATCCTCGGCAGAACGAGGTGCCTCACAGGGATTACGTTTTTGTGGAGGAAAAAACCTTTCGAGACCTTATGGAGCAGGAAGGATTTCTTGAATGGGCCATGGTACATGATCACTATTACGGAACTCCCCGGAAAGAGGTGGAAGCACATCTCGCCCAAGGAAGGGACGTGCTTCTGGAAATCGATGTTCAAGGAGCACTTACCGTAAAAAAGACCTATCCCGAAGCGGTGCTCATATTTGTTATGCCTCCGTCTCAGGAAGAACTTTTGAAACGTCTGGCAAAAAGAAAGAGCGAATCTCCGGAAGAAATTTCTTTACGTCTTCGGAATGCGGAAGAGGAAATTTCTCATTCCGGAGAATATGATTATCGTTTGGTTAATCAAGAAGTGGATGTCGCTGCGGCCGATCTTGTAGATCTCGTACATTATCTGAGAACAAAGAAAGGATAGATAAAGCATGATTTTTTTTGATTATGAAAAGGTTTTTGTTCCGGGAAACTCTATTGAAAATAAATATGCCTTGACGTCGATCATCGCCCAAAGGGCGCGTCAGATAAGCGAACAGAAAGGACAGGGGCTTCTTGACGGGGCGGAAAAGGCCATTTCCCTGGCCACCAGAGAACTTCTCGAAGGGAAGGTGCGTATTCATCTTCCCGAGGAGACCCTCTAGCTCCCTTTGGGGGTAGAGATATCATGTGTTCCTGGAAAAGGGGAAAAAACATCCTCTTCTGTGTCACCGGAGGAATAGCGGCTTACAAGATGCCCGAGGTGGTTCACACTCTCGTGAAAGAGGGCAATACGGTTCGGGTGCTTCTTACAAAGGCAGCGGAGAAGTTCGTAACTCCCTTTCTTTTTGCCACTCTTACCAAGGAACGGGTTTTTCAGGAAGAGGATTTTTTGAACGATGCCACAGGATGGACCATTCCTCACGTTTCTCTGGCTGCCTGGGCAGATCTTCTCGTGATAGCTCCTTGCACGGCAAATTCTCTTAAGGTCATTGCTCGGGGAGAGTCTCATGTTCTTTTAGGGGCTCTCTTCCTTGCATCCCCCCACAGAGGACTCCTTTTTCCTTCCATGAATACCCACATGTGGGAACATCCCATGACAGCTCTTTACGCCCGGGAATGTGCCGATCTCGGTCATCGGGTGGTGGAGCCCGGCGAGGGGCGTCTTGCTTGCGGAACCGTAGGAAAGGGCAAGATGCAGGAAAATTCGAACATTCTCGAGGAAATTTGGCGAGCTCTCGCTCCCAAAAGAGATTTTGCCGGCAAAAGAGTGCTCGTTACAGCGGGCCCCACATGGGAATACCTCGACCCTGTGCGTTTCCTGAGCAATCCCAGTTCGGGAAAGATGGGATATGCTTTGGCCAGAGAGGCATGGTATCGGGGTGCAGAGGTGACGTTTCTCTCAGGGCCTCTCTGTGAGGGAAATTTTTACGGTTTTCGGCATATTCCCGTGGTAAGTGCCCAGGAAATGGAAGAACAAATGGACCTTCTCCGGGAGGAATACGACATCCTTTTTATGGCTGCGGCGGTAGGAGATTACCGTTTCCAGAAAAAGAGTTCTCAGAAGATAAAACGAGGTACCCGGGAGATTCTTGAGTTGGCGCTTGTCCAAAACCCAGATCTTCTTGCAAAGGCAGGAATGCTCAAAAAAGATAACCAGATCCTGGTAGGCTTTGCTGCAGAAACTGAAAATTTATTAGAAAATGCCTCGGAAAAACTGCGACGAAAACATGTGGATTATATCGTGGCAAACCCTGTAGGGGGAGAAAACAGCGCCTTCGCCTCTTCTCATAACTCCGTGACAATTATTGGCAAAGAAGGAAAATCGCATTCTTTCGGAGGAACTAAGGCGGAGGTTGCGGCGGTCATTCTCGATAGTATCAACTCCTGGCCGGAATAAAGCCGTCATGAAATTTCCGCTTTCATGAACTATCTTTCTATTTTCGTGCCAGGTCCTTGGTGGACTCCTTTGACATATGCCTGCAGAGAACTTCCGTCCCCCGTTCCTCTTCCTGGATCCAGAGTGGAGGTTCCCCTGGGAAAGAGCCAGCGAGTGGGCTTTTTCCTTTCCCGGGAGGCGGCTTCCCGAAAAAGCTCCTCTGAAAAATATACCCTTCGAGAAGCGGGAGAATTCCTTGAAACGGCCCCCGCTATGGGAAAGGAACTTTGGGAACTTTCCCTGTGGATTTCCCGACGCTACCTTTGCTCTCCTGGCATGGCCCTAAAGGCGATCCTCCCCGAAGAAATTCTGAAGGGCAAGCCCGTGGAACCCACTCCGGAGAATCCTCTGAAGGTTCTACGAAATCCATCTTATTCCTGCATTTACCAAGGCAGGGATTCTTTGCGTTATGAAATGTACGCAAAAATTTTAGAAGAGACTCCTTCCTGCCCCAGAGGACTCTTTGTATTCCCCGAGATTGCACAGGCTCGTTCTTTCTGGCTTTACCTGAGAGAACGAGGGCTTCAAAATCAAGGAGCTCTCTGGGATATTTCAGGGAAAGCGAAAAAAGAAGCGCAATTTCTTTTATGGCAGGATCTTCGCAAAGGGAATATCTCTTTTCTCGTAGGGTCTCTCGGATCTATTTTTGCTCCTCTTCCCAAGATAAACTTTATCGTCATCGACCAAGAAGAGAGCGGAGCCTACGAGTACCGAAGGCCGCCCTTTTTTCACGCCCGGTCGATCCTTGCAAAACGAGGAGATTTTTTTTCGAGCCATATATACTTTGGCGGAAGGATGCCTTCTTCCAGAGTGTTCTTACAACTCCATCCGGTTTTTAAAGATCCCCCGAAGGGATCCTTTGTTTTTACCCATACGGCCCAAGGGATTTCACTTGCCCTGGATGGGACGGAACGAGAAATTCCTCTTGCGAAAAAGCTTCTGGAAGAAAGCGTGGAAGCCCAGAAAAAAGGAGAAGGGGTTCTTTGGATCTTCGACAGAACCGATGAAAATAGAGAGCTTTTCTGTGATGACTGCGGGCATGTCTTTATCTGCCCCCTTTGTGGAAGTATACTGGAAATGGGAAAAACGGGACTTTTTCGGTGTTCCCGATGCGGGAACTCCCAAGCGGCCCAATCATGCTGTCCTCATTGTCGGGGAGAAATTTTTTCCTATCGGGGAGCGGGGCTTCGGAGTTTTCATGCAAAACTTCAATCTCTTCTCGGACAGGGAATACCCTGTTTTCTTTTCGATAGAAATAGAAAACAGGGAGGGCTTCCTCTCGAAAAAATCAGAGCATCCGGAGGAATCATTCTGGGGACCAGAAAAGCCCTTTCTCTCTGCGACACTCTTTCAGTTTCTCTCATAGCCTGGCTTGATGCAGATGCTGAAGCTCGAAGATCCGCCTATAATTCTCGAGAAAAAGCTTTCCGCATGATTTGGGAATCCTGCTGGCGAGGTAGCGAGAAAACTTCTTCGAGAAGAGTTTTTCTCCAGAGCCGGAATCCTCAAAAGGGTTGGCAGGGAGCTCTGGAAAAGGGATGGGAAAAGTTCTGGGCCGAAGAACTTCGAGAAAGAGAACTTTTTTCCTTCCCTCCCTACGGAACATTGATCGAAGTTTCTGCAAGCCCTAAAATGCTGACCTTGCTGGCAAAAAATCTGGAGGAATTGGGTATTCCTTTTTCGCTTTTTCCGGGAACCCAGGAAAACCCCGAGGAAACTCTCTGGATAAAGTGTGCCAGAACATCCTCAGTTTTTGAGACAATTCGCAAGATCTTTAACATACAGAACCCTCATGTCAAAAGAAAACAGGCTTGTACTCTTCGTATTTGGAGAGATTGATTTTTACATATACATGTGAATGTATTTCTGGAAAGGAATAGTGTGCCATGGCCGTAATTTCCATAATCGGAAGACCCAATGTAGGAAAATCCTCGCTTTTTAACCGTTTCCTCGGGAAAAGGCATGCCATTGTGGACGATGTCCCCGGCATAACCCGAGACAGGCTCTATGCGGAGATTCAGCAGCAGGGAAAATCTCTTTACATGATAGATACAGGAGGAATTCTTGGAGAACAAAGTAAGGATTACGATACACAAATACGAAAACAGGCCGAAATTGCCATAGAAGAGAGCGACCTCATCCTCTTTCTTGTGGACGCCCAAACTGGACTGATGCCCACAGATCACGACATTGCAATGTTCTTGAGAAAGAGCGGCAAACCTATCATATTGGTGATCCACAAAGCGGATTCTCCGACATATAACGGAGAGTTTCAGTTCGCTCCCCTCGGATTTGAATCGGCTCTTGCGGTAAGCGCGGTACACAATAGAAACGTGGACGAACTGCTTCAGATGATCTCCCATATGCTGGAATCCGTCGAAGGAGAGAAAAAAGAAGAACTTTCTCAGGATTCTTCCATACTTTCGGTAGCCCTCGTAGGACGCCCCAATGTGGGCAAATCAAGTATCTTCAACTATTTTGCAGGGCAAGAGCGATCTCTTGTAAGTCCCGTTCCCGGGACAACCCGGGATAGCATTGACACGATCCTGGAAACACCTTCAGGGCCCTTGCGCATTATCGACACTGCGGGACTTCGGAAAAAATCACGAATCTCCTCTTCGGTGGAATACTATTCCATGGTGCGCAGCTATGACGCTATTGACCGCTGTCAGGTTGCAGTTCTCGTTATGGACGGGGAGGAGCCTGCCACAGAAAACGAAAAAAGAATATGCGGCCATGTGCTCGAAAAAGGAAAGGGCTTGGTCTTTGTGGTCAATAAATGGGATCTCGCTCCTGGAGATCCTAAACTCGGAGATAACATGCGAAAATATTTGAAGCAATCCTTTGTGTTCTTTCAGCATGCACCCATGGTATTCGTCTCCGCCAAAACAGGACGCAATATGGGGGATCTCATAAAGGCAATTTTCCGAGTTCACGAACATCGGGAGAATCGAATCGCCACATCCAAGCTCAACGTGTTGCTTCGAGAGCTGATGGCTTTCGAGCGTATGCCCAGCAACGGGCAGGGGCGTTTCCTGAAACTGTATTACTGTACTCAGGCGGCTACAGCTCCTCCTTTTTTCCTTTTTGTGGTAAACGACAAGGATATCGTGACAAAGCAATTTGAGCGGCATGTAGAGAAACGATTGCGCTCTCTCGAGGACTATTCGGGAGTACCTATTAGAATAAAATGGAAAAATCGCTCAGATTAGATGGCAAGAACCCTTGACCTTCCTAACAAAAACTGTAATAATGAATCAAAGGGCGACTTCAGCCCTGATATCAGAGGGTTTTGTCCCAAATCTGTAGGAGGTGTTTCGCGTGACCAAGAGTGATTTGGTAAATGAAGTTGCCAAAACGACCGGTAGCAGCAAGAAGGATGCCAGTGAGTGTGTGGATGCGGTCTTCTCCGCCATTGAGCAGGCGCTTTCCCGGGGAGACAAGGTGCAGCTTGTAGGTTTCGGAACCTTTGAGGTCCGGGATCGGGCACCGCGTCAGGGACGTAATCCCCAGGATCCCAAGAAGGTCATCAAGATTCCCGCGAAGAAGGTTCCTGTATTCAGACCCGGCAAGGTTCTGAAAGAAATGGTGGATAAAAAGAAGTAGTTTCCAGCCGAGTTGAGAAGCGGGCAGTAAAGAATTCAATGGAGAAAGGTGGCGTGAGAGGCTGCCTTTCTCCTTCCTTGTATCTGCACCTAGGCACGGGGCCGCCTTGTCTAATCCTCTTTTTCGGGGATAAAATACATGGAAAGCCTTGCCTCCAAAGAGGGATCGTCTAAAAGATTTTCTAATGAGAGAGAATCCTTTTTACGGGGATCGCGGAAGATCCGTTCCCCCCGGGCCTTGCCGATTCCGGGAAGAGCGAGAAGGTTTGTCCGGGAACAGGCGGGGAGAGAAAGAGGAAAGGGTACGCCCGTAAGAGAACGTTTCCCGTAATCCGTTATGGCTACATCCACTTCTGCATCCTCAGAAAGGTTTTCATCCATGATTCCCACCAGGGGGGGGTAGCTCCCCAGAGGTCGTCCAAAAATACATCGTCCTGATCGGTTTTCCGTAAAAACCTTTCGAAGCACGGTTCCCAAAGGGGCAAACCTTTGGAACATCACGGTATCTATCTCTTCCCGGACCCATTCCTTCCACCGTCGGGTTTGCCGCAGTTTCGTTTTAGGAGGATTTTTCCGAAGAAGCTCAGATACCGGAGATTGGGAAAAAGAAATCACTCTTCTGATATTGATTCGCCGCACGGTCAGATTCTCCTGAAGCAGACATTCCAGAAAACGGCGGTTATATTCGAGAGATTCCGCAGTTTCCCCGGGAAGGTCGAGAAGGAAATTCAACCCAGGAAGAATTTTGGGAAGTCCCCGTGGGCGGTCCCGCCACCCTCCGGCTTCATTAATGATTCGGACTGCTTGAAGGGCCTCTTCGAAGGTAACCTTGAGGTTATTGAGAGAGCACACGTCAGGGTCGAGGTTTTCCATGCCCAGAGAGAGACAGTCTCCCTCGGTATTTCTGGATGCAATAACTTCAACGGCTTTTCGGGATTCCTCGGGAAACCGGGCAATCGTCAAGGGATTGCAGTTGTCCGTGTGAAGAACTTCCAGGTTTGGGCAGGCAGTGTGAATTCCATCATAGAGTTTTTTCAGATTTGCCGGATTCGGGCATATGCCTCGAGATTGTGCATTGCCTCCATACGTAAGGATGTCGGAGCACTTGCCAAGCCGGAAAGCTCGGACACCACAATCCCCGAGAGCACGAACCTCTTGAAATACATCTTCTGCGGGGCGTTCTCGGTAGGGAGATCCCTGCCACTCCGTACAAAAACTGCAATGTTTTCCTTCCCGGCTACATCCTTCAGAAAGCTCAAGTTCCGCTATAACTCGAGGATAGGATGGATGCTGTAAAACAAGAGGAGCCCCTGCCACGGCCCAACGTGCCAGATCACAGTAACTGCTCCTGGCGTTCGGGTCTATGCGCCCCTCTCGGAGATAGACAGCCAAAGAAGCTACGGGATCCCGGGAAAAACAATCTCCCCGGAGGAAAAAATCTCCGATTTCCCTGGCGGGACGCCCTCCCTGAAGAGAATACCCTCGAACGATGGATCCTCCGAAAAAGAGCCTTCCTCTTCGAGGAAGGTCAACCAATTCTTCAAGCTCTTGGAGTAAAAGGGGAGTTCCTCCTCGATATCGTCCCGGTACGGTAAAACCCGTGATAAGGAGAATATACGAAGCCTCTTTCCAGAGATTCTCGGGCCTGGTTTCCCTCCATCTGTCCACGGTCGTGTAGGACACGTCAAATCCCCATGTCCGAAGAAGCCCAAAGGCATAGCGGACATAGGGAGAGATATAAGGGGGTACTCCGAAACAGGAAGGTTCATCCACGTAACCGTCAAAAACAAGCGCTTTTTCCATGACGTTTCTACCTCTTTTCGGACAGATGCTCCTCTCTTCCGAAGCTTTTGGAGAGAATGGAAAGGGTTACCGGAAGTTATGCTACAATACGCTCTTGAATGTCAAACACCACATATAAAGGAGGATCCGATAATGAAAGCATACAGGGATTCGGAAGCTTTGGAAAGAAAAATAGTCACATGGCTCCAGGAGCAGGGAGCTTCTTCCGGAAGAAAGGGATGTGTTTTCGGATTGAGCGGCGGCATTGATTCTGCCGTAGTGGCAGGGCTTGCCCGCAAGGCTTTCGGAAAAAATCACGTTCTCGGAGTTCTCATGCCCTGTCACAGTAATCCCCTGGATGCTACCCACGCCTTCGCAGTTGCGGAAGCTTTGGATATTGCGGTTATACAGGTGGATCTTTCCGAATCCTATGACACCCTCCTTCGTGCCTTTCCTAAAGAAAAAAGTCCTTCTTCTTCCCTTGCTTTGGCGAATATCAAGCCTCGGCTACGGATGATAACGCTTTACACCATAGCCCAGGAACATGGTTTTCTCGTCTGCGGCACGGGAAATAAAGTGGAACTTGCGGTGGGATACTTCACAAAACATGGAGATTCCGGAGTGGATCTTCTCCCCTTGGGAGATCTTCTCAAAGGAGAGGTTCGAGCTCTTGCGACCTCCCTGGGAGTTCCTCGAGAGATAATCATCAAGCCCCCTTCTGCAGGGCTTTGGGAGGGGCAAACCGATGAAAAGGAGATGGGAGTCACCTACGACGAACTGGATAATTATTTTCTTGAACGGCAGGTCTCTCAAGAGGTACAATCTTTTGTGGAAGGGGCTTTTCAGCGTTCTCAACATAAGCGCAGAATACCGCCTCTTTGCAAAATAGAAGAATAACCCAAAAAACTCATAAAAATCATTCATTTCAACACGAGGGGGCATTTCTATGGCAGGACACTCCAAATGGGCCAATATCAAGCATCGAAAGGCTGCGCAAGATGCCAAGCGTGGCGTAGCGTTCCAGAAACTTGTTCGGGCAATTATCGTAGCCGCCAAGGAGGGCGGAGGAGATCCGGGCATGAACATGAAACTTAAAACCGCCATTGAACGAGCCAAGGCGGTTTCGGTTCCTTCCGATAACATTGAACGTGCTATCAAGCGAGGCACTGGTGAAATCGAAGGAGCCGTGTACGAAGAAGTTATGTACGAGGCCTATGGCCCCGGGGGAGTGGCAGTGCTTATCGAAGCCACCACGGACAATAAAAACAGGACCACCCCGGAAATACGGGCTCTTCTCAGCCGAAACGGAGGAAACTTCGGAGAGGCTGGTTGTGTTTCCTGGATTTTCGAACGTAAGGGAGTCATAGAAATTCAAGGATACGTAGACGAAGAAGAACTTATGATGGCAGTTATCGATGCGGGAGGAGACGACCTCTCTTCCGAGGATGGGGCAGTTACGGTCTATACGGATCCCGGCGTGGTGACCTCTGTGGCAGAGGCTTTGAAAAAGGCGGGATATAAGGTGGAATCCGCCGAAGCGCAGCAGGTTCCCAAAACCACGGTGCCCATAACCGACAAAAGTGTGGCCGGAAAGCTTCTTAACCTTCTCGATGTTCTGGACGATCACGATGATGTGCAGTCCGTATCCTGCAACTTCGATATTTCCGAGGATATCATGAATTCCCTGGAAAACTAAATGATCTGCCTCGGTATCGACCCGGGCCTGGGGCGCCTCGGATATGGCGTAGTATCCCTCAAGGGTTCCACATTCGAGGCTCTTTCCTATGGCTGTCTGGAAACATCTTCGAAGGCTCCCATGAAAGAGCGGCTTCTTCAGGTTTACCAAACCTTGGAAGGGATCTTTTCCTCTTTTTCTCCGGATTGCGTGGCGGTGGAAAAGCTCTATTTCGGCAAAAATAAAACCACCGCAGAAATGGTGTGGCAAGCCCGGGGGGTTATACTTCTCCTGACAGCGCTCGAACAAAAAACTCTTTTGGAACCCAACCCGGGGGATGTGAAGATTGCGGTTTGCGGAACTGCAACAGCCGAAAAGATGCAGGTTCAAAGAATGGTGCAGCGCCTCCTCAACCTCCCCGAGCTGCCCCGGCCGGATGATGCGGCGGACGGTCTCGCCATCGCCATTACGGGAATCCTTTTCTGTCGTCATAATCACAGGATAGGCGGATAGACCTTTCCCGAGGATCCGGGAAAAAACCATGTGCTGCAATGCTGCAAATACAGGATGATTTTTTGTACCCCTGTCATATGATCCGGGAGAAAACCATGATTCATTACTGTAAAGGTACCGTCACTTCCCTGGAAGCGGACCGGGGCCAGCTTGTTCTCGAGGTGGGAGAATCCCTGGGCTTCCGTTTTTTTTGCACCAAAGCGGTTTTCGATATGGCTATACTGGAAGAGCCTCTTTTTCTTTTCGTGCATTTGCAACCCCAGGAAGATGCAGGATTTCTCCTCTTCGGCTTTGCGGATGAAAATGAACGAACTCTCTTTTCCATGCTCACCTCGGTGCGAGGAGTGGGAAGCCGTATGGCCATGCTCATCATGTCCTCTCTGCAAATCCAGGATATCCTTGAGGCTATTGTGGATTCCAAAGCTTCTCTTTTCGCGGCTCTTCCAGGAATTGGCAAGAAAATTTCCGAGCGCCTCTGTTTCGAGCTTTCGGAGAAAGTGGTGAAAGCTCTAGGAGAAGGGATTCTCCGTTCTCCTTCAACAGGGGCGGGAGCAACTTCTTCAGCCGAAGGGACTGCCGTACGCCATACGGTTCTCGAAGCCCTGCTTTCCCTGGGTTTTGGCAGAAGAGAAGCCCAGGTCGCCATGGAAGAGGCTTTGAGCGGCAAAGAGAATTCTTTGCCCGATGAAAGCACTCTTCTTCATGAAACTTTGCGGAGGCTGCAACGATGAATTTTTTCGAAAGCCATCAGGAGCGCCTTGTGGGATCTCCCGCACTTTCCGGAGAGGAAGAACTTCTTCCCATACGTCCTCAGGTTCTCAAGGATTTTGTGGGACAGCAAAATTTAAAGGAAAAGCTGTCTATCTATATTCAGGCGGCCAATCAACGGAAGGAACCTCTGGATCATGTGCTTTTTCACGGGCCTCCGGGGCTGGGAAAAACCACGCTGGCGGGAATCATCGCCCGTGAAATGGGGGGGGAGATGCGGGTTACTTCAGGCCCGGCCCTCGAACGTTCGGGAGATCTTGCGGCAATTCTTTCCAATCTCCAAGCGGGAGACGTCCTTTTCATCGATGAAATTCATCGGCTTCCTCCCAATGTAGAAGAGATTCTCTATGCGGGGATGGAAGATTTTGCCCTGGACATCGTGGTGGGCAAGGGCCCCCTTGCCCGAACCATTCGGCTTTCGCTTCCTCCCTTTACTCTCATCGGAGCCACCACAAGACTGGGACTTCTCACATCCCCTCTGCGGGCACGGTTCGGCATTGTGGAACAGCTCGACCTTTACAGTCCGGAAGATCTTTCATCCATCGTTCTCCGGGCAGGACAAAAACATAATATATCCATTCAGGAAGAGGCAGCCCATGAAATCGGTCGCCGCTCCCGGGGGACTCCTCGAGTAGCCTTACGGCTTTTTCGCCGGATTCGAGATATCGCTCAGGTACGGGGGGAAAAAACGGTACATCTGGAGGTGACCACGAGGGCCTTCGAAATGCTCGGTATCAACGAACAGGGACTCGACGAAGGAGACCGAAAATACCTGGGAGCCATCGTGCAGCTTTTCGGAGGAGGCCCCGTGGGACTTTCCACCCTCGCTTCCGCGGTAAACGAGGAGCCTCAGACCTTGGAGGATATCTACGAACCTTTTCTCATTCGCCAAGGATTTCTCGAAAAAACACCCCGGGGAAGAAAAGCTACGGAAAACGCCTTTTTCCTCTTTTCCATGGTTCCTCCCTCTATTAACCAGGCCCAGCAAGTCTTTTCCTGGGAAGAAGAGGAGTGAATTCTCTGCCTTCTCTCGCCAAAACACTTTTTTTGATAGGAACGATTTGTTTTTTCCTCGGGGGGATCTGTTGCCTCCGAGAGCATTTTCATGTTTCCTTATCCCTGGGAAGGCTTCCAGGAGATATAACCATACGAACCAAGGGAGGAGCTTTTTTCTTCCCCCTTACCACCATGATTCTCGTGAGTCTTATTCTGTCAGGGATATCCTTTTTCATGCGATTTTTCCGAAATGAGAGGGTTTTGAAGTTTTAGGAAGGAGTTTTTGTATGTTTTTTTGCCGAGAGCGACCATGGGCATATATATATGCCTTCTTTTTCCTCCTATCCTTTCTGATTTTTCCAATCGTTCCCTCCTGGGGAGCATCCGGAGGAACAACTCTTCGGGTAGGAGTGGCCCTATCCGTGGCGGGAGGAACTCTCTCGTCTTCGAAAAGCTATACTTTAGTGGATGCCCAGGGAAAACGTCATTCCTTTTCTGGATCCGTTCCTGTAAAGTATTTCAAGGGAAATACGGTGGTAGTAAAAGGGAAAACTCTCTCGCTCCCCGTAAAAATTCAAGGCTCCGCTCCCGTGGCATGGGGAAACCATCCCTATCGGGGATCCCTGGAGATGCGCCAAGGGGCCTCGGGAATTTCCATAATAAACATAATTGACGTGGAGTCCTATCTTCGTGGAGTCCTTAAAATGGAAGCCAACCCCGCGTGGCCCCAGGAATTCCTCAAAGCCCAAGCGGTAGTGGCCCGGACCTATGCCATGTCCCATAAAGGAAAACATGGGGCGGAGCACTTCGATATCTGTGCCACCCCCCATTGCCAAGTCTACCGTGGCATAAATGCGGAAGATTCTCGGATAGACAGGGCCATTCAAGAGACGAGAGGAATGGTTCTTTTTTATCAAGGAAAATATGCCCTTACCCCCTATCATTCTGATAGCGGTGGAAGTACAGCGGATGTCCGAGATGTCTGGGGTGGATCGGTTCCTTATTTGCTTTCCCGACAGGAACCCGTGGCGTATACGTCTCCCTATTCCTCCTGGGAACTTTCCCTTACTCCACGCCAGGTAGGGGAGACTCTCAGGAAAATGAACCTTTCCGTAGGAGAAGTCCACTCCATGGAGGTGGCAAAGCGAGATTCCCACGGCAGGGCCATAACCCTTCAGATTTCCGGAAGCTCGGGAAGCCGGAACGTTTCTGCTCACCAGTTCCGCATGGCCTTGGGAAGCAAGAACCTGAAAAGTACGAATTTCCAGATACAGTCCTCGGGAAAGGCAAATCTTTCCGTATCTCCGAAAGATTCGGTTTCCTTTAATGAACAGGAAGAACTTTCCCTTATGACCCAGCAGGGAGTTTTTTCCACGGAAGAGTTGATGGACATGCTTCTGCACCCTGAAAAACAGAGGAGCTATCTCGAAAAAAAGCGTGCTCTTCCGGGCTCTTCGATTCCTCAAACTCCCACGTTTTCTTCCGGACCTTCGCTATTTCAGCTTCTTGGAAAGGGATGGGGGCACGGGGTAGGGCTTTCTCAGTGGGGAGCCAAGGCTCTCGCTGAGAGGGGATGGACCTGGGAGAAAATTTTGACGCACTATTACCCGGGAACAACTGTAAAAAAAGTACACTAAAATGAGGTAGAATACCCTATATGAATAGAGATCTCTTTCAAGCAAAAAACTATTCCTTCGAACTTCCGAAGGAGCGTATTGCTCAAAATCCCGTATACCCTCGAGACTCGTCGAAACTCCTTGTGCTGGAAAGAGAAACGGGGAAACTACATCACCGGAGATTTTTTGAGGTGGGGGATTTCCTTCGTCCGAGAGACCTCCTGGTTCTCAACGATACCAAGGTTTTCGCAGCTCGCCTTTTTGGAGAAAAAGCGGAGAGTGGGGGGCGGATAGAGATTTTTCTTCTTCACCCTCAAAAAAATGCCCCTCACCTCTGGGAAGCCCTCGTTCGCCCGGGGAGAAAACTGAAACGACCCACCAGAGTCCTTCTGGATAAGAATGTTTCGGTTATTGTTGCTCCAGCTTCTTCCGAAGAAGGACTCCGAATGGTGGAGTTTCCGAAAGACCTGGATGTACACACCTTCTTGGAGAATTACGGCATGGTGCCTCTGCCCCCCTACATCACCGATTCTCAGGCGGAGGACGAACAATACCAAACCATTTATGCCCGGGAGCTGGGTTCCGTAGCGGCTCCTACTGCGGGGCTTCATTTCACGCAGAACCTGCTGAAAAAACTTGAACAACAGGGAATTTCCCTGGCTTTTCTCACTCTTCATATCGGGTTAGGAACCTTTCGTCCCGTTCAGGCTGAGGACATTCGAGACCATAGGATGCATGAAGAGTGTTTCGAAATTCCTCCCGCCACGGTCACGGCGGTGGAGCAAGCAAAACAACGAAACGGAAGGGTTGTCGCCGTGGGAACCACCGCGGTCCGCACTCTGGAAACCGGAGCCGCCTCGGGCAATTTGACGGCGGGCCGGGGAACTTCGCGCCTTTTCATCTACCCGGGGTATTCCTTCCGGGTTGTGGATGCCATGATTACGAATTTCCACCTTCCCCAAAGTACCCTTCTCATGTTGGTTTCCGCTTTCGGCGGGTACGAGAAGGTTCTTGAGGCATACAAGGAGGCCATGGAAAAGGCCTATCGCTTTTATTCCTTCGGAGATGCTATGATGATCCTGTAAAATTTTGAAAGCACCCAGGATCTTCAACCCGAGGAGAGAGGAGGATCTGCATGTGGATCTGGACTTGTGTTGCCCCACATCCGCCGGTAGTCGTGCCCGAGGTCGGGAGGGGGAGGGAACTCGAGGCAGAAGGTACCCTTCGAGGATTTCTGGATTTGGGGAAGGAGCTTTCCAAACCCGAAATCCTTCTCATTCTCTCGCCTCATGCTCCCTTCGTCCCGGGGAAAATTTTTCTTGGAGCAGCCGAAAAATACGAAGGTTCTTTTAAAGATTTCGGTGCTCCTTCGGTAAGGCTTGTCGCTGCGGGCCTTCTCGAAGTTGCAGATGTCCTCAAGGAACTTTTCGAAAAAGCGAAGATCCCCTTGGCATTCTTCCCAGATTTTTCAGGAAACCTCGACCATGGATGTACGGTACCCCTTTATTACCTTTCCCGATTTTGGAAAACTCTCCCTCCTCTCGTAGTCATGAACCCCGCAGGCCTTTCCCCCAAGGATTCGTATGATGCAGGCAGAGCTCTCATTAAATTTTTACCTCAGAAAAACTGGGGACTTCTTGCAAGCGGTGATCTTTCTCATGGGGTTACTCCTTCGGCACCGGGAAGATACCATCCTTGGGGGGAGCGTTTTGATCATATGGTGGTATCTTGTCTTGAAAGAGGCGAGAGCCTCCCTTTGCGAGAGCTTTCCCCGGAGGAACGGAAAAACGCTCAGGAATGCGGCCTGGCCTCGGTGCTTTGTGCCCTCGGTCTTGTGGAGGACCGCCCTTTTCAGGTACTCAGTTACGAAGCTCCCTTCGGGGTAGGCTACTGCACGGCCTTTCGTAAAGGGGATTTTCCACAATGGAAAGAAGAGGCATAAAATGAGAAACCACGATGTGCCTTCTCCCTGGAACGACTCTTCCTTTTCCTACCCTGCCCTTGCGCGATATGCGGTAACCTACTATTTGCAGCAACACGCAGTTCTCGATGTTCCCGAAGCCTTCTCTCTCCTGAAAGAGGACATACCGGAGCTACGCATGCCGAAGGCTTGTTTTGTCTCCATAAAATGCATGGAAGGATCTCTTCGAGGATGTATGGGAACTCTCTTTCCCTCCTACTCCTGCCTCATGGAAGAACTTATTGCAAACGCTCTTTTTGCAGCTTTCCAGGATCCTCGATTTCATCCCGTACACATAAAAGAACTCCCCTCCCTTACGTTCTCTTGCGATCTCCTGGAACCTCCCCAAGAAACCTCCTTCGATGCGTTGAATCCCAAAATACTGGGGATTATCGTTTCCCGGGGAGAGCGCAGGGGAGTGCTACTTCCAAACCTGGAAGGGATACACACTCCGCAGCAACAACTGGAAATTGCCATGAAAAAAGCGGGAATCTTCGACTCTTCTTTGGAGGATCTGCGTATCATGTCCTTTAGGGTACAACGCTATGAAGAGTGAAGAAAGTTGCACAGTGAAAGGTTCTTATGATACTGCCTCCTGGTGGCATTGGGAGGAGAATGCGATCCGCTGTGACCTCTGTACTCGCTCTTGCCTGATTTCATCCGGAAAGACGGGATTCTGCCAAAATCGCAGACACTACCCGGAAAAAGGTTTAGAGTCCTTGGTTTATGGAAAACCCCTTGCCTGGGGAGTAGATCCGGTGGAGAAAAAGCCCCTTTACCATTACTTTCCAGGTTTTTCGGTGCTATCCCTCGGAACTCGGGGTTGCACCATGGAATGTCCTTATTGTCAAAATCATTCTCTGGTTTATGCACAACTTTCCTCCCGGAGTTTCCGGAAATATTCTCCTGAAGAAGTTGTTGCGGCGGGAGTGGAGCGCGGGCTTTCCCTTCTAGCTTTCACCTATAACGAGCCTACGGTATGGTATGAATTTGTCCGGGATTGCCTTTTCCTTTGGAAGGAACGGAAAGGCCATGGAATTCTCGTTACCAACGGACAGATGCGAGAAGAACCTCTCCGGCAACTCACGCCTCTTCTCGGAGCGTGCAATGTGGATATAAAATCCTTCAACGAGAAACACTACGAAAACCTTCTCGGAGGCTCCCTTCCCCAGACCCTGCGTTTCATAGAGATCCTCGTCGAACAAGACATCCATGTGGAAATTACCTGGCTTGTAGTTCCAGGAATCAATACGGAAGATAATTTATTCCGTTCCTGCATCCGGTGGATAGCCTCCCTTTCCCCCTTCATACCTCTTCATATTACCCGGGCCTTTCCAGCCTATCATTGGCAGGGAGAACCTCCTTCCCTGGAGCTTCTCAACCGCTTGCGCGAAGAAGCCCGGGAAGACCTTTCGTATGTCTATCTCGGCAATACTGGTATACCTGAATCCACTTCATGCCATAAGTGCGGGAATGACATCGTAATACGCTCGTGTTATAATGCTTTAGATGTTGAAGTAAGTAAAGAAGGAAAGTGCAACTTTTGCGGAACTCCTTCACATATTGTTACAGGAAATCCCTCACAAGAAAGAACGTAAAGAAAAACCCGAGGAGGATGATAGCGAATGGAAGCAAAGAAAATTCTGCTTAACGGGCATTCCTTGTCTCTTGAGGATGTATATAAAGTTGCCAGAAGAGGCTACGGAGTTAGCTTGGATCCCGGAGCGGTAGCCCTCGTACAGCGGGGAGCGGAAAAAGTAGCCTCCTGGGTACGAGAGGAGAAAAGTATTTACGGGATCACCACAGGTTTTGGAGATCTTTCGTCGGTAGTCATTCCCAAGGATCAAAGCCGACAACTTCAAACAAACCTTCTCCTCAGCCATGCCTGCGGTACCGGAGAGTATTTCCCCGAAGAGGTAGTGCGGGCCATTATGTTGCTGCGAATTAACACCCTTACCCGAGGTTTTTCCGGCATTAGCCTCCCGACCCTGGAACGTCTGGTGGAATATCTCAACCGAGGAATCCACCCTCTGATCCCTACCCAAGGCTCTGTCGGAGCCAGCGGAGATCTCTGCCCCCTTTCCCACGTAGCCATCACTCTCCTGGGTTATGGAAAAGTCCGCTATCAGGGAAAAGATCAGGATACTCTCGACGTATTGCACTCGCTCGACATGGAACCCATTGCCCTGCAACCCAAAGAAGGCTTGGCCCTCAACAACGGCACCCAGGCGCTTACCGCCGTAGGCGCCCTGGCCCTGGCAGATGCCTTGGCACTCGCAAAGATAGCGGACATTGCCGCAGCTCTTTCCCTTGAAGCCCTTCACGGAGTACCCTATGCTTTCGATCCCCGAACCCACGATCTTCGTCCTCACCTGGGTCAAAAACTGGTGGCGTCGAATATGCGCAAGCTTATCGAGGGTTCCGAAATCATCGAAACCTATAAACATCACCGAGTACAGGATGCGTACTCCTTGCGCTGTGTTCCCCAGGTTCATGGAGCTTCCAGAGATGCTTTCGAATATGTAAAGCAAAAAATTCAAATTGAAATCAATTCTGTTACAGACAATCCACTCATATTTGCGGCAGACGAAGAAGCCCTGAGTGGAGGAAATTTTCACGGACAACCCATAGCTATCGCCATGGACTTTTTCGGTATTGCCGCAGCGGAGCTTGGAAGTATTTCCGAACGCAGGACCGCAAGAATGGTGGATCATAAACTTTCGGGACTTCCCCCCTTCCTCGTCAATAAAAGTGGGCTTAACAGTGGTTTTATGATACCTCAATATGTGGCGGCGGCTCTCGTTTCGGAAAACAAGGTGCTCTGCCATCCTTCCAGCGTGGATTCCATCCCCACGTCGGCAAACCAGGAAGATCATGTTTCCATGGGCATGTATTCTTCCCGAAAGGCCGCTACCATTGTGGAAAATGTCAAAAAAATTCTTGCCATAGAGCTTCTGTCGGGAGCTCAAGGACTTGAGTTTTCCAAGCCTCTTCGGCCTGGAAAAGGCACCCTGGCGGCATATCGAACTATCCGCAACGAAGTTTCCTCGGTAGAGGAGGATCGGTATCTTCACCCAGACATTCTCTCCATGATATCTCTTGTGGAGAAGGGAACTATCACAGAAGCGGTGGAAAATGAAATAGGAGCTCTGTAATCAAAAACGGCACGCTTGGAGAGTGAGAAGATTTTCTCCCGTAATTTGAAATACCCTGACCTTCATACAAAAACGCTCTCTAATCCGTATAAAATTTCCCAACGGAGGTATTGTGACTATGGCAAAACAGCTTATTGAATGTGTTCCCAATTTTAGTGAAGGTAAAGACTTGGGGCTTATCGAAAAAATCGTGCAGCCCTTCAAGGATACTCCCGGATGCTACCTTTTCGATTATCGAGCGGACGAAGATCATAACAGGCTTGTGGTAAGCCTGGTAGGGGAGCCGGAAGCTATCTGCGCCTCTCTTCTTGAAGCAGCTCAGTGCGCAGTAGCGCATATCGACATGAACACCCACAAAGGCGCACACCCCCGAGTAGGAGCGGTGGATGTAGTACCTTTTACGCCCATTAAAAACATAACCATGGATGAATGCATAGCTCTTTCTCATGCTTATGGAGAAGAATATTGCAAAGCCACGGGAGTTCCCGTGTATTTCTACGAGGATTCTGCCAGGCGCCCTGAGAGAAAACGGCTGGAAGTTATCCGGAAGGGGCAGTACGAGACTCTCAAGGAAGAGTGCCGCCTTCCCAAAAGAACCCCCGATGTAGGAGGCCCGTCACTCCATCCTACTGCCGGAGCCACTGTCATGGGAGCCAGGAAATTCCTCGTGGCCTTTAATGTAAACCTCAAAACTCATGACGTGGATATCGCGAAAAAGATTGCAAGCTTTGTCAAGGCTTCCAGTGGCGGACTTTGTCATGTGAAGGGCATCGGTCTTGCTCTGGAGGAACGAGGCATTGTTCAGGTGAGTATGAACATCGTGGATTATGAGAAAAACTCTCTCTACCGGGTTCTGGAGATGATTCGCATGGAAGCCCGCCGATGGGGAGTGGAGGTTTTGGAAACGGAAGTCTACGGGATGATCCCCGCCGAGGCCCTTCTTGAGAGCACTGCGTACTATCTGCAGATTGCAGGCTTCGATCCTCAGCAGGTCATCGAGCTCAAACTCCTCGAAATGATGGAACATTAGGTGAGTCCTGTGACAACCCGAAAGCTTTTTAGAAACGCTCGAATATATACACCTTGCGATAACGGCTTTCCTCTGGCGGGAGAAGCTCAGGGATCCCTTCAAGTCTTTGAAAACGGGGCCCTCTTGGTGGAAAATGGCATGATCCTTTCCGTGGGAGACGAGAAGGATGTAGCGCTCCATGCGGCAAGCCTGAAAATTCACGAAGAGGTGGATTGCCGGGGAAGGTGCATGATTCCAGGGTTCGTAGACCCCCATACACACATCTGTTTTGCGGAAACCCGAGAGGAAGAATTTTCCATGCGTCTTTCCGGTATCCCTTATCTGGAGATTCTCCGCAGAGGAGGAGGAATTCTCTCCTCGGTACGCAGTCTTCGTGCAATGGATGCCACCACGCTTTTCGAAGTAACACGCAAGAACGTGCTTTCGGCCCTCTCCTTTGGGACCACCACCATGGAAATCAAGACAGGATACGGCCTGGATACGGAAAACGAGCTGAAAATGCTGGAGGTTATCCGACGCATTCAGAGTGAAACGCCCCTGGATGTCGTGCCTACCTTTATGGGAGCCCATGCAATACCTCCGGAATACAAAGGCAGAGAAGAGATCTTCGTAGATTATTTGGTGGAGGAAATGCTTCCCGCCGTAGCTTCTCGAAAGATCGCAGCTTTTTGTGACGTATTTTGCGAAAAGGGCGTTTTTTCGGTGGATCAAAGCCGGCGGATTCTCAAAAAAGCCCACGAGCTTGGAATGGGCATGAAAATTCATGCGGACGAAGTTCACGATCTCGGAGGAGCGGGGCTTGCGGCAGAACTTGAAGCGGTTTCGGCGGAACACCTTCTTGCGGCAAACGAAACGAACCTTGCAAAAATGGCCCAAAAAGGTACCCTGGCGGTACTCCTTCCCTGCACCGCCTACAGTTTGAAGAAACCCTTCGCGAATGCTCGCAAGATGATAGAGCTGAATCTGCCCGTAGCCGTGGCTACAGACTGCAATCCCGGATCGTGTTTCTGCGAATCCATGCCTTTTGTCTTTGGTCTCTCGGTAATGCATATGGACATGACAGTGGAGGAAACCCTTGTGGCAGCCACTCTGAATGCAGCCTATGCTATAGGGAAAAATACTCTTGTGGGAAGCCTGCAAAAGGGAAAGCGCAGTGATTTTCTTCTGCTCAAGGGGAAAAGCCCCGCCATCTTTGCATACCATGCGGGAGTATCCCCCATAGAAGAAATATATATCCGGGGAGAGAGGATGTATCCTCCTTGCCAGGGAAGGTAGCTTCTTTCCCTAGGAGGTTTTCGTACTCAAAAATGGATGCTTTCAGAGCCTTTCGGTTCGTTATATTTTCAGTAATTCTTTTCTTCGGAATTTTTCTCGGAGAGGCGGGTTTTTCCACGGAATCCCCCAGTGAAACACTCCGCGAAAAGAAGAAGCCCGAAATATGGGTTGTAAACCCCTGGATACATTACATCACCTCCTTTATCGGAGGTGAGGAAGTTTCGGTGTATCCTCTTTTCAGCTGGGAGGGAACGCTTACCTTTTCAGGCAAGAGTTCCCTCCCAGCTGGAGCCATTATCATCGCTCTAGATAAGGAAGAAGCGGAAAAAATTCCTCTAGGCTACGAGCTTCAAAATCTTCGGCATCTCTTTAGAAGCATTCCCACCCTTCAGGGAAAAGGAAATCCCATGTACCTCGATCCTCCCACCATGTCGCTTCTCGGACAGAAGGTGCTTGTTACTCTCTCTTCGCTTTTCCCCGAACACTACATTTACTTTCAGCGAAATCTTGCAGAGTTTGAATCTCGTATTGAAAGTACCGTAGACATGGGAAGAAAGATGCTCCGAACCGTAGGGATCGTCAATTTCGCAGGATCGTACGCTTTCTGGATTAGGGCAGCCGCAATTCAGGAAATACGACCTTCGGAAGACCGAATGGCCCAAATTCTTCAAGAGGAGGGAAAAACCCTTTTGTTCCAAACTCTGGAGGCTTCCCTGGAAAAAGGTCACGTGGTAGTGACAGATGAAAGCATGCCTCCGGAAGTACAGGAGATGGTGGGAAAGCAGCGAAACGGAATAGTTCTCCGCTTTCCATCTCTTGCTGAAGAGAGGGAAGACGTGTTTCTCTTTCTCTATGAGCAATATCTGGCCATTCTTAATCGATACAATCAGCTTCAGCGAAAAACCGGAGCCTTGTAGCTTTGCAAAAATTTACACTTTATGAAAAGAGAAGGGAGACCGGGATAACCCGTCTCCCTTCTCTTTTCATAGTCATATCCTGCACGGAACACTCAAAAATGAATCAGGGTTCCAGAACGATTTTCCCGGAACCTTCCGTGACGGATCCTACAACCTCTGCCGAGGGGAAACCGTGGTGCCGAAGATGCTCCGCAAGACATGCCCCCATTCCCCCGGAAACTCCGAGCAGAAGACCTCCGGAAGTTTGGGGATCGTAAAGAAGATCATCCTCTCCGAGAGATATCGCTCCGGCATGGACATGCTCCTGATAGGTTTCCCTGTTTCGATACGCCCCCGCCGGAAGAAGCCCCATGGCAGCATTCTCCCGGGCTCCCGGAAGAACCGGAAGCCGGGAAAGCCGAATAGTTGCATTTGTCTCGGGAGAAAGCATATCCAGAAGATGTCCCGCCATGCCGAATCCCGTTACGTCCGTAGAAGCGTGAACTGCCAAGGTCATTTCTTCAGTCAGAAGCGGCAGGACGTTATTCAGAGAACTCATGCTTTCAATGGCCGCTTTTCGATGAGCGCTTTCCGCCATATCCGCCTTGATGGCGGTAGCCACGATACCCGTTCCGAGAGACTTGGTAAGAACCAGCTCGTCCCCGACACAAGAACCCTGAACGTTCCAGATTCGCTTTTTATCCACTTCTCCAAAAACCGCAAGTCCGTACTTGGGCTCTTCATCTTCCACGCTATGTCCCCCGGCGATGATTCCTCCGGCTTCGAGAACCTTGGATTCCCCTCCTTCAAGAATTTTTCCGAGTACCTCGAGGGAGAGACAATTTACCGGAAAACAGACGATGTTCAGGGCGAGAAGAACTCTTCCGCCCATGGCAAAGACATCGCTCAAAGCGTTGGCGGCGGCAATCTGCCCCCATAAAAAGGGATCGTCCACCACGGGAGTTATGAAATCAAGAGTAAAAACTCCAGCCCTTGTATCGCCCAAGTCCCAGAGTGCCGCATCCTCTCCATGCTCCCATCCGCTGAGAAGGAGAGGGTGCCGGGATCCGGAAAGGTTTTTCAAAATACCAGAAAGGTCCGCCGGACCTATCTTAGCGGCTCAACCACTCGTTCGAGACATTTCCGTAAGCCTCAACACCTTCACCTCCTCTTCGTTTTCGTTTATACTACTCAAGATTTCACCTCCCTTCCCTAAGAAAAGCTTTTCCAGGCCCTCGCTCAGACGATTTCCAAGACAAGGCCCCTTTCTCGTTTATCAAGGCATCTTTGAATTTTCACACCGCTTTCCTAACGAAGATGCCGCACTTCTCCGGAGTGGAACGTTCTTCGTTCTCCATGTATATTTACCACCAGAGATCCTTCCTCTGTAATATCCTCCGCTCTGCCTCGGAGAGGCTCTCCTTGAAAAGAAAGGGAAATTTCCTTTCCCAGAGTGGCACAGTGACTCCGGTAGGAGCGAAGAAACGCTTCAGATCCTTGGGAGGACATAACCCCATATTCCTTCATAAACTCCTTGTAGACCGCAAGAAGCAGATCTTTTCGGGAAAGAGAGCTACCGAGAATACTGCCAAGAGAGATCGCCAAATCTCTAATTTCTGGGGGAAAGTCTTCAATGTCGGTATTAACATTGATCCCTATTCCCACTACGGCGTAACGAATAGAGTCAGAATCGCTGGCAGCTTCGGAGAGAATACCACAGACCTTCTTGTTTTCCCAAAGGACATCGTTGGGCCACTTCAATACACAGGAAAGAGACGTACAATGCAGAATTCCCCTGCAGACCGCAACCCCTGCTATGAGATTCAAGATCTGTACGTGTCCGGGGGGAAGCTGGGGCCTCAGGAGAAGAGAAAAATAAAGCCCCTTTCCCGGCGGTGAAAGCCAGGATCGGGCGGTACGTCCCTTTCCGGCGGTCTGCGTTTCTCCCAACACAAGGCTTCCCTCGGGAGCACCTTTTTTGGCCAGATCTTTCATGACGTTTTGCGTACTTGAAAGAGATCCAAAGTACCAGACCTTGCTGGCAGGAAGTACGTGCCGTATTTCTTGTTCCAGGAGGAGGGGGTGGAGAGAATCCTCTTTTCTATTCAAAATATATCCTTTTCTCTCCATAGCAAAAACGGGGAATCCGGTCTTACGGAGCATCCCCAGGTTTTTGGAAACCGCTTGTCGCGAAATCCCCAGGCTTTCCGCAAGAAAGGATCCCGAAAGAATTTCTTCGGGATGGGAAAGGAGCAATGCCGCAAGGGCTTTTTGGTTCGGCGTAAAATCGATCATGGAGAAGGTCTCCTTCTTTGGGTTCTGCTCATACCGATGTTATACTTATCCAGTGTATATTACACGAAGAAGCTCTTTTCGTGTGATCCCGAAACTTCCCCGAATCCGGAGTTTTTGGGAAAGCTGTACAATTGATAGGAGGCTCTCGAGTGGCTATTATACCCATCGCTACAGTTATGGAGGAACTGCGCTCCCTTTTACGGGAACTGCAGGACAGCCTTTGACGTAACACGCTTGAACGAAAGAAGCGAAGAACTTCTCGGAATTATGGGAGAAGGAGATTTCTGGGAAAGGGAAGACGCTCATAAAATCACAAAAGAAATCTCGTTTCTTCAGGAGGAAAAAACTTTTCTGGATAACGCCATAACAGAGTTCGAAGACATGGAAACCTTGGGAGAAATACTGGGAAGTGAGAACGATAAAGAATTGGAAGATGAATTTTACTCCCGGGGAGAAGCTCTTAAAAAGGGCATCCTGCAGCGCCAGCTCCTTCTCCTCCTCCGGGATGAACATGATCTGGGTAATGCCATTGTAAGCATCCACCCCGGAGCGGGAGGGCTTGATTCTCAGGATTGGGCAGAAATCCTCTATCGCATGTATATGCGGTGGGCAGAAAAAGAAGGCTTTACGGTAAAGCTTATCGACTATCTTCCCGATATGGAAGCAGGATTACGAAGCGTTACTTTCCAAGTTATCGGGAAGCATGCCTATGGGTATCTTCGATCCGAACGAGGCATTCACCGCCTGGTTCGTATTTCTCCTTTCGATGCTGCGAAACGCAGGCATACGAGCTTTGCCTCTTTCGACGTAATTCCAGAGCTTCCCGAAACAGCCTCCGTGGAAATTCGGCCAGAGGATCTCAGGGTTGAGACCTTTCGCTCCAGCGGTGCCGGAGGGCAGCATGTCAACATGACGGATTCCGCCATACGGATTACCCATATTCCTACAAATATTGTCGTGGGATGCCAAACCGAACGATCGCAACACATGAACCGCCAAACCGCCATGAAAGTCCTGGAATCTCGGCTCTATGAGCGCATGAAAAAAGAACAACAGAACCAATTGGAGGCTCTTCAGGGGGAAAAAAAAGAAAATAGCTGGGGAAACCAGATCCGCTCTTACGTGCTGCATCCCTACACCCTCGTGAAAGACCATCGTACGGGCTATGAAATGGGAAACGTTCAATCCGTGCTGGATGGAAATCTGCAACCCTTTATTATGGAGTATTTACGTTGGAAAAAAAACTCGTAATTGCTAAAAAAACACCTTTTCAAGTGCTGCAGCTCTTTCTTGGAGTTCTTTTGTTTTCTCTCGTTCTTCCCCTTCAAACTGAGGGAGGGGGCAGGGGAGGGGCGTCTTCTTTCGTCCCCGAAACGCCTCTCATCAAAGTTTCGGAAATCCGTCCTGGCATGGAAGGTATTCTGAAAACTGTAATTTCCGGGACTTCCGTAGAAAACATTCCCGTGAGAATCGTCAGTATCATATCCCGGAAGGACAAACCGCATTATCTCATTCTGGTGCAGGCTTTCGGGCCCCTGGCCGATTCTTTGGGAGGCATCGCCTCTGGCATGAGCGGGAGCCCGGTTTATGTGGAGGGGAAACTTCTCGGAGCCATCGGATACGGTTGGGAATTCAGCGACCATCGATTTGCTCTGGTCACCTCCATGGAGGACATGCTACACATATGGGAGGGGGAGCATCCCAAAAACCCTGCGGCTTTCCTGGGAAACCCCATCTCCCTGGCATCCTGCGACTTCACTCCATTCAGTAAGGATGAAATTTTTTCGGAAGACATCCTTCTTCAAGAAGTGGAATCTCGTTTTCAGATCCTCCAGGGGGATGGATTCAGCTCCAGAAGCCTAGAGGAGTTAGAGAAGCGTTTTTCTCTGCGCATAGAGAAGGGGCTTTTCGACGTGCACTCCGTCCCCCCCGCATCCTACGAAACCTCTCTGACTCCGGGAAAAGCCATGGGTGCACTCCTTGCCTGGGGAGATATCTCCTTGGGAGCTATTGGAACCGTTTCGGCAATAGACGGGGAAAACCGATTTTTAGCCTTTGCACACCCTTTTCTCAATCGAGGGTTTGTCGCATACCCTGTCACTACCGCATATATCCACAGCATTATTCCGAGCGTAGCGACCCCGTTCAAACTTGGAAGTATGGGGCCTATTATAGGAATTATGACCCGAGATACCTCTCAGGGAGTGGGAGGGATTTTCGGCACTTTTGCGCCCTCGGTTTCTTTTGAAATAACGATTAAGCTCCCTCGAGAGGAAATCGTGGTAAAAAAGCGTTTTCACGTCGTTCACGATCCCTATCTCATCTCGGGAATTTCCGAAGCTGCTTTGCTCGGTATGCTGGACAATCTCTGGGGAAGAAGAGGAGAGGGAACCGCCCTTGTTACATTGAAAGTGGATAAAGCTTCCGGGTTTTCCGGATGGCAACGAGAAGATATGTTTTTCTCCGAAAAAGACCTGGCCCGAGATGCACTTAAGGATGTGCAGAATTTTATTCGGGTCTTTACAACAAACCCTTTCCTCAACATCTTTCCTCTCGGATTCTCCGTGGAAGTGGAAATGTCTGAGAGTCCTCGCATTCTCTATGTGGAGGATATCAAGATTCCTGAAAGCACCGTGGAAGCGGGACAGGATCTCAAGGTAGAATTTACTCTCCGCCCTCACCGGGGTAGACCTTTTCAACGAGAGGTTACGCTTAAAATCCCCGAAGATTACGAGGGGTCTTGTGAGGTGATTGTTCGAGGGGGAGGCATAGCTGAAATGGAACAAGACGCTATTCTTGAAGGGTGGAAAAGCATTACCTCCATGGATCAGTTCCTTCAGGAGCTTGACGTCATGGAGTCCAACAATGAAATTATCGTGGAGCTCATCCTTCCGAACGATTCTTCCAAAAAGGATGAAGACGATGAACATCCTCTCCTCAGTAACATTATTGCTTCGAAGAATGAAAAGGATCTCATGAAAATTTTTCGCACCAACTACTATGTGGAAGGGCTACTTCGAAAAGAACTTCAGATACAAAAGAAAAAGTAGCTATTTTTAATGTTTGCCATGAAAAATGGGGAGGAAGGAAAGTCTCCATGTTTATTACACTGGAAGGTATCGATGGCTGTGGCAAAAGCACGCAGCTCAAGAATATTTCTTGTTTTCTTGAAGAACATATGACCTCCGAGTTCCTGGTAACCCGGGAACCTGGAGGATGGCCCGGAGGAAAAGCCCTGAAAAATGTTCTTCTCGGTACTCCCGGACTTGACGGGGAAAGTGAGTTGCTTCTTTTTTTCGCAGATCGCAACGAACATCTTAAAAGAGTGCTTCTTCCCTTTCTTGAACGGGGATCTCTCGTGGTTTGTGAGCGTTATACCGATTCCACCGAAGCGTATCAGCTCGGGAAAGCTCCTTCGTCGGAAGAACTCATGCGCATTCTATCCGAGTTCTTTTCCTTTCCCGTGCCGGACCTTACGATTTTTTACGCCCTTCCTCCGGAGATTGGCCTTCAGCGAATTTCGGCTCGGGACTCCCTGGATGTCATTGAATCTCGAGGAATAGGCTTTCTCGAAAATGTGGCAAAACGCTACGAGTTGCTATACCAGCAGCATCGATCCCGGATTGTAAGAATTGATGCCTCTCTTCCTCCTCATGCCGTGTGGGAAGCTACCCAAAAAACCATACGGGAAAGGCTCCTCCTTTGAGAATTCAACGACGAAAGGGTGAAGAAAAAGGGGATCCCCAAAGGACTGTGTTTCCAAAAGGATCCCGGGAAAACATCGCTTCAGAACCAGCCTCTTCGAAGACCTTCGACTCGGTTTTCTCCAGCTCGGAAATCGAAGTTCTTCTCCAGGAAGTGGATACTCTTTCCCGGCAACTCTTCCTGTTCCCTTCGAAAACCCTCCTTGCAAAATATCGCGAGGCGGTATGTCTTTTGCTTTTTAAGGCCGAGGAGAGATTCAAGTTGCGAAAAGATTACAAGTGGCGAAGAACGAACAGATCCGTATACATAACGATTGAAAAAACCGAGGCCCTTCTTGACGAGATCGAAGCGGTTCTCGTGAAAGCCGGGGAGAGAAGTAGGCTTTCCAAGCTCCTGGATGAGGTGAAGGGATGTCTTATTTCCTTGATGATCTAAACGAAAAGCCGGACTGGAACCGTTTCGTCACTGCCTGGAGACAAAATCGCATGGCTCACGCAGTGGCCTTCGAAATACCCGAGGAAGAAACGGAAAACTTTCTTCGGGTGCTCCAGAATTTTTTTCTAGAGAGAGATCTCTTGGCACCCTCTCCTCCGATCTCTTCAGATATCTATGTAATAGGTGACCCCGTGCGCCCACCGGGAATTGATTCTTGCCGCTACCTTGCGGGAGAACTTTCCCTCTTTCCCCGCTCTTTGGAGTATAGGGTAGGAATTATCTGTCATGGCGATGCCCTTTCTCCGGCCGGAGCTCATAGCTTGCTGAAAATAACCGAAGAACCTCCGGAATATAGCTTTCTCGTTTTTCTTCATTCCGGACGTCCTTTGCTTCCCACCTTGGAAAGTAGAGTATGGAGCTTCTCCCTCCATAAACACACCCGGGAGAGCGAAAAAAAACATCTTTTTCTCGAAGAAAAGAGCGCAATTCATTTAACGTTAAAAAAAGACGATCAGGCTTTTCAAAAGATGGAAAAACATCTTTTGGAAAGATTTCTCGAAAAAGGATGGCTTACAAAACCTCTTTTCGATGACATGTTTTACCTGATTACTAAGGAGGATTATTCTTTTGGAGAAGTATTTGATAATATATGGTAAACCCCGTTTTCTGGGCTATCTTTCTTTCGAAGGCGAAGAACCTCTTGAAAGGGGGACGCACATTCATGCTCAGACGGATCGTGGGGAAGAGCTTGTAGTGGTTATCGGTAAAGCTCAGGAAGACATCTCTTGCCCGAAGGAACGGGAAAAGAAACATACTTCCCGAAAAGATGCCGGGCAAAATCATCTTCAGGAAAACACCATCCAAAAGGTGGATTTTATCGGTCACGCATCGGGAGAGCTTTTGGAAGAACGTGCCTCTCTTGAAGAGGACGAAGCGGAAATTCTTTCCACCGCCAGAAAAATTTTGAGAAAACACGACCTTGCCATGAAGCTTGTGGATGCGGAATTTCTCTTGGGAAAGAAAAAACTTTTTCTGTACTTCACTTCGGAAGATAGAGTGGATTTCCGTTCCTATGTCCGAGATTTGGCGAGAGAATTCAAAACCCGTATAGAACTTCGCCAGATAGGGATTCGCGACGAAGCTCGAGTGGTGGGAGGTCTTGCCTCTTGCGGCAGACAGTGTTGCTGCAGCTACTGGCTTCATCAGTTTGCTCCCATTTGCATTCGTATGGTGAAAGAACAAAACCTTGCGCTGAATCCCACAAAAATTTCTGGAATTTGCGGCAGACTTATGTGCTGTATGTCTTACGAACATTTCATGTATAAAGATTTATGGGACCAGCTTCCCAATCCAGGAACAAAAATACGAGGCCCGGAATCGACGTACATTCTCTCGGGAGTGGACATCGCCTCCCAATCCGTACGGATTTTTGGTATGGGAAAAGAAATTGTTATTCCCGTGGATAAATATGCCGAATTCTGCACGGTGATTCAGGAGGGGAAGGCTTGGGAAAGTGACTCTCCCCCCCCATCCCGCAAAAATTCACGAACGCTTTCAGCTCCGGTGGAGATGGAGAAACCTCGGAAGGCTTCCCGGGATCCTCAGGAAAACGTCGAGCGAAAATCTGCAGAAGCTTCTCCCGAGTCTGCGGAGGCATCTTTAAAGAAGGATCAACCCAAGAAAAAACTGCAGCGCAGGAAGAGATCTCCCCAGGGAAAATCTCTAGGAACCGGGAGTGCTCCGGATAAAAAGGAAGAATCCTCCTCTCAAGAAAAACAGAAAACCTCCGGAGAATCCCGAAAGAACCGAGGATCCCGGAGAAAGAGGGGAACTCCAGCGGCAGTCCTGCCGGAGGGAGCTACCGCGAAAAAAAGAACCCCCAACCTCTCTTCTTCCGAGAGTTCCAAGGTATTCTCCTCGGGATCTGGAGAGGAGAAAAAGGCTTCCCCTGAAACCCGGGTACGGGAAAAAACGTCTGAATCCAAGCCAGTTCCCTTTTCGGAAAAAAAGGAGGGCGAACGCGCTGCATCTCAACGCAAGCGAAGACGACGACCCCGAAAAAACTCTCCCCAAACAGGGGATTCAAAAGATGCTCCCGGACAAAACAAGCCTCCCAGAGGAAAGAATCCTCAGGAAAAATAAGTCTTTCCCTATGAATTAGGAGGAAAGCACCCTGTTATACGGAACTCCTGAAAAGAGAATTCGTAACATTTTGTCCCCCCGAAGGATTACGGGATGTTTCTGCCTCAAAAAACGCAAACCCTTTAAGGAGGAATCATTATGGGGTTGTGGAACAAATTAAGCAAGAGTTTTTTGAATAATGTCACACAAAAATGGATGGGAGGAATCTCTTCGCTCTTTTCTCGAAAAGACCTGGAAGAATCTTTCTGGGAAGATCTTGAAGAGACCCTTCTTCTTGGTGACGTGGGTGTTCATGTGGTAGAGGAGATCATCCAGAAGCTTCGGAATACCGCAAAAACAAAAAAGCTGACCCGAGGATCGGAGCTTCAGGAGGAGTTTGCCCGAGTACTTCTCTCTTTCTTCAAGGAAGTTCCTCTCATGGGAGCGGAGCTCCGTCTCTCACATCCTCCGGAGAATCCTCCGGTAATACTTCTTGTGGGGATTAACGGTTCCGGTAAAACCACTACCGCAGGAAAGCTCGCCCAAATATTACACAGAACCGGGAATACGCCCATTCTCGCAGCCTGCGACACTTTCCGTGCAGCAGCCATTGATCAGCTGAAGATATGGGGGGAGCGAACTTTTTCCCGGGTTATCGCACAACCCTACGGAAGCGATCCCGGAGCAGTTCTCTTCGATGCGCTTCAGGCGTCAAAGGCGTCGAAAGAACTATCTCCGGTAATCGCGGACACCGCAGGGCGACTCCATAACAAACAGAACCTTATGGCGGAGCTGGGGAAAATACACCGTATCGCCCTTCGCGAAGCTGGCTCTGTGGAAACACTTCTCGTACTGGACACGATGACGGGACAAAACGGTTTAAAGCAGGCCGAGGCTTTTTGCGAATGTGTTCCTCTCACGGGGGTTATTCTCACAAAATTTGATAACACCGCCAAGGGGGGAGTACTCCTCTCCATCGTCAAAGAACTGCAGCTTCCCGTACGTTACCTTGGCTTTGGCGAAGGACAGGGAGATTTGGAGCTTTTTTCCCCCGAAACCTTTGTGGAGTCCCTGCTCCAAGAAAGAAAAAATCATGTGGCATAAGGAAACACCTCCGTCTCTTTCTCTACAGAGCTCTCTTGAAGAGGTGTTGCGGTTTCTTTTCGGCTCCTCCCTGGCCCATGTTTTTCTTTACGGTAAAAAAAATCGTTTTTTCCTCACCAAGGAAGAACTCATAACATTTATAGAGTCCGAAACACCGCTATTGCAGATAGGCGATATTCTTCATATGCCGGAAAGAGAAAAATCCGGAAAGAAACTCATGGAGACATTACCTCCGTTCCAGAAAATCCTCCTCCTTACCGACGAAGGAGGAAGGATTGCCCGAGTTATCGACATTACCTCGGAAAGAGAAATTTTCCTTCCTCCCTGGTGGGAAGCGCCCTTTCCTCTTGTAGCTTTACAGGATGAAGAAATTTCCTTAAATCAACACGCTTATAAGCTCTGCAAAGGCGGAACGGATGTTCTTCAAAAAGCCCTCGCAAACTTCTCCGGAGAGGAAGAGGAATACATCTTTTCCTGTTCCTTTCCTTGGGGAGAAGAGCGTCGATTCTTTGCAAAAAAAATGGAAGACCGCATTTTCTCTCTTGAAGATATCAGCAGTGAAATGCATATGGCGGAAGACATAGTGTGGTGGGCTGCAGTGGGCAACGCTCTCGCTACCTACCTGCAAGCCAAGGGTGTTGGATTCCGCTGCTTTCACGAAAGAGACTCTCTCCCGGAACAAAAGGGCCATGGAGAGACGATTCCCTGCCGCTGGGAGGGAGATCTCTTGGGGTACATCAAGCTCTCCTTTGAGGAGAACCTGTCTGGAGGAGATGAAGGCTATGAAGGGAAAACTTGTGGCGGGAGTCCTTTATGACGGGGAGATCTCCCTCTGGGATTGGGCGGTTCAAGAAATGTCCCGCCTTTGGGGTGAGGTACAGCGTATAAGCGACATGTACCCCTTTACATGTACAAACTATTACAAAGAAATCGGAGATCCCCTTTTTCGAAGGTTTCTCTCGTTCAAAAATCTTTCCGAAGGGAACATCCTTGCAAAGAGAAAAATCCAGGCCATCGCTCTGGAACAGCGAAGCGGCACCCCTAGAAAAATCAACATAGATCCGGGCCTTCTCGATGGAGCTAGATTGATTCTCGCCTCTACCAAGGATCGGGCCCAAAGAATTCCCATATCGGAAACTCTCTATGCTGAAGTTACTCTTCGTTATAAGAAAAAACGATGGACACCTTTTGATTACACTTTCCCGGATTTTCAGGAAACTACATACTATCCTTTTCTCGAAAAAATCCGCACAGACGTTCTTGAAGAAATACATACCCCAAAGGAGGAGAAACATAAATGATACCTCGCTATGCCACCAAGGAAATGAATGCCGTCTGGTCTGAAGAAAACAAATTTTCTCTCTGGACGAAAATAGAGATTGCCGTATGCCAAGCCTGGGTGGAAAAGGGCGTCATTCCCGAAGAGGCCCTTCTTGACATTCAAAAAAACGCTTCTTTCTCAGTCTCTCGAATTCATGAAATTGAAGCGACTACGCACCATGACGTCATAGCGTTCGTTACCTGCCTAGCTGAATCGGTAGGGGAGAATGGGCGCTACATACACCTTGGTCTTACAAGCAGTGATGTGTTGGATACGGCATCCTCGCTTCTCTTGAAAGAATCCGTGGAAATAATTCAGCAAGCTCTGAAAGAGCTTATGAAGACCCTTCTGGAAAAAGCCTGTATGTACAAAAATACTCCCTGTATTGGCAGAACCCACGGCATTCATGCGGAACCCATGACGTTTGGCATGAAACTCCTCAATTGGTATGATCAACTTCAGCGAGACGTAGAACGCCTGGAACTTGCAAAAAAACAGATCAATTACGGCAAAATTTCCGGAGCTGTGGGAACCTATGCCCACTGCCCTCCAGAAATCGAAGCCCGGGTCTGCAATCTCCTGGGGCTTGACAGAGCACTCATCTCTACCCAAATTCTCCAGCGAGATGCTCATGCACATCTTCTGAATTGTGTTGCCCTTCTTGGAACCGCCCTGGAACGAATGGCCCTCGAAATCCGACACCTCCAGCGCACCGAAGTTCTAGAAGTCTTCGAGCCCTTTTCGCCAGGACAAAAAGGATCTTCCGCCATGCCTCACAAGAAGAATCCCATCATTGCGGAGCGAATTTGCGGCATGGCTCGACTCCTGAGGGGATATTCCCTGGTAGGTATGGAGAACGTGGCATTATGGCACGAGCGGGACATCAGCCACTCCTCTACGGAGCGGATCATTTGGCCGGATCTCTTTCACACCGCCCACTACATGCTTCGGAAGGCTTTGCATTTGCTAGAAGGAATGAACGTTCTTCCGGAGAATATGCAGAAAAACCTTGACCTTACGGGGGGGCTCTTTTTCAGCCAAAAGGTACTCCTTACCCTTATCGAAGAGGGAAAAATGTCCAGAGAAGATGCGTACCGTCACGTTCAAGACAGTGCCATGCGTTGTTGGAATGGAGAAGGGAACTTTTTCGAGCTTCTTTCTCAAAATCCGGCAGTGATAAAAGCGATCCCTCTCGAAAAGCTTCGAGAGATTTTTGACCTCCGAATCTATCTCCGGCATGTGGATGCAATTTTTGAACGGTTTACATTCCCTGGCAAGCGCTCTTAAAAGGAAGTGGTAAAGACGTTTTGCCAAAAACCGGGAAAGGGCTGACCTGAAAAGAAAACAAATCCCTTCGGCATTCTGAAACATGGCCGGGAACGTAAAATCCCTGTACCTCCATAGAAAGCAGGAGACTCTAAGTTCGTGACGTAAAAACCTTTGAGAGCATTTCATGTTATTATGGTTGGAAGAAAAATCCCTAGAAGCATCGATGCAAACTCAGGGAAGGGGCTACTCTTGAAATACTTAGAAAATCCCTAAGGAGGAGACAGCATGGTTGTTCCGGATAGAAATATGGCACTTGAACTTGTGCGAGCCACGGAGGCCGCCGCTATGGCCGCAGGACGATGGATGGGGCGGGGAGATAAAAACGGAGTGGATGGCGCTGCGGTAGATGCCATGCGTTACATGCTGAATACCGTGCGTATGTCCGGTACCGTTATTATCGGTGAAGGCGAAAAGGACGAGGCTCCCATGCTCTTCAACGGGGAAAAACTTGGCACGGGAGAAGAGCCAGAAGTAGATATCGCGGTAGACCCCGTGGACGGCACCACTCTGACCTCTCATGGCAGGGGAGGAGCAGTAAGCGTGGTAGCTGTTTCCGAAAAGGGGACCATGTACGACCCTCGTCATATTTTTTACATGAATAAAATCGTCACCGGCCCCGAGGCCGCGAAAAGCATCGACATTCACGCACCGGTTAAGGAAAATATTCAGCGAGTAGCCAAAGCAAAGGGGAAAAAATGTGAGGATCTGACGGTTATCATTCTCGACCGTCCCCGTCACGATTCCTTGGTGGCTCAGATTCGGGAATCCGGTGCGAGAATCCGCTTCATTTCCGATGGAGATATCTGTGGAGCTCTTATGACCTGCAAGGACGGAAGCGGCATAGACCTCCTTCTCGGCATCGGGGGCTCTCCGGAAGCCGTAGTCACTGCAGCTGCCATGAAATGCGTAGGAGGAGCCATCCAGTGCACCCTCTGGCCTCGGAACGAACGAGAAAGAGAGAAATGTGTCGAATTGAATATTGATATGAACCAAGTGCTCACCGCAGAAGACCTGGTGCAGGGAGATAACATCTTCTTTGCCCTCACGGGGGTTACCGATGGGGAGCTCGTACGGGGAGTACGCTATGAAGGGAATAAAATCTCTACGAGTTCCTTGGTGATGCGCTCAAAAAGCGGCACCATCAGATATGTAGATGCCATGCACGCGGTGGAGAAACTACAGGTTTTGTCAAGCAAATACTAGATATTATTCTCTTGAGGGAGGCAACGGATACACCGGGTTCCTTGGGCTCCTTTCTTGATTTGGGGAACAAGCTCGAGTTCAAGCTCGTGAGTCAGGAGTTCCGCATAACTGAAAGAGACCGTACTCTTGTGAGCTTCCACATAGAGCGTGAAAACCTTGGGGTACGTATCCATGATAACACCCTGTCGAACTTCTATTTTTCGTCTTCCTCGAGATGACTTAAAACGCACCCGGGCTCCCCGCTTTGCGTGAATGGCATCTCGGATGTGCTGTAAGCTGCAACCCATGGGGGTCACTCCTATCATCATAATTTGTAATATTTTATCACACAATTGCCAAAGTACCAATTCCTCGGAGGATGTCTTTGTGAAACTCATTGATTTTACGGATCTTAGAAAAAATCCTTTGCCATGAAGGTTATCGTGGGGATAAGCGGAGGAATTGATAGTGCCATCACCGCATGGCATCTGCTCAAAGCAGGTATCGAAGTGCTTGGATGTTACGTGGTCACCAGAGAAAAAGATCCCGAGGAAGAAGCACGAGTATGGGCGATAGTTTCGCGCCTCGGAATTCCCTGTCAAAAGGTTTCTCGAAAAAATGCCATGGAAGAGAAAATTATTACCCCCATGATACGAGATTACGGAGATGGGAAAACTCCGAACCCCTGCCTTCATTGCAATGCTACGATAAAATTCCCGACTCTTCTGGAAATCATGAGGAAGGAAGGAGCTGCCTCAATAGCTACGGGGCACTACGTTCAAAAAAGCGGAAGCATTCATGGTTTTGTGCTTAAAAAAGGCATCGACCCAGGAAAAGATCAATCCTACATGTTGAGCCAGCTCCCTCGCAATATGTTAGATTTTTTGCTTTTCCCTCTGGGAGCATTTCATAAGGAGGATATCCGCAGGATTGCCCTCAAAGTCTTCGGCGACCTCTTCTCCTCGGTTCCTGAAAGCCAGGATCTCTGCTTTCTGAAAAACCACAACCTTCAGGACTTTCTCGAAACCCGGCTCCCCGGAGAAAAAAAAGAACCGGGACGGATCCTTTCCGATGAAGGGGAAATTTTGGGAAAACATTATGGCCTTTTCCGTCATACCGTGGGACAGAGAAAAGGGCTTGGACTTTCGGGAGGCCCTTGGTTTGTATGTGACATTCACGCGCCCACAAACACTCTTTACGTAGGCTCTTCGGAAAGCCTGAAGGTTTGCGGGCTTTGGTGCTCTCACGTAAACTGGTTTGTTCCTCCCAAATCTTTGGAAGGAATGCGGCTTCAAGCTAAGGTGCGCTATGGCGCGAAATCCACAGACATCCTCTTCTTTTCTCTAAAAAAAGGTTTACTGTACGTAGAGACAGTAACCGATCTTCAGGGAGTAGCTCCCGGACAAGGACTTGTGCTCTATGCAGAAAATATCATGGTATGTGGAGCGATTATTCGGCAAACCAAGAGGAGGAGTTGCAATGAAAAAAATCGCAGATAATTATAAATTGCCTCTGGAAAAACTGCGAAAAAGTACGGATGTGAAAATTTTGGGGATTGAATCTACCGAGGACATTTCTCCTCTCCAAGGCATCATTGGGCAGCAGAGAGCAGTGGAATCCATATCCTTCGGTCTGAACATAAAAAACAAAGGATACAACATTTTTGTAGTGGGGGAATACGGAAGCGGAAGAACAACCTACACTCTTAAAGAGCTTCAAAAAAAAGCCTCCGAAACTCAAGCTCCCCCAGATTGGCTTTATGCCTATAATTTTTCGAATCCCAGCTATCCCATGGCACTCAGTCTTCCCGCAGGACAGGGGAAAATTCTTGCAGAAAAACTGGATTCTCTTATAGAAGATCTGAAACTCGTTCTCAGCAAAGCCTTTGACAATAGTCAGTACGAGGATGAAAAAGCACAGCTTGTCAAAGAATTCCAAGAAAATGTTAACGAGAAGATGGAAGAGGTCCGTTCTTGGGCTTTGGAAAAGGGATTTGCCATAAAGCGTACTCCCCAAGGATTCGTTAACATACCTATTCAAGAGGATGTGGATGAAAAGGGAGAACAAACCAAACGAGAAATGCAGCAGGAGGATTTCGAAAAATTACCGGAAGAAATGAAAAAGGAGCTTCAGGAGATTTCTGAAGCCATATCCATGAGAACCCTTGAAGCCCTGCGCCTTATCAGGGACAAAGAAAAAAGCCTTAAGGACAAAATAAAGGAGCTGGAGGAAAAAATTTGCAGAGAAGCCATCGCTCCCTACCTTGGAGAATTTACGGAATCCTTCTCTCCCGACGAAAAATTAGGAGAATGGATTACCTCTCTTACGGAAGACATTATCGAAAATTTCAGCATGTTTCTTGCAGCCTCTAAGGACGAAAACGCCGAAGTAGATTTTAGCCGTTACAAGGTAAATGTCTTTATCTCGAATGACCCCGAAAACGGGGCTCCGGTGATCATCGAAACAAACCCTACCTACTACAATACCGTGGGGAAAATCGAATACGAAAGCCGGCAGGGACATCTTTACACAGATTTTACGAGAATTATCGCCGGGGCAGTTCACAAAGCAAACGGAGGCTTTCTCGTTCTCCAAGCAGACGATCTCTTCCGTCAATTCATGACGTGGGAAGCTCTTAAACGGGTTCTTAAAACGGGCAATCTCGACATCGAAAACCTGGGAGAGCAGCTTGGGTTCGTGCCCGTGGCATCACTGCGACCAGAACCCATAGAAATTGACATTAAGGTTGTTATCGTGGGATCCCGATGGATTTACCACCTGCTCACCATATACGATCCGGAATTCAAAAAACTCTTTAAAATAAAGGCGGATTTCGATGTAGACATGCCCCGAAAGGTTGAAACCGAGCGGGAGTTTGCTCAATTCGTAGCGGGATTTGTCCAAAAAGAAGAGCTTCTTCCTTTCCGGAAGGAAGCCGTGGGAGAACTCGTGGACTGGGCATGCCGCATTTCGGGACATAAAGAGCGCATGACGACCCAGTTCAACAAAATAGGTGAGATCATCATCGAATCTTCCGCATGGGCTACTCAAGAAAAGCGAGCCCAAGTCTCCCAAGAAGATGTGCGCAAAGCTATTGAAAAAAAATATTTTCGATCCAACCTCATCGAAGAACATGTTCTCCGGGCATACCACGAAAAAATCATCCTCGTGGAAACCGAAGGAGCCAAGGTGGGACAAATCAACGGCCTAGCTGTGGTGGACATTGGCGACCACGCTTTCGGGCATCCTACCCGAATTACTGCAAATGTTTTTATGGGGCAGAGCGGCATTGTCAACATCGAGCGAGAGGTCAAGCTTACGGGCCCCATTCATAACAAGGGACTTCTCACTCTCAGCAGCTACCTCGGCAGAAAATACGCTCAGGACATGCCTCTCGCTCTTTCCGCACGTCTCGCCTTCGAGCAATCCTATGACGGCATCGAAGGGGACAGCGCGTCTTCTACAGAACTCTACTGCCTCCTCTCTGCTCTTGCAGAGGCTCCTATCCGTCAGGGTATCGCCGTAACGGGGTCGGTGGATCAATTCGGCATGATCCAACCCATCGGAGGAGTTAACGAGAAAATCGAGGGCTTTTTCAACGTATGCCAGCATCGAGGACTTACGGGGGATCAGGGAGTTCTTATTCCCTCTCAGAACGTGGCAAACCTCATGCTCAATCATAAGGTTCTGGATGCGGTACGGGAGGGGCTTTTCCACATCTGGTCTGCATCTACCATCGACGAGGGAATCGAAATTCTCATGGGCGAGACTCCGGGAACTGCAGATGATTCGGGAGAATACCCGGAAAATTCTGTCCATGGCAAGGTACGGCAACGCCTTACTGCATGGATGGAACGAGCGGCTTTTCTGCGAAAAAAATATGGTGGCGTTTCGGAAGATAAGGAAGATGGAAATGATTCGGAAAAGAAGGATTATGCGGGAAAAACAAAGTAAAACTTTTGAAAAAAAACCGCTTCCGCAACCACCCTTCTCTAAAGAGAAGCTTCTTGATATCTGCGATTGTCTGGAGAAAACCTGGGGAATGGGGAGAAAAGCCGTGTCTTTCCTTGAAGATCCCCTTGAAGGGCTCGTGCAGACTATTCTTTCTCAAAACACGAACGACAAGAATCGGGATCGGGCATATGCCAGACTCATGGAACAATATCCCCTTTGGGAAAATGTGGTCTCCGCAGAGGAAGAAGATCTTCAGCAGGCTATCGGAGTAGCTGGATTAAGCAAAATAAAATCAAATTATATCCGACAAGCCCTTACTTCCATAAAGGCTCGCCTGGGGGAATATTCTCTGGAAAAACTCAAAAGCCGTCCTTGTCAGGAGATTAGAGATTTTCTAGAAAGCATGCCTGGTGTAGGGCCAAAAACCGCTGCATGTGTTCTTCTTTTCCAGTTCCGTTGTCCTGCTTTCCCCGTGGATACCCATGTCACCAGGGTTGCCAGGCGACTCGGAATAGCGGAGAAAGGTCATGACACGAGAAGAATTGAAGAGACTTTCCGCTCCCTTCTTCCGGAACATCGTTTCCTGGAAGTACACCTGAACTTTATCATACATGGAAGAAACCTTTGCCTTTCACGAAACCCCAAATGCTCTGACTGCCCTCTCTCCGGAGGCATGTGCCCCTCATTTTTCGCCTGAATGACAATACCCACCCGAGCCCTCTGTTTTTCCGAGTTTTTTCGGAAAAACAGAGGGCTCGGGTTTTTGTTGAGCTGTCTTCGGGAAACCCTTCCCAAAAACCTATTCTTTTATGCGGTCAAGAACTAGTTTATATCCGTCTGCACCATACTCCAGAAACTTTTTCACCCTGCTTATGGTGGCGGTGCTTGCACCTGTTTGCTGAGCGATTTGGGGATAGGTATACCCTTCGCTCAAAAGACGGGCAACTTCCAATCTCTGAGCGAGAGCTCTGATTTCCCCAATGGTTGCAATATCTTCAAGCAAGGCATAAGCCTCGTCCAAGCTTTCCAGGGAGAGCAAAGCGCCACAAAGCTGATCCGTCAAACGGTCTTTCCATTTTTCAGACATATCAACACCCCCGTGATAATGTGAACTACCAAATTCTTATTTTAATCAAGTATAGCAAAGATGAGAATTATTTTCAAGCTCTGCATCGTTAAAGCGCTTTAGCTTTCTTATGAAACCATATCATTTCAAACATGTCATTATTTTATTACTCCAGAAGAGGGAGAGAAATAATTCTTTAGGCCTAGATACATGCCTCTTCTCATGATAAAGTAGAAAAAAGTGGGACAAAGTGGCATATGGTGGGGGGAAGTTTCATGCTTTTGGGGACATATGAGCACAAATTGGATTCAAAGGGGAGGCTTGTCTTTCCTTCAAAATTCCGAGAAGCCTTTGGGGAGGAAGCTGTCGCATCCCTTGGCTTCGCCCCCTGCATCGCCATTTACTCCATGGATCAATGGGAACGTCTTTTCCTCTCCCTAAAAGGTGCCATGTACGATAAGAAAAAATTCCAGAATTTTTCGAGAGTTTTTTTGGCTACCGCCGCAGAAATTACTTTTGACACCGCCGGAAGAGTTCTTCTTCCCACGCATCTTCGAGAAAAAACTCAAATCATTCAGGAAGTTTGCGTCATTGGCCAGAACAACCATGTGGAAATTTGGGATAAAGATACCTGGGCAAGCTATCAGCAAGAGGTGTTCACGAATTTCTCCGAGATCGAAGAGAGTGTGAAGGAGCTTTTATGATGGAGCACGTGCCCGTTCTTATTGACGAAATTCTTTCTATTTTAGAAGACTCTGGCATTTCCCCAGATCTAATGGTAGATGCCACTCTTGGTTTGGGAGGATACAGTGCTGCGGCGCTTGAGCGATGGGAATCGGCTCGTCTCCTCGGCATTGATCAGGACGAAGATGCTCTTTTCCTTGCAAAAGAACGTTTGAAGACCTACGGAGAAAGATTTGTTCCGGTACAAGGAAATTTTAAAGATCTTCTCTTTCTCTGCAAAAGAGAGGGTTTTTTTCCTGCTAAGGTTGTTTTTTTCGATTTGGGAGTTTCCAATCTCCAACTGACCTCTCCGGAACGGGGGTTTTCTTACCAGCACGACGGCCCTCTCGACATGCGAATGGATCGTTCCCTTTCGGGAGAAACTACAGCCTTCCACGTTTTTAACGAATTCAGCCTCTCGGATATGGCTCGTATATTTTCTGAATACGGGGAAGAACGCCACGCTTATAAATTCGCAAAAATCCTCGTGGCGGCGCGAGAAGGTAAGGGGCCCCTCAAAACCACAGGAGATGTCATGGAAGCCTTGAGAGGAGGGCTTTCTCCGTCTTTTATGCGTAAACTCGGGAGACATCCGGGGCGGAAAATTTTTCAGGCCGTGCGGATTTTCGTGAACGATGAGCTCGGGGCACTTAAAACCGCTCTTGAAGTAGCTCCGGAAGTTCTCTCCCCTGAAGGCATTCTCTTTGTAGTAAGTTATCACTCCCTGGAAGACCGCTTGGTAAAACATACGATGCGGGAATGGCGACAGGCAAAAAAAGGAGTGCCTCTTTTTAAAAAACCTCTGCAACCAACTCAGGAAGAGGTGGAGGAGAATTACAAGTCCCGAAGCGCCAAGCTCCGGGTATTCCGTTTTTTTGATAGGAGAGAGGAGGCAAAGAGATGAACAAATCCGAAGTGTTGGAGGAAAAACCGCAAAAACGATATTCTCTATCTTTTTTAAAAGTCTTTTTCGCTGCGGCTCTTCTTTTAGGAATTCTCTTTCTCTCTCTGGGAGTTATGCGGATTTATGTGAGCACTCTTGAAAAAAGGCTTTCCCGTATTGACTCGGTCTTTGCCTCTCTTCAGAACGATTACGCCCAGTCTGTATATGCCTTTGCGGTGGCCACAAAACCTGCAATAGTGCTTGAAACAAGCCGGAATACCCAACAAATGAGCATATCCTTTCACAAAACTGCCATGCTCCATGTCCCTGTGGGGAAAAGTCTTCCTCCGGAGATTTTGCTTGCCAAGGGGGAACTCCCTTCCTCTTCAAAAGAACCCAGTCCTCTGAGGCTTGCAGAAAAGGCGCTTATGGAATTTTTCACCCCCTTCGCTTCAGCGGGGGATGAATACTAAAACAAGGATGCTGAATTTTCATGTTATCCGAAGCTTCTGAAACAAGACGCCAACGTCGCAGTACATTCCTCTGGGTTCTTCTCCACGCCACTCTTTTTGTGCTTCTCTGTCGTCTCGTATCTCTGCATCTTTTCCCGGATGAACGCGCCATAGCTCGGGCTTCTAAACAATACTGGTCATATATCACTCTTTCTTCGAAACGTGGTATCATCTCCGATTGTCGGGATGTCTCTCTGGCTATATCCGTACCAAGCATAAGCTTCTTTATAGATCCTCTGGAGTGGGAACCGGAAAATGCGGCAAAACTACGTTCTTTCTTTGACGAAAAAACCATTGAACGATTATCCCAGACCCATGAAGGTCGTTTTCTTTGGGTTGCGAGAAAGCTTACCGGAGAAACGGTAGAAACGATTCGTTCCCTTGACCTCCCCGGGCTTTATGAAGTTCGGGAAGGAAAGCGGGTCTATCCTCAAGGAGAGGATGCAGCTCATATTCTCGGATATTGCGACATCGACGAAAAGGGCCTGGCGGGAATCGAGCTTCTTTACAACAGCGTTCTCTATTCCCCTCCGGGAAACCACCTGATCGCTAAAACTGCCAGCGGAAAGGTGGCGAGCATCCTTTCTCCTGAGGCTGCTCAAACTCTTCGAGAGCCTGGAAAGGTTCTCCTTACTATAGACTCTCGAATACAACACGTTCTTGCCGAAGAGCTTCGAGAGGCCATAAAAAGGGAACGAGCCCGATGGGGCACCGTGCTTTGCATGGATGTCACCTCAGGAGCCCTTCGGGGTATGGTAAGCTGGCCTTTTTTTAATGCAAACCAGCGAGAAACCCTGGCAAATTCGGAAGCCTTGCGGAATAACGCTATCGGAAGAATTTATGAACCCGGATCTACTTTTAAACCCGTTATTCTCGGTATAGCTCTTGAAATGGGCCTTGTGGGCTGGGAGGAGGAGTTTTTCTGCCCCGGCAGAATCCAGGTAGCGGATGGATGGATCTCAGAAATTTTCGGACGGGGACACGGGAAGATCTCTCCCCGGGAAATCATCGCAAAATCTTCCAACGTAGGCATGGCACAGATAGGATCTCGAATAAAGCCCCAGGATGGATATGACTATCTCCGGTTTTGGGGGTTCGGATCCCCCACAGGAATCCAGTTTCCCGGAGAAGAGAAGGGAATTCTTCACAAGCCTGAACAATGGCTTGGGGTGGTTCCTGCCAATATCGCCATAGGTCAGGGAATTGCGGTTACGCCTCTGCAACTTCTTTCCGCAATTGCAGCCATTGCCAATGGAGGCAGGCTTTACCAACCCTATTTGGTGGAATCCATTCAAAATGAGAATGAAACTCTTAAATATCAAGCCTCTAAGCATACGCGCAATCACGTGCTTACAGAAACCACCGCCCAGCGCCTTCGGGAAGCCATGACAAGCGTGGTGGAACAAGGCTCGGGGAGAGCTGCCAAGGTGCCTGGAATTTCTGTGGCAGGCAAAACGGGAACCGCCCAGGTCGCTCAGAAAGGATCTTATGCGGAGGATAACTTCGTAGCTTCTTTTGTGGGGTTCTGGCCCGCCGAAAATCCCACGCTCGCTCTCTTGGTAGTTATCGGCGAACCTCAATCGGGAAACGATCAAGGGGGCAAGGTGGCGGCACCTGTGTTTCGAAAAATAGCAGAAAAAATTTCCGCCTTCGAACCAGAGTTTGGACAACATGGAGTTTCTCATTAAAAATTTTTACTCAGAAAGGATGGCTGTCATGTATTTTCGGGAACTGGTCCATATGCTCAAAACCCAGGAGATCCTCATAGCGAAGGTGGAGGAACATGATTCGAACCCCCAGCTTTCCGACATCACATGCCATTCTTCCAAGATATACCCTCAAAGCCTTTTCTGCTGCATCGCCGGGAGGAAATGGGATGGCCATGACTATGCCCGGGAAGCCCTCTCCAAAGGGGCCGTAGCTTTTCTTTGCGAACGACAACTCCCCCTGGAAGCCCCCCAGATGGTTATACCAAATCTTCGAAAACATCTCGGAAAAATCTCCGAAGTTTTTTATGATGCTCCTTCTAAAAATCTTCGTCTTACTGGAATTACCGGAACCAACGGAAAATCTTCCACCGCCTTTATCATGCGATCCATTATTCATGCCAGCGGTGGAAAAAGCGGACTCTTGGGAACCATTGAGTATTCCGATGGGGTTCACAAAGAGGAGGCCGGGAGAACTACTCCAGAAGCTCCGGATCTTCAGAGGTTTTTCGCAAAAATGAGAAAACATGGCTGTTCCGATTGTGTCATGGAAATATCATCTCATGCGGTTATGGAAGGTCGCATAGCGGGATGTGACTTTAACGGACTTATATTTTCCAACCTCACTCCGGAGCATCTTGACTATCATGGAAATATGGAAGCCTACTTTCAGGCAAAGAGATCAATTTTCACAAAACACACCCGAAAAAACTGGCATGGAGCCCTTAACAGCGACGATCCTTACGGAGCCAGGCTCTATGAAGAGTTTTTCGATTTTTGTGCCTCCTACGGTCTAGAATCGAGGAATAGCAAGCACCACATAACGCTTCTTTCTTCCACCTTTCATCCCGAAGGCACCGAGGTTCGCCTTCAGGGGCCTCAAGGGCAAATCTCCCAGATAACTCTGCCGTTGGTAGGCAAATTCAACCTCTATAACACCCTTGGAGCTATGACGCTTGCTAGCCTTTATGGTATACCCTGGGAAGATCTCATCCTTGGAGTACAGCAAATTCCGAAGATCCCCGGACGTATGGAAAGTTACCGTACTGAAAAGGGGGTAACCTGTATCATCGACTACGCCCATACTCCAGATGCCCTTGCCAAGGTTCTCGCTTCTCTTAAATACTGTTGCCAGGGGAAACTGCGGGTGCTCTTCGGCTCAGGGGGCAACCGTTTTCCGGGCAATCGCCCTCTCATGGGAATTGCAGCAGCACGCTATGCGGATGACATTATCATAACCATGGATAACCCGCGGTATGAAGATCCTCAAATCATAGCAGAGGAGAATTATCAAGGGGTTTTACAAGAAAATGCCCAGATTCCCTGCAAGATTATCGTCGATCGGAAAGAGGCCATTCATCATCTTCTTGACTCGGGAGAAAGAGAGGATATACTCGTCATCGCGGGAAAAGGACCGGAAAGCTATCTTGAAATTTCGGGCACACGCCATGCCTTTTCCGACAAGGGAGCCTTGGAGGAATGGGCTTTGGAGAGAGGCGTTTCTTACCGATGACATTTCAAAAACAACATGACCTCACCTCCGTGGAGGAGGACGAAATTCTCAAAAAGCTCCTCGGCGGAGAGGTTCTTTTTCAAGGAAACTCCTTTCCCAAACCGAAAGCATACTGGTCGGACAGCAGAAAAGTCCGTCCAGGAGATGCTTTTTTCGCCCTTCCCGGAAAAAATGCCGATGGACATGCCTTCGTTCCGGATGCCCTCCGCCGAGGAGCATCTCTTGTTTTTGTGGAAAAAAACAAACAATCGATCCTGCCTTCACCTCTCCCGGAAGGATGCAAAATTTTCCTTGTAAAAAATACGGAAGAAGCTTTACGTCTCCTCGGAAAATATCGCCTCTCCAGGCTTCCTCTGGAAAAAACTCTTGGAATTACGGGAAGCGTAGGAAAGACTACTACGAAAAACCTTTTGCAAGATCTCCTTTCTCACTGGTATCCTACATATTGCACAAAGGAAAGCTTCAATACCTCCGTAGGGATCGATCTTTCCCTTGCCTCGGCTCCAGAGAACACACGTTTTCTGCTTCTCGAGTTCGGAGCCAACTCCTTCGGGGAAATCCGAGAACTCGCCGGGAAGTACGCTCCGGAAATCGGCATTATCACAGATGTAGCCCCCGCACATACCCAAGGTTTTTCCTCATTGGAAGGAGTGCTCCGGGCAAAGCTGGAATTGGCCGAATCGCCCCGAATGGAAAACCTTTTCTTTAATGAAGATTCTCCCCTTCTCTCTTCATTCTTCACTTCCCGGGGATCTTTTGCCTACCGTCCAATTCCGGTGGGAAAAAAGGCTCATCCTTCCCGGGGGATAGCAATTCACTCTGCCAAGGTGTGTTTAGGTACAACCCCAAAAATGCCCTTTCTTCTTCGCTCGGAAGTTTCGCTTTTCGGAGAATCCTTGAGCTTTGAAGCTCCCTTTTACTGCGATCACCACGTATATGCTTGTGCTTTTTCTTTAGGCGTCTTGAAAATTCTCGGGATCTCTCTTCCTCATGACGTAAACGATCTCTTTTCTTCCTTTCAGGTACCCCCTGGAAGAGGAAGGATTTTCCTCGTTTCCCAAGGTTTTTTTCTCTTTGATGAATCGTACAACGCCAATCCCAAATCCATGGAAAGCTCTCTTTGTAATTTCAGGGATCTTCCCCTTTCCGGCAAACGAGTGCTTCTCCTGGGAGGAATGAAAGAGCTTGGGGGCTATAGCAAGGAAGCACATCTTCGGACGGTTTCGCTGTTCCCTTCCTTTGAGCAGATACTTCTTCTCGGAGAGGAATGGCATACCCCCGAGATACGCAAATACATCGAAAGAGAAAAACTTTCCCAAAGGATTGTGATGCTTAACTCTTCCAAAGAAGCTTCCGGGTATCTTCGAAAGCTTTCTCTTCGAGAAGGCGATGCCCTTTTCGTAAAGGGATCTCGATCCTACGGACTGGAAACCGTGGTAGAGGAACTCCGCTTATGGTGACCTCTTTTCACCTCTTCGGATATATCCTTTTTCTCGTGCTCTCGGGCATTCTCCTTCAGGAGGGATGGATCCGCATGCTTCGGGCAAGGAGCGTATCGCAACATATCAAGACCTACGGACCTCCAAGGCATCTGGAAGAGAAAAAGAACATTCCCACCATGGGAGGAATTGTCTTTCTTCTCCTCTTTGCGGCAGGGCTTCTTCTTTTCGCCCCTTTTCTGAAACGGGATTTCTGGCAAATTCTTCTCTTTCCGCTTGGCATGGGCTGCATAGGATGTATTGATGACTGGCTGAAATACACCGCTAAATCCAGCGAAGGTTTCGCAAGCTTTCAGAAGTTCCTGGCCCAAATATTTTTGTGCGGTCTTTGGGTTTTCCTGGTCTATCGAGAACAACCGTACATCTTTGTTTCTTGCTCCCCCTTACTTGATGTGGGAATAACCCTTTTTTTGGGAGTAGGGATCGTGAATGCGGTCAATATAACCGACGGCCTTGATGGGCTTGCATCCTTCTGCTCTTTGGGATCCTTTCTCGTGCTCGGAGGAGCTGCCTTTATCGGAGGGTATGGAAATGCTCTTTTTCTCGCCTCCACGGGAATAGGTATCACCCTGGGTTTTCTATGGCATAACAGCCACCCCGCATCGGTTTTCATGGGAGACGCGGGCTCTCATTTCCTGGGAGGACTTCTTTTTGTGGGGGCTGTCTATTGCGGAAACCCATGGATCCTTGTACCCCTCTCAAGTATCTTTGCTTTGGAAATTATTTCGGTTATTCTCCAGCTGATAGCTATTCACGTTTTTCACCGTAAAATTTTTGCCATGAGCCCGCTGCATCACCATTTTGAAATGAAGGGGATTGGAGAAACCCATATCGTGATCCGATTTCTTACGATACACCTGTTGTGTATACTCTGCTTTCTCGCCTTATGGGGAAAGCAGGTTATTTAAAAATCCTGGGGAGACGATAGAAACATGAAAGAGTTTCGTAAAAACATACTGTCTCAAAACTATTCCTCCATTGCAGTGGTGGGAGCCGGAAAGAGCGGTCGAGCCCTCGCTCTTCTCGGAAAAGAGCTCGGCCTCTCGGTCTTTGTGACCGAGACATCTCCTCTTCCCCGGGAGGTGCAATCCCTCTTCTCTTCCCAAGGAATTCTCTGGGAGGAAACACACTCGCCCCGGGCCCTGGAAGCGGACGCTCTTATTCTGAGTTCCGGAATCCCTCCAACCTCGGAAATGGTACGCATGGCGCGCGAAGAGAACATCCCCGTGGTGGGGGAGCTTGACTTTGTCTCCCCCCATATAAAGGGAGACATTATCGGTATCACCGGAAGCAACGGAAAGAGTACCACCGTGGCCCTTCTTGCGCACCTTCTTCAAAAGGCTCTAGGAGAGGACATGGTCTCCCCGGGAGGCAACATAGGCATTCCCTTGGGGGAAGTGGCTCTCAAGAACTATGCATGTGTTGTAGCAGAACTTAGCAGTTTTCAGCTTCACTGGGCTGAGAACCCCTGCCTCTCCGGAGGAGGCATCACCAACATCGTTCCGGATCATCTTGATTGGCACGGAGGATATGAAGCCTATGTAAAGGCGAAAATGAAAATGCTTCACCTTTTCAAGAAAGATTCCCGTGTCTTTCCCTTCATCTTCCGTCTTCAGGATGTTTCGTATTTTCCCGAGAAAATTTTCCCTCCCCATATCGAAGCATTTCCGTTTTTCTGGAAAGGAGCAGAAGGAAATCCGTCCCCCGTGCGGGGAATTTTTGCTTCTCCTGAAAAAGTGACTTTACGAAAGGACAAAGAGGAGTTCTTTCTTTTTGATCCTCGGAAAGATCTTTCCCTTCTGGGAAAGCATAATGTAGAAAACGCAGCTTTCGCCGCCTCCTTGGGAATCCTCTGGAAAGCGAATGGCGACCCGAAAAAGATACTCGCAGGACTCTCAAGCTTCATTCCTCTCGCTCATCGATGTGAAAACTTGGGAACCCTTCAAGGAGTAACCTTCGTAAATGATTCCAAAGGAACCAACGTAGCAGCCACGGTAACCGCATTGGAGTCTCTGGAAGGGGAGATCATCGTTCTCTTGGGAGGAAAGGGAAAGGGGGAAGAGTACGGAGAGCTTGCAGAAGCGGTTTTCCAAAACACCCGGGCAGCAATACTTTTTGGAGCTGAAGCATGCTCCTTGGAAAAAGCTCTGAAAGGGAAATGCCCCCATCTTTACGTGGTTCCTACGCTTGAAAAAGCCTTTTCCCACGCTCTGAGCCTTTCCCGGGAAAATGATACAGTTCTCCTCTCTCCCGCATGTACAAGCTGGGACGCCTACAGAAGCTACACGGAGCGGGGAGAGCACTTCCGAGATCTTGTAAAGAGAACATACTACGATACTTCCGCAGGGAAACTAAGGCTTTCTCCATGAGTCACCCGAAAAAGGCCCCCCTTTTATGGGTTATACCGCTTTTTCTCTCCCTCTTCAGCGTTATTGTGATCGTTTCCTCCACGAGCGAAGAAGCAATCTCTCTTACGGGGCATCCCTACGCAGTAGGAATACGACAGTTAGTGTGGCTTTTTCTCGGAATTCTGGGCATGATAGCAGCCTACGTTTTCCCTCTTGATTTTTGTTTAAGACACAGCGGTTTTTTCTGGATTCTCGCTTTAATCTTCGTATTTCTCCCTTTTGCACCGGTGTTTGGCAAAACTGCAGGGGGAGCTGCTCGTTGGATACGTCTGGGATCTCTTTCCATACAGCCTTCGGAGCTTTTATCCCTTTTCCTGGTAATCCATGTGGCGAAAAAGCTTGCTCTATCGGAAAAAAGACCTTTTAGAGTTTTCGTGGTCGTTATCTTCATCCTCATTTTAAGCATTCTGCCTGTTTTGTTGCAGCCGGATATGGGCACATCCATCCTTTTTTTTGGGATTGTTATGGGAATGGTAATTCAGGCCCAGGGGTGGTTTTTCCCGATTTTATCATCCCTCGGAGCTCTTTTTATCCTAACGCCTCTTGTTGTCTTCCGCCCGTACCGGCTTCGAAGGATTATGGCTCTTCTCGATCCCTGGGAAGATCCTCTCGACCTAGGATTTCAGACAATACAGGGGCTCATTGCCTTTGCAAACGGAGGAATTTCGGGGGTCGGCATTGGCCGGGGAATGCAAAAACTCAACTACCTTCCGGCAACTCACACAGATTACATCCTTTCGAGTGTGGGGGAGGAATATGGATTAATAGGAACCAGCACACTTATGTTACTATACATTGGATTTGTGATATTTTTACAGAGGCTTTTTTCTCGATGCAGTACCGTGTTGCAGAAAAATCTCTTTTGGGGCATTACGTTGAGTCTTATACTTCCAGTTATCATCAATTTCGGAGGAGTACTCAACCTAATTCCCTTTACAGGTATGCCTTGCCCCTTTTTGAGCTATGGGGGCAGCTCCATGATTACTTCCTGGATAAAAGTTGGATTTTTACTTAATATTTCTCATAAAATGCAACGGGAAGGAACCATCGGACGTGAGGTTCTGATCTCATGAAAAAAAACGAAAAATTTTGGGCTATTGTGGCAGGAGGCACGGGAGGGCATATTATCCCCGCATTAGTTTTCGGATCCTGGCTTGAAAAAAATCAAGGAACCCTGACAACACAATACTATACGGGAAGCCGAGACCTTGAAAAAAAGATTTTCCTGTTCCATGGGAAAAACCCACATTGTCTTCCCCTTTCCGGATCCCCCCGAGGAAGCCGGCTGCCTGGAGCCTTGAAACGGTATCTTGACATGGCATACACCACATGCTGCGTAAGTGTATCCTTTTTCTGCAACCCTCCGAAAGGCCTCTTTCTTTTCGGAGGATATCTCTGTGTGCCCTTCATTTTTGCCGCAAAGATATTTCGAATTCCCACGCTCATGCATGAACAAAATGCATTGGCAGGAAGAACCACACGGCTTGCATCCCGCCTTGGAATTCCTGTTTGCACCGGTTGGAAAGAGTGTCTGTACCTGGAAAAAGAAAAGTTTATTTTCTCCGGCATACCGGTTCGGGAATTACAGCATTTGCATGTTTTGGACGCATGGAATAAACTAGTTCCCGAGACCCCTTGTCCTTTAGGAGAAATCATCTTGGTTTTCGGGGGATCTTTGGGAAGTTCTCTGCTGGAAGACTTGGCTTTCAGGCTTTCCGAATGCGAAGAATATGCGTCATGTCATTTTGTAATTTTATCGGGAAAAACTCCTTGCTGTGAGAAAATAAAGAGAGAAAATGTCACCTTCCTCGAGCCTCAATGGGACATGTCGCCTCTCTATTCCCTGGCATCGGTGGTTCTTGCACGAGGAGGAGGATCTACCCTGGCAGAGCTTCTTGCCTATGGTATTCCGGGGGTTATAATTCCTTTTTCTGAATCTGCCGATGGGCATCAGGAAAAAAACGCTGAAATGTTCAGTATTCTTGGAGGGGGAAGCTTCTGGAAAGAAAACGAACCTTTTGGTACTCTGAAAAAACGTCTTAACGAGGTGCTCCTCATGAAAAAAACAAAGAAGAGCCTCTGGACCGAAGATTATACCTGGAGTTCCGGAAAAGCTCGTTCAGCAAGCCGGAAAATTTTCGATGTTATGGTAGCAACGTATACGAAGGGAGATGCCCCGAGTGAACGATAGAGGTTTTTTTTCGAAAAAGTCATGCAAAATCCATCTCATGGGGATCGGGGGTGCCGGTATGAGCGCCCTCGCACAGCTACTTATCGAAAAGGGGCACCAGGTAAGCGGATGCGACATGTCTCGCTCATCGTACCTTGACAAAATGCTTCACCAGGGCATTCCCATTTCTATGGGACATAACGTGGACCACCTTGAGGGAAAAGATGTGGATCTCCTCGTGTACAGCAGTGCCATTTCTCCGAACAACCCAGAGCTTCTTTACGCAAAAGAGACAGGAATTCCCATGGCCAAGCGGGCAGAAATCCTGAGCATGCTTTTCAACGGAAGTTTCGGTATCGGTGTTGCCGGGGCTCATGGTAAAACCACCACATCCTCCATGACGGCCTTCATTCTCGAATTCGCCGGAGTCTCCCCTTCAGTGGCCATAGGAGGAGAACTTTGTGATATCGGAGGAAATGCCAAGCTCGGCCAAAGTAACTATATGGTGGCAGAGCTTGATGAGAGCGACGGCTCGTTTGAACTTTTCCAATGTTCCATAGGAATAATAACGAATATAGACTGGGATCATGTAGATCACTATCCTGACATCGCTTCCGTTCAGGAAAGTTTCTATCGTTTTCTTGAAAATACCAAAGAAACGAGCACTCTTATTCTTTGCACCGCCGATAAGGGAGTACGGGATTTTCTGGTGCGCTACAACATGCCCTCAGGAAGGAATATGGTCACCTATGGATGGGAAAAAGATTGTCACTGGCACGCTTCCGAGGTACACCACATTTCCGGAGGAGGGGTTCGCTTTACTGTGAATTTCCAGGGAGAAGTTTTGGGGCAGATACAGCTTCAGCTTTCGGGAACCCATAATGTTCTTAATGCCTTAGCCGCATGTTCTGCGGCAATGTCTTTGGGCATTCCTTTTTCTACCGTGGTGCGGTCACTTTATGATTTTAAGGGAGCCAAACGGCGGCTTCAAAAAGTGGACTCCCTGGAAGACATTCTGATTTACGATGATTATGGGCATCATCCAAGAGAAGTCAGCGCAACCCTTGAAGCCCTGAGAAACATCTTCCCTGAGCATAGGCTTATCGTGGCGTTTCAGCCTCATCGATATTCCCGAACCGCCGCAATGCACGAGGAGTTCGCTCAGGCTCTTGCGAAAGGGGATCAGATATTTCTCCTGCCTATCTATTCGGCAGATGAATCCAACCTTTGGCAAGCCTCTTCGAGAGATATCGAGAAGTCCATGTTTGAGAAGGGACATCCATGTACATACTGTAACGGCATGACGGAAGCCCGAGAAAAAATTTTAGAAATCCTCGGCGAGAAAGATCTTATTCTCACCCTTGGAGCGGGAAACATTAACCTCCTTGGTCCAATTCTTCAGAAAGCCCTGCGGGAAAACGGGGTGGGAAAAAATGCAGCCCCCCGGGTCTTTGCAAAAACTCTTTAACGGGGCTTCTCTCTCTCTTTTTCGAGACTATCCCTTGAAAGAGAAAACCACCTGGAATGTAGGAGGTAACGCTGCATATGCCTGTTTTCCTGAAAGTCGGGAGCAGCTGAAAGCTCTTTTCCCGAGCATTTTACGAAAAGCTTTCTCCTATACAGTTCTTGGTGGAGGAAGTAATGTTCTTGTTGCGGACAAGGGCTTTCCGGGTTGTGTAATTTTTACTGAAAAAATGAAAACCCTGAGCCTGCTCCCAGCTTCTTCTGAAGAGGCCACAATTTATTCGGATTCCGGAGTATCCCTGGGAAAGCTTTTAAGTTTTTCTCTTGGACACTCTCTTTCGGGGCTGGAGTTCAGCGTAGGCATCCCCGGAAGTTTGGGGGGAGCCTTGATAGGAAATGCAGGAGCTCAGGGGGAGGCAATCGGAAGCTTGGTGCAGTATGTGGATATCCTTCTTCCAGACGCTTCTGTACAGAGAATTTTCGGAAAAGATATCCATTGGGAATACCGTTTTTCGTCGCTCTCCCGGAATCCAGGTATTATACTTGGATGTGCACTGAAGCTTTACCGGGCATCTCCGGAAATTCTTGAAAAAAATCTGGGGAGTTTCACCGAAAAAAGAAAGGGGCAGCCCCTTTTCGGGAAAACTGCCGGATCTGTTTTCAAAAATCCCTCGGGCAAGCATGCGGGCAGGCTCCTGGAGTTAAGCGGTTGCAAGGGTGTCGTAGTCGGAGGAGCCCGAGTTTCCCTGAAACACGCAAATTTCATAGAAAACTATAACGGGGCATCGGCTCAGAACATTCTGGACCTTATCGTTCTTTGCCGAAAAAAGGTGATGGAAAACACCGGTATCCCCCTGTATCCCGAGGTGCGTTTTGTGGGCTTTGAAAATTCGGAAATCCGCTTTACTTAGGATCTTTTGTATTTTAAGCTTTTTCGGAGGACTTTTCTGGGGCATGGAGGAGCGTTACCAATTCTTCCGATTACAGCATCTATCTCTGGAAGGCTCTTCCCTGTACCTCGGAGTGATGGATGATTTCCTGAAACAAGCAAATTTTCGATTTTTCCCAGGGACAATCTTTTCTTTTTTTGAAATAAAAAAAGAAATAGAGAAGGACTATCCTATAAACATTTCGTATCGCTATGTTCCCTGGCGTTCTTGTTCTCTCAGGGTAGAGCCTCTCGAAGTTTTTTTACAAATATACTGGAACCACGTTCTTTGGAATGTTTCCCAAGAGGGGAGGGCTTGGGAGTTTTCACAGGAAGATACAGATCGCCTTCTCTCTTCAGTTCCAAGGATTATCTGGGGAGAAGGTTTGAATCCCCCCGTGGCACTTCCTCAATCTTCTTCGGAAAAAAGGCGGGTTTGCAATGTTCTGGCTCCTTTGGATAGAATAGAGGGGTACATTCACGCTCTTTCGGAGGGGGATTTTTTCCGGAAAATCCCAGCGTTTACGGTTCAAAAAAAAGGAATTCGTTTCCAGGTACTTCTTGAATTTGAAGCAATTACCATTATTCTTGACGGAGAAAAACCGGAGTACTGGCCCCAAATCGATAGGGCAGTGAAAGCGCTATTGCAGAAGCTGGGAACCTCACAAAAAATGTGCCTTGACGCAACCTATCCGGACAAGATTATCGTACAGGAGCTATATTAACCCTGCCTTGTGAAGGGAGAGAGGTATGTTGAACAGTCTGCCAAATCTAATTATTGGGCTGGACATCGGTACAAGTAAGGTTGTTGTTGTTGTTGCGGAACGGGATGAAACGTCCGCCAATGCTCAGATAATTGGAATTGGTCAGGCTCCATCCCGAGGAATACGAAAGGGACTTATCGTAAACCTTGAACAGGCGGTGGAGTCTGTTCGTGCTGCCGTGGAGGATGCAGAAAAAATGGTAGGACTTCCTGTAGAGGGAGTCACCGTGGCCTTTGGAGGGGGGGAGGTTCAAAGCATACCCTCTAAAGGAATGATCGCTCTCGGTCGAGTCCCTCGACAGACTACCCGAGAAGACGTGGAGCGGGTCATTGAAGCTGCCCGCACTCAGGTAACGGTTGCTTCGAATCAGAGCATTCTTCATACGATTCCCGTGGTATACTCCATCGACGGACAGCCTGGTATTGATGACCCTCTCGGCATGACAGGAGTTCGTCTGGAAATTGAGCTCCAATCGGTGATTATGCCGACTGCGGCAGTACAAAATGTGGCCACCTGCATACGGAGAGCGGGACTCCAGCTTGAGGGATTTGTTATCAAACCTCTTGCCAGCGCTTTGGGAGTACTCACGTCAGAGGAAACTGATGCAGGCTCTCTGATGATTGACGTGGGCGGAGGAACTACCGGCATAGCCCTCTACACCGACGGTAAGCCAAAATATCTTTCGGTGATTCCCATAGGAGGAGATCATATTACGAATGATCTTGCCTGCGTACTTCGCATTCCTCTCAGCAAAGCTGAAGCCCTGAAGAAAGAAGTCTCTCTTGACGAGGATCCTGCCTCTTATTCTGACGAGCTTGAATTCGACTCCCGAGGAAAAACTTACGTATGTACCGTAAAAGATGTCCTCGACGTGGTGGGATGTCGTTTCGAGGAACTTGCGGGGCAATACATCAAAAAGGAGATCAAAAAAGCTGGAATTTCCATGCTCCCTGCCGGAATCGCTCTTACAGGCGGAGTAGCCAATACTGCGGGAGTGGAAAATATTTTTGCGGATGCCCTCGACCTTCCAGTACGCCTTGCTTTTCCCACAGATAACCAGAAACTTCCTCCCGGTAGAAATGGCATGGAATATGCTACAGCCGCAGGAATTATCCGCTATGTCATCGAAAAAGAAAAAAATCCGATGAAATATATTGATCCGGATCAGGATATCCCTCAAGAAACTCTTCTTCCGAAATCGGGGATCTCAAAGAAGAAAAATCGGAAATCTCCACGGCAGGGCAGTGCTCTCAGTACACTGCGGGACATCATGAAAGAGCTTTTTTAAAGCTCTTGGATAAAGTCTTTAAACTATTGAAATAATCTGGAAGGTTTTGAGAATAGCAGCTTTTACACAAAAAAGGCTTTTCTTGTAAACATACATAAATAACACTTGGGGGATGGAGGTTTCGCTATGCCTGAAATGTTCCAAATCGAAGAACCCACGAGACAGTTTCGGGAAGTTATAAAAGTCGTCGGCATAGGTGGGGGAGGTAACAATGCCCTGAACCATATCGTTCGAAGCGGCGTCTCGGGAGTAGAGTTTATTGCGGCTAATACGGATATCGCCCACCTGGAACGTTCGGAAGCGAAAAATCGTATTGTTCTTGGCGCTCAAATGACCAAGGGCCTTGGGGCAGGAGCTAACCCGGAAGTAGGCTTCCAGGCGGCCAAGGAATCTTCCGACGAGATTAAGTCTTCATTGAGCGGAGCCGATATGGTTTTTATTACCGCCGGCATGGGAGGCGGCACCGGTACTGGAGCTTCCCCGGTTATCGCAGAGGTGGCAAAAGAGCAGGGATCCTTGGTCGTGGCTGTCGTTACCAGGCCTTTCAAATTTGAGGGAAAGCGACGTATCTCCCAGGCAAACGAGGGAATCGAACGTCTCCGAGATAAAGTGGATGCCCTCATCGTGGTTCCCAACGACAAGCTGCTTCAACTTGCAGACAAAACTACTCCTCTCTCGGACACCTTTGCTCTGGCAGATGACGTGTTGCGTCAGGCTGTACAAGGTGTGACAGATCTCATTCTCCGACCGGGCCTCGTAAACGTGGATTTTGCGGATGTAAAAACCGTGATGAGCAATGCGGGATCCGCTATCATGGGAATCGGAGAGGGTTCTGGTGAAGATCGTGCCCAAATGGCAGCAAAAGCTTCCATCAACAGCCCCCTTATGGAATCCTCCATGACCGGAGCTAAGGGTGTCCTCTTCAACGTTACCGGAGGGCCAAATATCGGTATCCATGAAATTCATCAAGTGGCCCAAATTATCACGGAAGCTGCAGATGAGGATGCGAGCATCATTTGGGGACACGTACTCGACCCTTCTATGGAAGATTCCATTATGATTACGGTCATCGCTACGGGTTTTACAGCCCAATCCTTAGGAGTCAAAACTTCAGGCAGTATCTCGGATAGAACCCACGGAGGAAAGAGGCTGGAGCTTGAAGAGGGAGAAGTGCGCTCCATCACCGACGGAGAAGACCTCTTTGTTATCAATGGGCTCCCTATGGAAGAAATTGATAAGCCTGCCTTCCTTCGGCGAAAGCAACGAGGATCGTAATCTGCGATTTTCTTTGGAGTACTCGGAAGGAACCTGAAACGAAAAATGTTTTTGCAGCTTTTACAAGCTACATAGATGATCTTCATGAGCCTTATCTGCGGAAACACCGAAACTGGATTCCTCCTTTGAGAAATGACTCCAAAGAGTGTTTTAGGGGATCCCTGCCCGGATACCTATTCACGATAAGGGGGCACTTTCCCGAAAATATTCTCTTTCGGGAGTTTATCCGTTTTTTAGCGGAGGAGAACGAGAAGTTGCAACAGTCTTGAAACGGTTTCCGCGCCGGTGAAGATACAGCATAAAGATATCTGTGGGAGGAAATTATGGGAACCCGAAGAACACGACGATATAAGATGCGACGGCCGCTTTTTGCCTTTGGACAGCTTATGCTTCCTCTCGTGGGCATTGTTGCCTTAGGGTTGCTCATAGTGGGAGTAAAGCTCTTTTTTCTGCCCGGAAAAACCAGTGAAACTCCGATTGTCCCTTCGGGACAGCATGTAGCATCGGAGAAAAAACCCACACCGGTTTCTCCTGCACAAAGCCTTCCGGCAAAACCGTCTCTGGAGGGAAAGCCCGGGACAGCTTCATCAATTTTTGCACAGCCCGAATCTATGCAGATTGCAGTACCTGTGGATAAAAAAAATCCTCCGCCCCCATCTGCTCCCTCGAAACCCCGAGAGGAAGCCCCTTCCACGCCTAAAATAACCTCTCCGCCACCTGCTGCTCCTGCAATTACAGGAATAACGGGATCTTGGGGTGTACAGGTTGGCGCTTTTACGAAACGAGACCAAGCCACAGCCCTCATGCAGACCCTCCAAAAAACTGAAAAGAATGTTCTTATTACGACGGGAACGGTAAATGGAAAAACCTATTACAGAGTTCGCGTGGTAGCCGGAAAAACCAGAGCGGATGCAGAACGACTTGAAAAAGAACTTCGCCGAAAGGGATATCCCACCCTCGTGGTGGACATGTAAAGGACTTCTCTTTTTTCTGAGAAAGCCGTGATTTTCTTGAAAAGTCACTTTTTTGCGATAGGCCATGAAATAAGGAGAGAAGCCTCATGTCAGAAGTTCTGAAAACCCTCTCTTCAAGGAGAAGCGTCTTTTCTCTGATATCTTCCTCCCTCTCTTTTCCCTGGGATATATCTTCAGAAAATCTTCCTCTCTCCCAGGCTTTTGGAAAAAGAATAGCCCGAGATCTCCTTTCTCCTCTGGACTATCCGCCTTTTTCAAGGAGCCTCCGGGATGGGTATGCCGTGACGAGTTCGGATACCCAGGGAGTCTCTTCTTCCTCCCCGGTTTTTCTTACCGTCACCGGAGAGGTTCCCATGGGAGCCCCCGCTCAAGAAAGAGGCTTTCCGGGAACCGCAGTCCGTGTCTACACGGGAGGAGAGATCCCTCCTGGTTTCGATTCTGTGGTCATGGAGGAGGAAATCCAGCGAATAGGCAATATTATTGAACTACGCTCAAGCACTCCTCCGGGGAATTATATCGTTTCTCAGGGAGAAGAAATCCCCCGAAATACGCCGATTCTTTCTCGGGGAGAGCGGATCGATTTCACAAACGTAGGACTTCTTGCATCAGGTGGATACACCCATATCCCCGCTGCCACCATCAAGGCGGGCATTATCAGTACCGGTGACGAGATCCGGTCGGTGGATACTCCTGAACTTCCCAGGGGATGCGTTAGGGATGCGAACGGATGGGCATTGCACGCTCTCTTGGAGGAGTGGGGATGTACATGCACCTATTATGGAGTTCTTCCGGACGACTTTTCTCTTCTCAAAAAAGGTTTTTCCGCAGCTCTGGAGGAAAACGATTTTATTTTCATCAGCGGAGGCTCCTCCGTAAGTACCCGGGATTTTTGCGAAAAACTTTTTCGGGAAACCCTTTCTTCCCCAGGACTTCTCGTGCACGGCATAAACATAAAACCTGGCAAACCCACCCTTATCGGGGGGGATCGGAAAAAGAAAAAAATTGCCTTCGGCCTTCCGGGGCATCCCTTCTCGTGCATGGTAGTTATGATAGCGGTGGTACTTCCCTTGCTTCGATCCATGCTTGGCATGGAGGAACTCTTTCATGCCGCTGTAACGGCTCGACTTGCCGAAGATTTGGTGGGAAAGACGGGAGTGGAGGAATTTATCCCCTGCACATTTACCTCTTCAGGCGACGCGCTTCCTAAGCTATCCCGATCGGGGTACATATCGGCTCTTCGAAAAATGGCAGGATTCGTGGTCCTTAAGGAGCATGAAGAAACACTTCGCAAGGGAGATTCCGTGGAGGTCCTACTATGGTAAAAACGTACAAAACCCATGTTTCTCTAGGAGAAGCTTGGGAGCTCATGAGAGCGGCCTACAATGAGGGATTCTTTTCCAGAGCAGATCGAAAGGTTCTTCGGGACACCCAGGACGCTTCCGGAGCTATTTTAGCCGCTCCGGTTGTCGCAAGAAATAATATCCCACACTATCACGCATCGGCAGTGGATGGATTTGCCTTTAAAGCAGCGGAATCCATAGGCGCTACTCCGAGAAGACCCAAAAGCCTCGAACCTTCTCAATACCAGTGGGTAAACACGGGATCCCCCATACCGGAGCCCTTCAACACCGTGGTTATGGTAGAAGACATCTCCTATGGGGAAAATGCAAAGACCATTTTGATTCACGAACCGGTTCATCCTTGGGAACATATTCGAACTATTGGAGAAGATACATCTAAGGGGAATCTCCTCGGAAGAGAACGGGAGATGGTGACTCCGGAAATGGCATGCCTTTTTCTTGCCGCAGGAATTTCTTCGGTAGAAATTCTTCGTCCTCTTCAAATCACCTATATCCCCACAGGAGAAGAACTTCTCTCGCCTCAAGCCTGGCTTTCCTCGGATCCTTCCCCTGGAAAGGTCGTAAACACCAATTCCCTTCTGGTGGAGAAAACACTGCTTCCGTGGGGAGTCTCCGTACACCTTTCTCCTTCTGTGAACGACCATGCTCAGGATATCGAAAAAGCAATTCTCAAGATTCTGGAGAGTTCGGATATTGTTCTCATAGGTGCAGGAACCGCTAAAGGAAAAAGAGACCACACCTTGGAAATTCTTGAAAACCTGGGAACGGTGCTTTTCCAGGGAGTACGGACAAAGCCGGGACGCCCGGCAATCCTAGGCGCCATTAAGGGAACTCCCGTACTAGGGCTTCCAGGATTTCCCATGTCTACTATGGTGACCCTATGGGGATTGCTTTATCCCCTGGTAAGCCTCATGGACACGGGCTCTTTCGAAAGCGCTACATTTCTGGAATCCCTGTTCCCTCGGGGAAAGAAAAAAACCGTTCTTCTCACTCCCTATTCTTCTTCAAGAGGAGTTCTGGAGTGGCTACGAGTTCGCACTGTATCCATCGATGACACTCTTTATGCCCTTCCTCTTCGATCCGGGTCAAGTTCCCTCCGTTCCATGGCAGAAGCTGAAGGAATAGCGGTTCTCCCGGAGGAGACCTACGAACTTCAAAAAAATGACTCTCTGGATGTCTGGATAAAAAAAGACTCCCTAGGATCTGCTAAAATACTCTACCAGGGCTCAAACGACCCTGGAATTGATCTTATCCAGGGAAGGATACCTTGCTACGGAGCGGAGCTCCTGGTACGATCCTCGGGAAGCCTCGGGGGCCTTGCGGCATTGAAACGAAACGAGGCACATCTTGGCGCTACACACCTTGTGAATCCCGAAACCGGAGAATACAACACTCCTTTCATTGATCAGCTTGAGCTGAAGGACATGTTTCGCACCATTCTTTACTGGCGTTCCCAGGGAATCATCGTGGCATCGGGAAATCCTTTGGGAATCAAGACGATAGAAGATTTTTCCCGGGAGGAAATCTCCATTGTCAATCGCCAGATAGGAACCGGCACACGCTCTCTTCTCGACATGCTTTTAAAAAAACATCGTATATCTGCTGGGGAAATACGAGGGTATGAACATCTTTGCTCGGGCCATGTTCACGGAGCAGCCATGATCGCAGGAGGAGAAATCCAGGCCATGATCGGCATCAAGGCTGCTGCGGACTTCTTTTCCCTCGATTTTATTCCTCTTTGCGAAGAGCCTTTCGAAATTCTCATTCCCCAGAGGCATATGTCGCATCCGGGAATCCGGGCATTTCTGAAAACCACCGAAGATCCCCAGTGGAGGAGTGCGGTGGACCGACTTGGAGGCTATCGATGGAACAATTAACAGATAAACGGGGACGCCACATCACGTACATTCGCTTTTCCCTTACTGACCGATGCAACTACCGTTGCCAATACTGTATGCCCCCCGAAGGAATTCCTCTTATGGAACATAAGGATATTCTTCCGTATGAAGACGTGCTTTTTCTTCTTCGCTCCTTCAGGGAGATGGGAATAAAAAAAGTTCGCTTCACCGGAGGAGAGGTTTTTGTCCGTAAGGGTTTTATGGAATTTCTCGCCCAAGCCAGAGAAACTCTCGAAGAAATGCACTTTACGATTACCACCAACGGCCATTTCCTTGAAGAACATGCCTCCAGGCTTCGAGAGCTCTCCATTTCAGGAATAAACGTGAGCCTTGATACTTTGAACCCAGAGAAATTTCGGGAAATTACCCGTTGCGGTTCTCTTGACAAGGTTTTGAAAGGAATCCGCGCAGCTCGACAGGAAGACCTCTCCGTTAAAATAAATACGGTACTTATGCGAGGGTTCAATGATGATGAAATCGGGGATCTTCTGGATTTTGCCCGAGAAGAAGGGCTTACTCTTCGATTTATCGAGTTTATGCCTCTGGATAACCATGTTTGGGGAAAAGATTCTTTCTGTCCTTCTGAAGAAATTTTCAAGGCCCTTCCAGACTCTTCTTCCTGGGAACTTCTTGGTAAAAGTGATCACAGTGCGGGACCGGCAGAGTATTTCATCAACCCCGGAACCGGACAAAAGGTAGGAATCATCGCGGCGGTATCTCATCATTTTTGCGACACCTGTAATCGCCTCCGCATTACCGCCTCGGGAGAAGTGAAACCCTGTCTTTTCTCGGACACCCTCTTTTCGCTAAAAGAAGCGGTAGCTGCCAAAAACAATGCCATGGTCTGGCTTGTCATGAAAGAGGCTCTCATGGCGAAACCTGAAACCTGGCAAAAAATGACGAATCTCGGACATTGCCACATGTCTTCCATAGGAGGCTAAATAATGCCGTTTACTCATCTGGATAAACAAGGGCATCCCCTCATGGTGGATGTGTCGGAAAAGAAAAAAAATCTTCGGGAAGCTCTTGCAGAGGGATGGATAACCTTTCCCGAACATCTTTGGAAGGTTCTGGAAAACAGAGAAATCCAGAAAGGAGACGTACTCTCCATAGCGGAAACCGCAGGGATCATGGGAGCAAAGAAAACACCCGAACTCATTCCTCTTTGTCATACCATTATGCTCTCAGGAGTACGGGTACTGTGTGAAATGCATCCGGAATGCCGGAGAGTACGTATTGTAGCTTCCGTAAAGGCCCAAGAAACCACGGGAGTGGAAATGGAAGCTCTTACAGCGGTTTCCGTGGCAGCCCTTACGGTATATGATATGTGCAAGGGCATCGATAAAGGAATGTCCATCGGCCCTATTCGTTTGCTTCGAAAATCAGGGGGAAAGAGTGGAACCTATGAATACCATGAAAACCCGGATGTTCCGGATTTTGAAAATTCGTGATTCCTTCGAGGGAGAGTCCCTCCCGGAAATTCACCTTTCTGCGCCTTCTGCGGAGAGAGAAGAAAAACTGTTTTTTTCCTTTCCTCGAAAAGAAAGAAATTTCCCACCCTCCGAAAAGCTTCATGAAATCACCCTATCTCCCGGAGAATTACCGCAACAAGGCTGGTATGTCACGCATCGCAAAGACCATGACTGTTGGGGAAAAGTAACGAGAACAACCTCGGAGGCAATTGAAGTATCCCTTTTTCGAGAGGTATCCTTGGAAATATCTTCATATCTTCGCTTTCTCCCTCCCCTCAAGGGAGGCGTTGTTACCGTTAGCGATAAGGGAAGCCGGGGTGAGCGTCAGGACACTTCGGGACCGGCCCTCGGGGTATTTCTTAAGAGACTCGGAGTAGAAGTATCTCGGAGCATCATCGTACCCGACGAAAAGGAAAAAATCCGCGAGGTTCTCCTGGATTGGGCAGAGCATGATGATCCGTGTCATCTCATTCTCCTTACAGGAGGGACTGGCCTTTCGTCTCGAGACGTTACTCCCGAAGTTCTCCTCGAAATAGGCGAAAAGATAATTCCGGGAATTGGAGAATACATGCGCCTCAGTTCCGCAGAAAGAAACCGCCGATCTATTCTTTCCAGAGGATTAGGCGTCTTGAGAAAAAAAGCCCTTCTCCTTTGCCTCCCCGGAAGTCGGCGGGGTGCACTGGAGTGCGTTACCGCAGTGGCTCCTGCGCTGCGACACGCTGTGGAAATCGCTCAAGGATGGGGAGGGGAGTGTGGTCATGACCATTCATGAGACACTCGAACCTTCGGAAGAGGGCATTTCAAAAATTCCCCGGTTTTTCATCGTCACGGGCATTTCCGGCAGCGGAAAATCCACGGCTCTCAACATGTTCGAGGATCATGGTTTTTTTGTTATAGACAATATTCCCCCTGCCCTTTTGCTCCAACTCATCGACATTCTGCAGCATCACAAAGGTGCCCTGGAAAAAGGCGTGGCTGCGGGAATTGATGTCCGGGGAGACGTTTCTTTTGAAAAAATTCCTCTCGTGGTTCACGAAATCCGCTCGCAAATCAAAAAAACCACCATCCTCTTTTTTGATGCGGAGGATCAGAAAATTCTTGACCGATACGAAACCACTCGGAGACAGCACCCCTTTCGAGGATTCTCCCTGCTTGAGGCAATTCGGCAGGAACGACAGCTTCTTGCCCCCTTAAAGGCCTTGGCGGACAGGGTTGTAGACACATCGGCGCTTTCTATTCAGAAGCTCCAGAGTGTGATCACCAACGAAATTCTTGCAGATCCCGAACACTCCTACTCCCTGGAATTATCCTCCTTCGGATTCAAATATGGATTACCGGAAAATTGTAATTACCTTTTCGACGTACGTTTTCTGCCAAACCCCTTCTACTATGACACGTTGCGTTACTTCACCGGAAAAGACACTCCCGTTCAGGAATTCGTCTTTCAGTACCCCGAGGCAAAAATTTTCCTTGATGCCGCATGTTCTCTGGTAAATAGCGTCCTTCCTTACTACCTTACCAAGGGAAAAAGCCTCATTCATATCGCCGTGGGATGCACTGGAGGACGTCATCGATCCGTAGCGGTGGTTGAAAAAATGAAAGAGTATTTCTTTTCCTGTAAAATTCCTGTGCGAGTTCTTCATAGGGATATCGACAAGGAGGAATATTCGTGAGTAGCCCATGGAGCGATTTTTTTCTCGGTATTCTTGCGGGGCTTCTCGGAAGCGCAGTCCTTTTCGCTCTCTATCTTCAGCGAGGAGGCCGGAGGATGGCTTCTCTCTTGCGGAAAAGAGAGGAGAAAATTCGTCACGCCCAACATCTTCGCCTTTCCATGGGGCCTCATGTAGTCGCTCTTGGAGGAGGAACCGGACTTTCCACTCTTTTGCGAGGACTTAAACGCTATACCCGAAACATTACGGCAGTAGTAACCGTAAGCGATGAAGGAGGGAGCTCCGGAAGGCTCCGGCAAGAATGGGGTATGCTCCCTCCCGGGGATATCCGGAACTGCATTGTGGCCCTGGCAGAGGACGATAATTACCTGAACAACATCCTTAACTTTAGATTTGACAGAGGGGAACTTTCGGGTCATAATCTCGGTAATCTCATACTTCTTGCAGCCACTGAAATTGCGGGGGATTTTCGTACCGCCGTGGAGGAAATGAATAACCTTCTCGCCATCCGAGGGCGCGTTCTTCCTGTAACCACTGAGGCTATTCAAATTACCGCCGAGCTCGAAGATCATCGGATTGTTCGAGGGGAACTTGCTATAAGCCAAGAAGGTTCCTTAATCCGGCGTATTTGGCTCGAACCCTCGGATGTGACCCCTCTCCCGGAAATTCTTGAGGCCATTGAAAAAGCAGATATTCTCGTACTCGGTCCCGGAAGCCTCTTCACGAGCGTTCTTCCCAACCTGCTGGTGCCAGAGATAGCCACAGCCCTGAGGAGGTCGGAAAGCCCCGTTATCTACGTGGCAAACCTCATGACCCAGCCCGGAGAAACCGAAGGGCTTTCCTTCGAGGATCATATCTTCTGGATTCGCAAACTTCTTGAGCGTTGGCCGGATTACGTTTTTGCAAATAACGGGAGCATCCCAAAGGACATTGTAGAGAAGTACCGTCGAGATGGAGCCACTCCCCTTATAGAAAGCTCCCGTTCTTCCGACTACGTATGCATTGCGGGAGACTTTCTCTCCATCGAAAGGGACAACCTTCTGCGACATAACAGCAACCGACTCGCGGAAGAAATCATTCGGCTCTACAAGCACACTACTCCCGGGGGAATATGAGAAATTACAGCGAATTCATGTGGGACGAATGGAATCATCGTTCCATAGACAACCCTCTTTCCGCAAAGACCGAAATAGCGGGCATCTATACGGCTCTCGCATCCAAGAACAGGCCGGAAAACATCGTCAGTTCCCGACCATGGATTTATCGTCGTATCCAAAAACTCTGGGCACAATCGGAATGGGAATCGGAAACGCCCTTCGCGGGAAACCTTTTGCTTCCCGAAAAGGGAAACAAAAAGAAAATTACCTTCACTTTCCCCGAAAAAAGACTTCGAGAGCTTGATGAAATTAACCAAAAGATATTCCAAGAAGGGCGTCGCCGATTCCCGCTATGGCTCGGAGGGCTCTGGGGGGGAGGAGGAAGGCAGTACTTTCCCCAAAATGGCTATTACCTTCTTATCCGTCTTCCGGAAACACCTTTGATACCCGAAATCATTACCTTTCTTCAAAACTCCGAAGAAACCATACGAACTTTCTGCCGCATCCGACATGGCAAAGCAGAGCTTATGATACGGGAAATTCAGTCCATCTACTCTTTTTTCGTCACCCTGCGACTTCCTCTTACGGCGTTGCGTTTCGACGAAATAGCCGTACTTCGCTCCATGAGGAACCAGGCAAATAAAATTGTCAATTGTGATAATGCAAACATCAAGAAAACGCTTCGAGCCTCGGAATATCAGATTGCTTTCTGTAAAGAAGCTCAGCGTCTCGGCTTGGACGCATTTTTATCTCCCGAAATAGGGGAGCTCATTTCGTTGCGTATCGAAAACCCTACCTTGAGTCTTCGTGAAATTGGAACCTCCATGAAAAAAAGTGTAAGCAAAAGCACCGTAGAATACCGGCTTAAAAAGATTGAGAAGCTGGTTCTCCAAAATTCTTCCAACCTTTTGAAAAAATAACTCCCGGAACCTTTTGTTTCTCCTTGTTGCCCTTGCCTCATAAAGCCATTCCAAGGATAATAGCCACAGAACGGCACATGGTGGTGCATACCTTGTGATGCTCCATGCTATCAGAGGGTACATTTTAAAATTAGCGAGCTAAAGGAGGAAAAATCATGACAAAGATTCGAGTTGGCATTAACGGTTTTGGCAGAATAGGGCGGCTCGCCCTGAGGGCGTTTTTTGAGAGACAGTCCAACTACACCTTCTCCATAGCTGCGGTAAACGACCTTTCTTCGCCTGAAAGCTTGGCATATCTTTTCGAATTCGACTCGGTACATCGTCGTTTCCCCGGGAAAGTTGCCCTTTCGGGAACGGATCTTCTTATTGAAAATGAAAAAATAGCCGTCCTTGCAGAGCCGGATCCAGCAAAGCTTCCCTGGAAAGACCTGGGAGTAGATCTCGTCATCGAATCCACGGGACGTTTTGTGGACGCAGAGAAAGCTCATGCCCATATCCAAGGAGGTGCGAAGAAGGTTCTTATTTCAGCACCCGCAAAAAATGAGGATATTACCGTTGTCATGGGAGTGAACGAAGAAAAATACTCCCCCGGAGAACATCATATTATATCCAACGCTTCATGTACTACCAACTGCCTTGCCCCGGTAGCCAAAGTACTCCATGAGACCTTCGGTATTCGTAAAGGCCTTATGACAACTGCCCACGCCTACACAAACGATCAGAAAATTCTCGATTTCCCTCATAGCAAGCTCAGCAGGGGAAGGGCAGCGGCACTTTCCATAATTCCCACCACCACGGGAGCCGCCAAGGCCATATCTCTCGTTATTCCGGAGTTGAAGGGGAAACTCAACGGAGGAGCTCTCCGGGTTCCCACGCCGAACGTTTCCGTGGTAGATCTCACCACGGAACTTGAACGTCCCACCACGGCAGAGGAAGTAAACGCCGCCATGAAAAAAGCTGCTGAAGGAACCTTGAAGGGGATCCTTGCCTATGAGGAACGGGATCTCGTTTCCATGGATTTCGTGGGGGATCGCCATTCCTCAATTTTTGCGGCCATGCATACCACAGTGGTGGAAAACCTCGTAAAAACCCTCGCGTGGTACGATAACGAATGGGGGTACAGCTGCAGAATTCTCGATCTCGCCCAATATATCGTCGAAAGGGGGATCTAGCGTTGCAACTTAACATCTTTGATGCATCCTTGCTTAAAGGAAAGCGGGTGCTCCTTCGAGTGGATTGCAACGTACCTCTCAGCAAAGATGGACACATAACCGACGATACTAGAATTCGAGCACATATTCCGACCATTCAAAAACTTCTTGAGGCAGGAGCGGAAATTGCTCTCATCTCTCATCTTGGGCGTCCTAAAGGAGAAGTGGTATCAAAATATTCCCTTCGCCCCTTGGTTGAGCCTCTCCAGGATCTTCTGAGCCAAAAAGTCCTTTTTTGCGAGGATTGCGTGGGGAAACAGGTGGAGAAGTGCATGGAAACCCGGAAAGGGCAGGAAATAGTGCTTCTTGAAAACCTTCGTTTTCATCCGGAGGAAGAAAAAAACGACCCCAGCTTTGCAAAGACTCTGGCAGAACCTTTTGATTTTTTTGTGATGGATGCCTTTAGCGCCTCCCACCGAGCCCATGCATCCACCGAGGGGATTACAGCCTTCCTTCCTTCCTTTGCGGGACTCCTTCTTGCTCGAGAGGTGGAATTCCTCAGCCAGGTACGGGATCACCCCCAGAGCCCCTTCGTTCTGATCCTCGGAGGAGCCAAGGTAAGTGATAAAATCGGTGTTATCGAACACCTCATTGACAAAGTTCAGACCATCCTCGTCGGAGGGGGCATGGCATTCACTTTTTTTGCAGCCCAGGGTCTTTCCGTGGGAGCGTCTCTCTGCGAACGAGAAAAAATACCCTTCGTTCAAGACATGATGGAAAAAGCCAAAGAAAAAGGCGTGGAAATCTTGCTTCCTCAGGATATTCTCGGAGGTCTTTCCCCTCAGGCGGAGACCGGTGAAATCATCTATCCGGACACCATGCCGGAAGATCTCATGGGGCTCGATATCGGCCCCAAGACTATACAGACCTTTCGGGAAAAGATATCCCAGGCATCTACGGTGCTCTGGAATGGCCCTATGGGAGTTTTCGAGAACCCGCTCTTTGCGGAGGGCACGAAGGCGGTGGGGATCGCTCTGAAGGAGGTTACGGAAAAAAGAGGTGCCGTTACCGTGGTAGGTGGAGGAGACAGTGCTTCCGCCATGAACGTCTTCCATCTTACCCAAGAAGTAACCCATGTATCCACCGGAGGAGGAGCGAGCCTGGAATTTTTCGAGGGAAAGGCTCTTCCGGGAATCGCCCCCTTTGTGAAGAAAGAATCCTGAAAAACTTCAAATAGCATGACCCACAATAGGGCGGGCCTCTTGTTCTCCGGCCCGCCTTTTGTTGGGCGTCTCAAAGATCCCGACGAAGGCTATGCCATGCGGTGATATCGCATATCGTGAAAGGAGAGAAATTTTTCATGACCAGAAGACCTTTATGCATCGCAGGAAACTGGAAAATGTTCCACACCCCGAAAAGCAGCGCAAATTTTATTTTTACTCTTAAAAAACACCTTTCGGATCTTGATTTTACAAACTTTCAAGAGAAGCATACTCTAGATGTTCTTTTGTTTCCTCCTTATACAAGCCTCGGAATTATGCAGCATCTTTGTACATCCTATCCCGTTTCCGTGGGAGCTCAAAATATCCATCAAAAAGAGGAGGGTGCCTACACGGGGGAGATTTCCCCGGGAATGCTTCGAGAAATAGGGTGCAATTATGTCATTATAGGACATAGTGAGCGCAGAAAATATTTTTTCGAGAAGGAGCTTTTGTTAGGCGAAAAAATTCAAGCTGCTCTCGCTCATGGAATAACCCCCGTATATTGTGTGGGAGAATCCGAGGAAGAGCGCACGGAAGGCAAGGCATTCGAAATTGTGGAGAGGCAGCTCAGAGAAGCTCTCACATCTTCCGTGGGGGTCGAAGAGGAAATTCTTGTAGCCTACGAGCCTGTGTGGGCCATAGGCACGGGTAAACATGCCACTCCGGAGGATGCGGAAACCATGGCCGTACATATTCGTTCAGTTCTGACATCTTTAAAAACAGCAAGCTTCGGGGAAACCACACGCATCCTTTACGGAGGCAGCGTTAAGCCCGATAACATTGGAACCTTCCTGGAAAGAGAAAACGTGGACGGAGCTCTTATCGGAGGCGCCTCTTTGGATGCCGCATCGTTTGCCTCCATGATTCAGAAAGCCATGGAACATGCCCTGAAATAACGCCCGGAAATTCTCAAAACCCCCGCTGCGCAACATAAGATACATTATAGGACATGTAAAAAGTGCGAAAAAAAACGGAGAAAGCCCTCCGCTCTTTTTCGCACTTTCTCTATACCTATACCTCTTCTTTTCCCTGAAAAGAGCGATTCGCCATATATTCCGAAGCCTCGGGAACCGAAGTTTCGGACCCTCGGTAGATTATCCTGCCGTCTCCCCAAATTCTCTCCAGAGCATAAAAATCTCGCCCCTGGCGGGTAAAGAGATGAACCACCACATCTCCCGCATCGATCAATTTCCATCGGAGGCTCTCCCGGCCTTCCTGACGTATGGGAACCCCCCGGGCCTCAAAAAAATCCAGAGCCTCTTCGTAAAGGGCCTTCACATGAACTGAAGAATTCCCTGTGGCTAAGACAAAAAAATCCCCCAATCCTGTGGAAAGTTTTTGTACGTCGTATACGAGAAGATCTTCCGCCTTTTTTTCTTCTAAGTGTGCCGCTAAACCAAGACAAAGGTCTCTGATGTCCTCATCGAGAGTACTGCGTTTCTCCTCACTCATAGATCTTTCGATCTCCTTTCGATTCGATAATACTGCAAACAAGCAAAAATGCCGAACCCATCGAAGAGTTTTCGTTATTTTTCGCCGCCGGGCAGGTTATTCAGAAGAGAGGGAAATCCTTCTTCTTCATTGTTATTGAGAAAAACTTTCCTCCACCTTGCCCTGTATAGTCTTATAGTTATGGCCTAAAAGAAGGGTTACATAGGTTATGCTGCTATCCTCCCGCACGAGCTTCTGAGGGATGCCGCAAATAAACCGCAGAGCTTCGGCCGCCTCCCGGCTTTCCGCTCCTTTTCCCGGAGGGTACAGTACAAGGGATGCGTGATAATCAAAATGCTTGGCGTTACCCACGTAGGCTACGTCTATGCCGAACTCCCGGAGTTTTTTCGCCGTCACCGCACTAATTCCTTTTGTACCATCACCATTAAGGACTGCTATAGGTGTTTTTATGTCTTGAAGTACGGATTCCATGGTTTTATGAAGATCTCTTTCCGCCATGAGGTCAAAATCCGAGGTGTCTATAGTATCCCGAGAGTACACCACATCTCCTGAAACATTTGCATCGGAAGTATTAGTGGCGAGGAATATGGACGCCGCCTTCAGATCTCCCACCCAATAGCTGATGCCGTTAATATAGGAGGGATATCCGGGAAGCGTGGCAAACTGAAGATCTCCTGTTACCGAGAGCTGTTGGATGTATGACGCAAGCTGAAGTCCCTGGGAAAGAGAAAGGTCCGTATTTACCATCTTCATGCTCTCCCCCACTAATTTGGGATATCGAGCTACAATACTCGGCGATTTGATTTTGCTTAAAATAGCCAGAATAAAGCGTTGCTGTCTCTTGACCCTTCCGATATCTCCCAATGCATCGTTTCGGAATCGTACGTACTTGAGAGCCGTGTCTCCATTCATATGCTGTATTCCCTTAGGAATATCGATAACAAGCCCCGCTGCCCGATCAGTATAGCGAAGATGCTTTTCCACAGAAATCTCCACACCACCAATAAGATCCACGATTTTCGGGAAGGAGGCATAGTTTATGGCGACATAGTAATTCAGAGGAATTCCAAGATAATTTATGATGGTTTTTCGAAGAAGATCCACCTCTCCATAGGCATAAGCATGGTTGATCTTCTGCCATCCTTTGCCGGGAATTTCTACCCGAGTATCTCTAGGAAGAGAAAGAATCTTTACCGATTTTTCGTCCACGTTTACCCGAAGAACCGCTATGGCATCCGCACGGTGAGAACCATCATTACTGTCTTCGCCGATAAGCAGGATATTGATGGCTCCCGTAACGGTATCGTATTGAATATTTTTTTTGATATCCTCCGCCTCCGGAAGGATAAAATCTGTCAGGCGGTAGGAGATCCCTGCAAGGACAGCCAGAATAGCCGAAAGCGCTAACAAAAAAACTTTAATTTTTCCCATGGTCTTTATCACCGTCCACCACGTATATAGAGAGCATTTTTGTAGATGTAGTGTTCCACAAGCCAAGGGACCAGATATCGAATACTTCGCCCTTCCTGGACTCGTCCCCGCACTTCGGTACTTGAAATAGAGAGGAGCGGAATATGGAGCAAAACGAGAGAATCCGCCATGTCTTGAGAGAGGTCGTTCAAGCCGGAGGTTTCATATCCAGGGCGTCCCACTGCGACTATCCGGCATATGCGGGCAATTTCATGAGGTTCTTTCCAGGAACGGATATTCAGCACCGCATCCATACCCGTGATGAAGTAGAACTCCACGCTTTCCCGGGCATACCAATGCTGCATTTCTCGCAAAGTATCTATGGTATGGCTGGGAGAATCCCGCTCAATTTCTATGCGAGAGAGCCGGAAATGAGGATTATCGAGAGTGGCGAGCAACGTCATGGTATAGCGATGCTCCGCGTGACTCACGTAGGAATTCGATTTGTGAGGGGGAGATCCCGTGGGAACAAAGATAACTTCCGAGAGCTGCAGGGAGGAGTACGCTTCCTCTGCAGCCACCAAGTGGCCGTAATGGATGGGATCAAAAGTGCCTCCCATAATTCCTACGCGACGTTTTTTCAAGACATGTTTATCCACTTCATTCCTCTCCATGGCAACGCAAAAATAGAACAAAGAGAGCCTTCTTGGGTGTTTTCCCCGCGGCTGGCTCCCCGCTTTTAGAGGATCGTGCACTCCTTTGCCTACGCTATTTTAATTTTTGGAGTTTTTTGGTGGAGATGAAAATCACTCTGCAAGTTCCGGCTCGAATTCAAACTCCATAGCGCCAATAATAATTGTATCACCTCTTCGAGCTCCCGAGGCAAGTAGTATTTTTTCCACGTCGTATTTCTGAAGAACGTTGTGAAAACGATGTAAGGCCTCATCCTGATCGAAATCATACCGAGCTACCGCTTTTTCCAAATGAGGATGGAGAACCTGAATTTTATTTGGTGTCCCTTCTTCCAAAAAGACGATTTGAGCTTTCCCCCAAAAGGCGACGTCCTCTTCGAGTCCCTTCTGATCGACATAATACCGGGAAACTTTCGGAATTTTTGGCTTTGCGAGGTAGGCAGCGATGATATACTCAACAAATTCGGATATTCCTGCCCCGGTTTTGGCACTCGTCAAAAACACCGGAACTCCAAGATTTTGGAAAAATGCCTGAAAATCTCCGGCAACCTCCGAGGCGTTGCCAAGAAGATCCTTCTTATTTCCCACCACGAGAAGAGGCTTCTCACAAAGCTTTTCGCTGTAAGCGCTAAATTCTTTTCTCAGAATTTCCCACTGCTGAAGCACCATTTCTGTTGAAAGAGAAAGATCAAAGACATGCACCAGAAGCTCGGTCCGTTCGATGTGACGAAGAAAGGAAAGACCTAATCCTTTATTCTGATGTGCTCCTTCGATGAGCCCCGGCACATCTGCCACGGTGATCCGATGATCCCCCGCAAAAATAACTCCCAGGTTTGGCGTTATGGTCGTAAAGGGATATTCTCCCACCTTCGCCTTGGCATTGGAAAAAGAACAGAGAAGGCTCGATTTCCCCGCATTGGGGAATCCCACTAGCCCGATATCCGCAAGAAGTCGCAACTCAAGACGAACCCAGAGTTCTTTCCCTGGTTCTCCCTTTTCAGAGAAACGAGGCACTTTGTTGACGGAGTTTGCAAAGTGAGCATTCCCTCGCCCTCCTCGCCCTCCTCGGGCAACTATGAATTGATCTCCCGGCACCATGAGTTCCGCAAGAATTTGTTCGGTGCTGTCGTCATAAATCGATGTTCCGCAGGGAACTTCTATTATTCGGGAGGATCCCATTTTGCCGTGTTTTTTCTTTCCCTTTCCCCCCACACCGTTTTCCGCATGGAAGTGCCTCGCATTTTCAAAATCCCCAAGAGAATGAAGATTTTCCCGGGCCTCGAAGATGACATCTCCTCCGTGCCCTCCGTTTCCTCCATCAGGGCCTCCCTTGGGTACAAACTTTTCTTTGCGGAAACTCATGCATCCATTTCCGCCGTCACCACTTTTAACATAAATCTTTGCCCCATCGACAAAACGCATCGCCACAACTCCCCAAAAAAATATAGAAAAAATGGGGGCTAGGCCCCCAGAAAACATGTCGGATTTTTCTGTTGCCCTCGAGAAGGGGAAATGAAATGACGTCTAGACAGCCTCCACCACAGCCTGAATGGCTGCGACTTTGCGTCCCCGTTTCATTCCATAACAGACCACTCCTTCACAAAGAGCGAAAAGAGTGTCATCCTTCCCTCGTCCTACATTCTGACCAGGATGGATCTTGGTTCCCCGCTGGCGCACGAGAATCGTCCCAGCCTGCACCACCTGGCCATCGTGTCTCTTGATTCCCAAACGCTTGCTATGGGAATCTCTTCCATTCGAGCTGCTACCCTGCCCTTTTTTATGAGCAAAAATTTGAAGATTAAAGATCCTCATTAAAACAGACCTCCTTAACGCATAGATTTTTCGGATATCCCTTTTGAATGGACCGTAAGCTTCGCATGATGGTCTGAAAAAGAACGGAATCTCCGATACCGCTCTCTCTAGTCCAGCAGATGCGCATGTACCCTTTCGCATCGTTGCGTTCTGTAAAAACTGTAGCATCCGAAAATCTCATGACATCCCTCAAGCCAAGCTCAAGAGTCTGAAGAAGCGTAGAGACCGCAGCACAAACAATATCTTTTCCGTATACGTCATGTCTCGCATGTCCCGTTACGGCGACTCCACGCATAACTCCTTTTTCCTGCAAAAAATGTACGGATATCATGATATTCTCTTCGGAAAAGTCCTTAAGAACCCCTTCTACCGGGAGACTCCTTCTACAAGAATTTCCGTATAATACTGACGGTGCCCCTGGAATTTACGGATGTTTTTCTTTCTTTTGTAGTGAAAAACGGAGATTTTTTTCTCCCTTCCGTGAGCAATCACTTTGCCGGAAAGGGAGACTCCATTAAGGTAAGGGCTTCCTACCTGGACATTCTCATTATCCGCCAGCATAAGCACCTTATCCAGGGTTACCGCATCCCCCACTTGAGCATCCATTTTCTCCACTCGCAGTACATCCCCCTGGGATGCACGGTACTGCTTGCCTCCTGCTTCAACGATTACATACATTTTATCTTCTCCTTTCCGCTGCCTGCAGGCAGAAAGAGGTATCCTTTCTTTTTAAAACCTGCATCAAGCGTTGTACAAGCAACTCGTAATTATAGAGATTTCGCAGGGTTTCGTCAAACAAAATAAACCTGAAACCCTTACTGCATCAAAAATCCGGAAGAAGAGCGGTGAGGGCATGCTTCCCGGAGTTTTTTCAAGGTAAATGAGCTTCACAGGGAACGGACATCTCTCCCATATAGGAAGCAAACCGGGCTTCTGCATCAAGGGCATCCAGAAAACCCCAGGCGGAAAGAACGATTTCTCTGAGAGAAAGCTGGCGTTCCTCCCGGGCCTGATTCCATACTTTTCGGGAAAGGTAGAGAAGCATGGATGTGGGAAGGGATTCCATGGGCACTTCCGGATAATGTTGGGGTTCGAAAACATATTGAATAAGATACCCCGATGAAGATGCCAGAGCAAGAGGGTTTTCCTCTACATTTCGCAGAACTTCCATTTGATCCCGCCTAAAGCCCAGAGCTTCTATCTGGCTCAAGGAAAGCGGATCGAAAGGCTGTGAAAGAAATCCCCACATTCTGGGGCGGGCAAGAAAAGCATCGTAAAGAGTTCGGGCAGTCCGAAGCCAGAGGCGAATCCTTTCTGCCATAGGCTCGCCTCCCCAAAGGGAGGCCAAACGGAATCCCCAATATCCCGCCCGAAGATCGGGATCTCCCAGGATATACTCCCAAAGAGACTCTCCATCCTCCAGGGCTTCGAAAATAACAAACCCAGGAGTATGCCTTTGGGTCTCTCGAAGCATATTGAGCGCCGAAGTATGATTGCCCGGCGGCACAACCTGGCCGAGCAGGGTGTTGCGCAGGAAAGAGACTACTTTCTGTTCAAGGCGTACAGTCTGCCACGGTGCGGAAAGCACTAAGGGAGATGCTTCGTAGAGCTGTACTTCTTTCCATTCGGAAGAGTGCAATTTGCCCCATAGCCAGCGGTCATACCCGGAGAAGGAGGTATGTCCCACAAGAATACGGTTGAAGGGGGCAAAGAGAAGAACCTTTGGCACCACCTCCGAAGGAAGTCCCTCGGGGATAGCGGTATTCTCGGGCAACCGTGCTATGGTTCCATCAGAAAAGAGTTCATAGAACATGAGGGCACCTCCTTTTTTTATCCTTCTGCTATAATTCTAGAATTATCGTCTCTCTCACAACTTACTCCCTCATAGCTTACTATGACTGTATCAAAAGAGCAACGCAGTTCTCAAAATATACGCTGTATTACCTAGAGCGGCACCTCCAAAAACTGGAGAGGTTCCCGAAAAAGAGCATCTCTAGCGCATGTAGTTCCACCATATAAAGACAGAAAGGAGGAGAAATATGCCCATTATACAGATCCATCTTCTCGAAGGACGTTCTCAGGAGAAAAAAGAACTTCTTGTGAGAAACGTCACCAAAGCGGTTTGCGAAAGTATAGGTACGAAGGAAGAACAGGTGCGCATCATTCTTTCGGAGATGCCGGATAAGCACTACGCCGTTGGGGGAGTTACCGTGGAAGAGAAAAAAAGAATCGAAAGAAGCACTTCTTCCTGAAAAACCCCTCCAAGGCCTTAACGATAACGCCTATGAAGCCAAAGCCACTGCTCAGGGTGCTCTCGGATCCATTCTTCCAGCACCCTGTTGCTGGCTTCCGTAAGCGCGGCTATCCGCTCTTCCCGAGAAAGCTCTTTGGTATCACTTTTCTTTTCCCGAGAAGGAATAAAAAGCGGAGTACAGACGCGTACGCAGTGTGAAAAAGGGGCATCTCTCCAGGAAACCACGGGAACCAGAGGCACTCCTGCCATGAGTGCCAAGGCTGCGGCCCCGAAATAACAGGAGGTTTCATAACCAAAAAATGGAAGAGAAATGCCTTCGTGCCCCGCATACTGATCCCCTAAAATACCCACGAAGGCCCCTTTTTTAAGAAGACGAAGGACTTTCAGCATGTTATCGCTTTTGGATATGGTATGAAGCCCCACCCGGGCCCTCGCACTTTCCACAAAAGCCTCGGTCCCTTTTTTTTCATGACGTCGGACGATGGCATGCATAGGATATCCCCGGTGAGCCAGCCAGGCCGCAAGGAGTTCCCAATTTCCCATGTGCGCGGTAAAGATTACCGCTCCCTCTCTCCTGTCTCTAAGGTTATCCAGAAAATTCCGCTTCTCCTCTTCGGGCTTCATATAATCCTCGATTTTTGTGGAATTTTTCAAAAGCACAAGATATTCCCCAAGTGAAAGAGCCAGATGCCTATAGTGTTTTTCAAGAATTTCCTCTTTGAACTTCTCGGAAGCCTCCGGGAAGGCTCTTTCCATGTTTCTCATGGCCACTTTTTTCCGTATTTTTGACACCCAAAGCATTCGAAAAACCAACGAAACCAGAGCGCGGCAACGCCAGCCCGGAGTGACCCAGCGAAGAAGGCCCTCCATAAAAAAGGGGAAAACACCTTCATGCTTCATTGCTAGGAGTGCTCCATACGCGAATAGATCGGAAGAAGGCTTTTCAAGGCATCCTCAAGAGGATAGAGTCGCTCTAGTCTTATTCTGCATCTTGCTGCGGCATTGCGTCCTTCCTTGGACGTACCCCGATCTATTCCCCGCGTCCAGGATTCCCTGGACGCAAGAGACCCTTTAACGGGAATATATCCATCAGGGCCAAAGAAATCCTCACAAAGGGGGCTTGGAGGAGCTACCACGGGGATAGCAAGCATGGAGGCAAATCCTCCGAGCCAGACATCTGAAAGCGAGAGCGGTCCCGGAAAGAGCAGTACGCCTCCATATTCCTTCCAATAGGCAAAAATTTCTTTCGTCAGAGGGAGCTCTTCACCTCCCCATCGAGGGACAGCGCCGGGAGAGATCCAGCGCACCGAAGATATCCATGGCTCCAGAGAATCCAGAGCGGCAGGATAAAAAGGACGATCTGAAGAGATTGCCACACTCAGGGGCTGGGGATTCGGAGAAATTCCCGGAGGGAGATTCGAGAGCCCCCAAAGCCAATCCTTGTCAAAGGTGGGAAAAATCCGGTATCCTTTGGGATCCGGAAAGTCTCCTTCAAAAAAAACCCGCACTCCCTTTGATTCCCCTCCCTGGGGCCTCCAAGAGGTATGCAAAACTCGGGCACGGAACATGAGAAGGGACATCCATTGAGGCATCTTGCCCCAAACATGCCATAGTTTTCCATGCAGGGCTTTTCGTATCCCTCGCTCTATCCCGCTCATCCCTCCCCAGTGAACAAAGGGAAGCTCTTTCCAGTCTTCCGGAGACCATCCGTAGATGGAAAGAGAGTGGTTCTGGCGAATCATCTCTTTTGCTATGGGGCGCAACACGGCAACCTCCCAAGGGAGCACATCGTTGGCTATATACCATATGCAGGATATTCCCATACCGTTCCTCCTAACAGCCATGCGACACCATACGTTATGGCGGCATAATTCGATTCTTTTTCTCCTGTACTGACAGGTCGGAAATGCAATAGCGTTCCCGAGAAAAAAGAGGCTTTTTATTCTGAAAATTTCAAGAGAAGGCTTACCTGCGTTGCCAGCTTTTCCGTTCGAACCAGTTTTTCCTATGAGGATACACGGGTGCCTCCCCTATCCTTCCGAAGATTGCTGGTCCTTGCTTTAACGGGAAAGATTTGATCTGACCACGACATTCTTCGAACTTCCTTTAAGCACTCCCAAAGAGCTTTTGCTCTCTTTATTTTCGGCTTCTCTTGGAAAGGACTGCAATAGAAAACAACAGAGACCCCTTTTTAAAAGACGGGGTCTCTGTTGTAAAGGTACAGAACAGCCCCTTTTTATTTTAACAAAGAAACCATGAAAAAGCGTTTTTTCCCCAGCCGGAAGAAAAGATATCTTCCAAAAAGAAGATCTCCTTCCGTCAGCCTCTGAGCTTCCTCAAAGATTTTTTCCCCATTGAGGGAAACTCCGCCTCCCCGGATGAGGCGGCGGGCTTCTCCCTTGCTTTTACAAGCCTCCGTATCGCCGAGCATATCTGCCAGAGTTTCGGAAAGGCGTGTAACGGTTTGTCCCGGGACTTCCCGTTCCAGGAGAATCAGAGTTTCCTTATCAAGATCCTCCGGAGAGAAGGCTCCTCCGAAAAGAATGCCGCTCACATGCTGTGCGCGTTTCATGGCATCGTCTCCGTGAACGATCCGGGTAATTTCCTCCGCCAGAGTTTTCTGCCCCAGGCGTTTTTCCGGCTCTCGGCGAGCCTTTTCTTCAATCTCGAGAATTTCTTCCAAAGAAAGAAAGGTAAAGAGGCGAAGCAGTTTGGGAAGATCCCGGTCTTCCGTATTCACCCAGAACTGATAAAATTGATAGGGGCTTGTACGTTCCGGATCGAGCCACACTGCTCCATCCTCGGTTTTTCCAAATTTACTCCCCGAAGAAGTAAGGAGAAGAGGGTACGTTGCGCCGAAGACTTCCTTTCCGGATTTCTTCCGAACGAGGTCAATGCCACCGATAATATTACCCTGCTGATCGTTTCCTCCCATCTGAAGCCTGCAATTTTCGTGATTCATGAGATGATCAAAGTCATAAGCCTGGAGAAGCATGTACGTAAATTCCGTATAGCTAATGGATTTTTCCGGATCTTCGAGACGGCTTCGAACATACTCCCGATTCACCATATAGTTCACGGAAAAATATTTTCCCACGTCTCGGAGAAAGGTAAGAAGACCGAGTTTTCCCAACCATTCGTAGTTATTGAGGAGAAGAGCTCCTTTTCCCTTATCGCCAAAATCCACGAAACGGGCAAACTGCCTCTTTACAGCCTCCAGATTTTTTTCCATCTGCTCCAGCGAAAGCAGGTTGCGTTCTTTACTCTTTCCCGAAGGATCTCCAATAAGCCCCGTTCCTCCTCCGGCGAGAAAAATAGGTCGATGTCCCATGCGCTGCATCCAGGAAAGTCCCATAATCGGAATGAGATGTCCCACGTGAAGGCTATCCGCAGTAGGATCAAACCCCACGTACCCCGTTACGGTCTCTTCTTCAAAAAGTTTCCCTAAAGCCTCAGAGTTGCTTGACCATTCGATAAAACCTCGTTCCTCAAGGAAAGCAAGAACATTTTTACCCATCACAGATCCTCCTCAACAAGAAACACAAAAAGTATTTCCAAAGAAAATTTTTCAAAAATCATCGTGACAAAGAACGGTATCCCCCGAAAATAAGGTGTCCGCTAGTATACAATACTTAGGGAGAAAAGATATCACTCGAAAAAAGGACTCGCCCCTCCCCTTCTCCGGAAACAATACAGCCCAAAACTCCAAGAAAAGCAAGCTCTCCCACGGCATTTTCAAGAGCATGGGTTATCGAAAGGAAACGAAAAGGAATGCTCCGAAGTATTCTTCCTTCGAGGAGAAACTCCCGTATGCTTCCGTGGAGAACGGGAAGATCCAGGATAAACCATGCGCATGAGGGAGTATTTCCAAAGAAAAGAGGATATCGGCTTCTTGAAGACTCTGAAGACCTGAAGGAATCTTCCGTAATCATCCCCCCGAGAGTTTCTTTTTCAAGTGCAACCATGAGGAGGTTGACAGGAAAAGGCGCCAGTCCCCCGCAAAGAGCTTTTTCCGAAATGGCCAAGGGTTTGAGAAAAAAACGCGCCCGTTTCCAAAGATTTTCCACGCGAGTGCAGCCTCGCTCTCCGCCTTCGGGAAAATGCACGAGAATTCCCGGAAAAATCGTCTGAAACGCTTGACTTTTGCCTCCCAACACAAAGGCCATCGGAAGAGATACATCGACAAATCGGTGGAAAATTTTCTCTCCAAAAATCTTCCAGTCCTCCGGTAAAAAGGACTCTTCATCCAAAGTAAAAATGGTTTCCACCAAAGAAAGCAGAGATGTGAAATCCGAGCATCCCCCCTCGGCAATAAGTGGAAAAGGAGCAAACAACGGGAGATACAATGCTTGCTTTTCCCATAGGGGAAGGTTCCGCATTTTCTCGGGAAGGGTTTCAAGGTTCTCAAGCTTCCACGAAAACTCTCCCTTTCCGGAAAAGAGAGAGAAATCCCCGTTGAACAAAAGAGGGCTTTCGAAAAAGGCGGGATATTTCTTCCGCCCAAAACCGCCATCCGAAAACCGCCATTCCAGAGAAGCTTGGGGCTCCGGAAAATCATAGAAAGCTTCTTTTAAGAATCTCTCAGAGGTTTCTTCAGAAAAAGCTCGAGGGAAAACGAGAATGCCCTCCGGAAAAACGGAGCGTCGAAAGGCGGGAAAGGTGTTTTCAAAATCCTGCCATTTTCCCATCCCGAAAAGGTCTTCTGCAGCTTTTCCGGAGCCTTCGTAAAACACGAAACAGCTCCAGGAAGATTGTTGTTCATCCCAGAAAAGAAGGGATCTCACAGAAAAAAGAGAATCCTCGCTCCCCTGTTTTTGGCAGAAACTGCTGAGAATTCTAAATAACTGGGCCATTTCCGGAGGGTTTTGAGAAAAAAGCGCCTCTCCCAGAACGGCAAAACCCCGCAGATCCCTCCCTTCTCCGAAATAGCGAATACGAAGGGAGGGGGTTTTTTCAAGGAAAGGCACCAGGGGATTTGGAAGCGTGCCGTCTCTTTCAACTCTCGAAAAAAGCAGAACCACGAGCAGAAAGATACCCGAAAAAAAACCAAGTTTTGCCCAGGAACTCATGAACAACAAGAAAAAACGATTTCCGGGAAGCCCCAAGGAGTGTCTCCGAAAATATTACCGTGGGGTTCAATCTTTTGATTGTCCAAGCTTTTCGGGTACATCCCTTCCGGTACGCTAGGCAGACACACCTTGACGTGTTCTTCCAACTTCTTCAAGGCTGCTTTTCCGGACAACATCAAGAAGGGTTCTCGAAGATTCCAGAAGAGAGAACATCTCCGGCGAAAGGAGGTTCTCCTCCTCTTGAAGGGCAGCGATAATATCCGCCATTTCCGCCAAGAGATCTTCCTGATGGATTTGTCGAGGACGAACAATTTCTCCGAGGGAATCTACCGCTGCGGGAGCAAGATCCCGTCCCTGTTCAAGCCGGAATTCCTGTCCCGGCGCGGGGACTTCCGCTCTGTATCCAAGCTCCTTGATTCCTTCAGCCAAAGCCAAAGAAGATTTTGGTTCTCCGTGGGTTACGATAAACATGGGAGAGTTTTTGAAGTTTCCCGCCCATTTCAGAAGATCCCGGCGGTCTGCGTGGGCAGAAAACCCATTGATGGTGTGAAGCTGGGCTTTTACATTGATCTCTTCCCCTGCCATCTTGAGATAGGTCTCTCCTTCCACCAAACGCCTTCCAAGGGTTCCTACCGCCTGGTATCCTACAAAGACCACGTGGCAGGTGGGATCCCAGAGGTTGTGCTTGAGGTGGTGAATGATACGTCCTCCATTGCACATACCACTGCCCGCAAGAACGATGGCTTGGCGCACATCGTTAATGCTTCGGGATTCCTCCACTCCCGATACGTAACGCAGTCTGTCCGGGCTGAAAGGATTGTTTCCCTGCTGAATTTGCTCCTGAATTTCCCGGGAGAGCAGGGGGAGATACTTTTCATAAATTTTTGTAGCCTTTACTCCCATGGGGGAATCAAAAAAGATGGGAATCTTTTCGTCCAGCCCTCCCTCTTTCTGAAGAAGCATAATTTCATACAACACCCTTTGAGCTCGATCTACCACAAAGGTGGGAATAAGAACCTTGCTTTTCTGTCGCACCGCGTCAAGAAGAACATCTCGGAATTCTTCCCGGCTTTCAAGGTTCGTTTTATGAAGTCTATCTCCATACGTGGATTCTATGATAACGTAATCCGCACTTTCGATATGTGCGGGGTTCCGTTCCATCACCGTATCCTGAGGACCGAGGTCACCGGAGAAAACCAGTTTGACCTCTTCTCCGTTCTCCTGAAGCCATACTTCAAGATTTGCACTTCCAAGAATATGTCCTGCATCCCGACATCGAACTTTGATTCCCGGAGCTACCTCGAAAATATCATCGTAACTTACGGGACTCAAAAACTGAAGGGCCTGCTCCACATCATCTTCGGAATAGAGAGGCTCTACCGGAGGAAGACCCTTCCGGAGGTTCTTACGGGATCGCCATTCCGCCTCTTCCTTCATGATGTGGGCGGAATCCTTCCACAGAACCTGAGTGAGCTCCACCGTAGGAGAGGTGGCAAACACCTTTCCCCGGAAACCGCTTTTCACAAGAAGCGGAACTCTGCCAGTATGATCCAGATGCGCGTGAGTAAGCACCACCGCATCAATGCTATTTGGAGCAAAGGGGAGAGGGGCGGTGTTTCTCTCCTCCTCATGTCTTCCCTGATGAAGTCCGAAATCCACGATCACCCGGCTTTTGCCGACTTCAAGAAGATAGCTTGATCCCGTTACCTCTCCTGCCGCTCCAAGCACTCGTAATATCATAAATTTGCCCCCTCAGGGGCTCCCTCCTTTCAAAGATGGGAAATTTTTGGGCGTTATCGTTAATTTTTCAATCGCCCCTACAAAGTATCCCAGTTTCGGGGATTGAAAAAACACCGAATAAGCGTTCCTTTCTGCGGAGCGGATTGAAGAGAGAAAGTTCCCTGGGTAAGTTTTACCCGCTCCATCATGTTCACAAGACCCCGATGTCCCTGGTATTGAAGGTGGGAAAAATCCTCGGGAGGATCGAATCCTAGTCCATTATCCTCGATCTCAAATAGATACTCATCTTTCTGAGGATACCATCGGACCTGCACTTCTGTGGCCTTTCCATGATGCACCGCATTGGAAACCGCCTCCTGAAGTATACGGAAAAGAGCAAGCACCAACTCTTTCGGCACAGAAATTTCTTCGGAGGAAATTTCGAGGAAAATTCGAACTCCCAGCTGCATGGAAAGGCGATCCCCCAATTCCGTGAGAGCCTGGTAAAGACCGAGATCGATCCAGGGGGGAGAGAGGGCGTCGCACATTCCTCGAAGTTCCATTACCACAAGACGGGCACTCTCTTCCGCCATGGTAAGCCTTTTTTCACGTTCCTCCGCGGTTTCTTCTCTCTGGGCAAGGCGTACCTGCTGCATAAGAGCCGTTACCCCCTGAAGGGGGCCATCGTGAATTTCTCTGGCAAGATATACCCGCTCCGCCTCTTGAATACGGAACATGTCCGAAACGGATCTCTCCATAAGGCGTCGTTTCTCCATGGCAGTTTTGGCGAGATCGGAAAAAACCGATCGAAGCCGGCATATTTCATCCACCGGGGTGGCGGAAGCGCAAAGGGAAGGAGAATCTTCGCCCCAGCGAAGGGAGGACATTTCGTTTTCCATGGTCCGGAGGGGAGAGACAAGCCATCTCCACAGGAGCATGGCTCCGAGAAAACTCACGCTTCCCCAGAAAATGGCCATAAAGCTCCACAGGGGGCCGAATCGATTCATGGGGCCCAGGAGATGTTCCCAGGAAACCGCCGCAAGAACATACCATCCGGTATCTCCCGCAGGATAGACCGCCACGGTAAAAACTTCCCCGCGGCGCCCCCGCACCTCCTGAGCGCTCCCAAGAGGAAGCGTCTCGGGAAGAAGATCTTCCAGGGTTTCCATTTCAGGGCTTGCCGTAAGAACCTGCCCCTCTCGATTGATCATGGCAACCCATCCGGGCATACGGAACGAGTTCAATGTAAGGCGGTCGAAAGGATTCATGAGTGAGGAAAAAAAAGGATTGAAGACAGATCTTCCTCCGAGGATGGAATCCTTTTCGTAGCGCAGAGCGACGGTCTCCGCGAGATCCTGCACATAGGTTCTCGCCACCGTACGCATAGCCTGTTCATGCGCGAGAATACCCGCTGCGGAAACCCCGAGAATAACCGCCGACGGGAAAAGGCTCGTAGCAAGAAAAAGGACAATGACGTTGCGGCGAATAAATTTCACTCAATCAGATCCTCCAACGTGACGACTCCGTACTTCAAGGCCAAAAGCATGGCCTCGGTTTTATTTTTCGCCCCCAGCTTATCATAGATAGAGGCGAGATGCGTCTGAACGGTTCGATCACTGATAAAGAGCTCCTGAGCCACCTGTTTGCTCGACAGTCCCTTGGCGGCATAGAGAAGAACTTCCCGCTCCCGGGAAGAGAGATCTTCCGGAACATAATCGTCCTCCATGGCCCGGGATATTTCCCGATCCAGATAGACTCCACCTCCCGCCACAGCAGATACGGCCCGAGCAAGCTCCTCGGGGGTAGCTGTTTTCAGAATATAGCCCTTGGCCCCCGCCCTCAAGGAAGCCATGACATACTGCTGAGCATCATAGGAGCTGAGCATAAGGGAGAAAACCGGCAGCCCGGCCTCCTTGATTTTCCGCACCACCGCAACTCCGTCTTCCCGGGGCATACGAATATCCATAAGCACCACTTGAGGCAAAAGCTCTTGAATTCTCTTCCATGCTTCCGCCCCGTCTGCGGCCTCTCCCACAAGAGTCATTCCTGGATCTTTCGCTATATATGCCGCAATTCCGGAACGCGTCATAGGGTGATCGTCCGCGAGAAATACCCGGATCATCAAAACACTCCTTCCTGGCTGCTCTTTTCTTCGCGACGAAGCGAAACCTTCCGCCGCATGAAAAAGTCCATACCTAACAGAAAGAGGACCCTCAGGCCCTCTCGCAAAAAATTCCCCATAATAAATACGTCATGGGCACGGAAAAAGATCTCATACAACGGCTTGGGAATTCGCAATCACTCCCCGAAAAGGGCTCAATCTCATGTTCGCCTGGCAGGATCTTTCTTTCTTGAAGTCCTCTGGCAATACAGAGCAGGAACATGCTTCCAGCCTTTCGAACGTTAGCGTCACAAGCCGATTTCTTTTTCCGAGGGGCGAAGAGCGATTATGACATCTTCAATGAGTTCTTCTATAGGGACACCGAGGAGATCCGCCCCTTTTTGGATAACCTCCCTATCCACTCCTCGAGCGAAAGCTTTGTCTTTCCACTTTTTCTTGACCGACTTCACTTCGAGATCCTGGAGAGATTTGCTGGGGCGCACCAGGGCTACGGCAGTAACAAATCCTGTAAGTTCATCCACACCATAGAGCACCTTCTCCATGGTGCTTTCCGGCGGAACGTCCTGTTGCATAAGTCCCCAGGAATGAGAACGCATGGCACGGACGATCTCAGGAGGACACCCAGCCTCCTTGAGAAGAGTCATTCCTAAAGAGGTATGTTCTTCCGGGGTGCTCTGGGTTTTTTCCCAATCGATATCATGAAGCAGGCCCACCACACCCCAAAAATCTTCCGACTCCCCATATTTTCGGGCAAAATAACGCATGGTAGCTTCTACTGCCAGAGCATGCTTCAGATGAGCAGGATCCTGGTTATGTTCAAGAAAAAGATTCAGTGCTTCTTGGCGATTCATGAAATGCTCCTTTCCAAGAAAAAAGAGAACCTCTTACGATGCCATAGGTCTTAAGGCGAAGCAAGCAGTTTTTCCGAAAGTGTGACTCCGTGCCTCTCCACCGAAACACTATTGTTAAAAAATGGCAACTCTTTATAAACGAAAAATTTCTCCATACCTGAAAAAATCATCAGGACTCTTTCCCGGAAGGCTCCCCAGTATTAGTTGTAGAGTCTCCCAGGCATATCACTGCAATTTCCGCCATTTTCCGCAACTCCCGAGCGAGAGGATCGGGATAAGGGTACATGTAAAAAATACGGAGAATCCCCGCATTGATAATGGCTTTGGTACAGAAAGAGCATGGTTCGGTGGTACAGTAAAGTTCTGCCCCTCTCGTGGAAGAACCTACTGCGGCGGCCTGAACGATGGCATTCAGTTCCGCATGACTTCCCCGGCAAATCTCATGGCGCTCTCCCGAAGGAATATTACGTTCCTGCCGGAGGCACCCGACATCCGAACAGTGAGGTACTCCCCGGGGAGCTCCGTTATAACCGGTACTTACGATGTGTCTTTCCCGAACGATGACCGCTCCCACTTTACGTCGCAAACAGGTACTCCGAAGCGCCACGGCCTCTGCAATAGACATAAAATACTCATCCCAACTGGGTCGCATAAAAACCTTCCTATCCCTGCTCTAAGGACATGAGAGCCTCTACAAAAGACATGCGCATGTCCGGGCGTATTTGAGGGGGAGGACCAAGAATTTCCCGAGTTTCCTGCATTTCGAAATCAAAAAGAAGCTGGGCAATTTCAAGCTCCACCACGTCGTCCGTTTCGTAAGGTATGGTGGCTCTCCGATATCCGAACTGTTCCGCGAAAAACGCCTTATGCGCGAGGCCTTTCGTAGCATCCTGTAAAGCTTTTGAGAGAAGACCGAGAAAGGGAAGCTCGTCAAAGAAAGGATCATTTCCCATAAAAGCGATTACCTTGACCTCATCCTTTAAAAAATGCCTGTCCCAGATACCGCAAAGGGTTATCCCTGCCTGCACTTCATCGCTGGCCTCCATAAGAAGCGCCGTGAGAGCTTCCATTTCTCTGGAAAAACCGAAAAGCATAAGAAAGCCCAGAGAATGCTCCCGATATCGCTCGGGATCAATGATGCTTTCAGGAAAAAGAGCTCCTGCCCGCCCCATGGAGGAGCTCCTCATGTAAAGGAGTTCGCTTCCGATCTCCATGGAAAAGGCCGCAATCTCGCCAAGCTCCTTGCTGTGTAAAGCATTGATGCTAACGGGATGGAAATCCAGGGCATAGCTGGCCCATGAAACGATATCGATATCCATATCCCTGTCCCAATACGGTAAAAGCCCCATCTACCAAACTCCTTTATCAGGGATATGCCGGATCATGAAACCCTGTTTCCCTCTGAAGGATTTTCAAAAAACCTGCTCGGCTCATTCTGTTGGGATATACGGGCATACACAAGTCAGAGAAGACACGTTCTCCCTAGGGAGCTTACACCGAATGGCTCGCAGGTTCCTTCGCTTTCAAAATAAGCTCCGTCACGGAATGTACGAGCCGCTCGATTTCCGGCTTGGTTATTTGGGCATCCGCACCGATACTCTGAGCTTTCCGCCGGATATCTTCCGCCATGATGGAAGAGAAAACAATCACCGGAAGGCCCCCGAGAGTTTCACTTTCTTTAACTTTCCTTGTAAGGGTCAGTCCGTCCATCTTAGGCATTTCGATGTCCGTAATGAGAAGGCTGAAAAGAGAATCGTCCTCTTGAAGACGATCCCAAGCGGCTTTTCCATGCCCCACCATTTCCACGTTGTTAAAGCCCCCTTCTGCGAGGGCATCCTGCAGAAGCCTGCGAATCAAGGGGGAATCTTCCGCCACGAGAATGCGGTATTGATTGGGATCTCCCAAACGGGCACTCACTTCTTTTATGATGCCTTTCGCCACGTGAAATTGTTCTTCCAGCTTGGGATTTACAGTCTGCACAATGCGTTCGTAATCCAAAAGAAGGATGTTACGCCCCTCTCTTTTGATGACATACAAGGCGTTTTCTCCAAGGAAGGTTCCTGTAAGGGTAGAATCAAGCTCATCCGAATTGATACGATAAATCCGCTCTACCGCATCCACGACAAAGCCTAACTTCATCTTGTTGAACTCCGCTACAACGACCTTACTTTCCTCAAGAGGTGTTTCCGATTCTATGCCCAAGTACCGACGAAGATCGATAAGAGGAATAACTTCTCCCCGAATCGTGGCGATACCCAACATAGCCTGATTGGATTTGGGAACAGAGCGCACACCTGTCCACCGTAAAATCTCCCTGGTTTTATCCACGTTGATGGCAAAGGATTGTTCTCCCAGCAGAAAGACCACGACCTGCCACTCGTTTGTTCCTACCTCAGTAAGAATTTTATCGCTCTTCATAAGATCATCACCTCAATTCCTTCAATCTCAACCTAGAATCACTATAAACGAAGTTCGTCGAAGGCTCAACAAAAACCTTAAAAAACCTTGCTGGGTTTTCTGTCTTTCAGAGCTTTTTCCTTCTCCTATGACAAGAGTCTCTTGACGGGATCACCTTGAATCCGTATGGTAGGAAGCCGCGAGCAGTGCCCGCATATTTTCAAAGGAGGCTTCATTCTTGAAGATTATGAAGTTATTTCGAAAAAAAAGTCTATCCCTCGGGATATCCATGATATCTCTTCTATGTGTCCTTTTCTCCGCCTTTCCCGGAGAAGGGACCATTCTGTCGAAGCTTCCAAATCCCGTAGCCGCTTCCCGAAAAGCAGTGGCCCTCACCATCGACGACGGACCGCACCCCGGATACACCGAGAGAATTCTATCACTTTTAGCGGAACATGAGGTGAAGGCAACCTTTTTTCTTGTGGGCAAAATGGCCGCCACCTATCCCTATCTTGTTCGGAAAATCGCCGCCCAGGGGCATACCGTGGCAAACCATTCACATTATCACAACAATCTTGTACAACTTCCTCCGGAAAATATGCCCTTCGAATGGATCATGTGTAACAGCACCCTGTATTCCATTACCGGAACGTATCCCAAGTTTTGCCGCCCCCCAGGGGGAAACTACAATCAGCAGGTAGTTGCGGCAGCGGCAAAAGAAGGACTGCGCATGGTCCTCTGGACAGCCAATGCGGGAGACTGCACGGGCATTTCGGCAAAAATCATCGAGCAGAAGGTTGTGAGCAGAACCAATTCTGGGGGAATTATCCTGATCCATGACGGCGTGGAAGCCACCATTGAGGCGCTTCCGGAAATCATAACGAAACTCCGGAAGAAGGGATTCGAATTCGTTACCCTGGACCAGGCTGTTCCAACTTCCATTACCGACCGACCTGCAAAAGCTTCTTCGAAAACCACTTCCCCCGCTCCTTCAAAGGGGCAAGCGCTTCCGGAGGAAGACGCCAGCTCCAGTTACCCAACGCAGTAGCAGGTGTATTGATTCGTCCGGAGCTTCCCAAACCCAGGATATCCTGGAGAGGAATAATGGCGGTACGAGCCACCGATTCCAAAGCCATTTCCACGAGCACCCTGTGGACGTTCCCTCCTCCTAGGGAACGTCCGCAGATTTTTGCGGCTTCCCTTCGCTGAAAGAGGGAAAGATCCTCCAAAAACCATCCTCGACTGGTGTTGTTGTCATGAGTAGCAGTAAAGACAACCGAGGAAGGACGGTGGTTATGAAGAGCATAGGGATTGTGTGCGTAACCTTCAAAGGCAAAATGAAGAACTTCCATTCCCGGAAACCCCCAGGCATCCCGAAGATCCCGGACGTCCTGGGTGATAACCCCCAGATCCTCCGCAAAAAAGGGAAGCTCTCCGAGAGCCTTTCGGATATGTTCGAAGAGATCCTGTCCCGGAGATTCCTTCCACGTTCCATCCACCGCATTCGGGAGAGATGCTTCAATCTCCCAATAAGCGGCAAAACCACGAAAGTGATCTAACCGGAGAGCATCACACATCTTCAAGGCATGACGCATCCGCTCGATCCACCAGACGTACCCTCGAGTACCCATGACTTTCCAATCATAAATAGGGTTTCCCCAGCGTTGCCCCGTTTCACTGTAGTAATCCGGGGGAACCCCTCCCACTACAAGGGGGGCTCCTTCCGGGTCCAGGCGAAAGAGCTGTTGGTTGGCCCAAACGTCGGAACTGTCATAATCCACGTAAAAGGGCACATCACCGAGTATCATGATATCCAATGTTTTCGCATAATCATGAAGATCCTGCCATTGGTGAAAAAGAAGATACTGTACGTATACCTCCCATGCGATCTCCTCCTGAACCGCCTCTTCACTCGAAACGCCCTTGAAGGAAGAGTTTTTCCAATTGTTCCAGGAAGAACCGCCGTTTTTTTCTTTGAGGCACGAAAACAAAGCATATTTCTCAAGCCAGAACGAGTGAGCTGAAACAAAAGCTTCTATCTCCTCCTGAAGCACTCGGCTGTGGCGATTTCGTTCCCAGGTACGTCGGAGGAAGGTTTTTTTCCACGCCTCCACTAAAGGATACGCCACCCTTCCCCGAGGAAAAGCAGGAATTTTAGGAAAATCCGTGGTTTCCGCAAGTCCCTGGTCGATCATTTTTTCAGGGCTTATAAAAAGCAGGTTCAGAGCAAAGGCGGAAGAAGCGCTGTAGGGAGAATTTCCTCTTCCCACCTCGGTAGGCCCCAGAGGAAGGATGTGCCAATACCGAACTCCCAGATCACGTATGCTTTCGAGAAAACGAAAGGCCCCGGGGCCGAAATCCCCTATACCAAAAAGAGAGGGAAGGGAAAAAACTGGTAAAAGCACCCCTCCCCGACGTTCTTGAAAGGGCACATGCTTTTTAGGCTTTTCTTTCATGATTTTTCTCTTCCTTCTTGCCTTCGGGAATCAAGAAAAGAACTCCCAAGGGAGGTAAATTAAGTGAAAGAGAATAAGGTTTTCCATGAATCCCGTATTCTTCTGCAGGAACCAAGCCGTAATTTCCCCATCCGCTTCCACCGTATTCAAGGGCATCGCTGTTAAGAAGCTCTTGCCAAAGCCCTCCCAAAGGAACGCCAATCCGATAGGGGCTTCTCGGAAGGGGTGTCATATTGCACACAACCAACAGGACGTCTCCCTTGGAAGAAAAACGGAGAAAGGAGATGACGCTCTGATCTGAATCTTGACAATCCACCCAGGAAAAACCCTGGGGAGATGCGTCTTCTTGATGCAGGGCGGGATAGTTTTTGTAAAGTCGGTTCAGATCCCGGATCCATAGGGCAATCTGCCGGTGTTCCTGCCAATCCCAAAGGCTCCAATCAAGCCCTTCTTCATGACTCCACTCCCGAACCTGTCCGAATTCACCTCCCATAAAGAGAAGCTTCTTTCCTGGATGAGCGTACAAAAATCCATAAAGAAGGCGAAGCTGCGCCCGCTTCTGCCACGCATCTCCGGGCATTTTTCCGAGAAGAGAGCCTTTACCATGGACCACTTCGTCGTGAGAGAGGGGAAGGCAGAAATTTTCGGAATAGGCATAGAGGAGACTAAAGGTAAGCTGATGGTGCTTATACTTCCGGTATATAGGATCCGAAGAGAAGTAGGAAAGGGTGTCATGCATCCAGCCCATATTCCATTTCAACCCAAAACCCAATCCCCCTACATAAACAGGCCGGCTCACCATAGGCCACGCAGTAGACTCTTCCGCAATCATTTGAATGTCCGGAAAAGCCTTATATAGCGTACTATTGAGCGTTTGGAGAAAATGGACCGCCTCGACATTTTCTTTTCCCCCGTACTCGTTCGGAACCCATTCTCCTTCCTTTCTTGAATAATCCAGATAGAGCATGGAAGCCACTCCATCCACCCTAAGTCCATCCGCATGGAAACGATCAAGCCAGTACATGGCGCTACTTATGAGAAAACTGCGCACTTCCCCGGAAGAATAGTCGAAGATGAAACTGTGCCAGTCTTTATGGTATCCCTTTTTCATATCTTCATATTCAAAGAGGTGTGTTCCGTCAAAAAAACCCAAGCTAAACCCATCGGTGGGAAAATGAGAAGGAACCCAATCGAAGATTACTCCGATGTCGGCTTTGTGAAAAGCGTCCACTAAAGCCATGCAGTCCTCGGGAAGGCCATATCGGGACGTAGGGGCAAAGTAAGAAGAGCACTGATATCCCCAAGATCCATAGAACGGATGCTCCATCACCGGAAGAAACTCCACGTGCGTAAAACCCAGGTCCGCCACATAGGGCACTAGGCGCTCCGCAAGCTCTCTGTAGGAAAGATCCCGCATTTCCGAGCGATTCCAGGATCCGAGGTGCACCTCGTATATACTCATGGGAGCGTGAACATTATTTTTCTCCCGCCGGGAACGCATCCAGGCTGCGTCCTCCCAGGAGTAAGAAGGGTTCCACACCACGGAAGCGGTCCTGGGGGGTATTTCCGTTCTTCTGGCAAAAGGATCAGCCTTTTCCTGTACGTACCCTCCTCTTTGGATTACGTACTTGTAAAGAGAACCTTTCTTTACGGCAGGAATAAATCCTTCCCAAATTCCGGATCCGTCTTTCCGCTTCCGCAGAGGGTGGCTTTGCCTGTTCCAGAAATTGAAATCCCCAGTCACAAAAACTCTTTCCGCTCCGGGAGCCCAGAGAGAGAAAAGAACCCCTTCTTCTCCTTGAAAAATTTTCTCGTGGGAACCGAGCTTTTCCCAAAGGTTACCGTGGGTGCCCTGGCGAAAAAGGAAGATGTCGTACTCCGTGAAAAGGGACGTTCCATACCATACGGGTTGCTCAAAATTTTTACTCATCATAAACTCACCTCCTCGACCGTAAAGGTTCTAAAAAAACGAAAAAGTATGCCTAAAAAGACTACCGCCGTGTGTTCTCTGAAAAAGAGAGTCTAAACAAGCCGAAAAAGTACGAAAGGAGCTCTCTACGCCACGTTTATCCGAAGGTTTTCATGATACCATGGCAAAAGTGGATTGGCGTGTCGAAAAAACTTCGACCGGAGGAAATTGAATAATGATTCTTTCCAGGAGAATCTACTGAGAAAATCCCTTCAAAACCGCAACGAGACCCTGGAGTTCTTTTAAAAATTTCTCCTTTACGAGAAATCCACACAGCAAATGCCAATACGGAAATAAAAGGAGCGGGCTACTATGGAGAACACTACACCCCTGGGATTTCTTTTCTCGGAGGATCGCATCCTCCTTCCCGAAAGGGAAGAGCGTTTTCGGGAAAAACTTGTGGAGCTTTTTGAGAAAAAAAAACGAGAGGAAGAAACCTTTTGGCATTACGGCGGCAAATGTGCGGATTGCGGACTTTTTTGGGGCGAAATTCCTCCTTCCTCAGAAAACATGGCTGAGGAATCCATGCACTTCGTGAACCTGAGAGACGCTGCGACTCTTTACGGATATGCCTGTTTTTCTCTTGCCACCAAGATAACACATCTTCGACATTGGCAAAAACGGACCCGGTTCTGCGGAGCCTGCGGAACTCCCACAATCCCGCTCAAAAAAGAGGAGCATGCCCGAACCTGCCCCCAATGCGGCAGTGTTTTCTACCCACAAATTTCTCCCGCCGTTATTGTACGTATCGAAAAGGAGGGCTCCATTCTCCTTGCGAGAAATGCACGATTTCCTGCTACCATGCGAAGCCTCATCGCGGGATTTGTAGATCCCGGCGAATCTCTCGAAGATGCGGTGCGAAGAGAAATACGAGAAGAAGTGGGAATATCCGTAAAAGATATCACTTATTACGACAGCCAACCCTGGCCCTTTCCAGACTCCCTTATGGTAGGTTTTACCGCCCAATGGAAAGAAGGGGAAATTCTTGTGGATAATGATGAAATCCTCGAAGCGGGTTGGTTTTTTCCTGAAGAATTGCCCGAGCTTCCCCGAAGCGGAAGTATCGCCTACAAGATGATCCAGCAATGGATCCTTCAAAACAAACCCTCATGAGACATAAACCATGTTTCTTTTCCGTCCGAAAAGAAAATGAAGAAGTATTTTTTAAAAATTTCGGGTCACTTTAAAACAACCCATGAGCTTCTAAAAATTCACCTTTTTTATATGCAGCTGGAGTTTTTTTTCTTTTTTCAACCGAAACAAGAGGATTCAGTAATATTGCACTCGACATTCTCTCTTTTTTGTGATTAAATGTAATCTCAAACTTAGGATTGCGTTATCCTTTGCTGAATCTTGGTAAGGGGTATAATGAAGGGAGAGAAAGCTATGAAAATATTAGTTGTGGAGGATAACAGAGATCTTGCGGGTATTTTGAAAGAGCATTTCCTCGAGGAAGATTTTTCCGTGGAAGTTGCCAAAACTGGGCAGGAATGCCTTGACATGGCAAAGCGTAACGACTATGCCTGCGTCATCATCGAGACGGTTCTTTCGGACATGGATGGCCTTGATGCCATCAGCACGCTCCGGGAAAAGAACAATCATGTGCCCATTATCATCTTGTCGGAACGAGAAAGTGTGGAGGACAAAATCAAGGGACTCCACAAGGGGGCGGACGATTACATGACAAAGCCCTTTGATTTCGGCGAGCTCGTGGCCCGGGTAAACGCAGTTATACGACGAAGCACAAACCAGAGTCGGTCAGTGCTCCAGTGCGGCAATCTGGAGCTTGATCCCGTGGCCCGGGAATGCCGGGCGAGCGGGGAACCAGTAACGCTGCGGCGAAGAGAGTTTGATATTCTGGAACTCCTTCTTAAAAACGAAAATCAGGTATTTACTCGGGAACAGATTATTAACAAAGTTTGGAAAAAGGAATACGACGGGACAAGCAACGTGGTGGATGTGCATGTGAAATACCTTCGAGATCGGCTCCGTCCCTGGGATATGGACAGATACGTCGTGACCGTCCGTGGAGTAGGCTACAAAGTACATTGCCCTGAGAGGTAAGAGGAGAAACACGCAAGCTTTTTACCCCTGAAAATGTGAAGGAGAGGTCTTCAAAAAGACCTCTCCTTCACATTTTCAGGGCGACGTCACGTGATTGCACCATACCGAAAGAGCTTTGTCCTTGGCTTCAAGAAGAGCAAGCAAGGGAAATGCAATCTCCTTACTCTCCCGTATTTTTTCCAGCGAAGAGTTCCTCCGGCGTAGTTTAAAGAGTTTCCCCCTTTTTCCCTCTTCGAAAGCTCTTCGTTCTTCCATAACCTGAAGCGGAAAAAAAGAGACCTTAAATTGTCGAAATCTGGATTCCCAAAACACACGATCCTCTTCTTCCATCATGGAGAGAAAGAGAGTTTCTCTTTCTGAAAGGTTCTTCTTTTGCGAAAAAACACCGTCCTCGGAAGGAAAATCCCGGGGTTTTTCCAAAGAAGACTCTTTTTGAGCGTCTTCTTCCCAAAGCACTTTTCCCGTAGAAAGATAGTTTTCCAGACTGGGTCTTTTTTTCCGTTTAGCCATGATGAGCTCCAAATTTCTCCTGGAATTCCTCCGCAAGCCGGAGGTAATCCTTGGCCCCCTTGCTTTCGCAGTCGTAGCCAAAAATGGAGACCCCCGCACTTGCCGCTTCTACAAGGCTTATGTTCTGCCGGATAAAACGGCGGAAAAAGAGTTCCCCAAAATAGTTCAGAGCTTCTTTCTCTACCTGGCGATTGACGACGATCTTCGGATTATGCCGGGTAAGAGCAACGCCGCCTATATCAAGTTTTTTGTTGAGTCGTTTCTGGAAAAGCTCCACCGTTTTCGTAAGAAGCCGAAGTCCTGCAAGGCTGTAAAACTCACTCTCCAGAGGAACAAAAAGGCTATTTGCCGCAGCGAGAACATTACGTGTAAAAAGGCCGAGCTGGGGAGGGCTGTCGCAAAAGATATAGTCCAGGGAATCTTCTGCAAGAAGAGGCTCTAAAGCGGACTTCAAGAGCAGATCTCTTCCAGGTTCACTCTCCAACTGCATCTCCATAATTGCAAGATCCAGGCTGCTTGGAAGCACCAACACTCCCTCCCGCTCCACCGCTACATCGAAAAGTCCGGTTTCTCCTATAAGGAAATCGTAAATGTATCGTTGAGATTCTTGAAGGGTTATACCGCAGCCCGTGGAAAGGTTGCTCTGGGGATCCATATCAAGTATGGCCACTCGAAACCCTTGCGAGGCGAGAGCCACCGCTATATTCTGGCATGCTGTAGTTTTCCCCACGCCTCCCTTGAGGTTGCAAAATCCTATAACCTTCAAAAAGAATCTCCCCTTTCAGAGATATGTTTGCAAGAAGCACTCCCTTACCGGGGATATTTTACACCATTAGTCCCTTTGATAGAGAAAACAAGCCACAAAATGCTGGTTCCCTACATCCAGAAATTCTGGAATTTCCCGGGAGCATCGCTCCATAGCCTTGGGGCACCGAGTGTGGAAACGACATCCCGAAGGAGGATCGATGGGAGACGGCACATCTCCTTCCAGGAGAATGCGTTTCTTCAAGGCCTCGGGATCCGGCTCGGGGATTGATGAAAGAAGAGCCTCTGTATAGGGGTGCAGTGGATGAGCAAAAAAATCCTTCTTCTCCGCCAGCTCCACCATCTTCCCAAGATACATCACTGCGATACGATCTGAAATATGACGCACCACTGAAAGGTCATGGGAGATAAAAAGGTACGTAAGCTTCATCTCTTTCTGGAGATCCTTAAGAAGATTGAGTATCTGGCTTTGGATGGACACGTCGAGAGCAGAAACAGGCTCGTCACAAACCACGAATTGAGGCTTTACCGCAAGTGCTCGAGCCACGCCGATACGCTGTCTCTGCCCTCCCGAAAACTCGTGAGGATACCGAAAGCGGTGTTCCGAGCGAAGTCCACATTTTTCAAGAATTTCCACCACGTAATCATCAAGCTCGTTGCTCTTGCAAAGCCCGTAATATCGAACCGCCTCCCCTACGATATCACGTACATTCATCCGCGGGTTAAGGCTTCCGTAGGGATCCTGAAAGATAATCTGCATATTCTGCCGCATTTTTCCGGGATTCTTTGCAAGAATTTCTCCTACGTCCTCCCCGCGGAAATGAACGCTCCCTTCGGTGGGGCGCAACAGATGCAAAAGACTCCGCCCCGTGGTGCTCTTGCCACACCCGGACTCTCCCACAAGCCCCAAAGTCTCCTGTTCTTTTATGAAGAAAGAAATGTCATCCACCGCCCGGACATGTGCCACGGTACGGCGAAAAACTCCCCGCTTGATGGGAAAATATTTTTTGAGTCCACATACGGTAAGATATTCGCTCCCTGGTTTAATCAAGGATCTCACCCACCTTCCGGGAATCTCTTTCGTAGAGCCAGCACCGACACTTTCTTCCGTCTTCCAGAATGTAGAGAGGCGGTTCCTCTTGGGTACACTTGGAGAAGCATTCGAGACATCGGTTATGGAAACGACACCCCGGCGGGAAATTCAAGGGGTTCGGAACAACTCCCGGAATGACGTCAAGCCGTTCTCTATCTTCGCTGATCTTCGGTATGGAACGTAGAAGTCCCCGGGTATAGGGATGCTGAGGGTCTTTAAAGAGAGGCTTGACTGGAGCTTCTTCCACCACTTTTCCCGCATACATGACTACCACGTGCTGAGCAGTCTCTGCAATAACGCCGAGGTCATGGGTTATAAGCATAATGGAAGATCCGAATTCGTTCTTGAGATTCAACATGAGATCCAGAATTTGTGCCTGCACCGTAACATCGAGGGCAGTGGTGGGTTCGTCCGCGATAAGAAGAGCGGGATTACAGGCCAGAGCCATGGCGATCATGGCTCTCTGTCTCTGACCTCCCGAGAGTTGATGTGGATACTCCTCCACTCTTCGGGAAGCGTTGGGAATTCCCACCACGTCCAACATCTCCACGGCCCTCTTCCGAGCTTCTGCTGAACTCAGGTTCTGGTGAAGCATAAGAGGCTCCATGATCTGAAAACCTACGGTATAAACGGGATTCAGACTTGTCATGGGCTCCTGGAAAATCATGGAAACCTGGTTGCCTCGAACAGAACGCATCTCTCTTTCGGATTTTTTAAGAAGATTCTCTCCCTCGAAGAGAATCTCCCCCCCTGCGATACGTCCCACGGGCTTATGCACCAATCTCATAATGGAAAGGGCGGTAACACTTTTGCCGCATCCCGATTCTCCAACAACTCCCAAGGTTTTCCCCGCTTCAATAGAGAAGGAAACACCATCTACCGCCCGGATAAGCCCCTGATCGGTATCGAAAACGGTGCGCAAATTTTTCAGTTCAAGAAGTGTCATAACAACCACCTATCGCTTCAGACGCACGTCGAGAGCGTCTCTGAGTCCGTCCCCGAGGAAATTGAAAGCCAGTACCGTGTACATAATGGCCAATCCCGGGAAGACCGCCCACCACCACTGCCCCTGGCCAAGAAATTTTTGGCCGTTGGAAATCATGAGCCCCCAGCTCGGCGTAGGGGGCTGTGCTCCAAAACCGAGAAAGGCCAGCCCCGCCTCAATCATGATAATGGATCCCATGCCAAGGGTAGCTTGAACGATAACGGGGGCGATGGCGTTAGGCAGAATATGCACGAAGATTATTCTCCATGTGGGCATGCCGAGCGCCTTTGCAGCTTCCACGAATTCGCGTTCCCGAAGAGAAATGAACTGTCCTCGTACCACTCGAGCTATCTGAACCCAGTTTACCAGGCCTATGGCCACATAAATGACGATCATGCTTGGGTTTTGGAAGACCGCCACCACCGCAAGGACGAAAAGAAGAAATGGGAAGGCAAAAACTACGTTGATAATCCAAGAGATGAAATCGTCTACCCAACCTCCCTTGAATCCCGCTACGGCTCCCAGAGGAACCCCGAGAAGAAGAGATACCAGGGTAGCGAAAATGCCTATCTGCAAAGATATGCGAGCCCCAAACATGATGCGGCTCAGGATATCCCGGCCATACATATCGGTTCCCATAAGGTGTTTCGCAGAAGGAGCCGCCAGTTTCGCCGCCCGCCCTTCGGTCCATATGAGTTGTTTGAAGGGATCGTAGGGAGCGAGAAGATTGGCAAAGATCGCCACCAGGATGATGGAAATCACCATGAAAAGCCCCGCCATGGCAAGTTTGTTTCGCCGAAAGCGGAGCCATGCCTCGTACCAGAGGCTTCCTCCGGCATTCTTGTTTTTTTTCTGAGGAGTGTTCATAGTATCACCTAATCGTAACGGACTCTGGGGTCAATAAGGCCATAAGAAATATCCACAAGGATATTCACCAGAAGGAAGATGAGAGCCATGGAGATTACCGTACCTCGTATCATTGGAAAATCTCTTGCCACAAGGGCTTCCACCGCAAGGCGCCCTATACCGGGCCAGGCAAAAATCGTCTCTGTAAGAACCGCTCCGGAAAGAAGAAGAGAGATTTGGGTTCCCACGATGGTCACCACCGGAATAAGAGCATTTTTGAGAGCATGCCGCCCTACCACGACTCTTTCTGCAAGGCCCTTGGCCCGGGCGGTACGCACGTAGTCCTGGTTAAGCACCTCCAACATGCAGGATCGGGTAAGCCGGGCAATGAGAGCCGCCGGTCGAACTCCCAGGGTGATCACCGGAAGGATCAGATATTGCCAGCTTCCGTCACCGTATCCCACTCCAGGAACAAGATGAAATCCGTACGCAAAAATAAGAAGCAGAAGAAGCCCCACCCAGAATACCGGTGCGCTCACTCCGGAGATGGCGATAAACATGGCGGTATAATCGAAGAGGGAGTATTGCTTTACTGCAGAAATTATTCCCGCCACCACCCCTACCAGGGTAGCAAGCACCATGGCCCATGCGGCAAGCCGAAAGGTAGCTCCCAGACGATCAAGAATAGCGGTGGTCACCTGTTCGTTATTCCTGTAGGACTTGCCAAAATCCCCCCGAGCCACATCCTTCAGAAAACGCACGTACTGCTGATGCAACGGAAGATCCAGCCCGAGATCCGCCCGAATCTTCGCCAGGGTTTGAGGATCCCCCCGCTGCCCCATCATAAGCCTGGCAGGATCTCCGGGAACTACTGCCATGAGGATGAAGACCACCGTTACAACTCCCCAGAGAACGGGAATTGTGTAGAGCAGTCTTCGGAGAATATAGGCAAACATCATAGCACCTCCAAAACACCACCCTTCCTTTCCGAGGAAAAATTTCTCGGAAAAGACATGGTGACACTGTTTTTAATGATAGAAAGGGCCTGCTGAAACCAGACATGCTCCAACAGGCCCAAAAGGTTTACGAAAAAAAGGGAGAGAGCTATTTCTTCGTTTTCCACACGCTGTAGAGGGGCGTGGTGTAATCTCCCATGGCAGGAAGGTGAATGTTCTTGATCCAATCCTGAGCTAGAAGGCTCGTGGTGTAATGGAAGAGGAAAACCCAGGGGGCATCATCTACGATAAGCATTTCGGCTTTTTGATAGAGCTCCACCCGTTTTGCGGGGTCGGTCTCAACCCGAGCTTCTGCGAGAAGTGCATCTACATCGGGATTTTTGTAATGGGCATAGTTTCCCTTGGAACCCCAGTTGTCGGAGTGCAGGAGCACATAGAGGAAGTTATCCGGGTCCGCATAGTCTACCACCCATCCCATACGGAACATCTCTGTCTCGGCCCGCTCTGCAATGTCGAGGTGTACTCCCCAGTCGAGAACCTGAATTTCCAGAGTGATTCCCAGATCCATAAGCTGGGCCTGAATAGCCTCAGCCACGGCCTTGTGCCGAGGGTTGTTATTGACATTCAATTGAGCGGTAAAGCCATCGGGGAATCCCGCTTCCGCCATGAGGGCCTTGGCCTTCTCGGGATTGAAGGAGTATCCCTCCAGGTTTTCGTTGTAGGCGAACATGCCGGGAGGCAGAACACCCTTGCCGGGGAAATAGCGTCCTTCGAGAACCAGATCGTTGATCATCTCTCGGTCCACGGCATAGTTGAGAGCCTGACGAAGCTTGGGATTATCCTTAAAGGGTTCTTTCAGGCAGTTGAAGCCGTAGTAGTAGGTTCCCATCCAGGGGCGTTCCTGAAGAAGCGTGCCAAATTCCTTTTTGGCGGTAAGGTAATATTCATCAGGAAAATCCGGGAAGCAGTCGATATTGCCTTTTTTGAACTCCTCATAGGCCACGGTGTTGTCCGGAATAACCACGATCTCCACACCGTCGAGATAGGGCAGAGCCCGGCCCGCATCGTCTTTACGCCAATAATCGGGATTTTTCTTATAGACCGCTTTCTGGTCGTGGAGCCACTCCTGCATGATGAAAGGTCCGGTCCCTACGGGGTGGAAGTTGAAATCCTTGCCCCAATGCTCCGCATCCTCCTTGGGAACGACCATGAAGGAATTATAGGCAAGCACGGAAACGAAAGGAGCGAAGGGATAGCTCAGCTCGAACTGGAGGGTGTAATCGTCCACCACCGTGATGCCCTCCCAGCTTTCGGTCTTGCCGTCTACGAAGTCCTGATACCCCTTAACCATGTCAATGAAATAAGCCCGGGGAGAGTTGACTTTCACGAGGCGCTCGAAGGAGTACTTCCAGTCCGCCGCAACCACTTCGCGTCCGCCGTTCAGCGAGGGCTCTCCAAGAGATTCCTTGTGGAAATGCACTCCGGGGCGAAGGTGAAAGGTGAAAAGGATGCCATCTTTGGCCTCCCAGGTCTCCGCAAGCCGAGGAAGAAGTCCCTGCCCGTCGGGATCGTTATCCACCAGCATGTCATACATGAGATAGAGGTTTCTGCTCGAAACGGTATCTGTGGCCATGGCGGGGTCCAGTTTGGGAGGATCATTAATTTCTCTCCAGCGGAGGATGCCTCCATAGGTAGGTTCTTCCGCAAAAGCCATACCTACTCCCAGCAGAATGCCGCAGCTCAAAACCAACGCAACCATCAATGCAAGACGCTTTTTCACTATTTCATCACCCTTTCTTCTTTAAGAAAACTGATCCCTTTTCTCCTCGAATAAACCCGTATCTTCGTGCTCCGTCTTGAAATCCTCCTTTCTCGCACCTCCCCTCAAGATAGGGTCGAAATATATCGAATATATTGAGACGTTCTCCAGTATAGCACTTTCACTTTTTTTCTTACAGAGGGCTCATAGATATCCAGCAAATTTATAAATATTACATTTTCGAAAACAAAAACAGCACCCTTCGCGCAAACGGATCTTTGCTCTGGAATAAACTATCCGAACATTCTAGGAAACGGCATTAAAAATTGAGGTTGGGGAATTTTTATGAGATTTCGCCTTTTTGACGCTATGATAGTAGGCATAGGTAAGAGGAGAACCTTTCTTGAAAGTTTCCGCTCCCACCACCTCTCCCACAAAAAGACGATGCGTACATACATCCATAGACTGCACTACCTTGGCCTCCAGGGCGGACAAAGTCCAATCCAGTACGAGGGGGGCTCCGGTACTGCCCGTCTTGAAGTTAACGTCACAATATTTATCCGTATCACGGCCACACTTGAAACCGAACGTTCCGATAAAGGGCATGGGGACATCCTGTTCCAACACCGCCACAGAGAAAATTCCGCTCTTTTCAATAAGTTCCGTGGTGAGGTTTTCTTTGTGAAGGCATGTAAGAATGCATATGGGATTCGCGGTAATCTGCATGACGGCATTGGCTACCTGTCCGTTATGACGCCCCTCGAAAGAGGTTCCAACGATGTAAAGCCCATAGCTCAATTGAAATAAGGCTGTCACGTCAATTTGCTGGTTTTGTACAGATTCTGCCATTGCATTTCACTTCCTTTCAAAAAGTTCTGAACATAGGCACAGGGTTGTCACAAAAAAAGGCAGAGCCCTTGGCCCTGCCTTTTTAAAAATCAAGAACGAACTTCTAATCATCTTCGGAAGCTTTGCGCTTTCCGAGTTCGTGGTCAAGCATAAACATGCCGTGTTTGGAGTCTCCCATGGCTTGCATGCGGGAAAGAATCGCGTCTACCGAGGCCTCTTCCTCCACCTGTTCTGTCACAAACCACTGAAGGAAAGCTTCCGCCGCATAATCTTTCTCTTCCCTGGCAATTTCCATAAGAGCATGAATGCGGGAAGTAACGTATTTTTCGTGCTCGAAGGAGTCTTCAAAAGCCTCTTGAGGAGAACTCCAGGAAATTTTGGGCCCCTCTATGGGAAGAAGGTTCACCTTGTGCCGCCGATCATTGATAAACTCGTAAAACTTCATGGCGTGCTCCATCTCCTCCTGAGCCTGGGCCTTCATCCAGGAAGCCATGCCGGGGAAATTCTCATCTTCGAGCCAGGAAGCCATGGAAAGATACAGATACGCCGAGTACATCTCTGCATTAATCTGCTCATTCATCGCCTTATTCAACTTTTCACTCATCATACTAAAACACCCCCTGAGAATAGACGCTTTTTCTAAAGCAATTTCAGAATACAAATTAAGTATAGCGGGCTGTCTCAGAATGTCAAGGATGAACTTTTTATTCTATTCCTTTGTCTGTTCGCCGAAGTAAATTGAAAAATCCCTCTTTCTGATTGGCTCAGCTGCAGGGCTATGCCTCGGTCATCATGGCCCTTGCAGCCACAAGACCACTTGCTGAAGCTTGCACCACTCCTCTGGTAACGCCCGCGCCATCTCCCGCCGCATAGAGTCCCTTTACAGAGGTCTGAAGCCTTTGGTTCAGTGCAAGGCGGAGGCTATAAAACTTGACCTCCACACCGTAAAGTAACGTATGGGGTCCGTCAATACCGGGAATTATACTCTCCAGCGCCGTGAGCATCTCCGTTATATCTCGAAGATGCCGATAGGGAAGCACAAACGAAAGATCTCCCGGTTCCGCATCTCCGAGGGTGGGAGTTACCAATCCTCTGGAAATCCGCTGCGGAGTGGAACGCCTTCCCGCCTTGAGATCTCCCAGGCGCTGTACGATAACGCCTCCCCCGAGCATGTTCGCCAGCCGTGCAATATGAGTGCCGTACCCATTGGGATCACGGAAGGGCTCGGTGAACTCCGTGCTTACCAGTATGGCAAAATTCGTATTGTTCGTTTTAGTTTCCCGGTTGCTATGGCCGTTTACCACAAGAACTCCCGAGTCGCTCTGATACTCCGTCACCACCTCTCCGCCGGGGCACATGCAGAAAGTGCGTACCTTGTCATCGAAGGTGGGGGCATTGAAAACCGCCTTCACTTCATAAAATTGATCCGTGAGGGTTTGAGCCCACTCCCGGGGAACTTCCACACGCACTCCTATATCCACCGGAAGGGAATCCACCGAAAGGCCGATCTCGCGGGCCACTCTCTCCATCCAGTGAGCCCCTTCTCTTCCAGGAGCCATCAGTACTCGGGGGGCAAAAAGTTCCTCCCCGTCTGCGAGACACACTCCCCGAACCTCTTCCCCTTCCACCAGGAGGCTTCGGACTTCGGTTCCCAGAAAGATGGAACAACGATTCTGAAGATCTTTCCAGATTTCCCGGAGTACTTCCTTGGAACGATCCGTTCCGATATGACGAATTCTGGCGGGAATAACCTTAAGCCCTGAACAGCGACCCTGACGGACAATTTCTCCGGCAAAATCGTGATCAGGCTCAAATACTTCGGTATTGGCCCCATAGGAAAACCAGAGAGCATCCACTTCTTCGAGGAGGTCACACAGCCCCTTTCGACCCACATAATTTTCGAGATTTCCCCCGAATTCCGGAGTAAGGGTAAGTTTTCCGTCGCTGAAAGCTCCCGCCCCTCCCCAACCACAAATAACACTGCAAGGGTTACAGTGAATACAGCTGGAGCTTCTGCCGTCTTTCATGGGGCAAAAACGAGTTTCCAGAGGCCTTCCCTTATCTATCACCGCTATATTCCAGCCCTTTTTCACCAGCTCAAGGGCAGCAAAAATGCCCGCCGGTCCCGCACCAATTAAAATGGCATCATAGCAGCTACCCATAACATGTTTTCCTCCTTAAAAAATATCCCTGCATCATAAAGGACAAAACAGGTATTTTTGCAGGAAAAATTTTCGTCTTTCCGTGCCAAAGTACCCTCGAGAATTATTGTATCATGGTTTATAATCAGGAAGAGAAGCGAGGTGCTTTTCACTCAATCTCCTTTCTCAAACTCGAAACGGAACTCTACAAATTTTTTACAAAACGGATCCCCGATCTTACCGAAAACTGTTTTCCCGTAAAGGCTAGGTGATTTTCTATGAAAAATTTCTTTTCGGATCAGGCCCGAGAGTGTGCGGAATACCTTATGGAAGCCTCTTCAGTGGTTGTGCTAAGCGGAGCAGGACTTTCCACCAGTGCGGGAATTCCGGATTTTCGCGGCCCCCAAGGTATTTATCGAAAACTCAATATGTCAGAGCCGGAAAAAATATTCGAGCTCCGATCCTTTCAAGAAAATCCCTCCCTCTTCTATAATTTCCACAGGGAATTCCTCAAGGATCTTTCGGGCATTTCCCCCACATACACACATTTCTTTTTTGCCGCTCTGGAACGAAGTGGCAAGGTGGCAGGTATTGTCACGCAAAATATCGATTCGCTTCACCAGAAAGCGGGATCTCAGAAGGTCTATGAAATTCACGGAGGCATCCACGATACCTACTGCACTTCCTGCAACAAGTATTATAATCTTGCCATAGCCACGGAAAAAACCATGACCGAAGAAATTCCCCGGTGCTCCCTCTGTGGAAGCGTTCTGAAACCGGATATCGTTTTTTTTGGAGAAAGCGTGAAGCACCTATCCTCCAGCGAAGAACTCGCCCGAAAATCGGATCTCTTTTTCGTTCTCGGCTCTTCCCTTACGGTCACTCCCGCAGCCTTCCTCCCAGGATTTTGTCAGGGAAAAATCGTGGTAGTCAATCAGGGTTCCTTTTCCACTTCCTATCTGAACACCCATAAGATCGCCCTTCGAGTGGATGCAGATCTGGACTCTTTTTTCCAGGAGGTAAACCGAGAACTGCAGCGTAACGGTTTTTTTCTGGATCTTCCGGATCACGCCACCTCCCCGAAGAAATTTTAAGGAGGCTGTTTCATGTCAACCATATCAAAAACACGCTATATGAAAAACACACGCTCCGCTTTTTTGCAGGAGAAAAGCAAAAAGGCCGCGAAACTCCTCTTTATCTTTCTTCCGGGAGTTTTCTTTTTACTCTGGCCTCCCCTTCCGGCTGCGGAAGGAAAGATTCTTTCTCCTCAGGGACTGGAAATCGCCCTTTTTTCGGTTCTCAACAGCACCCCTCAGAAAGTCTGGCCGAATAAGTACTATCCGGGAGACATCCTTCCGGAAAAGGTGGAGCAATATGTCCTGGAATACCTCCTCGACTCGCCTCTCATCTCGGTAACCCGCCTGGATGAGCCGGGAACCGCCCAGTGGCTCTCGGGAGAGCGCCGTTATGAGGATTTGGGGCTTTTTTTCGAGATTTATCGTTTCTCTCTTTACAAAAATACCGTGGTGGGAGCCAAGTATGGTGCTCGAGTCTCTCTCCGGATGTCTGTTTACGACAGCTTCTCGGGAGAAAAAATTTACTCCCAAACCTATTCTTCTCAGAATAGCCGGTGGACCCCCGAGTTCCGCCCCGACACATGGATGTCCCCACAAGGGCAGAAAGTGACCACGTACTGGCAATCCTTTACGGAAAGCCCCTATTGGGCGGCTCTTCAGGATGCCACCCGACAAGCTTTGGACGACCTCACCCAAGGCTACACGGGGTATCAGATTGCGGGAAGAATTCTATCCCCCACGGAAGACTCCACCGAAGAAGATCGAAAATACATCATTTCTTTGGGAAAAAGGCACTCTCTTCGCCAGGGGGAACTCCTGGGGGTAGTGCGCAGCGATACCTACATTACGGTGGATCCAGAAAATCCTGTGGTACTCATGCCCAAGCTTGTCGGTAAAGTCCGAGTGCTTTTCCTGAAGGACCAGGAAGCCATCGTTCGAGTAATTGCAGAAGATCCAGAGAACCCCATAGAACTTCGGGATCTTGTCCTGCTGCCCCTTTTTGGAGCAAGAAAAGGAGAATGGTGATCCATGTGTTTACGGAATAAAGCCAAACGTAAAAAGCGCAATTTCCTCTTGGGCGGGCTTTTCTTCATCCTGCTTCTTGCAACAACCGGCCAGGGCCTTTGTGTTGCCGCCCCTTCATTCTCTTCTCCGGAGATTTCGGTGCCCCCGGACCCCCTCTGGATTCAGGGCAAGGTGCTCTGTGAGGCTGGAGAGTACAAAAAGAGTCTGCGTTTTCTCACGGACCTTCTCGTACATACCGAGAAAGAAGGAGAGAGAGCTATTATCCTATTCTGGATGGGCAAAGCCTGGGAAGGTATGGGAGATTTCGACCGGGCTCAGGAATCCTACGTCGCAGCGCTGCGGGAAAACCCGGGGCTTCCAGAGCTCTCCCGGATTCTCGCGGTACATCAGGGACAGGCTACTCCTCTGTGGGATCATGTGCCTTCCCCCGGAGAGCCTCTCAGCCTACCCAAGGCATCCAAACCTCCCTTTCAGGAGTACACTGTCGTGCAACCTCCGATCCTCCCCGCTCCTGCGCCGATGCCCCCTCAGGGATCTCCCGCTCCTTTTTCTCCGCCCCTGCCTCCCGGGAACTCCGCCCCTTCTTTCCTCAACCCCCAGGCTCTGCCAGCAAGAGAGGTCCAGGGAATACCCCGGGCGGTTCTTCCGAATTCCGCAATGCCTCAAGAATATACGGCCCTTCAGGGATCTTGCGGAGAGACTCCTCCCTTTCTCTCCGCCTCTCCGCCGGTAGAATCGCCTTTTCCCATGGGAACAGGAGCTTCTTTCTCAGCTCCGGCTCCCGTATACAACCCTCCCCTTCCTGGGAAAACGGAAACTTTAAACGCAGCGCAAAGCCCCCTGTCTCCGGGAAATCTTACAGTCAACACCATAACAAAAATGGATGCTCTTTCTCCAAACCCCGGAACGACACCTATCTATCTTCCTCCGCCTCCGGAAGAACCGGCTCCTTTCTCGGAAGACGTCCTTCCGCAGAAGGAGTCGCAAAAACCTGAAGAAAAACCCGTATACATCCCACCTGCTCCACCCAAAGAGGAAGAAAATGTGGTACCCTAGGCCAATGAAGAACGCTCGTTCTCTGGATGTAACACGAATGTTATAGGGATAACAAACAGCTTCTTCAGATAAAGGAGGTTTTTTGCGTGAAACAGAAGATGGCTCTTTGTGTGATTATTCTCTGCGTAATTTTCCTTCACCCCGCAGGTTCAGCCTTTGCGGCCACCTACATTGCGGAGCCTGTACTCATTACCCAACCCGCATACTTCGGAAACAGTTTTTATATGTATCGCCCATCCCACACTCCTGCGGGATCCCTCATTCAGGTGGATTCCCTGGGGAACGTGGCTCTTCAGGAAGTTCCTCCCGGGCGATACGCCCCCTCTCCTGAAACACCCATGCCTCCTCAGCAGGGCATGGAAAAGAACTCCTTCCTTGTGCCTCAGGAAGGGCCTTCCTGGCTTGCGAACCGAAACTTTATGATGGTTTCCACATGGAAAGGTCTTGTGGATCGCATGGGCATTCTCTATAAGCCCAAACTCCCCATTGCATGGAAAGGTGAAACTCCCCAGGCAATTTTCGTATGGACCGGAAAAAGCTGGTGGCAGATCCACTGTAAGGACGGAGAGTCTCCCCAGTGCGCTTTACAGCGGAACATGTACGCCCTTACAAAGCTTGCCAAGGAACACCAGGAATCCTGGTCCCCCGAGGATACGGGTTTTCTGGCAAACCAGGCGGCTCTCTGGGGATACTATTGGATGGCCTATATTCTTCCGGAGTGCCGATAAGCTTACTGAACCCTCAAGGCCAAAACCCGGAAAGCAGAAAGCGGAAATCCCCCGAAGAAGACACCTTCAGGGGATTTCTGCGTTATTTGGAGCCTCTTCAGGGGAATCCTCGAAAAGCCCCGCCTCTCGAAGCTGCCATCGGAGCGAATAGAGGCGATACGAGAGTTCGTCCAGCTCGTTTCCCGCCTGGGCGAGCTCTTCCCGGCACTCCTCTTCCATTTCCGGATGGGAAGAGCAAAAGTATTCCAGCATAGACCGGGTTTTCTCTAAAGAATTCAATATTCTCCAATACTGCTTCTCCGCGGGAGAGCGTTTCTGACGTTTCATTCTTTCCTCCTACTGAAACAATCCTTCGATCTCCTTGAGAAGAGAACCCCCTCTTCCCTTTCTGTTCATGGATCCCACTAGGCGTATGCGCCGTTCGAATTTACGGGCTCGGTGCTCCACCACAGGCTGAGGTACCTGAAAAAGCTGAGCCGTCTTTTTGAGAAAGTTTTCGTAGGAAAAATCTTTTCCTCTTTCCATGTACCACAGCACTTTTCCTCCATAAACCGAGAAAAGCGATTGCGGGAGCAAGAGTTCTTCTGCAAAACGATGAGTATTGATCTCTTCTTCGTCATAGCGGGAAAAGAACGAAAGAAAATCCCCCACCATAATCGAACGTTCTCTAAAGGGATAGTAGAGAAAATATCCGAGCAGTCGGGCAATAACATAGCGTTGATAAAAGAGATGGGGTGAAAGGATGTTTCCCCACAGAATTACGGGGTTTTCTCCGCCTTTGTAGGAAATAGTGCCTCCCGAAAGAGAGCTGTCATACCGACAGTAATATCCTCCTCGGGAAGGCTCTTTTTTCCCCTCCCCCGAGCAAAGGAGAACTCCGAGGGAGGAGGCAATTCTTTCGAGCTGCACCGGAGGTATGGAAACCTGGGCTTTCCGAAGCAGCGCCATAACGAGAAAGGCGTGCTCTTCCTGGCGTAAAAGGCGCTTGGGGAAAGCGCATACCCTCCAGGGAGTCTTCTCCTTCTCGAAAGGATCCTCCGAAGAGAACGAGAAAACTTCTTTTTCAGGAGGCTCCTCCGTGGCAACAGCCTTTTCCGGGTTTCCACGAAACTCTTGAGGGTTACGGGAAAATTCGGGAAAAACAAAGCTTGCATTATCAGTGCCAGGGAAAAGCTCCTCTGCCAGAGCTTCCATTCGAGAATCCCAGCTGTTCTTTCCGGAAAGGGCTTCATAGGCTTCCCGAAGGACCAAAGCGTAACGGCCATCTCCATGATACACATCTGGATGGAATTCCTTGATTTTTTTTCTGTAAGCTTCTCGGATTTCTCCAGGAGAAGCCCCGGGAAAGATTCCGAGTACCCTGTAGCATGTATGGCGTTTCATTGGCTCCCCTCTCCTCCTTAGCACAGCTCGGTCGGGGCCAAGAGTCTCAGCGGGCCCCCCGGGAAAAGTCTCTCGCCCTTTCAAGCTGCGCTGGAGACATGGCACGGCTGAGGTGATCGAGAGCTTTCGTCGCCATCTGAGCCATTTCTCCCGAGGATTCCTTCAGAATCTGCTGGAAATAAAGATATCCCTTCACGGGATCCTTCTGAATCTCTGCACCGAAAGTGTAGGCCATGTCCATGGGAACATTGGCGCGAGCTTCATCATAACCACGGTTTCTGTAATAGAACCCCATATCAAAGGCTACCATGATTCCGTTGAGAAGATATAACAGGATAATCGGAGAAATTCCCCCTTGGGCCAAAAGGTTTTTACAAATTCCCGCGATATACCCCAAAAAAACGATGACCAGAAAAAGCAAGCTCTTTCCCTTGTTGCTTCCGGATTTCCAGGATTTATAAATGGAGCCGGGCCATGCAGCGCCAAAGCAAAGGAGCATGGCAGATTCAAAAAGATGTTCCCACATACGATATCTTTCCCTCCAAGAGCGCAAAAACGTCGCGCTTGCCACAATTTTCAAGGGCTTTTACAACTGACATGGATTCTTTTGCCGTTATCACAAAAGCTTCCACATCTTCTTGTCTTTCTGAAAAAGGATTATGTACGGGAAATCCTCAGAAGAAATAAGAATTCATTAACGCCTGAAATAGATGTAAAACACCAGTATAATCAGTTGAACTATGAAGATGCCCCACTGAACAAGAAAAAACGAGGGTTTTCGAGTTTTATGACGAAAAATTCTTTGGGTTACCAAGGCCGCTGGAGAACCACCACTCAGACTGAAGGCGTGAAGAATAAGCTCTGGAATCCGCAAAACCGAAAAAGGGGATATAAGCTTGTCGTAAATAAAAAACAGTGTGGCTCCCACATTTACGGAGAAAAAGTACGAAACCCAATTACCCCAGCCCCGGCGGGTACACCATGTAAAGAGTAGCACCACAAAAATAGCCCCGAGTCCACCGTAGAGAGCGTAGGGAAAGGAAATCCTTCTTCTCTTGAAATCTCCGGAGTTTTGTCCGCTATGCAAAATCTCACCGTCCTTTTTCTCGTCGGATGCACTCGCATGGGCAACAGAAATGCCCGTTCCTTCTCTCCGAAAAGATACTACTTGAGCTTTCCCGTATTTGCAACCACAAGCTCTATACATTACATACTCTACTACAGAAAGAGCAAGGCTCCTAAAATTTTTATAAAGTTGACTTTCATATTTTTGAACATTTCTTCCCCCTTGCTTGCACTCCTTCTCAAGGATGTTTATAATAGCCCATAGTATATGTATGCGGTATACATGACCTTCGACCCTTATAGCCTCTCCGAGGAGATAAGGGCAATGGGTGGGAAAAGCGATTTTTCTGCCTGCCGTGTTTGCAAAGAAGGGAGAGGTGTCTACGACACTTCTCCCTTTTTGTTTTGGCGTTTCCTTATTTAAGCGGATAGGGTGTATTTTTGCAGAAAAACATGGTACGCACTTTAATGAGGGGGGATCCTTTTGAAATACCTGAAGACCTATGCGGACAAGTGTATTGGTTGTGGAAAGTGCATGGATAAATGCTCGACCACATATTTTAAGGAGAACAACGAAAACTACTCGAGAATAAAAGTTTCCGTCATGGGAGGATTACCGAACATCAGCGTATGCAATCAGTGCGGAGCATGTATCAATGTCTGTCCCGTGGAAGCCCTTTACAGAGATAAAAACGGCGTAGTCCGGGTGGACAATAAAAAATGCACTGCCTGTCTCATGTGCGTAGGTTTTTGCCCCACCGCAAGCATGTTCTTCGATGCCGACGCGCAGCCCCAGCCTTTCAAGTGCATCGCCTGCGGCCTGTGTGCGAAAGAGTGCCCCGCGGGAGCTCTCGAGCTGCAGAACAACTAGGCCTTCCAAGGAGGAAAGAAGAATGGAGAAAATGAATATTTTACAGGAATGGTCCTATGAGCGTACTCCTATCGACAAGGGATACGTGCGTAAAAATCTTTACGTCAACGTGGGAACCCCCAGCATGGAAGTTAGGAATATTTCCCAGGACGTTATCGACAAATTTACCGGAGGCCGGGGATTTGACCTTCACCTTCTCTGGAATGCAGTAACGGAAAACACCAAGTGGAACGATCCGGAAAATGAGATCGTCATTTCCGGTGGACCTCTTTGCGGCATCACCCAGTACCCCGGTACGGGCAAATGCTATGCCGCCTTCATCTCCCCCCTTTCGGAACAAACCTACGACAGCAATTCCGGGGGCTATTTCGGTCCCCTCCTCAAATTTTCCGGGTTTGACGCCATTGAAATTCAGGGAAAATCGGAAAAGGACGTAATTGTTTACATCGATGGGGATCAGGGGAAAGTGCAAATCCTTGAATCCACTTTTGACGACGTAAATGCCTATACCGTCACGGAGGCTCTCCACGAATATTTCGCCAAGGACGAGGCGGACAAGATCAACATCTCCGTGGTCGCCGCAGGAAAGGCGGCGGAAACCACCCTTTGGGGATGCCTGAATATGAGCTTTTACGATCCCCGGCGCAAAGTAGCCCGGCTGAAACAGGCAGGCCGCGGAGGCGGTGGAACCATTCTGCGAGACAAGAAGATCGCCGCTCTAGTAGTAAAGTATTCCAACGTCACGGGTACTGAAAACAACCCCGTGGATCTCAAGACTCTCCAGAAGGTGGGAGTGAAAATTCACAAAGAGATCCACGACCTCGACGACAAGCAGTGTTTCATGAGAACCATAGGCACTGCTCACCTCAACGAGATTATGGACGAATACCATCTTCTTCCTGTGAACAACTACAAGTTTGGCCAGACCCCGGAAATCCATAAGATTCATTCCACGGTCTACAAGAAACACTTTACCCAAGGCATGGCCGACGGTTGCTGGTACGGATGCTCCATGGCCTGTGCCAAGGCGGTGGACAAATTCGAAATCCAGACAGGCCCCTGCAAGGGCCACGTGGTTACCGTGGACGGCCCGGAGTACGAAACGGTGGCAAGCCTCGGAAGCAACGTGGGAGTCTTTGATCCCAAGTGGACCATTGAAGCTAATTTCTACGCCGATCATTACGGAGTAGACACCATCTCTCTCGGCACGGGACTCGCTTTCGTGTGTGAATGCTACGAATTGGGGCTCATCACCAAGGAACACACCAACGGCCTGGATCTTTCTTTCGGCGCCCACGAAAATCTCATGGAGCTTATTCACCGCATGGCGAAGGGAACCGACGATTTCGCTCTTACAGTGGGTCAGGGAATCAAAAAAATGAAGACCCTTTTTGCGGAAAAGTACGGGGCAGATAAAGAAACCATGGAAAAGATCGGCATGGAAGGCCAGGGAGTGGAGACTTCAGAGTACGTCCCGAAAGAATCCATCGCCCAGTGGGGAGGATACTACCTCACCCTCAAGGGGCCTCAGCACGATGAAGCCTGGCTCATCTTCATGGACATGGTGAACAAGCAGCTTCCCACTTTCGAAGACAAGGCGGATGCCCTGCACTACTTCCCCAACTTCCGTACCTGGTTCTCCCTTATGGGGCTCTGCAAGCTCCCCTGGAACGATGTGGAACCTGCGGACAATTCTTATCGCTACCGTCCCCAGGACGCCGCCAAGGTTCCCGAGCACGTGCAGAATTACGTGGATGTGTTCAATGCGGTAACGGGGAAGCATATCACCAAGGAGGATATTATCCTTCAGTCCGAACGGGTCTACAACTTCCAGAGAGTTTTCAACATCCGGATGAAAAAAGGGAATGCGGAACACACCATTCCCATGCGTGCCATGGCACCGGTTTTCCCGGACGAATGGGATGCCCGAAAAGAATATTATGATGGCAAACTCAAGGAGCTTGGAATCAACCCCGAAGGAATGCCTACGGAAGAGAAGATCGCTAAACTCTACGAGAAACGTTGGGAACAATGGCTCGAGCTGAAAAAAGCGGTTTACAAGCGCCGGGGCTGGAATGCCAAGGGAATTCCCACGGTGAGAAAGCTGAAGGAGCTTGGCATGGATTATCCCGAGGTCGTGGCGGTAGTAGAGAAGTACAGCCGTCCGGAGGACGAACTCGAATAGCCCCATGATTACGGTAAACGGTGAATCCATGGCATGGCGGGAAGGCATGACTATCCAGAATATCCTCGACGAAAGGAATTTCACCTTTCGCATGCTTGCGGTGTGGGTAAACGACACGGCAGTCCCTCGAACAGACTTTAAAAGCTTTAAAGTGTCCGACCAAGCCACGATTCAGGTAGTTCACATGATAAGCGGAGGATAGGCTCTCTAACCGTTTCTTTACATAGCTCAAGGGCCTCGGCGGCAAAACGTCTCCGAGGCCCTTGAGCTATACACCCTTACTGTTTCCCCCAAAAGGCCCCTTCGGCCCACTCCAAAAAAAGCCCGAGGGCACTCCTGCGAAGGAGCGTCCTCGGGCTTGGCAAACCTCTTATCGAAAATCCTGTGGTTTATGCTAGTTTTTCTTATCCTCTCTCCCCCGACGTCCCGTGGGAGGCCCCGAAGGATAGCCGGATCCGGAGTTTTCACTTTCCTCATTGCCCAGCCAAGGAATATTCCTGTTTCCAAAATTTTTGGTGAAGGGAATTTCCGTCCACCCCCAGGGAGTTACCAGGATGTAATGGAAGAGGATGCCCCGTTTTTTAAGCGTCTGCACGTGAGGCTGATAACGGAAAGACTCTCCCAAAACCCAGTTATCACTGAGAATCCATATTCGCCGACACTTGCCGGAAGAGAAGACCGCCGCATGATCTATGGCCATCCGGAGTCCCTCCTCGATATCCATGGGGGCGATGGCGATCACCACCGCATCTTCCCTATCCTCGGAAGGTTGCATCGAAGGAATTACATCCGCATGTGCCTGAAGCCATTCCATCTGGGCAAAGAAATACTCCGGCTCCATACCGAAACGACGTTCCATGGAGGAAAAAATCTCATCCTCCCCGGGAAATTCCTCCCCCTCAAGGGCAGCGGACATCCATCCCTGAATTTGTTCTACCGCCTTCTGGATATATTCGGGATATGCGGGCCTTTCCATGGCCCGTAAAACCTCACTGATACGAACCTCTTCGCGGGATTCCCGTTTCTTTTCCATAGTGTATTCACCTCCTGCGAGACACATTCGTATGCATCTGCCCTCCCGCTGAGGATAACACAGGCAAGGAATAAGCGCCACCAGTAACTCTACTGGAAGAAGCAAAAAAGAAAATCATGCCGTTCTTCCCCAGAAAAAGGCTACCCAAGATTCTCATCTGACGTATAATATATACGGTAGTCCCAACAGGTCGATTCTTCTCCAAACCAAGGAGGTTCTCCGGTTGAAACCATTTCTTCTCCATCCATTTTCAAGTATCCTCATGCTTGTGGATCTTCAGAAACGCCTTCTGCCCGCGGTAGAAGCCCCCGAGAAGATTCTTTTCATAAACCGCCGGCTTCTCAAGGCGGCGGGGGAACTTTCCGTTCCCGTGATTGTGACCGAACAATACCCCCAGGGACTCGGCCCGACAGACCCTTTCCTGGAGCTTCAAAAATTTCCGGAAGCCTTTCTTCTGGAAAAGACTCATTTCTGCTGCACCCATGAAGCTTCCTGCATGGGATATATCCGTAACCTAGAACGAAAACAGATCGTTCTCAGCGGTATCGAAGCCCACATCTGCGTTCTCTCCACCGCTCTCGATCTTCTGGAACGCGGATATCACGTAGTTGTTGCAGCGGACGGAGTTTCCAGCCGCAATCCCGAGCACAAGCGACAAGCTTTGGATACGGCGGCTCGGGCAGGAGCCCTGATCCTCCCTGAAGAAAGTATCGTTTACCAGTGGCTCCGAAGATCCGGCACCGAGGAATTCAAAAAAATTCTTCCCTTGTATACGCCATCGAAATCCTCATGACCGGAAAAGCTTTTCCTCCGTATCATATTCGTTTTCTCGGAACTGCGGGTTCGCGTTTTTCCGTCTTCCGCCAACTCCGGGCTTCCGGAGGAATCTGGATATCTCTGGACAAGGAGCATTGGATTGTGGATCCTGGCCCTGGTTCGTTGGTCCAAATCCATCAGAGGGTTCGCCATGCCAGACCCGAAGATCTGGAGGGGGTTCTCCTTACCCATCGGCATATAGATCACAGTAGCGACCTTAACATCCTCACGGAAGCCATTACGGGGGGAGGATTCTCCACGAAAGGGCATCTCCTTCTTCCGGAGGATGCGGTGTTCAATCCCGAGCCGGTTCTTTTCGGCTATCTTCGGGATAAGGTGGAAAAAATAACCTTTTGGAAAGAAGGATGTTCTTTCCCTTTGGGCAACGAAGGCTCCGTGGAGGGCATCCGTCTTATACACCACGGTGTGGATTGTTTTGGTTTCCGGGCCTATCATCCACACATCGGCTCCTGGGGGCTTATCAGCGATACCTCCTTTTTTCCGGAGCTATGCTCATTCTTCAAGACATGCCGGCTCCTTATCATTAACGTAACCCTGAAAGAAAGCAGGAGCCATCTGGACCATCTTTCCATCGAAGAGGCGCACCAGATTGTTGCAAAGGTACGGCCCGAGCTGGCACTTATCACCCATATGGGGACTCAAATTCTGGAAAAGGGGCCTACAGAGCTTATATCACGGGAAACTCTTCATTCTTCCACAACTTTCCCCGCCCAGGACGGTATGATGGTGGATCTTCAGGAACAGCGTATTGTGCGGAGTGCAAATTTTTGAACACCAGGCATATTCCTTTTTCAGTTTTTCCGGAAAATGCTCCTGAGGATTCCAAGTAGTTCACGAAAGGAGACAATATCATGTTAGACACCCTCCGATCTCTGGAGATGCACCGAAGAACCCGAGGAAAAATTAAAATATTTCCTGCCATGAACGTAAATAATTTTGAAGACCTTGCTCTGGCCTATATTCCCGGCAGCCTTGCCCCTGCCATGGCGATTCAGGAAAACCCCGAGGAGAAATACGAGTACACGGGCATATGGAACCGCATAGCCATTCTTACCAACGGCTCTAAAGTATTTGGACTCTCTAACCTCAAGGGAAGCGCCAACATGCCCGTTCTGGAGGGAAAAAGTCTTCTCTTTCGGATTTTTGGAGATATCAGCGGCATACCTCTCTGCCTGGATACCCAGAACCCTGAAGAATTTGTGGGAGCAGCCAAACTTATGGCCCAAAATTTCGGGGCCATAGATCTTGAAAACATAGCCCCCCCGGACTCCTTTACCATTCTTCGAACCCTTCAGAAAGAGCTGGATATCCCGGTCTATTGCGATAACCAGGACGGCACCTCAGTAGTGGTTCTGGCAGGAATTTTAAACGCTCTCAAGATCGTGGGAAAAAAACTGGGAGAGATAAAAATTGTTATCGCGGGCTCGGGAAACGGAGGCATCGCTACCGCCCAACTGCTTCACCATGTAAAGGCTGGAGAAATTCTGCTTCTCAACAGAGAAGGTACCTTGAACACTGAAAAAGAAAACCTTAACTGGATGGAACGGGAGATTGCGGAAACGCTCAATCTCCGAAGCCCCTCCGTATCGCTCGAAAAAAGCCTCGAAGGCGCGGATGTCTTTGTGGGGCTTTCCACAGGAGGGATCCTGAAAAAAGAGATGATCCAAAAAATGGCAAAGGATCCTATTCTCTTCGCCCTCGCCCTACCGGAACCTGAAATCACCTACGAAGAAGCCTTTGCAGGGGGCGCTTCGGTGATGGGCATGAGCCTCCTGGCAAAAAATACATGGAATCCCATGACAAGCCTTCTCGCCTTTCCTGGAATCCTCAAGGGACTCCTCCTGGCTCAGGCACGAACGGTAAATCTCGATATCCTTCAAGCCGCTGCGGAAGCCTTGGCGGATACCGTGGATCCCCGAAGGCTTTCCGCTCATCATATTATGCCCGAAATCTTTTCTGATGAGATTGCTCCACGTATTGCGGAAGCCGTGGGCCAACGGGCCATAAGCCTTGGCATAGCAGGAAAGACCCTTTCACCGGGGTATATCTACAATAGTACATGGCAGAGACTTTTCGGAAATACCATGAGAATGTTATAGGGAAAACATTTAATATGAACCTGCAATAAAAAAACGAGCAAGGCCTTAGTGACCTTGCCCGTTTTTTTATTGCAGGAATGTTTTAAGAAAAAACAAGAACGTCCCGGCAAGAGTGACATAGAGCGAGTGTCGCTCACTCTTCCAGAGAATTCCCACCTGAAAGGGCCCTTTCCAGAGAGTTCGAGGCAAGAGTCTCCTCGGGAAAAGCATAGGCGTTTTCTCGTAATAGCTGGAGTATGCCTCTCCAAAGGTCTTTCGCAGAAAACTCTCTTCGTGAGGGATAATGATCACCGGATAGAGGAGGATGAAAAAAATTCCGTAGAGCGGGAGAATATAAGGATTTCCCGCCATGAGGCTCCATCCCAATCCGATAAGACCATTGCCTAGATAAAGAGGATTACGCACCCATGCGAAGGGGCCCCACGTTACCAGCTCTTCCGCCCCCACCACTTCCCCCCGATAGCGTCGAATGGAACCCGCCGCCCAAAAACGAAGGCTCTGCCCCAAAAAGACGACGGGAAATCCCCAAAGGAAGGAAGCGAGATCTGGCTGAACAGAAAAAAAAACTCCCAGAAAAAAAAGGGTCCAAAGACCCCCCCGGAATCGAAAAGCCCAAGCTCCTAGAGAAGCGCTATGATTTTGCAGAGACATCATGGGAAACTTCCTCCTCCTGAAGTAGCTTTTCCGCTTCTCCCCACCCCAGAAGTTTTATGGCTACAATGCCTCCCATAAATATGGCCAGATATTCCGTGAAGAAACGCCACGCAATGGCCATAACTCCCGCAAGATTCCAGGGAACCAAGAGCTTGAAAATCGCGGCCCCCCCACCCTCAGCCACACCACTGGCTCCGGGGGTGGGCACAAAGTAGAGCAAAAACATGAACATTCCCTGGACAACCACGGCCTCCCCAAAACGCACTGGAAGCCCCAACCCCCAGATCAAACAGGGAAGGACCGAAAAAAAACAAAGCAGATGGAGGCAGGAAAAGAAAATTGCCCAAAGAAAATAGATCCTTCCGGTGGAGAAAAAAAGACGAAAAATCTTGTTATATTCATCAATTTCTCCGTATATTCTCCGAACCGCCCGGAGAATATACCGTCGCTTCAAGAGCCCAAGTCTGTTCAGCACGAGAACCAAAGCTCCCGAAAAACGCTTGATCAGTTTGGGACGAAAGATGCTCAGGCTTATGAGAATCCAGGAAGCGGTAACGAAAAAGGCTACCCAGAAAAAAATCCCCTTAAGAAGCATTCTTCCCTGAAGGAGCTCGGGATAGGAGAAGACACTGACGGGCACCACAAAACCAAGCAAAAAAAGGGTAAGAAGCGTTCTTGTAAGTGTTATGGCTACTCCCTTGCCGATGGAAATGCGGTTTTTATATAGGATAAAAACCTGAAAGGGCCCTCCCCCTCCCTGCATGGGAGTGATGGCACATCCAAAGTAGTGGAGCCATGTCAGGAGAATTCCCAGGCGAAAAGAAACCTTCTCTCCCGCCGCCCGGGCTATGAGAATGAAACGCCCCGCATCGCAGCTCCAAGCGCAAATCATAATTCCCAAAGCCATGAGAAGGGAGCTTTTTCTGGCCTGTAAAAGCATGGTTATGGTAGAGGCATCCACGGTAAAGGCAAGAACCAGAAAACTTACCGCAAGAGAAAGGCCGAGAAAAAAGGCTAGCCCTTTTCGCACTGACATGAAAGGAACCCTTTTTCGTAAAGGCGGAACCATCGCCCTGGAAGAAACATTTTGGCTTTCAAAAAATTTTCCACCATCGTCGTAGACTACTGGATTTCTGATGTGGCAAGGAGGTAAAGCTTCCGAACATATTCTTCAAAAGCCCCAAGCCCAGGGATGAGCTCTTCCCTGAGGAGAAAGGCTATTTCAAAGAACCGCTGTTCCTCAAGAGCCAGTTCTATTTTTTCAAGCACCAGGGTAACTCCATCCCGGAGATCTTTCCCTTCTTCGGTGTCCGAAAGGAAGGATTCTCCAAGAAGAACCTGGGAATTTTGGGTAACCCCGAGAAGCCATTGGGTGCCTTCAAAAGCCTGCTGCATGAGCTCCAGGGCTTCTGTGGTACTCTCCTTCTCCAGTTTATCTGCAATAGTTCCATATCCCTTAAGAAGAGCGGGGAGATACCGTTGCGCTTCTTCCAGAGATTCCTGCACGAGAAGTCGTATGGACTTAGTTTTTATCACAAAATCATGATCTCCGGAAACCTGCAAAAAAGCTTCGGGAAGCATTTCTTCACCGTCCGCTTCAAGGGAGTGAATAATTTCACCCCGAGAAGAGATCTCCGCACTGAGTTCCTTCCAAAGGGCTTCTCGATCGTTTCCGGAAGATTGTGAGGGAATCCATTCCTCATGATTCAGTACAATTTTCATAAATAACACCTCCGTAGTTCCCGTGGCTTTTCTCGGGAACGGCAGCTAGCAGGAAGGGGCATCCATACCCCGGGAAAAATAGGAATATTCATGCACGAGCCCTATGCGCCAGGCCATCACCGCGGCTTGGGTCCTGTCCTGAAGATCGAGTTTTTTCAATATGTGGCTCACATGGTTCTTCACCGTTTTTTCGGAGAGTACCATCTTCGTGGCGATCTCGTTATTTTTCATGCCCTGGGAGAGCCAGTAAAGAACCTCGGTTTCCTTGGGGGTAAGATCCGCAATCATGTCGAATTGGCACTCCTCGTTCGATACTATGGGGCCCAGCATACGTCCTGCAATTCTCTGATCCACAAAAGTTTCTCCCCGGGCCACCATACGTATGGCCGAAAGAAGCTCCATAATTCCTGAAGACTTCAGCACATAGCCGTGAATACCCGCGCTTGCCAGGGCCTGGACGTGCTCTTCGTCATCGAAGGCGGTAAGAGCGATTATCCGTATATCCTGGGTTCTTCGCAGGGATTGAATGGCCTGGATACCGTCCATGCGAGGCATATTGACATCCACGAGAAGGATGTCCGGAGAATGTTCCTTCACTTTCTCGATCGCCTCAATGCCATCCTTGGCTTCTCCCACCACGAGGATATCCGGCTCCATTTCCACGAGCCGACAGAGACCATCTCGAAAGAGACGGTGATCATCCGCAACAACGATACGAATTGCCTCCATAGATCTTATCCCTCCTGAAGGGGCAGTATGACTTCCACACGAGTTCCCTTGCCAGGAATGCTCTCTATAGAAAAAGAGCCTCCATCGATACGAACCCGTTCTTCCATGTTCATGAGCCCATAGGATCCCCGCTCCCGGGCTTTTTCTTTCTCCAGGGGGACATCAAACCCCATGCCGTCGTCCTCCACCACGAGGCGGATCTGTTCTTCGTTTTCAGCGACGCATCCCTTCATACGAAGGTTACGGGCCTTTCCCTTTACAACGGCGTTGATCATGGCCTCCTGGATCACCCGGAAAAGGTTGGCGGTACGCTCCGCGGAGATTCTCGGAGAAATTCCCTCCCAAGCCAGAGCACAGGGAATCCGATAACGTTTCCCCATCTGCTGGGCCATGAGATGCAACCCTTCCCGGAGGCTTTCTCCCATGCCTCCGGGGCGAAAACGCCACAGAAGAGATCGAAGTTCCCCGAGGCAGCCATCCAAAGCTCCCCGGATGCCCTGCACTTCTTTCAACGCATCCTGAGGATTGCCTCTTTCAAAAAACTTTTCCGCCAACTCCGTCATGAGCATGGTGGCCGCCATTTCCTGGATGGGGCCGTCGTGAAGTTCCCGGCAAAGCCATGCCTGCTCTCGTTCGAAAATGCGGAGAGCCGAGTGGATCATTTCGGCCTCTCGAGAAGAGTGTCCCGCACTCCTCTCCTTCTCCGCATGAATAAGTTCGAGAGCCACCTGCATTTTCTCTACCATTTCCTTGCTGGTCTGCATGATTCTTTCGAGATGACGCTGTTCCCGCTGCAAATCGTTCCGCCTCTGGGAGAGCATCCGCTCCCGCTCTTCAATGCGCCCCTTTTGGAACATGAGTTGTTCCGCCTCATCGTAGGCATCTTTCTGGCTTTTCTGGGATCCCTGCTGGACCTCTCGCAGAAGCTGATGCCGGGACTGCCGCCAAAGCCGGTCAATACGATGATGGGTTTGGATGACATCCTCAATCTCGATCCTCAGAGAATCCAGGGTCTTGAGAATCGCCTGATAGCGGGAAAAGGACTCCTCCTGTACCCAGGAGACCTTTTCTATGCTATATTGCAACGATTCATCCACGTGGACAAGAACTTCTTCGAGACATTTTTCCAAGCCCGCCTTGTCCAAAACCGCACCTCCTCGCAACTTCGTTTTCTGGATGGATTATACAACATGAGTCTCTAGACTCATAATTTTTTCGTTTTTTTCATCCTCCATAAATTTCCAAACAAAAATCAAAGAGGAGTGTTTTTTATGGCCGCATCATCAGTTTCCGGAGCCCCTTTTCCCTTTCAGGAGGTGGGAAAAAAGCTCCGCAGAGACATGGGAAAAGCCCTGGGGGATTTTTCCATGATCTCCCCGGAGGATCGCATTCTTGTGGGGCTTTCCGGAGGAAAGGACAGTCTCTTTTTACTTCTGGCTCTGGCGGAGCTCCAGCGACGGAGCCCTGTACCCTTCAGCCTCGCCGCATGCACCGTGGATCCTCTGGAAAAGAAGTGGGAGACACGGTATCTCGAAGATCTCTGCAAATCTCTGGGCGTTCCATGGCACTACGAAAGACATGATATTTTCGGAATCATAAAGAATCGAGACGAGCGAAGCCCTTGCAGTTTCTGCGCCAACATGCGCCGGGGAATCTTGAACTCCATTGCCCAAAAAAAGGGATGCAACCTCCTCGCTCTGGGACATCATCAGGATGACGCCATAGAAACGGTTTTCCTCAATCTTTTTTCAGGAGGTCGCTTCCGTTGTTTTTCTCCCAAGCTCTATCAGAGTAACTCGAACATCACCCTCATTCGTCCTCTGATATACATCCGGGAAGAGAGGATTCTCCAGGAAACCCGGCGCCTCGGGCTCTTTCCGGTACCCTTCGAATGTCCTCATGCACAAAGAAGCCACCGGGAGAAAGCAAAGGGCTTGGTAAAACGGTTGGAAAAAGAGATACCTTCTCTGCGGGCAAACATCATCCATGCCCTTCTGCACGGAGAGCCTCACGACACATGGAGCGCCTTTCTGGAAAAGAAGGAAAAAAGACGACCCTCCAGAACTACCGGAGAAGGCCGGAAACGATAATATCTACGGCCTGATCCTCGTCGAGTCCCTTGGCCATGAGCCCTTCGATTTTATCGTTAGCGATGCGCCCTATGGCCGCCTCGTGAGTCACCTCCGCCTCGGGGTGGGATGCCCGTACTACCGGGGACGCTTCGGCCTTGGCATCTCCCTGTACCACCTCGGCACAATCCACATGACCCCGGGCTCCCGGAGCGGCTCCGTCAATGAGCCCCACGAAAATGCCGGAGCTTCGATCCTTCAGCACCACCCGGGCCTTGATGAGAGCGGAGCTGTCCTTTCCCGAAAGAACGATGACATCCCGAACCTTGCAGGAATCGTCGTATTTTCCGTATACCTTGGAAGTAAGCTCCACCCGGCTTCGCTCTCCTTGGGCTGCCACCTCCATGTGGATGTCCAGATTCCCCACCCGCCCCTCCACGAGGGTAAAGTCTCCCCGATAGAGAGCCCGATCCTTCAGGATCACCCGGGTTTTAGGCCGCACATCAATTCGTCCTTCCGGGCCGTGTACGTGGATCTCGTTGTAGGTAAAGTCTCCTCCCTCCTCCACGGTAATATTTCCTTCCATGGCATGGAGAAATTGCACCGCATTGGGAAAGATGCAGTAGGAAAGAAACGTGGCCCGAGCACCTTTTTCAATATGGATGGTGGTATTGATACGCTGCACTCCTTCAGTACCGAGATGGCCGAAACAAAGGTGCACGGGCTTCTCCAGATGCTGGTTTTCCAAAACCCTGATAGTCGCATCGATACCTTCCGGAGTTTCCGAAGAAAGTATCTCTATTCCAGGAATAGAGTGGGCCGCAAGAACGGCATTCGCATGAAGTACCACATAGGCCGCATCGTCTTCTCCAAATCCCCCCGGGGAACCTCCGCTCCTTTTGGCGATATCCACAAGCTCCCGATATTCTCTGGTATTCGAGGACATGTTAGCGCGCCTCCCCATCCGAAGCTTGAAGATCTATATCCGTACAGGGAGAACACTGGCTCATGAAATAACGTTTCACAGCCTCGGCGCTTCCTTCGAGAACCACCCGTCCCCCGCACATAAGATAGGATCGGTCGCAGGACGCCGCTACATCCTCTCGGTGGGTAATGATAAGCACGGAATTGCCATTTTCCGCAAGATCCCGGAAAAGATTCATGATCTCTCCGAGGGCGATGAGATCCACCCCGGAATCCGGCTCATCCAGAATGGCAAGCCTGGGCTGCATCAAAAAGATGGAGGCGAGCTCAATACGCTTTCGTTCTCCTCCCGAGAGATTTTTGTCGAGCATTCTGTCGAGATAGCGAGGCTCCAGTTGCACCCGGGCAAGGGCATCCTCCATGGAAGCTTCCGTGACATTCTGCGAGGAAATTCGAAGGTAATCCCGAATAGTTATCCCTTCATATCGGGCAGGATGCTGCCAGGCAAGGGTCAGCCCCCGGCGTGCCCTTTCCGTAACGGATAAATCCGTAATTTCTTCGCCGTTCAGCCAAATCTCCCCCTGAAGAGGACGATAGCGATCCACTCCCATGAGAGCATAGGCAAGGCTGGATTTCCCCGCTCCATTTCGCCCGAGAACACCCGCAATCTCCCCGGGTTCTACCTTGATGGAAACTTCCTGAAGTATGGGGACTCCCTCTTTCACGACGCTTATATCATCCACAAAAAGCATGGATTTTTTCATATATTTCCTGTCCCACCTTTCAACATCCAAGGGGGACCAGCCGGTGGCCCCCCGCTCGAAATTTTCCGGGTCTTGATGTTCGGGAAAGAGAAAATGCCGGTCCTCGTCATACAAAACTTCGTGGAACCGTACTACCCCTTCACCAACAGACGATGCATAATTCCCCGCTGCTTTTCCACCGCTTCGGCATGCTCTTCATATCCCTTTCGCCCCATGAGACTATAGGTATGAATCTTTCCCAATTCTACCCCGGGCTGATCGAAGGGATTGATTCCCATGAGAATTCCCGTCAGAGCCGTAACATATTCGAAAAAGAAAATCAGACCTCCCAGGTGAAAGGCATCGATCTTTGGAATTTCAAGCCAGAAGAGAGGCCTTCCCTTTTGGACCAGGGCAGAAGCGGTGGCCTGGGCCTCGGCATAAAGCATTTCTCCGAAAGAATGCCCCTCAAGATATTCGAGAGCACCGAGAGAGGTTGAAGGCGGCTCGGGAATGAAATAGTCCTCTTCATGCGTTCTCACTGCCAGCAGAGTATAGAGCTTGTCGTCCGGCCCCTCTGCATAAAGCTGTACCTGGGAGTGCTGGTCGATGGCTCCCAAGGCCCGTACCGGGGTGGTCCCTTTTCCTTCTTTTCCAAGGCTCTCCCCCCAAAGCTGAGCGAACCACTCCGCAAAATCCTCAAGTCCGTCCGCATAGGGCATGAGAACCGAAATATTTCTTCCCTGCTTTTCATGAAGGTGCGAGAGAACTCCCCAAAGCCAGGCAGGGTTTTCCTCTACCCGAAAAGTGGATTCTATACGGGAGCGCATAGCCCTGGCACCATCCAGAAGCTCTTCCACGGAAATTCCCAAAAGGGCGGCTCCGAAAAGGCCCACCGGAGAAAGTACGGAGAAACGTCCTCCCACAGAGCTCGGGATGGAAAGGCTGGCACATCCCGTTTCTCTTACGAAATTTCGAAGGATTCCCGATTCGGGATCCGTAAGTACCACGGTTCTCCGAAGGGCTTCCTGTCTACCCAGTTTTTTTTCGAAAAAAGCAAATGCCCAGAGAAAATTTGCCATGGTTTCCGCAGTTCCTCCGGATTTGCTTATTACCACAAGAAGCGATGAAGCGGGATCCAGGGTGTGCTCCAGTCGATAAAGATCCCGGGGATCCACGTTATCCAGCACGAAGAAATCCGGGATGCTTTCCGGCACGGGATGGAAAGCCAGGGCTTTCTGAAGCATAAGGCTCCCCAGGGCAGATCCTCCGATACCAATCTGCACCACCGTATTCACCGAAGAGGATTGGGTTGCAAGAGCTCTCAGTTCCTCAAGGTTCATATCCGGAAGTCCATACCATCCGAATCCTGTTCGATTTTCCCGAAAACCGGCAAGAATCTTCCGGTGGGCATCCTCACAAGGGGCGGCAAAATCTTGAAGGCGCTCTTCTTCTAGGAGCGCTCCCCCCGCCGCAAGAGAGAATAATTCTCGGGACATGGGCCTATTCCCCGCATTCTTCCAGAAGATCGTCCCTGGTGAGAAGAATGCTGATTTCGGAAGAACCGAGAACCCCGGGGACATAAAGCTGCCCCCGGCAAACCCCGACTTCCGCCACCTGTCCTGATGGAATCGCACAAAGCAGTTTTTTGGCAATCTCGAAGGCCAACGCTTCCATGGCCTCAAATTTATTGCTCATCACCACGTTTTCCACGAGGGAAAAAACCTGAGCATAGGATACGATGCTTCGGCTATTCTCGATATCCTTTATTCCCAGATCGTAGGTAAAATGCAGGGAAATTTCCAGAACCTGCCCGAGTTCCCGTTCCACCTCCATGGTTCCATGAAAAGCGTGAAAACGCATTCCCTCTAAAGTCAAGGTAAAAAGCATGGCACTCCCTCCTTACAAAGATTTGCGGCCCTACAAGTTTTTTCCGTTTCTTGAAAAGCTGTCCGTGGGGACAACGTACCCGAGGTATAGATCTTTTCAGGTCTCCTCAAATTTTTGCAGCTGAAAAACAGAGATCGAAAAGGCAAGGCCAGAAGAAAAATGCTCCGAATATTTAGGAGGTTACATGAGGTCTTGCTCCTTCAAAGCTTCATCGAGAGCGTTTTTATCGAAACCCACAATAATTTTCTCCGCCACGAGGATGACCGGCACTCCTCGTTGCCCCGTCTTTTGCACCATTTCCATGGCCGCCTCTCGATCAGCCCCCACATCGATGGATTGATACGCCACGTTGAGAGAATCCAGATACTCCTTCACCTTAATACACCAAGGGCACGTTTTTGTGGAATATACCGTTACGGTCATTGGGCATCTCTCCTTACTCCGCAGTTTTTAAAACCTAAAAACCAGCTTTTTGCAAGTATAACACAGGAAATAAAGGTACAGAAAAGGCGGCAGGAGATCCTTGCCGCCTTTTCTGTACCTTGTATGAGAAAAAAGAGTCTCTTCGGGGAAAACCTCTCGATGTTGAGGAAAATTCTTGAGGCGTCTTATTCTTCCTCGAGCTCCGCTTTTCTCTGGTCAATAATCTTTTTGGAAATCTCTCCGGGAACTTCTTCGTAATGATCGTAGCTCATGGTGAAGTTTCCACGGCCGGAAGTCATGGAGCGGAGGATAATGGCGTACCGGAACATTTCCGCCAAAGGCGCCTGAGCCTTCACGACCTGAAGTCGCCCCCGGGCATCAATGCCCATGATACGGCCCCGACGGCTGTTAAAATCTCCCATGACATCCCCGAGATGTTCATCAGGAACTACGACCTCGACATTCATGATGGGTTCCAGAAGGATGGGAGAAGCATTTTTCATGGCTTCTTTAAAAGACATGGATGCGGCAATTTTAAAGGCCATTTCGGAAGAGTCCACGTCGTGGTAGCTCCCGAAGACAAGGCTCGCCTGAATATCCACCATGGGGAATCCTGCAAGATATCCTTTAGGGAGGGCTTCCTTGAGTCCCTTTTCTACTGCGGGAATATAGGATTTAGGCACCACGCCTCCCACGATTTTATCGCAGAACTCAAAACCCTCTCCTCGCTCTTTCGGAGCAAATTCAATATGCACATCTCCGTATTGGCCCCGTCCTCCGGTCTGTTTCTTGTATTTACCCTGGGCCTTTGAAGGCTTTCGAATGGTCTCCCGATAGGGAACCTTAGGAGTCTTGGTTTCCAGCTCCACCCCGTAACGTTCCTTGATCCGGGAGAGTACGATATCCAGATGCACGTCCCCCATGCCGGAGAGAACGTTATCCCCGGTCTCCACGTTCTTTTCAAAAGCCAGGGTGGGATCTTCTTCGAGAAGCTTGTGAAGGGATGAAGAAAGCTTATCTTCGTCTCCCCGGCTCTGCGGAATTACCGCAAGGCTGTATACGGGCTTCGGAAACTGAATGGGTTTGGCGGTGAACTTGCATCCCTTCACTCCCAGCGTATCTGCCACGGCAGTGCTATGCAGTTTAGGAATAGCGATGATGTCTCCCACCACTACTTCTTTAGCGTCTTTCCCCTCTTTACCCGTCATGACCTTGAAGGCGCTGATTCGTTCCTCTTCTCCCTTGTTCACGTTATAGATAGAGTTATCGCTGGAAAGGGAACCCGAAAGAACCCTGAGGAAGGAAAGTTTACCCACGTAGGGATCCACCATGATTTTAAAACAAAATGCCACGAAGGGCCCCGCAGGATCCGGCGAAAGAGGCACTTCTTCCTCGCCATTCAGAACAACTCGGGGAGACATCTCACAGGGAGCGGGGAGAGCATTCACGAGAAGATCCAGAACCTGAAGAACTCCCACGTTGGAGCCGCTGTCTCCGGGAAGAACCGGGAAGAGATTCCGAGTACGTACCGCCTCCCGAAGGGCTGGCACCAGCTCTTCCATGCCGATGTTTTCTCCATCGAGATACCGCATCATCAGCTCGTCATCCGCCTCCACGATGCGCTCCACCAAAGAATCTCGGGCTGCCTGAGCGGCTTCGGCATATTCCTGGGGGATATCTCCTTCGGTCATTTCCTTGCTGCCGTCTCCCGCATAGACGTAGGCTTTTTCTCCCAGGACATCGATAACGCCCTTAAAGTTAGCTTCCGTTCCAAGAGGGAGGTAGAAAGGCATGGCCTTTTCGGAAAGGAATTCCTGAATTTCTCCTACGACCTTATCGAAATCCGCATTCTCTCTCCCCATTTTACTTAAATAAAAAACCATGGGAATATTAAAGTCTTGTCCGAATTCCCAAGCCTTCTCGGTCTGCACCTCCACACCGTGTACTCCGCTTAGCACCACGATGGCCGAATCCACTACCCGCATGGAGGAACGCATGTCTCCGATAAAATCCGCGTATCCCGGTGTATCAAGCACATAGATGGTCTTATCGTTGTACGGGATCGTCGCAAGAGCCGCATTAATGGAGATTTGCCGTTTCTGTTCCTCGGAACCGAAATCCGTTACGGTATTTCCGTCCTCCACCTTTCCCATACGGGTAGTTACACCTGCATCGAAGAGAAGCGCTTCCGTCAGAGCAGTTTTACCCGCCCCGCCATGCCCTACAATGGCCACGTTTCTGATATCCTCGGGTTTGTGTGTCCCCATCCGAACTCTACCTCCTCTATGACATTGAACTACGTAATACGCTTTTTATACACTTTTTTCCGTTCGCCGTATCTGTTGTACAAGGTTTTCAAAACCGGAAACAGAAGTTTCCACGGCTTCCTATTCTAACAGGAGTCTCTCCCCTTGCCTACTTTTGAAGAAATTCCTCGAAAATTCTCTCCACTTCCTCGATTTTCGCCTGACCTCGGGAGGCCCGCATAACCAAACCCTGGAGGAACTTGCGTTTTTTCCCCTTGGGATCCTCACCTTTCCGGATAATGGCGACCACTTCCGCCTGTTCCTCAAAAAGGGCTTTCACGAGATCCTTCAGGGCCTCTCCTTCGAGGGCGGATGAAGCTACACCGGTTTTCTCAAAAGCTTCTTCAAGAGAACAAGTTCCCTTCAGGAGATATTCAAAAACATCCCGAGCCCCAGTGGTGGAAAGCCCTTCAGAATCTATCTTCCGCAGAAGTTTTCCCAAAAGTTCCGAGGAAACCGGGAAGTCCTTCACAGAAATTTTGCGATCATTGCAAACCCGAAAGACTTCGGTTTGCACCCACTTGGAAGCCCGCTCAGGAGAGGCTCCCGAAGAAAGGACTTCCTCGAAATAGTTCGCCACCTCCCGATCTTCCGTAAGGTTTTTTACGTCCTCTTCCTGCAAAGCGTAGACCTCTCGGAAGCGTTTGTCCTTCTCCCAGGGAAGTTCGGGAAGATTCTTGCGAATCGAACTAATCTCATCTCCCGAAATCACCAGGGGAGGGATATCCGGTTCCGGAAAATAGCGGTAATCGTGGGCATCCTCTTTTCCTCTGGAAGAGTGGGTTACTCCCCGGGCGTCATCCCAGTGCCGGGTTTCCTGAACAATCTCCATCCCTTTTTCGAGAAGCTCCTTCTGACGCTCTATTTCGTAGGAAATGGCCCTTTCCAAGGAGCGCAGGGAATTGACGTTTTTCACTTCCGTCCTGTTCCCCCAGCGGCCGTCGGAAACCTTGAGGGAAATATTTGCATCCACCCGGAGGGAGCCCGCCTCCATATCTCCGTTGGAAACGTCGAGGTACCGTACAAGCCTGCGGATGGCAGCCACGTATTCCCGAGCTTCCTCGGGAGATCCCAGATCTGGCTCCGAAACGATTTCTGCCAGGGGAACCCCTCCCCGATTGTAATCCACCAGGGAATCCCCGGCTCCCGAGAGACGACCGTCCGAGGCGGCATGAACGAGTTTTCCCGCATCCTCCTCCAGATGGAGCCGGGTAATGCCGATGCGCTTCACGGCATTTCCCGCAGGGATGTCGAGAAATCCTCGCTCTCCAAGAGGAAGATCGTACTGGCTGATTTGATAGGCCTTGGGAAGATCGGGATAAAAATAATTCTTCCGATGAAACCGGGTGGCTTCCCGAATGGTGCAGTTCAGGGCAAGGGCTCCCCGGGCACCGAGACGCACCGCTTCTGCGTTAAGAACCGGCAACGTTCCCGGCTGTCCGGTGCAGACCGGACAGATGTTGCTGTTAGGGGTCGCTCCGATGTAATCCGTGGAACAGCCACAAAAAAGCTTGGTCTTAGTGAGAAGCTGCACGTGAATTTCCAATCCGATAACGGGGGTGTAGGTAAGGCTCATGCGTTGTCACATCCCTTCGCAATGGGGGGAGTGCCGAAGGCGTTTTCCAGGATGGAGGACACCCCGATAAGGGTAGATTCGCTCCATCGGGGCCCTACCACCTGAACGTTCAGGGGAAGTTTATCCTCGGTCATTCCCGCATAGAGAGATATGGCGGGAAGCCCTGCAAGATTCACGGGGAGTGTAAAGATATCCTGAAGATACATCTCCAGAGGCGAAGTTACGGCCCCTTTCGGGAAGGGAAGAGAAGGGGTGGTGGGCATAAGGAGGGCGTGAACACCCTTGAAGGCCCGATCAAATTCTTCCTGAATTTTTTTCCGCATTTTCTGGGCCGTGAGGTAGTAGGCATCATAGTAACCAGAGCTGAGCACATAGGTTCCCGCAAGGATCCGGCGCTGCACTTCCGCTCCAAACTCCCTCCTTGTCGTACAGTACTGCTCTACAAGGGTCTCCCCGGAAGCACGAAAGCCGTAACGTACTCCGTCATACCGGGCAAGATTCGAGCTCGCCTCGGCAGGGGCGATGATGTAGTAGCATGCGAGGCCGTAGGAAATGGCGTTTTCGAGAGAAACTGGCACCAGTTCCGCCCCCGCATCCTGGCAGATCCGTGCAGCGTGAACCACCGATGCCTCCAGTCGGGAATCCATGTTTTCTCTCTCATATTCCTGAACGAGGCCGATGCGTAATCCCCGAAGGGAGTTTCTTTCGAGAGCATCCAGGTAGCGCCCTTCTTTACGAGGAGTGCAGGTAGCATCCCGAGGATCCTTCCGAGAAAGCACATCCAGGGCCAGGGCAATATCTCCCAAATCTCGGGCGAAGGGACCGATCTGATCGAGAGAGGAAGCGAAAGCCACCAAACCGTAGCGACTGATGAGACCGTAGGTGGGCTTCATACCGTGAACCCCGCAAAAGGCTGCGGGCTGCCGTATGGACCCGCCGGTATCGCTTCCCAGAGCTATGGGACAGTATCCTGCCGCTACTGCAGCCGCACTCCCTCCAGAACTGCCCCCGGGAACAAGGGTAAGATCTCGGGGATTCGAGGTAGGGCCAAAAGCGGAGTTTTCCGTGGAGCTTCCCATGGCGAACTCGTCCATATTTGCCTTCCCCAGGATTACCGCTCCAGCCTCTTCGAGGTATTCCACCACCGAAGCATTGTAAGGAGAGTGCCAGCGTTCCAGCATTTTACTGCCGCATGTAGTGGGAGCTCCCTGGAAACACATATTATCCTTGATTATCACGGGGACACCGCAAAGAGGTGAGGGGAGCTCTTTTTCTGCCTTTATAATGGCATCCAGTTTCTGCGCCCGTTCGAGAGCCTGCTCCTCCATAAGCGTAATAAGCCCGCAAACTTTGGGTTCACAAGAGGATATGCGCCCTAAATGAGCCCGTATCACATCCTCTACGGAAAGCTCTCTTCGGGAGACGAATTGAGCGATGCGCCACCCGGGATATTCCCATAGTTCCATAGTCGTCACACCTCCTCCATGATACGGGGAACCCGTATATAGTCCCCTTCCCTCAATGGGGCCTCCCGCAAAATGGCCTCTCTCGAATTTTCTTGAGAAAGGACATCTTCTCGAAGCGGCCGCACCTCGGCGTTTTCTATGCCAAAGGGATCCATATCGCTCAAATCGGCTTCCTCGAGTTTTTGGAAGTGAGAAAGAATATCCCCGAAGTATTTTGTAAGATTCTCCGCTTCTTCGGAAGTAACTTCAAGCCTCGCCAGCCGGGCGACGTGCTCTACGTCCTTTCGGGTAACTTCCGCCATATCCAGGCCTCCTTCGTTTGATTCCCAAACACCCTCGGTTACGTAAACCGCCTTCGAGAACGTTCAGGCTTTTCAACAGTAGTACGTTCCCTGCCCACATTTGTCGTGAAAAACCTTTCCGGAAAAAGAGCCTCCACCAATTAACTTTCTCTATAAGGATCTTGCAGGAGAGCTAGAAAGGCTTCCTCGGACAGTACCGGAACGTCCAGTTTTCTGGCCTTCTCAAGTTTGCTTCCCGCGCTCTCCCCCGCCACCACAAGCCAGGTTTTTTTGCTCACCGACGAGGTAGGCGACGCTCCCAAAGCTCGGGCTCGTTCCTCCGCTTCGGATCGTGTCAGAGAAGTAAGTTCCCCCGTAAAAACTACCCGTCGTCCCTCCCAAGGCCCGGAGCCGGAGGAAGAAATCTCGTGGATCTCCATGAGAACTCCCGCTTTTTCAAGCTCTCCCAGAGTCTCCTGGTTTTGAGAATCCTCAAAAAAAGCCTTTACCGAGGCGGCGATACGAGGCCCCACTCCCTCCAGAGAGGCAAGGTGTTCCTCCGAAGCCTCCCGAAGCAGGGACATCCTGCCGAATTCTGCGGCAAGAACCCGAGCTACCTGATCCCCCACGTAACGAATTCCCAGGGCATAGATAAGGCGATCCAGGGAGCGTTTTTTGGACGCCTCCAAAGCCTGGAGCAGATTTTCCGCAGACTTCCTGCCCATACGTTCGAGTCCTGCAAGATCTTCCAGGGCAAGGGAATAGATTCCCGCAATGTTTCGCACCAAGTTCCCCTTCAGAAGCTGATCCACCAGTTTCTCCCCGAGCCCCCGGATATCCATACCCTTCCGGGAGGCAAAATGCCGGAGTCCCTCCCGGAGAACCGCCGGGCAAGACCGATTCGGACATCTCCAGGCCACCTCGTCGGGAAGACGAACCGCGCTGCTTCCGCACTCGGGACAGGTACGGGGCATTTCGTAAGGAACGCTCGAAGGAGAGCGGTTTTCCGTATCAGCTCGAAGAACTTCCGGAATGATCTCTCCCGCCTTGCGTACCCACACCCAATCTCCGGGGCGGATGTCCTTACGGTGTATTTCTTCGTGGTTATGCAGCGTAGCCCGCTGTACCACGGAGCCCGAAAGAGTTACCGGCTCAAGACACGCCACGGGGGTAAGAGTACCCGTTCTTCCTACGGAAATTCGGATCTCCCGAAGCAGAGTTTTCTTTTCCTCCGGAGGAAACTTATAGGCCACCGCCCATCGGGGGGCCCTGGCAGTACTTCCGAGTTCATCACGCAGGGCAAAACTCTCCACCTTGAAAACGATGCCGTCCGTATCGTAGGGAAGAGAAAAACGTTCGGTCTCCCAGAAAGCGACATATTCCATCATGGCCTCCCGGGCAGTTACGGATTTTCCGTGAGGTTCCACGGGAAATCCGGCGGAACGCAGCCATTCGAAAAGTTCTCCCTGGGATGCGGCGGGAGCATTCTCCGAGAAAAACGCATGATAGGCGAAGAAACGAAGCTTTCGGGATGCGGTGATGCCGGGGTCAAGCTGACGCAGGGAGCCTGCTCCGGCATTGCGGGGGTTCGCAAAGGGCGGGAGCCCCTCCTCGTCTCGCTCTGCATTGAGAGCTTCGAACTCTTTCCGAGGAAAGTAGACCTCTCCCCGAACCTCCACCCGCCCCTTTTGGAAAATTCGAAGGGCCAGGGGAATCGAGGGGAGAGTACGAATGTTCGGTGTTACATCCTCTCCAAAAATCCCGTCTCCCCGGGTAACTCCCCGAACCAGAACTCCATCTTCGTAGGTAAGGGCCACCGCCACGCCGTCTATCTTGAGTTCACAGGAAAAACCCCGGGAGGGAGTAATTCCCTCCCGCTGGAGGCGTCCGAGATAGGCCCCGAGTTCTCCGGAGTTGAATACGTTGTCCAGGCTCAACATGGGCAGTTCATGCCGAGCTCGGGAAAACCCTTCCCGTACCGCCCCCCCCACCCTCTGGGTGGGGGAATCTTCGGTACGGAGCTCGGGAAACGCCTGCTCCAGCCTCTGAAGATCCCGGAAAAGAGCATCGTACTCTTTGTCAGGGATCTCCGGAGCATCGAGAACATAGTAAAAATACTCGTGTTTTCGCAGCTCTTCTCGAAGTCGTTTCGCCTCGGAAGCTGCGGCTTGTCGTTCCATCACCTATTTCTAATCCCTGGGACGCATGGTAGGAAAGAGAATTACGTCCCGAATGGTTTCCGACTCTGTGAGAAGCATCACCAGGCGATCCACGCCCACTCCCAATCCTCCCGTGGGAGGCAGACCGTATTCCAGTGCATTGATGTAGTCTTCATCGTAGGGATGCGTCTCTTCATCCCCCGCTTCCTTCTTGCTCTGTTGATCCAGGAAACGCTCTTTCTGATCCATGGGATCGTTAAGTTCGCTGAAGGCATTGGCGAATTCCATGCCGTTTATGAAGAGTTCGAAACGATTGGTATAATCCGGATTCTCCGGATCTCTCTTGGAGAGAGGAGAAATTTCCACGGGATGCTTGAGCACGAAGGTCGGCTGAATAAGCTTTTCCTCCCCGAAGGCCTCGAAAAGCATGGAGAGAATGAGAAAACGGCTTTCGTGTCCTTCGATCTCCAATCCCTTCTTCCGGGCAATCTTCCGAGCCTCCTCGTCGGAAGAAATTTCCTGGATATCCACCCCCGCATGCTCTTTGACGAGTTCCGCCATGGTAACCCTCCGGAAAGGGGGTTCCAGGGAAATTTCCTTGCCATACCAGGTTTTCTTTCTTGATCCCACCGCATCCGCCGCAGACACGATGATTTCTTCGGTAAGATCCATCATGTCTTCATAGTTGGCGTAGGCCCAGTAAACCTCCATGGCAGTGAATTCCGGATTATGTCGAGGGCTGATTCCTTCGTTCCGGAAGTTTTTTCCCATTTCGTAGACCCGTCCCATCATTCCCACGATGAGGCGTTTGAGATAGAGCTCCGTGGCGATACGCATGTACATGGGAATTCCCAAAGCGTTGTGGAACGTCGTAAAGGGACGGGCGTTGGCACCCCCCGCAAGGGAAGAAAGGATGGGCGTATCCACTTCGAGGGTTCCCGTTCGGTCCATGACATCCCGGATAGCCCGGATAACTTCCGCCCTTTTCCGGAAGACCTGGCGAACCTCGGGATTGGCGATGAGATCCACGTACCTCTGGCGATACCGTATCTCCTGATCCTTCAGGCCATGCCACTTTTCCGGAAGGGGCCGAAGAGCCTTGGAAAGAAGGGTGAAGCTCTGAACGAGGATGGAAAGCTCTCCCCGGCGGGTTCGGAAGGGAACTCCCCTAATTCCCAGGAAATCCCCCACGTCCACCCATTTCTTGAAAAATCCGTACTGTTCCTCTCCCAAGGCATTTACCTGAAAATAGAGCTGAAGCCGATGAGTTTCGTCTTCCAGGGTCACGAAGGAGGCCTTGCCGTGCTTTCGGAGCGTCATGACCCGGCCGGCGGTAGATATTTCTTCCTCGCCCTGGGCATCTACATCAAGATGGTCGTAGTTCCGATGCACGTACTCCAGGGTATGTTTACGATCCCACCGTTCCTGCTGAAAAGGATCGTACCCCTCTTCACTGCGGAGGCGATCCAGTTTATCTTTTCTCGCCTGAAGAATTTCTTCCTCCGGCGCTTGATTCTGTTCCATAGGCTCCTGCTGTTCCACCATAATGTTCTCCCCTTTCGGATATAAAGAGCTCCCACTCCCGGACGACCTTTTCGAGAGAAGGCCAATCCTTTATGCTTCCAATGGTACGACGCAATTCTACCGCACCGGACAAACCTCTGAAAATACCTCCCAGAAAACGCTTCAAGAGAACTACCGCCGCCTTCTCCCCCTCCTCCGCCACCATGCGCTCCGCAAGGTGGAGAAGTGCCTGCACCCGAAAGCGGAGAGACGGGTTCGCCAGGGTCTCTTCCACGGGATATCCCAGGATCTTGAGGGCTTGAGGAAAAAGAAAGGGATTGCATATAACTCCCCGGGCCAGAAGCACTCCTACACAGCCTCGGCGGAGATAGTCGCGTACATCTTCAGGAGTATAGACATCCCCGCTGCCGCTGATGTATCCTGGAAAGCGCACGGCTATGGCTCCCACCTCGTCCCGGTTGGAAGACCCTGCGTACTTCTGGGCAGGGGTTCTTCCGTGAACCGAAATATGCATCGCCCCCGCCTCCAGGAGCACTTCACAGAATTCTTCAGTCTCCAGGGGCTGCCCGGGGCCACAGAGGCGGATTTTTCCCCATACGGGAATACCCAGGGGTTGCAAGCTTTTGATCATGGCCCCCGCAATTTTCGGATAGTTCAAAAGGGCGGCTCCTTCTTTCCGCCGCATCACTTTCCGTACGGGGCAGGCCATGTTGACTTCCACCGCTTCCGGCAGGGCTCCATACCGTAGAGCCTCTTCGGCTCCCCGGGCAATCTCCTCGGGAGAATCTCCGAAAATCTGGAGCACCAGGGGGGATTCTCCCTCTCGGGGGAGCATCTTTCGAGTCACTCGGTTCCCGTGGAGGAGCCCCGCACAGCTTATCATTTCGGTATGGGTGAGCCCCGCTCCAAGTTCCCGGTAGAAGTCCCGCACCGGCGCCATGCTGATAGCCGCAAGAGGGGCGAACCAAAGAGGATTGGTCACCGCCACCCCGCCGATTTGCCTGGTCTCATTTCCTTGTTTCCGTTCAGCCACGGGGGGAAGATCCCTCCTCAAAAACATGACGGTGATAAAGAATCCGGAGCCCTTCCAAGGTAAGCCAAGGATCCACATGAGTGATGGTCTCCGAAAGATCCTTGAGAATTCCCGCCTGCCCTCCCGTGGCGACAACCGGCGTCTCTTTGGCCAGCTCCCGCCACATCCGCCGTACCAGTCCATCCACCATTCCCACATACCCGTAGAGAATTCCCGACTGGATGGCCTCTATCGTGTCTTTTCCGATGGTCTGGGGAGGAACTTCCAAAGGAACCCTGGGGAGTTTGGCGGTTTTTCCGAAAAGAGCCTCCACGCTCACGTTAAGTCCCGGAGCGATGGCGCCTCCGATGTAGGCACCCCGGCAATTCACAGCATCCAGTGTCACGGCGGTGCCGAAATCCACCAGAAGCAGAGGGGCTCCGTAACGCCGGATTCCCGCCACGGCATTAACCAATCGGTCCGCCCCCACATTCCGAGGTTCCCGAACCTCCACGGCAAGACCGAGGTCCATGGTAGGGGTTACCTTCAGAGCTTTCATGCCCAGGGAACTTTCTATTCCCTGAATCCATGCAGCTTCGAGAGAGGGCACCACACTGGAAACGATAGCTCCCCTCAGAGATTTTCGGGGAATTTCCGCAAGGAACATGAGGTTTAAAAGATACACCGCCAGCTCGTCTCCGGTCCTTCTATCCGAAGTAAGCCGCCAATGGCACCGGAGCCTGTCTCCCTCGTATATTCCCACCACCGTATTGGTATTTCCCACATCGAGCACGAGCAGCATTCTTTTATCACCCCAAATATAAAAAGAACATCCCCCCTGCGGAAAGGCAGAAGCAGAGAATGCGCCGTACCGCAGAAAGGTCGATATTCATACACAACAGACACGCCGTTGTCGAAGATCCCAGAGCCAGAGCAAGGTAGAGGTTCCCGAAGGAAAAGGGGGTAAGGAGAGAAATCTGCTCCATCAAGCCATGCCACAAAGACAGAAACTCCTCACTCCACCCAAGCAGCCATTCCCCTCCGGGAAGACCCAGAAAAACGAGGGCCCCTAAAAGAGAAATTCCAGGAAGAAGAAAGGCGTAGATCGGCAAAACGAAAAAATTGAGCACAAGACCTCCCAGGGGAACACTTCCAAAGGTTTCGATGAGAGGAGCTCCCGTAACACTCCATGCCACGGGGCTTCCTCCGAAAAAAACAGCCCTCCAGGAAAGGCTTCCGAGAAGAGTTATACCCAGAGAAGCAAGTACGGAAAGACGCCATCCGAGATCCCAAAACCACCAGGGGCGCCACAGCAGGAGAAGGGATGCCCCGAGAGCCACCGCATTCGCCACGTTTCCCCGGTAACCGAGAAAACGTCCGATCAGGAGGATTTGGGCCATCAACCCGGCTCGGAGAGCGCTGGGAGAAGCCCCTGCCAGAAGAACGTAGAGCCACATACCCCCGGAGATCAGCGGGAACCGGATCCTGCCGAAGAAAGGCGGAAAGATCCACCAAAGCAGGAGAGCCACAAGACCCACATGGAATCCTGAAACTGCCAGGAGATGGGCGGTTCCCCATCGTTGATGCATGCTTCCGAGTTCGGGATCCCTTTCTCCCAGCCAGATCGCCAAAAGATAGCCCCTCAGAAAAGGAGGAAAATCCAGAAGGAGTTTCTCTCTAAGGTAACTTCTCCAGGCGGAAAGGCTCCAGGAATTTTCGGGAAGAATTCTACGCTCGGTTGCCCGGATCTCCAGAAAAACCCCTCGGGCCCCCCAATACTTTTGCTCGTCGAAGGAAGAGTTCTTTTTTCGGGAAGAATCTTTTTCCTCCAGAGGCACCAAGGTGCCGGACAAAAGAAGTTCCGTCCCTTCTTTCAGGGCCTCTCGGGGGAAGGTATTGTATAAAATCTTCCCCCGGGAAGTGGCAACCACGTGAATCCACCGCCCCCCCCAGGGGCGCTCCAGCACCACCCGTCCCTTGCCGGAAAATTCCCGGACATTGCTTCTGTTTCCGGAGAGGTTTTCGAAGCGGAAAAGCATACCCCCCGAGGCGAAAAGAAGCAGGAAAAAAAGGGCAACACTCCGCCGAGAGAACAAGGGTTCTCCCGGAGGAGCATAAAGCAGAGCCGTTCCCCAGAAAAAAAGGCTTCCCACTCCCAGGGAAATGACCAAAGGTGCTCCGCTCTCCCGAGCTCCGAGAGCTCCCATGAGAAGAAGCAGAAGAAGCAAAGCGGGGTATTTGGAGATCACCAGCCGGGTCCGACGGTTATGAGAGGAGCGATCTTTTCGAGGCGTTTGGATCCGATGCCGGGAACCTTGAGAATCTCTCCGGAATCCTTGAAACTTCCCAGCTCCTTACGGGTTTCCAGAATTTTTTGAGCCAGTACCGGGCCAATGCCGGGCAGTTTTTCCAGCTCTTCGAGCCTGGCGGTATTGATATCGAGAAGTCCCGGAGAAGAACTGGAATTCCCCTCCCGGGGAGCTCGTTTTAATTCCAGGGTATCCGCAGGAGTCTCTCCGAGAGGAAATCGAGCAGGAATTTTGATGTGCATGGCATCCGTCAGGGGAGAAGCCAGATTGATTCCCTCAGTATCCGCATGAAGGGTAAATCCTCCAGCTTTCTCCACCGCTAGGTAGATCCGATCTCCCGGAGAAACTTCATAGACTCCCGGGCGAACTACCTCTCCTGTAATATAGACGTACCATATTTCGGTTTTCCGGGAATCCGCCTCTTCCCTCACATCGGAAGAAGCCTGTCGTTCCTGACGCCAGCTCAGGGCAGGCCCTGCAACCGAGGTGGGATTTTCATCCTTCCATCGGCCCCGAAAAACGGAGATGAGCCCAAAGGCTGCGAGAAGCAGGAGAACTCCCAGGAAATAATAGAGAATTCCCTGTCTTTTTCGAGGGTTCATACAAAAACCTCCCCTTTTCAGCATCTACGTTCCCAAATCCGGAAGGGCTTTTCGGGAAACCCCTCTATAACGCCGGAGCCACATCCAATCCAAGAGGGTGTACGATTCCGCTTCCTTGAAGAAGAGGGATCTTTCAATCAGTCTTTTCGACACGTTCTCCCCGAAGACACCAGTGTTCTCCCGAGAGGATCCGAACTTTTACGAAGTTCCCGAGAAGATCTTCGGAACCCTGCACAAGCACCACCTTGTCCGTAGGAGTGCGCCCCTGCAAAAGTCCCTCTCCCCGAGGAGCCGGAGCATCAAGAAGAATTTCCTGTACCGTTCCGACAAGCTCCCTGTTTTTTTCCAAAGCTATCCGCCGCTGCAGCTCGTTCACCCTGTCGAGCCGGCGGAAAATTTCTTCCCGGGAAAGCTGTTCTTCCATAGAGGCCGCCCCGGTGCCGGGGCGGGAAGAGTACGCTGCGGAATGAACGAGATCGAAACGGAATCGTTCCAGAACATGGAGAGAGGCCTGAAAATCCTCCTCCCTTTCTCCGGGAAACCCCACAATAAGGTCGCTGGTGATACCCACGTGAGGCATGGCATTTCTAAGCAGGGAAATAATGGCCGCATATTCTTCCACCGAATACCCCCGGTTCATTCTGTGGAGCACCGTGTCGCTCCCCGATTGGATGGGAAGGTTCAGGGAAGGGCAAATTACCGGGTACCCCTCGACCATGGCGGAAACGACCTCTGGAGAAAGATCCTTGGGATGATTCGTGGCAAATCGGAGCCGCCGCAACCCCGGAAGGGCCGCACATTCTCGAAGAAGCCGGGCAAAAGACCAGGAATCATCCCGATCGGTGCCATAACTGTTCACATTTTGTCCCAAAAGGGTTATTTCCAGAACCCCCTGATGGATAAGAACCCGGGCTTCTTCCAAGATTTCCCGGGGATCCCTGGATTGGAAGCGGCCCCGCACATAGGGTACGATGCAATAGGTGCAGAAATTATCGCATCCATGGGCGATGGTTATAAACGCCTTCCAGGGGTTGGGCCGACAAAGAGGTGTGCAGTGGAGATCTTCAAGCCCCCGAGGATCCTCGTCGAGAAGGAGCCTTCTCTCTCCCCCGGATAAAAAGCTCTCCACTTCCGAGACAACGCCTCCCAGATGACGAGGCCCCGCCACGAGAAAAACTCCGGGAAAACGCCGGAGAATCTTTTCTCCCAAGCGCTGGGCCATGCAACCGATAACCGCCATGAAAGGGCCCTTTTCCGGATTCCATTTTCCCTGAAAACGACCGAGCATGCTCCAGACTTTTTGTTCCGCCTTTTCTCGAATGCTGCAGGTTACAAAAAGAAGAAGTCGAGCCTCCTCCTGGGACGTTTCGGACCATCCCCGAGAAACCAGTTCCGTGCGGAGACGATCCGCATCGTACACGTTCATCTGGCACCCGAAGACGACCAGAGCAAAGGTTTTCATGACAAACACCCCCCGGGGGGAAATAATACCACGGGTTCCCGGGAAAATCCGGAATACCTCGAAGAAAAATATAAAGGAAACACTCTTTTACAAACCCCGGAGAGCATATCACAGGAAGCGGAGGGTATCCCCTCCGCTTCCTGTGGCACACGTACCGAACAGGGCAGATAAAGCCCCTCAAGACACGAAACCGGGAAAATGTATGCTTCTACTCAGACACCTCGAACATGTCCTTTCCCACGCCGCATACAGGACAGACCCAATCGTCGGGTATATCTTCAAAGGAAGTTCCCGGAGCAACGCCGGAATCGGGATCCCCGGTTTCAGGATCGTAGACATAACCACAAACGGTACACACATACTTTTTCATCTCTCGCTACCTCCCTGTACGTTAGGATAGTGTGAGTCTAGAACCTTAGGGATCCATTATACGAGCTTTTCCCATCCTCTGACAATAGGAAACTCCCCAAAAAACATTTTTTCCGTAAAATCAAAGAGTTTTTACAAGGGGTCTCTTTCTTGATCAGAGGATGAAAATTCCTTTATCGAAACCTCCCGTGAGAATTTGCGGTCCCGAGTCTCCCAAAAAGAGATCATCCTCTATCCGGACTCCTCCCCGGCCTTCCAGGTAGACCCCCGGCTCCAGAGTAAAGAGGTCTCCTAAAGAAAGGAGATCCGCAGATCGAGAGGATATGCGGGGATTTTCATGAACGTACAGGCCGATTCCGTGCCCCAGGCCATGGGAAAAGGCCTTGCCGTATCCGTAAGAATCGATAAGGGATCGGGCAGCCCCGTCCACCGAAGAGGCTTCCACTCCTTCCTCCACCGCACGAAGAGCCGTCTCTTGGGCCTTGCAGAGGAGTTCGTGTACATCCCGCAGCCAGGGATCGGGTTTTCCCAGAGAAAAAACCCGGGTAATGTCACAAACATATCCCTTAAATCGAGCTCCGAAATCCACCACCACCCATTCTCCCGAAGAAAAGGGACGATCCGTGGCCCTTCCGTGAGGAAGAGCGCTCCGAGGCCCCGAAGCGATTACCGGATCAAAGGCGAATCCTTCGGCCCCTTCGGTACGCAGAAAGAACTCCAGCAACGCCGCATACTGGCGTTCCGTCATGGAAGGAGAGACTTTTTCCAGAGAGCGCAAAAAACCCTGGTGGGCGAAATTCGCAGCTTTGCGAACGCATTCGACCTCCAGGGGATCTTTTTTTCGTTGAAGCCCCGGGAGCATGTCCCCCGCATCCTCCCACCAAAAAGACATGTCACCGAGTTTTCGATACTCTCCGTAGGAAACCCGATTGCCTTCAAATCCCACGCGGCTCGCTCCGAAGTTTTCCAGCACTTCCTGCAAAGTCTGAAAGATATTCCCCGACTCCTGAAGATGTGCGGGCCAAGGAGATTGCTGCCGGGCCTGGTTGATATACCGGCCGTCCACCACGAGAAGAGCCTCCTCCATGGTGACCACGAGGGCTCCCGAGGTTCCCCTAAAGTTGGAGAGGTAGTAGAGCCCTTCCCAGTTATATCCTTCTACCACATAGCTCACAAAGGCATCCAAGCCCCGGGAAGCCATAAGGCCTCGCAAGCGGGTGAGGCGCTCTTCAAAAAGAACCGTTTCCATGGGATATCTCCTCCTTTGTGATAACGTCGAGCTCAAAGCGATTTCCTGTCCTCTTCACCCCTCGGTCGGAGCAATTCAGGAGAGCGCAAGAAGCCGCCAAAGCTCCTCCCTGGAGGAAAAGGGAGTCTCGTTTTTTCGAGGCTCCTCCTCCACTCTTCCGATGATCTCCGAAGGGATTCCCTGGGCGTTCAGTTCTTTCATGGCTTCCCCGCAGAACCGCCCGGGAAGAACCGCCAAAAGGGCTCCGGAAGAGATGAGATGCAAGGGATCGAACTTGAGAATCTTCGCAGCCTTTGCAGTGAGGGGGTGACAGGGAATGGACCTGAGATCCACCGTAAGAGCCCGGGGAGAAAGGAGAGCCATTTCTCCAAGCCCTCCCAAGACACCACCCTCGGTGGGATCGTGCATAAATCGTGCCCTCGAACGAAGGATCTTCGACTCCGGAAGCACAGAAAGATCCTTACTCCACCGGGAAATTTCCTCAATTTCCGAGGCATCGAAAAAATTCAGCAGATCCGGGCGATCCTTGGCAAGAATGCTCATACCTTCGAGTCCCGCATGTTTGGTCATGAGAAGGCAGTCCCCGGGGCGCACGTTCTCCATGGAAAGACAGGAATCCGCAATTCCGAGAAGGGTAGCGCTCAACACAGGAGTCTCGTAGCGGTCGGAAAATTCCGTATGGCCTCCCACCACCGCAATATCCATGGACGAGCAAGTCTCTCCGATTTCGCGCATGAGTTCTTCTACCCGCTCTTCCGGAGTATTTCGAGGAAAAATCATGGTTACCAGAAGGTACGCGGGATCCGCCCCCTTAGAGGCGATGTCGTTCACATTGATATGCACCAGGAGTGCTCCCGCTCCTTCTTGGGCTCCCACCACGGGATCCGAAGAGGCCACGAGCAGTTTTCCCGGAGGGAAGTCGATTACCGCCGCATCCTCGCCCACCAAAGGACCGATGAGAACCTCTTTTCGAAGAGCTCCGGAATGGCGGAGAACACGGCGCCGAAGCCGTTCCGGAGAAAGTTTGCCCGTTTCTGGAACATCAGAAGTTTTATGCATAATTCCTTTCACTCCGTATTCTTGTACGCATGGATTTCGCCGTGCATACTGTAAAGACAGCCGCAATAGTTCTGACGATACAGCCCCAGCATGCGGCTTTCCGCGACGGAACGTTGAAAGCCGCCCTCTTTTCGCCAGATTTTATGCAACCATTCGAGGCCATACCGAGATGCCACCGACTGCCCTATGGCCTGGATCCGCCGAACGTCCTTATGGGGACTTATGGTAAGGGTGGTGGCAAGAAGGGAACATCCCTCCTGCCGAGCCGTTCTCGCCGCATGGGAGAGCTGAAGAAAGAAACAGAGAGAGCAGCGCATTCCCTTCTCGGGCTCCGTCGCATAGGGCCGGGTTTTTTCGAGCCATTCCTGAGGAGCCCATTCCGGGAAGAGCGCCCGCCCTTCCCGGTGGTTTTCCAGAATCTCCACGGCCTTCCGGCGGAGCTGATACTCCTCCCGAGGGTAGATGTTGCTCCCGTAGAAGTACCCAAGAACATCGTGCTCTCGGGCCAGCTCCTCCCAAGGCACCGTGGCATCCGGAGCGCAGCAGATATGAAGCAGGCATCGTTTTCGTATCACTCTGGCCGCTTCCTTTCTATCGCCATACCTGGGAGATTACTCCTCTCCCACAGCCGCCTCTTCTCTTTCCTGATTTCCCTCAAGGCAAACTTTTCGGGGATCTTCTTCTACGGGAATTCTCTCGTAAGCATCCTCGGAAACCGAGGAGGAGAAGATAAGATACCCCGTGTGGCCTATCATCTGGTCTTCGGGACGGATTCGGTTGGGATTTGTCTTCAAGGAACGAAGAAAAAGTTCCTCCACCTGCACGTCCAGGAACTTCTTTTCCCGCAGCCCCCGAAGCACCGCCTCGATCTGGTTGAAGGTGGGCACCAGGATGCCCAGGCGTCCTCCCGGAGTAAGGGCTTTCTTGGCGTAATCCAGGTAATCCCAGGGGTTGGGAAGATCGAGAAATACCGCATCCATTCCCTCCTGATCAAATCCGCCCTGATCCAGGTCAAGGGTGGCGAATTCCACCCGGTCCCCCATTCCCCAGCGAAGTACGTTCTGCCGGGCCTGCTCGGCGAAATCCTCCCGTTTGTCATAGGTAAAAACTTTTCCCTCGGTCCCCACAAATTGGGCAAGAATGGTGGTGAGCCCCCCTGAGCCTGTACCGCACTCCAGCACCCGAGCTCCGGGAAAGATGTTCAGGTTCAGGAGGATGTAGGCTCCATCCTTGGGATAGATGATCTGGGTTTTTCGCTTGATCCTCCGGACATATTCCCCGAGGGTGGGGCGAAAAAGGAAAAAGGGCTTTCCAAGGTGGGTATATACCACATCACCGAATGATTTTACGGCAACTTCGTCGTGAAGCACCTGGCCAAGATGGGTTCCCTGCTTTCCTCCTTCCCGGAGGGTTATGATGTAACTGTCCCCCTTATGGGGGGACCAAATAAACACAAGTTCTCCGTAAGCGAGCATATGGACTAGGCCTTCAGAAGCGCCGCAAAACGCTCCGCCACATCCTTTGGAGAAAGGCCCATTTCCGCCATGACATCCTCGGAGGCTCCGGATTCACCTAAACGAGAGACCCCAAGGGCTCCGAAGGCAGGAGCGTATCCCAGGGAGAGGATCCTGGAGGCCAGAATGGACCCGAGCCCCGTATGAAGGGAGTGGTCTTCGTAGGCAAGCACCGCTCCGGAAGAGGCATACCTCCGTATATCTTCATCCTTGAGGGCTAGAGGACAGGGCACATGCACCACCCTGGGAGAAATACCCTTTTCGAGGAGAATTTCCCGGGCCTTCAGAGCTCTCCAGGCCATATGGCCCATGCAGAAAATGGTACCGTCCTTGCCGTCCCGGAGCAGATCCACCGCACCGTATTCGAAAGTATAGGAAGCATCATAAAAAGGAGTGCCGTCCTCCCGAGTAATCACGGGAAGTTTGCTCCTCCCCATGGCGAGACAGACATTGCCCCAGCTGGCAAAAGCGTAACGGGTAGCCCGGTCCGTCTGGTTCGGGTCCGCGGGAACGACAAGCCTCCAGCCGAAGAAGTTACGGAAGAGCCCCACGTAATCGATGGACTGGTGCGTCATGCCGTCTTCGCCCACATCAAGCCCCACGTGGGTGAGACCCAATTTGAGATTCGCTCCGTTACAATCGTTCAAGCGTTGCTGATTGTAGGTTTCCGCAATGCCGAAAACACCGAAATCCACCCAGAGAGAGACCGCCCCCCCTGCCGAAGCGGCTCCCGCCACGGTGGCCGTGGCATGTTCCTGGATTCCCGTCTGGATAAATCCTTCCGGAAGGGCCTTGGCAAAACCCGATGTCTTCACGGATCCCGCAAGATCGCAGTCGAAGACCAAAAGGGGAGTATTCTTTCCTCCGGAGGGGTTTCTTTTCCCGAGATCCCCCAGGGCATTGCCAAAGGCGGAACGGTTATCCGTTTTTTCCGAAGCCTCATAGAGCCTGGGAGTACCCGTATCGACATGCACGGGGTACCGGGGAATTTCCCGTCCCTTGGGAGGCGTATTCCGGGAACGCCGGAGGGATGCCTCTTCGAGGTACGGCGCAAGGCCAAGCTCTTTCATGGCCTCCAGATACTGCTCCCCCGAGAGGGGTTTTCCATGATATTCGGGAGTATTTTCCATAAAAGAAACCCCTTTGCCCATAACGGTGCGGCAAAGGATAACCCGGGGGATCGGAGAAGAGGAAGCATCTCGAAGGGCAGCATAGAGAGCCTGGAGATCATGGCCGTCGCACTCTGCCACTTCCCAGCCGTCGGCCTCCCAGAGTTTGCGGATATCGAAGGGCATGATCTGGTCCAGGGTTCCGGAAATCTGGATGTTGTTATAATCCACCAGTACCGTGATATTGCCGAGTTTCTCCTTGGCGGCGATACGGCGGGCTTCCGCTATCTGCCCCTTCACCTGACCTCCGTCACCCATGAGGGCATACACCCGTTTAGAGATCCCCCGGGCTCGCAGGGCGAGGGCGTATCCCACCGCCGCCGCGAGCCCTTGGCCGAGATTGCCCGTACCCCAGTCGATACCGGGAACCGAACGCTCCACATGCCCCGAAAAACAGCTGCCGCATTGGCGAAAGTGGGCTACCGCCTCGGAGGGATCCACAAATCCCCAGGCCCCCAAGGCCGCATAGGCTCCGGGAGAGGTGTGACCGTGATCGATTACCAGAAAATCCCTTTCCAGGGTTTCGCAGTTTTCCGGAGAAATTTCTGCCACACCGTAGGCGAGCATGTACATTTCCATGCTCGAAAGAGAGCCTCCGGGGTGCCCGCTTTTCGCAAGAGTCGTCATGGTGAGAACCTCTCCCCGAGCCTTTCGACACATGCCGGAAAGCTCTTCCAGCACCTCCGGGGAAAGAATTTTTTCGGGAAATCCCTGTACCGTTTTTTTACATACACCCATAGAAAATCGCTCCTTCTGTGTACACCTCTCCGAGGAAATCCGGAAAACCGATTTTTCGTCCCTTCCGGAGCCGTTTCGCCCCGAAAAGCCATATTTTATGGATTATAACACTTTCCCCGGACTCTTTTCTGAAGAAAGCTCGCAAAAAAAGAGACCCCTTGGCGAAACGTCCGAGGGAGTCTCCCTTTTCATGCAAATCTCGTAAAAAGGCGGTTCCTAAAGAGAGTCCCTCTCTTCAAGAGGTTCTTTTCCCTGAAGAAAGGGATCCTCTCCTACCGCATAGAGAAGATCGGAATAGGCCGTGCGTCCATCGTAAACGGCATTCACCAAGGCAGTTCTCGCTTCACTGAGAGCAACCCGGGCGTCGAGCACGTCGATGTTGGTTCCTACCTGGGCGGTATAGCGTCTCAGTGCCATTCGATAATCCTCTTCGGCACTCTCCACCTGAGCTCGGGCAACCTCCATTCTTTGCTTGGCCGATTCAAGATCGAGGGTTGCCGTGGAAACTTCAAGGCCTATTTGACGCCGCAAATCCTCCAGCTCGTGAAGAAGTTGCCGGGCCAGGCTCTTTGCCTGGGAAGCCTTGGCATTCTGTTCTCCTGAATCGAAGAGGGTCCATTGCAGAGAAAGACCCAGGGTCCAATCATCGTTATCGGGGAAAAAAGAGTCATCCGCCGCACTGACTTCCCCTCTAAAAAGCACCTGAGGGAGAAGCTGTCCCTTTTCAGCCGCTGCCACCTGCAAGGCCGCTTCGCTCTGAGCTTCCAGAGAAAAAATTTCCGGCCGAAGGGTAAGGGCCGTGGAAATGGGATCCGAGGGCACCTGAAAAGCGGGAAGAGATGTTTCCGGCTCTCCCAATGTGTAGGCATCCTGAAGGGAAACTCCCACGGCGCGCTCCAGAGCCTTCCACGCCACCTTCACCGCATTATCCATGCGAATGCGGCTCAGTTCCGCACTGGAAACATCGACCTGTACCCGAAGAACCTCGTTTTTCGCCACCACTCCATTGCGGTAGAAGGCTTCCACCTGCTTCAAATGTTCTTCTGCAAGCTCCACGGATTCCTCTGCTACCGTCAGCTGGGCCCGATAGCGTTGCACGTTGTAGTAGGCTTTGCGAACACTGTTCGTGACAGACTGCAGGGATCTCGCATAAAGAGATTCCGCCGAATTCTTCTGAAACTCCGCAGCCTTTACTCCCGCCCGAAGAGATCCTCCCGCATAGAGCACCTGGGTAAATTGAAGGGCGGTATACCAGGTATCTTCATATCCCGCAGGAGCAAATCCGATGATATCTCCCGTATTGTTTCCGTAAACGGCGTACTGTTTGGCATCCTTGTTCTTGGTGTACGAAAGGAGTACCCCAAGATTCGGCCCCATGCCGGCTTTGGCAACATTCACCTGTTCTTCTGCCTGAAAAACCTGCTCACGAGCTCCCAAAACGATGGGGTTTTCCTTCGTGGCAAGATTCAGAGCGGTTTCCAGAGTCAGCTCCTCCGCTCCGGTCCGGGGAGCGAGAATTCCCACCAGGAACAGCACCGTCAAAAAGGACAGGTTCCTTCGCCATGCAACAAGAGATCCTCCGGGGGTCTTTCGGAGAGAGGCAAAACAACTCGTACAACGGATGATCTTATTTTTTTTCACGTAACGATCCTCCTTACTTTTCCGACAATCTTACAGCATGGAAAACCTTGCTCTCCAGCCTCTTCCGGGACAAAAAATCTGAAAGCCACTATAGCACCCTCTTCGTTTAGAGGTCAACGAAGGAACGGTTCAGGCACCCGGGGTCTTGAGAAAAATCTGGAGAATCTCTCGGACCTGTCGTTCCCCCTGAAGAACGATATTTTCTATCTCCGAAGGATTGATTTCCAGGATGTCCCAGGCTTTTTCCGAAAAGGGAGGAAAAAAATAGGATCCTCCGGATCCGAGAGAAAGGAGGTTTACGAGAAAATCCGCCACATGGAGTACCGAAGCGACCTTCTCGTTCTCCGCCCGATCCGGAAGGTGATGGTACCGAACGGGATCCCAAAGAGCTTTAGGAATTTTCCACTGTTCCAACAGTTTTCCTCCCACCAAGGCATGGGAAAAACCAAGCTCTTCGTGTTCCGCCTCAAGAAGGGGTATTTTTTTCTGCAGTGCAAGTACCAAGGCATCCGCCATCTCCGCCGGAGCATGGCGGATGAGAAAAATTCTTCCGATATCGTGCAGAATTCCCGCCACAAAAAGGCGCTCTTCCTCTTTTTTGATCCCCCCCCGATCGGCGAGAACCCGGGCAAAGACACCGGTGGCCACGGAATGCTCCCAAAAAGCCCGCATATCGATAAATGTTTTGGGAATTCCCTTGAAAAGAGAGGTTACGGAAACCGCCAGAGAGAGGGAGGCCAGCTCCCGAGACCCGATAATAGTTACCGCTCTCGCAATGGTATCTATTCTCGAAGGAAATCCGTAAAGGGCGCTGTTCACTATTTGGAGAAGTTTGGCGGAAAGGCTCGTGTCCTTCTCCACCACCTCTGCAATGTGAGCGGCGGAGCTTTTGGGAGAATCGATGACCTGTTTCACTTTGAAGTAAATATCCGGAAGCGAGAAGAGTTTCTGGGGATTTCTCAAAAGTTCTTCTGGAGTGAGGTTTTTCTTTCGGGACACATACACGGGGGGACGTTCGGGAAGAGGGATCTCCCGGCGAAAGATTCCTCCGGAATCCAAGGCTTCCCGAGCCATACGTTCTCCCAAGATTCGGAAGATTTCCCGCACCATGGGATGTTTTTCGGACATTCTCCCCCCTCCCCGAAGGCGAAGGAAGGCGTAAATGGCCTCTATCTGATCTCCTGAAAGCCCGGAAAAAGAACTTTCCACCGCTCCCTGTTCTTCTTCCTCTTCGGATTCCACATAGGCCCCGGTAATTCCCCAAACCTTGAGAGAACGGAGATATTTTCCCTTTATAACTGCCCCCTTCTGGAGCATTACGCGCCCTCCGGGGCCCATAAGATCTGATGCAAGAACCATGCCTTCCGCCAGATCATCCACATGCACATGCTTCACTCCGCCACCTCCACCATCCTTTTATTCCGTACGGCAATCCGGAAATTCGCTGCCTTTTCCGGAAAGAGTCGCATTTTTCAAAGGGAACCAACCAGACAACAATGATACAATTCCGCCAACTCTATACTCTATCTAGAGTTTTCCACAAGGCTCTTTCTGAAGAAAGAGCCTCAGGGTTTTCTCCACCGCATCCTTGCGAAGAGGTTTCGCAAGATGCGCATCCATTCCCGCGTCCAGACACTTTTTCACATCTTCTTCAAAGGCATAGGCGGTCATGGCAATGATGGGAGTATGGCTTTTCGATTCCGAGGAGGATTCCATTTCTCGAAAAATTCGAGAGGCTTCGAACCCATCCATGACAGGCATGGAGCAATCCATAAAAATCAAATTGAACTTCCGATCCTTCTCGAGTACAAGGACGGCTTCCTTTCCGTTTTCCGCTACTACGATCTCGGAAGAAGGAATGATTTTTCGCAGCATCCCCTTGGCTACTACCTGGTTTACCTTGTTATCTTCCACTAAAAGAAATCGGCAACGCCTTTCGGCAAAACTTTCGAGTTCCGCAAGGTTTTCCTCTACAGGGAAAGTTTTCAGTTCCTCAAGGGAAACGCCGAAAAGCTCTGCAATCTTACGATGGAGTACCGCAGCGGAGAAGGGAAAGTAAAGTTCCGAAGGAATTCGGACTTCTCCGGGGAGCCGTGTTTTTATATACATCGGAAGCAGGAGTGCTCGGGATATCTCTCCGAGGGAATCAATAAAAGTTCGAAATTCTTCCGAAACCTCCAGGAAATTCGCTCCTCCGGATTCACTCAAAACCAGCCCGTGGAAAGGCCCTTCGGAAGGGCCCTTCAAGAGGGCTTCCTTCGTCGAAAGATACCAGGCCACTTCGCCTCCAAGGGCTCGAATCTGTTCGCTGAAAAGCGAGGCTAGTATGGCATCGGGACATACAAAAAGGATCTTCCGGTTTTCGAGAAACGGATATATTTCCAGAGGCTGCATAGTATGAGGAAGAAGCTTTAATAAAACCGTGAAGGAGCTTCCCCGATGTTTTTCGCTCTCCACATGAATTTCGCCTTCCATGAGCTCCACAAGCATACGGGTAATGGTAAGTCCGAGTCCCGTACCGCCCTTGCCGGAAGAAGAGGCCAGATCCGCCTGCACGAACTTATCGAAAATTTTCGGAAGATCGTCCTGGGATATGCCGATTCCCGTATCCCGAACCTGGAAGCAAAGGTGTTCACCCTTTGGGGAAACCTCCACGAAAACGTGTCCCTCATCGGTAAACTTTACTGCATTGCCCACCAGGTTTGTAAAGATTTGGCGTATCCTCCCCGCATCTCCCACGTACCGGGAGGAGAGAGCGGGATCAAAGCGGGAGTAAAACATAAGCCCTTTGGAAAAAGCCCGAGGAGCAAAAAGCTGTACCACCCCGTTTATAAGTTCCTGAAGATCGAAGGGGTCGCTTCGTATATCGAGACGCTTCGCCTCAATTTTGGAGAGATCCAGAATATCATTGAGCAAATCCAGAAGAGCCGTGGCGGAGCTCAGGATGATCTTTACCCGCTCCATGTCCCGGGGCTCCAGGGGGCTATCCTGGAGGAATTCCCCCATACCGATAATGCCGTTCAAAGGCGTTCGAATTTCATGGCTCATATTGGCCAGGAACTCGCTCTTTGCCCGGTTGGCACTTTCCGCTTCTGCCGCAAGTATGTTGGCTCTCTGAATGGAAGACTCCAACTCCCGGTTAGCCTGGGCAAGTTCCCGAGTTCGTTCCTCCACCATTTTTTCCAGTTGATGTCGGTATGCGTACAGTTCCTTTTCGGACTGTTCGAGAATGGCCACCTTGTTGCTGAGATCCTGATTCAGTTCCTGGATAGTTTGGTAAAGTTCCGCATTCTGGAGGACACTGCTGGTGGAATTGAGAAGAACCGTAAGAAAGGCCAGGGAGAGCTCGAGTATGCTTTCGGGATTATTGCGGAGAACCCCCACGAAAACCCCCAAAGGGCGTCCTTCGGCGGAAAGAGAATGGAGAAGCACCGAATAACCGGAAGTACCGCTCACGATGATGGGTTTGTTTCGTCCCAAAGCCCATGAGGCTGTACCGTCATCGATGAGCACGTTAAGCTCGTTCTCCAAAAACCCTTCCTTCTCCCCAGGAAGGCAGATGATATTTTCGAATTCCAGCCCCGTGTCATCGAAAAGATAAAACCCCATAACAATAAAACGAAGAAAGGATTCTATGCGCTCCGCACAGGTAGCGAGAATTTCCCGGGGATCGTTTCGCTCCATGTTTACGGCATAATTTCCCACGCTTACAGCCGCTTCGAGAACACTCAAGGCAGCCTGTTTCTCTTCGGTAAGCGCTTCCACCCGGGCCTTCAGAAAGGTTATATTCTCCAATTCGCTCATGGAACCCTCACCCTCTCCACGGCATGAATTCAAAAAGTTCTCTTTTTACAAGTCCCATCATACCATTGAACACATCTTTGAACATATCTTTAGTGTGTGAAAGGAAAGAAAAATTGTGCCAGCACCACTACTACTGGAAGCGTGAGGGCGCTTAAGAGAGTGGAACACATGACGGTGCTTGTGGCAAAATCGGGATGCAGATCGTACTCCACCGCAATGAGAGCGGTAACCACTGCCGTGGGAAGGGCGGAAGAGATAAAGAGAACCTGAGCGGCAATTCCCGAGAATCCCATGAGGAAAATGAGCAGAAGCCCCAGAAAAGGAGAGAGAATCAATCGGAAAAAGCTGGCGTAGTACATGGGGCGATTTCCAAGGGACCATCGGGTTCGATAGAGCTGCACTCCCAGGGTAAGCAGGGTCACTCCCACATAGGCGTCTCGGAAAGAGAGAAGAGCGGGCCAAAGGGGGAATCCCTGTAGACGAAGAAAGGGAAGAGCCTTGGCCAGAAAAACCAAAAGCACCGCATAGACCACGGGCATACGGAATACCCGAAGCATGCCGGTCTTCCAGGATGAGCGAGCGCTTCCGGCGATGGCGAATCCCAGGGTGTTCAAACCGAGGCTCTGGACCAGCCACACCATCATATGCACCGTCAGGGCCTGATCAAGCCAGGGAATACCTTCTCCCACCACGAAAGGGGGGCTCGAAAAAACGAGGATCGCCAGAGGAATGCCCACATTGCCAGCATTGGAAAACATAACCGTGCTGGCAAAGCTCGCCTCAAGCTCTCTTGGATACCTCCGCCATCGGGAAAAGAGGACGCCTCCTCCCCACATGATACCCGTGAGAATACTTCCGAAGAGAAAGGCTTTTCCTGATTCCAGAGATATGGGCCGTTCATAGAGAGAGACAAAAACGAAGGGGGGCAGAAGAAAAAAGAACACCAGCTTGCTCAGAGTGCGAATGTCCGGATCGTAGATACGGGCAAGAAGCATTCCTGCCCCCACCATGGCAAACACGGGAAGAACGTTGAAAAGAAATACGTGAAATACCTGCACGGCAAGCATACTCCCTTTCCGAAAAACAAAAATCCAACGTAGGATACCACAATTCCCGGAGAAGGAAAAAAGAGTTCGCCTATTCAGAAAACAGAGTATTCCGGGAGCCTGGCAGATCAAGGCACTTCGGGAAACTCCGGATTTTCCACAATATCCCGGTAGATATCACAAAATCGCCGCCTTCCCTGAGCCCTGAGAAGAGGAACCCCACCATCCAGAAGGTCGTAGATGAGAGGGCACTCCTTTTCTTGAAAGGAGCGCATGATTCTTCCGATGCGCTGCCACCCCTTGGCTTTGCCACGAAAGGGAGTGGCAAAAAGAACCGTATCCAGCCTGGGGAGATCCAGGCCCTCGTCAGCGATACGAGAAGCCACCAGGCACGAAAGATCTCCCCTTCGGATTCCTTCGAGCAGGACTCCCCGGTCTTTGCGAGGCGTCTCCCCGGTGAGGCAGGCCACCTTGCCGGGGAAACGCTCTTCCAGAGCTTTCGCCAGGAAAGCGCAGTGCTCCACCCGCTCGGAAAGCACAAGAAGACAGCGCCCCTGCGAAAGAGAGACCGAGGCGGCCTCCACAATAAGGCGATTTCTTTCGGAAGATGTTACGAGCTCTCCCATAAGCTCCACATAGGAATCCTCCCCGTCAGGAAGGGACGACTCAAATTTCGTCTCAATCCAGTGAAGCCGGGGCCGCAAAAGGCGCCCCTCCTTTTCCAGATCTTCCGGGGTCACCTGAGCCCGGAGAGGCCCGAGTACGGCATAGAGGAAGGGATGAAGCCCGTCCTCCCGTTCCGGAGTAGCGCTGAGACCGTAGCGGTATTTGGCGGGAAACTTCTGTATTATCCGGGTAAAGGTGGTGGCCGGAACGTGATGTGCTTCGTCCAGGAGAAGAGTGCCGAAGGTTTTCGCCAGTCCGGAAAGCTCTTTTTTCCTCCGGATCAGGGTCTGTACGGTGGCCACGGTGATGACCCCGCTCGGAGCCCACCGCCCTCCTCCGATAATTCCCGGAGAAACCCCAAGCCAATGCCGCACGTTTTCCTCCATCTGCTCCAGGAGATCCAGGGTATGCACCAGCACGAGGGTGGGCTCTCCCCAATGAGCCGCCAGGGCCAGCCCCATGCAGGTCTTTCCGGATCCACAGGGAGCCGCCAGAACTCCCGACTGCTTACGGATCATTCCTTCCAGAGCCCGTTCCTGATAAGGCCGAAGCTCTCCCTGAAAGGAGAGAGCTCTTTTCCCCCAGGAAACCCGGCGGTCTTCAATATCCCAGGTTAATCCCATCTCCCGGGCAGACGCAAGAAAAGCCCCCGCATATCCCCGGGGAAGCACCGCTCCGGTCTCTCCTTTTTTACGATATAAAGTGAGGGAACGCTGTAAATTTCCGGTCCACCGGCCCATTTTCTTTCTGCGGATATACTCCGGATTCGGAAGGGAAAGTTCTTTTCTGGCCCTCTCCAAAAGCTCCGAGGGAGCATCCTCCACCCGGCACATATTATCCAGCACCAACCGGAGGGAGTTCACGAAGAGCCACCGGAAAGGCGGGCATGATGCATATCATGTATGCCGCAAGAGCATTTTCGCTTCGAAGGCTTTTTTTTCATAGCAATATTCATGTTATTTATTTTCCAACCGCCCTTCTCGACAAGCGCCATGGCGAATCCATGCTGCATTTTCGGAGAGATCATATCACGTGAAAAAACATATTCGGTGCCCTTGCCATGCAAATGCACCCTTCGCAAGAAGAAGTTTTCAGAAATATACACGGCCACCGCAACAGGTTAGGCGCCTTACAGTGAAGGCATTCCCCCGGCAGCGTAGATACACGAAAAAAGCCCCGGAGAGAATTTCCCCGGGGCCTGTATTTGTAATGGTGGGTGGTATAGGACTCGAACCTATGACCTCTTCCGCGTCAAGGAAGCGTTCTTCCTCTGAACTAACCACCCGAAGCGTCGAAAATTGTACAGGCCATCACTGATATTGTCAAGGAAGTTTTTACCGAGGAGGTTTTTCGGGTTTTGCAAAAATTTCATTCCAAAAGTCTTTCCGTTTCGGGTACAATCAAAAGGATGATGCGGCAAACCTATAACGCTGAAAGAAATTTTTATCTCTTGTTCCCGAGGTGACCTGATGCAGTGCCCAACTCTCGCATCCCCGCGTATTTCAAGAGCGTCGAGGAATATATGCCTCGGGCTTTTGTTTTCTCTTTTTCTGCTCTCTCTTCTTCCTTCCCAAGGAAATGCGGTCAGCCGGGGAGCCGTGGTGGATCAGGTAATCCGCTCCCTCAACCTGCCCCCCTGGAAAGGAACGAGCCGATTTTCCGATGTCCCCCCTGGACATCCCTACGCCCAGGCCATAGAAACGGCTTCCGCCCTGGGAATTCTCCTCCCGGGAACCCACTTTCACCCGGATATCGAAGCCACTCGGGCGGAGGTCTTGGGATTCGCCTTCTGGGCCATGGGATGGCGCAAGGAAGGACAGATTGTCCAGGCTCTTGCAAAGGAACAGCTCTCTCCACTTTTACCGGCACATTTGGGAGCATTTCTTTACATAGCTTCCCAGATAAACCTGCCTCCACCTCCAGCCTTTCTGGAAAACTCCGTGGAAGACTGCTCTTCCGAAGATCTGGCATCCCTGGGAGAATGGCTTGAAAAATGCCGTAAAAGCCGTTTGATATGGGAGGCCATCTTTCCCGGATCTTCGGGAACTCTCCTGGTACACCGGGAAAATGTGGGATACCCTCCCTCCTCCTGGGGAGTCCAGGTGCTTGGCATTATCTCCCGGGAAGAGGCGGAAAGCCTTGCTGCAAAGCTGAAGAAGCAAGGAATGAGCGTCTCCGTGGTCTCCGAGGGGTTCGGATACACCCTTCGGATTGGCCCCTACAAACACTATTACCAGGCATGGCTCACCCTACTGCGGCTTCCTCTCCAGTACAGCCCCACACTGGTACCCTTTTCCGGTGGCTCCGGCGGAGCTCTTTTCTGGTGTGCCATCAAGGGTTCGCCCCGGGATCTCCGTCCGCAAATTATCTTTGCCTCCTCCTCGGGAGAACCTAAACTTCCCCTTTCCCGAATAGCCGAAATAACCCGGGCAGAAGGAGGAATCAACGGAGGCTATTTTACGGGGTCCACTCCCATCGGAACTCTTTTTCAAGGAGGTCTTCCCCTTTCCGGAACCTATAAAAGCCGCTCTTCCCTGGGATGGAATATGCAAGGAGAGGCTTTTTTCGGAAGCGGGGCCTTCAAAAGCTACCTTCGAACTCCCCAGGGCCTTCTACCTATTAACGAAATAAACTCTCCTTCCGACAAGGACGGTATCGAACTCGTCACTCCGCACCTCGGGCTCTGGAAACGGATAACCCGGGGGGGGCTCATATCCCAGTTCCGTGAGGGAGTGCTCGCGTGGCGTACCTACGGAAGCGGCGTACATCCGGTTCCTCCGAAAGGATATCTCTGCATTGCCCGGGGAAAGGGGGAGACTCTCATGAAAGAGATGGAGCTTGCCTCTCCCGCAGAGGTGATACTTCAATGGGAGGATCCGGAAATGCTGAAGATGGATGGGGTTATTCAGGGAGGCCCCATGCTCTTCAAAGATCGCCTGGCATGGGAGAAAAACGAGGGATTTTCCGCAAGCTTTACGGGAAGCAAGCACCCCCGAACGCTGGTGGGATTTGACGGAAGGGATTTATGGTGGATCGTCATCGATGGGCGCAACTCCTGGCACAGCTTGGGCGTAACCATTCCGGAAGCCCGGAGAATTACCTATGCCCTGGGGCTCCATTCAGCGCTGAATCTTGATGGAGGAGGTTCTTCCACCCTCTGGTGGCAAGGGATTGTGGTAAATCTTCCCTCAGAGGGAAAAGAACGTTTTTTACCCTACGGCGTTCTTTTCGGAGTTCCCGAGCAACCATAGCCTCTATAACATAGAGAAGCGGGGGGAGAATGGAAATAATTCCGATCTCCCCCCGCTTGGCATGTCTGTTAGCTGCCGCAGCCTCCCTCGGGAACATGAGCGGTAGAAACAAGAAGAATTCTGCTCCAGGGAAGAAATCCGTACAGATCAACCTTAATGGAATCTTCTTCGAAGGACATTTCATCAGGCACCCAAAGGGTATACCCTTCAAAGCTATGAGACGTCATATCCGTAGTGTTCTCGGGCTTTCCGGGCTCTACGAGCACCGCATGACGCACCGCTCACCCCCCACCGATCTGGCGAAGGATCAGATAGAACTCATTTCCCTGTTTAGCCATATGCCGTTGCGCTTTTTCGGAAATCTCTACTTTTTTCATCTCTATCCCTCCTCAAAAACATCTTCGCTAAAATTCTTTCTCTATTATACCACGCATACCACACAGGGTATTCCTAGAAGGCTGCTTCGGGAAAAAATTCCGTAAAATCACTGGGAGGAGAACAGATAAAAACACGCTCCGAGAGGTTTTCCCAAGGAGAAGGCATGGGAGGAAAAACCATTCGGAAGGCATGCAAAAGAGGGCGGGAGATTCCCCGGTTACGCACGTCTTTGTTGATTTTTTCGTTTCCGTATTTGTAATCCCCCACCACGGGACATCCCAGGTGTGCCAGGTGTACCCGGATCTGATGCGATCGTCCCGTACAAAGTTCCACCTCCAGGAGGCTGAACCTTCCGTCGTATGCAAGGGTTCGGTACCGGGTAAGAGCGGCAACTCCCCGGGAATCCACGTAAACCCGGTTTTCCCTTTCGTCTTTCCAGAGAGGTTCTGCGATCTCCCCCGTTTTTCCCGGATTTCCCGCTACCACGGTACGGTATATTTTGGATATCCTCTCTTCTTTCCAGAGAGCGTGCAGTTCCCTTAAAAGAGAGCCGTTCAAAGCTACCAGGAGAATTCCCGATGTATTCCGATCCAGCCGGTGCACCGGAACCGGCCGAAAGTCCCGGCGGGCAGGAACCATCTCCCATATTCGGGTAATAAGGCTGTCTCCGCCTTTTACGTCGGGTTGGGTAAGGAGCCCCCAGGGCTTATCCGCCACGAGGAGATGTTCATCCTGATAAAGGATGGCAACGCTTTGGAGGTTACGAAGAGCATGATTGCCTTGGAAAACACGTTCCCCGGTCTCCCGCGCATCCTCTCCCTTGGAGGGTCTTTCGGAAAGCTCTTCCCAGGGAACCCGGAGGATCTGCCCCGCTGCGGGGCGGGCATCGGGCTTGGTGCGCCGCCCATCCAGCCGCACATCGCCTTTCCGGATGGCCCTCATGATGGCCCCCAGGGGAACGTGCTTGTAGAGAGTACGGCATATGCGGTCCACCCGGCGTTCCGCATGATCTTCAGTAATGAAAATTTCTCTTCCTCCGGAGGTTGTTTCCTCTCCTACTTCCATTTCCAGAAGCGCCTTTCCAGAACCCGATTCCATTCGGAGATCTCTTCATGCTCCGCCAGGCTCTCCACCGCATCGAGGCCGCAGAAGATTTGAAAGTCCAGGTTGTCCGCCGCCGCCACGATAAGCGCTTCCACGGTAGCTGGCATGACGGGGGATCCGAATTCTTTCTTGCCGTGATGGCTCAGGAGGATATGCCCAAGGTGCAGGGCAATCCGCTCGTCAAGGCCATATTCTTCCGAAAGGCGTTGGAGTTCGTAAAAACCCAGGGCAATATGGTCGTGCACGTTTCCCGCCACGGTCATCTCCGGCAGAGGAGTGAGGGTGTAGGCCTGGAGTTTTCCCAAATCGTGCAGCAACGAACCGGCGAGCACCACGTCCCGCTCCAGGGCAACTCCCAAAGAAATGTAGGTTTCCGCAAGGGCCACAGCATTTTGCGTCACCCCCAACGTATGTTCCAGAAGGCCATGCACATAGGCATGATGATGGGATACTGCGGCAGGCCAGTCCCGGAACCGTTTCCACCGCTCTCCGGAAAAAACGTGCTCCAGAAATCCTTTTACGGGCTCTCCGCAGGATTCGAGAAGGGTGACAAAACGTTTTTCCAGATCCTCCAGAGCCACGGGGCAGGAAGGAACGAACTGCGAGAGGGGATATTCTCCCTCATCCAGCACAAAGAGCGAGGAGAGAGTGTACTGATTCTGCCCCTTGTAGGACTGTACCTTTCCCATTACCCCCAGGGCTTTTCCCTTGCAGCGAACCCCGAAATCCTCTTCCAGGGGATCCTGCTCCCTCCAGCGGTTCTCGGGGTCTATTTCCTGGGACTCCCGCAGAACGTGCCATTTTCCGTTGTTCCATACTTTGACGTCCAGTATTCCCGTAACGTCCATAAGCCGCATCTCCCAGTAGGGTTTTCCGTTTTTTCCCAGCTTCTGAACCACCTCGAGAGCCGCCACCCTGGTTTTGAAAGAATCTCCCTCGGAAAGGTTCTTAATTGCCTCGATGGCAACCATGTCCATACACTCTGCACCCCGTTTCGCTGCATAAAGCTCCTAAAGATTTTCCGCTAGATGTACATCCACCGCCCAGAGAAAATCTCCCCCATCCATGAGGCTCCGCATAACCTCGCCAGGCACTTCGTGGTCGATCTGCATCATGCCGATGGCAAGCCCGCTTCCGTTTTTGCGTCCCAGGGCGAAGTTGGCGATGTTGATACCGCGCTCACCCAAAAGACTTCCGATACGGCCGATAACTCCCGGTCGATCATGGTTTTGAAAGAGAAGAATCCGGCCTTCCGGAACACATTCAACCCAATAGCCGTTAACGTTTACAATTCTCTGTTTTCCCTCTTCCGTCACAGTTCCCGCGAGGGAGATTTTCTCTTTTTCCCCCTGAAGCTCGCAAACCACCATGTTTCGATAGGTGGACGATTCCTCACGTCCCTCCTGAACCCCCATTTCCCGCTCATCCGCAATGAGGGGAGCCGCCATGTAACTCACATCCGCCCCGTGGTAGACTTCGAGAACCCCCTTGAGGGCTGCCACGGTAAAGGGAGAATAATTATAGGGAATTTCAAAGTTGTACTTATCCTCTTGGAAGAAGAGTTCTCCTTTGAGGGTTATCCGTAACGTCCCGGGAGCCGATGAGATGAGCTGGGCTCCCATATTGCCGAGTTTCCGGGAAAGCGAGAGAAAGGCTCGTTTATTTTTGGAAAGCTGGGATTCCATAAAGGGCAGATTCACCGCATGCTCATAGGGCTCTCCCTTGAGAGCCGCCGCAAGATTTTTGGCGGCAATTCTCGCCACTGCGGACTGCCCCTCCCGGGTATTTGCCCCGATGTGTGGAGTGAGCACCACTTTTTCCCGGATATCCTGAGCCAGAAGAGGATGATTTTCCTGGAGGGGCTCCGTACTATAGACATCGAAGGCGGCCCCTTCTAAGCGGCCGCTTCGTAGAGCTTCCGCAAGAGCCTCTTCGTCCACCAAACTTCCTCGAGCACAGTTTATCAGAAAACTCCCCTTTTTCATGGCCCGGATGCTGGTTTCGTCCATCATGCCCCGGGTCTCTTTTGTGAGAGGGACATGAAGCGTTACGAGATCCGCCAAAGAAAGAGCTCCGAGAAAATCTTCGCAGAGGGTAACGCCGAGGGTTTCCGCCTTTTTGGGAGAGACGTAGGGATCGTAAGCATACAGGTCCATGCCGAAGGCTCGGGCTCTCTTAGCCACGGTTCCTCCGATACGTCCAAGCCCTACTATGAGAAGTTTTTTCCCTTCCAGCTGCGTTCCCATGAACCGCTTACGTTCCCATTTTCCGCAAAAGACGGAGTCACAGGCCCGGGGAATATGCCGGAGTAGCCCGAGAATATTTGCCATGGTAAGTTCCGCCGCCGCCAGGGTATTTCCCGTGGGAGCATTGATTACCACAATTCCCCGACGGCTCGCTTCGAGAAGATCGATGTTATCGACTCCTACCCCGGCACGGCAAAGCACCCGAAGCTTTTTCGCCGCATCCAGAAGATCCTTATCCACTCCCGTGCCGCTCCGGGTAAGAATACCCTCGTATTCTCCCACAATATCCAGAAGCTCGCCCCGGGACAAGCCGATCCGCTCTTCCAGCACAAGAGCCTTATCTTCTTTCAAAATCGTAAGCCCCTCCTCATGAATGGGCTCCGTCACGAGAACTCGATACATGACTCTTCCTCCTTTTCGTCTCTTCTCCACAAAAATCTCCCCAAAAACGACAAAGGGACCGGAAGAACGCTTCCGGTCCCTTTGTGGTTATACGAAATTCCCTGAGAACTAATAACCCTTACGGTCCGGCGGCAACAGCATACCCGTTCCACTTCCAAGAGGAAGAGGAAGAACAGATACCAGCCCCGAAACCGTTGTGGTAAAGCATGTTTCGCCTCATATGCTTTATTCCTTCTTCAGAGAGATAAAATTTTATGGTTCTATATATCATGATTTGGAGAGGAGGTCAAGGAAAAGCGGATTTTTTGTGACGGGACAGTGATAATGTCACCCCTGTCCCGTTTTCGCCAAAAAGAGGTGCATTTTACCTATCTCTTGACATCGTTCAAAGCATCTTTTTAAGAATCCTCATCTCTGACAGCACGAGAAGAAGAGTACAGAAATTCGGGCTTGACACGTAAAGCAAGAGTCGTATATAACTATATACACTAATCAATCGTGATTTGTGATCCCAACGCATCAGAACCCGAAAAAGGGAGGAAGAAAACATGCGTATCATCATTGCTGGAGGCGGATGGGGAGGCTGCGCCGCTGCGGCATCGGCCCGCAGGGCGGGTGCCGATGTGGTGTTACTGGAGCGGGCGGACATGCTTCTCGGTACGGGGTTGGTGGGAGGTATCTTCCGTAACAATGGCCGGTTTACCGCTGCCGAGGAGATACTCGCCATGGGAGGAGAAATGTTTTCCGTCATGGACAACTGTGCGCGGCATACGAACGTGACGTTTCCCGGACACGCTCACGCATCGCTCTACGATGTCTATGAAATGGAACCCGCCATTCTCGCCTATCTGAAAGACCTCGGCGTAGAAGTGCGCCTGGAAACTTCCGTTTCAGGACTCACCAAAAAAGACGAGCGCATTGCCGCTGTGACTCTCCGAAAAGGAGAAACTATTGAAGGGGATGCCTTCGTGGACGCCACGGGAACCTCCGCCACTCCCGCATACTGTATGAAACACGGAAATGGCTGTGCCATGTGCATTCTCCGATGCCACACCTTCTCCCCCCGATGGGGCCTCACCTCGGGAGCGGGAGTGGAAGAATGGCACGGCGGAAAACCCGACGGCTCCACGGGAGCCATGAGCGGCTCCTGCAAGCTTTTCAAAGAATCCCTGGCTCCGGAAATCCGTAAAACCCTCGAAGAAACCGGGGTCTGTCTGGTGAAGGTTCCCGAAGAAGTTCGGGAGGGCTCGGAAATTCTGGATATGAAAGCCTGTCAACAGTATGCCCTCAAGGACTTCGTGGAAAATATCGTGCTTCTCGATACGGGGCCCGCAAAACTGATGACCCCCTACTTTCCCTTGGAAGATCTCCGGAAAATTCCGGGATTCGAGAAGGCTCGCTACGAGGATCCCATCGGAGGCACCCGAGGCAATTCCATGCGGTACTTCCATTTCGCCGCCTGCTCCCCCGCTCTCCAGGCGGAAGGAAAGATCTCCAACCTCTTCTGTGCCGGAGAAAAGGCGGGAGCCATGGTGGGACATACCGAGGCCATCGTCACGGGATATCTGGCAGGGCATAATGCGGTACGTTACGCCAAGGGACTGGACCTTATATCCTATCCCAAGGAACTCGCGGTGGGAGATTTTGTGGATCACGTGATCTCCGAAATGCGGCATCCCGAGGGACGGCAGTACAAATACACCTTCTCGGGATCCATCTATTTTGAAAGAATGCGGCAGCAGGGACTTTACTCCACGGAGGTTGCAGAAATTTCTCAAAAGGTTGCTCAAACAGGATGGGAGAATCGTTTCTCCCGAAAAGTATAGCCTCACGGAACTTATAAAGGAGGGAAAAAATGGCCCCCGTCCTTACTGCCGTACACTGGGCATATCTGGCAACCATAGTGGTAGTGATTTTCCTTATGATACGTCGCCGGGACGTTGTGCTTCCCTGCCTTGCGGGCTCCTTCGTGGTGGCTCTGCTCTATAAGGGCTCCTTCATCGGAGCGGTGCAGGGGATCTTCAACGGTCTCATGGAAGCGGGAACGGACCTTTTCGACATCATGCTGGTCATAGCGCTTATGGTGGCCATGCTCCAGTCTTTGCGTATCATGGGAGCGGACTATAAAATGATCGCCCCGGTACGACGGTTCATGAGCACCCCCTCCCGGGCTTTCTTCATTCTGGGAAGCGTCATGTACGTGGCGGCCATCTTCTTCTGGCCCACCCCCGCCACGGCTCTGGTAGGAACCCTTCTCATTCCCGTGGCCATAGCCTCGGGGCTTTCCGCCATGGGAGCCGCCATGGCAGTGAATATCATGGGACACGGCATGGCCCTTTCGGGAGATCTCGTTATTCAGGGTGCCCTCAAACTCTCTTCTGAGGCCGCTGGAATAGAGGTGCAGGAAATCTTTATCCCCGCGGCAATTCTCTCTCTCGTGGCGGGGCTCACCGCCACGGGAGTGGCCTTCCTGATGGTTCGTCGGGAGATGAACTCGGCGGAAACGTCGAAAATGACAGAAATGACGGGAACTCCCCTGGTGAACATGGAAGAGCCCGAATTCGGCCGCTATGCGGGGCTTTTCGCCTTGGCGGTACCGATTCTCATGTTCCTGGTGGTGGTTATTATGGTAACCATGAAAATCCGGGGAGGGAGTGCCACGGCGCTTCTCGGAGGGACGGCGGTATTGATTCTTTTCGCCGCCACGGTACTCCAGAGCCCTCGCACGAGTCTCGAGGATATCGTGGGGCACCTGCGCCACGGCCTCCTTTTCGCCATCAAAATCTTTGCTCCCGTCATTCCCATTGCGGGATTCTTTTTTCTCGGATCCCAGGGAGCGGCCCAGCATATCCTCGGCGAGGGAGCTCCGGGACTTCTCTACGACCTCGGCCGGAGTCTGGCTGCATGCCTCCCCCTGGGAAAGATTCCTCTGGCCTTCGGAAATTTGATCGTGGGTATCATTACCGGGCTTGACGGATCGGGATTTTCGGGACTTCCCCTCACGGGAGCCCTGGCACAGGCTTTGGGAACACCTCTTTCGGTAAACGTTCCCGTACTTGCCTCCATAGGACAGATGGGCGCCATCTGGGCGGGAGGGGGCACTCTGGTGGCCTGGGCCTTCGGACTCGTAGCCACTGCGGGAATTGCCGGAGTCGATCCCCTGGAGCTGGCCAGAAAGAATTTCATCCCCGTGCTGGCGGGGCTCGTGGCTGCCACGGGAGTGGGAATTTTCATGATGTAACTCCTTGCAGGTATTTTTTCGCAAAAGAGGCGGGCATGTAAAAATCCGGGAAGGTCCGGGAACTCTCATATGGAGAGTTTCCGGACCTTCCCGGATTTCCGTACACGACGGCTTCCGAGGATGTATTATCTTTCCTCGGAATGTTCTTTTTCGTGTCCGTAGCTGACGAGGCTTCGCCCTGTGGCGTAGCGGAGCCCCGCCCGGGCCATGGAATAGGCATAGAGGGCCCGGTTGTAGTCTCGGGCCGCATCACTCATGGATTCGTTGGCGTCGGTAATCTCTATAGAGCTTCCCATACCCACTCCATAGCGCTCTGTAGCGAGAGCGAGCTTCTCCTCCGCCTGCCTTTTGGCGAGAGCCGCCACCCGAATGCTTTCCTCCGCCTCCCCGAGGGAGAGCCAGGCTTGTTCCACCTGAAGGATCACGTTCTGCCGAAGCAGAATCTCCTGGGCTTCCTTACGCTCAAGAGTTCCCCGGGCCTTGCGAAGCTTTTCTTCGGTAATGCCTCCGTCGTAGAGGGGAATGCTGAGCTCCATGGCAAGACTCCAGGCGTCCTTGTCCGCCGGAGAGGTTCCTCCTATGCGATAGCTTCCCCGGGCGGAGAGAAGCGGAGAGTTTTCCCTTCCCAGGAGATAGATTTCTTGAGACGCTTGGGAAACCTCTCGGGAGGCCGCCTTGAGATCCCCTCGAAAGGCAAAGGCCTGGGCAAGCACTTTTTCGAAGGAAATCTGAATTTCTTCGTAATCCAGGACATCCTGAATGCCATAATCCGTGGAGGCCGGCAATCCCAAGGCATTGTAGAGCACGGTCCGGGCTTTGCGAACCCCCGATTCTCCCTGAATAAGGGCAATTTGCGCCTTGCTCTTGTCCACCTCTGCGGCGGTAACGTCAAAATACGGAGTGGATCCCACCTCGTAAAAGACCTTGGCCCTCGTAAGATGTTCGGCGTATCGTTCCAAAGTCTCCCGGGCCACCTGGGCATCCCGAAGGGATTCGAGCAAACCGTAGTAAGCCTTTTCCACGTTGTAAACGATTTCCTCCAACGAACGGTATTCCTCCAACCGGGATATGTCGAGCCCCTCCAAAGCTATGGCAACCTCGGTCTCCGTGCGTCCCCAGTCGAAAAGGGGCTTGGAAAGCACCGCAGCAGTGTTGTAACTGCTGCCCGCATCCCGATCGTTGAATCCTCGTTCCCGGGCGTAGTCCACATTGACATCTATCTTGAAGGCTTCTCCGGTTCTCGCAAGGCCCAGATCTCCCAGGGCCTCTTCAACCTTGGCTCGGGCTTCCCGAGCTCCGGGATGATACTCCAGGGCCATCCGGACACACTCTTCCAGAGAAAGAAGTTTTTCCTCCCCCGAAACGCCTCCTCCAAAACCCAAAACGAAAAGAAACGGCAGAAGGGCTTTCAAAAGTTTTTTTCCGAAAGATCTTTTACATCTAGGAGGAGTTTCGTGGAAGAACATGCTTTCATCTGGTGCGGCATAACGTTTTATCTTCAGGAACAACGGGCTTTCCTCCTTCCATGCCACTCCTCCACCAACGAGTAGAGCGCGGGGATAAAGATGAGGGTAATGAGGGTGGAACTTGCCAATCCCCCGATAACCGCCCTTGCCATGGGAGCCTGGGCTTCTCCTCCGTCTCCCAGGGCAAGGGCAAGGGGAAGGAGGCCGAGACAGGTGGTGAGAGCGGTCATGAGAATCGGCCGCAATCTGCGAATACCGGATTCCCGGGCAGCCTCCAGGGGAGACATGCCTTGACTTCTCTGAAGTCGATTCGCCTGATCCACCAGAAGTATGGCATTGTTCACCACGATACCCGCCAGCATGATACACCCTATAAAGGATTGCATGTTAAGGGTAGTTCCCGTGAGGAAGAGCGTGGGAATCACTCCGATGGCACCCAGAGGAACGGAAAACATTACCACCAGAGGATCCTTGAGAGATTCAAACTGACATGCCATGACCATATAAACCAGGAGCAGGGCGAGAATGAAACTGAAAAGAAGCTCCCGGAAAGATTCCTCCTGTTTTTCGTATCCCCCGGAAAACTGAAGGGAAAAGCCCTCGGGCAGAGGAATTTCCGCCAAAACCTGGCGGAGTTCCGACACGAGCACCCCCTGAGGTTTCTCCGGAGCTCCCACGCTTACCGTGAGCACCCGCTCCCGATCCTTGCGTTCAATGGAGATAGGCCCCAAAGAGCTTCTGAGAAAGGCTATGTTTCCGAGATTTACGGACACTCCCTGAGAATTTCTGAGAGGAAGATCCAGGATTTCTTCCAGGGAGTAGTTTTCTGCGGATTCTCCCTGTATGCGGATATCGTACTCCTTTCCTTTCACGCTGTAGGTTCCCGCAGTTTTTCCGGCTATGAGAACGCGAAGCGCCTCCGCCACATCCTGCACGGAAAACCCGAGGGATCCCGCCTTCTGTCTATCCACCACCACGGAGTATTCCGAAAGGCTCTCCTCTCGGGAGAGTTCCACATCCGTAACCCCCGGCAGAGCCTCCCCACGGTGGCGAATTTCCTTGGCCAGGGCATAGGCAGTATCCATATCGTATCCCCGGATGTCGATATCCACCGTATTTTCTCCGCTTCCTCCAAGTATACGTCCCATGATACTGCTCCCCACCCTGGGACGGGCAACAACTCCCGGAAGATTCCGAAGCTCCCGCCCCAAAGCCGCCGCTACCTCCTGACTGCTGCGGGAGCGTTCTCCCTGAGGAACGAGCCTCAATCGAAAGGTTCCCTCGTGGGAGGCATTCCACCCTCCGGTGCGAACCTGGAGAACCTGGAGTTCCGGCACAGTTCTCTGGAAGATTTCTTCCATGCGGAGCACCGTACGCTCCATGACATCCACATGGGTTCCCGGAGCCATGGAAAAGTACACCCGTACTTCCGACTCGTCCGTGGCAGGCATGAGTTCCGTTCCGAGCAGGGGCCCCAGGAGGAGAACGCCTCCAAAGAGGAGCGTTGTAATGCCCAGGGTGATCTTTCTATGCGCTAGAGCTGCCTGAAGGAGTTCTTCATAGAATCGGGCCACTCCTCCGAGGATCAGGGAACTTATCCGCCCGAGGAGGCGGAAAGGGGTGAAACGTCCATGAACCTCTTCGGGATGTACGCACCGGGAGGATAGCATGGGGATCACCGTAAGGGCCACTCCAAGAGAGCAGAAGAGACTGAAGGCCACCACCAGGGCGAACTCCCGGAAGAGCATTCCCGACATGCCTCCCACAAAGAGAAGCGGCAGAAAGACTACTACCGTGGTAAGGGTTCCCGCGAGAACCGCTGCGGCCACTTCCTGAGCACCTTCCAAAGCGGCCTGAAAGGGAGGCACCTTTCGTTCCAACCGATGAGAGATGTTCTCCAACACCACGATGGCGTTGTCCAGGAGCATACCTATGCCTAGAGCAAGCCCGCCGAGGCTCATGATGTTGAGGGAAAATCCCGCGAAGAACATAAGGCCGAAACAGGCGGTGATGGATACGGGGATAGCGGTGGCCACCACAAGGGTGGCGGGGAGGCTGTTAAGAAAAAAGAGAAGCACCACCAGGGCAAGCATTCCTCCGCCTAAAGCGGCCACGGTGAGATTGCTCAGAGAGTCCCGGATATAATCCGAGGTATCGAAGAGAACGATGAACCGCCCCTGGGGAATATCCAGATTGATTCTCTCCACCTCCTGGCGCACCGCCTTGGCCACCGCCAGGGTGTTTCCTCCGGACTGTTTATATATCATCAGCTGCACGGACTCCCGGGCATTTACCCGGTTGATCTGTTCCCGCTTCTCCGTGGTTTCCGAAATCTTCGCCACCGAACCGAGCCGCACCGGCGCATCCTCCCGGTAGAAAAGCACCACATTACGGATCTCTTCGATGCCAGAAAAACTTCCGGGGATTCGAAGCCGCACGTTGATGTGTCCTTCCCGGAGGCTTCCTCCGGGGAGATTGATGTTGTGCTCTCGAAGAATGCTCGTAAGGCTATCCAGAGAAAGCCCGAGCGCCCGGATACGTTCCAGAGAGATGTCCACGTGAATTTCCCGGGCAAGCCCCCCCGCCACGGTCACTGAAGCAACTCCTGGAAGACGTTCGAAACGATAGGCCAGAGTATCTTCCACATATTCCCGGGCATGAAGAAGGGGCATTTCCGAAGAAAAGGCGAGCATCATCACGGGCATGGCGGCACTATCGAATTTCCGGATCACCGGCCGATCCACGTCATCCGGAAGTCTGGGAAAAATACGATCGATCCGATCACGCACATCACTGGCGGCGGCTTCGATATCCGTGCCCCAGGTAAAGGTGACGGAAATGGAACTTTCTCCCTCGGTAGAGGTGGACCGCACCTCCTCCACACCGCTGATGGCACTCAACGCTTGTTCAAGAGGGCGAGTAACGCTCTCTTCCACGTCCTCGGGAGCCGCATCTTCATAGGCAGTGCTTACGTTGAGCCGAGGAGATTCAATTTCCGGGAGAAGATCCACCGCGGTTCCCCGGAACCCCACTCCTCCCAGCACGAGAATGAGCAAAGCCCCCATGGTGGTGAAGATGGGGCGATGCACGCAAAAGGAAATGATGTTCATGAGTCTTCGCCGCTTTTTTCTTTCTTGGAAGAATCTTCATCGGAAAGGACATCCCTCTCGGAGATGATCACGTCCCCTCCCCGAACCCCGAGAAGGTGATGTCCCAACACCACCACAGTCCCCTCGAGATTTTCGGGTTCGAGAATTTCCACCAGGGCTCCTTCCTGAATTCCCGGAACGACCTTCTGAAAAAGAGCCTTGGTTTCTTCGGAATTCACGAGAAAAACTCCCCGATCTCCCTCCCTTTCACAAAGAGCCTCCAAAGGTGCTGCAAGAACCTGAGGCTTTTCCTCCAGTACCACTTCGACCCTCATGAACATGCCAGGCCGGAGAAGAAGCTCTTCGTTGGGTATGGAAAGTTCCACCAAAGCCTGGCGGCTCTCCTCCTCTACAAGAAAGGAGACTCGTTCCACCTGGGCGGGAAAATTTCGCCCGGGATAGGCATCCACCCGGATCGAGGCGGACATGTTCGGATGCATGAGGGCATAATCCCGTTCGGTAACGTAGAACTGACCTTTGAGGGTCCGAATATCCATGAGAGAAAGAAGAGACTCGTTGGCCTTCACCAAAGCTCCAAGCTCCACATAGGAGGATCCCACGTGAAGAGTGCGGTTCTCCATCTTTTCTCCCTGGGGAACCCGAAGAACGCAATCCTTAAGACGGACGTCTGCCATCCGGAGCCGGGATTCTCCCTGCCGGAGCTGGGCCTGGGCAACTTTTTCATCCTCCAGGGCAGTTTTATAGGAGGTTTCCGCCTCGTCGTACTGAGCGTCGGAGATCATGTTCTTTTTCGCAAGAGTCTTGGCTCGCTCAAACTCCCGGTTCCTGGCAGACACCGCAGTTTTCTGGGCATCCCGCCGAGCCCGAGCCACATCGACCTCCGCCTTGATCTGATCGTACTCCAGGCGATAATCCTCATCATCCAGGCGCACCAGGAGATCCCCCGGATGAACCGCATCTCCCATGTAAGCGGGCATTTCGATAACTCTTCCCCCTACCCGAGGAGCCACATCGAAGAAAAGCGAAGGTTTGAGGGTTCCCGTAAAAATCCGGCGTCTCTGGAGATCTCTCCTCTCTAGAGGAGCCACTGCCACTGCCACAGCCCGAACCGGGGGCCTCTGCAAATTCATCCCTTCGTCATTCTGTGGAAGTCGCTGGTAGATTCGCCATCCAAAAAGTCCGAAAAGGAGAACTGCCACGAGAATTGCCACTTTTTTCCCCATCCTGGGCCACCTTCTTTGTGTTATAATGAACTTTGAATAATCAAAGAGCGTACAAATCATTCCGGAGCGTCCACGCTCTTCGGCCGCTTTTTGCAAACACTCCTATAGAATAACCCGTTTCTCGCAAAGAAAAATACCGTTTCCGTAAAGAAATGTAAAGCAGGAAGCCCCGGGAATGTCAATCTCCTCTCCCTCTTCTCCGGAGGCGTACCAGGGAGTACAGGGGAGGAATCCCTAAAAGAGTAATACCCGTGGAGCTCAGAAGTCCTCCTATGACAGCCCGGGCCAGAGGAGCCTGCATCTCTCCTCCCCATCCGAAGGCGAGAGGGACCAGGGCAATTCCAGTGGAGCAGGAAGTCATGAGAATGGGTCGAAGCCTCTCCCGGGCAGCTTTTTTCGCAGCCTCTTCGGGGGAGAAGCCCAGTCTCTTTTCGTAATCCCCCGCCTGAAACACCAGGAGCAAGGCATTATTGACTCCGATTCCCGTAAGAATGAGACATCCCATAAGGGACTGGAGATTCCAGGTGGTATCCGTAAGAAAGAGCACGCAAATCACCCCCAGCATTCCCAAGGGAACCGATGTAATTACCAGGAGAGGCTCCACCAAAGATTCGAACTGACATGCCAGGATCATATACACCAGCAGAAGTGCCAGACCGATGCTTCGGTAAAGTTCCTGAAAGGAACGGGTCTGTTCCTCGTAAGATCCTCCAAAGGCGAGAGAGTATCCTTCGGGCAGGGGAAGATCCCTTAAAGCCCGCCGGAGATCCTTTACGAGATCTCCCGGAGGCCGGGATGGAGCCGCCACGCTAACCTCCCGAACTCTCTGGCGGTCTTTTCGGGAGATGCTCAAAGGAGCCCGGGCAAGAATGGATTCTCCAAGATTTCCCAATTCCAGAACTTTTTCCCTGGAAGTGACCAAAGGCATTTCAAGGAGATCCCGAATTCCCTTTTCCCGAAGGTTTTCTCCCTGAAGCTGCAGGGGATAAGAGAGGCCTCCCCGGAAAAATTCGCCCGCCTCCCCTCCGGCGAGAAGAAAACGTACGGTTCGGGCAATCTCTCGGATTTCGATTCCCAGAGCGGAAGCTTTTTCCCGATCCACCCGAAGGCGATATTCCGGAACTCCCCGAGGCTCGGGCAAAGTGGCATCCGTAACTCCCCGGATTGTCTCCGCTCGGCGCACCACTTCCTTTCCCAGAAATCCCGCCACCAGGGGATCAAAACCACGAATCTCCACGGAAACCGCCTGTTCTCCCGATCCTCCGAGGAGATTTCCCAAAATACTGCTTGGCACTCGCACTCGGAACCGGGTACCCGGAAGGCTTCGGAGGATCTCGTGCACTTCCTCGGCGATCTCCTGAACTCCTCGATTCCGCTCCTTTCGAGGAGCAAGACCGAGACGGAAAACCCCTCCATCCGCCGCACGGTCTGCAGCACACTGCATAATCCGAATCTCCGGAACCGCCTCCTCCAGTACGGCTTCTACCTGTTTCATCATGGCCTCCCGAACTTCAAGGGGTGTACCTTGCTCCATGGAAAGATATATCCGCAGTTCCGATTCGTCCGTGGGAGGAAGAAGTTCGCTTCCCATGAGGGGAAGAAGCAAAAGCGCTCCCCCGGCGGCTACCAAAAGGAGGAGCCCCGCCTTTCGGGGGTGCTCGAAAACAAGATGAAGGAGGTTTTCGTACGTTCGAGAAATTCCTTCCATTCCCTGGAAGGAAAGGATCGTGTTCTCGAAGGAAGGGAGAAAAAATCGGGAGAGCATGGGTACCAGGGTAAGAGCCACGAGAAGCGAAGCCAAAAGGCTCATGATCACCACCGAGCCAAGCTCTCGAAAGAGAATGCCCGACATGCCCCGAAAAAAGAAAAGAGGGAGAAAGACCACTCCCGTAGTAAGGGTTCCTCCGAGGATGGGGAAAAACACTTCCCGGGTTCCCTCCAGGGCTCCTCGAGCGGGATCCTCGTAGATCCTTCTTTTTCGGAAGATGTTTTCCAGCACCACCACCGCATTATCCACAAGCATGCCCAATCCGAGGGCAAGTCCTCCCAGGCTCATGATGTTGAGGGAGAATTCCCCGATTCCCATAAGGGCGAAACAGGCCGCCACGGAAAAAGGCACCGCCGTTCCCACTACCAGGGTAGCCCCGAAGCTCCTAAGGAAAAGATAGAGAACTCCCAGGGCAAGAAGACCTCCGAGAACTCCCGCATATACCACGCTGGAAAGAGATTGCCGAATATAGAGAGAGGCATCGAAGAGAATTACCAGTTCGCCTCCGGGCAGTTCTCGGTTGATTTTTTCCAAGACCTTGCGAATCCTCTTCGCCACGGCCACGCTGTTTTCCCCCGTGCCCTTGTAGAGAGTAAGCTGTACCGAGTTCTGCCGGTTCACCCGATAGAAATAGGGGCGTTCGGAAGGAGCAAAAACCACCTGGGCAAAGGAGCGCAGCGTTATGGGGCGTCCTCGGCGAAAAGAGACCACCGTGTCGAGAATTTCCTCCAGAGAAGCGTATTTTCCGGGAATCCTTAACCCCAAAGTATTTCCTTCCTGGGTAAGGCGCCCTCCGGAAGATGTACAATTTTCGGCCTCCAAAGCCCCCAAAACCTTGGAGAGGGGAATAGAAAGGGCCTTCATGCGGTGCACATCGAGATCTATCCGTACCTCCCGCCCCCCCTCTCCCCAGAGGAATACCGAGGAAACCCCGGGAATGCGCTCCAACTGATAGATCACATGGGCATCCAGATACTCCCGGGCATGAAAGGGATCCATGGAAGTCGCGTAGCTCAGCATCACGAGAGGCATGGCCTGGCTGTCATATCTGCGCACCAGGGGAAGTTCCGCATCCTCCGGCAGAAAGGCCTCCTGCTGACGAATTCTGTCCCGCACTTCTTCCAGGGCATCTTCGATGTCGGTACCCCAGAAAAACTCCCCCACCAGATAGCTGCCTCCTTCGGAGGAGGAGGATCGAATCCGCCGAAGTCCCGAAACTCCCCCGAGAGCTTTCTCAAGAGGCTCCGTAATGCCTTGTTCCACCTCCTGCGGAGTGGCATAAGGGTAGGATGTATAGATGGTAATGCGCGGGGTTTCGAGAGAAGGCAGCAAATCCACGGGGGTTTTCCCCAGGGCCGTCAGGCCCAGAAGAAACACCAGAAGGGCCCCCATGGAAGTCCCGATGGGGTGATATACCCAATATGCGAGAAATCTCATCTTTCTTTCCGGAAAAAGGACATGGTAGAATTCATGGGACCATTGTATCCTTACCGGGTATTCCTTGGCAAAGATACAAAAGCACCATGCCATGTGTTGGAGATATTCTGAACGACGAAGGGACTGCGGAAATCCTATGCCAAGACCCAAAAAAAACCGTGTAATAAGCAACCTCCCCTCGGCCACGGCCTTTCTTCCGGAAGGGGAAAATTCGGATCTCCGAGAGGAAAGCGTGGTGGTCCTGAGACTCGACGAACTTGAAGCCCTCCGCCTCGCAGATTTGGAAGGGCTCTATCATCAGCATGCGGCGGAACACATGCACGTCTCCAGGCAAACCTTCGGGAACATCCTCAGCGGCGCCCGTAGAAAGATTGCCGAATGCATTATTCTCGGCAAGGGGCTTCACATTGAAGGGGGAAGCGTGGAGGTGAAAACTCGGGGATTCCACTGTAAACGCTGCCGTCATTCCTGGGGAACCGGAGAAGCCCCCCCCAAGCCTCGGGAATGCCCCGCCTGCCACAGCCGGGAAATCCTGAAGGACTTTTCTGATTCCTGCTGCGGGGGGCAGCGCAAACGAGGGTTTTCCCAAGAAAAAAAGGGATGTCCTTCTCCCTCCAGGAAAGAAGAGCATGATACGTCGCAAAAAGACTCCTGACCGTTGAGGAAAAACCTCTAGAACCTTGGCGGGAAAAACCGGGCATTCCTTGAATAATGCGTAAACGGGAAAAGCCCTCGGTTTTTCCTCTGTTTACAACTGCCCTTTTCCGAAAGAGCATCTCTTCGGCCTTGGAGCGGAGGGTTGCCTCGGAGATATTCCGTATGCCGAACGTATCGCATCTATGAACATATTCAGGAGGTTTCCTTATGCCTTTCAAAGACCGGATACAAGGATTTTTTCTCTTTTTCCTCTGCCTGATCTTCTGCCTTGCCGCTTCTTCCGGAAGAGCTCAAGAGGCTTCTCTCTCTTCTGAAAAAGTTCCCGCTCCGGAAGAGATGGCGGCTCCCCCCGAAAATCTTTCCTCCCTCCGGATTCCCAGGGAAGCGGTAACCACACACCACGCGCTCTCTCAAGGAGATCTGGAGATTTCCTACGATGCCACGGTAGGATACATTCCCGTTTACGAAGAGCGTACGAAAAAAGAAATGGGATCCATCTTTTATGTGGCCTATACTTTGGAAACGGAGAAAAAAGATTCTCTCCGGCCCCTGACGTTTGTTTTCAACGGAGGCCCGGGATCTCCCGCCATATGGCTGCACATGGGGGCCTTCGCCCCCGTGCGGGGCCCCATAAGAGGCGTAAAGAAACCTATGCCGGCTCCTCCCTATGAAGTCCGGGAAAACCCCTGGACTCTTCTTCCCCAGACGGATCTCGTCTTTCTCGATCCTCTGGGAACCGGCTACAGCCTTCCTCCGGAAGAATCCGGAGAAGCGAAGGAGTTCTGGGGCATTGGGGAAGATATCCGGGCCATGGGAGAGGTTATCCGCATGTATCTCACCCGGCAGCGACGATGGGGATCTCCGGTGTTTCTCCTGGGGGAAAGCTACGGGGGCATTCGGGCGGCGGGGCTTGCCTCGGCCCTCCAGGATCTCGGCATAGCTCCTTCGGGAATTATCTTGATAGCTCCCGCCCTGGATTACGGGGACATTCTCGGGAACAGCACCAACGAACGGCACCTGGTGCACCGGATTCCCACCATGGCTCTCAGCGCCAGATATCATGAAAAAATCGATTCTCCCTTAGCCCCTGAGGAGCTTTGGGAAAAGGCTCTTTCCTGGTCCCGGGAGACGTATCTTCCAGCCCTCTGGAAGGGAAACCTCCTGGAGAAGGAGGAGAAAATCCGCATAGCCCGAGAGCTTTCGGCCCTTATCGGCATTCCCGAAGAGATTCTGCTGGATTGGAATCTGCGGGTTCCTCAGCACGTCTTTGCGGGGGAACTTCGGAACGACCTCCGAAGCTTCCTCAGCCTCTATGACACCAGGCTTATCGGCCCGGGAGGCTACTACAGCTATTCCGAGGATCCTCTCATGGCCCGCATCACCACTCCCTTCGCCACGGCCTTCAAAAGGTATCTTCAGGAAGAGCTTCTGTTCGTTACGGATCTCACCTACGTTTTGAGCGGCCATGAGGCCCACAAGAGCTGGAACTGGAACTCCGGGCTCCCCCACGGAAAGTTCGGATATCCTGAAACCCTGGAAGATCTTGCCACGGCCCTTCGGAGAGATCCGCATCTTCGAGTGTTTACCGCCATGGGCACCTACGACCTGGTATGCCCTCCCGAATCCATCCGCTACGGCCTGGCTCATATGGATCTTCCCCGGGAAATCGCCGAGAGGGTTCTGGAGTTCCATCAGTATCCCGGAGGGCACATGATGTACCTCGACGAGGAAAACTTGGAGAGAATGCAGAGAGATCTCGAAAACTTTTACGGGAATCTGACGCCTTCAACGGAGAGGAAACGCTAAAAACCACCGAACGCCTTGCCCGAACAAGGCTATAAAGGGGGCTCTTCCAGACGCATCTTCCCTGGAGGAACCCCCATAATTTTTCGGAAAATCCTGGAAAAATGGCTCTGATCGGCAAAACCAAGATCCAGGGCGGTGTCTACGCAAGAACGCCCCTGGGCCAGAAAATCCACGCTTTTTCGAATTCGCAGCATGGTGGCATATTCGTCGGGACTCATGCCGAAGCGGCGCAGAAAAAGACGCTGCAGATACCAGGGACTCAGGGAGCAGAGCGCTGCAAGTTCTTCCAGAGCCACCCGCCGATGAGAGTGCGCCGCAAGATAGCGCTCCAGGAGATGCATACGCTGATCCGGGGTTTTTTTTTCTTCCGGAAGAAATGAGGAACGGGAAAAGCATTTTCGAAGAAAAGAGGCTCCCCTTTCCAGGAAAAGAGAGCTTTCGCCTTCGAGGCACGCCGCAAAAAGCTCCAGAAATTCTTTCCGGAGAAAAGGATCTTCAGAAAAAACGGGGGTTTCGGAAAAAGCTTCACTGCTGCACGCTTTAAGGTTTTGCAGAAAAGAGGAGGACCAGAGAAGAATTTGGTATGCATGCCCCCGCTCTCCGGAGCAACGGCATTCGTGAGCCTCCCCAGGAGGAAGGAGAAAAAGCGTTCCCGCTCCAAGCTCGTGCCACCGCCCCCGGACCAGAAGAGAACGTTCCCCCTCCCTTACAAGCCCCACGCAGAGGCTTGCGTGGAAATGCCGGGAAAAAGCGTGCCGTATCCCTTCGCCCCAAAGGGCCCGAACAGATCCGGAAGCATCGAGGGAAACCTGTCGAAGTTCCCGAAAATCCGGACCGCTTTCTTTCATGGCTCTCCCCCTCTTTCCGAAGTAGTCTCACCTCTTCATATTACACCAGTGCGGGGAAAAAGGTAGCCCGGATAAGAAGCCCCTCCTCTTCGGCCTCCACCTTATGGGGCACTCCCCGGGGAATGAGCGTCATGGTTCCCGGGCGATAGAGAACTTCCTCTCCTCCGAGAACTCCTTTTCCGCTTCCCTGAAGCACTTCGTGAATCTCCCATTCCTTTTCATGTTCGTGAAGGTTTAAAGCTTTTCCGGGATCTACCCGGACAAAGTGACAACTTACGGCTCCTCCGGTATCCTCTCCCTTCAAAGCATGTTTGAGGGCTACTCCGACAAAGGCGGGATGAGAATTCCAGGGATATTTTTCCAAAAACTCTTCCCTGCCTTTTTTCCAGAGAGTTCCTTCTGCAACCTTTTGAACACAAACGTTTTTCATGATGGGGCGCCTCCCTCTGCACAAATTCAGGAAATTTTCGCGTTCCTGCTGGAACAACAGGCTAGCGTAAAAGAGTTCTTCCTTCTTGTACAATCTTGTGCTTTTCCACCGGACCGGCCTTTCTGAAATTTACGAAGAGGAAAACACAAAAGAATCCGAGGCGGAAAGCCCCGGATTCCTAAAAATGCCACCTTTCAAAAAACACTCCCGGTACTTCTAGGAAGAAGCTCCTTCTGCCTCCACTTCCTGGCTGTAAGGGAAAAAGTTATCCCATAGCGTGTCGAGGCGGGTGAGGGTTTCCTCCATGGGAGGCACTTCAAAACGCCCGTCCTTTTCCCTGAGGATCTCCTTTTCCTGGAGCTTTCGCAAGGCGTCGTTTACCTCGAAGTCGAGCTTCTTGCCGAAGGAGGATTCGATCCACTCTTCGATACGATCGTCAAGCTCGGCCTCGGAGTAGAACCGACCGTCTTCGGTACGCTCGGCAACGAGGAAATAGTAAGCCAGAAGGGCCTCCTTGCATTCCTCTTCCTCCGCCTCGTGCACCAGAAAGTTGAAGACCCCCGCATTGTTGTCCAGGTTGTGGAAATAGAGGGTTTTCATAAGCTTGGCCTGGTGCTTTTCCTTGGTGTTCTTATAACGGGTAAAGACCTTTATCGAGATAATTCCCACCAGAGAGAACGCCGCAAGGATGGGAAAAAGCTTATCCTTGAAATCCATCCAGTTAATTTCCTCTCCTGCAACGAGAGCCGCCACCACCGCTCCGATAACGAGAGCTGCGGGGATCACCTTGCGGATAACGCTGAAAAGCCCTCCGAGAAGCGGAAGAAGAATCATTCCCTTGTCCACCAGGGTCATCTGGATGGTAACGTCCGGAAAGAGGGTTTCCAGAGCCGAGACGGGAACGTTCTTGAATATTTTCAAGAAGATGGGAGATTCTCCCGCAGAGGCTGAAGGCTTCGGGGATGTTTTTTTCCCAAAGGCCGCCTCCTTGAGAAGGCGCCGCTCCTTCTGGCTTTCGGTCTCTCCGGCGGTTTCGATGTAGTGGTCGTAGAACTGCTCCACATTTTCATCGCTTTTGAGCTTGATAAGTATGAGAAGCCGCTGGAGCATCTCCTCAAATTCGGGTTCCTTTTTTTTGGAGACCCAGAATTTCCACTTGGACCGGGGATCCTGTTTCTTGGGAACCTCCTGCCTGCCTCGACGATAGATGAGAATCTTTTCGTATTTTTCGTGGTTCACCTGGATTTTCAATCCTCGGGGAGCGGCCTTGGTCATAAGTTCGTTCAGTTCTTCCAGGGTAAGCTCTCGGTAGTTCGCCGCCACCAGGATGCCTTCCAGAGCTTTTACCATCTCCTCGAAACGATGGGCGGGATCTCCCAAGGCGGGATTGTGAATCTTCAGGGTGTCCGCATCGGGATTGAAGAGATGATAGGATTTACGGGCCCTCTTGAGATCCTCATGGAATTCGAAATGATAGATGGATTGAATAATCTCCGCCACCCGGCGAAATTGCTCCTGTTCTTCCGGAGAAAGCTTTCCGTGATCGCAGAGTGCATCCACGAGATCGTCCGTTCGGACCGGAATAAACTTTCCCAAATGCGGGTAATCCCCCATGGCCATTCCTCCCTCAAGAATCGTTATTTTCCAAAGTATACCACGGCTGGAAAATCGAACGTATACGGCTTACTGTCGAGAAGACCCGAAAAACTCTTTTCTACTCCAGATCCAGAGTAAAGACCAGCATATCGTGGTCGGGGTGCTCGGTCTTCTTGGTGGAACGCCCCGGCAGAGAGCCCTCGATTTCCACAAGGCTCCAGTTTTTTTGAGGAGTAAGCCCGAAAAAGCCGATGTGGTCCATATTGGATTTTTGATTGTCATAACTGTAGTTCCCCGGAGGAAGAGAGATAAGGTAGAACTCCAGGGGTTCGGGTTTTTCCACGTTGTAATCCCCCAGAACGAAACCGGGGCTTCGGAGCATGCGAGCCAGCAGATTCAGCTTTTGCAACTGAACCCGCCTCTTCTCGTCATTATAGTGCTCCGCTTCTTGAACGTCATTTTTTCCTCGGGTGGAAGGGCTTTTAAGGTGCACATTCACCATTACGAACTCCCGGCCCGTGGCGATTTCTTCGAAGAATCCCACCAGAGGGGGGCGGCTGAAAAGCGCGATATCCCGCCCCTCCCAGGCGAACATGGCATTCGAGAAAAATGGTGCGGGCTCCACGAGACCGCGAATGTGTTCGGAGTTCCAGAGAAAGTAAAGATCCTGGTTGTTTCCCGTATCGTTACCCCAAAACTTCCACCCCGGAAGATGTTTGGTTACGAGATACCGCATAACCGCATGGTTATGAATCTCCTGAAGTGCCAGAATCTGCACCGAAGAGTTTCGGATTTTCTCCGCCACCCCGGCTACATCCTTGGGAGAATACATTCGCTTTCCTTCGATGGTGAAATATTCGATGTTCCAGGTTCCCAAAGAAAGACCCCAGGAAGCTCCGGGAACCCCCAGAGAAAGAAGAATCGCAAGAAACGTCCATGCCGCACTGCCGCACCATTTTCCCAAAACTCTCATACAGCCTCCCTTATCATCGATATACTTTCCGGCAAAAACTTTATTATGGTCACTCCTTGCGGATGATAGTTCCCACATGCTCTCCCCGAAGAGCCCGGGTAAGATTTCCCTCCTGGGTTCCGTCAAAGATCTGAACCGAGGTGAGCACTTCGCTGTTCTGAAGAATTTCCAGACAGGGCCGTTCTATAATAAGATCGTCCTGCTCCATTTCCAGAAGAGTTCTGGCACCGATTTCCGGAATGAACTTCGCCTGAGGGTTCTTTTTGGGATCATCCGTATAAAGCCCCTTTTCGTCCTTTACGAAAAGACAGCTTTTCGCTCCGATAAGATCCGCCAAAAGCAGGGTGCCCACATCGGTTCGATGAATGGGAATACGTCCCCGGGCAGCCCCGGGAGGCAGAGCGAAGTAGTCGTAGGGAGGCATGGCATAGGTCACGGGGATGCACCCCTGGGCAAAGTATCCCGGAAGTTTCACGATATCGTCCTGTTCGATGGCAATTCCTCCCCAGGGGCCAAGAAGCATGGCCACCATGAGAGCGTTCTGCTCCGAAATGGTGGTTCCGAACTTGGCGATGATTCCCGTGGGCATTCCCAATTCAAGGCCGATGCTGTAAATGTGCCGGCTTCTGGTCCCCCCCCCGGTAAGGAGAAGCATCTTGTGTTCCTTCCGATTTTCTGCCACCTCGCGCACCAGCCGGGGCAGTACCTTGGCTCCCCGATCGCAAATGGACTGCCCTCCGATTTTCATAACGTTGACATCCGGAAAGAGGCGCATTTGCGGAGCGAGATCAAGGCTTTCCAAAAAAGAAGCGCTCACCAGGCTTTCTCCCATAAGGCGACTTTTTATGTGAAGTCGTTTTCCATCTTTTTCACGCATGAGTGCCATGGTACTTTTCTCCTTTATTTTCGTCGCACCTTCGAAATAGAAAAACAAGGGGGGCCTTGGCCCCCCCGTTTTTTGTGGTTTCTTGAGCCGGAATCTCTTGAAGCACAATGAGTGGTCTTCGATAAGACTATTCCTCGGATTCACTTCCGTCCTTGGGGTTGTGAAGACATACAAGCTCCGCATCCATGGCTTTTGCGAGGGTATCAAGCTCACTCTTCCGTACGTGGGTGGCAAAAACTTTAAGATCCACCCCGGAAACTGCCACAATTCGAAATCGCGGCTGTTTCATCTCCTTCTGCATTTTGTGACGCTCCCGAAAAAAGATCTTTCCCGCCATGAAGCATCTCCTCCTTTCGTATTCTCTCAACTCTCTGCATCGTTTTTGAGGCATGTCCATTATACCGGAGAATATGCCCTTTTCACCAGATCTTTCTCCGCATTTCTTTCCCATGGATGCTCAAAGAAAGGAAAATAACTTTGCAGAAAATTATTCAAAAAAATACGTGAAAATGCCACAAAAGTTTTTCGGGAGGTAGAATGGAAGGGGCAGTATTTCACGCGAGGAGGCGGTAGGCATGACCGAAGAGCTTTGCCAACAGACCATACGAAAAACTTCCCCCATGGCCGGAAAGCCAAAACAGAGATTCCCACTTCTTTCGGCGGTAACGCTTCTTTGCCTCTTCTTTCTTGGAACAGCAGCATTTGGGAGAGAAACTGTCGAAATTCGGAGAGAAAACCCAAGTATCCTCGAAAACCTCCGACTTCAGGGAGCCCTGGAAAGACTTCAACGAGATCCGGAATTCCAGGGAAGACACGTTTTTTTCTTTCACTGGGATGCGGCCCGGTCCGACCTTGTCGAAGCCATGCTTCGAAAGGGACAGCTTCCCTTTCTGGAATTTCTTCTCCACCGGGGACGGCTCTCCCTTGAAACTCTCACGGTAGATAAATCGGAAACCATGTCGGTGATGCCCAAATACCTGGCCTCCAAGCGGGATCTCGACGTGGTGGGCTGGTGGCAGTTCCACCGGGAAAATCTGGAGTTCCAGAACTTCGGCCTGATCCCGGAGGATGCCCTGGACTACCTCTTTGGCCTCTCATCTCCCCGATATCCCACCATTATGGATTTTATCGATAGCCGGGGAGAAACTGTGGTGGGGGGCTTTTCTCTCTATACCCGGGGAATGATCCGAGAAAATTACGGCCGCGCCTATCGAGAAGGACTCCGGGCTTTTTTCGATCACACCCACCTTCACCAGGCTCAGGAGGTCACCACGAAATTCCTGAATGTTCTTCGGCGCATCGCCTCGGATCCGGGAGAGCGTTTCCCCCTCTTTTCCTTCTGCGTGCTCACCGCCCTGGACGAATTTGCTCATATCGACGGCGTAAGCCTTCCTGAAAAAGAAATCCACCGGGAATATTTTTCCTGGAATCGGGAAGACCCCATACTCCACCCCTTTTTCCAGGTTATGGATGATGCGGTGGACCCAAAAGCCCCCTTCGAAAGCCCCCGATTTCGTCCTCCCTACCATCGATACGTAATCCCCGAAAAAACACGATGGTATACGGCCCCCCGAAAACCCAGAGAACTCTCCGTAAATGTTCCCCTTCTGGAGGTGTATGCGGACACCATCCCCTCCCTGAAGCTTCACGTCCTGGGAGCTCCCATGATACGCCGCAGCACCCCGAGACCCGTGCTGTCCATGATGTTTTACGACATGCAGCTCGGGAGAGTCCTGGATCTTTTCTATGCCATTCGAAGGGATGCCCGGGGAGAATACCGTTTTCGAGAAGACCTCTACCAAGAGGTACAACGGAGCTTCCCCCGGCCATACTTCGATCTTTCCCGGCTGGAACGAGATGACAGCCTGCTTGGGAACACACTTTTTTTCGTCTTCGGAGATCACGGCATGGTGGACAGCCAACACATGATGGCTCCGAACAATCCCTATCAGGCGGTAAGCATCCGAAGCAAAGAGTCTCTGGAGACTTTTTTCATCGACCATCTTAACGACTCTCTCGGCCTGAACACCTGGGAAAAAGGCATGTCCCCGGGAAATCTTCTTTTCGGCTGTGACGATCGAACCCTTCCGGAAGAAGGGGCTTTTCCCTTTGCCTTTTCCGAGTGGCAGGATCCGGTTACGGCGGATCTCGTTTCTCAGGCATCCTTCTGGGCGGACGGAGTGTTGGACAAAGCCGAAAGGCACATCGCCAGGGCTCTGCGGGATCGTTACTGGTGGACTTTTCCTCTCTGGGGCCCTCTTCTCGACGCTCCCGCGAAAAAGATCCTGGGAGAATACCGCCCCTATCTTCGGAACGTATTGATCCGCCTGCGCCTTCGAGGCTCTCTGCCCTATCGGCAAAGCCTTCGCGAGTTTCGCCAGCATTTTTACGACAGCCATATTCGGCTGGTCCATGGGGGCGGGGTACGGAACAATGCGGAACTTTTTCTCCCCGGGAAAAATGCCGAGGGAAGCCTGAACTGGAAATACCGTCCTTCCCTGGAGGAGATCACCACCTATATCTATCCGTCAGGAAAGACCCTCCTCCAGGGGCTCGAAACGGTAAAGGGAGTGGGACTTATCTTTATCCGCCGGGACAATCACCTTTTCTTCTCCGGAGCTCCTCTTCCGGAGGAAATGTTTCTGCTGGTGCGGGATCGCTACGGCAATGAAGGCGAAATTCGCGTGCGCCCTCAAAAGAAAAACCCGAAAAAACTGGAATTCGCCTACCTCCCCCTTGCGGAACGGGATCCCTTGGGATATTTTTCCTCCTCCACCCATCCCATGAAAGGGAGCTTCCACACCTTCGAAGAGTGGAACGACTTTTCCGTGGAACAACGACACTGCTATCCCAACGTAGTGGGAGGCCTGGGGACATACCTCTACAGCACGAACCCCGCTTTGGGAGATGTGCTTGTCATGCACAGCCAGGGATGGAATTTCGGGGCCTACGCAGGAAATCACGGAGGAATTCACCGGGGAGAAAAACGAACCTTCCTTCTGGTTTCGGGGCCCACGATTACCGAGGGCCCTCTCATGGCACGAAATGCCCAAGGCGAGCTCCACCACCCCACCCTTCTCGACATGGTTCCCACCGCCCTGGAATGGCTCGGCTACGGCCCGAAAGCCCTTACACGCTTTTCCCGGGAAGGTTTCCGAGCATACCTTGAAGAATGGCGAAAAAACCAGCGGGGGGAAGCGGCGGCCTATTATACGAAAATTCCGGATTTCTCAGAATTTCTCCGGGAAATACACCTGGGCTCTCTAAAACTGGAAGACTTCCGAGAGGAGGTTTTTCAAGCCCTGGAGTTCATGGAAACCCAGGAGTATGCTCCCTTTCCCAACTACGACCTTCAGGAAGAAGACGGGCTGCCTCTCTGTATTTTTGAAAAACCCTGATGGCCGGAAAAAGAAATGACACAAAAAACGCAAGATTTGCTTGAATTTTTCCTTAAAATATGTTGTGATTCCGCTGGGCACGTCTTTTGTACGGCATATCTTTTCCAACGAGAAAGGAGTATCTCATGAGCGGCTATGGCGGATATTTCGAGAAAAAGGTCGGAGTCATTACCGGATCGGCCTCGGGAATAGGACTCGGTTTGGCAGAGCGGCTTCTCGCCGAAGGAGCCCGGGCGGTATTTATGGGAGATGTCATTGCGGAAAACCTGGAAAGGGAAGCGGCCCGGCTAAACCGAATGCACCCGGGTAAAGCCTTTCCCATGCTTGCGGATGTCACCAAGAGCGATGAGGTTACAGGGCTCGTTCAGGCAGCCAAGGAACTGGAGGGACACCTGGACTTCGTCTTCAATAACGCCGGCAGAGGCGCCACGCTTCCTACCGAACAGGTGACCTTCGACTTCTGGAAACAGATCCTGGATCTTAACGTCATGGGGGTAGTCTACGGTACCTATGCGGCGATTCCCATTATGCGGGAGCAGGGTTTCGGACACATCGTCAATACCGCATCCCTGGCGGGGCTGGTTCCGATTCCCTATCAGGCAGTATACGTGGCCAGTAAAAGCGCCGTCATCTCCATGACGGAAAGCCTGTTCTACGAACTGGAATCCGAGGGCCTTCGGTTTAGCGTCATCTGCCCCAGCAACATCAAGACCCCCATTTTCGGAGATATGACTCCTCCTTCGGACGCCATAGGCGTGCAGGAAGCCATAGAATACATTTTCCAGGAACTCGAGCAAAACTCGCTGATAATAACCCTTCCCGAATCGGCCCGGAATATTTCCACGTATTACCGAACCCGGCGGGAAGAATTCGACCAGTTCATGCGGGGCATGGCCCAAGAACGCCGAGAGAACTACCGAACCAAGGGCACCTACTATTAAACGCCTTCGAAACAGAGGCCTTTCAAAGCCGAGGTTTTTTGAAAACGGAGCAGCATCTCCTTGCGCTCCAAGGAACAAATATCTCTGCAAAACCCTTCCGGGAGAAAGAGCGTTGCCATGAAAAAAGAAACGCTTCTGCGACAGGCGGATCTTTCATTGCATGTGATACTGCTGCTCATGGGAAGCATGACCATGACAATGGTGGGAATCTTTCTTTTCCCCGTGGCCGCAGGCAAACTCCCCTACTACGAAAAGGGGCTCTACGGCCTGATTCTCTTTATCGTGGCTCTTCAGATGGTGACTCTTGGAGAAACTCCCTTCGGCAACATGGGGAAATCCAAGCCCCTGCTCGCAGCTGGAGCGGTTTTAGCATCTTTGGGCATCGTAACCTGCTTTATTCCGGAACTCTTCGGAGAGATCCCCCGATGGGCACTCTTTCTCTGTTTCACTCCAGGAGGATTTTTTCTGCTCGCCCAGATGCTCTTCTCCCGGAGCAAACTCCGAAGCTGGATGGAGTACGGCGGCATTTTCCGGCACCTCATATACGGATGCGGAGGAGTCTACGTTCTCTCAATATTCGTGGGAGTACTCCTTTGGAACCCTCAATTCCTTACCACTCCTCAGACGGGGCTGACAGCCCTTCTCTTCGGAGGAGCCCTTTTTTACCTTGCGGGCACCCTCCACCAGATCTACCGATCCTATCCGGAAACCCGGAAGATACACGAAGTAAAGGGAGCTCTCGACCCGGACCAGGCGGTACTCCTGCTGACGGGGCTTTTCATGATTCTTCTCGGAATGCTCCTTATCCCGGTAAGCTTCGGAATGCTCCCCTTTTCGGGAAGCGCCCAACTGGGATTGCTCATGGTCATCTTCGCCATCCAGATGCTCGCCTTCGGAAACACTCCTCTGGGCGCTTTTCCCCGTTCGTGGCTCATGGTTTTTTTCGGGTTTCTCTTCGGAGCTTTGGGAATAGCCTCATGCATACTTCCGGAAATTCTGGTGGTACCCCTGACAATGCTGGTGGGAGGACTGAACATTCTGGGGGGCGCCATAACTCTGATAAAACTATGGGCTCCCCTTCTGGGCGCAAGAAAAACCGTAAAATCTCCTCTTCCGAAGATTCTTCTCCGGCTCTACGCAACCCAAACGGGAATGAACCTGCTTTCCATCCTCTTCGGCACCTCCATGTTCTTGTCTCGGCTTCTCCCGGGATATCTCATAGGCATCATTCTCGCAGCAAACGGGGGAGCTCTTCTCTACCTGCTCCACATTGTGCTTCTTCTGGAAAACATGAAAAGCTCCGGAGAAAAGAGCTCCTCACCGTAAAGAGGCACGAAAAAAGCCGCAACCCAAGGGTCTCTACCCTTTAGCTGCGGCTTACATTCCTATGGTGCCGGGGACGAGACTTGAACTCGTACGGGTCACCCCACACGCCCCTCAAACGTGCGTGTCAAATTAAACCCCATGCGCAGCCGAAAAATCAAGCATTAGCAAGCGTTTCACTCCAATTCAAGAGAGAAAAAAAGCTCCCCATTTAACACTCACCAAGTTTAACCAAAGGAGGAGCTTTGACCATGCCCGCTACAGTTCTCAAATTTCGCACCGGGGAAACCCTGTCCCTGGAAGAGGCGAAAGAAAAATACTTACTGTTTAAGCGTGCCCAAGGACTACGCACGATCACCGTACGTGGTCATCACGACGTTCTCCATTGCTTCTTCGGCCGTCATCCTGAGGCCTGGGAAGAAAGCAACCTCGAAAAGGCCTTGTACGAATTCATGGGGGAAGATATCGCCCCCGCCACCTACAATATCCGCAGGAACTACCTTCGGCAATTCTTCGACTGGTGCATATTGCAAGGGCTCCTTTGTAAGAACCCCATCGACAATCTACGCAAAAAAAGAGACCCTGGGAGGATCGTCGTCATCTCCGAAGACACCATAAAAAGGTTGCTCGCACTCCCTGACCAGAGCACCTTTGTGGGATTGCGGGATTATGCGATTCTCTTGACCACCCTGGATTCCGGTATTCGTCCTTCCGAAGCGTTTCGGCTTGCCTCGGAAGATTTCCACCCCGTATCCATGGAACTGCACATCAAGAGCGACAACGCCAAAACCGGAGTTTCCCGAACTCTTCCCTTGGCTCATGCCACGGTACAGGCCCTGCAAAAACTTGGGGAATTTCGCCCGAAGAACTGCCGTTTTCTTTTTCCCACCTACGAAGGAATGCCCATGAACCGCCATACTTGGAATGACCGGATGGAAAAGTATTCCGTCGCCTTGGGGGAAAAGATACGCCCTTATGACCTGAGGCACACCTTTGCGGTGTTCTTCCTGAGGAACGGCGGGCATGGGTTTGCTCTGCAAAGAATTCTCGGGCACACGGATATGAGCATGACAAAAAGATATGTCCACCTGGCCCATGGGGATATTCAGGAACAGCACCTTCAAGCAAGCCCCATATCAAATATGTTCCCGAAGAAAAGCCGGCTCCGGAAGGTGCAATCATGATCTGCCTCGGGGTTCGAAGGATTGCATAGTTCGCCCCACGAAAGAAGGGAATTTTCCGCCCTCGGATTGCTCCGGGGGCTTTTTGCGTCTCCGCAATTTTGCGCAGACGTATTTTCGCAGACGTATTTTCGGCCGTGAGGATAGCGCAATTTTGCGCAGTCCTCTTTTTCGCTCCTGAATTTTCAGGAGTCCTTTTTCGTAGTCCAATTCTGGGCCGTGAGATCTCGCCAAAATTGGAGAGATCGTATTTCCGTCAACGGGAATATGCGCAGTCCTTTTTCCACTCCCCAAAATTGGGGAACGCTCTCTTTTTTGGCTGATTCTCCCCTTCGAACCACCTGAAACCCCCGCCGTTCAACACATTTCAACGCTAAGGCCCCTGAGAGCCGCTGTACTGCAATCCGGGCCAAAAGGGGATAACTTACACCTCCAGCCAAAAGAACGGGGCTCTGCGTGGCTGTATCGGGCTGGTTTTTTGGCTGGTGGGGGTTCTGATGGTGAGTTCTCCCTTTCGCGGGAATATGGAGCTGACCGTTCTGTCAATAAATGACAAAACGGGTCGTCCCCCACCTGTCCGCCCCCTGTCCCCCCGGACAATGTAGACGGCTACGAGATGTGTACGTAGCGGTTACGTAACGCGTTACGCCTCGGGGAGCCTACCGGATAACCTGATATCTGCAAAAGTCTCTCCTGCCGTTGTAATCGTCCGCTTTCCAGTCCCGGCATAAAAGAGGAATCCGGGCCCGGTATTTCTCCACACCCTCGCGGATGATAGCGGCGGCTCGCGTCTCTGGCGTGTCGAGCGCTTCGAGGAGTTCATGCTTGACCTGGGGCTTCTCCCTGGCTCTCCGGGCCTCCTGATGAGCAAGCTTCAATCCCTGACGCAAGGCTTCCTTGTACGTGTCGAACTCGCTCCGGTGGTCTCTGGCGTACTGGTGCGCTCTCTGCATGGTGTTCATGGTGTGGTCTCCTTTCCTCTCGGATAGCGAAATTTCCCCTCCTCAAGGAAGGGGGAAGCCTCATTACCGGGCCTTCTTTCGGGCTCGAAGGAAGAGCCAGAAGAGGACGCCCCCCGTGATGCTGCGCTGTAGCTGGCAAGCCCTGCGGATGGTCATCTCCGGGCCTCTTTCTCTGCTATGAGCTGACACCATTCTGCGTGAGCAACCCAACCTGTGCCGATTGCCAGAAGGGTGAAGGTGCAGAAGAGGAAAACCATTATTCTGCCTCCTCCTTGGCTCTGCGTGTCCGGTCCATGAAGGCCTCCATCTGTTTTTCTGCGGTAATCAAGAAGGTGTGTGACATTCCATCGAAGGCTAGGCGCTTCCTTCGGTCATTCTCCACGTCTGCGTAGTCCCTGGCCTCTCTCGCATGAATCAAAAGGATATGGATTTCGGAAAGAACGTCGTGCGCTTCTGGTGAAACTGCGTATTTTGTGGTATTCTGCCTCATGACTTATGACCTCCTAGGTCTGGGTTTGTTGGGAGTCCTCTCTTTCGTGGTGGGGGCTCCCTTCCTTTAATCTCCGCAATTTTGCGGAGAACTCCTATGTCGTCCTTTCGTCACCTCCCTACATCCCCCCTTGAACGATATCCCAAAAGTACCCCTCCATTCTCCAGAGAACCTCACCGCTGGCGATGGCTCCGAGAGCCGCCTCGTACCCTGCGGGCCACTCATCCCGGAGCCCCTCAAGGATTCCCCCCAGGGAGAGCCCCGCCTCGAAGAGGGTTGATCCTGCGTGCTTCGGGGGCTCGAAGGTGAAGGGCTCCACCTCGTGAATGTCCTGGGTAAGAATCTGCTCTGCCGCTTCGGAGAGCCAAGAGGAAAGATTCTCGAAGTTCTCCCGGAGGATTTCCTGAAAATCCTGCTCGGTGGCGTTGTGCTGGGCTATGTCCTGCTCCGTGACCTTGAGTACCAGTTCCATCTTGGATTGCTCCTCTCCTGTTGGCATGGATATACCATAATCCAATATTTTTGGATTGTCAAGAAGCTGAACCAATATTTTTGTTTTATTTGCTAAAAAAAGCAATTCAAGGTATTCTAACATACAGAGAAAACAAAAATATTGCTTCGAAAGGAAGTGTCCATAAATGGAACTGAATATGAAGGAGATAGGCCAAAACATCAGAGAGGCCCGGAAGGCCGCCGGGATGCTGCAAAAGGAGCTGGCTGAAAAATTGGATATGGCAAAAACGAGTGTTTCCTGGCTCGAAAAAGGAAGCCTGCAATCCATCAATATTGACACCCTCAACGCCATTTCCCACGCCACCGGAATAGGCCCCTGCTGCCTTCTGGGTTGTGATACCAGAGAACAGGCCATGGAAGCAATTCGGGAACACGCCCCGGAA